>Ga0105048_10000064_pt1 | contig 136377 bp, 143 predicted proteins | sample MAT05_FD_78382 | JGI IMG/M metagenome (GOLD analysis project Ga0105048, IMG submission 78382) | Freshwater microbial communities from Lake Fryxell liftoff mats and glacier meltwater in Antarctica - MAT-05 | ecosystem: Environmental > Aquatic > Freshwater > Ice > Liftoff microbial mat | place...
GAACCATAACGCAAATAATAATGCTGCTAACGCGGCTGCCATAGCTGCTCAACATCAAGCACAACTTCAGGCACAACAGCAATCATTAACAAGTAATGTTCACGCTGCTGGTGGAGCTGGTGGAGCTGGTGGAGCTGGTGGAGCTGGTGGAGCTGGTGGCTCAGTTGGCAGTGTTGATTCAAGTTCAAACTCTAGCTTACATACTGGAAACATTGGCTCTACATCTGGTGTCACATTAGCAAATGGGGCAGTTACTGGCGGTACTTCAAATTCAGCATCAACCGCTACTGTTGCCGATGGTGCTCTTCGTAACACTAATAATGTAGCCGGCGGCACATCTTCCGCTTCTGTTGCAAGTGGGGCTGTACAAAATCAAACATCAACCGCAAATTCCAATAACTCAACCAATACAACTAACTATAAAGCTGCTGCGGCATCTGCGATTGCTCCTAACCTTATTACTTCAAATGGCAATGGTTGTTTCCGTGGTAAAGGTGGTGTTTCTGTGGGTGTATCAACTGTTGCTGGCGGTGTCAGCTTTGGTATCGGTGGCGGAACTGAATATGAAATGATAGACGTCGAATTTACGGATACAGATGGAGCAAAATACACTAAGAAAATCAACCCTTGTGTAAGCGATAATGCTGCCATGATGGTTATTCAAAACGGACAAAATCCTAACGCAAGTCGCGGAGATAAAGTTGTTGCAGTAACAACAGCAGCAAGCATATCCCCTCATGTTATGGGAGCATTACAATCAGGAGCAGCTAACAAAGCTGCCCTTGCTTTCCTTTTTGATGATGTAGCAACAAACGACCCACAAACTCGTGGAGTTGTTGTTCCTGTTGCTGCCGTGGTTCCAGTCGGTAAAGCAGATCCACAGAACCTAACTGTCATAACCTTTGTTGATGCAACAGGAAAACAAAATCAAGTTAAACTTGAATGCAGTTCAAAACAAAAACCTGTTAAAAATGCCTCAACAGGTGAGTTGACCTGTGGCCCTAACTAATTTTTAGTTTTAATAAATTTTTAAAAAGGCCGCTTAGTGAGCGGTCTTTTTTTCTTGACATTAAGACATTATGTCAATATAACATTTCTATGAATCTCTCTCGACGCTCATTTATATTGGCTTCTGTTTGCTTTGGCCTTGCTCCATCCTTTGGACAAGCTGCCGAAATGAAATCGTATAAACCTAATCCAGATGAATCCAAAGCCATTGCCTATATGATTGACCGAGGTATTCAAAATTTTGTGATGCTCAATAAGACTCGTGGCAAAATAATGTTTGTTGAAAATGGATTGGTGATTGATGATGCCCCTGCCCTCAGCGGAAAATTAAAAGGTGATACCCACCGTAAAGATTTAGATGTAACACCTGCTGGTATTCACATTCTTCGTTCATATCACGATAACGAGCATATTGGTTTTATGAAAGTTGATGGAACAAATACAGATTATATGATTCATACCGTCATTTCTCCCCGTGGCCAAAACCGACCCGCGCGTCTTAAAAGCAATCGTCCAGAATGGCAACGCATTTCATCAGGATGTGTAAATGTCAGTCAGGAAACATTAGATAAAATTTTGAGGTTAATGGACAAAACAGAATTTTTTCGTGATACAAAAAATGAACCCTATGTCGCAGGAAGTTTTTTTGTTGTGTTGCCAGAAATAAAACCCGTTGAAACCATTTTGAAATATCCTGAATATACTTTTCCTCGCTAATTCCCTCATATTTTTCTTTACATTATGACAATAATTGACTATAGTCCATGCCATGAACAGCAAAATAACACCCATTTTAGCAAGATTAGGCACAGCCTTTACCATCGCAGCGGCAAGTGCTGGATGTAGTACATTACAAACCTCCAATCTTCATGAAGGCGGATGTAAAGTTGGCGTATCCACACAAAGCCAACTCCTCCTCATCTTTTCTGCAACCTCCACGTCTAGCGAAGAATTTTCAAAATCCTGTAGCGAAGGAAAGACGGCTGCTTATACCAGTTTTATCGGACGGAATGAAAAGAATGAACTCTCAATTGGTGGTGCTTTATTTGCTTTAGAATATCATAAATTACTTCAAGAAAAAATTGAAACTGGGAAAGAAGAAGAAAAACTATTTTTCAAAGATGTCAAAAATTACTTCAATCACTTCCTCAATGTGGGCGGAACAAATATCGAGAATATTAAAAAATATGTTGATGAATTGATTGAGAGTGCCAAAAAACGCCAGAATGAAAGAGCCCCAGCAACACCAGAACAATCATCAGTTTCAGCCCCCCCTCAACCTGCTCCACGTTGTTCAGGAGATATCTTTAGGGTCTGCAGATAATCTAATTCGAAAAAAATCTTAAAAAACTAGAATAGGTTTCAGTTAATCCATCTTTCAAAACCATATTAGGTGACCATCCATTTTCCTTGGCTTTGGAGGTGTCCATCAATTTATGATTCATGCCGACTGGCTTATCTAAATTATGAACAAAGTCACCTTTAAATCCAATGATATCGGCAATTGCCAAATAATATTCATTGACTGATAAATCATATCCTACGCCCAAATTTAAATCCTGAGGCAATTTCTCTAAATTTCCAATTGACGACAAAATAAAATTTGCAACATCGTCCACATATAAAAATTCACGCCGTGCATTCCCATCCCCCCAAATTTCAACATCCGTATCACCATTACGATGCGCCGCATGAATTTTCATCATCGCAGCAGCAATCATATGACCTGTTTCAATATCAAAATTATCTTCAGGGCCATAAAGATTACATGGAATAAATGTCCGATACGCAAAACTATGTTTTTGTGAAATATATGAACATAAACGCGAAGCCGCAATTTTTGCAATCGCATAGCCTTCATTGGTTGGCTCAAGCGCAGCGGATAAAATGCTTTCCTCAACCAACGCCCCTTTAAAATCGCGGGGGTACATACATGAACTTCCTATGTTGATAAGCTTTGAAATATTATTTATCCGTGCCTCTTCAACCACATGGGTACTGATAAGAATATTTTCAGTCATAAACCCGATAGGGTCAGATATATTGGCTTTAATCCCACCAACTTTCGCTGCTGTATGAATAACCGCATCAAATTGATGTTGTAAAAAATAATCGTGAACTGCATTCCTATCTAACAGATTTAATTCCTGCCGAGTCGGTGCAATCAAATTCATTTCAGGCGCAAGGCGCATTATCGCCTGCCCTAGCATCCCTGTTCCACCTGTCAAAAGAATTTTCATGAAAATTTCAAATCTGATGCAACCATCTCTTTTATTAAATCATCAAATGTTATTTTTGTTGCCCACCCTAGAATTTCTTTTGCCTTACTTGAATTCCCCAATAAATTATCAACCTCTGTCGGGCGCATAAATTTTTTATCTATGCGAATAATTACTTTCCCTGTTTTACTATCGCGCCCGATTTCGTCCTGACCTGATCCAGACCATTCAATATTGATGTCAACTTGTTGAAAGGCTTTTTCAACTAATTGACGAACACTATGCGCTACACCACTTGCCAATACAAAATCTTCGGGGGTGGGATGTTGCAAAATTTTCCATGCCCCCTGAACAATATCCTTGGCATGTGACCAATCCCGCCTTGCATCTAAATTCCCTAAATATAAGCAATCCTGTAACCCCTTTGAAATTCGTGATACAGCCAAGGTAACTTTGCGCGTTACAAATTCTGGATTTCTCATGGGGCTTTCATGATTAAACATGATGCCATTTGCGGCAAATATTCCATAGGCCTCACGGTAATTGACTGTCATCCAATATGCATAAAGTTTAGCAATGGCATAAGGTGACCGAGGATAAAAAGGTGTCGTTTCATTTTGTGGTGATATTTTGACTGCCCCAAATAGCTCAGACGAAGACGCTTGAAAAAATTTTACGTGTTTCTCCATTCCTAAAATACGGACGGCTTCAAGAATTCGAAGATTCCCAAGGCCAACACTATTTCCTGTATATTCAGGGACATCAAAGCTAATATGCACATGACTTTGCGCGGCAAAATTATAGATTTCATCGGGCTGTATGTCGCCAACCAACCGCATAATATTTGCAGCATCTGTCATATCCCCGTAATGAAGACAGAGACCTTTTTCAATATGAGTTGATAATCTATCTATATTTGACGATGACGACCTGCGACGAAGCCCATGAACCGTATATCCTTTATCAAGTAAAAAATCAGAGAGATATGCTCCATCCTGCCCTGTAATACCCGTTATAAAAGCTGTTTTTGGCATTTAAAACTCTTAATACGCGCCAATCAAAACATTGCGCAGGGTTTTCATTTCTTCAAGCGCATGCCCAGTCCCAAGTGCCACACAGGTTAATGGGTCATCTGCAACTGTAATAGGAAGACCTGTGACCAATCGCAATAAATGATCAAGGTTAGTGAGTAAGGCTCCGCCACCTGTTAAAACAATTCCACGCTCTGCAATATCAGATGCTAATTCAGGGGGTGTACTCTCTAACGCGACACGAACACCTTCAATAATTTGACCAATTGGCTCAATTAAGGCTTCAGAAATTTGACGCTCAGTAATAATAATTTCTTTGGGAACGCCGTTTAATAAATCACGCCCTTTAATATGCATTGTGCGTCCGGGGCCTTCGGCAGGAGGTAAAGCAGATCCAATTTCTTTTTTAATGCGCTCTGCGGTTGTTTCACCAATCAATAAATTATGGACGCGCCTTACATAAGCAATAATGGCATCATCCATTTTATCGCCTGCACAACGCACAGATTTTGCGTACACAATTCCACCAAGCGATATAATAGCAACTTCAGATGTTCCGCCGCCAATATCAACCACCATTGAACCTGATGCTTCGTTGACAGGAAGACCTGCACCAATAGCGGCAGCCATAGGCTCTTCAATCAAATATACTTCTGATGCTCCTGCGCTCTCAGCTGAATCAACAATTGCACGTTGTTCAACTGCGGTTGAACCCGCGGGAACACAAATAACCATTTTTGGGGATACAAATGAACGACGATTATGAACTTTGCGGATAAAATGTTTTATCATCGCCTCAGTCACTTCAAAGTCCGCAATCACACCATCACGCAAAGGACGAATAGCCTGAATGTTTCCGGGGGTGCGTCCCAACATTTGCTTGGCTTCTAAACCAACTGCTCGAACAGTCTTACGCCCGTTTTCAGTAGAGATAGCAACAACAGATGGTTCATTTAAAACGATACCGCGATCGCGGACATAGACAAGAGTGTTCGCTGTTCCAAGGTCAATCGCCATGTCGGCGGACATCATGCTAAATAATCTTGAGAACATTCAAACCCTTAACGCTATAAACAGTAAATTTCCCGCAACTTCATTACGGGAAAATGAATACTTAATAGATGTATCACAGTTCAAAAAACTGTCTAGAGGTAAAGCTTTAAGTTTACCCTTGACGCACTTTGTAACGAGGATTCATTTTGTTTATAACATAAACACGACCTTTACGACGTACAACGCGGCAATTACGGTCACGAGTTTTGAGTGTCTTGAGTGAGTTAACGACTTTCATCGCAATATTCCTTATATAAAACGTATGTTAGGCGCGGAGATTACAAGCGAAATCAAGGTATTGTCAAGAATTAAACTCAATATAAAAGCTTGAAATTACCGCATAGACGATTTTTTTAGGGCATGATATCTTAAAGTCGAAATTTTAACCTTCCCGTAAGTCTTTTAGGGTAGTTTAATATGAAAAGAGAAGTCAAAAATGAATAATCCAGTGCCAGATATCCTGACCGAACCAATAGAATCAGTTCCGATGCTCGAATTAGCGAAAGAATTCCAGCATGCTATGTTGAATCATGAGTTATCCTTAAATTACCAACCTATTATCAATCTGGAAACGGGTCTTGTTTGTGGCTTTGAAACCCTTATGCGGTGGAATCACCCCCTACGGGGTAAAATTTATCCGGGGGTATTTATCCCTATGGCCGAGCAAACGGGCCTAATCGCTGAAGCAAGTAAATGGGCCTTAAAAGAAGCAATCGCTGCCCTAAAACGGCTTGAAAATCACGTAGGGCATAATGAAAATATTTTTATGAGTGTTAACTTCAGCCCGAATGAGCTTTCGGCTGATTCTTTTCTTGATGAAATGTATAACGTTATTAGTGCCAGTGACATTCGTCCAACTCAGATCCAACTTGAAATCACATGTGAATTGCTAAGTGTACAAACTGATAAAGCTAAGAAAACACTTGATATTTGTCGTAAGACTGGCCTTAGAATTGCCGTAGATGACTATGGCCTTGGTGATCCCAATGAATTTTTCCCCTATATGGATAATTTTCCAATCTCTTGTGTTAAAATCGACCGTGATTTGATTTGCGATATGCTTGCGGTTCCTGAAGAAGAACTTTTGGTTCAAAATATTATTATTGAAGCCAAAAAACGTAAAATTGATGTGATTGCCGAAGGTATCGAAAATAAAGACGAAGCGAAAAAATTGATTGAATTGGGATGCAAATATGGCCAAGGCTATTATTTTACGCGCGCTTTACCAGAAAGAGAATTAACATCCCTTTTGTTAAAAATTAGTGGTTTCAGTGAACAACTAAAGTAACCCTCTTCCCAAACCTTTCTATATTTGTAAGACTGTCCTCCGTTTCACCTTGCAGACGGAGAATATTCTGTGACTTTAAAAATTGCTGTCCTTAAAGAATCAACTGAAAATGAAAAACGTGTTTCAGCCACCCCTGAAACTGTTAAAAAATATATTGCTAAAGGATTTAAATTGTCTGTGGTAACGGGTGCAGGTTTAAATGCTGCCTATCTGGATTCAGATTATATCAACGCAGGGGCAGAAATTTTTGATAATGCCGATAAGGCCACCAGCGATGCCGATATTATTCTGTGTGTCCAACCACCATCCTTCACATTAAAATCAAAGGCAAATGCACTTTTAATTGGCCTCCTCTCTCCCTATAATGCTAAAGACAGATTAACTGCCTATGCGGCAACTGGTCTTACAACATTGTCCATGGAATTGGTTCCAAGGACAACGCGCGCACAGGCAATGGATGTCCTCTCATCTCAATCTAACTTGGCTGGATATCGCGCTGTGCTTGAGGCAGCGGCTGAGTTTCCACGTGCCTTTCCAATGATGATGACAGCGGCAGGAACAATTCCCCCTGCGCGAGTTTTTGTAATGGGTGCAGGTGTCGCAGGACTTCAGGCCATTGCAACAGCGAAAAGATTAGGGGCGATTGTCTCTGCCACTGATGTTCGCGCGGCATCTAAGGAACAAGTTCAGTCCCTAGGGGCCACATTTGTAATGGTCGAAAGTGACGAAGTGAAACAGGCTGAAACAGCAGGCGGATATGCCAAAGAAATGTCCGATGATTTCAAACAAAAACAAGCTAAATTAGTGGCTGAGACAATCATCAAACAGGATATTGTGATTACAACAGCCCTTATCCCAGGTCGTCCCGCTCCTGTTTTAGTCACGGAAGATATGGTGAAATCAATGAAGACAGGGTCTGTGATTGTTGATTTGGCTGCCCCACAAGGGGGAAATTGCGCCCTGACAAAAGTTGGGCAAACAGTTGAAGTAAATGGGGTTAAAATTTTGGGGTTTGCAAATATTGCCTCCCGAATTGCAACCGACACATCTGCGCTCTATTCACGAAATCTCATGAACCTTATTGGGATTCTGGTTGATAAAGATGGAAACCTCGCCCTCAATATGGACGACGATATTGTCAAAGCCACTGTCCTAACCAAATCAGGACAAATCATTCACCCCAACTTCCAATAGGGAGACTTAAATTATGCAAGATACACAATCAAACCTTTCAAATAGTGCTGAAAATGTTTCGGCGATTGCTCAACAATTATCTGAACAAGCTAATAAATTGGCGCTTGACGTATCATCCTATAACTTTGCGTCTACGGGCGGAAATGAATCTTTCTTTATGATGGGTCTCACCATTTTTGTTCTGGCGTGTTTCGTTGGGTACTATGTTGTGTGGCGTGTTACGCCTGCCCTTCACTCACCTCTGATGGCGATTACTAATGCTATTTCCTCGGTGATTATTGTAGGGGCTTTGATTGCCGCAGGACCACTGGACACAAGCTTTTCAAAAGTAATGGGTTTTATCGCCGTTATTCTGGCCTCAATCAATATCTTCGGTGGCTTTATCGTGACCCGCCGCATGCTCGCAATGTTTAAGAAAAAAGGATAATTTTTTATTATGACTGAATTTGCCCCCTTCCTCTACCTTGTATCTGGTATTTTATTTATTTTGGCGTTGCGGGGATTGTCACATCCTGAAACATCGCGCCAAGGATTAAACTTTGGGATATTTGGGATGATGATTGCTATCGTCACGACGCTGATGACCCCTGCTATTTCATCTTATGGGCTGATTATTGCGGGTATTATTATTGGTGGGACAATAGGAGCAATTACGGCTGTTAAAATTCAGATGACTGCCCTTCCTCAATTGGTTGCGGCATTCCATTCTTTGGTTGGCTTGGCGGCAGTTTGTGTTGCTGTTGCAGCATTTCATAACCCACAGGCATACGGAATTGGCACACCGGGTGATATTCACATGGGAAGCTTGATTGAAATGTCATTGGGTGTGGCGATTGGCGCCATTACCTTTACGGGATCAATTATTGCGTGGGGGAAATTACAAGGTGTAATTTCTGGTAAACCTCTAACATTTTCGGGACAACATTTATTTAATGCTTCTCTTGGAATTGCGATGGTGGCGTTGATAGTTTTAATCTGTATGACTGAAAGTACACTGCTTTTCTGGGGTATTATTGTCATTGCTCTCGTGTTGGGTGTCACATTGATTATACCGATTGGGGGTGCTGATATGCCCGTGATTGTATCAATGTTAAACTCATATTCTGGATGGGCGGCTGTGGGAATTGGGTTCACTTTACAAAATCCCCTTCTTATTATTACTGGGGCATTGGTGGGGGCATCGGGTGCCATTCTGTCGTATATCATGTGTAAGGGAATGAACCGTTCCTTCCTCAGTGTTATTTTGGGAGGCTTTGGCGGTGAGCAATCAACAGCCGTCGTTGCAACGATGGGTGATAAAGCCGCTAAAATCGGATCTGCCGAAGATGCTGCTTTTATCATGAAAAATGCCGCTCGGGTTATTATTGTTCCGGGGTATGGAATGGCCGTAGCTCAGGCTCAACACGTCTTGCGTGAAATGGGGGATGTTTTAAAAGCCCATGGCGTTGATGTCCGTTATGCTATTCACCCTGTTGCTGGACGTATGCCGGGGCATATGAACGTCCTCCTTGCTGAGGCCAATGTTCCCTATGACGAAGTATTCGAATTGGAAGATATTAACCGCGATTTTGCTCAAGCCGATGTCGCCTATGTCATTGGGGCTAACGATATTACAAACCCCTCTGCAAAGAATGATTCATCATCACCAATATACGGTATGCCAGTCCTAGATGTTGAGCGTGCTAAAACAGTGCTGTTTGTTAAGAGGTCTATGGGGTCTGGGTATGCAGGAATTGATAATCCCCTTTTCTTTGCAAATAACACACTCATGCTTTTAGGCGACGCAAAGAAAATGACCGAAGAAATTGTTAAGGCGATTGAGGCTTAAAAAATAAAACCCAGCACATGCTGGGTTTTTTAAAATAAAAAATAATTTAACCTACTCATCGCGGTGAGTGCGTTCCATGCGTTCATGGCGTTCTTGGGCTTCGATGGAGAGGGTCGCGATTGGACGAGCGTCCAAACGACCAACACCGATAGGTTCGCCTGTTTCTTCGCAATAACCATATGAACCATCATCAATACGCAATAAAGCTTCGTTGATTTTTGTGATTAACTTACGCTCACGGTCACGAGTACGAAGTTCTAACGCATGATCTGTTTCGGCGGAAGCCCGATCAGCCAAATCAGGCTTTTGTAGTTCGGTCGTTTGTAAAGTAATTTGAATAGTATCTTCAGATTCTTTTAAAAGCTCCTCACGCCAGTTAATCAATTTTTGGCGGAAATATTCCTTCATGACATCATTCATGAATTTTTCTTTGTCCTTAGGTTTGTAATTCTGTGGGACGATAACACTTCCAGCTTTAGACATTTCAAATTTCCTTTTACAGATTAAAATCCCAATCTTGGGCATTTAAGGTTAGAAAACATAGCCTCAAAAATCAAGAGGAGGTTCAGATTATATACATGAAATAGTTAAAAAGACCCCTAAAAAACTTTTGCAGCGTCCAATGCCATGCGCATTTTAGCGATTTCAATTTGGGCACGAAGGTCAATTTCATCAAGTAAGCTTGATAATTGTGGGTCATTGATTCGCTCACGATGGGTTGCAACCACATCGGCCACATCCAATAAATTGCCAACTGACAGTGTTCCAGTCAGCATTCCAAGACGAATCTTGTCTAATTGCCTTAAAACATCTTCACCACGTCCGCGCATTCGTTTTTTGGCGGCACGCCCCGCAGGGTCATCTGTTTCTTGTGCCGCTAATAAACTATCAATCCCAGCAATAACACCTGTGGCAGATGAATGCGCTGGAGCTTCAGTCTCGCCTGTCTCCAAAAGACTGCCAAATTGAGTACTGCCTGTTGCCCCTGCCCGACCTGATTTTTTAACACCAGAGGTTTTTTGGGTACTGTCTGGACCTGTAATTTTCATTATTTGTTGCCCCTTAGCTTATATTTTAACTATAGCAAATTCTTAAATCAATTTCATTCGGCAAGTTTTGCCCAGTAGGAAAACATTTAACAACTCATTGTTTTTAATCAAAAAAATTCATTCCTAATGTGGCATGACATTCGCAAGGAGCTTTAGGAAACCAATTGGGTGGAGTAGGCAAAATGATAAAAAAAACAAATAATATGAGAGTTTTAAACAAAATCATCATCCTGTCATTGATGTTAATTCTGCCTTTGACGGCTTCAATCTCGGCATTGGCCGCAACAACTCGTATCAAAGATATTGTTGATATTGAAGGTGTGCGCGATAACGTCCTTATTGGTTATGGTTTGGTTGTTGGCCTTAACGGGACGGGTGATAAACTGAATAACTCTCCCTTTACTGAACAATCGCTCATCGCCATGCTGGAACGGATGGGCGTTAACGTCCGTGGGCAAAATTTAAATACAGGGAATGTTGCCGCTGTCATGATTACAGCAACAATGCCCCCTTTCCAAACTCAAGGCTCTCGAATTGATGTGACTGTATCAACATTAGGCGATGCAAAAAATTTGCAAGGGGGCACATTGCTTGTGACCCCATTAATGGGTGCCGATGGTGAGGTTTATGGGGTGGCTCAAGGCCCCGTTGCGATCTCAGGCTTTACAGCCTCTGGCGCAGGGCAGGCCGTTACACAAAACACACCAACCCGTGGGCGTATTGTATCGGGCGCAACTATTGAACGTGAAATCAAATTTAATTTAAATGATTTACCTCAAGTCCGCTTAGCACTTAAAAATCCAGACTTTACAACGGCCAGACGGATTGCTCGTGCCATAAACGGATTTACATCGTCATCAATGGCAACGGCATCAAATGATGCGACAATTACACTTAAAAAATCTGCAGGCTACCCAGGGTCCTTGGTCGATTTAATTACCGATATTGAACAATTGCCAGTTGAACCTGACCAAGTTGCTCGTGTTGTAATTGACGAAAATTCAGGAACAATTGTTATGGGGTCTGATGTCCGTGTCAGCACTGTGGCAATCGCCCAAGGCAATCTAACGATTAAAGTAAATGAAACTCCACAAGTATCCCAACCCAATCCTTTCGCTGAGCAAGGTGAAACCGTTGTTGTGCCAAGAACAGATATTTCGGTCAACACTGGGAAAGATGCAAAACTTACTGTCCTTGAAACTGGGGTCACATTACAAGACTTGGTAACTGGCCTTAATAAACTGGGCGTTGGGCCGCGCGATATTATTACTATCCTGCAAGCTATTAAAGCCGCAGGAGCCTTACAAGCAGAAATTACAACGATGTAGGATGTTGAATATGAATTTAGAAAGCCTCCCACTAAAAGGAACCATCCCGCTCCCTGCACTTGACCCTAAACAGGCGGCAAGAAATGAACGTGCAACTAAGGCTGCCGAAGATTTTGAAGCCGTCTATATTTCAGAAATGCTGAAACCGATGATTGAAACTGTCGAAGTCGATGATGTTTTTGGTGGAGGCAAAGGTGAAGAGGTTTTTCGTGGGTTGCTAATCCAAGAACTCGGGAAATCAATCTCAAAACAAGGCGGCCTTGGTCTGTCAGATCATGTCAGAGCAGAACTTTTAAAAATTCAAGAAAAAAACTAAAAGAAAATTTATATGAAGGAGAAATAGAATGACCCCACCCGCACATGGCCAACATACTCCCGCAATGAACACCCCAATGCCATCAATGCATGAACAGGTTTTACTGTCGATGCTTGGTAATATGGAGGAATTATCAGCTCTCTACAAAATTGAGCTAGATGCAATTGAACTGCGTGACATGAGACGTTTTGCAGATATTCAATCTGATAAAAATCGTCTTGTACAGAATTGTGAGATTTACTTATCCGATATCAAGAATAACTCGTCACAAATGAAATTGGTAAGCCCCGCACTTAAAGACAGAATATTTCTGGCTGAATATAATCTGCGGACACTCGCCTCTAGATCACAACGTGCCTGTAAAATCTGCGCAGAGAGTGTTAAGCGTGTTCAAGAACGTTTATTAGACGCAGCCCGTCAAATCCTCATGCGTGATAAAACAATGTATAATAAAAATGGCATAACTGATCAGCCTAAAAATAGGCCGATTGCAACCGCAATAAATGAAGCCATTTAATTATCCAGAAAGGATTTATTATTATGTCCGCACCTATTACCTCCTCTTCACCATCTGTGCAATCTGCTGCTGTGCCTGCTAATATATTAGGAAAATCACCTGCATCAGGTCTATTTGGAAATATCTTGATGTCAAATTTTCCGACATCAGTTACCTCATCTGCTCCCGAGGAAAAGTCAGGTCAATTATTTGGTAAAAGTGGCTTAAATCTTAATCCTGCAATGCTAGTCTTACCCCAAGAATTAGCAAGTATGACTAATGAAGAATTGATGAAATTTCTGTCTTCGACCGCCAATACAAATGATGGCGGATTAAATGACACTATCCTTCGTTCCTTAACGCCTGGCATACCTATAAAAGATGCAATGGCCTATGGTGATTTAAATCGTGATGTATTTAGTTTACCCGCTATACCTCCCGATCAGTTGAGTATAAATGGTGACGCTGCTTTGCGAAACAACCTGTTATTAGCAGCCACAGGAATCAATATAACTGATATTGATACGCTTAAATCTTTCTCAGAAACTATAATTAAAAATGCGACCCTTGAAAAAGAGACGTTAACGTTGGATGCAGATGAAATAACTTCATCTTCAATGGCTATGGTTGTCTTTGTAACGCCGATGATTGTCAATCAACCTGAAAAAAAATCTGCGGATTTTAATTTAAAGCTTGATGCACAAAGTAATGGACAATTAGGAACTTTATCAAATAATTACGCTTCAATATTCGATTCAGATACAAACCCTTTGAACACTCTTTCATTGGATACGGTATCTGGTAACCCATCAAATGAAGGATTTAAAGGAAGTATCAATTCTCTCCTTGGCTCAAAATCTGCTGAAGGTCAAAATGATAAATTAATTTCTGGTCAAACAACACCCACCCCATCACAGTTGGGACAAGCCATGCTGACCGCATCGGGTTTAAGCCACCCACATCTCATTGATGGCAATTATTTATTGTCAAATCTGCAAGGAATGGATTCGTTACAATCACCCTTTATAAATCCTTTACTAACTTCAAGTGCAGCAAGTTCTGGACACCCTAGCCTTCATGTCGTTGCAATGATGATTGAAAAGGCAACAACAGGGTCTGATAAAGCTAAACAAGAACTCTCTGTTCAACTTGATCCTCCAGAACTTGGGCGGATGCAAATTCAATTAAGTATAGAAAAAGGTGGAGCGATGAAGGTTCACCTGACCGCCGAAAAACAAGATGCGCTTAACCTAATACAACGAGATTCACATATTCTTAAATCTGCGCTGGAAAATGCAGGGATAAAGCTGGATAACGCATCACTTACGTTTGATTTGGCAAGTGGCGATCAATCTTTTAACCAATTATTGGGCGGACAACAGCAAGACCAATCATCTAAAGGACATACAAATCATTTTATTTTGAATAAAGATGGCTCAATCATCAACGACTCACAAATGCGCCAGATTGATACAAAATTGGATTTTATCCCTGATGGTGTAACTGGCAATATTCATTACTCATTGCTAGTTTAACGTTTTGTTAATCTGTTTGTAATTATAATTGAAGTGTGCAAGGCGCAGGATCGCGCCCGTTTTTGACGACCCCAGAAAGGAGGTAGCATACAAATGTCTTTAGTCTTAACATCCTCATTACAAAAATGTCTTCCGTCCCTTACCTCTTCTCCCTCTGATTCTCAGAAGGAAAGGGTTGTCTCAGACCTTATCAATTATAATACAGACGAAATGACTAGGCTAATATCGCGTATAAGCTTAAATCTTATATCTCTTAATCACCAAAAAGAAAGAACTTCAGAGTTAATTGCTATTTTGGAAGAAGCTGGAGGATTAACAGTTCGCGCTAGAAATATGATGTCATCCGATACAGATATTATAAAATATCAAAAGCAAATTAAAGAATTTGAAGATTGGTTTCAATTGGCGCTGGTTAAATTGGATAAGGCTGTCATCGATTCAGATTTCCAAGGCCTCAATTTAATGAATGGTCAGGTTTTGATTACCCCCTTCGACTTCAAAGGCCAACATAAACTTGTTACTGCGGGATTAGAACTCACAGTATCAGGATTAGGTATTCGTAAGGCCGATTTTTCAAATTTAATCGCTCTTCAAAATGGGCGTATCGATGCAATGAATGCAATTGATATTGTTGTGACTGTTCGAAATATGATTGCGGAGCATATTTCAATTCTTGAAATTAGTTTGGGTTTTGCAAAAGAAACAATTGAACTTTCCAAAGATGTATTAGAAAAAATTGCAACCTCAACAATCAATTTGGAAATGGCTGGTTTAAAAACCCTTTACGACTTAGGTAATAATATTCTCGATGGAGATTCTTTGGCGCTCCCTGCCCAACAGGATATTTTAAATAGCTTTAAATCATCCCCAAATATGGAGGACATATAAATGGCACTCATTATCGACTTAAAACCCGGTGAAAAAATACTAATTGGATCGGCAGTCATGACCAATGATAACCAACGCACGCGCCTACATATATCAGGTGACACGCCTATTCTACGCGAAAAAGATATTATGAACGAGGACGAGGCGACAAGCCCTTGCAGAAAAATTTATTTCCTTCTTCAATGTATGTATTTGGCAAGAAATCCTCGTGATTATCACGCAAAATATTTCACATTGATGAAGATGATTCAAGATGCAGCACCAAGTACATCTATTTTTTGTATGAAGATAAATGCACAATTGGTTCAAGGGCATTATTATAAGGCTCTGCGTGAAGCTCGCGATTTAATTGCCCATGAAGACGAACTCATTCAAAGCGCATCAGCGATGAAGCATTAGCCAATTTTTCTTTGAGTATTAGATGTAGCTGTCACAGTATGAATTGGATCTCTGGTCATTAATGCTAAAGCTTCATATCCGTCAGTATTCTCTGGAATAGATTTCAACATTTCTGATACAGTTGAATGGTCATCAGGCGCAAAAGTAACAATAACTGTAACTGCACCAAAGTCTCGCATAACAGATAGCTCAGGATTATTTTTAGGAACTATCATTATCTACACCTCAATTTTTTATAATTTATACTTAATTAAAACAGAGGTTAAGCGATAAGCTCAACCCCTGTCAATAATTTTCATAAATTAAATACAGTTATCCGACGATTTCAGTGCCAGCAAAGAAATAAGCCATTTCAATCGCGGCGTTCTCTAAACTATCTGAACCATGAACTGAGTTTGCTTCAATGCTCTCTGCAAAATCCTTACGGATTGTACCTGCATCGGCATTGGCAGGGTTGGTAGCCCCCATAATCTGACGATTTTTAGCAACGGCATCTTCACCTTCTAAAACCTGAACAATCACAGGTCCAGAAGTCATAAATTTGACTAAATCCTTATAGAATGGGCGTTCTTTATGAACTTCATAAAATGTTCCTGCTTGAACATCTGACATCCAAATACGTTTTTGGGCCACAATACGCAGGCCATTTTCTTCGAATCGGGCATTGATTTTACCAGTCAAATTGCGACGGGTGGCATCGGGCTTAATAATCGAGAAAGTACGTTGAAGTGACATAAATGAAGTTCCTTTATACAAAAAGTTAAATTGTTGCAGTGCTTATACAAATTCCGCCTCTAAAAGGCAACCCAAAAGGAATCATGCGATTTCCGCATAGCTGAATGACTAAAATTGCATAAGTAAAGCTAAAAATCCCCGTAAATGATAAATTTATGAAGTATTATTTATATTTTTTGATTGCAATGGAACTATTCTTTCAGTTACCATTATATATTGCTTGTAAAGTTAGGGTAAAAAATTGGTTTTAACTCATGCAGGAAAAGAATTTAAAAAATGTGTAGCTGAAACACAAAAAAGCCCATGGAAAAACCTCTGGGATGAAGATAAGCAACTTGGAAATAAATCATCAAAGCAATATCAAAAATTAGCACATGAATTAAGAATTGAAATGTTGCTAAATGCAAGAAACTTGATGTTACTTGCCCCAAATGCGGTTTTAAAAGACGACAGAGAACACCCCCACTATAAATTATACACTCTTGCTGATATGGACGCCTTAATTACCCAAATTAGAGATAATCCAGAAGATACCCGTTTTATTAAGTCTATGGAATCTATTGAAATAAAATTAAAAGATCCAAAAGTGAATGGGGAAGCTTCGAATATAGGGGATTATCTGCGCTTTCAAATTTTGAGCAGTGATATGACTGAGATTATTAGTCTCCGAGCAGCACTTATGGGCAAAGATAGCCCTGTAACATCATATAAAGATCAATTTAGACGTCCATGTAAAGAAGGTGGGCATCGTGCATTTAAATTTCACATGGAAATTGGTAGTATCGATAAATTAGTTGTAGAGGGTCAAATCGGACACCTTAAATTAGAAGAATTAACAATCGTAAAAAATCTTAGGTTTGGAGAAAGACACCTGAAGGAAGCATTTCAGTCTGTATCCTGTAATGAACTTGATGTTAGTATCAGAGAGATCGTTATTAACGCCATGGACGATGCCGCTGGAATTATGCTGACTGCGAGGAAAGCTTTAAATTATGCAGTTTCAAAACAATCAGGATTAGATTTGTTGCTAGATGCTGATATTAATGCAAAATCTATTCTTCAGGAAGCTAGAGATAGCTTAAAAAGTGCAACGCCTCAAACGCAAAAATTCCTGACAAGAAGCCCATCCTTCAATGAAGCTACGCAATTTCTTGATATGCATCTTCATTAGAAAGCCAAACAATCTCGCTTGCACTTTTAGGGGTTATGTTTTCTAATGTCTAAATGAATAATTCGCACCCCCTCCTCTCTGTTACTGATTTATCGGTTCGTTTTGAAACGCCTGATGGGGTGTTTGATGCAGTCAAACATATCTCGTTTACCCTGAATAAGGGTGAAACTTTGGCCTTGGTCGGTGAATCTGGATCGGGCAAATCGGTGACTGCCCTATCTATTATGCAACTCCTTCCCACCCCTGCGGCGTCACACCCCACAGGGTCTATTTCTTTTAATGGACAAGAATTGATTGGGGCGACAGCTGAGTTACTTAACTCTGTCCGCGGTCAAAAAATTGGAATGATTTTTCAGGAACCTTTGACCTCCCTTAATCCTCTCCATACTATCTCAAAACAAATTGCAGAGGTTGTTGGGCTTCATCATCCTCTGATGTCAAAAGGCGATATCAATATCCGTGTTTTAGAATTAGTTGATTTGGTTGGCCTAACAAATATGAAATCACGCCTTAACGCCTACCCTCATGAGTTATCGGGGGGACAACGCCAACGGGTAATGATTGCCATGGCACTTGCCAACACGCCTGATATTCTGATTGCTGATGAACCAACAACGGCCTTAGATGTCACGATACAGGCACAAATTTTGGAACTCCTTCAATCTTTACGGGATAGGCTGGGTATGGCCTTATTATTGATTAGTCACGATTTGAAAGTGGTTGAGAAAATGTGCGATTATGTCTGTGTCATGAAACGCGGTGAGATTGTCGAAAGCCAATCTAAATCCCTTCTATTTGCATCACCTCAACATAACTATACGAAACAACTTTTGGCATCGTCTCCTCGTCCAACACCTATTCCAACAAATCAAAATGCAAAAATCATTCTTGATGCAAAAAATATTTGTGTGACCTTTCCAACTAAAAAAAATCTATTTGGCAAAGTCATTGAAAATGTGAAGGCCGTTGATAATGTCTCCTTCTCCCTTCGGAGCAAACAAACTTTGGGTGTTGTGGGGGAATCTGGTTCAGGCAAGACAAGCTTGGCTATGGCTATTTTAAAATTAGTATCTTCAACAGGGTCAATCATTTTTGATGGTAAAGATATTACGAATATGCGCGGTGATAGCCTTCGTACTCTTCGCTCACAAATGCAGGTAGTCTTCCAAGATCCATTTGGCTCCCTTTCACCTCGAATGACGATTGCACAAATTATTGGTGAAGGATTAAAAATTCACAAAAGAAATTTAGATCAATCCGAATGTGATGATTTGGTCATAAAGGTATTGGAAGATGTTAATCTTGACCCAATAACTCGCCACCGCTACCCACATGAATTTTCAGGTGGGCAACGACAACGTGTTGCTATTGCGCGCGCTCTTATTCTTGAGCCAAAATTGATCGTGCTTGATGAACCTACCTCGGCATTGGATGTGTCTGTCCAAGCACAAGTGGTTGAACTTCTTCAAGATTTACAAGAAAGACTAAATCTATCCTATATGTTTATAAGCCACGATTTAAAAGTTGTTCGCGCCATGTCGCATGACATTCTGGTGATGAAGAATGGTATGATTATTGAACAAGGCTCAACCATTTCTATATTCGATAATCCAAAGGAATTATACACGCAATCATTGATGGATGCCGCCCTTCATTTACGAACCCGCGCCAGTTAAGGAATTGGGAAATTCGGAAAATAGCTTGGCTCAAACGGCAAATAATGCCCGTAATCCTTATACAATAAATAGGCTTTAATCGCCATCAAGTGAAAGACATAAACTTCCAAAGTATATCGACCACCAAATTGAATGATTGATGTTATAAAACTGGGCATTTTTTTTGTTAATTCTGGATACTCATCGGCCTTAAAAAAGAAAAGAATAACAGACGCTAAAGATAAAAGAACGGTACAAAGAATACTTTGCTCGACACTAAATGCAAAAGTTACAACCTGCAATAAAATGACTGAGAATGTAGCAAAGATACAAAAGACAATTCTCCCAAATTTTCCAATTCTTAAATCATCTTTATTTCGAACAGCATAACCAAACATCGCCATCAGAAAAACAAGTGTTCCATATTCAAAAAGGTAATTCGTTGGCAAACTTAAGGCAAGGAAAGCAACACAAACATAAATTAAAATCTCCCAGTTTGCAAAAACCGCCCTGTAATAATGGGTCATTAAAAGTCTGATACAAATAAAAGAAACCAGTGCATTCATCGGAAACATGTATTGACCAAACGCGACATTAGACGCAATAAGTAAGGCAGCACCAATCCACAGCGTCTGCCCAATTTGATGGCCTTTTGAATATCCCGCCAGAAAAAACCAAGCTGGAAACCCAAGACGACCAATAACTCGCCACCATAATTCTTCGGGAAAGAAAAACGCTCCGATATGATCAACAATCATAAATGATAACGTCAGAAATTTTAAAAAATCATAGCTGGTTAAGTTTGTAGTGAGGTTGTCGGTTCGCTTAAAAAACATAGATAGGCCTTATAAAAAATTCTGTGGGTCAATGTCGATAACAACACGAACTGATGACGGTATCTTAAGCGCACCAACCCATTCCGCAATCATTTTTTGAATATTCAGGTTTTTGTCGGCACGAATAAGAATTCTTTGACGATAATTCCCACGAATACGATACATTTGTGCGGGTGCTGGTCCTAAAATCTGTACCCCTTCAACGCGAGGGGCGGAACGCCCAATTAACATCGCAACATCTTTGGCTTGTTTTTCGTTTTTACTGGCGATAATAAGGGCCGCCAACCTTGAGAAAGGCGGCATTTTTGCACGTTGCCGTTCTCTCGCTTCGGCTTCTAAGAATTTATCCCTATCATCGGCCACAATCATCTGCATGACACGTTGCTCGGCATTATAGGTTTGAAGAAAAACACGTCCCTTTAGCTCTTCACGCCCTGCCCTCCCAGCCACCTGATGCAATAATTGGTAACTGCGTTCAGTTGCTCTTAAATCACCACCACTCAACCCTAAATCGGCATCAATAATGCCAACACAGGTGATTTTTGGGAAATGGTGACCCTTGGCAATAATTTGTGTTCCTATAATGATATCAACCTCACCATTTTTGATGGCATCCAAGGACTTAATCAACTTATCATGCGTATCGGTAATGTCGCTTGCTAATATTAAACTTCGTGCAGCGGGAAAATACTCTTTGACTTCTTCGGCGATGCGTTCGACACCAGGGCCACAAGCCACAAGGGAATCCTTGTCTCTACATTCAGGGCATTCAACAGGGATTTTCATCGAAAACCCACAATGATGACATTGCAAATGATTGGTTCGCCTATGTTCCACCAACCATGATGTACATTTTGGACATTCCATACGATGTCCACACGTCCTGCATAAAGTGAGGGGCGCGAACCCACGTCTATTCAAAAATAACAAAGCTTGTTGGTTGGCAGCCAAGGTTTTTTTAACTTCTTCAATTAAAATGGGGGACATAAAATGAAGACGTTCAGGTTTATCAATTCGCAAATCAATAATTTTTATGTCTGGCTTACTTGCTCCACCATATCTATCGGGCAAAGATAACAAAGTATATCGGCCTTCCCATGTATTATGCATGGTTTCTAATGAGGGTGTGGCCGATGCCAATATCACAGGAATACGCGCCTGATATGCGCGTACAACCGCCATATCGCGGGCATTATAAATGGTCACTTCTTCTTGCTTAAAGGCTGGGTCATGTTCTTCATCAACAACAATCATTTTAAGGTCTGCATAGGGAAGAAATAAAGCTGACCTTGCGCCGACAACAACCTTTGTCTGACCTAAAACAATACTGCGCCATGTCAATCGGCGTTGCGCAGGGGTCAAGGATGAATGCCACAAGGCAGGCTTTACTCCAAATCGTTCGGCAAATCGTCTGATAAAGGAATTAGACAAGGCAATTTCTGGCATTAGAATTAAAACTTGTCCTCGTTTTTCGGAAATTATTTTTGCAATGCCTTCGAAATAAACTTCTGTTTTTCCTGATCCTGTTACGCCGTCTAAAAGGAATGTTTCAAATCCCTCCTCTTCAATTCTTTTTATTATTTTATTTGATGCAATGTCTTGCTCAGGCGTAAGAGTATTTTTTAAAAAATTTGGATTAGGATGTGAACAGGGTGCCTTGGCAAATATATCAATAGATTCTAAAACGCCATGCTTAACTAAAGTTTTAATACTGGAATTGCTTGAACCTGTTGCCTGTGTAATTTCTGATAATCTTCGAGGAAGTCCGTCTTCTAGAAGAGTAATGATTTTAGATGATAATAAAAGCCTTTCATCTTGTGGAAGGTTTTTATCCAAATAGGGAGATGGGATTTCTTTAAGAACATATCCCGTCATTGGTTGTGCTGGCTCTAACGCTTTTGGAACGGATAAAGCCATTTTTAAAACTGATCCGCGACGCTCCATATTATAGTTGGCAACCCAGTCGATAAAATTACGCTGGATATCATCCATCGCTGGCAAATCGTGCTTTTCTAATACTGATTTTAATTTTGAAGATGGAACGTCACCTGCGCCCCCAATAGCCCAGACAACACCGTAGACTGCTCGCGCACCCAAAGGCACGGTAACATAATCCCCTAAACCCAATTCCATTCCCTCGGGAATCAGGTAGTCATAGGCCTTGTCCACAGGAGACGTAACCAGAATACTGCAAATCCGCATCTTGCTTTCCTAAAATAAGATTGGCATGATGCCCCTATTATTAACATTTGACAATAAAAGGACTAAAAAATATGAAATTCTTTGTTGATACAGCTGATATAAGCGAAATCAAAGACCTTGCATCAACAGGTATGATTGACGGTGTAACGACCAACCCGTCCTTGATATTAAAATCTGGAAAATCATTTATTCCCTTAATTGAAGAAATTTGTGGGGTGGTTTCAGGCCCAGTGAGTGCCGAAGTTGCCTCAACCGATTATGAAACAATGTGGAAGGAAGCCGATAAACTCCGCCAAATCGCCGATAATGTAGCGGTTAAAGTCCCCCTCACTCCTGCTGGGCTTAAAGTGTGCAAAAAATTATCTGACGAAGGAACAATGGTCAACGTGACTTTATGTTTTTCCGCGGCACAAGCAATTTTGGCGGCTAAGGCTGGCGCAGCTTTTGTATCCCCATTTGTGGGGCGTTTGGATGATATTGGCCAAGATGGCCTCTCACTTATTCAGGACATCGTTGGCATCTATGATAACTACCCTGATTTTGCAACCGAAGTTTTGGTGGCCTCAATTCGTAACCCGATGCATATTGTAGAGAGTGCGAAAATAGGAGCCCATGTTTGCACTTGCCCTGCCTCAGTGATTAAACAACTTTATAACCATCCATTGACTGATAAAGGTGTTGCGACCTTTACCGAAGATTGGAAAAAAACTGGTCAATCAATTCTTTAAGGAGTCTATGAAATGATACGTACACTTATTGGTGGATTTATTTTGGTTACTTTAGCGTTAGTTTTATCTTCTTGTACAAATACAGTGCGTGGGGTTGGAACCGACCTTGAAAAAGCAGGACAAGAAATCCAAAAAACAACGAGATAAAATTGGAAACAATATTCCCACTTATAATCTCCGCAATTATTGGCTACCTTCTTGGTTCAATTCCCTTTGGGCTTATTCTAACGAAACTAGGTGGATACGGGGATATTCGTGATATTGGGTCGGGAAATATTGGTGCAACCAATGTTCTTCGTACAGGAAACAAAAAGCTAGCCATAGCGACTTTGCTACTCGATGGGTTAAAAGGTGTTGTGGCAATACTGATTGTAAAAATTATTTTCACTGTAAAAATTTCTGCGTTACCCGTTGCAGAAAACCTTCTTCGATGTTCTGTTATAAATTGCATTGGAAACTGCCCTTGCCTTAATGAAGCTGGAGAAATACTAAATTCGCAACTTATACAAACTGTGGCCCCAAATTTTTTAGTTATGTTAACCGCAGCCCTATTTGCCCTTCTTGGTCACGTTTTTCCTGTGTGGCTAAAATTTAAGGGTGGCAAAGGTGTTGCAACAGGCCTTGGAATTCTTCTGGTTCTGTCATGGCCTGTTGGTCTGGCGGCGGCTGGAACTTGGGCAATTACCTTTTCTCTGTCACGTATATCGTCCCTTTCCGCTTTGATGGCTGTATCTCTATCTCCAGTTTTTGCTTATCTCTTTACGGGTGATGCTAAACTGATGATACTTTGTGCTGTTATGTCGATGATAATTATTGCCAAGCATCACACAAATATCAAACGCCTACTTAAGGGCGATGAGCCAAAGATTGGTAAGAAAAAATAAATATTATGAACGATAAAGAAAAAATTGATTGGCTGCGTTTGGCACGGACAGAAACCGTGGGGCCAATTACCTTTCATCGTTTGCTAGCCAAATATCAAACAGCGACAAAAGCTTTAGAAATTCTTCCCGCTCTTACAAAAAACAAGCCTATAAAAATATGTGATGTTGTGTCTGCTGAACGTGAACTGGAAATGCTTTCTAAACATAAAGGACAAATGATTTTTGCGTGTGATGCAAACTATCCCCTTGCCCTTTCATCCCTAGAAGATGCCCCCCCAGTCTTAAGTGTGATAGGAAATATCGAACTTCTAAACAAACAATCTGTGGCATTGGTTGGATCGCGCAATGCGTCACTCAATGCCCGAAAACTTGTTCATAAAATGGCCACTGATTTGGGCAAGGAAAGTATAATTGTGGTCTCTGGCCTTGCGCGTGGCATTGATACATCCGCCCATGAAGGGTCACTTGCCACAGGCACAATTGCGGTGGTTGCAGGGGGTGTTGATATCATTTATCCGCGGGAAAATACTGACCTCTATCATAAAATTTGTGAAACGGGGGCGGTTGTCTCTGAATGCCCATGGGGAATGCAGCCGATTGCTCAACATTTCCCAAAACGCAACCGAATCGTATCGGGTCTTTCGGTTGGAACAGTAATTATCGAAGCCAGCCTTCGCTCAGGATCACTCATTACCGCTCGCCTTGCGGTGGAGCAAGGGCGCGATGTTATGGCCGTTCCGGGTTTTCCGCTTGACCCACGGTCAGAGGGGACAAATGCCCTGCTCCGTGATGGAGTCATACTGGTGCGCGATGCCGCAGATGTGTTAGAGCAAGTCAATTCATTCCTGAAACCACGTGACCGCGCCGAACAAATTTCATTTTCCGAAATCGTTGGGCTTACTGAGGAAGGACTTTCAGATTCAGTTGCAAATGACTGTTATTCCTCTGAAAATCTCTATACTCTGATATTACCAGAACTCTCCTCATCTCCTGTAGAGGTTGACGAATTGGTCAGGGTATGCAAATTGAGAAGTGCAGATGTGCAAGGAACACTTCTGGAAATGGAATTAGAAGGCGTCGTCCAACGCCTCCCGGGCAACAGAGTTTGCCTAGTAAATGGATAAGGAAAAAAGTAAATGTCCGCATCAAACGTCGTAATTGTTGAATCGCCCGCAAAGGCCAAAACCATCAATAAATATTTAGGGAATGATTATTACGTTTTGGCCTCATTTGGCCACGTTCGTGATTTACTGGCCAAAGATGGTGCGGTCAAACCCGATGATGATTTTGCTATGACATGGGAATTGTCCGAACGTGCGGGCAAGACGATGAAAGACATTACTGCCGCCGTCAAATCTGCTGACACCGTATATCTCTGTACCGACCCTGATAGAGAGGGTGAGGCTATTTCATGGCATATTAAACAAGTTCTTGATGAAAAAAATCTCCTCAAAAATAAAACAGTTCACCGCGTGACTTTTAATGAAATTACAAAGTCAGCAATTAAGGCCGCCTTTGATAAGCCGCGTAATATTGATATGCCTTTGGTGGATGCTTATTTGGCTCGCCGTGCGCTCGATTTCTTGGTTGGCTTTACATTATCGCCTGTGTTGTGGCGGAAATTACCGGGGTCAAAATCGGCAGGACGTGTTCAATCTGTTGCCCTTCGACTTATTTGTGACCGAGAAACAGAAATCGAAGCGTTTAAAACAGATGAATTTTGGTCAATTCATGCCAAATTACAAACGCCAGAAGGTGCAACCTTTATGGCACGCCTAACCCACCTTGCTGGGAATAAACTTGATAAACTTGATATTAAAAATCAAGAAACGGCTGAGGCGGCGGTTAAGCGTATTTTGAACAAAACCTTATCCATTCAAAAAATTGAAAAGAAACAAGCACGGCGCAATCCCTACCCTCCTTTTATTACATCAACTTTGCAGATGGAAGCCTCACGCAAACTCAGAATTTCTGCGAGTCAAACAATGCGTCTCGCTCAACAACTCTATGAAGGTGTTGATATTGGAGGTGAAACAGTGGGTCTGATTACCTATATGCGTACCGATGGAATAACCCTTTCGAACGATGCTATTTTCCAAGCCCGCGCACAGATTGAAAAAGATTTTGGCAAAAAATATTTGCCCGATGCCCCACGTATGTATAAGAGCAAGGCCAAAAATGCTCAGGAAGCACACGAAGCCATTCGCCCAACTGATTTAAGTCGTCGTCCTCAGGATGTTCGAAAATATCTTGATGAAAAACAATTTGCTCTCTATGAACTAATTTGGAAACGCACCATTGCCTGCCAGATGGAAAACGCTATTCTTGATCAAGTTGCAGCTGATATCTCTGATGGCACTGATGATATTGTCCTCCGTGCCAATGGCTCAACCATCGCCTTTGATGGCTTTTTGACTCTTTATAAAGAAGACACAGACGAGCCAGAGGATACCTCTGAGGAAAACGAAGATAACCGCCGCCTTCCGAATTTGGAACAGGGCATGGGGCTTCGTACCAATGATGTTACACCTGAACAACATTTCACCCAACCACCGCCTCGTTATTCCGAAGCCTCACTCGTTAAAAGTTTGGAAGAAAAAGGAATTGGGCGCCCGTCAACCTATGCGTCGATTATTCAAGTTCTGCAAGACCGCGATTATGTGACGATTGATAAACGTCGTTTTATTCCTGAAGATAGAGGTCGTCTGGTTACCACCTTCCTTAAAAAGTTTTTTGAACGCTATGTGGACTATGGATTTACTGCAAATTTAGAAGATGAGTTGGATGCCATTTCATCAGGTCAAGTGATTTGGAAAGATGCCCTCAAACAATTCTGGACAGGTTTTAAATCTGCTGTTGACGGGACCAAAGATTTAACAATTACGATTGTGTTGGATGTTCTTGATGCTGAACTGGGGCCACATTTCTTCCCTATCACTTCAGAAAATCCTGACCCTCGTAAATGCCCGTCTTGCGCCACGGGTCGGTTATCGCTCAAAGTTGGTAAATTCGGTGCGTTTATTGGCTGTTCCAATTACCCTGATTGCCGTCACACCCGACCACTTGTTGTTCAAAGTGGTGAAGCGTTGGATGATGCCAATGGTGGTGCAAGTCTTGATAATGCTCCGAAAATTTTGGGCATTGATCCTGGGACAGGTCGCACAGTTACACTACGCAAAGGCCCCTACGGCCCGTATGTCCAAATTGATGTTCCTGAAAGCACAGTTATTGCAGAAGTCAAAGCTGAGCCAAAAGAAGAAACAAAAGATAAAAAAACAAAGGCCAAGAAAAAAGCCGAAGTTAAAGAGAAACCAAAACGCCAAGGGATTCCAAAAGGGACAGCCATTGATTCAGTCACGCTTGAATCTGCTTTAAAACTATTGGAACTTCCCCGCCTTATCGGAATGCATCCTGAAACTGGTGAAAAAATTGAAGCTGGTATTGGACGTTTTGGTCCCTACGTAAAATATCAAAGCAAATTTAAATCCATTCCTAAGGACGAAGATGTCCTAACGATTGGTATGAACCGTGCCGTTGAATTATGTTCGCAGATGGGCGAGAAAAAAGCCTTTGTCCGCAAGATAAAGGAAAAGACAAAAGAAAAAACAAAGGAACCTGTCGAGAAGAAAAAAACCACAGCCAAGAAAAAAGCTGCTCCTAAGAAGAAAACGAATCCTAAGAAAAAATTATCCTCTGAATAAATCTAAAACGGGATCCCCCACTTTATTCGGGGGATGCAAAGATGTGCTGCTTACAATAAATCTAGCTTTTCTATCGTACCAATCTAAGTAATGATGACGACATTTTATTGCCCTGTGCTGCTGCGGCCAGAGATAGCTCACTTAGATTTTTAGAATTTTTAAACTCTGAACTTGCTCTCCCAATATCAACGTCCATGATGGCTGACTGTGCTGAAATTGTATTTTCAATCGTAGAATCTACAATATCACTTCTGGTCGAAAAAGATGATTGGATGGAACCAACCTGCGCCCGTGCCGCTGCTAAATTATTGATGGCTGTATCCAACTCACTTGATGTGGCTTGTGCTGATGCTGGGGTTAATAACGCACTCGCACTATTTCCTGCGCCTGCTGTTAACCCCAAACCAGTAGCAGAGCTATTGACTGATGATAAATCGGCACTGATAGTATCTGTGGCACTTGTTCCCACTTGAAAATCATTATTAAAACTTCCATCAACTAATTTCTGTCCATTAAAACTTGTATTGGCACTGATATTATCTAATTCACTTTTTAAATTTTGATATTCATCATTGATGGCTGACCGTGAATTTGCATCAAGCGACCCTGAATTAGCTTGCGTAGATAATTCTTTCATACGATTCAGAATATTTCCAGACTGTTCCAAGGCTCCATCCGCTGTTTGTAACAACGATGTTCCCTGTAATATATTTGTACTTGCTTGCCTTAATGTTGAAACGTCTGACAGTAATTGCGTAGCAATTGCTAGACCCGCTGCATTGTCTGATGCTTTATTAATGGCCTTGCCACTCGCAATTTGACCGAGGGACTTTGACGCAGCCTTCTCATTTTTATTTAAATAAACATTGCTAACATTCGCAGATGTGTTCGATGAAATCGCCACCATGATATCCCCTAATTTATAATGGATGATATGCTCTGTCCCGAACATGAAAACCCAAAAAAATGTAAAGCCTTCTGGCTTTTACTACCCATTCCCATGGTATCAGACGAATCTTTATAGCGGGTTAACAAAAAAGATTATTTAGAATCAATAGGTTGGTTAAAACTTGCCCTTTTAAAATTTATCGGCTAAATCATTCTCATGAAACTTGATACACCTACTATGGAAGACAGAATGGTACTCCCTTTGCCTGAACAGGCAGAGGGGAAAATGCTGTTACATTCCTGTTGCGCCCCCTGCTCTGGTGAAGTGATTGAAGCCATGGCAAAATCAGGCTTGGATATGACTATTTATTTTTATAATCCAAATATTCACCCGCGTGAGGAATATGATATCCGCAAAAATGAAAATATTCGATTTGCAGAGAAATTAGGCTTGCCATTTATTGATGCCGATTACGATTCATCAAACTGGTTTTCCCGAGTAAAGGGTATGGAATGGGAACCTGAAAAAGGGAAGCGTTGTACAGAATGTTTTGATATGCGCTTTGAACGCACTGCCTTATATGCCCATGAAAATAACTTTTCGATGTTTACATCCTGCTTAGGTATTTCAAGATGGAAAGATTTCGACCAAATCAACGGATGCGGTGATCGTGCGGCGGCCAGATATGAAGGACTCTCTTACTGGAATTATAACTGGCGCAAAAACGGTGGGTCAAAACGAATGCTTGATATTTCCAAGCGTGAGAATTTTTATCAGCAAGAATATTGCGGCTGTATTTACTCCCTCCGTGATAGAAATAAATGGCATAAATCCCAAGGCCGAGAAAAAATTCAAATCGGTGTTCATTATTACGGCACTGATAGCGAAGTTAAGGCCAAATAGTTTTCATAACTAAAATTGCAGCCTGATAAAAATTGTGGTATGTTACAACCATTAGGGGAAAATGATGGGTAAGCCGCTTTATACAATTGTATACGCTAGTACTGCCCATTCTTGGGTTGATGAGCCTGCCTTAAAACACATCCTAAAAACTGCCCGCGATTATAATGGTGCCCACAATCTGACTGGGGTTCTTTTACATGAAGATGGCAATTTTCTACAAACACTTGAAGGATATAAGGAAGACTTAGATTTAGTATTTAAAAAAATATGCTCTAGTCAAAAACATTACGACATTCAAATGATATTAGAAACTCAAATAACATCTCGCTCATTTGCAGATTGGTCAATGGGTTTCATTGAAATGCCCAAAGATACATTTTTACGTCTTTACGCTGATGGCTGGAAGGAAAATTATTTGGCTCTTGATAAGGCTCCGACTCATATCGGTGCTAAAATGATTCAAAATTTTTGGAAACGCCATTATTCGGCTGCGATGTAGATTAGACGGACTTTATACAGCTATTTAAATTTTCCTTTTTAAAAAATATTTTAAAGCCTGTAAAGCTAAGCACGATTGGTCAATACTTTTAGGACTATAAGTAACAAAGAAAATATAGGCCACCATGAAGCTCCCTATAAACATCTCACCCCCATCCTCTCCAATAGTGAAAATAAGATTTATTTTCCAAGCAAAATGAGCAATCATATGAAGTGTATCAATAAATACACCAAAGAATCCTAATACTCCTACCAATAAAAACATATCAATCGTTACATTCTTAAAATGATACTCAGCTTTTCTATATCCCCAAACAAAGCCTATAAAGAAAAGAAATCCTAAAATAAGTGAAAAAAACAATTCCCCAACATCTTGAATCTTAAGTTCAAACCATGGATCAAAGTTAATATGTTCGCTCAATAGTTTCCCTGCATGTTCATGCATGCCGATGATATCATCGCAAAACAGATATAAGAACAGGAATGACCATAACAAGTATAAATATGACTTCCTAAAATAGCTCATATAAAGAAAAGCTATAGAAACAAAAGCCCATTTCATATATTGAAAAAATTCTGCATATCCTCCCTCAACATCAATTTGAAACTTATGATTACTGAAGAATAGAGATAGAGATGGCAATCCATGAGAAAAATATTGAACAGAAATAATATGCAGTATAATAAATACGCAATCTATAAATATAAATGTCATGAACGCATATATAGCTGGTAGATAAATAATAGCATTCTCGTCATATATTTTTCTAATATCAAAATTCATTTAATTATATTTTCTTAAGAAGATTTCTTGTTAAACAAAAAAACCCATAAAATCTTATCACTCTATGCCGCCTGTGCGCCCAACCAAATTTCTTCCTGTTCGGCCAAGGTTTTAATAACCAAATCATATTCCTTTTGAATTTTTATTGATTTCTCTTGGTTTTGATAAAAATCTGGCTTTGCCATGACTGTTTCTAAACTCTCTTTTTCTTTTGAAAGTCGTTCAATTTCTTTCTCAGCTTTTTCCGCTTTCTTTTTCAGTTCATTTAAGTTTTTGGGGGATACATCTTTTACAGGCTCAACTTTAGCTTTGGCAGCGGCTTTTTTCTCCGCAGATTTTTCTTCGCGACGTGATTGAATAGTAAAGGCGCGGTAATCCTCCAAATCACCATCAAAATTGGCAACCTTACCATCTTTGACCAACCATAATCTATCTGCAACACGTTCCACCATATTCGGGTCGTGACTAACAATAACCACTGCCCCTTCATAATTATTCAAGGCCTGAACCAAAGCTTCCCGCGCATCAATATCCAAATGGTTAGTAGGTTCATCGAGCAAGAGTAAATGCGGAGCATCAAAACTCATAAAGGCGAATAATAAACGTGCCTTTTCTCCCCCGCTTAATGCCGATATCTTATTATCAGCCAAGTCTCGGGAAAATCCAAACGCTCCCAACTTTGCGCGAACTCTAGGTTCTGCAATATCAGGAATTGTTTTTTGCATTAAGCGCATCAATTCCAGATACGGGGTACTATCAACATCCAATTCATCTGTCTGATGTTGTGAGAAATAACCAATACGAAGTTTACCTGAACGGAACATTTCACCGTTCATAATCCCTAATTTTCCAGCAATCAATTTCATCAATGTTGATTTGCCATTCCCGTTTGCTCCAAGAAGTGCAATACGGTCATCATTATCAATATTTTCGTGGACAGCCCGCAAAATTGGCTTGCCTTCGACATATCCAATATCTGCTTTTTGAATAGTCAACATCGGAGATGGAATTTTATCAGGGCTGGGGAAATTAAATTTAATGGCACGGTCTGCAATTACGGCATCAACCAAATCCATCCGCTCCATTGCTTTAACACGGCTTTGCGCCTGTGTCGCTTTGCTAGCCTTAGCCTTGAACCTGTCAATAAAGACCTGCATATGGGCGCGTTCAGCCTGTTGTTTTTCAAACATTTTTTGTTGAAGACCTGTACGAAGGGCGCGCTCTCGCTCAAACGTGTCATAATTTCCACCATACAGAGTCAGTTTTTTCTTATCAACATGAATAACGTGATCAATACATTTGTTCAACATTTCGCGGTCATGCGATATAATCATCATTGTATGAGGATAAGAAATCAAATAATTTTCTAGCCACATAATGGCTTCTAAATCCAAATGGTTGGTTGGTTCATCCAATAGTAAGAAATCTGGCTCAACAAATAAAACAGCGGCCAACATCACCCGCATTTGCCATCCACCACTGAATGACGAAAATGGTTCGCTTAATTGGCTCTCTTTAAACCCAAGACCTGTTAATAATGTTGCGGCCTTTGATGGGGCTGAATACGCATCCATATCCGCTAAAGACTGATAAATATCTGCAATCTTATTTGCATCTTCCTCTGTCTCAGCGGCCTTCCATAAGGCCGCCATTTCAGTATGGGCTGCCAAAACAACATCAATTAAAGCATCGTCAGTTTCGGGGATATCCTGACGGACCTGCCCTAATTTTTGCTTGGCAGAAAGACTGACTGAACCACCATCATTATGCAACTCGCCTGTAATCAATTTGAACAAGGTTGATTTACCTGCCCCATTCAAACCAACAACGCCAACACGCCAGCCGTCTTGAACATTGGCAGAACATTCCTCAAGAATAACACGTCCGCCAATGCGGTACGTAAGATTAGAAATACTTAACATTTTTTATTCCAATACCTTTTTTAAAAACTCACCAGCCTCATGAATACCCTGTTCATCTATGGTGTGTGCCATAGCGGGGGTCGTATGTCCTTCGACAATAAATCCTGCTTGTCTTAATGTTTCCTTCGCATGAAAAAATGCGCCCACTGGAACAACCGTATCCATTTCACCATGTATCAGATAAATGGGAGGTTTTGAAATTCCCGCTTGTCCTATCAAACCTTCCCCACCCAGCAACGCTCCTGAAAACCCAACTACGCCAGCAATACTATCTTTGCGGCGTGGAGCAGTATATAGGCTCATCATTGTACCTTGTGAAAATCCAACCAACGCAACTTTTGATGCTGGCAATTTATATTTTGCCATTTGGTCTTCAATAAAACCATTTAAAAATGAACTGGCTTTCTCTGCACCTGCCAACATGGATAAGGGCGACCAGCTTTGAAGTGAAAACCATTGAAAACCAAATCCCATCTCACAACTGTCTGGCGCATCTGGCGACACAAAAATGGTATCGGGTAAATCCTGCGTCCAATAAGGGGCTAAACTAATTAAATCCTCACCATTTGATCCATAGCCATGGAGCAAAATAACAATAGATTTAGGCGAAATGCCTGATGCGGAGTTTTGCGTATAAACTGTCATTTATGCTGGCCTTTGTTCAAAAAAGACAAGCTACACAGTAAATTCTGTGGGTCAAGGAAAACTGTACAAAAAGTGCTATTTTTCTTTAACTTCAACAGGGAAACCGTGAATATCCAAAGGAATATCACCAGATACTTCCTTTCCCCATCTTACAATAAGCTCTTCTTGAATTTTTTTTATCTCTTCTAATCTTTTTCTACCTTTGGCAACCATCATCCCCGCCACAAATCCCGCAAGCGTCCATTCGATTAAATATCCGATTACAGCCGCCCCATACATCATGATTATATTGAACGGGTCAGACACCAAATGCACCGCACTTTCGAAATTATGTTGTCCTTGCATCAATTTAAACCAAATAGGAAAAACACCTGCAAAATTCATAAATCCAACGGTAAGGACTCGTGATTTCTGGTTGCCCCTGCTTCCCAGCCGTAACGCAATCGTTGGCAACATTCCAATAAATAGAATAAGGGTGGTTGGAAGCACCGCAATTGATGCCAGCATCATCGCGCATAAGAGAATTCTATTTTTAATGGTTGATTTGGGAGATTGTTTTGCCATGATAATACTAACTTCCGCCTATCCCGCCACGGGCCAATGTAAAAATTAAATAAACTGTAATCACAATCCCTGCAATGATTCCAGAGACAAGGGATGCGGTTTGTTGCCCCGCCTCAACTCCAAATTTTTTATTATTTTCTAATTCATTTTCAAGTACAAAATATTCTTTCCTTAAATTTTGATTATATTTAATCATCTCTGAAAAATTTTTAGTATCTATATGAATTTCTTCAAAACTATCAAACAACATAAGTATCTTATCAAGATTACCCTGCCCTTTTATTTTTTCTAATTGTTCAGCGATACGCTGCCTTTTTTCGCGATCATGAAATCTATCAATCAATAAATTCATCATTCCAGCCATCCAAATGCCAACCCCTGGCAAAGCAGGCATTTTATCTCTTTTTTGAATGGCCGCTAAGATTTTTAATGCCCCTTTGCGATGACGATATCTTTCTGTGGCGCTGATATCTGATAAGAAAGGTTCAATAATTGATTTATCGCGAACCGATAAGAATGCAACGATATGCCTATCCAAAAACCACTCTGGCCTATCTTTTTGACCAGACATCTTTTCCAATGCATTTAGGTAATCTTCTGCCGTTCGCACATAAAACTTATCTAATTTTTCGCTAAGACACGGACACATAGGTGACAAATAATAAACACTTCTTTCAATTCCTGAACCTATAGCCGTCTGCCCCAAAAATTTCTGTGAATTATCAATTCGTGTGATAACCTCCCCGATTCCGATATTGGCACTAAAGCATGATTTATTCCAAAATGAAATAATTCCACTTTTAATAATATCGACATAGGTTGATATATCATTTTTTGTCTGCAAGGCATTAACTACTAAATTGCCAAAGCCCATAACATTAAAAGTCAGCCCTTTATACATGACAGGGTAATCAGGCTCCAATGCAATCGCCATGACTGAGGCAAGCTTGTCAGCATAATTAGTTCCTCCTAAATCTTTTTTAGCTTCGCTCAACGCCTCATCATATCTTTGTTCTAATTGCTTATCTTGAATTGACCTGTTTAACCAAAGATATAACTCTCCATTTTCTATCATCGACAGCGTGGCTGCAGAATCTTTTGGAAGAGTAACAGCAAGCATTTGTGGCTTTAAAAATTTTTGCTTCCCAAAATCAATTGGGCGAGAGGCCTTCAACGTTCCAACCAGCCCTGTGTTTTTTGGATTGACACGTCGTCCTTCGGCCCATGTGATAATATCATCAAAGGACCATCTTAATTGAAAATCATCATTTAGTGTTCCCCTTAAAAATTCTAATACGATGGGGGGCAATCTGTTTTTTCCAACGATAAAATTAAAAGATCCAATTTCCATCTTTTGTTGCAAAATCATTTCATCGGATAGCCCATCAATATGATCATGCGTTTTTAGAAGTGATGCAAGTGTTACGCCCAAGGCATAAATATCATCAGAAATCTCTGCAATTCCTTTGCCCAAAGGATGGGACAAGCCTCTGGGTATGGTTTCATATAAAACAGGCTGGCAATATCCACTGGGGGTGGATAACATTTCTCCTAACATTGTATTTTCTAGGCTATCACTTCCCCCATCATAAATATTTTGGGGGCATATATTTCCATGAGGGATGCCCTTATCCCGCATGGCTCTAACAACTTCTAAAATATTCCTGAAAATAGTTGATATCACAAGGTCGGGTTTATAACCTAAAGCATTGGGATTTTTCTGATATGAAAGGGGTGTACCCAATTTATCTTCATAAACAAATACAAAACACTCTCGAAGACTAGGTGTCCAATCAACTACACCACAGGCGAGTAATTTAGGAAGTTGGGGCGTAATAATACCTGCATATTTATGAACAATTTCGGCCTGCGGAACGATGTTCTTTTCGCAAATAATTGCAAATGCTTTTACCCCACCAATTCCCTGCGCTGCATACGCTTTTAAAATTCCACGATCATATAATGGCAATCGCTTGTCAGGAAAAATTTTTATTTCACCTTTTAAGAGGACAGGTTCAAAAGACTTGGATTTTTTTGAATCCTTTGAATCTGCAGAATTATCTTGCGGTGAGTGGGTATCTGCTGTCATGAAAATAATTTAGTTAAAGGGTAAGAAAATTAGGCGTAATGAATATACGACTTGATTCTAGATTTTTAATTATATCCCTCACGCTAGACAAAGTAAATTCGCCAAAACTATATTCTTCATTTTTAAGACAATATTCATAATTTTTAATCATAATTACTAGAACAAGGTCGTGTAAAATATGAGTAATCCGCAAAACATCCAAGGAAATGAGGTCGATTTAAAGACCGCAATGCCCCCATCCTCCAATTCATTGATTGTTCAAGGGGCAGGAGTCTTAGCAAGTGCGGCCTTGATTTCTGCGGGGCTTTCTTTGGCGAATATTGTTCCAGTTGATCCTCAGTCTGGTATTGCTGCAAGCCCAACAACCGCCGAAAATATTTCAAATCCTCAAATTCAAGCCCAAACATTGCAGGGTCCGTCTACACCACCTTCTTTTATGGTTTCTGGAATAAGTACACCTAAAATGGGAATGACATAGGAAATGTTACAGAATCAAGAGATTGACGTATTGGCAAAGTCGGCTGGGACAGCAGAGATAAGTCTAGATTCTCTTCCATCTGTTGACGCTATGCCAACCTTACCACCAATGAGAAATTTTATGGATGTCGATTTGGCAGTAAGTGCCGAAGGTCGGGTGTATATTCTTTATGACGGAAAAATTCCCGAAGATACAGAGTATGTCGTCTATAGTATTGATGACGCCTCCCTCAATTTAGTCAGCTATAATGGCCGCCAACAGGACATTGGAATGACCGTCCATAAACCAATGCGAAAATATATGAGAGGCGCAGATAAAATTTTCATTATTGAAATGAAAGATTCACAACCGGGCCGCATCATTAAAATCCCAATGATTATTCACGACATTGGAATCTAATTATAAAACTAACTAAAAAACGGATCATTCACTAAAATAGTGTCATCTCGCTCTGGGCTCGTTGATAATAATGTAACGGTTGATTCAACCAACTCCTCCAAACGCTTCACATATTTAATGGCTTCAGCAGGCAATTCTGCCCAAGACCTAGCACCGCGTGTAGTCTCACTCCACCCAGACATGGTTTCATAAATAGGCGTAACCTGTGCTTGTTCAATTTGCGATGCTGGATAATAATCTAATTTTTGACCATTTAAATCATATCCAACACAGACTTTTATTTCATCAAGCCCATCCAGCACATCAAGTTTTGTAAGGGCTAGTCCATCGATGCCTCCGACCTTAATCGCCTGACGTACCATCACCGCATCAAACCAACCGCATCTTCTTTTCCGCCCTGTGGTTGTTCCAAACTCATGTCCACGCCGCCCCAAAGTTTCACCGACTTCATTGATTTGCTCGGTTGGAAATGGCCCTGTCCCTACACGAGTTGTATAGGCTTTGGTAATACCAAGAACATATCCAATTGTTTTGGGGCCAACCCCTGCCCCAATTGCCGCCGATGCAGCAACAGTATTTGATGATGTTACAAATGGATATGTTCCATGATCAACATCTAACATCAGACCTTGCGCTCCTTCGAATAAAATACGTTTTCCTTCTTTACGAGACTCATCCAAAATTTTCCAAACTGGCGCGGAATAGGGAAGAATTTTTTTGGAAACTTCCATCAATTCGTTGAACGCTGCACCAACATCCATTGGCTCTGCGCCCAACCCCTTAAGAAGGGCATTATGATGAAGAAAAAGATTTTCTAATTTCTCACGCACTAATTCAGGGTGCTTTAAATCACACAGACGAATGCCACGGCGGGCAACTTTATCTTCATAGGCGGGGCCAATTCCACGACCTGTGGTTCCAATTTTTTTATCCCCACGCGATGCTTCTAACGCAACATCCATCGCCGAATGAATAGGCAGAATGAGATTAACACTTTCGGATATTTTTAAACTTTCAGATGAAATTTTAACGCCTTTGGCGGTCACCGTTTCAATTTCCTCAAATAACGCCCAAGGGTTCACAACAACGCCATTCCCAATAATCGATAATTTTCCTTCACGAACAATTCCCGATGGCAATAAATGAAGTTTATATTCAACCCCACCAATCACCAGAGTATGTCCCGCATTATGCCCCCCCTGAAAGCGAACAACAACATCGGCACGAGAAGATAACCAATCAACAATCTTCCCCTTCCCCTCATCTCCCCATTGCGAACCAATTACTGCGACATTTCCCATTTTTTATTTCCTTTTTTGATTTTCTTAGCTCGCCGCACGTGTAATCACATCACACAGGCCATCAACAACAGATTCAACCATCTTCATATCATCGCCTTCGGCCATCACGCGGATAAGGGGTTCTGTCCCTGATGCCCGTACCAATAGACGCCCTGAATTTGCCAAACTTGCCTCTGCCTTTTGCAAAGCATCCTGTACTTCGGCCCTATCCAATGGTTTTGCACCTTTGATAAAACGAACATTTTTCAAAATTTGTGGAACAGGTGTAAAAACATTAAGAAGTTCAGACGCACGTTTACCACTCTCTTTCAACACCGATAAAACTTGTAATGCAGCGACCAATCCATCTCCCGTCGTGCCAAAATGCGACATCAAAATATGCCCAGATTGTTCACCACCAAGACTATAATTTCCTTCGCGCATTTTCTCGACAACATATCTGTCACCTACCGCAGTGCGGACAAGATCTATTCTCTGTGTTTGTAAATAACGCTCAAATCCTAAATTGGACATGACCGTTGTCACAACAACATTATCCTTTAGAAACCCATTCTTTTTAAGACGTGTGGCAAGCAAAGCAATAATCTGATCGCCATCAATACGTTGTCCACGCTCATCAACTAAAATCAACCTATCCGCATCTCCATCCAGAGCAATTCCAATATCTGCGCCCTCTTCTACTACTCGTTTCTGAAGAGCCTCGGTATGGGTTGCGCCACATTCCAAATTGATATTTTTTCCGTTGGGGGAAACGCCCATCGAAATGACGGTAGCCTCCAACTCCCAAAGGGTTTGCGGGGCAACCTTGTACGCTGCGCCATTGGCGCAATCGATAACGATTTTTAAACCATCTAAATTTTGTCGGCGGGGGAAACTGGCTTTGACGTATTCAACGGTGCGTCCAACGGCATCATCCATACGGCTGGCACGACCAATTTTATCGGGCGCAGATAATCCTTCGGTCATCAAAGATGGATTATCAATCCAACTTTCAATCTCAGTTTCAATTTTATCAGGAAGTTTATAGCCATCTGCCCCAAATAATTTAATCCCGTTATCTTCATAAGGGTTATGGGACGCAGAAATCATCACCCCCACATCCGCGCGCATCGAACGAGTCAGAACAGCAACAGCGGGTGTAGGTATAGGCCCCGTCAAAACAACATCCATCCCCATCGCCAAAAATCCCGCCGATAACGATTGTTCCAACATATAACATGATAAACGGGTATCTTTGCCAATCACCACCCGACTATGGGGTGAATTTTTACCCAAAACTCTGGCCGTCGCCATAGCAACTTTAAGGGCAATATCGGCGGTCATGGGGTGCTGGTTCGCCCGCCCGCGAATACCATCGGTTCCAAAATAATGTCGTGTCATAAGGATGGTTTTAGTGAGTTAAGGCCAAAAAGTAAAAACAAATTGAATAGTTATCGCCAACAAATTTTAAGCCCACCCTCAATAATTATTAAAACTAACAAAATTAACATTCTCATCTTTTGTTTATTATCACTTTGATATATAAAGAAAGAGATATGATTTGGCACAGACTGGACAGGGATAAGACAATAGATATGATTGGACGCGTCAAAAGCGCGGCCGAAGCGATGCTATTTACCCCTGTGACAAGCGAAGCAAAATGTACGCGGCTGCCCTTTCTGAAATCATTTTTGCTCTATCGCCTGACTAATTTCTCGTCTCTACCCACGTTTTCCATGGATTTTATCAGTAACGGCGACAGTTTTTATTACATGGATGGCGCAGATACGGCCATTCGCCAGATGGTTGATATGGGCGAACTTGATTTGAACGAAGATAATATTTTAGCCTACTTAAATTTTTATTATTGTTATGTTCGATTGCCCGAAGGCGAAATTATTCTCTTAAAAAATGTCGATGAAGCACCAAATATTGATCTTTATGACACAGAACGCCGTGAATTGCTTGATATGGTTCCAGAGGGCGTTCAAATCCAACGTGATGGCGAATCGGGTGGGTTTCAAATATTGGCTCCCGCCCTCTATGATTCGTCACCAATGGAGGTTTTGATGACAGTCTCTAAAGATGGTCAGGTTTTAACGTCACCTAAGCGGATGCTTACACTTGAAAATTTACAGTAAAACAATAGGTTATTGAGTATGAATGATGTTTTAAAAGAATTTGGATCTTCAGGTGCCGCACCTACTGCTGGCTCCTATGGACACCCATTGAATGAAGCTATCATAAAAGAATCAATATCACTTTTATCCCAAATCCCAGAAGGCCGTCGTCTTTTGGCGCTTGCAAAAGACCGTAATTATAAACTTTCTGTTATTTCGGGGCGTGAGCCTGATTTTAGATACGTAACAGAAGATACCGCCTATATCATCTGCCCTTTAAATACAAAGGCTGTTGATTTGGACGTTATGGCGCTTATTTACGGCCTTGCAATTTATGAATTAGAACAGCCAAGTATAGGAATTATGCGCGCTGCCTATGATCCTTCCCAAAAACACATTCTTTTTTCACAATTACTTGACATAACCTTAAAGATGTGTCATATTATTGGAGAGTTCGAAGATGTTAATAACTCTACAAAATTAGTTGACTATATTGACAAATTGGGACATATTAAATTATATAGAGGGTATAGGTTAGGTAAATCGAAAGAAGAACTAACAAATATCTATAGTGTGATTATAAAAGAAGTTTAAAAAACGGAGGCTTAAAATGGCAGTACCATCAGTAGCGGCAACAAAAAGAGCGATGACGACAATGGCGACAGCACATTACGGACTGTCAACAAACGCACGTTCCTCTCAGCCATAGAATTCTTAGATTTATTGTTTCACCAAGGCCGCCATCGTGTGGCCTTTTGTGTTTTTACACCCCAAAAGTTAATAACCAGTTAACTCACCCCAATTTTACGGCCTAATTTTCGGAACGAACTGATAACTATTCATCAACTGCCCAGAATTCCTTCCAGACAGCGGGTATAAATCGTTCTAAATCAGACGATATCATTCCTGAACCTGCACATTCTGATGCCCGTCCATGCATCCAAACGGCGGCACAGGCAATATCAAATGGGTCAAGCAATCCTCGTGCCGCTAGACCCACAATCATCCCTGCCAAAACATCGCCTGTTCCTGCGGTCGCTAGCCAACCCAATCCGTTTGAATTGATAACCAATCGGGCATCAGGCGACGCAATGACAGTATCCGCGCCTTTAAGGACAATAATTGCCCCACTCCGTTTGGCGGCGGCAAAGGCACGTTCAGTTTTAGAGCCTCTAATATCGGGGAAAATTCGGGAAAACTCACCTTCATGAGGTGTTAATATACAATTCGCCCCTAATGCGCCCATCAACGGCTTAGGGTCATCAGAAAATACAGATAACGCGTCAGCATCAAGAACGCATATCTTTTGAGGAGCGAACTGAATAGAATCAAATACAACTTTTTTCAATGCACTAACATTCTCAGTGCCTGCTCCACACCCAATCAACACAGCATTACGGCGCGAATCTTTGATATGTTCTTTAAACCTTGCTAATTCGCCAATCGGCTCAACTAATAAAGACGGGTTGTGTAATTGATGAATAATCGATGTCTCTGCGGGTGCAACAATCGTGACCAACCCTGCCCCCATTCGCATGGCGGCAACAGCCGCAAGGCTCGCCGCCCCAGTCATTGTCCGCCCCCCTAAAATAACAGCATGACCATGATGATATTTATGGGCATAAATGGGTTTCTCAAAATCCGTCTCACCCCAAGATAATGCAGGCGAATTTTCAAGCATAAACGGTTCAATGTTAATAAGTGCATCTTCTGTGATACCAATATCAACAACACTTACCTCTCCCGATGCCACCCGTGCAGGCAATAAAAGATGAGCAGGTTTTTTCCATTGAAAAGTAATAGTCAGCTCAGCCTGAGGTGTGCATTCTTGACAGTCTCCCGTATCGGCATTCGTGCCAGAGGGAACATCGATTGAAATAATCGGGCAATCGGTTTCACGAAGGGATATTAAAGTCTTATATATTTGCCCATCAACAGGACGTGATAATCCTGTTCCAAACACAGCATCAATAATAAGCCCTTCATCTGGCAATTCTAAATCCGAAAATGAAATAACATCTCCTACCCATGCCTCTGCGGCACGAGACGCGTCGCCCTGTAAATCATGAATATCAACGGCACAGGCAACAGTAACAGGCCAATTTTTCTTTTTTAATGTTGCGGCAGCAATAAACCCATCGCCTCCATTATTGCCCAACCCACATAAAACAAGAACGGGTTGTTTCGTGTATTTGGATATAATTCCTTCCGCCACAGCCTTCCCAGCACGTTGCATCAAAACAAAAGAAGTTATCTTTCCTTTGCATGAAGCTTGTTCAGCCAATTTCATTTGGTGGGTCGAGAGAATCTCAGAGGTCATAGCCATATTTATGACTGATTTTAATACCCTCGGCAATACTACTATAGGGAATTATCTGGCTGGTTGCAGAAGAACGGGCTTTGGATTATCAAGCTCCGCTTTCCAATCTTCTAGTCTAAATTCTTTTCCATTGATGTATTCAGGACGTAATGGCAAAACGCTGTGAACAGTTGACGCGTGAAATAACATCGCTTCATCCCTGCTTTTCCCTTTATCAAGTTGGGAACCCATAAAATCGTTAGAAACTTGCCCCGTCCTTGTGTCTAGTGCCAATGATTTCATACCACCATCAGGATTAAACAGATTTGCAGATTTAATTACTAAATTAGAATTTCGGCCAAGTTCTTTGGCTATCTCTTCTCCAAGACGCAAGGAGTGAGAATTTCCAATTTGCCCCCCTGCCAAATGAACTTCAATTTTATCAGTTTCTCCGCCTACTAGACTAATAAGATCTTTTAAAGACGATATATCAGTCTTCGTATCAAAATGAGCCACAGCACCTACTTTTGTAGATGGATTATATAATGCGATGGCAATGCATGGCCACATTTGATTTGTACCCAAAATTGGCTTTTTATCATCGGCATGACTAATTCCATACCCCCTGATGTAAATGCCTCTGGCTTCATCTTTGGTAAAATCTCCGTATGTTTTTTCTTGTCCTAAAGATACTATTTCTTTTAAAAATGATGACATATCGGCATCTTTAGAGACCTTATTGAATTCTTTGGAACTTTCTACTAATCCAGCCATAATAGAATTATTATTGAAAACTATAAATTTTATCCTAATTCTTATGGTCAAAATCAAAAAAAAAGCTATATTAGCCATATGGATGGATTAATTTTATTAGTACTTGGTATGTTTTTAATTGTGGCAGAGGCATTTGCCCCTTCTTTTGGTATTTTGGGTTTAGGGGGGTTAATCACTTTTCTGGTCGGAAGCCATTATATCGTTGAAGCTGGAGGTATATTTGGCATCGCCCTTGGCTGGGGTTTCTTTTTGGGTGTGGCCGTCGTGATTGCATTGCCGATGGTTATTTCAACCATTATTATTGGTCGCCACTTTAAAAAGAAAATGGTGACAGGTGCCGAAGGGATGATTGGCGAAGAAGCAAAAATTATTGAATGGGACGGAAAAACAGGCCGTGTCCATGTACAGGGCGAATTATGGGCCGCTCATTCAGAACACACCCATTCTTTTTCCGAAGGTGATAAGGTTATCATCAGCGAAGTAAAAGATATGTCACTTAAAATTCATTTAAAGTAATAGGAGAATAAAATGGAATTTCTAACTGTCTTGGCTGTTGGGGCTTTGATACTGCTTTTCTCGTCTGTTCGTATCATCAAAGAATATGAACGCGGGGTCGTCTATACAATTGGTAAGTATACAGGCTTACGTGAAGCTGGATTTCAATTGGTTTTCCCAGTTGTTCAGCAAATGATTATTGTTGATATTCGTGTGCGTACCGATGATATTCCTGCGCAAGATTTAATATCAAAAGATAACGTATCTGTCCGTGTCAGTGGTGTTTTAAACTATCGCGTGGTTGACCCAGGTCTGGCAATTAACCGCAGTGAAGATTTTCTGTTCCGTACCAATCAATTGGCACAAACAACTCTGCGTTCTGTTTTGGGACAACATGATTTGGATGATATGCTTCAAAAACGTGGTGAATTAAATAAAGCTATTCAAGCCGAACTTGACCAACAAACCGAAGGTTCAGGGATTAAGGTTATCAGCATTGAAATCAAACATGTTGATATTGACCCAAGTATGATTAAGGCGATTGGTCGCCAAGCCGAAGCCGAACGTGAAAGACGTGCCAAAATCATCAATGCCGAAGGTGAATTGCAAGCTGCCAAACAATTGGACGAAGCAGCCACTATTTTGGCACAACGCCCAGAGACAATGCAGTTGCGCTATTTAGGAACTCTCGGCGAATTTGCCGCTGCCAAAAATGCCAGCACGATTGTCCTTCCCCTACCAATGGATTTACTACGTAGCGCTGCGGAAATGTTGGGTAAGAAGTAGGAAATAAAAAACCAAACTACTTTTTTATCTTCTTTATTACCCGCGAAAGCGGGTAATTTATTTTCACTTGCTCCATCATGCCTCTATGCAGGACATCCATCTTTTTCCTTCTACTACAGAAAAGAAGAATAACTCTGTTATCTCTGCTCTCTCTACTGCCCTCGCCCCTTGCGGGAGAGGGTTGAGAAGGCTTAGGTCGCAAGACCTAAGCTTAGCTGGGTGAAGGGTTAATGTCCTTGTGGTCAAAGAAAGGTAAAAATCCTCCTAAGGATTCAATGGCGACCATGCAGGGTCAGAACCATCGCCAGATGATTTTAACTGGCGTTGATTGTGACCCGTTAAATCGATGCTATAAAGCTTAGCAGACCGTCCATTGGCTCCGGGGCTTTCTTTGAAATAGGCCAATACACGTCCGTTAGGTGCCCATGTTGGGCCTTCCAGATGATAGGCATTGGTTATCAAACGTTCCCCAGTTCCATCGGGTTTCATCACGCCTAAATAAAATTGTCCTTTAAGCATTTTTATAAAAGCAATTAAATCGCCACGTGGTGACCAAACAGGGGATGCATAACGCCCTTCTCCAAAAGAAATGCGGCGTTGATTAGCCCCACTTGCACTCATCACATAAAGTTGTTGCGTGCCTCCGCGGTCAGATTCAAAGGCAATTTGGCTTCCATCAGGTGCAAAACTTGGTGCTGTATCAATTCCGGGACTATTGGTCAATTTCTGTGACCCTCCACCACCTAATCCCAAAGAATAAATATCACTATTCCCGTTTTGAGAAAGTGACATCACAACTTTTTGTCCATTGGGTGAAAACCGTGGGGCAAAAGTCATACCTGGAAAATCGCCCAATACTTCTTGGCGACCCGTTTCTAAATCATAAATATAAACGCGTGGTTTGTTATTCGTGCCATACGACATATAGGCAATAGTTTGCGTGTTGGGCGAAAAACGTGGGGTTAAAACCAAGGCCTGACCACTGGTTAAAAACCGTTGATTGGCACCGTCTTGATCCATAATTGCCAAACGTTTGATACGTTTGATAGCAGGGCCAGATTCAGCGATATAGACAATACGTGAATCGAAATATCCGTTTTCACCCGTCAATCGTTTGTAAATTTCATCGGAAATAATATGCGCTATCCGTCTCCAATTTTGGGGCGTGGTCATATAGGCCATACCCGTTAATTGGGTTTGACCAAAGACATCAAATAAACGAAATTCAACACGTGTCCGTCCGTCAGGAAGTTTTGTGACTGTTCCGTTTACAAGTGCCTGTGCATTGATTGTCTTCCACTCATTAAAACGGATTTGTGTCTGCATCGACGCAGAATCTTGAATAAATGATTGGGGGTCAACAAGACGGAATAATCCTGTCCCCGCTAAATCGCTAGAAACCACATCAGGAATATCAGATGCAAATTGCTCACCCGCTGCATCTTTTGCCACAAATTGAGTAATCGCAATTGGGATAGGGTCCATCGTTCCTTTGGTGACATCAATTCGTAATTGTGCGTGGGCAAGTGATGGCGCAATCAAAGTCATGGCAACTAAAAAGGATAAAAAAATCTTGGTCATTTAAAACATCTCCTTGGGGTCGAAAACAATTCTCATTTCATGCCACTGATCATATTTGTCAGGAGGCACATTTAAAGGATTACAATTTGGATTTCGCATAGCTCTCATAGCAGAATCTGCGGCTGCCCGAAAGAAGGGATTTGAATTATATTTACCTTCATCGACAATTCGGGTTGATGCAACCGTTCTGTCCATATTCACAACTACTGATAATTCAACAATTTGGTCTTCAGCATTGGCGGCACCTGCCATAATACTCCAACACTGGCTTAATTGTTGGCGAAGGGCATCCATCTCACTAATACTTAAGACATCTGAAAATCGGCTAACATTTGGTGTCGGCGTTGGCTCGGTCATCTTATCACCCACCTCATCCGTTTTGGGCTGTTGCTTTTCCTCAGGTGTTAAGTCTTTTAACAGTGATTCAAAATCATCCTCTGTCTTCTTTTTGGGTTTTTCTTTTTTAGGCTCGGGCTTTTTTTCTGCCTTTTTATCCTTAGGTGGATCTTTTAAAACATCTTCTTGCGGAGGTTCAGGTGTCGTTTTTTTGGGTTCAGGCGGCTTTTTAGGCTCTTCCGTTTTCTGTGGCGGTTCAGGCTTAGGTTCTTTTGGCTTTGGGGCCTCAACAGGTGGTTTATTGGATGTGGTCAATTGACCAATATCGGCAATCAATTCAACAGGAATAGGATCAACAATTTGTGGCTCTGTTTTAAAATGAGGAAGGCCAAATATAACCAATAAAAAGATAACAAAATGAACAGCGATGGAAATCACCAACGGCTTTTTGGATTTTAAAGGTTCTGACACCCCTTGTCTCTTTTGATCAACAACCATTTTTCTGTACTTAATTTTTGGACGGCGTGGGTTCCGTAATCAATGCAACTTTTCTATATCCCGCCTTATTGATAGACCCTAATATTTCCATGACTTTACCGTATGGCAATCCTTGATCCGCTTTAATAAAAACGCGCCGCTCTTTATCATCCCCCGTGATAGCGGATAATTTTATCAATAATTCTGAACGACTAACCTTAGTTTCTCCGACGTAAATATCGCCACGTTTATTGACGGCAACCTCTAATGGCTTATCATCTTTCTCTGATACAGCAGCAGCCTCAGTCTTAGGAAGATCGACAGGGATTCCTGCACTTAATAACGGTGCAGTCACCATAAAGACAATCAACAAAACCAACATCACATCAATAAAGGGTGTAACGTTGATATCTGACATAGGGCGATACGAACGACGATATCCCGTGCGACTTCCTCCTGCTCCAGACCTCATATTCATTCCCATGATTTATGTCCCAACTTTTTTGGGTGTGTTGCTTCGCTCTGCAGCTTCTTGCCCGTCTAAATGGCGGGACATGATGGCTGAAAACTCAATGGCAAAATTATTTAATCTATCACCATATCGTCCAAGGGATGTTGAAAAAACGTTATAAGAAACCATGGCGGGAATGGCCGCGACCAAACCAATTGCCGTTGCAAATAACGCTTCGGCAATACCGGGAGCCACAACCGCAAGTGATGTGTTATTCATTGCCGCAATCGCAGTAAATGAATTCATAATCCCCCATACAGTTCCAAATAAGCCAATAAAAGTTGCCGAAGATCCTGTCGTTGCAAGAAACGTCATTCCTCGCTCCATCGATTCCATTTCGCGCACAATTGCTAAACTCATTGCACGTTCAACACGTTGCTTTAAGCTGGCCTGTAAATTTTCTGATTTAGGAATACCCGCGGCAACGCCTGCCTGCCATTCTTCCATACCAGCGGTAAAGGTCGATAACATCGGGTCTGGTGCTGATTTACGAACTTTTTGAAATAATTTATCTAACGATTCACCAGACCAAAAGGCCTCTTCAAATTTCTCAGCACGGCGATTTAATTTTTTAAGGGTAAATCGTTTGGATATAATAATCGTCCAACACCAAACCGACATCGCCAGTAAAAGGAGCATTACAAATTGAACAACAAAATCAGCGTGCATAACCAATCCCCAAATGGATAAATCATGTCCACCTGATGAGATGGCACCAGCGGCAACATTGGCTATTTCATCGGCACTTACGGGTGTTGTGGCTGTCTCTGGTATTGGCATCCTATATTTCCTCTTTTAAAAATGATTCTTTGACTGTATCGGGCATTTTATGGGGTCGTCCATCTGCATTGACACAGACTAAAACGATAGTCATGCTAAAAATACAAACCTCGCGTTTGATGGCTTTTTGTTCCATCACAAAACTGGTATTTTTAACAGACAGAACCCGTGATTGAATGGTAAGTAAATCATCAAGTCTTGCGGGGGCAAGATACTCTGCCTCAATATTTTTGACAACAATTATGATACCATGATCATTAAGAATCTGGGTATTTTCAAACCCCATATCTCGTAAATATTCTGTTCGCGCCCGCTCACAAAATTTCATATAATTAGCATGATACACAACACCACCAGCATCGGTATCATCGTAATAAATTCGAACAGGAAAATCATGGGTTATCATCTCTCTACTCCTCTCCGAATAATCCATTTTGGATATTTTTGGGTGGGTTTAATCCTAAATACCTATAACCTTCTGGCGACACCATTCGCCCACGTGGAGTACGATTGATTAAACCTTGTTGAAGCAAATAGGGTTCCACGACATCCTCAATGACATCTCTTTGTTCTGCTAAAATAGCGGATAATGTTTCAATTCCAACGGGGCCACCGCTATATTTTTCGGCAATCGTACGAAGATAACGTCTGTCCATGCTATCTAACCCCGCCGCATCAACATCTAATCTGGTTAAGGCCATGTCGGCGGCCTTGGCATCAATGACCGTGTCCTTGGCCATCACCGTAGCAAAGTCACGCACACGTCGGGTCAGCCGCCCTGCAAGACGGGGTGTTCCCCGACATCGTTTGGCAATTTCCATTGCCCCATCATCGGTCATGGGAATATTAAGCAGTCGCGCAATGCGGGTCACAATTAAAACCAATTCATCAGGCGTATAAAATTCTAAACGCATCGGAATTCCAAATCGGTCACGGAGAGGGTTTGTAAGTAATCCGCTCCTTGTGGTCGCCCCAACCAGCGTAAAGGGTGGCAAATCAATTTGCACTGACCGTGCAGCTGGGCCTTCGCCTATAATTAAATCAAGTTTTCTATCTTCCATGGCGGGGTAAAGGATTTCTTCCACCGCTGGATTAAGACGATGTATTTCATCAATAAACAAAACATCAAATGGTTGAAGATTGGTCAGAAGTGCAGCCAAATCCCCTGCACGAGCAATCACGGGGCCAGAAGTTGCCCGAAACCCAACTCCTAATTCACGTGCCACAATTTGTGCCAAAGTAGTTTTGCCAAGGCCAGGAGGGCCAAAAAACAAGACGTGATCAAGAGCCTCTTTTCTAGCTCTAGCCGCTTGAACAAAAACATTAAGATTGGCGCGTAAGTCCTTCTGACCAATGAATTCTTCTATGGTTTGAGGGCGCAAAGCACCCTCTTCGCCCTTTTCTTCCTCAAAAGGGACGGCGGATAAATCGTTATCTTTAAGAGCATTTGACATGAGGCATCATCCGATTCGCTTGATTTCCCTAGTGTGCGATAGCTGATAGACAGGCGCAAGAGCCATGATAAAAGGATTACAAATAATCGATTGTTTTTCTTGCATTGCTTTATAATTATGGATAATATAAACAAAATTTAAACATCATGGAGTTAAAAATGCCAGCAGAAGATAAAGATAGACAATCAGCGCTCGCAGGACTTGCCGCAAGAGAGTCTTTTGAAATAATTCCCCTGATAAAAAAAATAAATAGAGAGCTATTCTTAAAAAATCTTATTCCTCAAGAGCATAATTTCAGTCGCTTCCCAACAACAGATGAAGCCTTACGAGATGCTGGATGGCTTTTAGGTCATCATAAAAAGAACGAACCCGAGCCTACATTTAAAGATATTTTAGACCAACTAAGAATAGCAAGCATCCCTATCGTGATTCATGGAAAAGATAGATATTCTTTAGCCTTTAATGTCGCAGCCAGCGATGTTGTCGAATTGAATGGAGAGGTTTTAGTTAACCATCCAGCAACAGGCTCACAAGTTAGCAAAATAACAAACGCTGTGTTGGGTCCTGCATTTAGCGCGATACGCGGTAAAGATGATGTTATATCAACCTATTTACCTTTATCAACCAGCCAACGTGGCGTTTATCTTTTGAATGCTAAGCCTGTTGAGCCAGCTTAATTTTAAACATCTTCTAAGGCTAATAATTCATCCATATTTTGACGGCGGCGAATAAGTTGAACTTGTTCGCCGTCAATCATTATTTCGGGGCAATACGGGCGGGAATTATAATTGGATGACATCGATGCCCCATAAGCCCCCGCATTTCCAATGACCAAAAAATCACCAATATCTGGAGTTGGTAACGGACGTGTCAAAACAACGCCCCCGTCTTCTTGGGTAAAAACATCGCCTGACTCGCATAATGGCCCCGCCACAACATAATCTTGGGTGTTCCCTGTTTTGGGATGTCCATCTTTATTAAGGATGGTCATTTCATGGTAACTGCCATACATGGCGGGTCTAACCAATTCTGTAAACCCTGCATCAACCAAAATATAATGACGTTTTCCCATTGTTTTGATTGCCCGAATTTCTGATATCAATTGTCCACTTTCTGCGACTAAATAACGTCCTGGCTCAATTTCTAAAGTAACCTTATGCCCTAAAAAATTTTCTAAATCTTTGCGGGCTTTATCCCATATTGAAAAATAATGTTGGGGGTCAATCGGCATTTCCCCTGACCCATAGGGAACTGATAATCCTCCCCCTGCTGAAATCGCCCTCACATCAATTTTTTCTGCTTTGATAAACGTGACCATAGAATAGCAAACCTGTTCCAAATGTCCGTAATCAACGCCTGATCCGATATGCATATGAATTCCGACTAAATCCAAATGATATTTGCTAACCTCTGCCAAGGCTTTTTGAATATCAGTATGCCAAATACCATGCTTGCTATTTTCCCCGCCTGTATTGGTTTTGGGGGAATGACCATGACCAAATCCGGGGTTAATCCTTATCCAGACTTTATGTCCCTGATGAAGCTCTCCAAGTTGGGTCAACATATCAATTGACCCTGCATTGACAGGAATATCTTGTTGAATAACGAAATCCAATGCATCCCTATCCATTAAATCAGCGGTATAGACAATCTGGTCTTTTATGTATCCTGCCTTAAAGGCTCGTTTCACTTCACCAACGGATACGGCATCCACCATTACGCCTTGTCCATGCATCAGCTTAAGAATATGGGTGTTTGAATTGGCTTTTTGTGCATAACGGATAACATCAAAGGATTTAAGATTGTTAATCCGTTCCCTAATAATCTGGGCATCATACACCCACAAAGGAGTGCCAAACTTCTGAATATGTTGAATAATCATAACTAAGCCCCTATTTCCTCTTGCCAGATAAGTTTGAAGACTTTAGTTTATCATCCGTTGCATGACAATCACTATCATATTGAAAGGACTATCCATGCGTAGCTTATTACTCTTACTTGGGAGCTTACTTATCATGACCAGCACTGCACCAGCCAAAGCCGAAGATCTAAAATTAGATCCAGAAAATACGATTACATTAGAAACTACATACGGCCCTGTAGTTATTAAATTGATGCCAGACGTTGCACCAAAACATGTTGAACAAATTAAAACATTAACTCGCCGTGGCTATTTTGACGGACTTATCTTTCATCGCGTGATTGATGGTTTTATGGCACAAACTGGCGATCCAACAGGAACAGGAACAGGGGGGTCTGACCTTCCAAACATTCCTGCTGAATTTAATTCAACTAATTTTGGTCGTGGTGCTGTTGGAATGGCGCGTTCATCCAATCCCGATTCCGCCAACTCACAATTCTTTATCTGCTTTACTGATTGTTCATTCCTGAACAAACAATACACAGTATGGGGTCAAGTTGTTGAAGGAATGCAATTCGTTGACCAAATCAAACGTGGTGAACCACCTGCAAACCCAGACAAGATTGTGAAAATGACTGTACTGGCTGATGATAATAAGACAGCCGAGAAAAAATAATTCTCAAAAACCAATCAACAAAAACCCCGTATTATGCGGGGTTTTTTATTAAACTAAATTCTTTTTAGGTGGGTATACGTCCTGGCAAAGAAGCAACGATTTCTTTCATTTTTGGTAAAACTGATTGGGCATTCTCAACCAAGTTTCGCATACTTGAAACATATCCTCGACCTACGGCAGACTCAGAAAGTATTTCTAAGTTTTCAATTGTTGAAAGTAGTGCCCCTTCAATATGGCTTACGTCTTCGCCATTTTGAGCGCGCCCTGCTATATCTTTAAACATATATTCTAAAACTATCGGGACAGATGGCGTACTCATCCAATTTGATGGTTCAGTTTCAACTGTTGGTCGTCCGTTTCGATGAACAGCATAATCTTCGTGTACGCCATAACTGCCATCTCTATTTGCACGGGCAAAAATGCTATTTAATTGCCGCACATAATTAAGTGCATCTGATGCTAATTCTTCTGTTGTTCTCTGATAAGTCATGACATCACCCTTTTGTTGAATAGGGACTATATTATGAATAATATTGAAAATAGTCAAGTTATAAAATTGACTTCCAAGCTATTATTCCACCCAAAAGCAAGGCGATGGTTAGAATACTGGCGATAACGCTTAAATAAATGGCAATTCTTAAATGATGTATTCCAACCTTGGCGGTGCTAGATTTGGGGCCGACCCAAGCACGCTTTAAAACACTTCCATCAATATCTTCGACTGGCCCGCCTAATGATACATCAAATCCCCATGCCAAAGTCGTCAGGGGCATCCCTCCTTCGGCATAGGGTGCCGATCCGTTTCCTGCAAACAACCCTGCGATTGACCTTATAATTCCAACTGATGGGGTAATTAACGCCGCAAGGATAAAAATAAAACTACTGATAATTTGCGGGACTAACCCCATTACCCATTCAAGGCTTAACGCCAGATGACCAATTCCTTTTGCAAAACCTTCTTTGGATAATCCCCAACGTGCCGCTGCAATCCCACTATAAATAAATGCCGCAGGAAGTCCCCCAATTAAAAACCAAAATAACGGAGCAATGATGCCCTTATCAAAACTTGATGCAACAAATCCAATGCCCCCACGAATAATTCCATGATTATCTGTTGTGTTTAAATTGGTGCGGGTTGATACGGCAATATCATAAAAACTTCCCTTGGGTAACGCTTTGCCTGCCTGACCTTTCTTATCCTCCGCCCGAATGGCATGATGCAATTTGATTAACGCTGACCACGTTGCCCCGCCGCTTAACACACAAGTTAAAAGAAGTGGCGTTGTAAATCCCGCCAATGGAAATTCCTTTTCTAATATGACGGCAATAACTGCAAAGACTGCCGCTAAAAATATATAAAGTGATAATATGATGGCTCCCCGAAAATGAAGTGCGCCAACAGACCGTTGGACATTATATGTCTTCTTTGTAAATCTTCCAAAGACCCTATCCAATACTCCCCATAAAAACGGATTGGCATTTCCAGAAAATGCACCAAATAACGCTCCAAAAATCGACACTATCAACAGGGCAATAATCGCATCATTTAATCGCTGGGCAGAGGCAATGTGAGTAAAGAAAAAATGAAATAATTCAGGATTCATAATCATCGCTTTTAAAAAATAGAGTAAAACAATTGGGCATATTGCAAAAAATAAGGTATTATAATGCTTCTTTCCGCTCATTTTCATGCGGTTTCTTCGTAAATTATGATTGTTTTAACACATTTCCGCGACATTTGATATGCGGACAATAACGATTCAACAGGAATGGATTATCGTGCTTTACCATCTTTATGACCTTCAACATGCAATTTTGACCCCTGCTCGCCTTGGGGCTGAACTTTTAAAAACAACATTCCAAAGCCCTATGAACCCTATGGCCTATTCGCCGATGGGTCGGACGATTGCAGCAGGTGCAGAATTATTTGAGAGGGTCACACGCCGATTTGGTAAGCCATCATTCGATTTACCAACAACAATCATTGCTGGAAAGCCTGTCACCATTACCGAAGAATTTATTGTAGAGAAGAAATTTTGTAGCCTTCTTCATTTCAAACGAAACACCAAACGTAATGATCCAAAAGTTTTGATTGTCGCCCCCATGTCTGGTCACTATGCAACACTTCTTCGTGGAACAGTTGAGGCTCTCCTCCCCCACCATGATGTGTATATTACCGATTGGGTTGATGCCCGAATGGTTCCATTGAAAGAGGGCGAATTTACCCTTGATGACTATATCAACTATGTCCGCCAATTTTTATCTTTACTGGGGCCAAAGACCCATGTGATTGCTGTCTGTCAGCCTGCTGTGCCTGTTTTGGCGGCGGTTGCTTTAATGGCGGCCGAAAACGACCCTAACCAACCTCTTGGAATGATTTTGATGGGGGGGCCAATTGATACGCGTATCTCGAAAACTCAAGTCACGCAAACCGCTGAGGAACGACCATTATCTTGGTTTAAGAAAACAGTTATCTCAACAGTGCCTCAATACTATCCGGGTGCCCATCGTAGGGTTTATCCGGGGTTCGTTCAATTAGGCGGGTTTATGTCGATGAATTTGGACAGGCACGTGGGGCAACATTTAAAATTCTATAAACACCTTGTCCAAGGGGATGGTGATTCCGCAGAATCACATCGTAAATTCTATAATGAATATAATGCCGTGATGGATTTACCCGCTGAATTTTATATTCAAACAGTTGATGTGGTCTTTCAACGCCACCTTCTTCCGAAAGGCCTGATGAAATGGCGTGACCCACTGACCGATGAATTGCATGATGTGTCGCCGAATAAAATTCAACATACCGCCCTTTTAACCATTGAAGGCGAATTGGATGATATTTCCGCACGCGGACAGACAACTGCCGCTCATGATTTATGCTTTACCCTGTCTCAGAAAAAACAATTCCACCATTTCCAATTGGGATGTGGCCATTACGGGATTTTCAATGGTGGCAAATGGCGTAAAGAAATTATGCCCCGCATTCGTAATTTCATTCGGATGAATGATACGGGCTGCTCTCCCCTCCCTGAAGAAGATTTAAAGCATATTCCCGACTTGCCGCCAGAACGTTACAACAGAGACACGCATGGCATTGCAGCCATTCGCCGTTGGTTTAAAGAACGAGAAGGCAAGGTTCAAGAAAAGGAAAATATGCATTAGAATCAATGCATTGCACCTAAATTTGACATAAATAATAAAAATCTATAAATTCCTCGTACTTTGAAAAATAGGTAAAGGAAAGATTGCTGTGTTTAAAAGATTTAGAAAATGGTTTGGTCAGTCATCGCCAGCCATTTCGTCTGAGCAGATTTTAGAAGACGCTATAATTATTTTAAAAAACCGTCGCTCCAAAACTTTTCAAGATAATCAACAAAATATCATCAGTGCATTTCAAGAAATTGCAAAACAATCCCCGCGGAAGGCCTTTAGGTTGCTTTTTGAGATTGAGAAAGAATGTCACCCTGAAAATGGTGAGAGTATTTTTTCAAATGCCCTTTCTCAAATCAAAAATATTCTTGCAACTTGTACCCCCTCGCAAAAACAAGATATTTATAAGACGATTTTAGGATGTCCTCAAAAAACTGATTTGGCACAGTTTATTTTAGACCAAGCGCAGGATATTGCAGAACTTCTAAAAGATGAGATAGGTCTGAATCTAGCCCCTAGAATACTTGATAAATCTACGCCGCTTACAAAAGAAATTCTTGAAAGATTCCAAATTCAGTTTGCAAAGCTAATCACTGATAAACACACCTCTCCCTCTGCAGATCCTTTATTTCTAACAAAAAAATTATATGCGATACATAGCGGGCTTGGTCTTCCGCTGCCTAACTACCTTGCGAAGGTTCGTTCAGAGTGGATAAAAAAAGAGTTATCTGCCATCGTAAGGGAAAATAGCAAAGAAACACCAAGCTTTAAAAAAATAGAGGATTATTTGCGGATTGCCATGTCATTTGGATATCAAGAATCCGACCAAATTCAACAATACAAGCCCACATCAGGTTTTTTGGGAATAACTCTCATTCAACTCAGACTAAAAAATAGCTATTATCTACATCAAGAAAATAAAAACTTATATTTCGTTTGCAAATCATCTGGAGCAAATAATGATAAATTATCACTTATTTTAGTCGATGACGAATTGAATGACTTAATAAAATGCTTGTCAATGATGGGGCGTCCAAAATCAGAAATCAATGCATTAAAATCAATTTTCGAACAAAATAATCTTAGCCCTATAGACCAACAGAAACATTTCTTTATTACCTCTACCCCTTCAAGTTCGGAATTACCCCTCACTCTGCACCCCGCTTTTAAAAAAGCAGCAGGATTGACAGGATTTCCAATTCAGCTAGATTCACCCTATGTACATGCCCCCGCATTTAGTGCGCAATTTGCCAATTGGTATCTTCTCCCCGTCCAGCAGTGTGAACCGCGAGCGGTTTAGCCTTGGCTTATCCATTTTAGAACAACGTGGATTTAAGACATATGTTCACCCCCAAACCTATTTAGGGGCAAATACAGGCAACCAACTGGCGGGGACACCTCAAGATAAAGCAGCAGCCTTTATGGATTTATGGACTGATCCAAAGATTGGATCAATTATGGTATCGTGCGGTGGAAACTTCTCCTCACAGTTTCTGCATTTGCTGGATTTCGATAAAATCGCGAAGACTCCTAAAACCCTCATCGGGTTCAGTGATACAACCGCCCTCCTATCAGCCCTTTATGCAAAAACAGGAATCGGGGGAATTTTCGGCCCTACTGTTCAGACTTTGGGACGAATTCAAAATATCGATGATGTATTTGATGTTTTGGAGGATAAAAAATCAGTATCCGATTTTTTCGAACTATCTTCGCCTTTAATCAGAAAAAACCAACTATCAAATGCCCCCGTTTTTGCCGCTACTCTGTCTGTTCTTACGTCATTATCAGGAACGCCTTATTTTCCGAACCTTGCTGGGCATATCTTGGTACTGGAAGATGTTGGTGAAGAGCTATCCCGCCTTGACAGGTTACTATGGCAACTCAATCAAGTCAGCCCTTTCAAAGAGTTAGCAGGACTTATGTTTGGCGAATTTATTGACCTTAAGGACACGGGTCGCTCTTTAGGAATAAATTTCGAAGACATCACAAAAAAATTTGGTCACGAACTGAATACCCCCATTATATTGAATGCCCCAATTGGGCATGGAACCCGATTTATTCCTGTTCCAATAGGAATTCAAAGACAAACTTGATTTTCCATTCAATATCAACTAAATACACATCAGAGTTAGAGGAAACAAATGACATTCGTTGTAACTGATGTATGCATCAAATGTAAATTAACTGATTGTGTTGAAGTTTGCCCCGTAGATTGCTTTTACGAGGGCGAAAATACGTTGGTCATCAATCCTGATGAATGTATTGATTGCGGGGTTTGTGAGCCAGAATGCCCGATTGAAGCAATTGTTCCTGATTCTGTTGCGATAGGTCAGGAATATCTAGAGATGAATCGAAAATATTCTCTAGAATGGCCAGTTATCACGCGTAAAAAAGACCCTATGCCGAATGCAGAAAAATTCAAAACCGTCAAAAATAAGTATAAAGACTGGTTCTCCCCTAAAGCTGGTGACGGCGATTAGCCCCCTGTAACTACCTAATAACCGCCATTTTTTGAGAAAATTAAAAAATAGTAAAAGAAAAAATTGAAAAATCTCAAAAATCTGTTATATTACTATCCATGCTTATACAATAGCGGACACAATAAGGGCCATTACTTCCTTTAAACAGTCTCTGAATGATCGTCAACAGTGTTTTATCGTGAAATCGATAATTCCTGATGAGGGATTTCTGTTTGTTAACGGCACAAAAGTTAAACCACTTGATAAGAAAAAAGGTCTAACAGTATGAAAACAAATACAAAAACAAAAAAATCGATTGCAACAAAATCAAAACCAGTTGCAAAGGTTACAAAAAATACCGCAAAAAATGCTGCAAAAAAACCTGTGGCTAAATCTGTTGTTAAGTCTGTTGTTAAGCCTGTGACTAAGTCTGTGGTTAAAAAAATAACTCCTGCCGTGAAAACTAAATCAACATCTGTTGCTAAGGTTGCAATTGCTAAGAAACTAGCACCAAAGGCAAATAAAATAGCTGTTAAGAAGGTAAAACCCCTTATTCAGGCCAAAAAAGCCCCTACTAAGCCTGTTAAAGCAGTAAAAACTGCGCCTAAAATTGAAAAATTAGTCGTTTCTGTTAAAAAACAAGCAGAAAAACCAGTTTCTAAGATTCAGGCATCCAAGGCGATCGTTGTAAAAATGCCTGAGAATCAAAATACACCAATTCGCGCATCGGTGATGACGGCTATTCGCCCTGTTATGGTTTCAACAAAAGTATCGATGAACACTGTTTTATCACCTGCTCAGGCAGCTCGTCCTGCCTACCGCCCTATACAGGTGATTAACAAGCCTTTGACTCCCTTGCAACCTGTTCGCCAAATGGCACCAGTGACCAAAGAATCTGAGAAAATTGAATTTAAAAAAGGTGACTATGTCGTTTATCCAGCGCATGGCGTTGGTGAAATCGAAGCTGTTGAAACACAGATTATCGGTGGCATGGAGATTAAACTTTATGCAATCGCCTTTGAAAAAGACAGAATGAAATTAAAAGTTCCAGTATTCAAAGCTCATGCATCTGGCCTTCGTCGTCTATCGAATGCCAATCGTATGGATGATGCCCTTAAAACTTTGCAAGGTCGCGCGCAAGTTCGTCGTGCAATGTGGTCACGCCGCGCACAGGAATATGAAACAAAAATTAATTCTGGAGACCCAGTATCAATTGCCGAAGTATTGCGTGATTTGAAACGTAGCAATGATGAAAGTGAACAATCTTATTCCGAACGTCAGATTTACCAATCTGCATTGGAAAGACTGGCACGCGAAGTTGCTGCCGTTGAAAAAATTACCGAAGTCGAGGCCGCTGAGCGTCTTGAAGGCATGATAAAAAGCAAACGCGCTCGCGCCGCTGCCCATTCTGCCGCAGAGGAACTGGTTAAAGAAGCTGCAAACGGCTAAATACAATTTAACAATATTATAAATTATGACCCCGTCGGAGAAATCCACGGGGTCTTATTTTTAAAGAACTAACTTTATAAGGCTATGAAGGTGATATTTGGTGATGAGGATATTCATTACGTTCCGCAAGGGCAATCACAACATAGCTATCCATTAGACGATGAAGCAAAGTTCCGTCTTTAAACGCGGGGTTAACAAACAAACTATTTATGCGATTTTCTTCGGATTCAAATTTATCAGATGCCCGATGAGTTTTTCGCTTGGCGCTTGATAACTTATCTTCATACTGAAAATAAAGAGCAATATTTTCAACCAAATGATTTAATAATTCTTGGGATGATTTTTGTAGACTATGTTGTGTTCCAAATCTTATTTTATAATAAGAGTATGACATTTCTAATTGTGTGTGAGATAAATCAAGCTGGCTTATAACTTTGGCTATATTTTCCATCGTTGCCGCTCTTGGTTCAATATCATTATCCAACAAGGCATCTTTGACATCGGCAATAAATAATAAAAGGTCCATATCACTAATTTTTCTGGACTTCCAAACGCATTGATATTCAGATCGGACAGCGTCAAAGGCAAATTGAAGCAAATGGGCACGGTTAGATTCAGAGTTTTTTGATTGAATAAGCTCACTTTGTAAAACAGAAGACAATGCAACATTTCGAACACGGGTGGCTAAAGGATAATGGACATATGCCTTTCCTTTTAAAACTGCATGAACACCCTCAGATTCTCTCACTAATCTTTTTAATTCTTTTGGATCTCCTAAAACATCATTAAAAACTTTGGTAAGCCCTTCAAAATCATAATCATCTGATTGAGGTGATGCGCCCTTCTTGGGAATATTGGATAAGAGTACATTGATCCGCTTGCTCTCGAACGATATAGCCACCTTGGCAAGGGAAATGCTCTCATCAGATTGACTTCGCTCTCCCTTTGAAATTTGAATGAGGAGTTCCAGTAAAGGCAATGGCAATGATAATCTTGGGTCGGCATTAAATGGAACAAGATGGGCGGGATGCACAGACAGAAATTTACAAAAATCAAAGATATCATCCGCAGTCATTTGATGAGTTGACGGCAAAGAATATTTTCTTTTTTCATCCTTTATTGGGGCAATTGAAAATCCAATATTCTTAGTCAAACCATCTAAAAGGGACGCATTTTCAAAGTCAAACCAAATAGAGACAATATCTTCGCCCGATTCAATCCTCTCCTTTAAATTGTGAGGAGTATGACTTGCAGATTTTCTAACGCGCACCTGTCCCCCTTCCACAAAACAGTTGATGGGGACGCCAGTGTTATCAGGTTGATGAAACGATTGATTAAACATTATGTATAAATAATCAATTGTAATAAAAAAAAGCAAGCATTTTTAGGGGCTTGCTCTTAATTTGTAATAATATTTCAAAGCCTTTTTGTTAGGCGGCCTTTTTATCAATAACTTCGATAAGCCCTTTAACAGCGTTTACTGAATGGTCAAACATTTTTTGTTCTTCGGCGTTTAATTGAATTTCAACAATTTTTTCAACACCGTTTTTGCCAATCACAACGGGGACTCCGATATAAAGTCCTTTGATTCCATACTGACCATTTAATTTTGCAGCACATGGCAGAACGCGTTTTTTATCACGGAGGTAACTTTCGGCCATCGCAATCGCACTTGATGCTGGCGCACAAAATGCAGACCCAGTTTTCAAAAGGTTTACAATCTCTGCCCCGCCATTACGTGTTCTGTCGACAATAGCATCAATCTTGGCCTGTGTTGTCCACCCCATTTTGATACAGTCAGGCAAAGGAATCCCTGCAATTGTTGAATAACGTGTAAGGGGAACCATCGTATCGCCATGACCACCCAACACAAACGCACTAACGTCTTCGACTGAGACACCAAATTCTTCGGCAAGAAAGCAACGGAAACGTGCAGAATCAAGAACACCCGCCATTCCAACCACTTTGTTATCAGCAAATCCAGTGGCACGTTGCATAATTTCAACCATCACATCCAATGGATTGGTAATCACAATCACGAATGAATTTGGAGCATGCTTTTTAATTTCTGCACCAACACCTTCGATAATTCCTTTATTGATACCGATTAAATCATCACGACTCATTCCGGGTTTACGCGGAATGCCAGCGGTCACAATCACAACATCTGATCCTGCAAGCACACTGTAATCATTGCTTCCTGTAATTGTTGCATCAAACCCTTCAACGGGGGCGGCCTCTGCAATATCCAAACCTTTTCCTTGAGGAACACCTTCTGCAATATCAACAATCGCGATGTCCCCTAATTCTTTTAATCCTGCGAGTAATGCGAGCGTCCCACCAATTTGACCTGCGCCAACCAATCCAATTTTATTGCGTGCCATTTTTGAAATCCTTTTAAAGTTAAGATGTGAAGAGTCGAAAACACGTCTGTGTTTACCACATTTTTGTCCCCAAGGCAGTCAGATTATATGAATTTTATTAGGGCTTCGTTAACGTGGTTTAGGTTGAAGCGTATAAAAATTTGCCTTAGGCAAATTATCCTCTTCCAATGGAATACCATCAAAATTTCCATATTTTTGAGAGCTATTGAGTAAACCATCAACGAATTCTTGCAAAAACTCTGAAGCTGCTTTTCTTTGACCTAACCAAAATGAAAGTCCTATCAATTCATCATATCGTTGTATTGGCTGAATGCTTCCTAAAAACTGTCGATAGGCTATCGCTGCCAATCCAAATATATTTTCTCTCGCCTCGATACTTTCAAATTCGGATGACCGTTTCATCATAGTTTTATAAAGTTCCTTGGCAATTCCTGAAAAACCAGAATCTTTCCTTTCCATTTTCGAGATAATCGGTAAAGAAAAACCATAAACTGTCATTTGTAATGTTTCAGAAAATAAATTTTCATTTTCAATCGCCGAAATACAACGATACGCAAGATGGTATCCATGATGAATATTTTTCTCTGCTAATTTTGTGGCCGTTGCCATGAGGTAAGATAAGGTTGAAATATGTATAGGTGGGTCATTCCCATCTTTATCCTCATCATCATTTGATAATTCTCTAAACAATTCAAAACATTTTTCTTCGGTGACTTGATAACATCGCTCAGTAAATGATTTTTCAATATCATGATAGAGCATCGCATATTTTGAAGACACCCCTGCACGAATGGCGTGACCCGTAAATAAAGGAACCAAACGAAGTTTTGACCGCATCGTCTCTTCTGCTATTTTATCAGCATCTTCTTCCATGACGTTGAGAAGTAGTGGGTTTCCGTCTTTTGTATAGACAGCATCTTTTAATATTTCAGCACAGCGTCTCGAAAGTTGTGGACAAGGATATTTGCTTTCTTGGGCATTTTTTTTGAGTGCCTCAACACGCTTAAATCTGGTTGCTGGCGCGACCAATTCACTGAACAATAAATTTTCCCACACGGTTAGCGATTCAAAGAAAGTTGTACGCAAATGGGGTGAATCATCATGGGGACCAAGTGTCCTTAAAACACTTTCTGCACAATCTAAATAATTTTCAAAGGTGGTTAAATCACAGAAAGATTTTGCTTGACGATGTTCTTTCACCGTATGGGCAATGTCTATATTGACCGAATTACAAACTGTATTGACGATAGCAGCAGGACAAGGCTTTTTTATATGGCTAATTCCACAAGCAAGAAACGCATGATATGAAATATCCAATGCGTCACGGGGCGTTATTTCAAATACTTTTTCTTTAGATCTGACCCAAAATTCTAATCCGTCTTGTAATTCTTGAGGCGATAGGCATCCATAAGCCGTTGCCAAACGGAGAGCTACAAAATAATCTCTTAACGCCCGAACTGAGTTTCGAGGTTCTCTGATTTCAAAACTTTCATTCACATTCTGACGATAGCCAGAAAGAATGGATTTAAATTCGGCTTTCTCTTGTTGACTGAACACGCAAACTTCCCTTTTATTTTTAATTATTCATATATATAACAGAGAGTGAAGTGTTATTAAAAATGAATTTTTCAAAATATCCCAGCTTTTATTGTTTCGCCCCTCAAAACACTGCGTGACTTTCGTCATTTTGCCCCTTAAAACAAGGATATGAAACAAAAAGCATCAAAAACATTAGGAATCTTGGGGGGGGGGCAATTAGGACGTATGTCTGCAATGGCAGCATCCCGATTAGGTATCAAAACCCATATTTTTTGTCCTGAACCAGACTCTCCTGCATCTCATGTCTCTGCAAAAACATTTCAGGCCGACTATGAAGATAAAAAGGCTCTCAAAGAATTTGCTAAATCAGTCGATATCATCTCCTATGAATTTGAAAATATTCCTGTTGAAACCGTTCGTTATTTAAAAAAAATAAAACCTGTTTATCCCGATGATTATCTATTGGAAATCGCTCAACATCGTTGGCACGAAAAACAATTCCTGAATAATATAGGTATTCCGACTGCAAAATGGTCTAAAGCTTGCTCAGAAGAACAAGTCCATATAACACTTGATGAATGGGGTGTTACCCAATGCATCCTAAAAACTGCACGTTTTGGATATGATGGCAAAGGCCAAGTTAAAATCAATCGCCTAGCTGAAATTGATAAGGCTTTTGCGTCACTCAAATCTGATGAAGTTATTATTGAACAAATTATTCCGTTTGCCTGCGAAATATCGGTAATTGTTGCTCGCGATGTATTTGGTAAAACAGAATGTTATGATATTGCCCTGAATGAACATCGTAACCATATCCTCTCAAAAACCACTATCCCCGCCCCACTCTCACCTGCGCTTCTTAGCAAGGCTAAATCTTTGGGCAAGAAATGTGCCGATGAAGTCGGGTTGGTTGGCGTTCTGGCTTTGGAATTATTTGTGACTAAGGATGGTAAATTATTGGCCAATGAAATTGCGCCCCGTACGCATAATTCTGGACATTGGACAATTGATGCGTGCGCCGTATCACAATTTGAAAATCATGTCAGGACAGTTTGCGGCCTTCCTGTCGGATCCACCAAACGTCATTCGGATGCAATCATGTTAAATTTAATTGGTGATGATGTTCATCTGGTTGATAAATATATCAGTAAGCCAAATGTATGCATTCACCTCTATGGTAAACCTGAAATTCGTCATGGTCGTAAAATGGGGCATATCACAATATTAAAATGATAAAATCAAATCTCCGTATTCTCTATACACTCACAATTTTCCTCAGTGCCTATCTACTGTTTTTAGTACAGCCGATGATTGGCAAGGTTCTATTACCTTCCCTTGGTGGAACGCCATCGGTCTGGAATACAGCAATGGTCTTTTTCCAGCTTCTTTTGCTATTGGGGTATTTATACGCTCACATTATTGGAAAAATTAAAACTGTTCAAACCCAGCTTATTATTCATGGGGTTTTAATGGGGCTGGCCTTTATGACCTTGCCGATGGCACTCTCCTTTCCTCCTCCAAACGATATCGAAAATCCCCTGATTTGGCAGATGGTCACAATGGGCGGACTTATTGGACTTCCTTTTTTTATTCTATCGACCTCCGCTCCCCTTATTCAAAAATGGTTCTCAATGTCTGACCATTCTAACGCAAAGAATCCCTATTTTTTATATGCAGCCAGTAATGTGGGTTCGTTACTTGCTCTAATATTATACCCTGTACTTGTTGAAAGGTTTTTTCCTTTAGCTGAACAAGCTTTAGGCTTTCAAATAGGTTTTGCAATTTTAATCAGTTGCATTTTACTCTGTGGGTTGAGTATTCGCAAAGCCACACAAAAAAATATTGATGTTATTGAACATTCGCCCGCCCCAAATTATAAAACCATCCTTACTTGGCTCTTTCTGGCATTTGTTCCATCTTCTTTGATGTTGGGGTTTACTAGTTTTGTAACAACCGATATTGGTTCAACCCCCTTATTCTGGGTTGTTCCCCTAACTCTTTATATTTTATCATTTATATTGGCTTTCTCAGAACGTAAAATATTCTCAATTAAATTTATTCATATTTCATTTATTGTTCTTTTTTTACTCGTCAATATCTTTCTGAATATGTTGCTGACCAACTATAAATGGGAAGTGGCAATTATTCATGGACTGTTGTTCTTTGTGATTGCGTTGATGTGCCATCAAAAATTAGATGCGCTTAAGCCTTCTGCTCAACATTTAACCCTCTTTTTTCTGATTCTTTCTATTGGCGGGGCATGTGGTGGGATTTTTAATGCACTCATCGCTCCCCATATATTTCTGAAACCTTATGAATATATGCTAATGTCAGCTTTGGCACTTTTTTGCTGGGGTATAGGACAAAAACAAAAATACCTTATATTTATAGGCTTATTTTTGATGGCTATTCACCCTGTCATTCCGTGGGAGACAGCCGAAAAAAAATTAGTCCATATCTCAAGAAACTATTTTGGAACGCTGACTGTCCGAGATAGTAATTTGGTTAGAACATTGGCTCATGGCACAACTGATCATGGATCACAGGCGATTAACCCTAAATATAAACTAACTCCTATTACCTATTATTATAAGAATACTGCGGTGGCACAAAGTCTATTGGCTGCAAAAAACAGTTTTCAAAAAATGAATGCTGCTGTTTTGGGTTTGGGTGCTGGCGTCTTAAGTTGTCATCTGCGCCCTAATGACCATCTGACGTTCATCGAGATTGACCCTGATATTATCAAAGTTGCCAAAGACAGAAACCTCTTTAGCTATATCGATGATTGCAAAACGCCTGTCACGATTATTCAAGGTGATGCCCGCCTCAAGATACAAACATTACCTGACAGATCGTTTGATTATATTTTGGTTGATGTTTTTAGTGGTGATAATATCCCCATTCATCTTCTAACTGTTGAGGCCGTTTCAACATATCTGAAGAAGATTAAGGATGACGGTGTGCTCACATTTCATGTATCTAACCGCTATATGAAACTTGCCAAAGAAGTTGGATTGATTGCAAAATCCCTTAATATTCCTGCCTATCATAAGGTTAGCACAGGAGGAATGATTGAAAATTCAAATATTCCCTATTTTGCAACGGAGGTTGTTATGCTCACCAACAACAGATCTATCGGGCAAAAATTATTGGGGTCTGGATGGACACGAATTGATATGACTTCATCAGATACGCGACCTTGGACAGATACTTTTGCCAATCCTTTGCGTGCTTTATTTAGTCAATAATTTATTTAGTTGCCATGAATTTAATCGCTGGGTTTTTATCTTGCGTGTCATTTAAATGCCATGCATTTCGAGCCATAAAAACTGGATCGCCGTCATGGTCAGTGGCCATTGCGCCACGATTATTATCAAGAAATAATTTTAATTTAGCAGGATCGTCACTAAATACCCAACGTGCGGTATGAAGACTTGTCGGCTCTAACTTCACAGGCAGATTATATTCTGTGCGAATACGGTCGGCCAACACGTCAAATTGTAACATCCCGACAACACCCACAATCCATGCATTATCCAATAATGTCCTGAAAACACGCGCCACGCCCTCTTCTGCCAATTGTTGAAGGGCATTGCCCAAATGCTTGGCTTTTAAAGGGTCTTCGGATGTAATGCGTTGCAAATACTCAGGGGCAAAAGACGGAATACCAGTAAAGGTCAATTTTTCTCCCTCAGTCAACACATCCCCAATTCGCAAATTTCCATGATTAGGAATACCAATAATATCGCCTGCGAATGCGTCTTCAACCATTTCCCTATCTTGAGCAAAAAACATCAACGGTGAATGTATCACCATTTGTTTTTCTGTCCGTGTATGGAATAATTTCATGCCTCGTTTAAATTCGCCTGAACATAGACGTGTAAATGCAATACGGTCACGATGTTTAGGGTCCATATTGGCCTGAATTTTAAAAACAAATCCTGTCACTTTTTTGTCAGTCGGAAGGACAATCCGTTCGGCTGTTTTTTGTGGGCGGGGACTTGGCGCAAATTTTCCAATTCCTTGAAGCAATTCATTGACCCCGAAATTATTAACAGCAGACCCAAAGAATACAGGGGTCATATGACCCGCCAAATAACTTTCTAAATCAAAAGGGGGGCAAACACCGCGTATCATAGCAACATCTTCACGCAATTTTGCAGCTTGGTCAGCGGGTAATTTCTCATCAATCAATGTATCATCAAGACCAGAGCAAGTCAGAGTAAGTGCCGATAGTTTATCGCCCTTACTGCGGTCAAATAAAACCAATTCACCCTTCAGAAGATCATAACATCCTTTGAAATCACGTCCCATTCCAATTGGCCATGATGCGGGCGTGACCTCCATCTGCAATTTATCTTCAACCTCGTCCATCAACTCAAACGGATCAAGGGATTCCCTGTCCATTTTATTGACAAAGGTAATAATCGGAATATTTCGCAGACGGCACACTTCAAAAAGTTTAAGTGTCTGAGTTTCAATCCCCTTGGCAGCATCTAAAACCATAATCGCACTATCAACCGCGGTCAGTGTCCGATAAGTATCTTCCGAAAAATCTTCGTGTCCGGGGGTATCGAGAAGATTATAAGTAATATCATTAAAATCAAATGTCATCACAGATGACGCAACAGAAATTCCACGCTCCTGCTCAACCTTCATCCAGTCAGAACGGGCGCGTCTTCTATCTCCTCTTGCCTTAACCATCCCCGCAAGTTGGATAGCACCCCCGAAAAGCAACAGCTTTTCAGTCAGTGTTGTTTTCCCCGCATCGGGGTGGGCAATAATCGCAAAGGTGCGCCGCCGTGATACAAAATTTTCAACTGATGATAACATTATAAAATAACTTTTCCTTCAAAGGGATTGAAACCCTCACGGTCCTCTATTTCTATGACCCAAACATCTGAATCGCGTTCAACTGAGCGGCGAATATACGCATCCGCGTCATTTTCCGCAACCCTTTCATCTTTTAAAGCATTCATCCAACCTAAATCACCATTTTCATCACGAATTTGTGTCAGAATTTTTGAATACCCATCCAAAAGATTGATTTTAATCAGAACTGTTCCAGATGCAAACGCCCCTTTATTAAGAATATAATACCCTTGCCCCCGCTCATTTAATCGGCGCAAATGAGCATCAATCCAAACAGATATAGGTATCCGAACGTCCGTCATTTCCCAGACTTGATTTTTCGACCATATAAATCCAAACGATGGTCTAAAAGTTCATAGCCTAATTCTTTGGCAATTGTAATTTTCAATTTTTCAAGTTCGTCGTTTTTAAATTCAATGACTTCGCCCGATTCCATATCAATCAAGTGATGATGATGTTCGGTGTTGATATCGTATCTCGCGAAAGTTTCATTAAATTCACGTTTGACGATGATATCCATTTCCTCAAGTAAACTAAGCGTCCGATAAACGGTTGCCAGACTAATAGACGCATCAACTTTCTTGGCACGCTCAAAGACACTATCAACAGAGGGATGGTCTTCTGATTGTTCAAGGGTTTTTAAAATAACACGGCGCTGCCCCGTCATTTTTAGTCCTGCGTCCGTGCAACGTTTTTCCAGATTATTCATTGGGAAAGAATACAACGGCTGTCATCTTAAATCAATATTATCCAGCAACTTCTGTCCGTCTTAATACGCGGTGACTTGGAAAGGTAATGGTGACCGTTGTCCCCTTTCCAACATCAGAATCAAGGTGTAACTCGCCCCCATGCAATTCAACCATGGCTTTGGCCAGAGGAAGCCCCAAACCTGTCCCTGTGACTTCACCCACTGCATGGGCAGTTTCATGAATTTGGCCGAACGGCTCTAACGCCATCGGTATTTTGTCTTTTGGTATCCCAACTCCAGTATCAATGACCTTGATTTCTAAATCTCCATCACGTCTGAGTGAGCCTGATATAGTAATATTTCCACCTGCCTTACAAAATTTAACCGAATTGCTAACAAGATTGATAAGAACTTGACGTATCAATCTTTGGTCGCCCTGAATATCGGGAAGATTATGTTCAACAATTGATTTAATAACAATATTTCCACTAAAGGCACGGGAAGCCATCATCCGTTCAACAGATAAAATTGTCTCCCCAATATGAACATGATGTTCGTCCAATTCAACTCGTCCTGCTTCGATTTTGGACATATCCAAAACTTCATTGATAATTTCTAATAAATGGCACGCACTGGAATGAACATCCCCCATATATTCCACATATTTAGGAATATGGATGACCCCAAATGTTCCGTTCATCATAATTTCAGAAAATCCAATAATCGCATTTAAAGGTGTGCGAAGTTCATGCGACATGTTTGCTAGAAATGCAGACTTAGCGTGGTTGGCGGCATCCGCCTGATCTTTTGCAACTCGCAATGATAATTCCATCTGTTTACGAAGAGTAATATCCATGATGGTTGTAACCTGAAATTTTCTGCGCTGAGAAAGTTCCAGAGTGGCCGTTGTATAAAGGGTGTTCGAAATACTTCCATCTTTTTTGATAAGTTTCATTTCGCCTGAACTGCGGGTGGAATTTACAAGATATTTTTCATGGTTATGCGCGGCTAATTGCTGCTCATCTGGGCTTATCAAATTGATAAAATCCTCACCAACAATCAATTCTCTGCCCCATCCAAAGCTTCGAATAAATCCGTCATTCACACGTATCACACGACGATTATGGTCTGTCACCACAATCCCCACATTGGATGCATCAAATATAGATGTCAAAAGTGATATGGCATCATCACGTTCCCGTTGCAGAACAGAATCATCGGTGGCATCGGGTTGTGCCATCACATCAAGTAATAAAACATTGCCTTCAAAATCCAATAATGGATTTATCCAGAAACCATATATTCGAATTCCACCGGGGAAACTGGGAAGAGCATGAATGTTCACGGGAACTTTTTGCTTTACACAAACTTCAAAGGCCTGTTCAAAATGCCGAGCATTTTCACTGTCCATAAAATGAGTGACAGGTAATCCTATGATTGAATCTTCCCTGCGGTTAAAATATTCTAACCCTCGTCGGTTGATTTCAACAACCGAAAAATTCTTTCCGTCCTTCACTTCAATCAAGAAACGAGGAACAGGCATAGACTCAAATAATGCTTTATGATCGACGACGAGCGTACTCATGAAATCCAATAAAAATTATGGGAATTATTCCCTTTTAACTCTCTACAATAATCATATAAAGGTTAACAGAGATTAAACTGTTCCAAAAATACGGTCGCCTGCATCGCCCAGCCCAGGAACAATATAGGCATCCTTATTCAAATGACTATCCAAAGAGGCTGTAAATATTGGAATAAACGGATGTTTTTTATGAACCGCCCTAACCCCCTCTGGGGCAGAGACCAATGTCATCAATGAAATTTTTGAAGGGAATACTCCACGCGATAACAAAACATCAATCGCATGCACAGCAGAATTACCAGTCGCCAACATAGGATCAACAATGATAAATCGCCTATCCGTTGGAATGGGTTTTGGAAGCCTAACAAGATATTCATGGGGTGTGTGCGTATGCTCATCACGATATAACCCAACATGCCCAATAATGGCATCAGGAAAAATGGATAACAATCCATCCACTAACCCTAAACCAGCCCGCAAAATAGGAACAATGACAGGGTCACTCTCTGCTAATGTTAGGGCATCCATCTCAATCAATGGGGTGGTAATTTTCCGTGTTGTCAATGGCATTGTTTCAGTCGCTGAATACGCCATCAACATTGATATTTTTTGAAGCAAAGACCTAAACTCTGAAAATGGACATTCCTTGTCACGCATTTTTGTCAATTTATCTTGAACCAATGGATGATCAACAATAAATAAATTTGGAAAATCACTTAATGTCTTCATCAAAAAATTAGCCTACTCTTTAAGGGACTTAATATACTGAGTTAATGGTGAAACTTCCTTATATTCTCCAGATACATTTTTGGAAGAGGAAGAAAGAATGCTTAAATCTTTTTTTACTGCCTCCACAAATGTTTCAAGATTATCTCCGGGATAAGGTTCGGCAACAACCGATGACATTGAGAATTTTACATCCACATTATTCGAAAGGTTAGAGTTAAGCCTACCAATAAACTTTAGCCCTCCATTATTATCGGAATGCTTTAAACTTGATAAAAACTCTCCATCTCCAATAGCATAAGCATCATCAAAACTACGCAATGTTTTTTTAACGGCTTGAGATGCTAATAATATACTTTGTGGAGATTTTTTATCTTCTAGCCCATCAATTCTCGATAAGACGATACAAAAAGGCTGCCCACGTCTGGCGCGTCTCTCAAGCTCCTTGGTCAACTCAGTAATCATTTTATCGTGCGTACCAAGACCAGTAAGCTCATCAATTGCAAAATCAGAAAATAGAACTCCATTTTCTAACTGTTGCAAGGAAGCTTGAAAATTTTCGAAAGTGACTAAAAAAGTTTCCATCTCTTCCCGAGAAGTTTTGTCTTTGCTTCCCAGAATTTTATGCCCCATTTCATGGATGATTCCTTGACTATCAATTACACGTTGGGGAACATCTATTCCGCCTGCATTGAATTCAAGCTTTGGAGGAGATAAAACCGATTTCCGTGAATCAATTGAATCATATATTGAGGATAGTAAAATTTGTGACAACCATGCAGCATAGTCACTTTGTAAGGTTGCAAAGAAATGATTATCTTTTTCTTGTTTCATATCAAGACTATAACCCAGTTAAGGCCACAGGTTAAGGGTAAAAATAAACTATTAGCAACCTATTCTGGCAACCATTCCTTACGGAGGGCATCGAGGGCGTTGGGCTGTCCTGTTTTTAAAGCGGCACGAATTTCACGCATAAGGCGGGCAATAGTTGCGACATTGTGTTGGCTAACAATTTGATAAGCAACGGCCTCTTGCGCCTTAAATAAATGATGGATATAGGCTTTAGAATAATGAGCTGAGGAATAAAGCCCCAAAGTTTCATCAAGTGGTGTGGGGTCTTCTTTATATTGTGAATTGAGGACGTTAATAAACCCTTTGGTTGTTCCACGCATCAATGCGCGACCGTGACGTGCTTCACGTGTGGGGGTGACACAATCAAATGTGTCCATCCCCTGCTTGACCCCTTCAAAAATATCTTCAATTTTGCCAATCCCTAAAAGATGAATGGGTCGCTCAGGGTGAAGACGAGTTGGAAGCCAAGATAAGATTTCATAGAAATGAACCTTTGTCCCACCCAAACATCCACCCACTGCTGTTCCAAAAAACGGACGACTGCACGTATAATCGGCACTTTCTTCACGAAGGTCACGATAAACGCCGCCCTGCACCACGCCATAAACACCCTGTGTTCCGTCATGGGCGGCATTAAATGCATTCAAAGACCTGTCTCCCCAACGGTGGCTCATCTGCATAGATTTTTCGGTGTAATCACGATCCGCACTATGCGGTGTGCATTCATCCATCTGAACAATCAAATCTGCGCCTAGTTTACGTTGAATATCCATGGATGTTTCGGGGTTGAGGCGACAGATACTTCCGTCTTTATAGGATTTAAAAATAGCACCTTCAACCTCATCAATTTTTATCAAGGATTTTCCGCCAACCTTGCCTTTGCCTTTAATCTCATCTGCGCCCGTTCCAGTCCCAAGCGAAAAAATTTGAAACCCTCCAGAATCGGTGAGCATCGGACCATCCCATCCACAAAATTTATGAAGCCCGCCAATTTTATGAACAAGGTCAGGCCCAGGTTGAATTAAAAGATGATAGGTATTAGAGAGCATCATATCGGCCCCTGCTTCACGCAGTTGGCGTGGTTGCAAATTTTTAACAGCGGCTTTTGTTCCAACAAAAATAAAATTAGGAGTTTCAATTGTGCCATGGGGTGTTGTTAATTTTCCCACACGCGCAAAAGATCCTGCATCACGATGCAGGATCTCAAAACCGAAATTCGGATAATCTATTTTTGTATTGAATTCCAATTGGAAAACTACGCAGCTTTAGCAGCAATAGCCTTTGATATTCTAGACTTCATATTGTGAAGGATAGGATCAAGTTTAGACACAGGTGTATCCATCAAGAATTTATCCAATCCACCTTTGTGGTCAAGAGTACGAAGACCAGCGGTTGATACGCGAATACGAACATTGGTATTCAAAACTTCACTGAATACACTTGTGTCTTGAATATTCACATCAAACACGCGACGTGTTTTACGTTGAGAGTGAGACACTTTGTTCCCGCTCATACATTTTTTTCCTGTAATTTGGCACTGACGGCTCATAATTTTATTCCTTCAAAATCTTATACGAATCTTTTCAACTGCTTGGAGCAAAGCATGGCGGACATTAGTTGATAATTTGCTCTTTCGTCAAGCATTTAATGTAATAAATATGTTTTCATAATATTAAACATTAAACTTGAATAAAATGACATCACCATCGGCAACGACATATTCTTTGCCTTCCTGTCTGGCCTTCCCTGTTTCCTTGGCTTTTTGTTCGCCTTGGCACGCCACATAATCGGCAAATGCAATAACTTCGGCCTTAATAAATCCACGCTCAAAATCGGTATGAATAACTCCTGCGGCTTGCGGGGCTTTTGCACCTGTTGGAATGGTCCACGCCCTTGCTTCTTTGGGGCCGACTGTGAAATATGTTTGAAGCCCTAAGATTTTATACCCTGCACGAATAATTTTATTTAATCCGGGTTCTTCTAGACCTAGACTATCCAAAAATTCTTTCTTCTCTTCCTCAGACCCCAATTGAGCAATTTGCGATTCAATTTCGGCGCAGATAATTACACTCTCGGTATTATTTTTCTTGGCCATCGTGGCGACCTTCTCAGTCATGGCATTCCCTGTTGCAGCATCTCCCTCCATGACATTACAGGCATAAAGCATGGGCTTGGTTGTCATCAGGAATAATTCTTTAACTGGTTTCTGCATATCTTCTGGAACAGTCACCGTTCTAGCGGGTAAGCCAGCATTCAATGCATCACGAATTTTTGCGAAAAATTCTAATTGCGCCTTTAATTCTTTATCGCCCGATTTGGCTTTCTTCGCCATATTATCCATCTGGCGTTCTAAACTCTCCATATCCGCAATCATCAATTCGGTTTCAATGATTTCGGCATCACGAATGGGGTCAACAGAATTTTCAACATGGGTAATATTTTCATCTTCAAAACAACGAAGGACATGAATAATTGCATCGACTTGGCGAATATTTGACAAAAATTTATTGCCCAGTCCTTCACCCTTCGATGCACCCTTGACCAGACCCGCAATATCAACAAATTCCAATTGAGTTGGCACGATATTTTGGGACTTACCAATCTCGGCAAGATTATCAAGACGGGAATCAGGCACGGCCACACGCCCCACATTCGGCTCAATCGTACAAAACGGAAAGTTAGCCGCCTGTGCCGCAGCCGTCGCCGTCAACGCATTAAACGTGGTCGATTTTCCAACATTCGGCAACCCAACAATCCCACAATTAAATCCCATTTTATAAATCCTCTCTTGTTCGTTATCTCCCGACTTGTTCGGGTAATGAAGGTTTGTTGTATGTTCTTCGTTACTTCACGCACATACTTTTTTGCCACGAATGGACACGAATTAGCACGAAAAATTTGTTTTTATTCGTGTTTATTCGGGGCTAAAATTTCTTTTTCTTTCTTCACCTTCGGTGGGTTCATCACCAAGGCAATATTACTTACAAATTTTGCGTCTAATCCTTTTAAAAGCAACGGGCATTCTTTTGCAATCACTTTAATGAAATCGGGCAACCATTTTTCTTCTTCTTTTGAAAAATTACCGAGGACATAACCATGAACACGGTCTTTGTCCCCCGGATGGCCAATACCCAAACGAACGCGTTTATAATTGATGTCGGGTAAGTGGTCGTCCATTGATCTTATCCCATTATGTCCCCCTGCCCCGCCACCAATTTTGGTTTTCACTTTTGATGGCATGACATCTAGTTCATCGTGAAAGGCCACAATATTTGATGTAGGAATTTTATAAAATGATGATAACGCCTGAACCGAGCGACCAGAATCGTTCATATAGGTCATGGGTTTCAAAATGATAACTTTCTCACCATCAATTGTGCCTTCAGAAAATTCGCCTTGATATTTTTTCTTAACCGTTCCGAAATGATAAAGTGAGGCAATCTCATCCACCGCCATAAACCCAATGTTATGGCGGTTGCGTTCATAGTCTGAACCGGGATTTCCAAGTCCAACAAATAGCCACATCATTTACAGTCCTCTAAAAAATTTCCCTCTCCCCTACATCGTAAGGGAGAGGGGAAAATTTTCGGATTATCAGATTAACGGATCATCCGATTATCAGGTAATTACTTTTTAGCAGCAGGTTTTGCAGCAGGTGCAGCTTTAGCCCCCGCAGCAGGAGCACCAGCAGTCTTAGCAGCTCCAGCAGGCGCAGCAGCAGCAGAAGCAGCGGCGGCGGCAGAAGCATTCGCAGTATCAGCCGCTTCATCAGAAGCTTTAACGGTCGGCGCAACGATTGTCGCAATCGTAACATCCATACCGCGATGCCCCATGATTTCAGCACCTTTAGGCAATTTGATTGCGCTAAGTTTTAAGGCAGCACCCAAATCGGCCTGAGCAACATCAATTTCCAAAGATTCAGGAATATCACTTGCCGCACAACGCAATTCAAGATCATGGTGAATAATGTTCAACACGCCTTTTGCCTTGATACCTGGTGACACATCTTGATTAGAAAAGTGAACAGGAACATGAACGGTCAATTTTGTTTTTGGACCAACGCGCATAAAATCAACATGTTCAATACGGTCTGTGACAGGGTTCAATTGAACATCACGAGCCAGAACAGTTTCTTTTTTACCATCAACGGTGATATCACAAATATGTGTTTTCATTCCGCCTTGTAAGTAACGCAATGTTACTTCTTTGATTGGCATAGAAATCATAAGGGGTTCTTTATGGTCACCATAAATGACGGCGGGGATAGAATTCTCACGGCGCAGTGCACGAGCGACCCCCTTACCGGCCCTCTCACGTTTGCTTGCCGCTAATGCATAATTTTTTGACATAGCAGTTTTCCTTTTAAAGTTAATAAGTTAAGCCAGCCTCCAGGGGTGCCAGCAAGATGGGGATGTTTAACAGGAAACTATAAGAAAAAGCAAGGCTTTAACTCATATTCTACGTTTATCTTACCTAATCTTTTTGAATAAATTTAATATTTCTTTTAACATATTTATATATAATCCTTAATTAAAGACAGTTTAAAGGAGAATAAAATGTCACTAAAAACAATAATTGCCAGTTGTTTAGCGGGTTTTCTTGGAGCAGCTTGCTCAATTACCCCCACCGCCCGCCAAGAACAAATAGATAATGCATTTAAAAAAATTCCTGACTATACGGCTACAGACCCTAAAACAGGATGTCGTTACATTATAGATAGAGAAAATCCAGACAAACCACAAATTTGTATAAATGGTGATTTCCCCAAACGAGATTTAAAATAGCAGACGAAAGACAATATGGACGTAATTAAGAAACTTATTAGACTTTTGCAAGACGACTATAAAGTCGGTGTCGAGATGCGGTCAGGAAAACCCATCATCTATATTGACCCTAACAAAATTGATGCATGGCGACTAGAAAGAGATGCAACGCGAGGCGATTTAGATGCTGTTAGCTCTCAAATGGCAGAACAATTAGACGCTTCATATCCCGGTCTTTCGGAAAAATTTACGCGTGAGGAACTTATACAACTAACTAAAGACTCCCTTAAGTTGGGGCCATTTGCACATCACCATCAGGGGGATAGCCCTATATGCTTAATAAACCAACCTCATGGAGACGAAATCAAGCCAGAGAAAATATACGATACATTTGGTTTATCAACCTCTTTCACACCTGCTCATTTAATTCCACTCCCCGGCACGACATCTGATTGGGCCCAATTTATTGGAGAACATGAAGGAGAACATTGTAACCAAGACCCTGTATATAGTGATGATCCCGAAGCAGGCCTTAAAACACTCGATAAAGAAATACGCTCTGATAGAGCGGCCCTTGAAACACTCCGTAAAGAAGGAAAAATAGATATTATTGACACTATTATTGCTATACGCGTTTTAGCAGCGGCCAATGGCGACTATACCCATGCCACGAGCATATTTTTAGATGAGCCAGATTTTGAAGGAGCAAAAAAAGAGCATTTTGACGCTGCAGAAAGATTTCGTGAAGAAATGTGTCTGGCTGTATCTGAGAGTTTAGGAATTTCTAATGATGAAGCTGAAATACTTCGTAAATCAGATCCTCAAAAATTTGCAAAAACAGTTAACGATGCCCTAGAAAAAGGAAAAATTCCTGCACTTCGTGATATGAGTGAAGAAAGTATGATAAAACGCTTATCTCAAGAAATGGGAATATCAGAAGAAGATTTTAAAAACCTTGATTCTTCCAAATTAAAAGACGTTCAAATAATCTATGATAAATTAAAAGTTGATGGGGCATTAAGAGATCATGGAGATTCAAATCCACACATTAATAAATATATTAAACAATATATTTCGGCAACAAAACTTTTATTTATAAAAGATACAACCCCTGCAGTAGATGCTTCTCCAACAGTTCTAGACAATAAGAAATCCAGTCCAGTTGTATCAAAAGTTGCCGTACCTGCACCTAAAAGTCAGGAAGAAATTGATGCTCAATTGGAAGACGATTTAAGAAAAGACGCTGAACTAGAAACTGATAAAGCGATAGATCAAATAGTTGCAAAATCACTCGGATTAAATCAAGAACAAACATTTGATCTATTGTTATCTGATCCTAAACGTTATTACGATACCTTGGAAAAAGAACTTCAAAAAGGATCAATACCTTTACAAACAAGTTTTTATTTAGATTTTGCCCAAACATCAGATCTAGTAGCAAAGAAACTTGGAGTTCAACCTGATAAATTACAAGAACAGCCAATTTTCCTTAGAAAAATGGCTATAATGCAGCTTGAAGAAGAAGGACACCTTGTAACAAAACGAGATAATCCATACTTAAAAGAAATTTTAGAAGATAGAGTAAAAAAATATCGCCAAGATACACTGATAAACGAGAAACCAACAACTGACGATAAGCAAATTTCAACTGAACCAAAAGGCTTCAAATCAGCATCAGAACAAGTCATTGCAACAGACTGTAATTTATCAGAAAAATTTGGGTGTGCGTCAAACAATGTCCCAGTAACAAACAATCCAGACAACGTTTCAAAAATTGCTCAAGCACGAACCATATCTGCCAATGATGGGGCTTACCTGACTCATGGCACTGGTGGCCCTTAATCAGTCTATTTAAACAATGCAGAAATCGATCTGTCTTCTGCAATCCTTAAGATTGCTTCACCAAATAACGGGGCAATGGTGAGTTGTTCAAAGTGTTTTGACGCTTTGACGGCATCATTTGCCATGATACTGTCGGTGGTAATCAATTTTTTAATCGGGGATTTCTCAACACGCTCAACGGCTGTTCCCGACAAAACTCCATGTACGACATAAGCATAAACTTCAGATGCGCCATTTTTCATGAGTGCCTCTGCTGCATTACAAAGCGTCCCTGCTGAATCGGCAATATCATCAACCAAGACACACGTCTTTCCTGTCACATCACCAATCACATTCATGACTTCTGAAACACCTGCGGTTTCACGACGTTTATCGATAATTGCCAATTCAACGCCAAGGCGTTTGGCAATCGCACGGGCGCGAACAACACCCCCAATGTCAGGGGATATAATCATTACATCTTTTCCAACAAATCGCCGTTGCATATCGGGAACCAAAATTGGCGATGCGATAAGGTTATCGGTTGGAATATCAAAGAACCCTTGAATTTGCCCTGCATGTAAATCAAGCATCAAAGCACGATTTGCACCTGCTGTAGTAATTAAATTGGCAACCAATTTTGCGGTAATCGGTGTCCGTGATCCCGTCCGTCTGTCTTGGCGGGCATAACCATAGTAAGGAATAACCGCCGTAATACGACGTGCCGATGAACGGCGTAAGGCATCAAGAGCAATCAATAATTCCATTAAATGGTCATTGGTTGGAAAGGATGTTGATTGAATAAAAAAAACATCCTCACCGCGGATGTTTTCATCAATATCAACAAAAATCTCCATATCATTGAAACGCTTTATACTGGCTTTGGCCAATGGAATTCCAACATAGTCGGCTATTGATTGTGCCAAGGGAAGATTGGAATTGCCAGCAATCAGTTTCATGGTTGTACCCAGTGTTGTAATGTTGATGGAGGCATCATATGAATTTTTATTAAAAAATCAAGTGCTACGAATGGAAATTGCAGAAATCTGCCGTCCATAGTCGGGTTCCCCCCTGTGGGTTGTTCGCCGATAACTGAAATAATCATTTTCCAGCGTATAAGTATCTTTATCAGCCATCACAATTTGGGTTATCCCAGCACGGGTTAGGCGAAATTGAATATATCCCTGAAGATTAAAAAGTAATTTATCATTTCTAGCCTTCATAAAAAAAGAGGAAGTGATTTTATCATCCTGAACAAACTGTTCCATAAAATCCTTATTCACTTCATAACTCGCCTGCCCAATACAGGGGCCAATTGCTGCCTTAATTGATGAATGAACCGCCCCTAATGTGACCATAGCGCTAATAGTCGATTCTAAAACACCCTTTAAGGCTCCTCCCCACCCCGCATGTGCAACTCCAATCACGGGCGTACCCATTAACTCTTCACCATAAAATAAGACAGGGCCGCAGTCAGCAGTAAGACAGGCTATCACTTGGCCAGATTTTTTTGTGACTAACGCATCCCCCTCTTCACTCCCTTGCGTACATGAATTATCAATAGGCAAACATATTGATGAATGAATTTGCTTAAGTGTAGAAAGATTTTTTCCCCCTAATTCATTCAAAACGCGCTCACGGTTTTCATTGAGTTGTTCAGGGCCATCGTTAGATTGAGGTGAACAGTTCAAACTATTATAAAGCCCTGTACTAACCCCACCCTGACGCCCAAAAAATCCATGGGAAATCCTATCGGGGAAAAAATTATCAAATCTCAGACTATTCATGTTATTTCCATCACTTTAAATAATTGCCCCATTTTATCATTATCAATTAAACGATGATATCCACTTTCAATTGCTGTTGATTTTTGCATCAATTGGGCGGCACGGCTTTCTATCCCCAAACGCTTTAGAAAATTTCCTTGGCTCGTCATATTTACAGATAAATTCTCAATCTCGCCTATTTTCTTTAAACTTCCGAAATCAACATGGGATGTTAAATCTGCATCTCCACACTCTTTTAAAACATCCACATATTGATGATTTTGAATGGCTTGAAATGTATCACCAAACGCCGACACATCATGCCCATAATCAATCATCAACCCCGCCCCACCTTGATGTTTAATGCGCTTAGAAATATCTAAAATAAAATATTCACGAGCTGGCGATATTTCAGAAATAACCCTCTCCTCTAATCCATCTTTCCTCAGGGAAAGGGAAATTGATTCGGCACACGGGACAGGCGATAATCCAAATATCATATCTTCGTTATTGTTCACCCCAATCATTCTTTCAAACCATTGTCCGTCTTGAAACATGAATTGTTGAATGGGTAATGCATCCAAAAATTCATTCCCAATGATGATGATGGGGGCATGATCGGGAAGGGTTTTAAGATTTTCATGCCAAACCACTTGAAACCCCTTTAACGCTTCGCCTTGCTTCTCGCGAAGGGTTGGGGATGTTTCAATCAAATGAATTTGCGTGGCTTCCAAAAATTCAGGAATAACTTTCCCAGTCCTCAAAATATCTGCCATCAATGTCCCCCGCCCCGCTCCACATTCGACCAGATAAAATGCGGCGGGACGACCAAGAGCATCCCATTGCTCTATCGCCCATATCCCAATCATCTCTCCGAATAACTGTGAAATTTCTGGCGCAGTTATAAAATCCCCCTTACTGCCAAACGGGTCTTGCTTCATATAATAACCATGCTCTGGATGCGACAGGCATATATTCCAATAGGCCTCAATCGATATTGGACCATTAAGATTGATAAGCTGTTTTATAAAATTGGTTAATTGGCTCGGCATCGCCGACCTGCTACACAATAAATCACGATACCCCCTAAAATCATAGGAATACAAAGGATTTGTCCCATCGTGACCTGCTCCACAATAAACCCAAGTTGAATGTCGGGTTCGCGAAAAAATTCACACCCAAACCGAAATATCCCATAGCCAAGCATAAAGAAGGCCGAAACTGTTCCTGCTCGCTCACGAACAGCCTTAACATGGATAAGTGCAAACAATATTATAAATAATAAAATACCTTCTGTTGCCGCCTCATATAATTGGCTTGGATGACGGGGGTCTTCACCCCCACGGGGAAAGACAACACCCCATGATACATCTGTGACACGTCCATATAATTCGCCATTGATAAAATTAGCACATCTTCCTAAAAAGAATCCGATTGGTGTGACGGCGGCGGCTATATCAGCCAATTTTAAAAATGGAACTTTTTTAATCGCACTAAATAAAACAAGAGATGTGATAACTCCAATCACCCCCCCATGAAACGCCATCCCGCCATGCCAAATTTTTAATGCCTCTGTCGGACTATCCCAATAGGTTGGTAAATTATAAAATAAAACATATCCCAATCGCCCACCCAACAGAACACCGATAATTGCCCATGTCATATAATCATCAATGTCTAATTTATTCGGACGACGTGTATCGTCTTTATCAAGGCCACAAATGTAAATTGCCAATCGCCATGCCGCAATAAAGCCAACAACATAGGCAAGCGCATACCAATGAATCTGCAAAGGGCCTAATGATAAGGCTACAGGGTCTATATTTGGAAATTCTAATGCCATAATTACCTTTTTAAGTTATCCACTAGACTTATATATAAGCCAAGTGAACCAGTTGCAACCCATCGTCAAATAATGCTAAGCAATATTTTCAACAAACATATAAATAGGTCACAAAATGGATAATAGTCGTATTATTGATGATTTAACCCGTGTTGCTGGCGGCGCGGTCAGTGTTCTCTCGGCATTGGGCAAACAAATTCAGGGGAATTTGAAAGACCAGCTTGGCGATAAATTTCCCTCAGGCGTTGCAAATGATGATGTGGTGCGTCTTCAAGGTATGGTTAGCAAATTGCGTATTGAGCAAGAAAGTTTGAAAACGCGCATTGCTGAATTAGAAGCAATGATGGGTAAGAAAACGCCTGCTAAAAAGGCTGTAAAAAAAGCAGCCAAAAAAGTTGCGCCAAAGGCTAAAGCAAAAAAACGCGCTTAATATTTTCTGGGGAAAACAAGAATGACATCACAACTTGATCCATATTTTGAAACGGGGTTCAATCCCCTAGATAATGTTGAAGATATTTTATCCCGCCAAAAATGGAATTATTCACGCACCAATCGTGATGAATTATTCATGGAAATGCACGGAAACCATGGTGTTTATCGTATCATGTTTATGTGGAACGACACGTCTGAGGTGATGCAATTTTGCTGTGAATTTGATATTCGTCTTGCCGATTTTCAATATGCCCAAGCATGCCAAATCATCAATAATATCAATTATAATCTTTGGGTCGGACATTTTCACATCTCTCCCGAAAGTATGGTGCCTTGTTACCGCCATACCCAATTATTCCGTGGAATAGATATTGGGACAGGCGCAGATCATTTGGAAGATTTAATTCGTGTCGCGATTGAAGAATGTGATTTTCACTATCCTGCCCTGATGATGCTGGCAGGAGAGCATACTCATGATGAAGACCAATTAGCCTTTGCATTGATGCCAACACAAGGTCAGTCATAAAATGACCACGCGCATTCTTTTGGTTGGATGCGGCAAAATGGGTAGCGCCCTCATAGAAGGGTGGAGCAAAAATCAATCCTTCGTTACCTCAACCCTTGATCCCGTTCATCCTGATGCAGATTATCAATCGGCAAAGGACATAGCATCACAATTTGATGTGATTGTTTTAGCAGTTAAACCACAAATCATGAATGATGTGATAACCAGTATTAAACATTTCATAAAATCCTCAACGCTTATCTTGTCCATTGCCGCTGGAAAAAATATTTCCTTCTTTGAGGATATTTTGGGTCAAAATTTTTCATGTGTTCGTGCGATGCCCAATACACCTGCATTGATTGGGAAGGGAATGACTGTTTTGTGTGCAAATAAGAATACAACTCCCTCACAAAAAGAATTAGCAACAACATTGATGCAATCTGTGGGTGCTGTTGATTGGATTGATGACGAAACCTTGATGGATGCTGTAACCGCCGTCTCTGGCAGTGGCCCTGCTTATGTTTTTTATATGATTGAAGCTATGACATCGGCTGGAATAGACGCTGGCCTTCCCCCCGCTCTTGCTGAAAAATGTGCCAGACAAACGGTGATAGGCTCTGCTGCACTTGTTGAATCAGATTCCAAAGTCCCACTTGCGACATTACGCGAAAATGTAACAAGTAAAGGTGGCACAACAGAGACAGGGCTTGCAATTCTGATGGGTGAAAAAGGACTTAAAAATATTATGACACAAACAATATTAGCCGCAAAAAAACGTGGTCAGGAGCTTTCAAAATGAAATCTATTTTATCTTTTCTGCTAATTGTTTTTTTTGCATTCCAATCCTATGCAGACGTCCCTATGAATGAACTTATTATTGAGACTCATTTGAAACAAAGCATTCCATTTCAGGTAGAAATTGCTGATACCAAAGAAAAGCAAAAAAAGGGTTTAATGGGGCGTGATAGCCTTAAACCACGTACAGGAATGTTATTTGTTTTTGAAAAGCCCGCCAAAATCCAATTCTGGATGAAAGATGCTAAAATCTTCCTTGATATGATTTTTATTGGTGAGGATGGGGTCATCAAAGGGATTCATGAAAAGGCTATTCCCTACGATACCACTCCGATTACCGCCCCTGAACCAGTACTGGCCGTATTGGAAATAGAAGGAGGAACTGCGAAAACCCTTGGAATTTCAAGGGGCGACAAAGTAATTCATAAAATTTTCGAAAAAGGCTTGAAATAACAGGGTATCTTCGTGTAGAAGAGTGTCACGTCATGTCGGGGCGTAGCGCAGTCTGGTAGCGCAACTGCTTTGGGAGCAGTGGGTCGAGGGTTCAAATCCTTTCGCCCCGACCATCCTTCACCCTTACGGGTATCAGGTGGCTTACGCCAGTAAGCAAGCTGAAAAGGAGCTTCATAAAATCTTTTATGCTATCTTTTGAAAAGCATAAAAAACATCAAATTCATTATGCATACGTGAAGAAATGCACTTGGTAACAAGCCATAATAGCTTTCAATTGATTAAATGCTTTTAGAGATTAAATCTTTACTGCATTCTATAATTATAATAAAGTTAGTGCATGAAGTTTATTAAGATCCCCATTAGCACTCTTGCATCAATTCCTGTTGCTAAAAAAGAAGATATAAGCCTTGATGTTTATTGTGCTCCAAACATTATTTTTCGTGAATTTTTCTGGTTACGTTTACGCTTACTTACCATTTTAATTAATTGGGTTAAACCTAAAACTAATCGCGCTCTAGACTTCGGAGGGGGGAGCGGTATTATGACCCCTTCTTTGTCTCAGGGATTTGAGCGCGTTGACCTGATTGACTTACATGCCGATGAAGCAGAAAAATTAATTAAAATACTAAATATAAAAAATGCTTTTGTTACAAAAACAAATATTCTAGAATTTGACTATGGCTCTGAACAATTCGATATGATTTTGGCTGCTGATGTCTTGGAACATTTTCAGGATTTAGAGGGGCCCTTACCAAAAATAAAACGCTGGCTAAAATCTGATGGGGTTCTATTTACTTCACTCCCTACTGAAAATATTTTTTACTGTTTTTTAAGAGTTATTTTTCGCAAACAGAAGCCATGGGATCACTTCCATACAGCCGCACAAGTAGAATCTACACTCAAATCCCACGGATTTAAGAAGATTGCAGGGCTTTATCACCCACTTTTTATACCGATTTTTCCTTTATTTAGAATAAGCGCTTGGAAAAAAGTATAGTTTATTATCTAAAGAGTGATTTCAAATTTATCTCTCAGAATGAAACTTGTGTAGCAATCTGTGGAAAATGGGGGCAAGTAAAAGTCCGCCACAAATAACAAGAAAAAACCCACTATAAAGTGCATAGAGGGAAGCAAAAATCTTTCCTGCTTCGGTATTCAGAACACTAACCTGTCCCATGCCTCCCAAAATCATTGATGCATTGAGTAACGCATCAATCCACGGCATATTTTCAAAATAATGATACCCCAAAACGCCAACAAATAACGAGATGGCAACAAGAATACACGTCACCAAAACCCAATATAAAATGCGATTGGTAAATGCCTTTGATGAAATGACAGGTTTTGACTTACTTTCAAACATGTCATTAATATAAGCAGTTTTCTTGTGTTATCATATAAAAATCCTTATGATATCCGAAATGACAAAAGAGACCGAAACACAAATTAACCGCCACTGGCGAGAATTAGCGGGTAAAGCACAAAAAGGGGATGCGACTGCCTATCGCTTACTGCTCTCTGACCTTATCCCTGTTATACGGCGCAGCGTTATTAAATCACTGCCTAATCCTCAAAATGCCGATGATGTTGTTCAGGAAGTCTTGATTTCAGTCCACAAAGCCCTTCATACCTATGACCGCAAACGACCTTTTATGCCGTGGGTTTACTCAATTATCAATTATAGAAAAACAGATTATCTTCGCGGATATTACGCTCAACATGAAAATGTAAAGCTATCCCTTGATGACCCAGACACGCCGGACTATTTAGTAATCAGTGGGCATAATGGAAGTACAAAGGATATTGAAGACGCTTTTAATACCCTCCCCGACCAACAAAAGAAAGTTGTCGAATTGATGAAAATCAAGGGCTATAGCGCAGAGGAAGTTTCAAAGAAAACAGGAATGTCGATTTCAGCGGTTAAAGTATCTGCACATCGTGCCTTACAAAAAATTAAAGAGAGATTATAGATTTTAAAATGAACCCAGATGATTTAGATAAAACAATCAATCAACTATGTACGGAATTAAAGCCCGTTAAATGTTGCAATCCAACACGTAACAGTTTGCTGTGGATGGTGTTGGTGATTTGTTATACGGCGGCTGTTGCGATGACTATTGGCTTTCGTGAAAATATTATTGAGAGCATGAATAAACAAGAATTTATTTTCGAATTGATACTCGCGTTTTCAATTGCAATCACATCATCCTTTGTTACATTCTGGTTAAGCATTCCTGACTGTGAAAAATATAAAAAATTTATGGCCGTTCCTCTGACCCTTCTGGCAGTACAATTTGTATGGATGATGGAACGCATTTTCTTTGAAGGCTTGGGCGAAATTCGTATCAATTGGCTGTCTCATTGCTGGATGAATACGATTCTTCATACAACCTTACCTGCCTTAATTGTTATTTTGCTTGTTAAAAAAAGCGGGGCTAGTGTTATGCCCTATTGGATGGCGGTCTATGGACTTTTGGCGGTTAGTCAATTTGGATGGATTGGAATGCGCCTGATTTGTACTAAGGATAATGTGGGCGAAGCCTATCTTATCAATTTTCTTCCCTATGTCGTTTTGGGGGTTGGTTTGGGATTTGTGGCAAAAAAACTGTTTAAATGGTAATTTTCTAAGCTTTTGCCCCCTTTTAATTATTTAGTAATTCGGTTAGGTTAATGTCGGTTTTCGAATGAAGAACAGTGATGGACGCCAAATGGATGTAAGAATTTATCGCCCAAGCAAATCAACAATGCAATCTGGTCGTGCCAAGGCGCAAAACTGGGTCATCGAATATGAATTGAAAACAGCCCGTCAACCTGAAAATTTGATGGGGTGGACAAGTTCAGGTGATACACTAAACCAAGTTCGCCTTAACTTTGTAAGCTTGGATGATGCAATCGCCTATGCCACCAAAGAAGGATGGGGTTATACAGTCCAACCACCGCAGGAGCGTATCGTTCGCCCCCGCAACTATGTCGATAATTTTAAATATGTCCCCCCCGAAGATAATTCGGCAAGAACATAATATTATAAATGAATAAGGGTTTGTTTTAATCGAAGGATTTTGTGACGAAAATGAAATTTTTTGAGAACCGTATTCGAACGTACTAAACGGACGTGAGAAACGGAAGTGGAAAAGAATTTTATTTGCAGTCCAAAAGACAAAGATTGAAATGAACCCTTAAGGTCCCGTAGCTCAACTGGATAGAGCACCTGCCTTCTAAGCAGGATGTTACAGGTTCGATTCCTGTCGGGATCACCATTTTACTATAATCAAATAAATCATAGATTTGGCATTAAGGGTGTCATTAGGAACCCTGCTTGACCAAACTGCGAGATTGTTGATGAGGATACATGAACACACATTTGTTGACGAATTGAAGATTTTAAGAGATCTTGATCACGTTGCCCCTTTGTAAACATGACATCGCCAATTTGATTATCTATCATTTCTAACTGAGGAACGATTGCAATGAGGCGACTAATAATTTCCTCTAAAGCAATTTTGTCTGCCTCGATTTTAGGATCAAGATTTTTACGATTTTTTATATCGAGATCGTTCCAAACATTGTCGGGTAAATCTCCATCATGAATACTAAAACTAGCAAGGGCAGCGGACCAATGAAGACTTAATATAGTATTATCAATATGTAACTCGGGTGAGCGACCACGTCCGCCCTTGGGTGTAAACAATGTAAAGCCTCGTTGTACAACACCTTCGGTCATCGTAAATTCATTAAAGACTCGACTAAATATATCACGTAATTGATTACATCTAGCAGTGAATAAACTTACGGCTTCTGGGGATATAAATATTTTTGCATCACCAGACTCACCGATAATGACATCATCCGTCAAATAATCCGTATGAACTCTTTTTCCTGAAAATAACCTAAGTGGATTATTTTTATTAAACCAATAAGGTAAAGCAATCCCTCCGCCATCTGACATAGCCATAACCCGTGAATCATCAAATTTAAATTCAGGATTACGATAAACAACAGCTCGTGTAAACTCTCGTTGCAATAAGGGAACAATATGTTCTTCTTCTGTCGCTATTGGATAGGCCAAAGATGGTGTTAAATATTTATTTTGCCGATCAAGCAAGGCGGATTTTGTTTTACTCATAAAAAATTCCTCTAATTTCTTATCCAAAGGAATAGAAGAAATTCAATTTTATGTCAATAAAATAGCTACTCTAGGTTAGCAAAAAATATCAAACGAAATTATAGCACCCTATCTATGCCACCTTCGTCAACGGGCGATACGTTAAACCAAGTTCGCCTTAATTTTGTAAGCTTGAATCATGCAATCGCCTATGCCACAGCTCAACTGCATAGGTACCTGCCTTATAAGCATGATATTACAGGTTCGATTCTGTCGGGATCATCATTTATTTATGAAAATAATCTCCGCCACTTTAACATAAATTTGATTTTCACTAAAATTTATACTATTAGGTAAATATCAAAATCTAACTGCGTACTATTAGGGGCTAAAATATGACAGATAAACCAGACCAAGACAAAACAAAATCACCTTTAGATGATGTCCGTAAAAAAATTATAGCGGCTGCAGAAATCATCTCTCCAATAGATATTGATGAGGAAGACCCGTATATCCAACGTCAGATACTACAGTTTGTATATAATCTGATTGAACGTACAAAACCTGATACACGCCTTGCATACCAAATTTGTCATTATATGGAATCAAACTTTCTTGAAATAGATGGTATGAATGACGCCTTCCCTCTCAGCAGAAAAGAATTCAAAAAAGAACGCCGCACATTTGTCGCAGAAAAAAAACAATTGGAAGGATTGATAAAGGAAGGTCGTGCAGAATTAAGACTATTTCAACAAGACCTCAAAGGACAAAAGAAAAATGAATCTCCTGAAATTGAAGATGCAATTCAACAGCAACAGGATAGCATTACACAATTAGAGAGTGAGTTAAGAGATTTAGGCAAGGATTCTGTATATAAAGAAGCCTATCCAATTAAAAGTGATGATAAAGGTGGCAATCTATCTGTAAAGCCAGAGGATTGGGATGCCCTAAAAGCGTTTTTTAAAAAACAACTAAAGAAAAAAGTTCCAAAGCAAGATAGCCCCCTCCTTCAAAATACAGAAATGTTTTGTAGTCATTTGGGCTTCTCTGATATTGAGAGAGAGGCATTACTTATATTTATTTTAATGGGAGAAAATGAAGAATTTTATGATCTACTGGGCAAATTTTTTTCTGGAAAAAGGAAAAATGCACATACTATTTTCTCAAAAATACTTGGGGTTGAAAGAGAGGTCGTATCACGCCTATTTGCACCTGAATCACCGCTTGTAGAAAAAGGTATCCTGATTCCAACAACAGAGGTAAATGGTGAAGAGTCCAAACATGAAGATGATGATAGCGGTGATTATATACTTCCTGCGATATCCAATAGACTGATACAAATTTTAAGCCAACCTGATTTAACGATTGAAATCTTACTCAAACAATTTATCGGTGAACCTTCTAAAACTCATTTAGATTGGGATAAAGATTTTGCTTATCTAGGAGAATCAGGAAACGAACTTATTCGTATGTTACAAGGTGCTAAGGGTGCTGGATTATCGGCTGGTGTGAATATACTACTCTATGGCTTGCCGGGAACAGGCAAAACTGAGGCGGTTAAGGCCGCTGCCCAAAAAATAGGTCTTGAATTATACATGATTGGTGAAAAGAACAGCTTTGGCAGAGAACCAACACGCCAAGATAGATTAACAGCAGCCATCCTTGCACAAGAATTATTGGCTGATAAACCGAATGCGGCTGTTTTACTTGATGAAATGGATGATTTATTTCCTGCAAAAGCATCATTAAGCGATTTTTTCGGGCAAGCCAGTCATGATGATAATCCAGAACAAAACATGGGCGATGACGGCAACGATAAAAAATCAGGTGGAAGCAAAGTATTTTTAAACCGTCTTCTCGAGAGGAATAAAACAATTACTTTCTGGACGGCAAATAGACCAGAACAATTTGATGCTGCCTTTCGTCGACGTATTTTATATTCTATTGAATTTCGTGTTCCTCCTGCGAATGTTCGTGAAAAAATTTGGACAAGTATAGCTGTACGTCATAAATTTCAACTGGCAACAAGTGATATTCGTCAGTTGGCGGCTTCATTTGTCGCTGCACCGGGACTTATCGACAACGCTATCCGTCACGCATCAATGGCGGGAGGAAAACCATTTTCGATTGAAACTAATTTACGGGCTGCTTCAAAATTACTCTTTGGCAATCGCAGGGCGATTGATGCCAGAGATGAAGTTCCGTCATATTACGACCCAAGATTTATAAAAACGCATGTGGAAACAAGTGAATTTGATTTAGCAACTCTCGCTGAAAATATTCGGTCTTCAGGACGACGTGACTTCAACATGTTGCTTTATGGGCCACCGGGAACAGGTAAAACGGCCTATTTTGGCTATCTCTCACGACTTCTTGGGATGGATGTATTGGTCAAAGATGCCGCATCCCTCAAAGATAAATTTGTAGGAGAGACAGAAAAAAGGATTGCCAAGGCATTCACAGAGGCAGAGGAAAGAGGAATGTTTTTGGTGATTGATGAAGCTGACCCTTTTCCCCGTCGCCGTGATGAACTAGATAGTAATCACGAAGTGGCGGCAGTCAACACAATGCTAACTTCAATGGAACGACATAAACAACCATTTGGGTGTACAACCAATCTATTTGACAGTATTGATCCTGCCGCGAAAAGGCGTTTTCTATTTAGTGTAAAGTTTGATTACCTGACGCAAGACCAAACCCGCCTTGCCTTTTCTCATTTCTTTTCTATGGATTGCCCAGAGGCTATCAAAAACTGCCCTCAACTCGTACCCTCTGACTTTGTAAACGTAAATAAGAAAATTGACTTCATAACAGGCGAAAAAACCCCAGAACGTCTTGTTAAACTTTTAACGATTGAAGCCAAAGCAAGAATGGATGCAAAAGCTAATCTTTACGCAGGTAATGGCAATTTTGGATATTCACCTAAAGTCGCATGAGAATACACTATTACGAGAGAGCCCCTTTTAGTCAGAAAGCAATTTAATAAAATGTTAGAAGTTAAGGGTATCCAGTAGATATAAATGTCATACTATTTATGGATTCCCTAGAATGCTTCGCATTCGGGGAATGACAATGAAAATAAAAAACAGTGAGTTAGAAACTCCTGTTTATTGGTAGTTAGAATGTTTTTACACAGAGAAGCGAGGCAACAGAGTTTCATATTCTTCTCCGCTTCTCCGTTCCTCCGTGTTTAAAATAATTGTCTTTAACGAAAACTCGAGGAATAATATTCCTACACCCGCTCCACACACATGGCAATTCCCATCCCGCCACCGATGCAGAGTGTTGCTAAGCCGCGTTTGGAATCGCGGCGTTTCATTTCGTGTAATAATGTTGTTAGGATACGCGCACCCGATGCACCGATGGGGTGCCCAAGGGCAATTGCTCCGCCATTTACATTGACTTTTTCTGCCTCAAATTTCATTTCCTGCATGACGCAACAGGCTTGCGCGGCGAAAGCTTCGTTTGATTCAATCAAATCTAAATCTGCGACTGTCCACCCTGCTTTGCTCAATGCTTTTTGGGATGCAGGAATTGGCCCCGTTCCCATGATGGCAGGATCAACACCTGATGTTGCCCATGATTTGATTGTTGCCAAAGGTTTTAATCCACGCTTTTTCGCTTCATCCGCAGACATTAAAACAAGGGCCGCTGCACCATCATTTATACCCGATGCATTTCCTGCGGTCACTGTACCGTCAGGTTTAAACGCAGGGCGCAAACCACCCAAGCTTTCTATTGTTGTCCCAGCGCGAGGGAATTCATCAGTCTCAACTATAATTTCTGTTTTCTTTTGCTTGATAGTCACAGGAATAATTTCATCTTTGAACTTGCCTGACTTAATTGCCGCCTCTGCCCGCTGTTGAGATGTTGCGGCAAAGCTATCTTGGTCGGCACGGGTCAGGTTATATTTGGTTGCTACGTTTTCAGCCGTGATGCCCATATGGTATCCGTTAAAGGCATCCCACAGACCATCCTTAATCATCGTGTCCACAAATTCCAGATTACCCATTTTTGTGCCGTTGCGTAAATTGGCGGCATGAACAGACTGGCTCATGCTTTCCTGACCGCCCGCTACCACAATATTGGCATCGCCATTTTTAATGGATTGTAACCCCATCGCCACAGCCCGAAGCCCCGACCCACAAACCTGATTGATGGTCAGAGCTGTTTTATCATTTGGGATGCCTGCGGCAATGGCCGTTTGACGGGCTGGGTTTTGGCCGCATCCCCCTGTTAAGACCTGCCCCAAAATAACTTCGTCCACATCATTGGGTGACACACCCGCATCGCTTAATGCTGCTGAGACGGCAATCTTTCCTAAATCAACCGCTGATAAAGTTGACAACCCACCTAAAAATGAACCAATCGCCGTTCTTTTTGCGGATACAATAACAACCGAAACATCTGACATGAAAAATCCCCTCATAAAATGAATATGGGGGATTATGCATGAATTCATATAAATTGAAAAGCTTGGAAATTACGAAGGTGTATTCCCCTTTTGATGATCGCGAGATTCTTGATCCAGTTTTAATTGAATAATTATATTTCCATCTCTTTTGGCATCTGTAGCTCTTTTAAGAGCAAATCCAGCTAATCCCATTCCTAATGCTAAACTAATCCCTTTGCCCAAAGATAATAAAATATCATCTTCAAAAGACATAGTTGTTTGGGCTTGATGAACTTGAGGTACAGCTCTCATGCCTTGATTTATCACATCATCATTTTTGACACTGACGTTTTGAAAAGCTGATACCAAAGTTGAAATAACAGGTGTACATATCAAAGGTGTGGCTAAAACACCTGCAATAACTGCCCTTACCACTCGTCCAGAATGGCGTTCTTCAATACGATCAATTTTTTCTTGGAATGTCTTGCACTCATTTTTTGGTTTCACTTGAGCATCCCAAAGTTTAGCAAGTGTATCGATGACAATATTACCCATTTTAATCCTCTATCCTTTAAATTTGCGGTATATTTTCATAATTTAAGTTTAAAGGCAAGGTTTTTCTTATGATTTTCTCAATAAACTTGGTCTGGACAGCTCGGGATAAACAATTTATGAACCTTGTAAGGAAATTTCATGGATATCATCTCACTTATCAAAGCTTTTGGGTATGTCGGCGTTTGGTCGGCTCTATTTGTTGAGGGAGCCTTTATTTTTGGGATATTCTTACCAGGTGATAGTTTGCTTTTCCCTGTCGGTATACTCATCGGTCAGGGGGTTTTCGATCCAACTATTATGATTACAGGATGTTTTATATCCGCCTTTTTAGGAAATTTAGCAGGGTATGAAATTGGTAAACGTTGGGGGCCTGCCATTATCAAAAAATACGGGAAACGCTTTATTAAGCCAGAGCATATTGAAACTTGTGACGGTTTTTTTGCAAAATATGGCGCGTTCACGGTTGTCATTGCCCGCTTCATCCACTTTGCCCGAACCTTTGTTCCCTTTATGGCAGGTATGTCACGGATGGCCTATATTCCCTTTGTTGCCTATTCTGCGTTAGGGTCATTGCTGTGGGCGTGTGGCGTTCCCCTTCTCGGCTATTATATAGGGTCGCTTATTCCTGATGGTCATATTGACAAATATCTTTTACCAATCATCGTATTTATTATAGTGTTAGTTGCATATAAGCCGATAACATATTGGTTAAAAACAAGAAAAACAAAAATTTGAATTAAATCCCTTGCCAGATTATTTTATCGGAATATCATCATCCTATGTTTGAAGAAAATGTCTTAATTGCTGGTTTGGTTACCATACTTGCTGCTGCCTGTACGATGATTGGCGCATTTTCACTATTTAAAGCAAAAGAATCTAATCCTCGTCTATTGGCCTTTGGGCTTTCCTTTGCTGGCGGGGCAATGGTCTATATCTCATTGGTTGAGATTTTCGTAAAATCTCAAATAGCCTTTGGGCAAATATATGATGTTAAATTTGCTTATTCAGCGGCAAGCATCGCCTTTTTTGCTGGTGTTTTATTATTGGTGGCTCTCGACAGATTATTGCCTAATCCTCATGCAGAGTTATCAAGTAATGAAAATACTGGCCTGCAAAACAAAAGAAAAGATGACTTATCCCACATGCATAAAGATGTCGGTAAAGTCGGTCTCATGGCAACATTGGCAATTACAGCGCATAACATTCCCGAAGGCATGGCAACATTTTTTGCTACATTAGACAGCCCCAGCGTAGGCGTAAGTTTAGCAATTGCCATTGCCATCCATAACATCCCCGAAGGCCTGTCCATCGCCATTCCTGTTTTTTATGCAACAGGGTCAAAGAAAAAGGCAGTTTTAGCCACCTTTATTTCTGCTATTGCCGAACCTATTGGGGCGTTTGCTGGCTATTTTATATTATCACCCTTTATCGGCCCCATGATGTATGGAATTGTTTTCGGAGTCATTGCAGGGGCAATGGTCTATCTTGCTTTGGATGAATTATTGCCTGCGTCAAAAAGATATGCAAAGGGACATGAAACGGTCTATGGCATTGTATCGGGAATGGCCGTTATTGCATTAAGCCTTGCTTTATTTAAGTAACGTCTCATCTTTAAAAATATGAAAAATTAAATTTTTGAGGAAATGCCTTATCCTATTGAACAAGCTATGGCATTATAAACAAAGTGATTCTGCGTTTCTTTTAATCAACATATATATTTAGGCAATTGGATTCCCATGAAGTTTGCTGGTTTAGCTCTGGTTCTTGTTTGTACATTTGGTGGCTTGCTTGTTGCGATGCATTTCCATGTTGACCATTTTATAAAAATTATGATGGTTATTCTAAATGCCTTGCCTGGTGAATTTATTATCATTATGGGGTGTGCTGTTGCTGCATTTATTGTTGCGAACCCGCCTCACGTTGTCAAAGATACAATGAAAGCTTTTAAATGCTTAAAACAACCAGCAGCCTATAACAAAAAAGATTATATGGAACTTCTAGGGATGATGTTCTCAATCTTTAAACTGGTAAGAACAAAAGGATGGCTCGCTTTAGAAGCGCATATCGAAAATCCCCATGACAGTACTATTTTCAAAAACTTCCCAACCTTTGCACATAACCATCATGCTACTGTTTTTCTTTGCGATTATCTGCGGATTATCTCGCTTGGTAACGATAACCCCATGACCATTGAATCGTTGATGGATGAAGAAATAAATACCATCGAAGAACATTACGGGCATCCGGGGCACGCTATGCAAACCATGGCTGACGGTGTTCCCGCCCTTGGTATTGTTGCCGCCGTTCTTGGGGTTATTAAAACAATGGGATCTATTAACGAACCCCCAGCCGTTCTTGGCGGAATGATTGGTGGGGCGTTGGTTGGAACTTTTCTAGGGGTGTTTTTGGCCTATGGATTGATTGGACCCATTGCTGGGGCAATGACATCACGTTCGCATACTGAAGTCATGTATTATCGGTGTATCAAAGTTGGTGTTTTGGCTTTCTTACAGGGCGCGCCTCCGCAAGTCGCTGTTGAATTTGCTCGTAAATTCTTGGCTCATGATATCCAGCCAACCTTCCAAGAATTGGAAGAAAGCTTGAATGCTATCCCTGCCCCCAGCTAAAGAGACAAGCTAGAGAGATTAGCAAAAGAGATAGAAAGAATTTAAAGTGGCAAAAAAAAGTCCAGAAGAAAAAGCCCCCGTTATCGTTATCAAAAAAATCATCAAAGGTGGTGGTGGTCATCATGGTGGCGCATGGAAAGTGGCCTATGCTGACTTCGTGACAGCGATGATGGCTTTCTTCCTTTTGATGTGGCTCCTCAACGCAACGACTGAGGAACAACGTCAGGGTATTTCCGAATATTTTGACCCAACACCGATGGAAGTCTCAAATGTCACCAGTGGTGCGGGCGGCGTGATGGGTGGATTAACAGTATCCGAAGTCGGCGCAAGGTCGTCGGATGTTCAACCTATCGTCCATAATGACCAAACGCCTAGTCCTGATGTTAAAAGTCAGGTGAATATCGAACAGATTGAAAAAGAACAATTACAGGCTGAACTTGAAAAACGTGAAGATGCAGAATTTGAAAAAGTAAAAGAAAAAATTGAAGAAGCTGTTAAAGATTCTGACCTCAAAGGTCTCACAAAAAATATAGTCATTGATATGACCCCCGAAGGTCTAAGGATTCAAATTGTTGACCGTGACGGAGAATCTATGTTCCCAACAGGAAGTGCAACCCCTTATGATAAGACAGTTAAACTTTTATCAACTGTCGCTGAAATTATCAAAAAAATGCCAAACCAATTATCTATCCGTGGGCATACTGATTCATCGCCTTATTCATCTGGTGCGAATTATACGAACTGGGAATTATCAGCAGACCGAGCCAATGCAAGTCGCCGCGTGCTCCTTAATAGTGGAATTGAAAGCAAAAAATTATCCAATGTTGTGGGCAAAGCCGATACAGAACATCTAAAAACCGATGCCCCACTTGATCCTCAAAACAGAAGAATAAGTATTATCCTTCTCCGTGACTCGCTCACTAAACCATCAATAGGCGGTAAAAAAGCAGGCGCAGGCGGAACAGGTTCAGTCCCCGTAGACCCAGGCTACAAAAAAACAATGGGCAACGTCCAATTCCCTTAAATTCTTCCCCTCCGTCATGGCCCGACTTATTCGGGTCATCAGATCATCGGATTATCTGATAATCCGCCTATCCAATAAAACTTGACAATTAGGATTTTATTCCTTATTCTAAAAAGAAAAAGGATTTAAAAATGATTGAACCAGAAACACTCAACCCCACCACAACGGCTAAAGCCGAACCCCGCCACCCGTCGCTCTCCCTCGCTGATGACCCTGCAAAGATTGCTGCGTTTTTAAATAGCCACCGTAAAGGAAATTCTTCCGACACGCCCGACTCCCCAAAACCTCCCTACCAATTTGCCGATTTTGTGGCGGACATGGAAATGACCAATTTCGAAGATTGGGTTGCCATGCGCTCTATGCTTGAATCACAGGCGCATCTCTTGGGAACAGCCTTCCAATATCTTATGATGGAAGGTGATTGGAAAAATCTCGGCTTTATCCTCCGCACACAAAAAGTAATGCGCGATACAATGTCGGTGATGAATGAATATCCAAATTTAAGTTATTGGGATTCAATAAAAAAAGCCGAAGGTGAAAATAAAACACCTCCCATCACTTCCGCAACAGACTCATTATAAAATATGAGCAAAGTAAAATATGCCTAGAACATGGACCGATGAACAAAAGAGAGCCTCTTCTCAGATGGCAAGGCAGTCACGCCCTTGGGAAAAATCCACGGGACCACGTTCTATTTTAGGCAAACAAATTTCTTCCCGCAATTCATATAAACATGGTCGCTTTTCCTATGAAAAACAGCTTCTGCGCTGGTATATCCGCCTCGCCTCTCTTCGTTTAAAACAAATAAAGACCGCTAAAAAATACGCTCTGTATCAACACGAAAACGAACTGATAACCCAAAGGGGGTGGCGTCGCCCCAAATCAATCGATATCGCTGCTTTTTTCCCCTATTTCTCTCGAAAATCCCCCCAAACGACGGCGGATAATAAAACATGAAAGAAAAATGTCCTGATGTTGTGCAGACATTTAGATTAAAATCAGTTACGATTCTAAAATAGATAAAAAGCATCCTGATAAAATTTGATAGGAATTAAAAAATGACACCATCTAAAAAAACCCCAAAGAAAAAAGAGCTCTCGAAAGCCATAAAACAGCAATTTGATATTTTGGCACTTCCTGATGTTGTTATAATTGACACCTTAAAAACAAAATCTGTGAAAGTGAAATCTGTTCCAATTCATTTTGTTGAAAGCAACGCATTTTCGGCTTGGTTTAAAAAGCAAACTGCATCCGTTCAAAATCAATCGCTCACGCAAGGGTTTAAAGCAAAGCAAAATCAAGTATCCATTGTCACTGGGACGGATGGAAAAATAGAAACTGTTGTCATAGGCTATTCACAAAAAATTGGTATCTATTCGGTCTGTGTGGTTATTGATAAAATTGGGTTTGGTCAATTTCATATTGATATGACGGGTCTTCAACCGAAAGATTTAGAACATATTGTAACGGGGTGGTATTTAGCTTGTTACCGCTTTACGGCCTTTAAAAATAATGGAACAGAATTTCCCCAGTTATGCCTTCCAAAATCTGTGGGTGTTCATTCGGCAAAATCATTGGCGCATTCTATTTATCTGGTTCGCAATTTGATTAACTTACCACCCAATGCTCTGGGGCCACAGGCTTTGGCAGATGCAACGGTGATGATTGCAAATCTATTTAAGGCAAAATCGCGTGTGATTGAAGATACAGAATTGATAACAGAAAACTTCCCAATGATTTATGCCGTAGGCGATGGAAGTGAACGTCGCCCACGCCTGATTGACTTTACATGGGGTAATACCAAACATCCAAAGGTTACTTTGGTTGGGAAAGGTGTCTGTTTTGATACAGGTGGCTATGATTTAAAACCCTCTTCTGCAATGCTTCTCATGAAAAAAGATATGGGTGGGGCTGCGATGGCTTTGGGTGTTGCCTATATGGTGATGGCTTTAAATATTCCTGTTCGCCTTCGTGTTCTTATTCCTGCGGTTGAAAATTCTGTGTCTGGTCGTGCCTATCGCCCTAGCGATATTCTTTACTCTCGCCAAGGCCTCACGGTTGAAATTGGCAATACTGATGCCGAAGGTCGGTTGGTGATGGCGGATTGTTTGACTTTGGCCTCGGAAGAAAATCCAGATTTATTGATTGATTTCTCAACATTAACAGGGGCCGCCAGAACAGCCCTTGGGTTTGATATTCCTGCGATGTATTCTAACAATAATAAATTGGCGCATGATTTACAAAAACTATCAATGGTGGCCGAAGATCCATTGTGGCAAATGCCATTATGGGATGGATATAAAAATGATATTATCTCGCCCGTTGCCGACCTGACCAATAATGCCAATAATCCTGCGGGGTCAATCACCGCAGCGCTCTTTCTTCAACATTTTGTTGGTTCAGGGATTGATTGGATACATCTTGATCACTATGCATGGGAAGCAACTGGAAAGGCTGGCCGCCCCCGCGGCGGCGCAGATACAGGGCTTCGCGCTATATTGGCGTTTTTACAGGAAAGATATAAAGGATAAACTATTTTTGCTTAAAATCTTCAATATCAACCATGACCTCATTTCGTTTCATAAAAAACGGTGTCCATGGCGGGTTATAAAAAGCAAAAACAGGTTCGGATGTTGTCTTGATATGATGCTTTAAAATCCATGACATTAGCAAATTTTTATTGGCCTTTAAATTATCATTCGAATTAAAACCTGAAAATCGTATTGTTGCTTTCTGATGCTTGGGTATCGTTATAAACTTAATCTGCTTATCATTTGGAACGGGAAGAGTATCTAAACTATATTCAGATGGCATGACAAAGGACACTTTCCATTCGTCTGATTTATCTGTTGCTTGTTGAATGACGGGCGCCGTCATGGCGATTGATTTACCTTTATCTGCCTTAGATTGCTGAATGACAGGAACAGTCATCGCCAATTCTTTTGCACCCTCATTCCCGCCAAAGATGTATTTGGCTAAAATACGAAATCCTGTATTGATGGCATCATATCGTTCACCCTTGGTTGTAACTTCGGCAACAATCATGGGGTCGTATTCTCTGATTTCAATGTCCCCTTCTTTTTGGATACTTGTCCATTTTGGCTCAGGTGTTTTTGACACGATGGAACATCCTCCGATAAAAAGGGTACATATAATAAGGGGTATGAATTTTGTCATTTTATAAACATAGTGCGACACCCTTGAAAATCAAGTCATATATGATAATCTATCATTTAAGGTGAATTGAAAATGTGCGGAATTGGCGGAGTATTTGTAAAAAACGGACATGTGCCACATCCCGTTGCATTAGAAAAGATGCGCGATGCATTAAGCAAACGGGGGCCTGATGGACATGGAATCTATTCAAATAAATCCGTGGGTCTCGTCCATACCCGCCTAAGTATCATTGATTCAGAAGGCGGCCATCAGCCAATGAAAGATGATAAAGGTCGTGTTATTGTCTTTAATGGCGAGATTTATAATTATCTTGAAATCCGCCAAAGCCTAAAACAATCCTATCATTTCAAAACGCAATCTGACACCGAAACTATACTGGCACTCTATGATGCCTATGATATTGATTTTATCCATCATCTGCGCGGGATGTACGCAATTGCCCTTTATGACCCTGCAATAGAAAGATTGATTATTGCCCGTGATCCGTTTGGTATAAAACCTCTTTATATCACTGAGAATAGTAAGCATATTGCCTTTGCCTCTGAACCAAAATCTCTTATCCATTCTGGGTTGGCCGATAATTTTCTGGATGTAAATATACTCCGCTCTGTTGTCTCACAAAATTATATCAGCGGGAATGATACCCCCTTCCCCTCTGTCAAACGTGTTCATGCAGGTGAGAGGATTTTATTTGAAAAAGGAGTTAAAATTTCCAGCTCTATCACATCCCCAATTTCAGAGGATGCCCCAAGAATAGAAAATGAAGACCACGCCCTTCAACGTCTTGAACAGGTGTTAAAGGATTCTGTCGATGTTCATTGTCGTTCAGACGTAGGGTATGGTGTGTTTCTTTCTGGTGGTGTTGATTCATCAACCATCATGCAAACCCTTTCTATGCTTGGGGAACGCGGACATAATATCAAATCTTATACGGCTTATTTTGATGTGGCTGGCTCTGCTGATGAACGTGAATATGCGCGGGCTGTGGCCACTGCGACCAACGCCAACTTTCATGAGGTTCCATTTGGAATTGAAGATTTTAGAAAACTTTTACCAGAAATTGCCGCCTACATGGACGATCCCGTTTCAGATTATGCCATTCTTCCTACTTGGAAATTGGCATCAGTGGCAGCAGCAGAGCAAAAAGTTGTACTCTGTGGTGAAGGCGGCGATGAATTATTTGGTGGATATGGTCGATATCACAAACGGTGGTGGAAAGATTGGAAAAAGCCAAAATCAAATACACCTTATTCTCCTCACTGGTCACATTTACAAAAGGTACAGGCAGACGATATTGCAGAATATCTGCCCAATGATTTATTGATAAAACTTGATACCTGTTTAATGGCACATGGGCTTGAGGGGAGGACACCTTTTCTGGATAAAGTTATATCTGATTTCGCATTTGCTTTGCCCGATAGTTTAAAATTACGTGACAAAACTGGTAAATATATCCTCAAAAAATGGCTGGATGAAAAACTTCCTGTGGCTAATGCTTTCAGGAAAAAACAAGGATTCACAGTACCCGTTGAAACTTGGATTGCCGAAGATGCCAAAAATATTTCTAATGGTTTAATAAACAACCCATTGATTAAAGAAATTCTAAGTAAGCGCGATTTAGATTTGATTCCAAAAATTTTACCCACACCCGTAGGAGCAAAACAATGTTGGCCATTGCTCTATCTGGCACTGTGGCATCATGGAAAAATGGACGATGCAGTTAGTCCCAATATGATAGAAAATTTGGCATCTTAAAAATATTCTTTAATAAAAAACTTAAAATATACGCTATACGAGTCAATAAGTTAGGGGTATCATAAGACGGTCATTTTTGAATTTTAGAGATAGAATCCCATGTCATCAACCACTGCTCCACCTCAACAAAACGAAACAAGTAATCTCACCAAATTGATTATTGGGGCGATAGGCGTTGTTTTTGGGGATATTGGAACAAGCCCCCTTTATGCATTTAAAGAATCATTTTTGACCAGCAAAATGGAGCCAGATTTACCACATATATTGGCAATACTTTCACTTATCTTTTGGGCGATGACGATTACTGTGACCATTAAATATGTCACCTTAATTATGCGGGCAGATAATAAGGGCGAGGGTGGAAGTTTGGCTTTGATGGCTTTAGCCAATCGCTTTTCTAAAAACACTGCCTTTTCGGCAATGCTTATCCCCGTCTTAGGAATTTTTGCAGCGACACTTTTCTATGGAGATAGCGTGATTACTCCTGCTATATCTGTCTTATCCGCCGTTGAAGGGCTACAAGTTGTATCTCCTGCTTTGTCGCATTGGGTATTACCGATTACATTGATGATTTTGGTGGCGTTATTTACAGTTCAAAAGGCAGGTACAGCAGGCGTTGGCAAGTTTTTTGGTCCCATCACTTGTTTGTGGTTTATTGTCATTGCGATACTTGGTTTAACGCATATCATCCAAAATCCGTATGTTTTGGTTTCCATGAATCCGTGGTATGCGATGAAATTATTTATGTATGAGCCTATGCTAGCTTTTCTATTATTAGGAAGCGTTGTATTGGCAATTACAGGGGCAGAAGCGCTTTATGCTGATATGGGTCATTTTGGAAAACTTCCTATTCGATTGGGTTGGGTTGGATTAGTTTTCCCCTCCCTGATGCTTAATTATTTCGGACAAGGGGCCTATATCCTTGATAATCCTGAGGGGGTCAAAAATCCATTTTTTATGATGGCTCCTGATTGGGCTGAATGGCCACTTTTAATATTAGCAGCTCTTGCAACTGTGATTGCATCACAGGCCGTTATTACAGGTGCATTTTCTGTGACTAAACAAGCTATTCAACTTGGATATTTACCAAGAATGACCATCATTCATACCCACCACCACCATAGTGGGCAAATTTATATCCCATTTATCAATTGGATGTTGCTGATATTTGTTTGTGGGCTTGTTCTCTCATTCCAAACATCAAGCAGCTTAGCTCATGCCTATGGTATAGCAGTCACAGGAACAATGCTTATTGATACAATGCTTCTGGCAATCGTCATGGTTAATGTTTGGCATTGGAAAAAGCCCGTTGTTATCCCCATTATATCTGCCCTCTTTGTTGTAGATTTGGCTTTCTTTCTATCAACCTGCTCCAAAATTATTCATGGTGGATGGTTTCCACTTGTTCTTGGGTTGGTTCTTTTTATCCTTCTGGTCACTTGGAAACGAGGGCGAGAATTGGTTCTGGCACGGATGCGCACAGTATCAATGCCAACCGACATTTTCTTCCGAGATTATTGTGAAAACTTTCCAAAAGTATCGGGGACAGCTATCTATATGTTTAATTTAAGTGAAGGTATTCCCAGTGCGCTCATGCTAAACCTCCGTCATAATAAAATGCTTCATGAACGAAATATTTTTCTTCATATCAGCATTGATGAAAAATCCTATGTAGACGAAGCAAACAGAGTTCGCATTGTTAATTTAGGACATGGATTTTACCGCTTTATTATCCGTTATGGTTTTATGGATGAGGTGAATGTTCCAGAGGTTTTGGCAAATGAAGATCTTCATGGCCTAAATATTGAAATGGATGAGGTCAGTTATTTTATTGGTCGCGAAACAATTGTGCCAACCGATTTACCTGGGATGGCACTCTGGAGAGAACATATTTTCTCGTGGATGATGCGCAATGCGTCCAGTGTCGTGGCCTATTATAAACTTCCAAGCAAACAAGTCATGGAATTGGGCAGTCGTGTTGATATTTAGACTCTTACAGCACTTCTTTTTATAAAAAATTAAGGTCATTTTAACCTAATTTTATGTATAGTTATGGTGGTTTAACTTTTAAAAAAGAGGCTTTCTATGTATTTTATTTTTAATGATACGTCAGTTGGCAAAGCAAAAGATATCTATTTAGATGCAACAGGAAATCCAGTTTTTGCGTCTCATCTTTCTCAAGAAGTAGCAGGAATTAAGGATATTCATGGTCAAGATATTCCAAGAAGTCGGCGTTTAGTTGGAAAATTTGAAAGTGATTTTGCAGACAGCCATCGACTTACAAAAGATGGAGAGCTGACTAAGGCAGGAAAAGAATATTGCAGATTGCAAGGCGTACAATCTGATAGGACATCTCTTGTTAAATTTATCTCAACTGTTAAATCAATTTCTGTTAACCCAGAAACAGTGATTCAATCAGCAACACGTGATTTTGTTTAAAAATAAACCTACTTCCTCAATATTCCTCCTAAAAGACCACGAATAACTTGGGTGGCTATTTGTCGTCCAACTTGTGACCCCACAGCACGGATGACTGATTTGGCTAATGCCTCTCCCATTCCTTGCCGATTAGAAGATTTAGGTTCTGGTGTTCTGGCCTGACGATTATCGCCGCTATCATCTCCGCGCCCAATATCCTCGGGGCGAACCTTAACATGATTATCATTCTTATCTTGTTTTTGTGTCCGCGATGCTTTTCCTTTTAAAATTTCATAGGCTGACTCTCTATCAATTGTCTGAACATAGCTTTGTGATACGGGACTATTTTGAATAAATGTCCTGATGACATCCTGTGCCGCCATACCAAGAAGTGATGATGGGGGACGAATTAGAACGCGTTCGGCAATGGCTGGCTCCCCCTTATCATTCAAGAATGAAACCAAAGCCTCTCCTACTTTTAATTCCTGTACAACCGTTTCAATATCAAATGCGGGATTGGCTCTAAACCCATCGACCACCGCCCCGATTGATTTTTTTTGTGCAGGGGTAAATGCACGTAAAGCATGCTGAACCTTATTTCCCAACTGCCCTAAAACCACATCAGGAATATCAGATGGGTTTTGAGTAATAAAATAAACCCCAACCCCCTTTGATCGAATAAGACGCACGACTTGTTCAATTTTCTCAAGCAAGGCTTTGGGAATATCATTAAACAATAAATGGGCTTCATCAAAAAATAAAACTAATTTTGGCTTGGGTAAATCTCCTGCCTCTGGTAAATCTTCGAATAATTCAGATAACAACCATAATAAAAAAGTGGCATAAAGCTTCGGAGCCATTAGGAGTTTATCGGCTGTTAAAATATTAACAAATCCACGACCATCATAGGCAACACGCATTAAATCACGAATATCAAGAGCAGGTTCACCAAAAAACTCTTCTGCTCCCTGCTCTTCTAATCTTAATAAAGCACGTTGAATTGTAGCGACTGATGTGCCTGAAATATTACCGTATTCTTTAGATAATGTGCTGGCTTGTTCTGCAACTTCACTGAGAAGCGCACGTAAATCTTTTAAATCAAGAAGAAGCAAGCCTTGGTCGTCCGCCATACGAAATGCAACATCCAAAATTCCCTGCTGTACTTCATTTAACTCCATCAATCTAGATAAAAGCAACGGCCCCATTTCAGAAATGGTGGTACGAACAGGATGACCTTTCTCACCATATAAATCCCAAAATATTGCAGGGCAAGCGGCAGGGATATAGGGTGTCATTCCAATTTCAGTTGCGCGTTTTACCAAAAAATCCTGCATCACTGATGCTTGGCAAATTCCACTTAAGTCCCCCTTCACATCCGTTATAAAAACAGGAATTCCTTGCGCCGAGAAAGACTCCGCCAACACCTGAAGCGTCACAGTCTTTCCTGTTCCCGTTGCCCCCGCAATTAAACCATGACGATTTGCCCGATTAAGATTCAAATTGATTTTTTGCTCAGGTAATCCTGTTACTGACCCGACATAGATATTATCCATTGACAATCCTTATATATTTTAAGGTTTGAATATAGCTTTCATAGCCAATAAGCGAAACAGAAATGATGAGATTTATGTCATTTTATAATTTTTTATAATTATCTGGACAATTTCATCTATTTTTTATAATAGTCTCTTTATTAACCCCAAAAGATTAAAGTTAACCCGATGAACGCACCTCTAGTAAGTCCTAATCCAGATATGACGACCCTTATATCAATATTTGAAGTTGCACTTAACAATGCAGAGCCGTCTTTTTTAAAAAGCCGCTCAGAAAGCCTTCATTCTATTGCAAGATTCTGTTACGACGCATTTAATGCGGCAAAAGACAGAATGATCACTGAAAATTTATTCCCAGTTGTAATTGGAAATGAGCCTCATTGCCTAACGCCTTCAGAGCGAAGCGATCTATCTTCTGCAATTGGAAATGTTTATGGATTTGATGTCTCATCTGCCCATCATATCGTAAATCCACATTCTATTGAAACTTTAAGGGCTTTACAGGCAATTCCATCTGAAATGCATAAAAAAGGTTATATTATCTTTACCTAAAATAAAAATTTCTATCATGTTTTAATGATGGTATCGCCTGTCTGAATTTCTCAACTTCACTTAAATCAATATCTGCATATAAAATGATGGGTTCGTTTCCTGCCTCAGCAATCACTTTGCCCCATGGGTCAATCACTATAGAATGTCCATATGTTTTACGCCCTCCATCATGGGTCCCGCACTGGGCTGGTGCAATTACAAATGCCCCATTTTCAATCGCGCGCGCCCGAAGCAAAACGTCCCAATGCATCATGCCTGTTGGAACAGTAAACGCAGATGGCACAGTTATAACCCCTGCCCCCTCTTTTGCTAAGGCCCTGAATAAATGGGGAAAACGAACATCATAACATATCGTCATACCGATTTTGATAAAGCCCGCATCAACCGTAACTGCTCTTTCCCCTGCAACAATCATATCACTCTCACGACGAGTTTCACCCGTTGGTAAATCAACATCGAATAAATGAATTTTATTATAGACCCCTATAATTTCGCCTGTTGGTGAGAACATATAGGAGCGATTATTCAATTTTCTTTCCTGATTTTTAACAGCAATTGATCCTAATAAAATTGTAACTTTCAATTCAGACGCTAATAATTTAAAGGCCTCTATAAAAGGATGATTGTCTTCATTATACGCGCCTGCAATTTTACTCTCTGCACCATCAATCATAAAATCAGAATTTTCAGGTGTAGAAATAAAAATTGCACCTGCCTTCGCTGCCTCACGAATTTTTTCAGTTACAAAGTTAAGGTTAGTTTTGACATCTGGGCATGATGTCATTTGGATAAGCGCAATTTTCATGTGAGCATTGCATCCAATTTTCCTGCATCTTCCAATGCACGCAAATCATCGTATCCACCAATAGATTGACCATTGATAAAAATTTGAGGTACGGTTTTACGACCCCCCGATTTTTCAACCAAATTCATCCTTGCTGCATCATCGCCAGTGACATCAATTTCTGTATAATCAATATCCTTCGCATCCAGTAATTGCTTTGCCCGAACGCAATATGGACAATATGTCGTGCTGTAAACTTCAACTTTTGACATGTAAATCTCCTTCTCTGATAATAAAATAGCGTTTACCTAGAAAATGTAAAGTGAATCTAAAAATGCAATATCAGGTTGTATTTGCATTAAAAAGTATGTATATCTATGATTGTATATATAAATTCAATATAAATCAGAGCTATATATGTCCCACACGCCCCCCTTTCATACTTTCTTAGCTGACGAATCTGGAAATTCATTAAAATCAACACTCATAAGTAAAAACATTACTGTCAGTGGACACCGCACATCCATTCGACTTGAGCCTGAAATGTGGGCAGCATTAAAGGATATTTCTTTGCGAGAGCAAACAACCATTAACAATATCTGCTCTCTCATATCCATCCGCAAAATGAATGAAACATCTTTGACTGCCGCTATTCGTGTTTTTCTGATGCTTTATTATCGCGCCGCCGCCACCAAAGACGGGCATCTTCATGCTGGTCATGGTAATTTTGAAAATATGAAGCGTCGCGCCCGCGTAAACAACGAAATTTTAGTAAGCATAATTCCAAACTAACCATTTGGAATAATTATTGACATATCATGGAAATCATTTTATATAATAATGAATTATCATTAGAAAGATTATTTAGTATGTTAACTGATTTTTTCGCAATTAAATCTTCTCAAGAGGTTATAAGGCTTTTTGGAAACCACCCAAACGTTGATACAATTTTATATATTTATCCAAATGATTTTAATTCTGGCCTTTCTCTTGGGCAAGCATTTCCGAAAAAACAATAAGAGATTTAAAACTTTAATATATAATATTTAAAAGGATTATCATTATGTCTGCGTATAAGAAAAAGAGCTCAAGTCTTTTGCAATCAGAATTTAATTTGGTAGGGAGAAATGATCGCGTAAACGTTATTGTCTCTATCGGCTTTGCAGGTGGGAGTGTATCTGAAGAAACAGATATCAGAGTTGCAGAAAATATGCGTAATTATGCTCGCGATTGTGCAATCGTTCATACCGCAATGAAAGAACTTGGAATTGAATCTATTCCAAAAATTTCTGGGCAACTCACTCAAAAATTCTATATCGTTCATGCTACAAAATCACAAATTGTTGAATTAGCAAGATGCCCACAAGTCGGAGAATTAAGTTTTTCTGCAAAGTAAATGCATCAAAGCCAAATCATTCTCTTGCCCTAACCCTTTGATAAATAAGGCATGGTAACAAAATCAGAATTCTGTTATCATTATTACATGAAACTTCCCGATAAAGAACAAATCCTCCTCCTCATTGAAGAAAAAGGCGTGGCATTATCCAAGCGTGATATATGCACCATCCTGAAAATTAAGGGCGAGCCTCAACGTCTTGTGCTTAAAAATATGCTCCGTGAAATGGAGGATGATGGAATTCTTATTCGCGAGGATGGAAATTCTTATAATATTGCGAATTCCCTTCCTACTGTCTGTGTTGTTGAAATAACCGAAATTACGATTGATGGCGATTTAATCGCTACACCTTCCGATTGGCAAGATGATGTGCAGGGTGCTCCCCCACGGATTGAAATCATTGCCGAACGCCAAGGTGCATTAAAAATGGGTGACCGCGCTCTTGTTCGTTTAAAGAAAATTGAACCACATATTTATGAAGCGGCCATTCTTAAAAAAGTAGAAGCGGTCAAAGCTAGGGTTGTAGGCTTTATTAAACTAACCAAAGACGGCTATATCCTTCAACCTATTGACCGCCGCGCCAAGCATGATTTTGATTTGCCATCAACCGAATTAAATGGGGCAAAACCAAATCAAATTGTGGTGGCCGATATTCTTCCATCTCGTACCGAGCTTCGTAAAAAGGTAAAAGTTACAGAAATTATTGGCGAGGCTAATGATCCCAAAGCCATCTCACTTATGGCTCTCTACGAATCTGGACTTCGGCCATTTTTCCCTGAAAATGTTATTCATGCAACCGATGATATGGTTGTTCCTCCACTTGGAAAACGTACGGATTTACGTGATATTCCACTGGTGACCATTGATGGGAAAGATGCGCGCGATTTTGATGATGCAGTCTTTGCCGAACCCGATACGCACAAAGAAAACGAAGGTGGTTACCACTTGATTGTGGCGATTGCCGATGTGGCCTATTACGTGCGTTCAGGAAATGCACTGGATAAGGAAGCCTATTTGCGTGGAAATTCTACCTATTTCCCTGACCGTGTCCTACCAATGTTACCTGAAAAATTATCAAATGATTTATGCTCTCTACGCCCCCATGAACCCCGAGCAACACTTGCTGTTCATATGTGGATTGATGCAAATGGCAAATTGTTACGTTATAAATTTGTGCGCGGCCTTATGCTCTCTCGTGCACGCCTCACCTATGAACAGGTACAAGCCGCCGTTGATGGCCATATGGATGAGACAACCAAACCTTTGATGGATACGGTTATCAATCCATTATATACCGCTTGGAAAATATTGGATAAGGCTCGCATTAAACGTGGCGCACTTGACCTTGATATTCCTGAACGTAAAATTGTGGTCAATGACGCGGGTGAAATGACAGGTGTTGCCGTCCGTGAACGTCTTGATGCCCATAAAGTTATCGAAGAATTTATGATTTTGGCGAATGTGGCAACAGCATCCGCACTTGAAGATAAAAAAGCATCCTGCATCTATCGTGTGCATGACCGCCCGACAGGTGATAAGTTGATGAATGCCCGTGGGTTTTTAGAAGCCTTTGGTCTCTCTCTTCCTAAAGAAGGTGTTGCGGGGCCAGCGCAACTGAATCATCTGCTGACCAAGGCCAAGGAAATGGCCACAGGATTTTTGATTTCAGAAATTATTCTGCGCTGTCAGGCGCAAGCCATTTATCACCCTGAGAATATTGGGCATTTCGGATTGGCTCTAGAGAGATATGCTCATTTTACATCCCCCATTCGCCGCTATGCCGATCTGATAGTTCACCGCTCTTTAATTAAGGCTTATGATTTAGGCGAAGGTGAATTAACAGATGTTGAAACGGTTAAATTATTTGAAATTGCCGACCATATTTCTGCCACTGAACGCACATCAGCAGAATCTGAGCGTAATGCGGTTGATAGATTTACGGCAGCCTATCTTAGCGATAAAATAGGAATGGAATTTACGGGCCGTGTCTCGGGCGTAACACGCTTTGGATTATTTATTAAGCTGCAAGATACAGGCGCAGATGGACTTGTCCCTATACGCTCCCTCCCCAGTGATTATTACGTCCATGACGAAGCTAACCATGCCCTTGTTGGCAAACGTTCGGGGCGTGTATTCCGTTTGGGCGCACCCGTTCTGGTTAGGATTTTAGAAGCCGACCCCATTACAGCAAGTACTGTGTTTGAACTGGTCAATGGTGAAGCTGGTGCAGAAGTACTGGGGTATAAAGCCCGAGGGAATGCCCATGGATTTAGACGGAATAGTGGGAAGCCTTCAGGAGATTTTGCCCATAAAAAAGATGGTTATAAAAAAAGCGACAAAGATTCTCACAAAGGCAAATCCAATAAAAAAGGGAAATTCGGCGATAAGAAAAAAGGAGATGAGAGGCCTCCTCAAAAATCCAAAAAACCTCATCGTAAAGGCCGTACAGAAGCACCCCCATCACCCCGAGATGATTGATTTCCTGATTAGTTGATAGCCCCTGTATCTTTGACCGCCAAAAATGCTGGGGCTAAAATCACAATAAACAATGCTGGCAGGAAGAAAACTATCATTGGGACAGTTAGTTTTGGCGGCAAGGATGCTGCCTTTTGTTCTGCTGCCGCCATTCTTTGGTCACGTAATTCATCGGCAATAACGCGCATAGCGTTTGATACGGATGTTCCATATTGTTCGGCCTGAATCATGGCGGTTGCAAATGATTTGGCAGAGCCACTGCCAACACGCCTAGCAAAATCTTGTAATGCTCCGCGTCTATCATTAAGCATTCCCATTTCCGCACTTAAGATTCCTAATTCTTCCGCCAATGTTGGGGCGTGTTCAGAAATTTCATCACCAACTCTCTGAATCGTTTGCTCTAAACCAATACCGCCTTGTACACAAATCAACATCATATCGAGTGCGTCTGGAAAACATAAATTGATTTCTTGTTGTCGTTTTACAATATGATTTTTAAGAAGGACACGAGGTATAAAAAATCCAGCCAAGCCAATAACCCCAACAATCAATAGAATTTTATTAGGCTCAATTTCCCTTTCGGAACTTGATAATACTATGAAGGCCAATAGCATGAGAACAATTGGAATCGCACCACGGGCAATCAAATACATAAAGGGTGCCTTTGGATCGCGAATACCCGCCTGCATCATTTGGTCGCGAACCTTTTCCCCCATTGCTCCAAAAACCTGTTGGATTTTAAAGAAGAAAACCAAAGATTGACGGACAGATGCCGTATCCTTTTCCCCTTTATAAATTACTCTTTCCTTCGCTTGTTCAAATAAGGCTCTCCGCTTTTTTTCAATCACATTTTTATAGCGTTCTTTTTTTTCATTACGATTGAGAAAAGGAAGAGCAATAGCAACAAATGAGGCCATTGCAATCAATGAACTTACAATCATTATTAACATTTGATCTATTTCATCGTTAAACATATTCATCAGACCCTAAAGTTAATCATTTGCTTCATAATCAAAATTCCACATGTCATCCAACCAATGGCACCCCATAACATATACTTGCCCTTTAATGTGTAATAAAGTGGGTACATATAATCAGGGTTAATTACCGTCATCCCCAATCCAACAAAAATTGGTAAGGCTCCGATAATCATCGCGGATGCCTTGGCCTCTGCCGAGAGTGCTTGGACTTTTCTTTTTAACCTAAATCGCGCCCGAATAACTTTTGCAAGATTAAGAAGAATTTCAGATAAGGATGATCCAGTTTGCTGTTGAATAGAAATACCCGTGGCAAACATTTGCATCTCTGTAATTGGCATTCGCTCGGCGGCATGAAGGCAAGCTTCGGCAAGAGATATCCCAATCTTTTGTTCATCATAGACCTTGGACATTTCTTCGCCCACTGGCCCTGTAAATTCACGTGATACCATGGCGATTGCCTCGCCAACTGGCATACCAGCTTTCAAAAGGCGTACCATCGATTCAAGGGCATCAGGAAATTCGGCAAGAAATTTCTTCTGTCTACGATTGGTTCTAAAATTTAAAATAAATCTAGGAAGTCCGAATGCGCCAACCGCCCCCGACATAATGACAACAGGCAATGATTGTCCAGAAAGTTTAGTAATAAGGATAAGGGCAATTCCAAGTCCTATTGAAATTCCCCAAAACTTTGCAGGCGATATATGCGCCCAACCCGCTTGGCGAAGTAAACTGACCAAAGGGGATATTTTTCTGGTCTTAATGCCATCATCATCCCCTTCTTTTTGAAGACGTTTTGCCATATTGGCACGACGTTTACTGGGATGAACATTCTTATCATTTTCAAATTCAGACAAAGTTTGTCCAGAGATTACCTGTAAGTTTCTTTTTTTCTTCTCGTTTAAATTAAGAAGATATAATGTTCCAGCCATTCCCCCAATAACGAGGAAAGCGATGAATACAAGCAATAAAATAAGTCCTGTTGGCATGAATTTTTATCCGTACGCCTCTTCCATTGCATCTAGAACCAATTGTTCAACACCAAACGCCCGCGCCTTATCATAAAATTTGGGTCTCATACCTGTTGATCGTAATTTGGTAATCAATTTTCCATTCTCATCCTCACCTAATATTTCAAGGATAAATAAATCTTGCATGGTCACGACTTCGCCCTCCATGCCTGTAATTTCTGTGACATGAGTAACTTTGCGTGAACCATCACGAAGACGTTGTACTTGGATAATGACATTAACAGCAGATGCAATTTGTTCACGAACCGCCGATTGAGGAATATTGAGATTCCCCATGGCAATCATGTTTTCCATCCGCGATAATGCCTCACGTGGGTTGTTGGCGTGTACTGTTCCCATTGAACCGTCATGCCCTGTATTCATAGCTTGGAGAAGATCAAATGCTTCTGGCCCCCTCACCTCACCCACAATTATTCGTTCAGGGCGCATCCGCAGACAGTTTTTAATTAAATCACGCATTGTTACCTCACCAACCCCTTCAAGATTGGCAGGGCGCGTTTCAAGACGCACAACATGTGGCTGTTGTAATTGTAATTCACACGCATCTTCACAGGTGATAATTCTCTCACCCGCTTCAATATAACGTGTCAAACAATTGAGCATTGTTGTTTTACCCGAACCAGTACCACCAGAGACCAGAACATTACTTCGACAGCGACCAATCGCCATAATCAATTTACCGCAACTAGGGGTCATTGCCCCAAATTCTAATAGTTTTTCGAGTGTCAGTTTATCTTTGGCGAATTTACGAATGGTCATACATGCCCCATCAACCGCCAATGGTGGAATAATGGCATTCACACGTGACCCATCAGGCAGTCGCGCATCACAAATCGGGGACGATTCATCAACACGTCGTCCAATCGCTCCCACAATACGCTGACAAATTGTCACTAAATGTTGATTGTCTCGAAATTTGATATCAGTTTTTTGAATTTTTCCCTTACGTTCAACATAAACCGTATCTGGGCCGTTAATCATGATGTCGGCAATACCATCTTCTGCCAAAAGAATTTCTAGCGGACCATATCCCAACATATCATCACCACATTCCTTGGCAATTTGCCCCATCTCTAATGGTGTTAAATCTAAATTTCTAAATCTTGCAATTTCTTCAACAGCAGTTTTAACTTCTTCACGAGCGGCCTTACCGTCCATTCTTGCCAATGCCTTTAAATCAATCCCATCACGAAGGTCTGACCATACGCGATTTCTAGCCCGCTGAAGGCGAAGAACTGTCATCGAATCATTCTCACCTGCACCAGATGTCGTATGAATAATTTCAGGCTCATCATTTATAAACTCAGCATCAATACTTTGATGAGCGGAGTGTTCAGACTCAGCTTTTTTAATTTCTTTCTTTTTATTTTGTGGGGTTGAAGATTGTGGTGATACCACAGGCGTTTGAACCACTGGGGGTTTCACTGGCGCAACAGGTTGTTCAGATGAATGTGTCTTTTTACCGAATGCCATTTTTATCCACTATGATTTATGTTTCATTTTATCGAATAATCCATCTAAAAATCCTGCCTTGTGGTCAGTATTCGTTCCTACAGAAGATTTATCGACACCCAAACCCAGTTTATCATTCATAAATTTTTGAACACTGGATATAATATCTTGACTGCCTGTCATTGTTGAAACAGGCTTACCTTGGCCTTCGGCTCCACCAAAAATTTTAGGAAGAAAAGAAAGGGTTAAATCTGTTTTGACCTTTAATGCTGTTGCCATATCGGATTCAGAAACTTCAAACCCTGATCCTATACCTTTTTTATTCAGAACGACATGTATCCCGTCATCTTTACCTCCACGAATTGTTTTAGCCTCTTGCAACAAACTTCGCACAGATCTTAAAGATGAAAGAGTTGGCGTTGTAACAATCACAACCTCATTAGCTCTCGCCAAAATAGTACGACATATATCAACGGGAGCGTGGGATAGGTCAATAATTGTGACAGGAAAAGTTTGCATCAAACGATTGATTATAATTTCCATGTTTTCTTCATTGATTGTATTGTCCAATAATGATTCTGCGCCTGTCCCAAGAAATGATAGTTTATCATTGACGGGAATAAGCATCCGATTAAATGAATCTTTATCAGTTGAATTTGCAACTCTGGCAACCTCATGAAGAGTAGTAACTGAATCCCCCCCCATTGCAACGCTCATATACGACCATCCACCAGCCGCATCCATGATAATTGTTTTTTGATTGAAATGGCCACCCGAAACATCTGCTAACATATAAGCAAGGGTAGATGTTCCAACACCACCTTTTGCGCCAATACACGCAATCAACTTACTATCTTGAGCGCCCAGTCGTTCAATTAAAATTTTTACAAATACATCTGCTAAAACTTCACGGCTCAGTGGCTTAACCAAATAATCACTGACCCCCATCTCAATCAATTTACGATAAAGATAAACATCATTGACGGGGCCAATCACAATTGCCGCTGTACTTTCGGCACAATTCCCGCCTAGAATTTCAAGCCGTCCTGCAAAGCCTTCAACAATTTCTAATGTTTCAACCATAACTAAATCTGGCGATGGATTTTTGGAAAAATAATCTATTGCTGATTCAACGTCTCCATCAACCACGGTGATATTGACACGCGCAAAACGCCAGTCTGATTTCAGAGATAATGCCGCCTCTTTAATAGAATTATCTTTTACAAATAAAGATATACTTGCAGCTGGTAAAAGAACCGAAGAATGTGACCCCGAGAAGTCGTTCATAATTTTAACCTGATTTAACCCGTTGAATAATGATAGTTTTCAAACTTAATTATAAGGTTGGAATATAAATCAGAGGTTAAGATTTTGATGAATATGACGATATAAAATCAATATTTTCCCTATATATTCCGCACCTTACGCAAGGTTTATAAAAGGAATAGGTTTACTTGCCTTCCGACGCATTTTCGCCGTCAAGCTTTGGATTTTCTTTATCCCCATAGTAACCACGTGTTGAAAGAACACGTTCTGTACGACGACCATCTCCCAATGTTTCAAATCCATTTTTACCCATCATATCCGATGGTTTAGAGATTTGTTTGGCTAGCAAAGTTTCAACTGTGCATCCATATCCATAGGGTGGTTTGATATTGGTATTATTTGGTATATCTTCACTGGGGTCATTATATCCGGGCATTGTTCCGCATCCTTTAGGTGATGATGCGGTAATTGCTGGGAAAGTTATCAATGTTGTTGAAAAATCGCCTGTTCCGCGAGCGTCACTAACTGTCCCACGAATATCTGAAACTCCATATTTTGAAAGATTGGATTTAACAACTGATACTGCCTTATTTGCTTTTGAAAGCGTATTGACCTTTGATTGAGCATCATAAGAGACAACAACGTCAACAGGCCCATTTCCGTACCTGTCGTAATGATTGGCGACAGCGCGAAGTGTTCCTTTATTGAGTTTAGCAGTCTCAAATGTATCCGTAAATTGATCTTCACGAACTTCCAGACGGCCAGCCTGATTTATCCAAGTCTCTGACTGAACAGAGCACCCTGAAAGTAAAACAAGTGCTGATAACGGTAATAAAAGTTTTTGCATCTTCAATTCCTCTGCCCTAATCATTCATATAGCCAAAAGATTGACTGGACGGCATATTCCTTACTCTATCACCATAAATTTTTTGCATATTATTCTTGAAAACATTATTCATGGGAGCATTCGTCTTAATCTCTGCTTTTTTTATAACTGTTTCTTCTGCCATTTTTTTGGCTTCGGCTTTAGAATAAAGAGCCTGTGGCTTGCCTTTATCAGGAGGTGTCATTGCAGAAGTTGGTGGTGGGGGGGGTAATAGCAAATCACCTAAATCATTTTCACTTATCATCTTAGCGTGGGTATCATCCGCATAAGGTTGCACCAAATAAGGGGTCACAATGACAACCAATTCAGTTTCTTCGCGTTGAAAGCTTTTCGATGAGATCAAATCACCAAGAACAGGAGTATCTTTAATACCCGGAAGCCCAGACATTCCCTTAATATTAGATGATTTCAAAAGACCCGCCATCATCAATGACCCACCACTGTTAATTTCAACTGTTGTGGACGCGCGGCGTACATCAAGCCCCGGAACTTGAATATCAGACAGAGTTATCCCCTGCGCCTGATCTAACGAAGATACTTCGGTATTTAATTGTAAACTAATTCTATCATTCGACATGACGATAGGTTTAAAATTGAGAGAGACACCAAATTGTTTGTAATCAATAATAATATTGCCGTTCTGATCACGACCAGCAGGGATTGGAAATTCTCCTCCTGCTAAAAATCCTGCTTGCTCACCTGAAATTGCGGTTAAATTGGGTTCTGCTAAGACATTAGTTAATCCATCAGATTCAAGGGCATTTAATAAGACTGAAATATCGCCAATTGTTCCAAATCCAGAATTAAAAACCATTGAAGTAATTCCAAATGGATCTTTGGTTAATCCTGTTTTATCTGTCACATTGACCCTTGGTCTAAATCCTGTGTTTCCGTTACGAGGTGCGCCTGTGGTTGTTTCAACACCTAATTCTTTTAAAACATTTCTTGAAACTTCTAAAATTCTGACTCGCAATGTAACTTGCTGTTGACCACGAACTTCTAGTAAATTTTGAATCATAGAGTCAATATTATTTGCGTCTCCACCTTTACGAATATCTGCCATATGGGCAGCAACTAATTTCGCAATTTTTGATGCTGCTGCTGGAGTTGATACCGCCCCCATTAAAGCAACCTGATTACCAACAACATGAACAGATACGCCACGTTCATCGGGGAAGGCCGTTCCAATCAAATTATCAATGATGCTTAAATCAATACTAACATTGATATTCAGATTTTTTAAAACATTACCTGTGCTATCAAGAATAATAATATTTGTGTCGCCCAGTGTTGCTCCAACGATATATAGTTGGTTTAATTGCAATGCGGATACATCGGCAATTTTTGGATTGGCGACCATAATATCAGAGACACGATCGGGCATTTTATAAATTTCGGCTTTGCCCAAAGTCAGTTTCAGCATTTCAGGCACTGAAGCTGCAGCCGATGATGAATGGATGGGCATCATCAAAACAGCCAAACATATCAAGCCGCCGTAAACTTTACGGATTTTTGATTCTAAAGACGTGAACAATCTATTTTTTTTCATTTTAAACAACTGATTAGATGGATGTCTGAAGGTGACATAAGATAAACTTTAGATAGCTACTTGCGAACTGTTACATTTTCAATGCCTTGTCCATTATAGACTCTCACAATATCTGACTTTCCGCCAGAGTTCTTTTTAATTTTTCCTAATTCTTGCAACAACGAACTGACCTCAACATCAGTTGTAAAATTTCGTTTTGATTTATCTTTGTGACTTTCATCACCCAAGGCACGAAGGCTTAACGATAAATCGCCCATCTCGCTTGCTAATACTAATTTTTCTGCTCCTTGAGAGTTAACTTCTAATGTAACAGTGCGTCCGACTTTGGCCTTATCATCTTCCTTACGGGAGTTTTGATCAATTGCCAGAACATTTACATTTTCCAAAATTGTTTGTGACGCGTGTTTATCAATTTTTCCTGCGGCTGACTCTCTCTCATCACCTGATAATTTAACTTGATAGGATAAAATCACATCAACCTTATCTCCAGGGGAAATAAATCCGCCGACCATTGACGCTGCTGATACCTTAATGGCCATCGCCCGCATTCCTGGCTCCATCGCCGCTGCTAAAATATTTCCTTTACCAACGGCAGTCAGTGACGCCTTAAGCAATGGCTCCCCCGCACTCATATCACGGCGAATTTTTCCTTTTGCTAATTCAGATACTTTCTTTTTTTCCTCCCGCATAACTGCACCAGCAAAGGCAGAATCTTTGGGCCATTCCTGCCATTTAAAATTATTATCTGTCACAGGGTCGCCAACTTTTAATGGTTTCGTTGCAACCGCCACTTCAATCATATTGGAATTTTTTGACCCAAAGCTAGCCTGTACGATAAGTGCAACCACTATCGCAACCAGAAATCCGCCGCCTAATACAATTAAAATATTCTTATTCATTTTAACAATTTGCTCCAGAAGAATTAAAAAGAGATAAAGACAATTTTCAGAATAGAGATTCCCATCGATAAAGGCTGAAATATCCAAGATAAATAAACGAAACTAGCGCTCCTATTGCAATCGCAATTCCATAAGGAACCGATCCCCCACCTTTTTGGGCTACGTCAATCCAACTTCCTTCTGATGGCGATTGAACAGGTTTCTTTTTTTGTAAATAAAGCGATATAGCAGCAATAATTCCACCTGCTAGCGACATATAAAATAAGAAAGGAACCAATCCACTTGCCCCAACCCACAGGGCTATCGCGGTTGCAAATTTTGAATCCCCTGCCCCTAATTTTTTAAAAGCAAATAATGCCCCCGTAAAAATCAAAACAAGTAAGGCCGCACCCAAATGAAATCCCAAAGGTTTAAAAATGATGGCGGTTTCTCCCATTAAATAAAGGGTACCATATGACACAATAAAACAGCCCACAATTACAAGGGGAACAATATTTGGAATTTTGAAACCTTTGAAATCTGACTTTGCCGCCAGAACGCACATTCCAATGGTTCCGAAAACCCCGAATAATAAAGCTAATAATGAAATCATGGATTTGAGACCGAAAAAATGATGTGTTTTTAAGATAAAGCCCGCCCCCCATAATAAATGTAGGGGCGGGCTTTTCAATTCTTTTAAGTTATAGAACGAATTCTATGGTGCTTCTAACGCGCCGCCCATACTTTCGAACAAGGCTGTTAATTCGCCACCGAATGCCCAGACCGCAGCGGCAATCGCCAACGCAATTCCTGATGCAATCAGACCATATTCAATGGCGGTCGCGCCTTCTTCTTGAGTGGCATAAGCCTGAACGAGTGCAATAAGTTTCAGCATATTATTTCTCCTTAAATTGGTTTCCAGCAAGATTTGTTTTTTCTATGTAAGTATCCCTTACAACTTAAGCATAAGCCCTTTATCGTTAACAGAGAGTAAAGAGTATTTTGATTTTCATATAAATTATCCATAAATTACAATTACTTACGAGAAATAGAGCATCGCGTAATCCTGCTATATGTCTGAAATATATATCTTTATCGTACATCCCAAAGGCTGTTATCAACCATTGTAAATCCTAATAATTTTGTGGAATCCCGTGACCCAATTGTGTAATGTCACGTTTAACAATCCGACCTTTAATGTTTAAATCTGGTTTTTATGGCTATTGGCGACTCATCAACACTTCCAAAACTATCTTTTGCCGAACAAAAAAAGATTATGATGGATAAATTGAGAGCTGATGCCCTGCGAACCAACTTGAAAAAGCGTAAAGATCAAAATAACGCCCGTAAAGACGAGACAAAAGACCAATGACCAACGCCATTTTAAAACCTGAACCTGCACTTGACACAATGCCCGGAATTATGCCCGACCATTGGATACGTGACCAATCTATGAACCATGGAATGATTGAACCCTTTGTTGAAAAGCAAAATCGTGAGGTTAATGGCCAAAAAATTATCTCCTATGGTCTATCGTCCTATGGATATGATGCAAGATGCTCGAATGAATTTATGATTTTTACGAATATTGATAATGCCCTTGTTGATCCCAAAAATTTTTCGAATGAAAGTTTTGTCGAACGTTCGGGGGATGTGTGTATCATTCCGCCAAATTCATTCGTTCTCACTCGTACAGTGGAATATTTTAGAATTCCTAAGGATGTATTGGTTATCTGCCTTGGTAAATCAACCTATGCCCGTTGCGGCCTTATTGTGAACGTCACCCCGTTGGAACCGGGATGGGAAGGTCACGTAACACTTGAACTCTCTAACACCACCCCCCTTCCCGCTAAAGTTTATGCCAATGAAGGCATCGCCCAGTTTTTATTCTTCAAAGGTTCAAGCCCCTGCGAAGTCAGTTATGCCGACCGTTCAGGAAAATATATGTCTCAACGTGGTGTAACTTTGCCAAGAATTTGAAGACGACGCTTAAAGCCTCAAACAAAGAATAAATATTAAAGCAAAGAAAAAATTGAAATGACCACTTACTCCACTGCAAAACAAAAAATTACTTTCCCTGAACAGCCAGAATTTATTACGGTTGATCCCGATGCCGTTATCCGTGCATCAGAATTAGATAAAATCCGTGTGCAGGGTGGGACGGTACTGAATGGAGAAATTCCAATTAGTGGCGCAAAGAATGCAGCGTTAAAACATCTTTGTGCCGCCATGCTGACGGGTGAAATGATTCAATTCACCAATATGCCGACAGCATTGCAAGACATTCGTACACTTGCAGCACTCATGAAAGAAATGGGTGTGTCAATTGGTCTGCGCCGTGATGGGGTAGCTATTATTCAGGCTAATAATATTAATTCCACCGAAGCCCCTTATGATTTGGTTCGCAAAATGCGCGCCAGTGTTCTGGTGATGGGGCCTCTCCTTGGTCGTATGGGTGAGGCAACAATTTCTATGCCAGGGGGATGTTCTATTGGGACGCGCCCTATTGATATGCATTTGGATGGTTTCCGTGCGATGGGCGCAGACATCACTTTGAATGAAGGCTACGTCAATGCCAAAGCTCCTGCGGGTGGTCTTCGTGGCGCACGTATTTTATTTCCAAAAGTTTCTGTCGGAGCCACTGAAAATATTATGATGGCGGCGACCCTTGCTAAAGGCGAGACGATTTTAGTGAATGCCGCACGCGAACCTGAAATTGTTGACCAAGGTGAAGCCCTGATTAAAATGGGTGCAAAAATTTCTGGTCTTGGTACTTCTGAAATTCGAATTGAAGGTGTTCCCCATTTACATGGTATGACCCATGATGTCATTGCCGACCGTATTGAAACGGGAACATTTATGATTGCGGTTGCCCTTACTGGTGGTACAGTTCGTCTTCAACGCACTCGTACAGATTTCTTAACATCCCTTATTGCGCCGCTAAATCGGGCGGGTGTCACCATTGAACAAGATGGCGCAGATGTGATGGTTCATCGCAACGGGAAACCTTTGGTTGGAACAGATATTATGACCGACCCCTATCCGGGATTTGCAACTGACCTTCAGGCACAATTTATGACGATGCTTACGCTTTGTGAAGGCGCAGGAATGGTAACAGAAACTGTCTTTGAAAATCGTTTTATGCACGTCCCAGAATTACAACGCATGGGTGCTAATATTACTGTCCACGGAAATTCTGCACTCATTCGCGGGGTTAAAAAATTAAAAGGAGCCGAAGTCATGGCAACCGACCTCCGCGCCTCTGTCTCACTTATTTTAGCTGGATTAGTGGCTGAAGGAGAAACTATCGTTGACCGCATTTACCACCTTGATAGAGGATACGAAAACCTTGCGGGCAAATTATCCGCCTGTGGCGCAAAAATTGAACGGATAGAAGTGTAATATATTTTGTAAGGTGATATTAAATGCAAGAAAGAATAAAAAAAATTATTCCTATTGAACTAACTGTAGTTGAATTCGAAGGAAAACAAATGTTTTCTTGTGTAGGAAAAAAGGAAGGCCACATCGCCTATCTTTTTGATAGTATTTCTTCACCTTTTTTTATTTCATATGATCAATTTATTAGTGGACACCCACAACCATTTGGAACCTTTACAATCATTAGAGATGGAACAGTTATAAGCAATAATGGTCAACTTATTCCAGACCCACATCTCACAACAGCATTTAGTGGTGTTAATAAAAATCGTTGTTACGCTGAAGAAAGAATCCTTGCCACTGAATTTCAAACTGGGGACAAGCTAACATTCGAAACAGTCGGATACTCTGGAAATGATTCCTTCTTGAATAATCTAGGTAATTTTTTTCGCTACGCTAAGGAAGTTATACAAACTCCTTTCATTCCTCAAATACTTATTGAAAGAAAGCCATAAATACAAATAAACTAGTGAGAAAAATATGTTTAAATCAATAATACTCTTTGCCTTTGTCATTCTTTTTAGTTTTTCATCATTTGCTGAAGATAAAGCCTTGGCACGAATTCAAAAAAACCAAGAAATTAACTGTGGCGTTTATGTTCTTGGTTCTATTTTTTCTTATTCACCAAATGGCAAGCCTCAAGGATTTACGGCTGATTTATTTCAGGAAGTTTCCCTCCGCACAGGTCTTAAAGTCAAATATTCAGAAATTTCTAGTTTTGCAACATTATTCGAGGATTTAAAAACTGGACATTTTGATATGATTTGCTCGCCTCTTTTGCTTATTCCCGCCACAGCGATGAAAGGTATTCCGGGGATATTTATTGCAGAAGATCCCATCAATATTTATGCCGATGCTAATGCCGACCTGAGTCAAATCAAATCACTTGATCAACTCAACAATGAAAAATATATATTTGTCGGTATGGATGGCGAATTAAGTGGAATTTATGTCCCCAAACTTTTTCCAAAAGCGAAATTAAATCTTCTATCATTAGCTAGCACTGCCGCAAACATGCCGATGGAGCTTCATACGAAAAAGGCTAATTTTTTGATATTTTCAAGTTTGGCGTTCAAAGCCTATGATAAAGAAAATCCTAACAAACTTAAACAGGTCACACATAAGTCAATATTGAATTCATCAGTAAGACTTTTTTTTCCAGAAGGAAGCGATACCCTAAGATCAAATATGGATGCTATTATTGACGATTTGAAGCGTGATGGAACACTAGATATGCTTCTAAAAAAGAACGGGTTAAAATAATAATTAAACTGTCATTGCCCACTTGTTCGGCGTATAACGAAAGAGAGAAGCTTTGTCCCTTCGTAACTTCGCGTAAGAATAGAAAAAAATAAATTAGAATTGAGACAATGACCAACCCTCCCCCCCTCGCAAACATCAAGCCAAAACCGCATCAAAGTGGGCATCGGGATAGGTTGCGTGAGCGATTTTTAAAAGGTGGGGTTGATGCTCTGCAAGACTATGAAATTTTGGAAATGATTTTATTTATGGCGTTGCCACGCCGTGATGTAAAACCCCTTGCAAAAGAACTCATTCAAAATTTTGGATCATTTAATAGTGTTTTCCATGCGTCTGTCCGTGACCTGATGGCATTTGGATTATCTGAAACAACATCTATTTCAATCAAGGCGATTGAAGCTGCGTCATTCCATTTGATGAAACAAGATGTCATGGGGCAACCCATACTCAGCAGTTGGCCAAAATTATTGGACTATGTTCAAGCAACCATGGCTCATGAACAAACTGAACATTTCCGTCTGTTGTTTTTGAATAAGAAAAATGAATTGATGGCTGATGAAACTCAACAAATAGGGACAGTTGACCATACCGCCGCCTATCCGCGCGAAATTATTAAACGCGCGCTTGAACTGTCTTCAACAGCCATTATCCTTGTCCATAACCACCCCAGTGGTGATTCAACACCCAGCCAAGATGACATTGACATGACAGCGCTTATCATTGCTGCCGCCAAACCATTGGGTATTGTCATTCATGACCATTTGGTAGTATCAAAGAAAGGCGTAACATCCATGAAAAACAAAGGATTGATGTAAATGATACCCCGCTATACTCGCCCTGATATGGCTGCCATTTGGGAAACTGATAATAAATTTCGTATTATGCTAGAGGTTGAAACTCTCGCCGCAGAAATTCAAGAAGACATTGGAATGATTCCAAAAGGTGTGGCCAAAGCCCTTCGTGAACGTGGAAATTTTAATGCAACCCGCATTGATGAAATTGAACGCGAAGTCAAACATGATGTCATTGCCTTCCTCACCAATGTTGCTGAATATGTGGGTGATGAGGCTAAATTTATGCATCAGGGGATGACATCATCCGATATCCTTGACACAACTTTTGCTGTCCAACTTCAACAATCATCTAACATCTTGCTTGCGGACCTTGATAAGGTGATGGCGGCGTTCGAGAAACGGATTATTGAACATAAAGATACCATCACCATCGGGCGTAGCCACGGCATCCACGCTGAACCAACAACCTTTGGTGTTAAACTTGCGGGGCATTATGCCGCTTTTAAACGTGCCAAACAACGCCTGATGAACGCTCGTGAAGAAATTTCTGTGTGTGCCATATCGGGCGCAGTTGGAACATTTGCAACCGTCCCGCCAGAGGTTGAGGCCTATGTCGCCAAAAAATTAAACCTTAAACCTGAAACTGTTTCAACACAGGTTATTCCACGTGACCGCCATGCGATGTTTTTTGTTACCCTTGGCGTGATTGCGTCCTCAATCGAAAATATCGCCATCGAAATTCGTCATTTACAACGCACCGAAGTCCGCGAGGCCGAAGAATTTTTTAGCACAGGGCAAAAAGGGTCATCGGCCATGCCCCATAAACGTAACCCAATTTTGACGGAAAACTTAACAGGCCTTGCCAGAATGGTTCGTGCCTCTGTTATCCCCGCATTAGAAAATGTTGCCCTCTGGCACGAACGCGATATTTCACATTCAGCGGTGGAACGTTTCATTGCACCCGATACCTGCGTGGCATTGGATTTTGCACTGAACCGTCTGGCAAATGTCATTGAAAATTTACTGGTCTATCCCAAAACCATGATGGCCAACTTGGAACGTATGGGTGGCCTCGTCTTTTCCCAACGCACCCTCCTCGCCCTGACCCAAGCAGGCATCGCCCGCGAAGATGCCTACCGCATCGTCCAACGCTCCGCCATGCGCGTCTGGGAATCCGACGGCAAATCATCCCTGCGCGATATGCTGGAACAAGATAATGATATCACATCCAAACTCAAAAAATCCGACCTAGATGCCATCTTCGACTTCGCCCCGTATTTGAAACACGCAGGAACAATTATTGATAGGGCAATGAAAGCTTAGCTCACCCAATCCCTCATACCTGACTTGTTCAGGTAATCTATGCCATCTTTGGATACCCCAAATAAATCGGGGTATGACACATCTGTGAGATATTCCTCCTCCGTTTACTCCGCGTCCTCCGTATTAAAAATATTATAAACTCTAAGGTACGAAGTTTAGAGAGATTTAACTATCCCTTGATGATTTTGTGGCCTAAAGAATCTATATCAACAATAAATATTCAATTTATAGCGACAGAGCTGGTAACCGTGCTTCTATAGGAAACGCCTCATTCACTGCTTCTAATACTTCTGAAGATTTTGAGAACATGGCACCTAATTTTTTGAGTTGAGTCTCTAATACATCAAAACAATCATCATAATCTGTTGCATCAACCATCAGGATTACTTTGAATCCTTGTTTAATCGCATCGATAATTGTATCGGCAATACAAACACCATAAGTAAGCCCGCTTATAATCAGAATTTTTTTATGATTTTTATTAAGGGCATTTTGCACTTCTTCAGATGACATGGCCGATGTCTCGAACTTAGGCAGATACAAATATCCTTTACGCCTTCCAATCGCTGTACTTAAATCTTCACGGCTAGATTGTGGTTTTGCTTTATAACCCCCTATACTAAATGCAGATGGGGTTAAAACTTCATAATATATCCAATAGGTCGGAATACCCGATTCCATTAATTGGGGGGCAACTGTTTTTGTGATAAGTCTTTCGATACTTTTTTCATTTTCGCCAATGTAAGATTTTTGCAAATCTACACATAAATGAACTATCCCTGAAATGGACGAATTTATGAATACATCAGTTAAACGCATACTAAATATAACCTTATTTTATCAAATGATTGATCATTACCGCACAATTTTAGTTATGTCAATAATTTAAGGGACTTACTTATAGTACTTAACTTGACAGACTAGGTATAATTTCCTATTATATTATTGGCTCAACGTACTTAATAAACCCTCTCCCATTTTGCGTGTAAGGCCTTATATGGGATTAATAAGAGGCAAATAAGATTAAAATTTGCAGAACGACCTAATAGCCCCCCCCCCATCACTCTGCCCATCACTCTGGCCGTCACTCTGGCGAAGGCAAGAGTCCATGGATGCCGTTCCTCAACGACATGACGATAGGAAAAAAATTTATGGAACGAACTGATAACTACTTTCTATCCCATTGAAAAACAACAAAAAAGGTCGAACAATTGTCCGACCTTTTTAAATAACTAAAAATTACAAAAATTATTTTGTAACGCGTTTTTCGAATACTGGAGCTGCGCTATCAACAGATGTAGAATTTGCAGTGCTGCAAGCAGCCAAAGCAAGAGTAGAAGCAAGCAACATAGCGGACAATACGATATTTTTCATTTATTTTCTCCAAATTAGGGGTATTTATTAGCTTTCGTGATAATGTAAAAACATCGGTCTATCAAGGGCAAAAATCTAATTAAAACAAAGATATGCCTTGAGCGTGGCCTTTTTACATCATTTTCAGGTTTATCCTCTTGACATCTAGGAAACTAAACCTAATATAAATCTTGTAGATACTTCATCTATGCTGGTGGCAGGGGGTGTCCAAAAACAGTCCCTTGCGCTATATGTACCCTATACAAAAGCCAGTCATTATTTGCTGGGAAATTTTGTGGGAATTTATGACGATGCCCATGGTGGGGTCGTTTGAAATTTGCCAACTAAAAAACAAAAGGTAGAAAAAAATGTCTAAAATTATTGGTATTGATTTAGGAACAACAAATTCCTGTGTGGCTATCATGGACGGAAAAGATCCGCGCGTGATTGAAAACTCAGAAGGTGTTCGTACAACCCCTTCAATGATTGCATTCACAAAAGATGGTGAACGTATTGTGGGACAGCCCGCAAAACGTCAGGCCGTCACAAACCCAGATAATACTTTATTTGGTGTGAAACGTTTAATTGGTCGCAGATTTAATGACCCGCAAGTTCAAAAGATGCGTGAACACGCTCCTTTCAAAATTGTTGAAGGTGAAAATGGTGATGCTTGGGTTGAAATTAATGGCGAAAAATTTGCTCCGTCCCAAATTTCGGCAATGGTTCTGAAAAAAATGAAAGAAACCGCCGAAAGCTTTTTGGGAACAACAGTTACACAAGCGGTTATTACCGTTCCCGCCTATTTCAATGATGCACAACGTCAGGCAACCAAAGATGCTGGGCGCATTGCAGGGCTTGAAGTCCTTCGCATTATTAACGAGCCAACTGCGGCGGCGCTTGCCTATGGTCTTGATAAAAAAAATCATGGAACAATTGCGGTTTATGACCTTGGGGGTGGAACGTTCGATGTATCCATTCTTGAAATTGGTGACGGTGTATTCGAAGTTAAATCAACCAATGGAGATACCTTCTTGGGTGGTGAAGATTTTGATTCACGGATTATCGACTTTTTGGCTGATGAATTTAAACGTGAACAAGGCATTGATTTACGTCAAGACAAACTCGCCCTACAGCGTTTGAAAGAAGCCGCAGAAAAAGCAAAAATTGAATTATCATCAACCGCACAAACTGATGTTAATTTGCCATTTATTACGGCGGATGCATCTGGGCCTAAACACCTAAATGTCAAATTGACTCGTGCCAAACTTGAGCAATTGGTTGAAGATTTGGTACGCCGTACTATCGAACCATGTAAAAACGCATTAAAAGATGCTGGTTTAAAACCATCTGAAATTGATGAAGTTGTTTTGGTTGGCGGGATGACCCGTATGCCAAAAATTATTGAGACTGTGCGTGAATTATTTGGCAAAGAGCCTCATAAAGGTGTCAATCCTGATGAAGTCGTTGCCGATGGTGCCGCCGTTCAGGGTGGTGTGTTGCAAGGTGATGTGAAAGACGTTCTGTTATTGGATGTTACTCCGTTATCATTGGGAATTGAGACATTGGGCGGAGTGTTTACACGTCTGATTGATAGAAACACAACTATTCCAACCAAAAAATCTCAAACATTTTCAACTGCTGAAGACAATCAAAATGCGGTTACCATTCGTGTTTTCCAAGGCGAACGCGAAATGGCGGCAGACAATAAAATGTTGGGTCAATTTGATTTGGTTGGTATTCCCCCTGCTCCGCGTGGTGTGCCTCAAGTCGAAGTAACATTTGATATTGATGCGAACGGGATTGTTCATGTTATGGCCAAAGATAAGGCCACGAATAAAGAACAAAATATCCGTATTCAGGCATCGGGCGGATTGTCAGACGCAGATATCGAAAAAATGGTCAAAGACGCAGAGGCAAATGCAGATGTTGATAAAAAACGCCGTACATTGATTGAAGCAAAAAACCATGCCGAAGCAGCCATTCATCAGACAGAAAAATCTGTTGCTGATTTGGGTGCAGATTGCCCACAACCTGAGAAAGAGGCCGTTGAAAAAGCAATCACTGAATTGAAATCTGTCATGGAATCAGAAGATGTTGATGCTATTCAGAAAAAAATGAATGACTTACAAAATGCCGCCATGAAAATTGGTGAAATTGCGTATCGTAAGGCTCAGGAAAAAGAAGCAGGAGCGCCAGATAATGCCGCACCTAATCAATCATCCTCTTCAAATTCTGAACAATCATCATCTGATGACGTGATTGATGCTGATTTCACAACAGGCGACAACAAAAGCGCTTAATTATCTTAAATAATTGGATTGCCCCTCAGACGGGCAATCTAATTTCTGACCACTCTCTGCGTGAATTAAATTTAGATAAATGAATTAACAAAAAAGTGTATGTTGATGTCCGTCAGACAGAATAAACAAGAAACCCAAATAAACTATTATGATGTCCTTGGTGTTACATCTGTCTCTTCAGACAATGATGTTAAAATGGCATATCGGCAACTTGTTTCTTACTGGCATCCTGATAAACAAGCCCATGATAATAAGATTGCCGAACAAAATTTGAAAATAATCAACGAGGCTTATTCAAATCTAAAGACATACGCTAAGCGGTCAAAATATAATCAGATTTTAAAGTTGCAAAACCTGATTGATAGAAATTCCATTTCTCACTCTCCTAAAACACCGTGGGGTAAGTTTTGGAAGTGGCTTATAATGTTAGAAAGTAATCAAAAATGAGTGAAAAAGACTTTTATAAAGTATTGGGTGTTGATAAATCAGCAAATGAAGATGAGATGAAAAAGGCTTATCGTAAATTGGCCATGCAATTTCACCCTGACCGAAATAAAGATGATCCTGCCAAGGCGGAAGAAAAATTCAAAGAGATTAACGAAGCCTATGATATCTTAAAGGATCCTCAAAAACGTGCGGCTTATGACCGATTTGGTGCTGCTGGAGTTGGTGGTATGGGCGGCGGCGGGGCTGGTGGCATGGGGGGGGCTGGATTTGGTTCAGCCTTCTCAGATATTTTCGAAGACATGTTTGGTGAAATGATGGGTGGTGGCGGTGGCCGTCGTTCAACAGGTCCGCTGCGTGGATCAGATATGCAATTTTCTTTGGATATCTCCTTAGAAGATGCCTTTAAAAGCAAAGATGCAAAATTAAAAATTCCTACTGTTGCAACATGTGGCGATTGTAAGGGGACTGGATCTGCCGATGGTGGAAAACCCGAAAAATGCCCTGACTGCGGTGGTGCGGGGCGTGTCAGAGCTCAGCAAGGTTTCTTTACAATCGAACGTGCTTGCGGGACTTGTAATGGAACAGGGACAATCATAAAATCTCCGTGTAAATCATGCTCTGGTGCGGGGCGAGTGCGTGGCGAGAAAACAGTTCAAATTTCTATCCCAGCAGGAATTGCCGAAGGCCAACGTATCCGATTAGGTGGCGAAGGCGAAGCAGGTATCCGTGGCGGACAATCAGGCGATTTATTTGTCCTTATCAATATCAAACCTCATAATTTTTTCAGACGTGAGGGTGCAAATCTTTACTGTCGCGTACCCGTTCCGATGACAACAGCGGCTTTAGGTGGAAATTTGGACGTCCCAATTATTGATGGACAAAAATCAAGTATAAAGATTCCATCAGGCACGCAAACAGGCCAACAGTTACGTTTAAAATCAAAAGGAATGAATGTCATGCGTTCAGAGCAACGCGGAGATATGTTTGTTGAAATCTTTGTTGAAACACCCATCAATCTCGATAAAAAGCAAACAGACCTTATGAAACAATTGGACGACTCTCTTGAGAAAGCAGGTCGCAAAAATACTCCACAAAGTGAAGGGTTTTTTAGCAAAGTTAAAGATATGTGGTCTGATTTAAAGGAATAGAATTTAGTTACATAAAAAGACAATAATGAATATTACAACTAAATCTTAGGAGCCTCAGCTCCACTTGCCCGCATTCTTTGTTCGGTCAATCTATTATTATTTGAATCATTAGTGTTTCCTCTATCTAATCCATCCTTTAGATCTCTTCCCAAATTAACAATTGGTTCAACCATTGGTTTAACGGCAGTTGCCGTTGCGTTATAAACATTAGTGAGTGTATCTCTCAGCCTATCCATTGCGGTAGGTTCTTCAGTGGTTGCTCTGACAGGGGTCTCTGAGGGTTTAACAGGTGTTCGATCTGCAGCAAGCCTAGCTCTATTTGCAGCTTCCCTTTGCAACAAAGCGTCTTCAGAAATACCCATCTGAGCTGCCATTTCAGACTTTGTCATCTTTTTGTCTGTCATTTAAACCTCTACACTAAATAATATTATGGATAAACAATATCCATAATAAATTAATGTAAGGTTAATAATTTGTTCAAACCCCTATAACTCTATAAAAATAAACCATAGGCCGAAAAAATACCCCACAAAGCGAAAGCTCTTCAGTAAAGTAAAAGATGCCTCGTCTGATTTAAAGGAATAAAAAAGGGGAACATTTGTTCCCCTTTAACATTATTCGAATGAACGTCTTAATTCACTCATCAATTCTAAAACTCTTTCTCTTGCCTCTATTCCAGTATTTCCTGTTAATTGAAAGGATGGTTCAAATGATGATGTGTTATGAGCATTTCTTTTCCATGATCCCGTCAATTCAGAATAGCTATTGTTAGCATTCAGATATTTAGCAGTTCCAATTTCATCTGAACCAGATGTTCTAACAACGACAACAGGGTCATCCTTACCTGAAATCTGAACCTGAATAAAATCATCAGCAGAGATAAGTTGAGCATATTGGTTGCCACCATCTCGCCCAAAATAAATCTCTGTAGCACAATCAGGAAATTTCCAAGGATCTGCATCAACGACAGATACAAAATCATTTAAAAGATTAGGTAATTGAGAACCTGCAATTTTATTTGCAAGTTTCTGTTTAATAAGTTTATTAAATTCAGCGTCAGCCTCACTGAACAAACGGCTATAGGCTGTAAAGAAGACTTGTGCGGCTCTGGCTCCAATTTGTTCATTAGTTGTGTGTCCAGTGAATACAGCTGGTTCAACAACCGTCTTTCTAACCCATGATCCATTAGTAATAATTTTTAAATCACCTGAAGCATTGACAGTTTTTCGATCACCAATCTGATTTTCCGACCCTAAGCCCGTTAAAACAGTTAACTCAATACTATTTGGCGTTAAAACAACAAATGCCATTTTTGTACCTGATATAATTTCTAATCTATTTGATAAATCTCCAGAACGTCTTGTGATGAAAGTATTATCTTGGGGAAAATATATTGGATTCAATCTCAAAAGGTCTAACATCCTATCATATAACCCAATATGACTCTCAGCTGGTACTCTTTTATAGTTATTATAAACTTCGCTCATTTTTTCTCCTTTAAAAAATTTAGTCTAGTGATCTTTGAATAAGGCCAAGAATTTCTCTAATCTTAAAATATCTCGTTTCTTCTTTTTCCTTATGGACAACAACATTGAGAAAGAGATTAGAATAACTCCCTTCAATCGATATTGGATCCATTGTATCTGGTATGGTGACTTGAAGAGAGTTCTCTCCCGCACTTGCCTCTACATTGAACCCATTTTTAAGCCTGCTTAACGAAATTTCTGTCATAGATGCTGGAAATGGTTCATGGTTTGGGATTGTAGAAACTGCTATAAATTGACGAACTAATTCTTCAGAAGTTCCTCTACGAAGTTTACCAATAAAACTCATCATTTCCTCATTTGTTACATTATGAATTTCAATTAAAGGAAGATTGGCTATATGTCAAATATATTTTGTTTATAATGCTTTTCACTTCGATAAAATCGGATGTAAACTCAGTAATTGTTAATTTTTCAATCAGATGGGCTAAAAAATGAAAATAGGTATCGCTGGATGCACGGGTCGGATGGGGCAAATGTTGGTTACAGAAATTGCCTTTGCAGATGACCTTTATTTGGCGGGCGGAATTACACGCGCCACTCAAAATCTACCAACCAACATTCCTATCCTTAAAGATGGCGAAGACCTTTTTGCCATATCGGATTTAGTGATTGACTTTACCGCACCAGATTCCAGTGTTTATCATGCCCGCCTTGCATCAAAAACGGGCAAGGCTCTTTTAATTGGGACAACTGGCCTTTCAGATTCTCAAATGAAAGACATTAAATCCTGTGGTGAAAAAGCCCCTATTCTTTATACCCCGAATTCAAGTTTGGGGGTGAATGTGATGTTAGATACTATTCGTGATGTTGCCTCAAAACTTGGGAATGACTATGCGATAGAAATTTGCGAAGCCCATCACAGTAAGAAAATTGATGCTCCGTCAGGCACAGCCTTAGCACTTGGCAAAGCCGCAGCCGATGGACGTAAAATCGATTTATCTAAACACGCTGTTTATAATCGTTACGGACATACGGGCGCGCGCACAGAAAATGAAATTGGTTTTTCTGTTATTCGCGGTGGGGATATTGTTGGCGAACATACTGTCTATTTTATTGGGCAGGGAGAACGTCTGGAAATCACTCACCGTGCCACTGACCGCGCATTATTTGCAAAGGGTGCATTACAAGCCGCCAGATGGCTATTTAAGCAACCTTCTGGCTTTTACGGGATGCAGGATTTTTTGAAATCTGCATAGGGCTTTCAGCCTTTAGAATTTTTTGCTTCATCGCATCGCCCCACCCATAATTTTCAACCTTGCCACTTTTTTGAACAACGCGGTGACATGGAATAAATAAAGAAACTGGATTTGCCCCAACAGCCGTCCCAACAGCTCGGAAAGCCTTTGGTTTTCCAATATATTCTGCAATTGTTCCATAGCTTACGGTATGACCAGATGGAATTTTCATCAACGCCACCCAAACCGCTTTTTGAAAGTCTGTGCCATTGATAACAACCGTCAAAATATCTGATGATTTACCTTCCCAAATACCAATGATTTTTTTGATTATTTTTGTGGCCTGTTTTTGATTGATTGAAATGTCTGCCTTTGGAAAAAATTTCAAGCATCGTTCAATTGACTTTTTCTCATCAAATCCCAAATAACAAATATTATCCCCTGCCCCAATAAGTGTTATCATACCCAAACTTGTGGGTTCAGTTCCAAACCATAATTCATTTGGCTGACCTTCAATAAATTTAAAATTCGCCCAATTGATACGTGAGAGTTTATCGTCAAATTTAAGCCCAAAATCTGATGTTTTCATTGTCTTACCCTTTGCTGTTGATATACTCATTCTATCATGACAAAAGACAAAATCATCCAAATTTTTAAACGGTTTCAGGCAGTAAACCCCACCCCCAAAGGTGAATTAAACTCGGTCAATCCCTATACATTTTTGGTTGCGGTTATTTTGTCGGCTCAGGCAACGGATATCGGTGTCAATAAAGCCACCGAAAAATTATTTAAGGTTGCAGACACGCCAGAAAAAATGGTGAAACTTGGCTTAAAGAAACTTAAAGACCATATCAAAACTATCGGACTTTATAATGCCAAAGCCGAAAATGTTATCAAGATGTCTGAAACATTGATTCAAAAATATAGTTCCGAAGTTCCAAATACAATGGATAATTTGGTGGGCTTGGCAGGAGTCGGCCGTAAAACCGCCAATGTTGTTTTGAATATTATCTTTGGGCAACCAACGATTGCTGTTGATACCCATGTTTTTCGAGTATCAAACCGTTTGGGAATTGCCAAAGGGGCGACAGTCGAAATTATTGAAAAGAAATTGGACAAAGCTATTCCGCTTGAATTCAAACACCACGCCCATCATTGGCTTATCCTACATGGGCGTTATATTTGCAAAGCGCGTAACCCGAATTGCGTAGAGTGTTTGCTTGCAGATCTATGTCCGTCACGGATGAAGGTCTGATTAAACCTTCAACGCCTCATCCACCAATCGTGCTTGTTCAAGCGCATGGCGTTTGGCGTAGCCTGTGGCGGGGGCGGCGGCGGAATCGCGTCCGACATAGGCAAGACGACCAGCTTTATGCTTCATCTTGCCCATGGCATCTTCAATCAATTCACGGACAAATGACCATGCGCCTTGATTACGTGGTTCTTCCTGACACCACACCACATCGGCATTTGGATAGTATGATAATTCCTCCATCAACGCTTGAGATGGGAACGGGTATAATTGTTCCAAACGTAAAATCATTACATTCTTTATTCCACGTTTTTCACGTTCTTCGAACAAATCGTAATAAACTTTACCTGAACATAAAATAACCCGTTTCATATCTTTTGGTTTCACAAGAGCATCGCGGTTACCATCCCATAAAATTCGATGAAAGGTTGTTTGTCCGATAAAATCTTCGGTCTTTGATACCGCCAGTTTATGACGAAGCAATGATTTGGGTGACATGACTATCAATGGCTTACGAAAGTCACGTTTCATTTGGCGACGAAGAGCATGGAAATAATTGGCTGGCGTTGTAAAATTACATACCTGCCAATTATCTTCGGCGGACAATTGTAAAAAACGTTCAAGTCGTGCAGATGAATGCTCTGGCCCTTGCCCTTCTGCACCATGTGGCAACAACATGACTAGTCCTGACATACGTAGCCATTTGGTTTCGGCAGATGCAATAAATTGGTCAATAATGACTTGTGCGCCATTCACGAAATCCCCAAATTGAGCTTCCCAAATAACAAGAGCATTGGGATCAGCCCATGAATATCCGTATTCGAACCCCAACACTGCGGCCTCGGACAACGGCGAGTTTATCACTTCAAATTTTTCTTGTTTTGGGGACAGATTATTAAGTGGTATATATTTTGCCTCACTCACCTGATCATTCACAACAGAATGGCGATGCGAGAACGTCCCACGTTCACAATCTTGACCAGACAGACGAACAGGATGACCTTCGTCCAGAAGGCTTGCAAATGCCAAAGCTTCGCCCATCGCCCAATCAAAACCGTCGCCCTTAGTAATCATTTCCTTTTTGGCTTCAAACTGGCGGGCAATTTTTGAATTTAAATTAAACCCTGTGGGGACAGTTGATAATTTTTCACCAAAAGATTTTAATTTATCTACCGTAATCGCTGTTGATCCACGCCGCTCATCGCCATAGGCTGGTTTCATATCCATCCATTTGCCTTCTAACCAGTCGGCTTTATTAAC
>Ga0105048_10000066_pt1 | contig 133465 bp, 126 predicted proteins | sample MAT05_FD_78382 | JGI IMG/M metagenome (GOLD analysis project Ga0105048, IMG submission 78382) | Freshwater microbial communities from Lake Fryxell liftoff mats and glacier meltwater in Antarctica - MAT-05 | ecosystem: Environmental > Aquatic > Freshwater > Ice > Liftoff microbial mat | place...
AGTATTCCGTCGTTCAAGGCCGCGGTGGATGACGTTCGATGAAGCTGAATCGCGGCAGCGGTCGGTTCATCTTGCTTCACACCAATCGGATAGCCCATCGATGTGTGAATCCGATCCTCGAGGATGGATCCGTGTCGAATGTCGCGGATACCGACAAGAGGCTTACCGTCGCCCCCTTAGATGGACTCCAGCGTTCGAAGGCCACGCCGCCGTCGAAGGCGACTCGGCCGCCGGCGCCTCCCAGGACCTTGGCGATCTCGGCCTGGCTGCGGCTGTAGGCGCGGAAGATATCGGCCCGGAATGCCTGTTAGGAGTGGTCGTTCATTCCGAACTTCACCGTGACGAAGGTCGGCTTGCGCGGAAGAACATCGCGTCCGAGTCCTTGCCCCGCAGCTTTCTCGACCATGGCCTGCAGGTGGGCACCGTCGGCGGCGAACAAGCGGCCCTCATCGGGATGGGCGCGTTGGCGGAGCCAGGAGGTGTCGCCGCCGCAGCCCACGTTGCGGAAGGTCAGTTCCCAATCGGGATGCCGGGTCAGGGCGTACGCCTCGATGTGGGTGGTGTAGAGGCGTTGTTCGGTGATGCTGTCGCCGAGGAAGACGACCCGGTCGCCGTTACGGATGGCGAACTCCGAGGCAAAACTTCCGAGCGCCGCGAGGCATGCGGCGGCTCAGACCAGCGGGCGGAGAAGGGACAAGGGTCCAGCCTGGGCTTGAAACGGCCGGTGATTCAAGGCTGTCGATGCCGTTAGAGGAACGGCGTGAGCAGGCGTGCTGCGCCGTCGCGCAGGCGGACCGGCAAGCTGCGGGCATCCACTTCTTCCAGGGTGGTTTCATGGCTGCGACGCCGCTGGTCGTCGAACCATTCCGCCAGGTTCCGCGCCAACGCCGGATGATAGCATTCGACGTTGAATTCGAAATTCAGGCGCAGGCTGCGGGGGTCCCAGTTGGTCGAGCCCACCAGCGCCCAGACGTCATCCACGACGAACATCTTCGAGTGATCGAACGGTGGCGGACTGAGCCAGATCCGACAGCCCCGCTCCAGCACCTGCCACCAGTGCGCCGTGGATGCCCATTGCACGAAGGGCAGATTGCTCTTGGCGGGGAGCATGATGTCCACCGCCACGCCCCGCATCGCGGCCAGGTTCAGGGAGGCAATGATCGTCGGCTCAGGCAGGAAATACGGCGTGGCAATGCGCACCGAATGCTTCGCCGCCCCAAGCGCCGCCAGGATCGTCCAGCGGAGTCGCTCGAAGTCCTCGTCCGGTCCGTCGGCAATCCCACGCCCCACAACGTCGCCGCACTTCGCCAGCGGTGGGAACCAAGTCTCCCCCCGCAACGCCTCACGCGCGGTGAACAACCAGTCGTCCGCGAAGCATTCCTGCAGGTGAGCCACCACCGGGCCTTCGATGCGGAAATGCAGGTCGCGCACCGGGTGGGCCGGTTGTTTCGAGAGCCAGTGCCCGATTCGGATGTTGAGTCCGCCGGTGAAACCAATGTGGCCATCGACAACAAGGATCTTGCGGTGGTTCCGCAGATTCATCTCCAGCAGGCGCCGCAACGGAAACGTCCGCATGAATCGCGCATGGGGCACCTTCTCCCTCCGGAGTGCGCCAAGGACGGATGGCCAGGAATAGCGGATGCCGGTGGCATCGATGAGCACCCGGACTTCCACGCCCCGACGCACGGCCTCGCCAAGGGCTCGGGTGAAGGCCAGCCCGACGTCGTCGCGGTCGAAGATGTAGGTCGAGAAACTAATGGACCTCCGGGCGGTGGCGATGGCGTCGAGCATGGCGGGATAGGCTGCGTCGCCGTTGATGAGGAGTTCGACGCGGTTGCCCGGCAGCAAGGGACGGGAAAGGGCCATGGCAGTGGAATCGGCCAAGGACGCCATGTGGCGGCTGGCGGCGGGAAGAAGTTGAGCCAGTTCCTCGCCGGAACAGGCGTCGACGGTCTGCTTGGCGAGAACGCGCTCCAGGTCACCTCGTAGAGCAGCGGCTCGCCGCTTGATGCGGTTCACCCCGAGAATGAAATAAAGAACTGTCCCGAACAGCGGTACGAACCAGATGAAAGAAACCCAGAGCATGGCGGCCCGGGAGTCCCGCTTGTGCAGCAGCGCGTGGGATGAGCCGAGCACCGAAAGCAGGACGGTGAGCCCTGCCAGCGCGTACTCCCATGCGTGCGTTCGTGGATCCATGTTCGCTGCGATTCTCGCCCCTTTTAATCCCGGTCGCGTGGAAGGAACAGGCTTCGCAACCGGGTCGTGGTCTGGTCACGGTCCATGCGACTGGCGGCGACGTCCAACACCAGGGCTTCCCAGGCGTCGACGTCCAGGTGCTCTTCGGGCAGGAGCGCGTTTCCAGCGAGGAAAACCAGGCAGGTGGCGAGCGCGGTCCGCTTGTTGCCGTCCTCGAACGGATGGTTCCGGCACAGGTAGAACAGGTAGGCCGCGGCGACCTCCATCGGATAGGCGAAGAGCGCCAGGCCCATCATCGTGGCCTGCGGCGCGGCGACCGCGGATTCCAGCAATGATTGCTCGCGCAATCCCGCTGCGCCGCCGTGCGCCTCCAGCACTTCGGCGTGAATCGCTTTAACCGCTTCGACGGTAGGATGCACCAGGCGCTCCTTCATGACAGTCGGCGAAAGAGTTCCGAGTTCTTCTGGATCAGACGCTTCGCGGTGGCCGCGGCTTGCGGGGGTTCGATGGCGGGCCGGACCGGGGTCAGGATGATGGAACCACCTTCGTGAACCGTGACGGTGACCTGATCCCCCACCTTCAGTCGGACGAGGTCCATCAAGGCCGCGTCGAAGATCAACCCCTGCGAGTTGCCGATCTTGCTGATCGTCTTGGTCATGGTGTAAAACTATGTTTTACGGGGGAGTTGGGTCAATCGAACAAGTGGTGGATCCAGGCCCGTCGGCACGCGGCTTTCGGGTTGAGCCGACTGGGTTCATTCCTGGATCTCTGCGGGTAGGCCGAGCGTTTGGCGCAGGATTCTTCTTTCCTCGGCCGGGAGGACGAGCAGGGAAGCGACGTGTTGGGTCTTGAGGTAGTCGATGCCGGCGCGGAGCAGGCGCAGGGGAATTTCCAGACGGTACTTGTCCTCGTTTGAGAGGACGCGATGGCGTCCGACCACGCCGTCGCCCAGGCGTCGTAGGCGGTGTGGCGTTCAAGTTGCCTGTCCCCTTGTCGCGCTTTCCGGTGCGATCGAACATGGGCCTCGATCGCCGTCTGTTGGATCGGGCCGCGGCACCCTGGGACGCGAAGTCGAGGTGACGACGATTCTTCGCAGTTCCCAGGCGGGGGCCAGGATGGCTAGGGTTCGTTCCATGCACTGGAAGGAACGTCTGGCGTCAGCGTTGATCGTGGTGACGGCCGCGGGGGTCGTCGGGTGTGGCTCGGTCCCAACCTGGACAGGGAAAGCAGGGAAAGGGGGCGACTCCGAGTTGCGGAGCGTCCTGGCGTTTCATGCTTCGTTTGATCGAGGCACGGACGCCGACTACGCGACGGGGGATCCGTGGATCTACCAGGCCCCGACGATGGACCGGGTGAAGGAAGCCAAGCCCGGGCTTCCGGCGGGGGATTCGGTGAAAGTGGCGCAGGGTGAAGGCCGGTACGGTGCGGCGCTGCGGTACGCGCGGAAGACGGAATCGATCCTCTTCTTCAAGGGTAAGGACAACGTGCCGTGGGTGGCGCGGGACTGGGGTGGGACGATCTCGTTCTGGTTGCGGACGGATTTCAAGGAACTGGCGGACGGCTACACCGATCCGCTGCAGGTGACGACGCGGGCGTGGAACGATGCGGCGTTCTTTGTGGAGTTTGAGAAGCGGACCAACACCGTTCCGTTTCGGCTGGGTGCGTATGCGGATTTGAAGGTGTGGAATCCGAAGAATCGGGATTGGGGAACGATTCCGAAACCGGAATTGCCGTTGATAACGGTCAACGGTCCGCCGTTCGCGGGGGATCGATGGACCCACGTGGCGATCACCTGGGAGAAGTTCAACACCGGCAAGGCGGAGGGTGACGCGACGTTGTACCTGGACGGGGTGGCGATCGCGACGATTCGGGACCGGACGCAGACCTTCACGTGGAATCCGGCCGATATTCGGTTGATGCTGGGCGTGGGCTACGTGGGGTGGATCGACGAGGTTGCCGTGTTCCGTAGGTCCTTGACAGCGGAGGAGATCCAGAAAATTCGAGCCTTGCCGCAGGGGATTCGTTCCCTGGTTCGGCGCTGAGGGCGGAACAAGGGAACCGACAGTTCCCTCGACAGAGAGAGCGGGGTTCGGGTTACATCGCGCACCTAAATGGGACGGATGAACTCTGAATTGCTGACCCGGGCCAAGGAGCTCGGATTTTCGGACCGGCAGATCGCTCATCTGACACGGTCCACGGAGGACGAGGTGCGGGCATGGCGCCGGCGGATCGGACTGGTGCCGAGCTATCGACTGGTCGACACCTGTGCCGCGGAATTCGAGGCGTACACTCCGTACTATTATTCCACGTACGACCGTGGGGATGACGAGGCGAAGCCGAGCGATCGCCGCAAGATCATGATCTTGGGGGGTGGTCCGAACCGGATCGGGCAGGGGATCGAATTCGATTACTGCTGTGTGCATGCGGCCTTCGCGCTGAAGGAGGAGGATTTCGAGACGCTGATGGTGAACTCGAATCCGGAGACGGTTTCGACGGACTACGACACCAGTGACAAACTGTTTTTCGAGCCGCTGACGCTGGAGGACGTGCTCCACATCTACGAGCGAGAGAAGTGTTGGGGAGCCATTGCGCAGTTTGGCGGACAAACGCCCCTCAACCTGGCTTTGGGCTTGCAGCAGAACGGCGTGAACGTCATAGGGACCTCGCCGCAAAGCATCGAGATCGCGGAGGATCGGAAGCTGTTCGCCGGGATGCTGGACCGATTGGACATTCCGCAGCCGCCGAATGGCTTGGCCACCAACGAGACCGAAGCGCTGGCGATCACGAAGCGCCTGGGGTATCCCGTGCTGGTACGCCCGAGTTTCGTTCTGGGCGGTCGGGCCATGCAGATCGTCTTCTCCGACAGCGAATTGCAGCATTACATGCGATTTGCCGTCGAGGCCTCCCCCGAACGACCGGTTCTGGTCGACAAATTCCTCGAAGACGCCACCGAGGTGGACGTCGACTGCATTGCGGACGTGGGGAATTTCAAGGACGCTTTTGAGGGCACGATCGTGATGGGCGGAATGCTCGAGCACATCGAATTTGCCGGGGTGCATTCCGGGGATGCGGCGATGGTGTTGCCGCCCCACACGCTCACGAAAGACGTCATTGAAACGATCCGGAAGCATACCCACGCGATGGCGCGGGAACTGCGGGTGAGCGGGTTGATGAACGTTCAGTACGCGGTGCAGTCGGGGAAGGTCTATGTGCTCGAAGTGAACCCGCGGGCCTCGCGCACGGTTCCCTTTGTGAGCAAGGCGATCGGGGTGCCGCTGGCGAAACTGGCGGCCAAGGTGATGGCAGGGAAGAGTCTCAAGGAACTCGGTTTCACCGAGGAGATCTGGCCGTCGTACTGGGCGGTGAAGGAATCCGTGTTCCCGTTCAACAAGTTCCAGGGCCAGGACATCATCCTGTCACCGGAGATGCGTTCGACCGGCGAAGTCATGGGCTTGGACGCCGATCTGGGAGTGGCTTTTGCGAAGAGCCAGATGGCGGCAAGTTCGTCGCTGCCATTGCAGGGCCGAGTCTTCATCAGCGTCAGCGACGCCCACAAACCGCAGGTCGCCGAGGTGGCTCGGCTGTTTACAGACCTGGGATTTGAACTGATTTCCACCGGCGGCACGGCCGCGGTCCTGGAGGCGGCGGGCCTCAAAGTGCAGCGGATTCCAAAGCTGAACGAGGGTCGTCCCAACGCGGTCGATTTCCTCAAGAACAAGGAGATCCACTTCGTGATCAACACGCCGAGCGGGGCCAATCCGCGGGCCGACGAAGTGAAAATCCGGACCACCTCTGTGATGACCGGAACGCCGATCATGACGACGTTGTCCGGTGCGCGAGCTGCCGCGCTGGGCATCGCCGCGCTGCGAAAGCAGGGCTACGGCGTGCGGACGATTCAGGAGTTTCATTGATAGTCGAGTTGATGGGGGTCAAGGCTTCTGGGGCCGATCCGGTGAGCTAATTCTCCCCAGGAAGCTTGCCAGCGCGCGGGTCGCCACGAGATGGATACGGGCCAGCAACCCGCCACCATCGTGGATGAAAAGCTGATCATCGACCTAGCCTACGTGTTCGCCTTCTGTGCCGGGGGCGTTTTCTTCGCGGTGGCTCCGTTCGCGGTCGTTCACATGCTCCAGGCGCGGCGCACCCGGCAGGTGGCCCACAAGACCGAGCAGATGGTGGAATGCGGCATGCCCCCATCGGGGATGCTTGGATCCGGTACTGCGCGACCTACTACCTCTACGCGCTCGTCTTCGTAGCGTTCGCGGTGGATGTCCTCTACCTGATCCCCGTCGCCCTGGTGTACGACCGGGTCTATCCGATTCGCGATCTGGTCGAGGTTCTGCTCTTCGTGGGCATCCTCTCGCTGGTCATCGTGTACGCCTGGAAAAAAGGAGTCTTCGAATGGAAACGCCGGACCACCCCAGCCCCCAAGTGAACTCCGCGCCCAACCCGACTCCGACGGGCCCCGTTGGCGATGGCCAGCCGGCCCCGGATTGTTCGTCGATCGTGCGGTTCGCGAAGCTGGATGAACTGCCGGCTCTGGGTCGCGCGAACTCCCTGTGGCCGCTGACCTTCGGCCTGGCGTGTTGCGCGATTGAGATGATGGCGGCGGGTGCGTCCCGCTTCGACATCCCGCGCTTCGGTGCCGAAGTGTTCCGGCCCTCCCCGCGGCAGGCGGACGTGATGATCGTCGCCGGCACGGTCAACCGCAAGATGGCCCTGGCCGTGAAGACCCTCTACGACCAGATGCCCGAGCCCAAGTGGGTCATCGCCCTCGGCAACTGCGCGATCTCCGGCGGTCCTTTCGTTTTTCCCGGTCAGTACGCCGTGGTGGAAGGCGTGGATAAGCTGTTCCCGGTCGATGTCTACGTTCCCGGCTGCCCGCCCCGCCCCGAGGCGCTGATCGAAGGAATTCTGGCCCTGGAAGAGAAAATCACCGGAAAGAGACGATGGCCCCGGGTCCCGCCCAGTGACCCTGACACTCGACGAACTGAACCAGGCCTTTTTGAAACTGCTGACGCCCGCCCCGGCGCTTGGGACGGCCTGCGAAACGCACGACTCCACCTCGCGTGAACGCTCCGTCGCGTCGCTGACCCCGGCCGCCACACCGGTGGCTCTGATTCCGCCGACTTCCGCCGGGCCTTCCCCGACAGCCTCCCCCGCGGTTCCCCTGGCAACCCCGCCGATTGTCGCCACGGTCGCCGCGGCGCCGGTTCCGCCGTGCCGGATCCTCGCCAACGACGTCCGGCGGGTGGAGCCGTCCTCGGTTTACCACAGCTCGATTTCAAGATCCCGGTCTACCCCGAGTGCGACTGCATGGCTCGGTACCTGGTCCGGATGGACGAGATGGAACAGTGCTTGCGGATCGTGGAACAGGCCATCGCCCAACTGCCGGAAGGTCCGGTGATGGGAAAAGTGCCGCGGGTGGTGAAAGTGCCAGCGGGCGACTACTACCACGCGGTGGAGGCGGCGCGCGGTCGGTTTGCCATTCGAATCGTGAGTGACGGCAAGGAGATCCCGTACCGGCTCAAGTTGAGGACGCCGTCCTTTTCCAACCTGAGCCTCTTCGAGGAGGCAAGCCGGGGCATGATGCTGCCCGATGCCCTGGCATTGATGGGAAGTTTGGATCTCGTGATCATGGTGGCGGGGGTGGGCATGGGCACTCAACTCGCGATCAACGGAGCCTGCGCTCATGCCTTCGCGCACATTCTCTACAAGGGCCTGCTCTTCATGGGCTGCGGCGCGGTCCTGCACATGACGGGCCGCAGCAAGTTTTCCGAACTGGGAGGGCTCTATCGGAAGATGCCCTGGACGTTCGTCTTTACCCTGGTGGGCGGCCTGTCGATCTCGGCCTTCCCGCTGTTCAGCGGTTTCGTGAGCAAATCCATGATCGTGGCCGCGGGATTCGAGGAGCATCGGCTGGGGGTGGGCTACCTGCTGATGCTGGCGTCGGTCGGTACGTTTCTGCACACGGGACTCAAGGTACCGTACTTTATCTGGTTCGCGGAGAAGCGTTGCTCTGACGAAACCTGGCAACGGGCCTCGGAACCTCCGTGGAACATGGGCGTGGCGATGGCGGTGGCTCCCGTGTTGTGCATCTACATCGGGTGCCGGCCAGGCTGGCTCTATGGCATGCTGCCGAACCCGGTCGAGTGCCAGCCGTACACGTCATATCACGTCTCTGAAACGCTCCTGGTGCTGCTCTTCACCGCGGTGGGCTTCTTCCTCCTGATCAAAAAACTGGCGCCGGAAGCGACGATCAGCGTCGACCTCGACTGGTTCTATCGGAAGGGCGGGCAGCTGTTTCTGCGCACGGTGCGCGGACCCCTCCAGAGCCTGGATGATCGGGTGGGACGTTTCTATCGGGCAGGAGGTTTGGATTCGGTTCGTGGCACGGCGCGCGGGGTGGCCTGGTTCGACGGGCGCGTGATCGACGCGTTGGTCGACGGCGTCGGTGGAATGGTGCGTGGCGTGGGAGGGTGGTTGCGGGGCCTTCAGCGAGGATCGATCCAGGAGAGCCTGTTGCTGGCGCTGGGGGCCGGCGCCTTGGTGCTCCTTGGATTTGTGCTCCTGCGGTAATTCGATCGAAGGGTGAATCACGTGATGCCAACGGGAAATCCAGCGGAAGGCTTCGGGCTGCTGAGCGTGCTGATCTTCGCGCCGTTGGCGGCGGCGGCTGTAGCGGCGTGTCTTCGGGGAGACGCGGCATTACGTGGTTGGACCCTGATCAGCACCTCGTTGATCGGGGTGGTCTCGCTGGGGTTGTGGACGGGTTATGAGCCGGGGCGGGTGGGGTTCCAGTGGGTGGAGCGAATGCCGTGGGTGCGGTCGCTGGGCATCGAGTACCGGCTGGGAGCGGATGGCATCAGCGTGTTGTTGATCCTGCTGACGACCGGCCTGGCGCCGTTGTGCGTGCTGGCGTCGTGGAAGTACATCGGGGTGCGGGTGAAGGAGTTCATGCTGTGCCTGCTGGTGATGGAGACGGCCATGGTGGGCGTCTTCTGCGCCTTGGACTTCGTGCTCTTCTTCGTGTTCTGGGAAGCGATGCTGATTCCGATGTCGCTGATGATCGGCGTTTGGGGCGGGCCCCGACGCGTGTACGCGGCGCTGAAATTCTTCGTCTACACGATGGCGGGTTCGGCGCTGATGCTGGCGGCGATTGTGGCGTTGCGGTTGAAGGTGGGGACGTTCGGGATTCCGGAGATGATGGGGCACGCGTTGTCGAATAAGTTCCAGTGCTGGGTGTTCGGGGCGTTCCTGCTGTCGTTCGCGATCAAGGTTCCGATGGTGCCGTTCCACACGTGGTTGCCTGCGGCGCATGTGGAGGCGCCGACGGCGGGCAGCGTGCTGTTGGCGGGTGTGCTGCTGAAGATGGGGATTTTGGACAACTGGAAGTGAGATTTGCGGGGTCGGTGGCGGTGGATGGGCACCAAATGACCTCAATTCCAGGGGTTTTCGCGGGTGTCGACGTGGTTCGGGGACCGTGCGAGGTGGTGGTGGCGATCCGGGATGCCCGATCGGCGGTGGGCGGGATCGAGCGCTACTTAGCGGAGCGTAAGCAGAGTAGCAGGTAGCCATTCATAGATCCCATGAACGAAATTCACGAGTTCGTGCCCCCTTGGGCTTGAGTCGAGGTTCAAGGGGCGCAAGCTTGGGCCGCGTGCTGCTGGACCGATACGAGGCGGGCAACTTCTTCGACGAAATGGTGAGCGGGACGGGCGAGATACGTCCCCACTACCGCCGATTTTTGGAGCGATTCAACCAGCTCAAGCGGGATGAGTTCGACCAAAAGCGACAGGCGGTGGATCTCGCGTTTCTTCGACAGGGAATCACGTTCAACGTCTACGGGGAAGAGGAGGGGGCGGAGAGGATATTTCCGTTCGACCTGATTCCCCGCATCATTCCTGCGACCGAATGGGCGCGGGTGGAGACGGGCCTGATCCAGCGGATCACGGCGCTGAACCATTTCCTTCACGACATCTACCACGAGCAACGGATTCTGAAGGAAGGAGTGATTCCGCCCTTCTACGTCCTCTCGGCGCGGCATTTCCGGCGTGAATTCGTGAACTTCCAGGTTCCGAAGGACATTTACATGCACATCTGTGGGACGGACCTGATCCGGGACCGGGATGGCAAGTATTTGGTGTTGGAGGACAACGGGCGTTGTCCGTCGGGTGTTTCCTATGTGTTGGAAAACCGTCGGACCATGCGGCGGAGTTTTGCGGGACTGTTCGAGGCGGTGGGGGTGCGGCCGGTGGCGAACTATCCGGACATCCTGCTGAAGACGCTGTTGAACGTGGCGCCGGCGGGGGTGGCGGAACCGAACGTGGTGTTGTTGACACCCGGGCCTTACAACAGCGCTTATTTCGAGCACACCTATCTGGCACGGCAGATGGGGATCGAAATCGTCGAGGGCCGGGACCTGGTTGTTCGGGACGACCGGGTTTACATGCGAACCACCAAGGGTTTGCGGCCGGTGCATGTGATCTACCGGCGGATCGACGACGATTTCCTGGATCCGACCGTGTTTCGCCGAGATTCCCAACTGGGGGTTCCGGGCTTGGTGCATGCCTGCCGGGCCGGGACGGTCACTTTGGCGAACTCGATCGGCACGGGTATCGCCGACGACAAGGTGATGTACTACTTCGTGCCGCGGATGATTAAGTTCTATCTCGGCGAGGAACCGATCCTGGACAATGTGCCGACGTACCTGGCCAGCGAGGATGAGGATCGGCGCTACATCCTGGATCATCTGGATGAGCTGGTGGTCAAGGCGGCCAACGAATCCGGCGGGTACGGGATGCTGATGGGGCCGAAGGCGACGAAAGCCGAAATTGGCGAGTTCCGGGATCGGATCATCGCCGATCCGCGGAATTACATTGCGCAGCCGATGATCAACCTGTCCCGGCATCCGACGTTTTGCGGCGAGGAGTTTGAAGGTCGCCACATCGACCTGCGGCCGTTCATTCTGAACGGTGAGAAGATTTTTGTGCTCCCAGGCGGTCTGACACGCGTGGCTCTGAGGAAGGATTCGCTGGTCGTGAACTCTTCCCAAGGCGGTGGCAGCAAGGATACCTGGGTGCTGTACGGCGATGAATAGAGGTGGGCGGTGGCGCTGAGCCCCGGTCACCGGAACAAACGACCCCCTGTCGACGCATCATGCTATCGCGAGTCGCGAATTCGCTGTTTTGGATGAACCGGTACATCGAGCGGGCCGAAAACACGGCACGCATCGTCGATGTCAATCTCCAGCTGTTGCTGGATTTCCGGAACCTGGATGATCGGCGCCTGGCTGAACATTGGGTGCCGATCGTTCAGAGCACCGGCGACGAGGAGTTGTTCTTCGAGCTCTACAAGGGCGCCAACGGCCAGACGGTGACCGACTTTCTCGTCTTTCGGCAGGAGAACCCGAATTCCATCCTAAGCGCGGTCGCCCAAGCCCGGGAGAATGCCCGGATGGTCAGGGACCAGGTCACGGTCGAGTTGTGGGAGGAAATCAACCGCCTCTACCTCTTCATCCGGTCGCCCCAGGCCCGCCAGGTCTGGGCCGCGGCGCCCGACGAACTCTGCAACGAGGTGAAGCGCTCGTCGCTGATCCTCCAAGGCCTGGTCCGGGGCACGGTGCTCGAGAACGAGGGTTGCTACTTCATGGAAGCGGGGCGCTTCATCGAACGCGCCGACAAGACGACGCGCATCCTGGATGTCCGATACCACACCCTGCCCGAGCGCGGGTTGCCCGGTCCCCTCAACGAGACCGATGCGCTGGAGTGGGTGGCGGTGCTTCGCTCCTGCAGCGCCATGGACGGGTACCGCCAAACCTATGGCGCCGATGTTCACCCGGCCCACATCGCGGAACTGCTCGTGTTGTCCGACGAGTTTCCCAGGTCGGTCCGTTCCTGCGTTGCTCGCCTGGACAGGGCCCTTCGGAACATCGCGGGAACCCCGTCCCACCGCTTCACCAACAACGCTGAAAAACTGTCCGGACGACTGCTCGCCGAACTTCAGTTCAGCACGGTCGACGATATTTTCGCGCCCGGATTGCATGAGTATCTGGACCAACTCCAGATCAAGCTGAACTCCGTTGGCAACGCCCTCTTCGAAGCCTACATCTTCCTGCCGTACCTCGAGGCCGACCCAGCCGTCGAGCGTCAGCAACAGCAGCAGCAGTAACAGAAGTCGCGCCAGCCGCGGTTCGGAGTCCAATCCATGAAACGCATCGGCATTTTGACGGCCGGGGGCGACACGCCTGCCCTGAACGCCACCATCCACGGTGCGGTCACCCGGGCGAATCAGCTTCGGGTCGAGATCGTGGGGCTGATCAAGGGTTTCAACAGCCTCTTCAACGCCCGGGCTCCCCATGTGTTCCTGAACCCGCTGTACCAGAACATTCCCGAACTGGACCCGACCAAGGGTGGGACACTGATCGGATCCTCGCGCGACTACGTGGATCCGGAGCGAAAAAGCGATCTCGACCTTGTCATGGGCCGGCTCTCCCAACTGGGGATCGAAGGCCTGATCTGCGTGGGAGGCGACGGCACTCTGAACGGGTTGCAGCCGCTGGCGGAACGACTACCCACCGTGTTGGCCCCCAAGACGATCGACAACGACCTGGGGCTGAACTACCCGAGCGAACCGGACGAGATGCTGCGGGTCAACGATGCCGCCGCCAAGGGAGGCTTTCGCTACAAGCGCGCCGAATCGCGCGCGGTTTTTCAGCTCGATCAGATCGTCAATTACGTCACACCGGGGTACGCCACCGCGGTTTTTGTCTCCGCCTCGGGTGTCGAACGCATTCGAACCACCGCCGAAAGCCACCGGCGGATCGCGATTGTCGAAGTCATGGGACGGCACTCGGGTTACATCGCGCTGGGATCAGCCTATGGCCGACCGGACGTCATCCTCGTGCCCGAACACGCGCTCAACGTCGAGTTGCTGGTGGAACGAGTGAAGCAGATTTACGACCTCCAGAAGAACGTGGTGATCGTTTGCGGCGAGGGCATCGTCGATGAGCAGGGCCGGGATCTCGGAGCCGAGAGCCGGACCACGGATCCAGCGGGTAATATTCAACTGACCGGAGCCGCGGAGGCATTGCGGGCGCGGTTGATCCAGATGATTGGCGACCGCTATTTCCAACTGTACCGACGCGGAGAAACAGCGAGGGAGGCGATCTTCACCCGTAAAGTCGGGCACACCCAGCGGGGCGGCCGGCCCATTCTCTTTGATCGCTTCTACGCGGCCCAACAGGGGGCTTGTGCGGTGGAACTGCTCATCGAGGGGCGCAACAACGCCGTCTCCGTCCTCCAGTACAACCAAGCCAAGGGTTTCTTCGTCGAAGGCTACGACGCCAACCGGTTCAGGGACCGATGGGGACTGATTCATGCACGACGGATGCACCCGTCCATGTATGATCCCCACTTGATGAAACCTTCCCGAATGGGCATCGATTACCTGACCCCGATCTTCGGCGACGCCATTGGCGAGGATGACGCGGAGCACATGCGTCAGACGCTCTTCGCGTCGGGGAATCTCACGCAGCCGTATCACTCGATCAACACGGACGTCAACAAGCGCATCCGGTACCTGGCTGAACCCGCGTAAACCCTCGTCTCGGTCTGTATTTTCCATGGCCATCCACGTCGCCCTCCACCATCGCACCCACTACAAGTACGACCGCCCGGTCAACCTCGGTCCCCAGGTCGTAAGGCTCCGGCCGGCGCCCCACGCCCGCACCCGGGTCCTGAGCTACTCCCTGCGGGTCACGCCGGGAAAACACTTTCTCAACTGGCAGCAGGATCCCCAGTCGAACTTTCTCGCACGCCTGGTCTTTCTCGAACCTACGCGCGAACTCGTGGTCGAGGTGGATCTGGTGGCGGAAATGGCGGTGTTCAACCCGTTCGATTTCTTTCTCGAACCCGATGCCGAGCGGTTTCCCTTCCGGTACGACCCCGCGTTGGAACATGAGTTGGCCCCCTTCCAGATTCGTTGCGAATCGACCACCAAGTTCTCGGCTTATCTCCACGAGTTGAAGCAGCAAATCCTGGGAGCGGTCCATGCCGAGTCGATTGACGCGGATCCGGTTCCCAAGACGCCCTCAGGGACCGCTGGCGACCCCCATCCTGGGGGTGGGCAAACCCCGGCCGCGGCCACGGCGCCGGCTGAGCAACCGGCGGATGGCCGTCCGCGGACCATCGATTTCCTCGTGGCGATCAACCAGCGCCTCTGGAAGGACACGCGCTACCTGATCCGGATGGAGCCCGGTGTTCAGACTCCGGAAGAGACGCTGGTGAACGCGAGCGGCTCCTGCCGGGATTCGGCCTGGCTGCTGTGCCAGTTGTTGAGGCATTGCGGTCTGGCCTCCCGCTTCGTCAGCGGCTACCTCATCCAGTTGGCACCCGACCAGAAATCCCTCGATGGCCCGAGCGGACCTGAGAAGGACTTCACCGACCTGCACGCGTGGTGCGAGGTGTATCTGCCCGGTGGGGGATGGATCGGTCTGGATCCCACCTCGGGTCTCCTGGCAGGCGAAGGCCATATCCCCCTCGCCGCCACCCCGGATCCCCAGAGTGCGGCGCCAATCTCGGGTGCGGTCGACGAGTCCAAATGCGAATTCGATGTCAACATGCGGGTGACCCGTGTTTACGAGTCGCCCCGGGTGACCAAGCCCTACTCGGACGCCGAATGGAGCGAGATCGAACGTCTGGGGCATCAGGTGGATTCGGATCTGAAGCGGTACGATTGCCGACTGACGATGGGTGGCGAGCCGACCTTTGTGTCGATCGATGATGTCGACGGGCCGGAATGGAACACGCTGGCGCTGGGGCCCAAGAAGGCCCAGTTGGCGGGTGATCTCATTCGGCGCTTGAAAGGCCGGTTCTCCACCGGGGCGTTCCTCCATTTCGGTCAGGGGAAGTGGTATCCCGGTGAATCGCTGCCCCGCTGGTCCTATGGCTGTTATTGGCGCAAGGACGGGGTTCCGACGTGGGAACGCGAGGAATTGTTGGCGGAAAACACCCGGGACTATGGATTCGGCGAGGCGGATTCCGAGGCGTTCATCCGTGAACTCGCCTTGAGGCTGGGGTGCGGGGACCGCTGGGTGGTGCCGGCGTTCGAGGACACCTGGTACTACCTGTGGAAGGAGCGCCGGCTTCCGACCAACGTGGATCCCTTCGATTCCAAACTGGAAAACAAAGAGGACCGCAAACGCCTGGCGAAAATTTTCGAGCAAGGTCTGGCCAAGGTCATCGGGCACGTGCTGCCGATCCGTCGAATCTCGACAGGGGTTCAGCCGGCTTGGGAGAGCGGGCCATGGTTCCTTCGGACCGAGCGGATGTACCTGATTCCAGGGGATTCTCCGATCGGTTTCCGGTTGCCGCTGGATTCCCTCCCCTGGGTTAAGGCCGGCGATTTTCCGTACCTCCATCCTCAGGATCCCATGGAGGCTCGCGGCCCGTTGCCGCCGAAGCAGGCCATCCTCCAAGGCGTGGTGCCGGCCCGCACCCAAGCCTATCGCGAGGATCTGCCCCGCAATCAGGAATGGGACGCTCGGGGTCGCGAAGGCGAAGGACTGGGTGAGGGCGATGGCGATGGTCTGCGCCTGTACGATCCGACCACCGGAAAGCCCGTGGAGCGGGGCACGTCGGCTTCGTGGGTGATGCGAACCGCCATCTGCGTCGAGCCGCGCGGCGGTCGTTTGCACGTCTTCATGCCGCCGACCCGGACCCTCGAGGAGTACCTGGAGGTCGTGTCGGCGGTGGAAGCGACCGCCGCGCGTTTGGATCGCCCGGTCATTCTCGAAGGGTACACGCCGCCGCATGACCCGCGGCTCAGTGTGCTCAAGGTCACGCCCGATCCCGGGGTGATCGAGGTAAACATTCATCCGGCGGAGTCCTGGGATGAGATGGTGAAGCACACCGAGGTGCTTTACGCCGAAGCCCGCGAGGCCCGGCTCGGCACCGAAAAATTCATGATGGACGGCCGGCATACGGGGACCGGCGGCGGCAATCACATCGTTCTCGGGGGTGCCACGCCCCAGGATTCGCCCCTGCTACGGCGTCCGGACCTGCTGAAGAGCCTGATCGCCTACTGGCAGAACCATCCGTCGCTGTCCTTCCTGTTCAGCGGGATGTTTGTGGGGCCCACCAGCCAGAACCCACGCGTCGACGAGGCACGGAACGACTCGCTTCACGAATTGGAAGTCGCGTTTCGGCAGGTGCCGGATTTCGGATTCACCCAACCCTGGCTGGTGGACCGGTTGTTCCGGAATCTTCTGATCGACGCCAGTGGCAACACGCACCGGGCCGAGTTCTGCATCGACAAGTTGTACTCCCCGGATTCCGCCACGGGACGGCTGGGATTACTGGAGATGCGAGGGTTCGAGATGCCGCCGCACGCGCGCATGAGTCTGGCGCAGCAATTGCTGTTGCGGACGCTGATCGCCCGGTTCTGGAAGCGACCCTACGAGAACCAGTTGGTCCGTTGGGGAACCGACATCCATGACCGTTGGATGTTGCCGCACTTTATCTGGAGCGATCTTGCGGACGTGATCGAGGACCTGGAGCAGTCCGGCTACCCGATGAAGGTGGACTGGTTCGCGCCCCATCTGGAGTTCCGTTTCCCACAGTTCGGTGATCTTGACGTGAAGAACGTCCATTTCGAACTGCGACAGGCGCTGGAGCCCTGGCATGTGCTGGGCGAAGAGGCCGGTCCCGGTGGAACGGTGCGTTTCGTCGATTCCTCGCTGGAACGGGTCCAGTTGAAGCTGCGCGGACTGACCGACACCCGACATGCGGTGTGTGTGGGCGGGGTGGAGGTGCCCTTGCACCCGACCGGAACCCACGGTGAATACGTGGCCGGGGTCCGTTACCGCGCCTGGCAGCCCGCGAGTTGCCTGCATCCGACCATCGGGGTCCACACACCGCTGGTGTTCGACCTTGTGGATACCTGGAACGGCCGGAGCATCGGCGGGTGCACGTACCACGTGATGCATCCGGGGGGGCAGAACTACATCACGTTCCCGGTGAACGCGTACGAGGCCGAAAGCAGGCGTCTGGGGCGGTTTTTCCGTCAGGGCCACACGCCTGGGTCGATGAAACCGCGACGGATCGAGCCGAATCCCGACTTCCCGTTCACGCTCGATTTGCGGCGGTCCTAACGAACCTAGTAGCGCGGCACGCCGGGGTCGACGTGGTCGGACCACGCCTGGATGCCGCCCTTCACGCTCTTCACGTACTTGAACCCCTGTTCGCGCAGGAAGCGAACGGCCTTCAGCGAGCGGATGCCGCTTTTGCAGTGGATGTAGATCTGCTGGTTGGGATCCAGCTCGGTGAAGCGTTGTGGCAGCAGGCTGAGCGGGAACAACGGAACCCCCTGGATTCTCGCGATCTGGTATTCGTCAGGCTCGCGAACGTCGATGACTCGGATGCCCAGCTTCGGATCGTCCAACGCCTTTTTCATCTGCTTCACGTCGACTTCGTCCGGGTTCTGGTCCGGCACCGCCGGCTCGGCGGGGATGCCGCAGAACTGTTCGTAGTCGATGAGCTTGTGGATTGTGGCGTGCTCCCCGCAGAGAGGGCACTGTGGATCGCGTCGAAGCTTCAGTTCCTTGAACTTCATGTCCAAGGCGTTGAAGAGAAGCAATCGGCCGATGAGCGAACTGCCCTTGCCGAGGGCGAGCTTGAGAATCTCGGTGGCCTGGATGCACCCGATGATTCCTGGAAGAACGCCCAGGACGCCGCCTTCCGCGCAGCTGGGAACCATGCCTGGAGGCGGAGGCTCGGGATACAGGCAGCGGTAACAAGGCCCGCCGAGATGCGGCGCGAAGACGCTGGCCTGTCCATCGAACCGGAAGATTGACCCATAGACGTTGGCCTTCTTCAGGAGCACGCACGCGTCGTTGGTCAGGTACCGAGTGGGGAAGTTGTCGGTCCCGTCGACCACGATGTCGTATTGCCCGATGATCTCGAGGGCGTTCTCGCTGGAGAGCCGGGTGTTGTGGAGCACAACCTCCACGTTGGGGTTCAGGTCGTTGAGGGTGTCCCGGGCGGATTCCGCCTTTGGCCGGCCCACGTCGGCGGTGCCGTGCAGCAGCTGGCGCTGAAGGTTCGAGAAATCCACCGTGTCGAAGTCGACGATCCCGATCTTGCCGATCCCGGCGGCGGCGAGGTACATGGCTATCGGAGAGCCTAACCCCCCGGCGCCGATGCAAAGGACGGTGGTGGAACAGATTTTCTTTTGCCCGGCCATGCCGACCTCGGGGAGGATGAGGTGGCGCGAGTACCGGCGGATTTCGTCGTTCGACAGTTGCATGGCAATCCCAGGGGGGGAGAGCGTACGGGGCAGTTGGCGGGGACCAAGTGCAAAGTTGAGACGATCCAGACGTCATGAAACACCGTGTGACACCGGAGGAATCCGCTCGCTGGATTGGTGGAAGCACGACGATCCGCCCGGTGTTGGGAATGGTTTTGGGCAGTGGAATGGGCGCGGTGGTGGAAGCGGTCCGCTCCGAGGCCTGCTTTTCTTACGAAGAGCTCCCGGGGTTCACTCCCAGCCAGGTTCCGGGACATCGCGGCGAACTGATGATCGGGCAGTTGGGAGGTGCCCCTGTGGCGGTCCTGTCAGGCCGCGCTCATTACTACGAAGGTCATGACCTTCAGACCGTCACGTTTCCCATGCGCGTGCTCAGCGCGCTCGGGGCACGTTCGGTGCTACTGACCAATGCCGCCGGCGGCATCCGGCCAGGGCTGGAACCTGGGGGATGGGTGGCGCTGACCGATCATCTGAACTTTATCGGAACCAATCCCTTGCGCGGTCCAGGAGGTGCGGAGCGTTTTGTGGATCTTTCCGAAGTGTATTCCCCTCGGCTGCGGGGATTTCTCCGGCAGGCCGCCGATCAGATCGGTTTGCAACTGCAGGAAGGCGTCTATGCCGCGGTCTCCGGTCCGAGTTACGAGACGCCAGCGGAAGTTCGGGCGTTGGGACGTCTCGGTGCCGACCTCGTCGGGATGAGCACGGTGCCGGAGGCTATCGTGGCGCGGCAGTGCCGGATGGAAGTCGCTGGTCTTTCGTGCGTGACGAATAAGGCGGCGGGTTTGGGAGGCAGCATTTCGCATGACGAAGTGCTGGCCATCGGCCAGCAGGTGGCCTCGGAGGGTCAGCGTTTAATCACCTGCTTCGCGAGGATCTATGCCGGGAATGAAACGACGGGAGCAGGAACTTCCAGTGGCTGAGGGCAGGCATGGGGGACCGCGTATCCAGTGTGGTCGAGAGATCCGAGCCGGCGGATGCCCGGGAGGGTTCGGCGTTCGCCACCACCCGGTGGACCCTGGTCGTGGGCAGTCAGGGGCGGGACACTACCTTGGTGAGGCGCGCGCTCGAGGAATTGTGCCAAACCTACTGGCGGCCGGTGTACGCGTTCGTCCGTCGACGCGGCCATGCGGTGCACGAGGCGCAGGTCCTGACTCAGGAGTTCTTCGCCCGACTGCTCGCCAGCGATGGGCGGAAGCGCGCCGATCCGGCGCGGGGCCGGTTTCGATCCTTCCTGCTTTCGGCGGTGAAACATTTCCTTGCGAACGAATGGGACAAGGCGAAAGCCCTGAAGCGCGGCGGCGACCAGGTCTTCGTGTCCATTCGCACCGGAGACGACACCACGGGCCTGGGGTGTGGAGCCGGTGAGCGGGCAAAGTCCGTGGCGGGCCTACGACCGGCAATGGGCGTTGTCGGTGCTGGATGCGGTTCTGGATCGGATGCAGCGGGAACCTGCCGAGGCCGGGAAGGCGGCGGTGTTCGAGGCCTTGAAGGAGTTGTTTGCGGCGTTGGCGGGGTGAGGGGTGGAGGGTTCGGTGTGGGACAGGAGGGCCCATCGGTCGGCTCCAATCCCGTTGGGATTCTGGGACGATCGCCGTTACGGGTTTCGGAGGGTTGAGCGGGACGTGAGAACACGAAGGCTGGTTCGGAACGGAGGCCCCACGGCTCACGCCATGGGCTACGGTCTGGACGCCCCTCCGGGGCTGGTGAAGGGGACCCTTCGTCGGTTCATGAAGAGGGATGTCTGCGTTGCCTGGGAGGAATGAGCCTTTGTAACCTTGGGCCGTGCTTGCTTGAGGACCGGATGAAGCGGGCACGGATGTCTGTCCCGTCGAAACCCAAGACCTATACAAGATCCAGTTCAGAGGCCGGTCCCGGCACTGGCGTCGTCCTCGACGGCAACATCGTGTCCCAAGTGCGGTGCGCCGATGGCCGCCCGGCGCTGCGCAGGGGTTATGTCCGAGGTGTCTGATGGAGGTGGGCATGGTTACCCAACCCCAGCCCGAAGGAAGCGATGCAGCGGGTTCGGGAGCGCCACCGCCGCGTCCGGAGGAACTGGCAGCGCACTTTCCGCAGTTTGAAATCCTCGAGGTCATTGGGCAGGGCGGAATGGGAGTCGTGTATCGGGCGCGCCAGCGGAAGCTGGACCGGGTGGTGGCGCTGAAGATGGATCGCCGGGCGGACATCTATTCGTTGGGCGTGGTCTTCTACGAGATGCTGACGGGGGGAACTGACGCTAGGTCGGTTTGCGCCGCCATCCAGGCGGGTGCAGGTGGATGTGCGGCTGGACGACGTGGTGTTGCGGGCGTTGGAAAAGGAGCCGGGGCCACGGTATCAGCAAGTGGGGGAAGTGAAGACAGAGGTGGAGAAGATCACGGGGAGTGGAGGCGGCGGAAAGGGAGAGTCGGTCGCTGATCGTGTGAATGTCCGGCTGCCGTTCGGCGTGAGGAAATGGATGGGATTGGGCGTGGTCTGGGCCTTTTTGTCGGTGGCGACTTTTCGCGTGGGTACGATGCATCCGGCGATCCTCGGGGGGGAATCGCCCAGCTGGTTGCTATGGATCTGGTTGCTATGGTTCTCGGCCTATCTGGGAGCCATTGCGCCTCTGGGAACGACTGTGTCCGGATGGCTGGCTCTTCGCGAGGCGGACCTGCGGCGATGCGGGGCGAAAGAGTTGAGTTCAGCCTTGGGCGTGATGGTGTTGCCGATAGTGCTTTTCTTGGGACTTGTGGGTTGTGGTTTGGCTGTGACCTTCCTATTCGAGGTGTTTTAAGTCCCTCGGGGAGGCTTCTCGGTGTTCATCGCCGTGGTCGTAAACCTTCTCGCCTTGCATTGGCTGAGTTATCGGGCCCGGCGATGGGTGTTGTCCGTGCCACTGCGGGAAGTCTTCCGGTTGGATTAAGCCGGTCCGCCGAGGTGGCGGCGTCGGCGCCAGAGTTCCTTCGGTTTGAAGACGCCCACCGGGGTGATGATGCCGGTGATCAATTCGGCGGGGGTGACGTCGAAGCTGGGGTTCCTCGCGTGACTGGTGGGGTTCGCGACCCGGACGTACGTGCGTTTGCCCTGAGGCGTATGTCCCCAAGCCCCGAGCACTTCGTCCTCAGCACGCTCTTCGATCGGGATGTCGAATCCCAACTCCAGGTTCCAATCGAGGGTGGACAAGGGAATGGCCACGAAGAACGGGATCTCGTGGCGTCGGGCGAGGACCGCCTTGGTGTAGGTGCCGATCTTGTTGGCGACTTCGCCGGTGCGGCCGAGCACACGATCGCCGCCGACGATGACGAGGTCGATCTCGCCGCGTTGCATCAGGTGGCCGGCGGCGTTGTCGGCGATGACGTGGTGGGGGACGCCTTGCTGGGCGAATTCCCAGGCGGTGAGCGACGCGCCTTGCGAGCGGGGGCGGGTTTCGTCGCAAAAGACGTGGAACTTTCGGCCCGCGGCCTGGGCGGCGTAGAGGGGAGCGGTGGCGGAGCCGATGTCGACGAAGGCGAGCCACCCGGCGTTGCAGTGGGTGAGCACGTTCATCCCGTCGAGAATCAGCGGCAGGCCTTGGATGCCAATGTCGAGGCAGTGCTGAACGTCCTCCTCGGCGAAGGCCTCGGCGGCGAGCAGTGCCATTTCCTGTTGATTGGCGATGGAGGCTTCCGAGACGTGGGCAAGCGCGGTCTGAATGCCGCGCATGGCGTTGATGGGATCGATCGCGGTGGGGCGGGCTTCGGCGAGGGTACGGAAGACGGTGTCGGCGTGCTTGCGGAAGGCGGGAAGGGAACGTCCGCGGAAGGCGCGGAGACCCTGGGCGAAGCCGTAGGCGGCGGTGGCTCCGATGGCGCCGGCGCCGCGGACGATCATGTCACGGATGGCGTTAGCGGTGGCGCGGTAGTCGGGGGTGGCGACGATGCTGAACTTGTGGGGCAGGAGCCGTTGTTCGATGAGATGAACGGCGTTCGTTGGGGGGTCGAACGTGACGGTCCTGAAGTGTTGTCGGCGACGGCCGAGATTCACGTTCATGGTGAGACGAGCATGAGCGGCCCAGCGGGAAGGGTTTGTTGGACGGCAGGGGGGACCCGTGAGACGCAGGTGTCGCGGAGACGGAGCCTATCGGGCGCGGTGACGCTCAAGCCGAGCAGGGTGGATTCGAGCAGTCCTTCCTGGGAACGGAGGGCGAAATGGGACAGTCCCTGGCGGAGCGGGAGGGAGAAGAGGGCGAGCAGAACCCCGTAAACGACCACGTGCCAGCCATGGGCCTCACCGGATTCGACGGCCTCGAAGTAACGTTGGAGGGGGCGGCTGCGGAGGGGGCGCAGTCGGCGGAGTTGGGTGCGGCCGAGTAGACGGCTGGCATCGGCGAGGGCCGAGGTGCCGAAGGGTTGGGCGAGTTGACGGTCGAGGAGGATGAGTTCGCGGACTTCGCCGCGGAGGAGGTGGTGGTAGGCGTCGCGGATGGCGGGGAGTTCAACGGGGACGAGCAGTCGGTCGCTGTAACGGGCGAGGAAGGCGTCGACTGCGGGAAGGGAATCGGGTTGGGGGGACTGAACCAGGTCGGCGAGGGCGGCGAGTGAGGCGAGGGATTCGGGGGAACCGAGGGCCTGGGTAAAGGGATGGACATCGCCGACGAGTTGATCGCTCGACGCCGCTGTGGCGGGGTTGCTGGCGGGTAAGGCATCCATGGCGTCACGGGGCACGACCGGGCTGGAGGGTAGGCGGCGTGCGCGGCAGAGGTGAAGGGTTAATCGTGGCGTCTTGCCCCTTGAGCAGGGGGGCTTGACAGCCCATTATGACGTCGATCGACCCCGAAACTTGGATTGGAACGACCATGAACAAACGCATCCCCTATCACGGACTGAATCGACGAGGTTTCCTTGGCAAGGCGGCGACGGTGGTGGCGGCGGCCACGGTGTTGCCGCGGCATGTGTATGGCGGGGCGAAATTCGTGCCCCCGAGCGAGAAGGTGAACGTGGCCATCATTGGATGTGGCGGTCAGGGACGGACCAACCTGCGCGAGCTGATGAAGTTGGAGGATGTGCAGATCATGGCGGTGGCGGATCCGACGGAATCCGCTGATTACGAGCGGTACTATTACAAGGGGCTGGGCGGACGTAAGCCGTTGCGGGCGGAGATCGAAAAACACCATCAGAAGAAGAATCCGTCCTTCCAGTGTGCGGAGTACGAGGATTTCCGGGTGATGCTGGAGAAGGAGAAATCGATTGATGCGGTTCTGGTGGCGACGCCGGACCACGTGCATGCGCCAGCGGCGAGTCGGGCGATGCGGGCGGGCAAGCACGTATATTGCGAGAAGCCGCTGGCGCACAATGTCTGGGAGTGCCGGATGCTTTCGAAGATCGCTAAAGAAACGGGAGTCGCGACCCAGATGGGCAACCAGGGGCATTCGGGGACGGGCATCCGCCAGACGGTGGAATGGTTGCGGGACGGGGCGATCGGGGCGGTGACGGAGATCCATGCGTGGTCGGACGCGGGGCGTTGGGTGAACGGAAAGGGGCGCCCCAGGGAAACCCCGCCGGTGCCGGCCGGGATGAACTGGGATTTATGGGTGGGGCCGCGGGAGGTGCGGCCGTACCATGGGGATTACGCGCCGTTCAACTGGCGGGCCTGGTGGGCGTTCGGCGGCGGGGCGTTCGGGGACATGGCGTGCCACAACATCGACAATGCGGTATGGGCCTATGATTTGGATGCGCCGACCAGCGTGGAAGCGTTTGCGGCGGGCGGAGTCGACCCGGAAGTGGTCTCGTACGCGGGGATTTTTCACTACCATTTCGCGGCGAAGGGGGGACGGGGGCCGATTCGATTGACCTGGTACGATGGCGGGGTCCGTCCGCCGGTGCCCGAGTGGGTGGGTGCGGAGGAGATGTTGGAAGGTGGTGGAAATGGCACCTTGTTCATGGGCGAGAAGGGTTGCATCTCGTGCGCCGGATGGGGCGGTGCCCCGCGCATTTTTCCGATGACGCTGCATGAGAGTTACCAGCGTCCGGCCGAGACCCTTCGACGTTCGAAAGGGCATCACCGGGATTGGATCGATGCGTGCAAAGGGGGGCCAGCAGCGAGTGCGAACTTCGAATATGGTGCGCGGCTGACCGAGATCATCCTGCTGGGCAACGTGGCCCTTCGGACGGGGAAGAAACTTTGGTGGGACGCGGCGAACCTGAAGGCGACGAATGCTCCGGAAGCCGATGCGTTCATCCGGGAAAGCTACCGGTCCGGCTGGGAAGTGGCGTAAGTCAAACGCAAACGTGCTGCTCTTTCGAGCTCAACCGCCGTCGACGTGGCTGGAGAAGGTTCTGGGGAATCTTCCGGCGGTGCTCGTTGATCATGCCCACCTGGAGCGCAAGGCGGCGACGACGGCGTTGAATCTGGAGAAGTACCGGGAGTTGTACGGGCAGGTCGACCAGCTCAACGCCATCGCGATTGAGGAATTGCAGCATTTCCAGTTGGTGTTGGGGCTGCTGCGGCGGCGGGGGTGGGAGTTTGGTCAGGCGCATCCGAGCCCATGGATCAAGGGTTTGATGCGAAGCATTCGGGCTGGGCGCCAGCGGGACCAGGCCATCGACCACCTGATCTGTGCGTCGCTGATCGAAGGGCGGAGCTGCGAGAAGTTCCAATGGCTGTCGGCGGCGTTGGCCGCGGCGGATCCGGAACTGTCGGCGTTCTATGGAGGCTTGGTGGAGTCGGAGGGCAACCATTACGCGACCTACCTGATTCTGGCGCGTAACATCGATCTGGCGGAGACGGAGCGCCGGCTGGATTACTACCTGGACCTGGATGCGGAATTGGTGGTGAAGGCGCACGACCTGGCGATCCTTCACTGAGAAGTATCGGAATCGTGGAATCCTGAATCGGGCTTGCCCTGCGGGACCTAGGCTGTCAGAACGCCCCTCGCCTGCGGGGGGGAGAGAATGGTCGTGGGTGTCCATTTGGGGTGAAGGTGACCTTCCACGGGCGCCAGTAAGGGGACTGGATCATGCCGGTGCGGACGGTGGGATTCCGGGATTGAAATGGATTCCGGAGCTTCCGAAGCAACGGCACTGTGGGAACAAGGTGCCGCCGATGACAATACTGCGAGGCCGGAATGCGATCCTGACAGGAGCCAACGGGGGACTGGGTTCCCATATTGCGGAGGCCTTGATCGCGGAGGGGGTCAATCTGTTCCTGGTGGGGTTTCTACATCCCGGGTTGGAGACCTTGGCGTCGCGTGCCCGGGAAGGCGGCTGCAAGGCGGGCGTCATCGCTGCAGACCTGCGTGACGCTAAACAGCGGGAGCGGATCGTGGTGGAGGCCGAGCAGGCGTTGGGTCCGATCGATCTTCTGATCAACAACGCCGGAGTCGAGTACACGTGTTTGTACCATGAACTGAGCGTGGCGCGGATCGACGAAGTGCTTGGGGTGAATCTTTACGCTTCCATGATGCTGGCTCACCGACTCCTGCCGGGGATGCTGGAGCGCGGGGTGGGTCATATCGTCAGCATGTCCTCCCTGGCGGGAAAATCAGGTCCGGCGTTTCAGGAGCCTTACGCCGCGAGCAAGGCGGGCCTGACGGCTTTTACCTATTCGCTGCGTGCGACGTACCGAAAACAGGGAGTTAGCGCTTCGGTGATCGCTCCGGGCTTTGTGGAGGCCGGGATCTATTCGCGGCTCAAGGCCAGGCTGGGAAAGTCGGCGCCTTTTGCGCTCGGAGCGGTGGGGCCGCATCGCGTTGCCCACGCAGTCGTGCGGGCGATCCGCAAGGACTTGCCCGAAGTGGTGATCAGTCGCTTTCCGATCTGGCCTGTGCTGGCAATGCTGGCGGTTGCGCCGCGGCTGGGGCTCTGGGTGGTTGCCCGATTGGGCACCCACGAGTTCTTCCGTCAGGCCGCGGCCTCCGAATCCCCGGCCGGTCGGGATTAAGCTGGCTGGGGGAGTGAATCTTGAAGGGGAAGGCGAGCATGAAGAAGAGGGTATTCCTGACCGGAGCGAGTGGTTACCTGGGCGCGGTGCTGGTGGATCACCTGCTGCGGGACCCAGACATCGACTCGATCACGGGCATTGGCCTGAGGCCGCCGCCGGGGCTGGCGTCGTCCCGGTTCCACTTCGTTCCCCTGGATATCCGGTCGGCGGGGGTGGCGGACGCGATGTCTGGGCATCATGTGGTGATTCACGGCGCGGCCGTCGTTCTTTGGTCGGCGCGGATGCCCGCGAAGGAACGCGATGACATCAACCTGAACGGGACCCGGAACGTGGCCCAGGCGGCGCGCAAGGCGGGTATTCGCCACTTCATCCATGTCAGCAGCATGGCCGTCTATGATCCGTACCGCGCGCGCGGAACCTCGGACATCACGGAGGATTTTCCCAAGGGAGGGACGGATCCGTTTTTCTACTATTGGAGCTCGAAGGCGGCCGCGGAGCGCATCGTGGATGAGACGCTTTCCGGTTCCGACGGGATCCACACCGCGCTCCGGCCGATCTACATCATCGGGCCGAGAAATCGTGCGACGGTCTGCGGACTCCGGGAGAACGCGGTGCGATTTCCCGGCTGCGATCCGCGACGGCAGTTTATCCACGAGGACGACGTCGCCGAAGCCTTCCTTCATATTCTGAGGAACGGGTTGGAGGGCGTCTACAACGTGACTCCGGATGACGTGACCCGGATGAGCGAAGTGTGGAAGGCGGTCGGGGCGCGGCGTGTTCCGATCGTGCCCGTCTGGCTGGCCCTCGGATTGACCTGGGCGAAATGGCGGTTCATGGGCTCGCGGGTTCATCCGTCCTGGGTGAAGGACATGCTGGTGGATTTCACCGGGAGCAACGCCAAGCTGAAGGCCACCGGGTGGAGTCCACGGCATGGCAGCCTTGAATCGGTGCGGTTGGCGGTGGCGGGGAAGCCGTGACCGGGATGGCCGGGACTGACTGCGGTTCAGAAGAAATTCGCTTTATCTTGTCGCCTGAATACCGACGAATTCATTCTATCCACACTCATTGAACCCTACTTTCTCTATGCTGCGAACGATTCAGCCCCAACTCTGTTACGGCATCGCTGCCGGTATTGTATTGGTGAGCCCGCGGGGAGAGGCGACGGGCTTTGATCTGCCTGATCATGATGCCTTTGCAGTGGCACGCGGCATGGCGGTAGTGGCCACCGCGGACAATCCTTCTGCGATCTACTACAATCCCGCAGGTATAAGTCAGCTAAAGGGTCACCACGTTCGTGGTGGTGTGTACGGATTATACCTTAGCACTTCTTACGATTCTCCAGCCGGCGGGTCGTCGGACAATGAGTCGCCGTGGCACGCTATTCCGCAATTCTTTTATACTTACGGACCTGAGAACCTGCCACTGACGTTCGGACTGGGGGTTTACTCGCCGTTCGGGCTCAGCATGGAATGGCCGCAGGACACCGGCTTCAGGACGTTGGCGACGAGGGGTAGCCTGACTTACATGACGGTGAATCCCGTGGTGTCGTGGCAGGTGCTGCCAAGCCTGTCGGTCGGAGGCGGGATTTCGGCGAACTATTCGAAGGTGGACCTGCGTCAGGGCCTGGTCTGGCCGACCCAGGGCTACGACGAGTTTCGATTCGAGGGTGACGGATGGGATGTGGGTTACAGCTTTGGGGTGCTCTGGAAGGCGTGTGAAAAGATCTCGCTGGGGGCGACGTTCCGGAGCACGACGACCGTCGATCTCGAAGGCAGCACGACGTTCGGGAACGATGTGGCGCTTCCCCTGCCGACCGGCGGGGAGATTCCCGCCTTCCCCGGGCAGGAGGTCGATGCGTCGGCCCGGTTTCCGTTCCCACTGAAGACGATCGTCGGGATTTCGTATCGGCCGACGGAGGCGTGGAACATCGAATTCAACGCGGACTTTACCGATTGGAGCCGGCTGAAGGCGGTGATGGTCGAGCAGGCGACGCCGTTTCCGCCGCTGCTTCCCAAGGACATTCCACTGAACCTTTATTGGGACTCCAGTTGGTATTTTGAGTGGGGCGTCACGCGATATCTGGCGAATGGCTGGCACGTGAGCGGGGGATACATTTACAACCAGAACTCGGTTCCGGACGACTATTACAATCCCCTGGTCGCGGACCTGGACCGCCATTTCCTCAGCATCGGCACCGGGCGGAAATGGGAGCGGCTTGCCGTCGATGTCGCGTATCAGTTTGGGTACGGGCCCACGCGGACGGTCAGCGGGAGTGCCGCCTCGGCGGCCGGCCAGTCAGCGGATGGCGACTACGAGTTCATCAGCCACGCGTTGATGGTCAGCCTTGGATTCCAATTCTGATCGTTCCCCGACCTGATGGGCCCCTTGGCCTGAGTTCGAAACCCCGAGCCACGGCTCAAGGCGTCGCGAGGATGGCGCTTTCGGGGAAGATGGCCCGCCGCAGGACGGTCCGTTCGTCGCTGGTGTAGGTGACGTGGATGCGGCCGTCCTTGGTTTGGATGGCCGTAGGGTAGGCGAAGTCGCCGGGGCCTTCGGCGATGTTGCGGCGGTACGGCCAGGTCTTCCCGCCGTCGGTCGAAATGGCGGCCCGAAGGGGTGTGCGGTCGTTCGGGCTGTCGTTGTAAATGACGAGCAGATGTCCGTTGCGGAGGCGGATCAGTTCCACGGCGGCATTGGGATTGGGGAACTCGGTCTCCACACCGGGGGTCCATGTCTTGCCCCCATCCGTCGATTCTGTGCGGACCACGTTACCGTCTTCGCCAGGTTCGTAGTCACCGCCACGACGGCAGAGGGCCAGGAGTCGGCCAGGCTCGGTTTCAACGACCGCCGCTTGGAGATTGCCGAGCCGGGATTTCACCCGGTTGGATTCGGTCCAGACCTTGGTCTTGGGATCGAAGCGGAAGAAGACGGAGCTGGTGTCGGGGTCGGTGCGATCAGGGTCGCTTCCGGTTTCGTGGTAGAGCGGCAGCAGGTAGGCGCCGTCGGCGAGGAGGATGGGTCGACTGCGCACCATCATGCCGGCCTCCCAGGCGACGATGAAGGCATCGCTCCAGGTTTCGCCCCGATCCCGTGAAATCTTGGCGGCGGTGCGGGAGGTGCTCCAGGTGGTGCCGGGGCGGACCACGAAGAAGTTCCAGAGCACACCATCGGGCGCCTGCCAGACGGCGGGGTTGCCCATGGAATAAAACGGGTTGCTGGCGATGGTGACGGGCGCGGACCAGGTCGTGGAGCCTTTGCGAAGGCGCGACCCGTAAATCCGCGTCTCGCTCGCGTACTCTCCGGCGCCGGTATAGAACGCGAGGTACAGATCGCCGTTGTCGAGTTCGGTGATGCTGCTCGGGTGCTTGTATTGGCCCGTGGGTGTTTCGGGGCCGAAGATCTTCTCCACCGCAATCGGGTTTTCGGCCGCGCGAGCTTCCTCTTCCGTAATCCCGGCCAGGAGTAGAGCGAACGCGAGAGCGACGATGAAGCCTTTGGCGGCGGGCCGCCGCTCTGGAGCGGGCGGCCAGTTCCCAGGCGAGGAACACGGATCCGTCGGATCGGACCATGAACCCTTGGCCGTGGGGTTTTGTGGTGGAGAAAGAATGGCGTCCTCGGTAGCGCAGGTTGCCCAACCTGCTGTATCGCAGTCTGCCAGCCTGCGGAGGTGGAAACGATGCGGCGCTTCGCCGACTGTCCGTAGGCGATACTGCAGACTGGCAGTCTGTTCTACGGACGCGTGATTCATGGGAAAGTTGGTTTGGGCGAAGTAGGGCATGAGGGTGTTTGATCAGGCGGTGATGCGGCCGAAACGTTTTTCGAGGTCGCGGTAGTTCATTTCGATGAGGGTGGGGCGGCCGTGGGGACAGGTGTAGGGCATGTCGCAAGCGCGAAGGTTCTCCACCAGGGCTTCGAGTTCACGGTGTCCCAGTGGATCGTTGGCTTTGATCGCGTGGCGGCAGACCGTTTTGGCCACCACGGATTCGCCGAGACGCCAGGAATTGACTAAAGTGCTGGCGGCCCGGAGTTCATCGACGAGTTCGAGGGCGAAACGGCGGGGGTCACCGGCCTTCACGAACGGCGGGAGGGCGTCCAGGAGGAAGGTGCGCTCGCCGAACTCACTGAGCCCGACGCCCAGGCGGGCGAGGTCGGCGAGATTCTCGCGAAGGAAGGCGGCGTCCTTGGGGGAGAGTTCGATGGTTTCGGGCAGGAGCAGTCGTTGGGATGGGGCCGTGCCGCCCTCCTGCACGCGGCGGAGCATTTCCTCGTAAAGGACCCGTTCGTGAGCGGCGTGCTGGTCGAGAAGAACGAGGCCCCGATCCGACTCAAGGACGACGTAGAGCCGGCCGATGACGCCGACGACCCGGAGCGGGATGGAGAGCGGAGGAACCGGGCCGGTCGATAAGGAATGTGGTAAGGGGCCGGCCCTACCTGGCATGGGAGCCAGGGGAGGTGGGGATGCGGGCACCGCGCTGTTGGGGTGGGTGTCAGGTGGCGGTGTGGAATCGGCGGTGACTGGCGTTGGCGATGTCGGTGGGAGAACCGAACGTGGGGTTGCCTGCGATCGATCCGGGGAGCGGGGGACTTTCCCGAGAAAATCCGACTGATGCTGCGACGGATTCGGGATGGGGGTGGGCGCGGTTGACGGGCTTGCGGGCGCAGGGTTGGGATACCGGCCGGGGCCGGGTGGGTGAGGGCGGGTAGGAGCCGTCGAGTCGAACGAGGGAAGTGCGTCGGTGGGAGACGGTTCTTCGGGACGATGCCAGGACCTGAGGGTTTCGATGATGGATTCGGCGACGAATCGTCGGATGGCGCGCTCGCGGTGGAACTTCACCTCCCGTTTGGCGGGGTGAATATTGACGTCGACTTCGCCGGGGTCGAGTTCGAGGAAGAGGCAGCAGAGCGGGTACCGTCCTTTCATCAGGGCGTTGTGGTAGCCCTCGATCAGAGCGGCGTTCAGGCCCCTGTTTTCGACAGGGCGCCGGTTGACGAAGAGATGCTGGTCATCGCGTGAAGTGCGGGAGACTCCGGGGGCCCCGATCCAGCCCCAGAGGCGGGCCTCGGCCGGGGGCGAGATATCGGCGGGTGCGGCGACATCTTCGGGCGCGATGCGGGTGGCATCGAGTCGGCCACTGGCATCGACGGGGACGAGTGTGAGGCCGTCGCCGACGAGGAGGCGGAGGCGTTCACGCAAGGCATGGAGTTGGGCGGCGGGGGTATCGGCGGCGGGGAGTGGGGGAAGTTGCCAGACGGTGCGGCCCTCGAGGGTGAGCGAGAAACCGACGTGGGGATGAGAGAGAGCGGCGGTGGTGAGCCAGTGTTGGATGTGGGCGCGCTCGGTTTCGTCGCTGCGCAGGAATTTCCGTCGGGCGGGGACGTTGAAGAACAGATTGCGGACTTCGATGGTCGTTCCGGTAGGGGCTCCTGCCTCCTTCACTTCGAGGATTTTGCCGCCGTGAATGACGACCTGGGTGGCGGGCGCGGTGTTGGGGGAGTCCTGTTCGCGGGTGGTGAGGACAAAACGTGAAATGCTCGCGATGCTGGGGATGGCTTCCCCGCGGAACCCGAGAGTGGTGATGCGGGCGAGGTCGCCGGCGCTGGTGATCTTGCTGGTGGCGTGGCGTTCGAGGCAGAGCAGGGCATCGTCGCGGCTCATGCCGACGCCATTGTCGGAGATCCGAAGGAGTCCACGGCCGGCGGCGAGGGCTTCGACGACGATGCGGGTGGCTCCGGCGTCGAGACTGTTTTCGACGAGTTCCTTGATGACGCTGGCGGGGCGCTCCACGACTTCACCGGCAGCGATCTGGTTCGCCACGTGTTCGGGGAGAAGTCGAATGCGATTCATGCGTGTTGGTTCGCCGACATTGCAACGGATCACGCCTCGCTCTTCATGGGCCACTTCCTGAGCCTAGCGGTCGGGGGGAACCGGAGCAACCTGGGGCTGGCGGTTCCGATGCGGCTCCATGATTGCGCCGCGAGGGGGCCCCGGGCGAGTTTTGGGGGCAGGTGGAGCACCTTTTGATCCTCTCGGGGATGTTTCCCCCCATGCGGGGCGGACTGCCGGACCATACGGACCGGCTTGCGCACGCGTTATCGAAGGACTTTCGGGTGACGGTGTTGACCTCGCCGGGGGTGGATACGGACCGGCCGTTCGCCGTACGGGCCGAGGTGACGAACTGGCACGATCGCGACGGGCTTCTTCACCGGGTACGCGCCGCGGCGGGGGAGGGACCCATTCTCTGGCAGTACGTGCCGCACATGTATGGCAGGGGCGGGGTGAATTTTGCGGTCCCGGGGGCGATGGAGGGTCTGGCGCAGGACGGGCGTCGACAAGTGGTCTTGGCCCATGAGATTCGGGCGCCACTTTCGTGGTGGCCGCACCGGGGTTTTTATGCGCTGTCCCATCGGTTTATGTGGCGGCGGGTTCGGAAGGCGGCGGATGGGATCGGGATTTCGACGGGAGCGTGGTTGGAGCGGGAGCGGCGGAGGGGGCCGGATGCGGGCATCGTGTCATCGAGCCATGGAACACAGGGTGCGGGGCCTTTGGGTGGTAAGCCCGTCGTGACCGGCGTGAGGTGGTTTCTGGCGCCGTCACCGTCGAACATCCCGGTGGTGAGGGTGGATGCGGGCCACTGTCGGGCATGGCGGGCGAGCCACGGGCTCGAGGGTGCGGCGCAGGTCATGGCGTTTTTTGGATCCGTGGGCACGGGGAAGCAGTTCGACTGGGTTTTGGAGGGCTGGCGGGAAGCGCGTCGGCGCTCGGAAGCGACGGGGTTGGTGGTGTTGGGTGGCCGGCCGGACCCACATTTGACGGACGAAGAACGCCGGTGGTTTCGCGCGTTGGGTTACCTGGGAGGCGAAGAGATCTCGCAGGCGTTGCAGACGGTGGATCTGTTGGCGCTGCCGTTCGAGGATGGTGTTTCGGAACGTCGATCGTCGTTCATGGTGGGATTGGCGCATGGGATGGCGGTGTTGACGACCGTGGGGGAGGGAACGGGGGAGGAACTGCGGGCAGGGGATTTTTTCAGGGGTGTGCCCTTGGAGGCGGGTGGGAGAGGATTTGCGATCGCGGCAGGTCAGGGGTTGGCTGAGGTGGAAATGCTGCGGGCGATGGGAGAACGGGCGTTGCGGCGGTATGCGGAGCGCTATGATTGGGCATGTTTGGCGGAGACGATCGGGAGGCAATTGGGCGAGAGGCGCTCCCGGGTGAGCGGGTGAGCAGAGTTCTGGCGTCGGGTATCCGGTGCCGACTACCGTACAGCCCTTGTGATTGCGTTGAAGAGCCTGCGCGAGGTCATCGATTCGATGATGCGGTTGCGCCCGTACCTGCGAGGGGGGCGCCGCCTGTATGGCGCAGTGATTGGAACGGCACTCTTGGCGGCGAGCCTTGAAGCTTCGGCGCTGGGATTGATGGGAGGAGTGGTCTTTCTGATCATCAGTCCGTCCGGGGCGGCCCTGCCGGAGTCGGTGGTCTGGTTGCAAGGGCGGTTGGGGACGGCGGACCGGCACGTGCTGTTGCTGGCGTTGTCGGGGTGTGCCTTGGGGGCGATGGCGGCGAAGAACGGTGTGCTGTACGCAAGCACCCGGCTGAGTGGCGTCCTGAAGCGTCGGGTGACGATCAATCTGCGGCGGGGCCTGTTCCAGCGACTGCAGTCGGCGCACCTGCGATTTTTTGAGGAAACGAAAGCGGGGGAGATCACCAGTGTTTTTCTGAACGACACGGCGAGAGCGTTCACGACCTTGGAGACGGTGTTGTTCGCGACGCAACGGGGCTCGATGGCGCTGGCGTACCTTGGGGTGCTGTTGCTGCTGTCGTGGTCGCTGACCCTGGTGGCGATTGCCTTCGCGGGTCTGGTCGCGTTTCCGGTGCTTCGGGTTCACCGGCGGATTCGGGATTATGGCACCTCGGTGGCGGGCGAAATGCGGGAACTGGCGGCGCAATTGACGGAGAGCTTTGCGGGAATCCGGGTGGTACGGGCGACCAACGCCCAGGCGCTGCAACTGGCGAAGGTGGACGAGCGGAACGCGAAGCAGGCGAAGGCGGACGAGCAGTACATTTGCCTGGCCGGGGCGGTGCTTCCGGCGATGGAGACGCTTGCAGCGGCGGCGGGTTTGGGGATCCTGCTGGCGGCCTCGCGGATGGTGGAGCAGGGGGCGATGCCGGCGGAGCAGTTGATGACGTTTGGGTTGGTCCTGATGCGGCTTTTGCCGATGGTGAACCAGCTGAACAGCCTTCAGGCGACGTTGATTTACCAGGGGACCAGTCTGGTGGCGTTGGAAAAGTGGTTGGGATTGGCGGTGTACCCGGAGCACCCGTTTGGTTCGCGACGATTCGAGGGGGTGAAAGAGGGGATCGTGTTCGAGGACGTCGGGTTGACCTACGAGACGGGCAAGCAGGCGTTGCGCGGGGTTTCGTTCCGGGTTCCGGCGGGTCGGATGGTGGCGTTGGTTGGGGCGTCGGGTTCCGGCAAGACCAGCGCGGCGTCGCTCCTGCTTCGGCTACGGGCGCCGACCTCGGGAAGGATTCTGGTGGACGGGGTCGACTATTGGGAATTCACGCCCGACTCCTGGCATGGGCACGTGGCCATCGTCGAGCAGGAGGCTTTTCTCTTCAACGACACCGTGGAGGCGAATGTGGGCTTCGGGGCGCAGGGTGCGGGGCGGCCGGAGGTGGAGGAAGCGCTGCGTCGCGCGCACCTGTGGGAGGTGGTGGAAGGGCTGCCGGGTGGCTTGGAGGCCCAGGTCGGTGAGCGGGGCACGACGCTCTCAGGCGGCCAACGTCAGCGGATGGCGATCGCGCGGGCGCTGGTGCGCCAGCCGCAGGTTCTCATCCTGGATGAGGCGACCTCGGCGTTGGACACGGTCTCGGAGCGGCAGGTGCAGGCGGCTTTGGAGACGGCGACCCGGGATCGCACGGTGGTGGTGATTGCCCACCGGCTTTCCACGATCCGGAATGCCGATCACATTGTCGTGTTGGAGGCCGGCGAGGTGGTGGAGCAGGGGAGTTGGGAGGAATTGATGGCGCGCGGGAAGGTGTTTGCGCGGTTGGTTCAGACGAGCGGCGCGCAGCGGGACGTGGTGGCTTAGCGCTACGGTTCAGGTTGGCCGAGTCCAAGGCGTTTCAGGACTTCGGAGGAGAGGACATCGTAGGCGGCGGAAGCGGCGCTGTACGGATCGTAGTGGATGATGGGTTTTCCGAAACTGGGGGATTCGGCGAGCCGGGTCGTGCGGGGGATGACCGTGTCGAAGACGCGTTCGCCGAAATGTTGGCGGACCTCGGCCACGACCTGTTGGGACAGGCGGGTTCGGCCGTCGAACATGGTCATGACGACCCCGAGGAGGTTCAGCGAGGGGTTGACTCCGCCATCGCGGAGTTGGTCGAGCAGGCGATGGATGGTGGAGATGCCCTCAAGGGCGAAGTATTCGCACTGAAGGGGAACCACGAGATGCTGGGTTGCCGCCAGGGCATTCAACGTGAGCAAGCCGAGGGCAGGGGGACAGTCGAGTACGAGGATGTCGAATTGGCCTCCGTCCCGGATCGGCTCGAGCAGAGATCGAAGCCGCCCAAGTCGATCGTCGAACCGTCCGAGTTCGAGTTCGACGCCGCAGAGGTCGACCTCGCTGGTGATGGCGGATAGACGCTCGAAGGCCGTGGGTTTCACCCGTTCCACGGCGGTGCCGTCGCCCAGGAGGGGCCCGTAGAGACTTCCGCCTTCTGTTTTTTCGAGACCGAGTCCGCTGGTGGCGTTGGCCTGGGGATCGAGATCGATGAGCAACACGCGTTGGCCGGCGGCGGCCATGCACGCGGCGAGATTGATGGAGGTGGTGGTTTTTCCGACACCGCCTTTCTGATTGGCGATGGCGAGGATGGGCGCAGGCACAGGTCGATTTAACCGGGCCGGATGAAGGACGTCAGCCTCAGACACAAGAACCTGTGGGGCGCGCAGGGGGTGATGGACATACGCCTCGCCCCGGTGTGTCCAGGTGCGGCAGGTTTCCGCGCGTGAATCCGGAATTCATGCGGGAAGCCCTGGCCTTGGCGCAGGAACACATGCTGGCCGGGGAGGGGGGACCGTTCGGGGCGGTGCTGGTCAAAGACGGGGAAATTATCGCGCGCGGTTGGAATCGGGTGACCCGTTCCTTCGATCCGACCGCGCACGCGGAAGTGGAGTGCATTCGCGCAGCGGGCCAGGCGCTGAAGAGTTTTTCGCTGGCGGGTTGCGAGATGTACTCGAGCTGCGAGCCGTGTCCGATGTGCCTTGCGGCCTCCCTTTGGGCGCGATTGGACCGGATCTATTTCGCGGCGTCCCGCCACGAGGCGGCAGCGGCAGGCTTTGATGACGCGCTGTTGTACCGGGAACTGGCGCGGACCGACGGGAATACCCTGCTGCCGTTGGTGCCATTGCTGCCGGACGATGGAGCGGAGGTGTTCCGGCTCTGGCGGGCGAAGGCGGACAAAATCGCCTACTAAGCGCTGCGTCGCCTCAATCGGAGGCGATGGTGTCGGGCAGCTCGTTGGTGTCGTTCTGGGAGCGTGGGAAATGGAGGCTGAGCGCGGTGCCAATCTCCTGAATGGCATGTTCGAGTCCCGCGGCGACGGAGCCGGCGGCGAAATCGCGGCTCAATTGGCCCGCGATCGCCGCCCAAAAAGGGTCACCGCCGTGCTGGTGAATTCCGGCATCGCCGATGATGGCGAGGGTTCGGCTCTTGGGGGCGAGATAGATCAGGACGCCATTGCGATCCCGGGTCTGGTGCATGGCGAGGCGTTCGAAGGCTTGGCGAGCCGATGCCTGGGTGTCCGAAGCCGTGGTGGACGCGACACAAATACGGATCTCGCCCGTCGTGCCGGTTTCCGCGCGACGGATGGCGTCGAGGACCCTGGATTCGTCGGCGGGCGTGAGAAAGGGGGAAGGTTTCATAACTCGATCACCAGCGTCCGCTGGCACCGCCGCCGCCGGAAAAACCGCCGCCGCCCGAGAAGCCTCCTCCGCCTCCACCCCCTCCCCAGCCCCCGCCGCCGATCCTCCAACCCCCCATGGTGGTGCCCCCGTAGATACGGCGACCGCGGCCATCGAGGACGGTCACGCCTCCGCGACGTGCGCGGATGGCGATGGCGAGCCAGATGGCGGCCAGGGCAATCGGAACGAACCACCCGGCTCCACGCGGGGTCGAACCTCGCCGGCCGTCGGCGACCGTGCGGCCGGTCCCCTTGTATTCGCCCCGCGCCGCCGCCATGAGGGCAGCGACGCCGCGCTGGATGCCGAGATCCAACTGCTGGGAGCGGAAAGCTGGGACGATCTCGTTCTCGATGATCTGTTTTGCCAGGGCATCGGGGATGGCGCCTTCGAGTCCGTATCCGACCTCAATCCGGATGGCCCGATCCTGGATGAACATCGCGAGCAGGGCCCCATTGTTCTGACCCTTGAGGCCGATGCCCCAGTGTCGGTACAGGGCCACCACGTGATCCTCGAGCACTTCACCGGGCGGAAGGGCAGGGAAAACCACGGCGACGATCTGCGACGACGTGGCCCGCTCGAAGGCTTCGAGTTCGCGATTCAAGGTCGCGGTGCTGGTTGGCGAGGCGACGCCCGCGTAGTCGGTGAAGTGCTGCTTCGGTGCGGCCGGGAGGGCGGGAGTGGCGGCGATGGAAGGGAGGATGATGGCCAGCCACGCCAGCGCGATGGGCAGCCAGGATCCTGGCCACCCACCGGAAGTGGGTCGTGATAAACGTCGCGCCCGGCGGATTTCGTGTGGGGTCACGGTCCGTTGGCACGGCTTCGGCACCGTGATCTCTGGCCATGAACCGGCGAGGGCCGTGTGCCAATCGGGGTTCGCCATTCGCAGATTCATGGGTAGATAGCCGAGCTACCGGTTGGTGGGACTGCCACCGAATTGGAAGTCGACCTTGGGCGGTGCATCGGCACCGGGTTTGGCGGTAAAATATGGTTTTGAAGCGAATCCGAACATTCCGGCGAACAAACTCCCGGGAAATGTTTTAACCCGGGTGTTATAACTTTGGACGGCTTCGTTAAAGCGCTGACGTTCGACCGTGATTCGGTTTTCGGTGCCCTCGAGTTGGACTTGGAGGTCGCGGAAGCCGGCGGTGGCCTTAAGGTCTGGGTAACGTTCGGCCACGACCAGTAGGCGGGAGAGGGCACCGGAGAGGGAGTCCTGGGCTTGTTGGAACTTGGCGAGGGTGGCGGGATCGTTGGGTGCCTGGCCCTGGGGGAGTTTCAATTGGCCGACGGAAGCGCGGGCTTCAGTGACCTCCTGGAGGGTGGATTTTTCAAAATTGGCGGCTCCCGAGACGGTGCTGACAAGATTGGGGATGAGGTCGGCGCGTCGTTGGTAGACGTTTTCGACCTGGGCCCATTGTTTTTCGACTTCCTGGGAGGAACGGACGAGGCCGTTGTAGAGGCCGACGGCGCCGAGACCGAGGACGACGGCCAAGCCGATGGCCAGGACCAGGGTGATCAACAGGATCTTCTTCATGAATCGAAGGTCAAATTAGGCGTGTCGGCGGAGCATGCAATCTCCGTATCGGGACTGAGACCCTTCCTTGACCCCTCCTGAGCCCCCCCTAGAATGGCGGCGGACTGGAACCCAGATGCGCGCCATTTTTGCTTTAGAAGACGGAACCGTTTATCTCGGCAAGGCCTTTGGAGCCCGGGCTTCAGCCTGTGGGGAGGCGTGTTTCAACACGTCGATGACGGGATACCAGGAGATTCTGACCGACCCATCGTACAAAGGTCAGATTGTCACGATGACGTACCCGCTCATTGGGAACTACGGCATCAACCGGGTGGATATGGAGTCCTGGCGTCCGCACCTGGCAGGATTCGTGGTGCGGGAAGTTTCGCCGGTCGTCTCGAACTGGCGGGCGGATCTCTCATTGAGTGACTACCTGGAAGAAAATGGGATTCCGGGAATTCAGGGCATCGACACGCGCTCGCTGACCAAGAAGCTGCGGGTGGCCGGGGCGATGAAGAGTTTCCTGACGACGGAGGATGGGATTGAACCGGCGGAAGCGGTTGAACGGGCACGAGCCTGGGAGGGATTGATCGGGATGGACTATGTGCAGAAGGTCACCCATCCGGCGGCATTTGACTGGGACGTTAAGGACGCCGACAGCGCAGCGTTTCGTCTGCATCAGGGCAGTGCCGAGGCGGTGAATGTACGGATGCTCCGAAACCCGATGCCCCCGGCCGATATTCCCATCGTGGCCTACGACTTTGGGGCCAAGTACAACATTCTGAGGCGCCTGCGCCAATCGGGCTTTCAAGTTCACGTGGTGCCGGCGTCGACTCCGGCGTCGGAGGTTTTGGCGCGGAAGCCGGCGGGGGTCTTTTTGAGTAATGGTCCGGGAGATCCCTCGGCGCTCGGTTACGCCGTTCAGGCGGTCAGTGACCTGATCAAGGCTGGGATTCCGATCTTTGGAATCTGCCTGGGACATCAGATTTTGGGACAGGCGTTTGGAGGCCAGACCTTCAAGCTCAAGTTTGGTCATCGAGGCGCCAACCAGCCGGTGAAGGATTTGGCGTCGGGCCGGGTTGAGATCACCTCGCAGAACCATGGGTTTGCCGTCGACCCGAAGTCCTTGCCCAGCGACATGGTCGTCGACCGGATCAACCTGAACGATCAGACGGTGGAGGGGATGCGGCATCGGTCCAAACCGGTGTTTTGCGTTCAGTATCATCCGGAGGCATCACCGGGTCCTCATGACTCCACCCTACTTTTCGACGAATTTCGCACCCTGATTTCCCGTTCCTAAACTCGTTGGGCTGTTCGGGAAACGGTTTGACTTGCCCCGGAGCGGCCCGTCCATAGTGCGCCTCACCCGTTCCCGTCATGGCTAAGCTCGTTGTCCACACTGAATCCCTCAAGGGCCTGTCCCACGAGCTGATGGTCGAGCGTACGACCATCGGGCGAGTGGAGGACAACACCTTCCAGATCGCCGATCCTTCTGTCTCCAGCCACCACTGCGAGATCCTGCTGAAGGGAAGCGATGTTGTCGTCAAGGACCTCAACTCGACCAACGGCACGTTCATCAATGGCGATCGGATTTCCGAAGCGACCTTGAAGCTGGGCCAAACGTTGAGGCTGGGGCAGGTGGACTTGAAGCTCGACGGTCCGGCCAGCGCGAGCAAGAAGCAGCTCGATGCCACGATGGTCATCCCACAGGGCGTCAAGCGTGACGAATTGGGGACCGCCCTTGCCGTGGGTGGAAAACTCAGCGAGAAGGCGGGCTTTCACAAGAAGTCCAACAAGCTCAACAAGATCTTCTTCGTGGGTGGCGGGGTGGTCCTGCTGATCATCGTCGCCTTGATCATCTACGCGTTCATCGCCCAGAGCACGCCGGCGGAGTAAGCGGCCAGGCGTCGAGTGTCGGTGACCCACAGGACGCGGCGCGGCAAGGCGCGAGGCACCGTGGATTGTCCGGAGTCCTCGAATCGAAACGAAAGCTTGTCGGACGGATGTGGGTCTGGCTAATGATCATGTCCAGATCCCTGGATGGTCCTTTTGGCGATGCGTTGCCACGCGTTCCGTTTACCACTCCTCCCACCCATGAACGACAATCACTCCGACGCCACGAATCCCCGCTGCATCCGTCGCCGCCGCTGGGCGGGATTCACTCTGATCGAATTGCTGGTGGTCATCGCCATCATCGCCATCCTGGCGAGCATGCTCCTGCCTGCCTTGGGCAAGGCGAAGGCGAAGGCTCAAGGGATCGCTTGCCTGAATAATCTGCGCCAGTTGATGTATGGCTGGCGGCTGTATTCCGACGATCACGACGACAAATTGGTGGCGGCTGAAGATGGGATTGCCGGGCGTCCCAACTGGTTTTCGGGCTCGATCAATTTCAATGCCGATCGAGCGAACTGGGACATCACCGCGCACATGACGAACAGTCCGATTTGGAACTACATCGGTCGGGCGCAGGCCATCTTCAAGTGCCCGGCCGATCGCGCGATGGTGACGGTGAAAGGCCAGAAGCTCCCCCGCATCCGGAGCAACTCGATGGGCCAGCACTTCGGGAATGGGGGCTGGCTTCCGTCGTCCACGTACAAGGTCTTTTCGAAGGCCACCGACATGAGCAATCCCGGGCCGAGCATGGTGTGGGTGCTGTTGGACGAGCATCCTGACAGCGTCAATGACGCCGCATTCGCGAACCAAATGGTGACAGGCGAGACAATGAGTGCCGCGCGAATCATTGATTTTCCCGCCAGTTATCACAACGGCGCCTGCGGCTTCTCCTTTGCGGATGGTCATTCGGAGATTCGGAAGTGGAAGGACGGGCGAACGGTCGCGCCGGTCCGCTACACAGGTACCATGGCGCTCAACGTGGGATCTCCGAACAACAAGGACGTCCTCTGGTTTGCCGAACGGACCACCAGCAAGATCAAGTGACGGTCCGGCTATGCCAGGATTCCTTTGGCGACATCGCCGTGAACGTCGGTGAGTCGGAAATCCCGCCCGGCATGACGAAAAGTCAGCGCTTCGTGGTCCAGTCCGAGCAGGTGGAGAAGGGTGGCGTGAAGGTCGTGGATATGGACCTTCTGGTCCTCGAGGTAGAAGCCGTAGTCGTCGGTCACGCCGTAGCTGAACCCGGGTTTCACGCCGGCCCCGGCGAGCCACATCGTGAAGGCGTGCGGGTGATGATCCCTGCCATCATTTCCCTGGCTGGTGGGTGTCCGGCCGAACTCGCCTCCCCACCACACCAGGGTGTCTGAGAGGAGTCCGCGGGCCTTCAGATCCTGGAGAAGGCCGGCGATGGGGCGGTCGACTTCGCCGGCGAGGCGGCCATGTTCCGCCGCGAGTTGATCGTGCTGATCCCAGTACCCGTGGGTGACCTGGACGAAACGCACGCCGCGTTCGCTCAGGCGGCGAGCCAGGAGGCATTGGCGTCCCATCTTCTCCGTCTTGGGATCGTCCAGCCCGTAGAGGCGCCGAGTGGCTTCGGATTCGCCGGAGAGTTCGAAGATCTCTGGGGCCTCGGTTTGCATCTTGAAGGCCAACTCGAAGGACTGGATGCGCGCCTCCAGTTCGGCATCGGGACCGGCGAGGGCGAGGTGATCACGATTCATTTCGCCCAGAAGGTCGAGTTGAGCGCGTTGTCGGGCCGCATCGCTGCCGTCGCCGAGGTAGGCGATGCCCGGCTGGCCATTCTTGGATTTGTTGCCCCCAATCGAGGTCCCGTGGTGCACGGCGGAGAGAAAGGCGCTGGACCAATTGCCCACCCCGCCATGGCCCTGGGTGGGATTGAGCGTGATGAAGCTCGGGAGATTCTGGTTCTCGGTGCCCAACCCGTAGCTGATCCACGAACCCATGCTGGGACGGATCAGGCTGTCGGAGCCGGTGTGCAGCTTCAGCAGGGCGCCGCCGTGGGCTTCGTTGGTGCCGTGCACGGATTTGATGAGACACAAATCATCCGCGAGTGCGCCGACCTGGGGAAAGAGATCGCTTACCATGGCGCCGCATTGCCCATAGGGCCGGAAGGTCCAGGGGGATTGTCGGAGATCACCGGTTTTGGCGAATTGAACCCGTGGTTTCTCGAAGGGAAGGGGCTTTCCGGAATCGCGAATCAAGGCGGGCTTGTAATCGAAGGTGTCGACGTGCGACGGGCCGCCGTGCATGAACAGGAAAATGACCCGCTTGGCGCGTGGAGCGAAGTGCGGGGCCTTGGGGGCGAGGGGATGGGGGGAGGCGTGTGAAAGCGGGGAGGCGTCTGATGCGCGGCAGAGAATGTCGGCCAGGGCGAGGGCTCCGAAGCCGACGGCGGTTTGGCGCAGAGCCTGACGCCGGCTGAGCATCTCGCGATGGGGTCGAGGCCATCCCGATGGAAATGCGGTTCGAGGCATGGGTCAGGGCCGGTAAATGAATTCGTTGGAGGCGAAGAGGGTCTGGCAAAGGGCTGCCAGCGCCTGGGTTTCCCCAGCGTGTTCCGACGGCGATCCGTTGGACGCTGGCGGCAGGTGGGCGAGAAAGGCTTGAGCGCGAGACCGTTCCGCGGATGTCGGCACACGGGTGAGGATGCGGCGGTAGGCTTCCTGGATGCGCTCGCCCGGTCCGGGATTGGCTCCGGTGGCGATCGAGTCTGCCAGAACCGCGGCGGCCTCTTTCACGAACGGACTGTTGAGGAAAAAGAGCGCCTGCTGGGCGACGACGGTTGGAACCCGCTTGGCGGTTGTCACGCTGGGATTGGCGAAGTCGAAGAGCGTGAGAGCGTCGTAGACGCGGTCGCGCACCACCGGCAGGTAAACGGTCCGCCGTACCGCCGTGGCGGAAACGTCGTCCCCGGGGGTGTATTCGTCGTTCTTCCAGCTGACCAGGCTGCCACCCATCGACGGGTCCAGGCGGCCGCTCGCATGGAGGAGAGCGTCGCGGATCATTTCCGCCTCGAGCCGGCGTCGCGGAAAAACGGACAGGAGACGATTGTCCGGGTCGACAAAGGCCGCGTACGCCGGGTCGGTGGGCGTGGGGTCTCCAGTTGGGCTGGGGCGTGCTGACGGGGTGGGTGTCCGCTGGGCTGACTGCTGGTAGACCGCGCTCCGCAGGAGCAGGCGGTGGAGTGCTTTCAGGTCCCAGCCCGATCGGATGAAGTCGCTGGCCAGCCAATCGAGCAGGTCCGGATGGGAGGGAAGTTCGCCTCGGAGTCCAAAATTGTCCGGAGTGCGGACCAGGCCTTCGCCGAAGTGGGCCTGCCAAATCCGGTTGACGATCACGCGAGCGGTCAGCGGATTGGACGGGGCAACCAGCCAGCGGGTGAATTCGAGGCGGCCACTGTGATCGGAGGGAATGGCGGGCGGGGGGTTGGCACGGGCGACGACCTGGAGGAAGCCGCGTGGAACCGGGTCATTGGCAAGCTTGAGATGGCTGCCGCGCAGGTGGACGGGAAGATCGACCGGCTTGTCGTCCGCGACGGCCAGGGCGAGTTCGATGGCCTCGGGCGCGGAGTCGATGCACCCGTCCCGCTGACGTTCCAGTTCCACGAGGGTGGCGCGGGTAGCTTCGGGGTAGCTGGCACGGGGGTCCTTGGGGAGTTGCGGCTTCTCCACCGACTGCGACGCCAGCATCGCGGCGTTGGCATCCCGGGTGAGGGCACCGATCCGATTGGTGATGTCGCCGAGACGCTTTTGATGGGCTTCGTAGGCGGCGATCTGGTGGGTGGTCGAAACGCGGCGTTCGTTAAACTTTGAGACGAACCCGAGGTTTTCCATCGTGCGAGTGCTCTTAAAAATCCCGGCGAGCGCGTAGTAGTCGCGCGCCGGGACGGGATCGAATTTGTGGTCGTGGCATCGCGCGCAACCCAGCGTCAAACCGAGAAACGCTCGTCCGACGGTGTCAATCTGTTCATCGACGATGTCCATGACCAGCTTGGGTTTGTCCTGTTCCGCGAGCATTTTGGGACCGAGCACCAGGAAGCCGGTGGCGGTGATCTGTTCCAGGAACGCGGACTCGGTGGATGGGGTGGGCAGGAGATCGCCTGCCAGTTGGTGGCTGATGAACTGGTCGAAGGGAAGATTTCGGTTGAAGGCGCGGATGACCCAGTCCCGGTAGCGCCAGGCGTTGGCCATGACCTTGTTCTCGTCCTGGCCGTTGGTGTCGGCGTACCGGGCGACATCGAGCCACCAGCGGCCCCAACGTTCCCCGTAGTGCGGGGAGGCGAAGAGGCGGTCGACGACGGCCTCGAAGGCGTCCGGGGTGGGATGGCGCTCGTACGCTTCGACCTCGTCCGGGCTGGGGGGAAGTCCGGTCAGGTCGAACGTGACCCGACGAAGGAGTTCGCGTGGCGTCGCTGGGGGGGAGGGTTGGAGGCCTTTCTCTTCCTGGCCAGCGAGGATGAACCGATCGATCGGCGTGCGGGTCCAGGCGGCCTGACGGACGGAGGGTGGCCGGGGCGATCGGATCGGCTGGAACGACCAGAAATCGGCGGGGGCTGGGTCGGCAGACTCGTGGGCTCCGGGCGTCGAAGTCGGGGTGTTGGCCCGGGCGCCGGCGAGGGCCGAGAGGGCGACGGCGACGGCGAGGAGGAACCGTTCGAGCACGGGATGATTATGAACCGAAAACGGGAGGTGAGCCAACAGCCAAGACGGACCGGTCCCATGGAGTGCGCCTCGAAGCCCGCTTGGCGGGTGCCGCGGCGGGCGGAGGTCCCCCGTGCTGGCGTGAAGGCGGTGGCGCGAGCCGCCCGCATTCAGGGGCCGCGAGTTCCTGGAAAGTCGCGTTCGCAATCACTTTCCGTGCGGGCTAGGTTCCGCGCGTGACAGCGACTGAGAACGCGATCCTTGAGGCCTTGCTCGAACTGGAAAAGGCAGCGACCACCGCCGGGGCCTCCCAGGCAGCGACCCAGGCGAAGGTGCCGATCCTGCCCATCCTTGAGCGGATCGACCGCTTGGCGACGGAGCTGCCCCCGACGGCGCCCGGGGATCTGCGGCATTATCTCCAGCGCAAAAGTTACGAAAAGGCCCGACTCCTCCTGCTGGACCGCGACGCCGAGAATGCTCGGGGACAGTGCAGGCATTGATTCGTTGCCGTTGAAGGCGTGGTTCAGCGGGGTGGAACCATCGATGACCCCAAAGCGCGGATCAATTCCACCCGCTTGCGATTGGCGCCGAGATCGGAGTAACCCAGGCGGGACGCCGACCGCACATGAATGACCTTGGCGGATCGGTCGACGAGAAACTCGATGTCGTCGACGAACCGGCAGACCAGGGATCGGAACTCGTAGTGCAGGTAATCGTCGTCCTTTCGCACGAGCCGCGTTCGGGGAATGGATGCGATCGCGGATTGGAGGCGGGCGTGGGCGGATTCGGGGGAGTCGGTGAAGGGGAGTGGATCAATGCGGGAATAGGCCGCATCGGACTGGCTGCTGACGCAGTTGGGAGAATCCGGGCAGGCGGCCAGGCGCCCCTCGGTAGTGCCCAGGCGTGTGGGGGAGGGGGCGCGGCTGTTGATCAGCCAGATAACGGGGAGGACGGCGGCGAAGCCGAGGAGACCGATCAGCAGCAGCATGCGGTGGGAGTTTCCGTGAGATTTGGGGATGAGCCCGGGGGACCGCGGTTCAGACGGCATAACGGGTGGCGATCCAGTCGGGGATGATTTCGGCCCGGCCGGTGGCGACGTTGACCAGGGTGTAGTGGCAGTGGCCGTCGCAGCAGATCTTCTGGTTCTCGGCCCGCCGGATCTCGAATTCGACGCGGACGGCGTCCTTTTCCATTTCCTGGATCCAGGTGGTGACGGTGAAGCGTTCGCCCAGGCGCAAGGGGCGCTTGAACTCGACGTGGGCGGAACGCTGGTACCACGCGAGGCCGAGCTTCAGGAATTCCTCCATCGCCATGCCGTAACAGCGGGCCATCTGGTCGAAGCGGGCGGTCAGGACGTAATCGAGGTACCGGCTGCTGTGGACATGCTGGAACATGTCGATGTCGTCGGGTCGCACCTGCATGTCGGAGATGAAGTGGGTTTTCCCGAGCGTCGGAGGGTTGCCGTCGTTCGCGGTGACTGGGGTTTCTGGCGCATCCAACCTCATGCGTTAGTAGCGCGAGCCTAGCTGAATGCATGACTGGGCGCGAGGCTTCCTCGGAGGAATCCTTGAGGGCGGGCGGGACGGAGGGCATGCTACCGCCATGCCGATTTACGAATTTCACTGCGAAGCATGCTCGGCTGACAGCGAGATCCTGGTGCGGTCGACCGAATGGAAGGGCACCCGGTGTCCGAAGTGCAGGTCGACCCGTCTGGAGAAGAAGTTCTCCGTGTTTGCGTCGTCCATGGCGGGTGGCGATTCGGCCGTAGCCGCGGGTTCCGGTGGGGCGGATTGCAGCGGAACCCCGTCGTCCTGCATGCGTTGCTGCGGGGGTGGCCCCCACCGACATTGATTCGTGGTTGGCGGTCGAATCCCTTGCACGCAAGACTCTCGCATGCGCGCGGTCCAGTTCGAGAAACCCCAGACGCTTCGGCTCATCGACATTGCGGAGCCCGCGGAGCCGGGGTCGGGGGAAGCCTTGGTCCGGGTCCACCGGGTCGGGATTTGTGGGACCGACTACTCGGGATGGCTGGGGAAGATGCCCTTTTTCTCGTACCCGCGAATCCCCGGGCATGAATTGGGAATTGAAGTGGTCCGGGTGGGGGATGGCGTGTCCCATGTCAGGCCCGGGGATCGGTGTTCGGTCGAGCCCTACATCAACTGCCAGTCGTGTTCGGCATGTCGACGAGGCCGGACGAATTGCTGCGAGAATCTGCAGGTGCTCGGCGTTCACACCGACGGGGGATTGAGGCCTCGGTTCATCCTTCCCGCCCGGAAGCTGCATCCCTCGAAACACCTGAGTTTCGACCCGTTGGCACTGGTCGAGACGCTGGCGATCGGGTGTCACGCGGTGAACCGCGGTCAACCCACGCCGCGCGAGACGGTTCTGGTGATCGGGGCGGGTCCCATCGGGCTGTCGGTTCTGGAGTTTGTGAAACTCAGTGGTGCGCGCCTGATCGTGATGGATTTGATCGCGTCGCGCCTGGCGTTCTGTCGGGAAGCCATGGGGGTGACCGACACCATTCTGGCGACTGGCGAGGACGGCGGCTTGGAGGATCTGAAACGATTGACGGGGGGCGAACTGGCCCACGTGGTCGTGGATGCCACCGGCAACCATCGGGCGATGAGCCAATGCCTGGGGTTTGCGGCATTCGGGGGCCGGGTGGTGTACGTCGGAATCACCCAGGCGGAACTTTCGTTTCCCCACGCACCCGTGCTGCACCGGCGCGAATTGACCCTGTTGGCATCCCGGAATGCGCTGCCCGACGACTTCTCCCGCATCATCGCCTTAATCGAGGAGGGGCGCATCGACACCCGGCCCTGGATCACACATCGGACGAATTTCGACCGTCTGGGGGTGGATCTTCCAGCCTATGCCCGGCCGGAGACCGGCGTCATCAAGGCGCTGGTCGAGGTGCCCGAATGATGAACGCTGGAGACCATCATGTCGTGGAGCCTTGCGTGATCCTGCCTGCTTCGCAGTCCGACGTCGCCCGTGCCGCGGAGTCGCAACTCCCGGATCCGGTGGCAGCGTCCCCTGGGTCGGCCTTCACGGGGGCGGTTCCGTCGTCGGCGGAACGCGAGTCGGTGAATGAATGGCTGGAATTGGGCTCGTCGGGCATTCACGGGCGCGGTGGCTTTGCGCGGTGTGCGATCCCGTCCGGGACCTCGATCATCGAGTACCTGGGCGAGCAGGTGTCGAAGGAGGAATCCACCCGGCGCTGCGTGGAAGGCAATCCTTACATCTTCACGATCAATGACGCGTGGGACATCGACGGGGACGTGGCGTGGAATCCGGCCCGCTTCTTGAACCACAGCTGCGGGCCGAACTGCGAAGCGCAACAGGAAGGGGATCGCATCTGGCTGGTGTCGCTGTGCGACATCGAGGCCGGGGAGGAACTTACCTTCAACTACGGCTACGACATCGGCGAATGGCGCGATTATCCGTGCGGGTGTGGCGCCTCGAACTGCCTCGGATTCATCGTCGCAGAGGAGTTTCACGAGCAGGTGCGTGTCGAATTGACCCGCGAAATCGCGGTGGCCTCGACGCCCGACCCGGAACCGCCGTCGTCGGCGCCCTGACGGCCGTTCCCAAGTCCACTCGCTCTGGCGCTTCGAACGTCACCTCACATGCGAATCCTGGTTGTTGAAGATGATCCGAAGATTGCCTCATTCGTGGTGAAGGGGCTGAAGCAGAGCGGCTTCGCGGTGGATCATTTTTCGGATGGCGACGAGGCGCACACCATGGCGGTCACAATCACCTACGACGCTGCGGTGGTCGACGTCATGCTTCCGGGCATGGACGGACTCTCGCTGGTCCAGCGACTCCGCCGGGAAGGGGTTCGGATGCCGGTGATCTTCCTGAGCGCGAAGGCTTCGGTGGAGGACCGCATCCGGGGATTGCAAGCGGGCGGGGATGACTACCTGACCAAGCCTTTCGCCTTCTCAGAGCTGTTGGCCCGGGTTCAGGCCTTGATTCGACGGGCGAGCCAGACCACGGAACCGACCCGGCTGGAGGTGGGCGAATTGAGCCTGGATTTGCTCAGTCGCGCGGTGATTCGTGCGGGGCAGGCGGTGGAATTGCAGCCGCGCGAGTTTTCCTTGCTGGAGTATCTGATGCGTCATGCGGGACGGGTGGTAACCAAAACGATGATTCTGGAGCACGTGTACGACTATAGTTTTGACCCACAGACCAATGTCGTCGACGTGCTCGTGTCGCGGTTGCGCCAGAAGGTCGACCGGGAGTTTCCGACAAAGATGATTCACACGATCCGAGGGGTCGGCTATGTCCTCAAGAGTGCTTGAGCACCTCCGTCGCTCCCTCGCGATCCGGCTGAACATCTGGTACTCCGTTGTCTTCATTGCCAGCGCCGCGGTGCTGTTCCTGCTGACCTACGCGCTGCTGTTCGCGGCGACGGGCCGCAAGGACCAGGAACTGGTCGATTCCCAGCTCAAGGAATACGCGGCGGTCTATGCCGAACGGGGCGCGCGTGGCCTGGGCCAGTACATTCAGCAGACCACCCGGGATCCGGCGCGAATTCCCATCGTACGGATCACCGCACACCGCGGACCTTCGTTGTTGGTGGCTGCGCCGACGGGATGGGTGGCGCAGGAACTGCGCGAAGTGGGGCCTGGGTGGTACCAGCGCGACCTTTGGCTGCGCGTGCCGCAGGATGCGCACAGGGATCTGGTGTTTGGAGCCGTTCAGCTCCGGGATGGATCCTGGTTGGAGGTGGGCCGGGTGACCGACAGCCGGGAGGCGCTTCTGCAGCCGTTCCGCAGCGCCTTCTTCGGGGTGATGATCCCGGTGGTGGGTCTTGGCATTCTGGGCGGCGCCTTTCTGTCCCATCGAGCCACACGTCCATTGCGGGAGATCGTTTCCACCGCCCAATCCATTCTGCGGACCGGTCGCCTCGACGAACGCGTGCCCATCGGGCCGTCGAACGACGAACTCACCGAGTTGGCTCGCCTCTTCAATCAACTACTCGACCGCAACCAGACCCTCATCCGCGGAATGCGGGATTCGCTGGATAATGTGGCTCACGATCTGCGCACTCCATTGTCCCGATTGCGCGGCACCGCCGAAATGGTCCTTCGCAATGCCCCCGACTCGAACGCCTCCCGGGAGGCCCTGGCGGATTGCGTGGAGGAATCGGACCGGGTACTCGAGATGCTGAAGGTGCTTCTAGATGTGGCGGAAGCGGAGGCCGGGGTGATGAAGCTCGACTTAGCGGAGGTCGACGTGCGGACGCTCCTGACCGAGGCCGTCGAACTCTATGGGTACGTCGCCGAAGAGCGGCGTGTGACGGTGGATTTAGAGCCTGGTGAGCCCTGCATGGCCCGGGTGGACCGTGCGCGGTTGAGGCATGTGACCGCCAACCTGCTCGACAACGCCATCAAGTACACGCCCGCGGGTGGGCGGGTCACCCTTCGCACCCGCCAGGAACCGGACGTGGTTGTGCTGGAATTCCAGGACACGGGACAGGGGATTGCCCCGGAGGAACAGGGTCGCATTTGGCAACGGCTCTACCGGGGGGACAAGAGCCGGTCCCAACGCGGCCTGGGCCTGGGACTTAGCCTGGTCAAAGCCATCGTTGAGGCCCACGGCGGCCAGGTCGCGGTCCATAGTATTCCGGACCGCGGATCCATCTTCGAAGTCCGCCTGCCAAAGTGAAGGTGATGGGTCAGGGCGCTTTCGCTTCGGCGACATCCGGGCGGCCGTGAGATCCCGGAGTCAGCTCGAGATCCCACTCCTGCTCGTTCCGAGCTACTCCGCATCGCGTCGCTTTCGACCCGAGGAAATTCTGAGCTGCCTCGCGAAATTCATGGAAGCGACTGACCACGAGTTCTGGCCGGATTCGATTTCCTTGCGGGACCACCGCCTGTTTGTCTCCGACCGCATCCATGGAAGTCAGGCGGTGACGGACCTTTATCTGCTCGCCCTCGCGTGCGAGAAGGGAGGGCGGTTGGTCACGTTCGATCGGGGAATTCCCGTGTCTGCCGTCCGCCTGGCTCAGCCTGGGAACCTGTGCGTGCTGTAATGCCCTTCCAGTTAAGGCTTTGCCTCAAGCAAACGCCGTATGGCGCCCATCAGGACGGATTCCACTTCGGGTGCGACGTTCGACGCGGCGGGGCTGGTTTCGTAGCCACCTTGATCGTAGGCGATGGAAGTGCCGATGTAGCCGGGGCCGTAATCACCGTAGGCCGCCATGGCCACAAAGAGGTCGGGGCGCATGGCTTTGGCGGCGAGTTGGTACTCGACGAAGAGCTCGCCCGGGAGATGGAGAATGCGAGCCGAACCAACCTTGAGGCAGGAGATTTCGAGGGTTAGACCGGCATGGCAGCGTTGGAGCCAGGCTAGTTTGGAAGCGCCGCCGGAGAGAAAGAAGGCGGCGTCCTTTCCCTTCAGTTGGGCCCGAAGTTGGTCGGTGGAGAGGTGCTTTGCCGAGGGAAGAGACACTCGGTCGACGGTCCAGGCGACGGCCCCGGGGGTCACGGCTTCGCGCTGAGTGGATTCCCAGGCGCGCCGCATACCGTCGGCGAGCCGTTCGCCCAGGATGCCGCGGTTCTCCTTGGAACCATCGTTGTATTTCCCGGCGCCGAGGTTGCCGCCGGCTCCGTTGAAGTGGACGTGGAGGGCGTCGGGGAGGGCCAATTGCCGGAGGAATCGGGCGACGCCGGGAATGTCAGGATTGGGGATGCCGGTACGGTAGTAACTCTGGGGGTGAATAGCGTAGTAACTGAGAATGGCGAGCGGTTGATCGGCATTCCAGAAGCTGACCAGGGACACGAGGGGGTCGATGGTTCCCTCGGGTTCGGCGCGCAGCGCGGGGTCGGTGCAGGTGGTGTAGCGGACGGCGCGGACCTTGCCGTCGGGCCCGAGGATGCGGCGGTTGGACGCCACTTGATGAACGGGTGCGGAGCCGCGGCCGACGTGGGTGACGGGTTGGGCGGTGGCCACCGCCTCGCGGACTGCGACCTCGAGGCGGCGGAGAACTTCCCGGGGGAAGTCACCGTTGTAATTGCGAGGGTCGACACCTGCTTCCTTGAGGATGGCTTCGGCCCCAAAATCGCAATCGGGCGCGTCGTGTTGATGCAAGGCGTGGACCGCCACCCGTTGCCGCTGGGTGCCGGCGGCTTTGGCGAGAGTGTCACGGAACGCGTCGTGGCCTTCGTTGGCGATGCCGATCCAATCGAGGGCGCAGAGCACGATGGGATCTCCTTCCCCGAGGATCACTATCCCGCGGGCACGAAGCCCGAGGTCCCACCCATTGGTGACGGGATCGTAGGCCATGTGGCTGCCGATGGGTGGGGTGGCATCGATGTCGAAACGGGCGAGACGCAGCGCGGCAGTGGAAGTGGTGGCGGCATGGGCGGTCAGGCTGGATGGCAGCCAGGGGCTGAGCATCCAGGCGAGGGCGACCATCCAGAATCCGAAGCGGGCGGTAAGTCCGAATCGCGAGTGGATCGAAAGCTTGGACCCAAATGAAGACCATGAACCGAAGAGCGAGGCTCGGAAGGGAGGCCCGGAGCGCCGAAAGAGCCGTAGCCCATGGCGTGAGTCATGGGACGTTGCGGGAAATGGATGAAGCCCCGTAGGGGCGACGGAGGGAGGGGAATCTGATCGCCCCTGCGGGGCTTGAGATCGTTCGCGATAGCCAACCCATGGCTGACGCCATGGGCTAGGGTCTGGACGCCCCTCCGGGGCTTGGGAATGGGACCACGAACGGTTCATGGGGGGACCGTAGCGGGTGGGCTTGGGGGGAAGAAACCTGAAACCGGGGGAGTCGTGGCTTGCCGCGGGCGAGCTGAAGAGGGAGAAGGAGGGAACTCCCCCATGATCTACGTCGTCACGAATCGAAGGATCGAAAGCCGGACCGAAGGCGGACGAACGGTCGAAACCATCCATAGCAACGGCGAGGAGTCGGCGCGTCCGGTCTTCCGGATCGCGACCGTGGAACTCGACAAGGCGGATCCGAAGAAGGACCAAGTCACGCTCGTGCCCGACGAGTTCGTCGAGTCGTACGACACGATGGAAGCGGACGTGCCGCTGGACCGGGTGTTTGGCACGCGCCGGATGTTCCTGGACCTCTATCGGCAGATGACGGATGCACCCGCCGACAAAGGGGACACCCTCGTGTTCTTGCATGGGTTCCAGTACTCGTTCGAGGCGTCCCTCGATCACATCCGGAAATTGAGCCAAGTCTATCTTGAGGCGAAGGACTGCTCAGTGGCGAACCTGGTGTATTTCTCGTGGCCATCGGCGGGAGCGCTGACCGATTACAAAGACGATCAGGTCGACGCCATCGAATCCGGCAAGCTATTGGGCCGGTTGTTTCGCAAGACCCGGCAGTTCTTTCTGGAGTTTTTCGGGAGCAAGGAGGCGGTGAGGAACGAGTATTGCGGCCACCAGATCCATCTCGCCGCCCACTCGATGGGCAACCAGGTGCTCACCTACATGATCCACGAGATGAACTGCTATCCGCAGGTGCCTTTTTCTTTGTTTGGTGAGGTTTTGCTGCTGAACGCGGACGCCGACTGGAATGTTTTCGAACCCGGCCAACCGCTTCACCGGCTTCCCGAGTACTGCGAGCGGACCCACATCTACAACAACTACAGCGACGACGCCCTTTGGATCTCGCAGCACACGAAAAACTTCATGAAACGGTTGGGACGTCACGGTCCCATGAGCCTGGATAACCTTCCACCGCGGACCAAGGTGGTGGATGGGTCGGGGCTGAAGGCCAAAGGCGGGAAAGTGGCGGCGGCGGCGATGAAGGACCGGTTTGCCGCGCGGGCGGCGGAGATCACCGGCCAGAAAGTACCGACGCGGGAGCGGTTGATGGATCATTGGGGCTACCTGTACCGGCCGGAAGTGATTGCCGATGTGAAGGCGGTGCTGGCGGGGGTGGGATCGACGTCGATCACGGGGCGGACCTCCACGCCGCATCCGAACCTGTTCAAATTGGCGAACGTAAGCGGGTAACCGGCGAAAACGCGTGTTGCCAGCGGGAGTGAGGGCGGTAGCCTGAATGCCCCGTACGTCCGCGGTGGCGGAACGGCTTCGCGGGACTGCACCCAAACGAGAATGAAGAGCTACGATATCGCGGTCATTGGCGGCGACGGAACGGGTCCTGAAGTCACGCGCGAGGCGCTGAAGGTTTCCGAGGTCGTGGCGAAGAAATTCGGGTTCAAACTCAACTGGCACCCCTTCGATTTCGGAGGCGACCGGTACCTGAGGACGGGGGAGGTCCTTCCGGACAGCGCGGTGACCGACCTTCGCAAGTTCAAGGCGATCTACCTCGGGGCGGTGGGTCATCCCCAGGTGAAGCCGGGAATTCTCGAGAAGGGCATTTTGCTGCGTCTCCGGTTCGAGCTTGAGCAGTACATCAATCTTCGGCCTGTGAGGCTGTATCGGTCCCAGGATTGTCCGATCAAGGACAAGGGACCCGAGCACGTTGACTTCGTGGTAGTGCGGGAAAACAACGAGGGACTCTATGCCGGCGCCGGTGGCAACCTCTTCAAGGGTTCGCCGAACGAGGTGGCCGTTCAGGAGTCGATCAACACCCGGCGCGGGGTGGATCGCTGCCTGAAGTACGCCTTCGACGTCGCCAAAAAGCGGCGTGAAGGCCGGACTTGGAAAGGTTTGAAGGCCGAGGACGCCGAGGCGGGCAAGTCCTCCCAGCTCACGTTGTGCGGCAAGACGAACGTCCTGACCTATGCCTTCGATTTGTGGTGGCGGGCGTTTCAGGAAATGGCCCCCGGCCATCCCACGGTGAAAACGGAATACGCACACGTGGACGCCATTTGCATGTGGTTCGTCAAGAACCCGGAGTGGTTCGATGTGATTGTCACGGACAACATGTTCGGCGACATCATCACGGACTTGGCGGCGATGATTCAGGGCGGACTGGGCGTGGCGGCGGGCGGAAACATCAACCCTGAGGGAACCTCAATGTTCGAGCCGATGGGTGGCAGCGCTCCCAAGTACACCGGGCAGAATGTCATCAACCCGCTGGCGGCGATCAACGCGGCCAGCATGATGCTCGATTTCCTGGGTGAACCGATCGCCGGAGCGGCGGTTGAAAACGCCGTCATCCAGATCATCAACACCAAGATCCAGTCCCTCGCTGCCGGCCGCATGGGTCACAGCACGACGGCGGTGGGGGATCTGGTTGCCGGGGCCCTCTAGGACGACGCCGGCCTCCGGGTGCGCATGCGCCACATTCCGTTCCACGACACTTGGCCTGAGAGTTGGCGATACAGCCACCCGTACGATCGCCTGGAAATCTGGGGTGATCTTCATCATCGAGGGTACGCGTATGCCTACCGGGAGCGCCGACAGCACGCCTTGGAACTGATCCGCCGTGCCGTGGCCCCTCCGGGACGAGTGCTGGACGTGGCGGCAGCCCAGGGAAACTTTACCCTGGCCCTGGCCGAGGCGGGATACGAAGTCACCTGGAATGATCTCCGTTCCGACCTCGCGGATTATGTCCGTCTGAAGCACGAGCGCGGGGTGGTCCATTTCGCGCCGGGCAACGCCTTCGATCTCGGCTTCGGGCCGGAGTTCGACGTCGTGTTGATCACGGAAATCATCGAGCACGTGGCCCACCCGGATGCCTTTCTGCGCAAGGTCGGGGGATTGGTGAAGCCCGGCGGGCATGTGGTCATGTCGACCCCGAATGGCCGGTATTTCCGCAACCCGCTCCCGCGGTTCTCCGATTTTCCGGACCCAAGCGTCTTTGAATCCCGCCAGTTCAAGCCCGACGCGGATGGCCACATTTTCCTGCTCCATCCTGACGAACTGGGGCGTCTGGCGACTGCGGCGGGTTTGGAGCTGATGGAGGTGCGCCTCTATAACAATCCGCTGACGGGTGGGTGCCTACGGACGGAGCCGCTGCTCAAGGTGCTCCCGCGCTCGTGGGTGTTGGCGGCCGAGTCCTTGACGCGCCGGTTGCCGAAGGGGCTACGGGAGCGGGTTTGCACGGGAATGGCGGCCCTTTTCCGCCGGCCCGGCGAGTCGGGTACCCAGATGTCCGGGTCCGGAATCGAGCGATGAGCGGATGGCAGTCCGATGAGCCGTTTGCGGTGCGGCACGCCGTGCTTCGCGACGTCCTGGAGCGCATGCGCGATCCACAGGAGCGATTGGCCTGGGTGGTGGAGCGTTCCCGGGCCCGCGCCCCGATCCCGTCTGAGGACCGGACGGACGCCCGCCTGGTGCCCGGTTGCGCGGCGCGGCTTTGGCTGGTTTCGGAATTCAGCGAGGGACGCTGCCATTTCGCCTGTGATTCGGATTCTGCGATCCTCAAGGCCGCCGCCGGGCTGTTGTGCGAGCTCTACGACGGTTTGACTCCCGACGAGGTCCGAACGGGGGAGCCGACGCTCCTCGCCGAGTGCGGCTTGATGTCCCAACTCACGGAGAATCGCCGAAAGACCATCCTGCGGGTGCGCGAGGCGATCCGGGAGTTTGCGGTGGGCGGCCGGGCGGGCTAGGAACGTCCATCATGCGCCTGTACGACGCCCACAACCATCTTCAGGACGAACGGTTTGGCGGGCAACAGGACGACTTGCTCGCCCAGTGCCGGGAGGTGGGCGTGGCACGCATGGTGGTCAACGGCTCCGGGGAGTCTGACTGGCAAGCGGTCGCTGAGCTCGCCCGGCGACATCCGGATCGGGTCATTCCCGCCTTCGGCATCCATCCCTGGTACGTCCATGAACGGACCCCGGCGTGGAAGGAGCGGCTGAATCGGTACCTGGACGATGTTCCTGGCGCGGTGGTGGGCGAGATCGGATTGGACCGGTGGATCCTGGAATGCTCGCCTGCGGCCCGGGCGGGGGTCTCCCAGGTTCTCGCCGAGTTTCGGGCGGCACCCTTCGCTGAGCAGGAGGAGGTGTTCGGCGAACAGTTGCAGATCGCGGCCGAGCGGAATCTTCCCGCGAGCCTGCATTGTCTCCAGGCCTGGGGAGCGCTGGCCGACCGGCTGAGGTCGGGACGGCGGCCCGCCTGCGGCTTCCTCCTTCACAGCTTCGGGGGCCCGGCGGAGATGGTGGGTTCACTGGCGAAGCTGGGAGCTTACTTCGGATTCCCCGGCTACTTCCTGCACGAGCGAAAGGCCCGGCACCGGGAGACTTTCCGGCGGATCCCGGAAGACCGGTTGCTGGTGGAGACAGATGCTCCGGACCAGTTGCTGCCCGGAACGGAAGAACTGGGCCGGGTGTTGGGTGTGGCGGAGGAACCCGCGGAGGAATGGGACCTCCACGAGGTCGATGGGCGCCCGCTGAACCACCCGGCGAATCTGCGAACAGTGTATCGCGGGCTGGCCGTCATACGGAGCACGCCCATTGAGAAGCTGGTGGAGCAGGTGGAAATCAATTTCGCTGGGCTCTTTGGTGTGGCGTCGAAGGAGCCCGCAACGTGACCACGTCACCCGCCGAGGTAGGCGGAGCGGACCTGGGGATTGGCACGGAGGGCGGGGGAGGCGTCTTCGAGGGTGATACGGCCAGTCTCGAGCACATAGCCACGGTGGGCGACTTCGAGGGCAAGATTGGCGTTTTGTTCAACCAGGAGAACTGTGATGCCGCGCTCGCGGTTGATCTCCGAGATCTTGGCGAAAATCGTTTTCACGAGAAGCGGGGCGATGCCGAGTGAGGGTTCGTCGAGCATCAGGAAGCGAGGCTGCCCCATGAGGGCGCGACCGATGGCGAGCATCTGCTGTTCCCCACCCGAAAGCGTCCCGGCGATCTGGCGGTGCCGTTCCTTGAGGCGCGGGAAGAGGGTGAAGACGTATTCCAATTCGCGGGCGATGGCGGCGCGATCGCGCTGGAGGTAGGCGCCCATTTGGAGATTTTCGTGAACCGTGAGGTTGGCGAACACCATGCGGCCTTCCGGAACGTGGCTGAGGCCGAGCCGGACTATCTCATGGGGCGGGAGACTGGCGATAGGCTGGCCGTCGAAGACCACCGTGCCGCTGCGAGCCCGGACGAGTCCGGAGAGGGTGCGGAGGGTGGTGGTTTTGCCGGCGCCATTGCCGCCGATGAGAGTGACCACCTCCTTCGGGGCGACACGCAACGAGATGCCGTGCAGCACGTTGATCGCGCCGTAATTGACGTGGAGATCCCTGACTTCGAGAAGGCTCACGGTTCAAGGGCGTGTTCTTCGCCGAGATAAGCTTCGATGACCTTGGGGTTGCGACGGATCTCGGCGGGGGTGCCTTCGGCGATCTTCACACCGTAATCAAGTACGGTGATGCGTTCGCAGAGGTTCATGACCAATTGCATGTCGTGTTCGACCAGGAGCACGGCCAGTTGGAAACGTTCGCGGATCGACCGAATCAGGGCGGCCAGGGCTACTTTCTCGGTGGGATTCATCCCGGCGGCCGGTTCGTCCAGCAGCAGCAGGCGGGGTTGGGTGGCCAGAGCTCGGACGATCTCGAGACGTCGTTGGTCGCCATACGGGAGGCTGGTGGCCTGGACATCACGGACTTCGTCGAGGCCGAAGATGGCGAGCAATTCCACGATTCTGCGGGCCACGTCCGCTTCAGACTTGCCAAAGGACCGGCCGCGCCAGAGAGCCTGCCGGATGCCGTGCGGGTGGTGGAGCGTCATCGCGACGCGCACATTGTCGAAGACGGAAAGACTGGGGAACAGCCGGATGTTCTGGAAGGTGCGAGCAATGCCCCGGGCGGCGAGTTGGTAGGGGCGAAGTCCGGCGGTGGGTTGTTGATGGAACAAGATCCGACCGTCGGTGGGTTGGTAGACACCGGTGATGAGATTGAAGGCAGTGGTCTTTCCGGCGCCATTGGGGCCGATGAGACCGCAGAGGGCGTCGCCGGGAAGGGACAGACTCACCTCGGACACGGCGGTGAGTCCGCCGAAACGGATGGTCACTTGGTCGAGTTCGAGAATGGGCGGCATGAGAGGAGGGTCCGTGTTCGGTCGTCGCTCGTTCGTGGTCGGCTGGATGACTTCCGTTCTCGGCTCTCGCTTCCGGCCATCAAGCCTTGGCCTTGCGGGGGCCGACGAAGGTGAAGAGGCCCTGGGGGCGGGAGATCATGAGGACGATGATGAGCAGGGAATAGAGGATCATGCGGTAGTCGGCGAATCCACGGAGCACTTCGGGGAGGATGGTGAGCAGTATGGCGGCGAGGACGACTCCGAAGGTGCGGCCCATGCCACCGAGGATGACCATGACGACGATCTCGATGCTGCGCATGAAGTCGAAGCCGGTGGGGCTGAGGAACACCTTGTGATGGGCGTAAAGTCCGCCGGCGATGCCCGCGAAGAACGCGCCGATGGAAAACGCGGTGAGCTTGTAGCGGATCGGATTCACGCCCATGGCGCCGGCGGCGATTTCGTCGTCGTGGACGGCGAGGAAGCCGCGGCCGTAGGTGGAATTCACCAGGGACGCCACGACATAGACGGTGATGGCGGCGAAACTCCAGGCCCAGAGGAAGGTGGTGTGATTGGGAATGCCCTTGAGGCCGCTGGCGGCGCCGGCGGGTTCGAAGGTTTGGAAGAACACGCGGATGATCTCGCCGAAGCCAAGGGTGACGATGGCGAGGTAATCGCCGCGGAGCCGGAAGGAGGGGATGCCGACGGCGACTCCGGCGAGGGCGGCGAGGATGCCGCCGGCGACCAGGGACAGGGCGAAGATGCCGGGGATGAGGGCGGGTGGGAATCCGGCGCGGCTGGCGGCGATGGTGAGCATGGCGGACACGTAACCTCCGACGGCCATGAAGCCGCAGTGGCCGAGGCTGAACTGGCCGGTGTGTCCGTTAATGAGGTTGAGGCTGACGGCCAGGACGATGTTGATGGCGATGTCGATGGACACGCCGAGGTAATAGCGGTTGAGCCAGCCACTGGCGGCCTGGGCGACGGCGATGACGAGCAGGGCGACCAGGAGCCACCGTTTCGCACCAGATTGCAGCATCGTCGGCATCAGACTTTCTCGATTTGAGCGCGGCCGAGCAGGCCGGCCGGGCGGAAGAGGAGGATGAGGATGAGGGCCGCGAAGGCGATGCCGTCGCGGTAATTGGACAGGCCTTGCACGCCGCCGGCGAGGGTTTCGACGACACCGAGAACGAGGCCGCCGAGGGCGGCGCCGGGCAGGTTGCCGATGCCGCCCAGAACGGCCGCGACGAAGGCCTTGAGTCCGGTTTGGACGCCCATGAGCGGTTCGATCTTGGTGTAGGTCATGGCGAACAGGATGCCGCCGGCACCGGCCAGGGCGGAACCCAGGGCAAACGTGAACGAGATGATGCGGTTGATGTTCACGCCCATGAGCGCTGCAGCTTGTTCGTTGAAGGCGACCGCCCGCATGGCGGTGCCGACCTTGGTGCGCTGGACGACGAAGGACAGGCCGCCCAGGAGGAGGGCGGTCAGGGTGATGACGACCAACTGGTTGGTATTCACCGTGAGGCCGCCCAGGTGCAGGGTTTTGTTGGCGAGCAACTCGGGGAAGGTGCGCGGTGACGCGCCGAAAACCAGCCGATGCTGGCAGGTGAACTCGATGAAGAGCGAGACGCCAATGGCCGTGATCAGGACGGTCAAACGGGGCCGGCGACGGAGCGGTCGGTACGCGAGGTACTCGATGGAGGCGCCGATGCCGGCGCAAATGGCCATGACCGTGATGAGCACCACAAGGGCGCCAGCAATCGATCCTGGCGGGAAGACCCGTGCGACAGAGGGAGCGAGGAAGTACCCGGCGAAGGCGCCGAGCATGAAGACATCGCCGTGGGCAAAATTGATGAACCGAAGGACGCCGTACACCATCGTGTAGCCGAGAGCGATCAGGGCGTAGATGGCACCCAGGGAGAGACCGTTGAGGAGTTGCTGAAGAAACTCACTCATGCAGGGGCGTCGAGGGAGATGCACGGTTCATGGTGAGCTCCCTGTTCAAACATGACCTGCTCACGGGCCATCAACCGGGGCGCGAGGAGTGGAACGGACGGCCCTCATCCCGGCCTTCTTCCGGAGGGAGCCTGTTTCAACCCTCGCGACGGCTTGCATGGAAGGTTCATGGTGAGCCATTCACGGAGCCACGGTTTCCAGGTATTTGAACTTCCCTCCCTCAACCTTGAGGATGACGGCCGATTTCGAGGCGTCGCGGTTGGCGTCGATCGTTATCAGGCCGGTCACTGCATCAAAATTCTTCGAAGCCGCCAGGGTGTCGCGGATCTTGGCGGGTTCGGCCGAATTGCCGCGGCGGATGGCGTCGGCGAGGATCATCACCGAGTCGTAACCCAGAGCGGCCATGGCGTCGGGGGCGGCGTCGTAGCGCTTCTTGTAGGCATCGACAAACTGACGGCTTTTCGGGGTGCCGACGTCGGGGTGGTAATGGGTGGAAAAATGCTGGCCTTCGACGGCGTCGCGGCCGATCTCCACCAGTTTGTCCGACTCCCAGCCATCGCCGCCGAACAGGGGAACGTTGAGACCGAGTTGTTTGGCTTGGATGCAGATCAGGGCAACGTCGGTGTAGTAGCCTGGAACGAAGACCGCCTCGGGTTGGGTGCCCTTGATGGCCGTGAGCTGGGCCTTGAAATCGGTGTCACCCCCGTTGAAGTCGAATTCGGCTCCGACTTTCCCGCCATTGGCGAGGTGGCGTTGCTTGAAGAATTTGGCGAGCCCCTTGCTGTAGTCGCTCTTCACGTCGGTGAAGATGGCGACGTTCTGGACCTTCAGGGACTTCTTGGCGAAGTCCGCCATGACGGTCCCCTGGAACGGGTCAATGAAGCAGACGCGGAAGATGTAGTCGCCGGTCTTGGTGACGTCCGGGTTGGTGGACGACGGCGAGATCATGGGGATCTTGGCGTTCTGACAGACGGGGGCGGCTTCGAGTGATCGCGAAGATGCCACCTCGCCCAGGATGGCGATGACGCCGTCGCGGGCGATCAACTTGTTGACGACGGTTTGGGATTCGCCGGCCTTGGACTGGTTGTCCTCGGTGATGAGTTGGAGCGTCTTGCCGAGCAATCCACCGGCGGCATTGAGTTCGTCAATGGCCAGCTCCGTGCCGTTGTGGGACGACTGGCCGAAGGTGGCCTCCTTGCCCGTCAGGGAGGCGTACTCCCCGATTTTGATGGCGTTGGTGTCAGCCGTGGGACCGCAGCCGGCAATGAAAAGGGCCAGTGCGCCCAGGGTGGCGCCGGCCCACCGGGAAAAGATCGGGTTCATGATGGGATTGGGGCGGGGTTCGCCGCGTACGGAGCGGCAAATTAGGAGATGCGAACCGGCCTTTCAATCGAAACGCCATTCAAACACTTCCAGGATGCCAGCCCGGCGATCCGTCCATGGAGCGAAACGGTCGGCGCCCTCGGCTGGAATCCAGGTGATGCCCCGCCGCAACGGGCCGAGGTCCGCTTCCGCCCGCGCCATCAGAATCCAGTGCGAGGGTTCCTTGCCCAGAGATGCGTCCTCATGGCTGTCGTCGGAGGATCGGCAGATCATTCCGGCGTCCTGAGCGAGCGCGGCGAAGACGGGTTCCAGATTCAGGTAACGGTTCGAGATGTGGGCCAGCAACCAGCCGCGGGGGGCAAGTTTGCGAAGGTAGAGTTGAAGCGCCTCGCGCGTGAGAAGATGAACCGGGATGGCGTCGGAGCTGAAGGCATCCAGGACCAGAAGATCGAAGGCGGCATCCGGTTGTTCCTCCAGCCGAAGGCGCGCGTCGCCTTCGATGATCTCGACCGGCTTGGCCTGGGATTGCTCGAGGAAACTGAACCAGAGAGGATCGGTGGCGACCCGGATGACGGCGGGATCGATTTCGAAGAAGGTCCAACGTTCACCGGCCCTTCCGTAGGCCGCCATGGAACCGGCGCCCAAGCCAATCACGCCGATATGAGGCGTCCCCGTCGTCGTGGAATGGGACAGGGGGAAGGCGTCGAAGACCGAGCCGAGGGGGCCGTGACGGTGGTAGTAGGTCAGCGGCTCGTTCCTTCGTTCCGGATCCTGGAACTGCCGGCCGTGAATCGTGTTTCCGTGAACGATCTGGTGGGAGCGGGCGACGGGATTGTGGGTTACCCGGGTGATGCCGAAGAAATTGCGTTCGGAATGGATCGTGTGGCTCCAAAGTCCCTGGAGCCAGAGACCGACTCCGAAGGCGGCGGCGGTGGCGAAGGCCAGTCGGCGGGGGCGGTCCAACAAGGCGCAACAGGCAATCGCGGGCAAGCCGAAGACCACCGCATCCCGGAGACGGGGCGAATCGGCACCGATCCAAGGCACGGAGACGCCCAGGATGGCCATGACGACAGCGATCACGGTGGCCCAGGCGATGTCGCGCAGCCAGTCGGTGGCTGGGGCGGGATGGGAACGCGGCTTCGATGGGGCTTCTTCAGGTGGCACACCCTTCCTGGCGGCGACCCGGGGGGGCAGGGCGAGGCAGGCCAGGGCGATGGCGAGCGGGTATTCGGCGACGGTTTGGAAGAGGTGCGGAGCGAGCAGGGCGTTGAAGGCGCTTCCCAGGACGCCGCCGATCGCCAGGGCGAGGTAGAAGCCGGTGAGTTGCTCGGCCGGGGGGCGGAGGGAGACGAGTCGTCCATGGCAGACGACCCCGGCCAGGAACAAGAACCCGAGATGAAGGGCGATGAGCAACGTGACGGGTTGAGTGGCCCGGCAAAGGATCACATACAGGAGGGCGGTGGCGAGAAACGGCAGGATGCGGTTGGCGGCGCGGATGGACCACTGGCCCGTGCGGGCGAAGGCGACGATGAAGGTGGTCAGGTACAGGGCGAGCGGGACGATCCACAACAGCGGAACGCTGGCCACATCGGTGGTCAAAAACAGAGTGCAGCCCTGAAGGAGGCTGGCGGGGATGGCGCCGAGTCCGATCCAGACGAGCCAGGAACGGGTTGCGGGCCGAGTGCCCCTACCCGAGCCCTGTCCGGCGAGCAGGCGAGGGGAGAATTCGCCTGGGGAGGCATCCGGTTGCGCAGAAGACGGGACACGCGCCGCGACCGATCGACGGACCTGGAGCCACCCGGTGAGCAGGATCAGAAGGCCCCAGGCGAAATAGGTGCCCGTCCAGAGGTGGGCCTGGCGGTCGAGGTCGAACAGGGGTTCAAAGATCAACGGGTAGGCGAGCAGTGCTCCCAGGCTTCCGGCGTTGCTGGCGGCATAGAGGAAGTAGGGCTCATGAAGGTCGCCGGTCGCGTGAGCGTACCATCGCTGCAGCAGCGGACTGGCGAGGGCGAGGGCGAATCCCGGCAAGGCGACCTGGGCGCTCAGCCTCGCCAGCAACCAGAGGAGCGGATGCTCGGGCGGCGAGGTGGGGGTGTTCCCGAGGTCGAGCGGAAGGGAGAGAGCTCCGACGATGGCGATCGCGACAAACACCGCCCATTGAATCGTGGGGGAACAACGTCGCGCGAGGAAGTGGGCGGCCGCATACCCGGCCAGGACCACCGACTGGAAGAAGACCATCGACGTGTTCCACACCGCGGGCGTGCCACCGAGGATGGGGAGGGCGGCGCGGGCTGCGAGCGGTTGGACCGCAAAGAGCAGCCCGGCTCCGAGCGCCAGCGTGAACGCGAAAAGAACAGGCACGCGAAAGCGCGATTCAGCGGGTCAACGCACGAACTCGACGACCTGGGAGCCGTCGGGGTTCTTGAACCGCGCTCCGTTCGAAGACGTCAGGAGCTGGGACGAGGCGGTGATGGCCTGGGAGAACTGTTGTTCCAGTTGCATGGCAGCAGCGGTGAGGAGAGTGGCGAGGGGCTTGGTGAAGGAATTCTGAAAGGCCTCGGTCACTGTTCATGATAGAGCGAGGAAAGGGATGCGTCTTCAGGCGTCGGGATACGAACCGAGAATTTTCACGAAACTGGAGTTTTTCGAGAGTTCATCAAGGGCGCGGGCGACGGACGGATCCTCGTAGTGTCCTTTGACGTCGACGAAGAAGAAGTAGGCCCAAGCCTTGCGTTTGCTGGGGCGCGATTCGATGCGCGTCATGTTGATCTTGTGACGCGAGAGCGGGGCGAGGGCGCGGTGCAGGGAGCCGACTTCGTCCACGACGCTGAAGATGAAGCTGGTGCGATCCCGGCCGGTGGGGGAGCCGCATTGACGGCCGAGCACCAGGAATCGGGTGGCGTTGGTGGAATTGTCCTGGATGTCGGTTTCGAGAATACGGAGGTCGTAGCGTTCGGAGGCGAGGGAGCTGGCGATGGCCCCGGTGTTCCGGTAGCGGGCGGCGAGCTCGGCGGCGCGGGTGGTGGATGATGCCTCGATGATCTCGGCGGCGGGCAGGTGGATCTGGACCCACTGACGGCATTGGGCGAGAGCCTGGGGATGCGAGTAGAGGCGCTTCACCTGGTCGCGCCGCGTGGCCTTGCTCAGCAGGCAGTGTTGGATCGGCAGAATGATCTGGGCGACGATCTTCAGCTCGCTGTCGATGAACATGTCGAGGGTGTGATTCACGACCCCCTCGGTGGAGTTCTCAACCGGCACGACACCGTAATCGGCGCGGTTCTTGGCGACGTCGGTGAAGACGTCGCCGATCGTCTTCATCGGGGCGTATCGGAGGCTGGAGCCGAAACGGCGGATGGCGGCCTGGTGGGTGAACGTCGCCTCGGGGCCGAAGTAGGCGATGGTCATCGGCTTTTCCAAGGCCAGGGCGCTGGACATGACTTCGCGGTAAATGTAGCGGAGCGAATCGTCGGTGATCGGGCCCTCGTTGAGTTTGCAGATGCGTTGGAGCACGGCGCGCTCCCGGTTGGGAACGTAGATCTCCTGCCCGGCGGCCCGTTTGAGTTCGCCGATCTGGAGAACGTGGCGCGTCCGTTCGTTGAGCAAGTGGACGATCTGCTCGTCGCAGCGGTCGATGGCCTGACGCAGTTCCGCGAGGGTCATGGGGGGCAAGTCTGGAATGAGCGTGGTCGGGGAAGGAGGTTGAACGCGGCTCAGGCCGAGTAATCGAGATAGACAGTCCGGCTGCGGGTGTAGAAGTCGAGGGCGGCGAGGCCCTGTTCCCGGAAGCTGTCGGTGCTGCTCCCCTTCACGCCTCCGAAGGGCGCCTGGAGAGCGAGACCCGTGCTGACCTGATTGACCTTCACCACGCCCGCCTGGATGCGGTCGACGTAGCGCATGGCCTTCGCGAAATCGCGGGTCACCAGGCTGGCGCTCAGGCCGAATTCAACCTCGTTGGCCACCGTGATCGCCTGGTCGAAGTTGTCGACCGCGAGGATGCCCACCACGGGGCCAAAGACTTCTTCGCAGGCTAGCCTGGAACCGGGCTTCACGTCGGTGAGCACGGCGGGCTCCATGAACCAGCCGTGGGCGTGGTCGCCGTCGGTCAGGCGCCCGCCGCCGGTCAGAATGCGAGCTCCTTCGCCGGTGGCGATGTCGAGGTACTGGAGGTTGGTCTTAAGTTGGGACTCGCTGACGGCGGGCCCCATGGTGACGCCTTCCTGAAGACCGTTGCCGACGCGTATGGCCTTGGCCTTGGCGACCAGCTTTTCGGTGAAGGCGTCCAGAACGCTACGTTCGACGATGACCCGGCTGGTGGCGGTGCAGGCTTGTCCGGTGAGTCCGAAGCCGGAGATGGCGACCAGGCGGGCGGCGAGATCTAGGTCGGCGTCGGCGAGCACGATGGTGGGATTCTTGCCGCCCATTTCCATTTGGGCCCGGACCATGCGGGGGGCGAGGCCGGTGTAGAGCTGGGTGCCGACGGGGCGTGAGCCGGTGAAACTGACGGCGGCGACGGAACGATGCGAGACGACCTCATCGCCGAAAGCTTTGCCTGGGCCGGTGACGACATTGAGAACGCCGCGTGGAAGGTCGGCTTCGGCGAGGGCTTTGGCGACTTCGAGGGCGAGCGCGGGGGTGGCGCTGGCGGGTTTGAGCACGACGGTGTTGCCGCAAAGGAGGGCTGGGGCCGTCTTCCACACGGGAATGGCGACGGGAAAATTCCAGGGTGTGATCAGCGCCACGACGCCGAGCGGATCGCGGCGGGTGAACAGAAAATTGCCGGGCAGATCGTGGGGGAGCGTCTGGCCTCCGAGCGTGTAACTGAGCCCGCCGTAGAAGCGGAAGATGTCGATGGCGCGCTGCACTTCGCCGGTGGCTTCGGCGAGCGTCTTGCCCTCTTCTCGGGTGAGGAGCTGCGCGAGCGCCGTCTTGCGCGTGGCGAGGATCTGGGAGGTCTGGCTCAGGATGCGGCCCCGGGCGACGGAAGTCTGGGCCGACCAGGCGGGGAAGGCGGCGGCGGCGGCATCGAAGGCCTTGCGAACTTCGGCGGGACCTGCGGAGGGGTAAACCGCGACGGTCTCCCGGGTGTCGGCGGGATTGACGGTAGAGAATGTCTGGCGGGAGGCGGCGTCGACCCATTCGCCGCCGATGAAAAGTTGGTAGGTCTGCATGGACGTGAACGGTGGACGAAAAGACGTGGGGGTGAGGTTAGGGGAGGAGACGGGGTGAAGTCGTTCTGAAAAACGGCAGCCGATCCGGGTTCAGAGTTTGCCGAAGCGCCGGTGACGCCGGGTGTATTCCTCAAGGGCTGCGTAGAGCTGCGGTTTGCGGAACTCGGGCCAGAGGGTTTCAGTGACGACGAACTCGGCGTAGGAGATCTGCCAGAGCAGGAAATTGCTGACCCTCAATTCGCCACTGGTTCGGATCAGGAGGTCGGGATCCGGCCAGTGCCGGGTGTAGAGGTGCTCGGCGACCGTACGTTCGTTGATCTCGGCGGGATCAATGCTCCCGGTCTTGGCCAGCGCGGCGATCTCCCGGACGGCATCGACGATCTCAGTGCGACCGCCATAGCTCAGGCAGAGGATGAGGGTGAGACCGTTGTTCTTGGCGAGGGCGGCCTTGGTTTTGCGCAGTTGTTCCTGCACGAGTTCGGGCAGGCGCCAGATCTGGCCGATGGCTTCGAGGCGGACATTGTTGCGGTCGAGTTCGCCGATCTCGTTCTTGAGGTATCGGGCGAGGTACTTCATGAGGGTATCGACCTCGTCCTTGGGTCGGTTCCAGTTCTCGACGGAGAAGGCGTAGAGACTGAGGTAGCGGATGCCGACCTCGCCGGCGGCACGGACCAGTGTGCGGACAGATTCCGCCCCCTGACGGTGGCCCTCGACCCGTGGCAGACCGCGCTTTTTTGCCCAGCGCCCGTTGCCATCCATGATGATGGCGACGTGCTGGGGTAGGTTGGCGCGGGCCTCCGGGCTGAGGTGGGGGGTTGGGGTGCTCACAGCGCGCGCGCAACGGCCTGGATGGATCAGACGGGGATCGTTTGTTCGCGGGCCGGACCGACACTCGCGATGATCAGCCGGGCGCCGGTCATCTGGGAGATGCTCAGGAGATAATGGCGGCAGTTGTCGGGGAGCTCCTCCCAGCGAGCCGTCTTGTCGGTCGGGGTGAGCCAGCCAGGGAACGTCTCGTAGACCGGCTCGCAACGGACCATCGATTCGACGTCGGCGGGGATATGGCGGAGAACCGCGCCATCCACCTTGTAGCCAACGCAGACCTTGAGGGTGGCAACCGTGTCCAGCCCGTCGATGTTGGTGATGGCGAGTTCGTCGATGCCATTGACCATGCAGGAGTGGCGGGTGACGACCGCGTCGAACCAACCGCAGCGTCGGGCCCGTCCGGTGGTGGCCCCGAATTCGCGCCCGAGACCATGGAGCAGGTCGCTGATGCTGGCGTCCTCGGAGGGAAGCGGGCCTTCGCCGACGCGGGTGGTGTAGGCCTTCATGACGCCCACGACGCGGTCCATGCGGTTGGGCGGGACACCGGAGCCCGTGCTGGCCCCGCCGGCGGTGGTGTTGGATGAGGTGACGTAGGGGTAGGTGCCGTGATCGATGTCGAGAAAGGTGCCCTGAGCCCCCTCGAAGAGAATGTTCGATCCGCGCTGGGTCGATTCGTGCAGGTAGACGACGGTGTTGGCCACGAAAGGCCGCAGGCGGTCGGCAGCGGCGGAGTAATCTCGCAGCACGGTGTCGTAGTCCACGGGTTGAGCGCCGAGGGCCCGGAGGACCTCATTGTTCTCTTGGAGACGTTCGCGAAGCCGTTCGGGAAAACGTTTGGCGTTCATCAGGTCCACGATCCGCAGACCGACGCGGGCGGCTTTGTCGCCGTAGGTTGGGCCGATGCCGCGTTTGGTGGTGCCGATCTTGCCCTGGCCCTTGCGCACTTCGCGTTGGGCGTCGAGTTCGCGGTGCCAGGGGAACACGACGTGGGCGGTTTCGGAGATGATCAGATTCTTGGGGGAGACGTGGACCCCCAACTTTTCGAGGCCATCGATTTCGCCAATGAGGCTTACGGGGTCGATGACGACGCCATTGCCGACGACGCAGACCTTGTCAGGGCGGAGGATGCCGGAGGGGATGAGGTGGAGGACGTATTTCTGGGGCCCGACGAAGACGGTGTGGCCGGCGTTGTTGCCGCCTTGAGTGCGGACCACGATGTCGGCCTGTTCGGTCAGGACATCGATGATCTTGCCTTTGCCTTCGTCGCCCCACTGGGCGCCGACGAGAATCGTGTTCATTTCGGGACAAACCGCGTGGCGCTTGCCGCGCGTGGACAAAAAACACACCCCGAGGGAGGAACCCCCCGGGGCGCGGGCTCAGCGGTTGCGAGCGGAAGCTAGGAACCCAATGCGTCGGGTGTCAACGCGTCTGCCGAGGCTCAAAGCATGTGGCAGAACATGGCGTCGCGGAGTTTTGGCTCAAACCAAGTGCTTTTGGGCGGCATGATTCCGCCGGCGTCAGCAATGGTCATAAGGTCTTCGATACTCGTGGGGTACATCGAAAACGCGCAGGCGTACTCGCCGCTGGACACCAATTTCTCGAGCTCGCCGGTGCCCCGGATGCCTCCGACGAAGTGGATGCGCTTGCTGGTCCGTGGGTCGTCGATGCCGAACACCGGGGCGAACACATGCTTCTGCAGCAAGGTGACGTCGAGGCGTTCGATGGCGTCCCCCGTCGCGGTGCATTCCGGACGAAACGTCAGGCCGTACCAACGGCCGGCGAGGAACAGACCGAGTTCATGCTTGCGGGCGGGTCGAGGGGCACCGTCGGGGCGGATCTCGAAGATGGCTCTGAGTTTGGCCAAAAGTTGTTCTGGCGTAATGCCTTGAAGATCCTTCAGCACCCGGTTGTAGGGCAGGATCTGCATCTGGTTGTGCGGGAAGATCACCGTCAGGAAGTTCCCGCTATGCCCCTTGCTACCCCGGGACTGAAACACCCGCGCCGCCGCCGCGCTGCGATGATGTCCGTCAGCGATGTACAGGAACGGGACCTTGACGAATTCCTCAACGAGATACCGGATGCATGCTTCGTCCGCGACCCTCCAGGAGGTGTGGCCCACGCCATCGGCGGAGCGGAAATCCACCAGGGGCGTATCGGCCATGCGTTGGTGAATCCACTCATCCAGGCTTGGACGGGCGCGGTAGGTCAGAAAGACGGGGCCGGTCTGGGAGTTCAACGCATCGATGTGGCGGACCCGGTCGTCCTCTTTGTCCGGGCGGGTCAATTCGTGCTTCTTGATGGTGCCTTCGATGTACTCGGGGCAACTGGCAGCGGCGACCAGGCCCACTTGGCTGTGGGCCCCCATGACCTGCCGGTAGAGGTACAAGCAAGGTTGATTGTCCTGGGCCAGGGAACCGTCGGCCATCAGACGATCCAGGTTGGCCTTTCCTTGGGCATAAACCACTGGGCTGTAAAGATCTGTGCCTTGAGGTAGATCAATCTCGGGCTTGCTGACGTGAAGAAAACTGAGCGGATTGCCGGCCGCCATCTCCCGAGCTTCGTCGGACGACATGACGTCGTACGGAAGTTCGCAGATCCGGGCGGCGAGACTGGGTTTCGGGAGCAGTGCGGCGAAAGGTCGAATGGTGGCCATGGATAAAAGCGCGGCGCGAGCGTAGCCGGACGGGCAGGCACGCGAAACTCCGAAACTCCGATGACAACACTCCAACCGCTTGACGTGGTCGTCGCGGAAACGCAGTGACGGGGAAGACCTCCGAGGTGGCGGTGACGGACACTGGAGTGAAATGGCTGCTGGGCACCTACACGGGGAGCTTCAATCGCCGGCACAAACTCGTCGGCCACCTCTTTTCCGGGCGCTACAAATCGCTGATCGTGGATGGTTCCGGCACCGGTTACCTCAAGAGCGTGTGCGACTACGTTCACCTGAATCCAGCACGGGCCAAGATGGTGCCGGTGAATGCACGGTTGAAGAGTTTTGTTTGGAGCAGTTGGCCCTCGTATTTGCTGCCCCGATCGAAGCGCCCCGTGTGGTTGAGGGTGGATCGGTTGCTGGGGGAATCGGGCTTTCAGAAGGATGGCGCGGGGGAACGACAGAGTCTTGAGCAGTCTTTGGAAGCACGGCGAAGCGCGAAGGAGTGTGACGACTTCATCGCGATCCGCCGCGGCTGGTGTGTGGGTGCGGAAGCGTTTCGGCAGGAGTTGCTGGAGCAGATGAATGAACGTGTCGGGCCGGAGCATTTTGGCGAGGAACGGGCGGCAACGGCGGAAGCGGTGGCGGAACAAATCATCGCTGACGAACTGAAGCGGCTGCGATGGCGGGAGGCTGACCTTAAAGTCCGGCGCAAGGGAGGCCTGGAAAAAGTGGCGTTGGCGGCGCGTTTGCGCGGGGAGACAACCTTAACGGTGGGTTGGATCGTGGAGCGGTTGGGCATGGGAACACGTGGATACTTGAACCACCTGCTGTATCGACACCGTAAGGCTGATCGGGATAAGCCAAAATCAAGAACTGACCCCTAACTTGTTCGGGTTCGGGCCGACGATTCCGCGTCAGCCGACGCTTGGCTGCCGGTCGGGGCCTGCTAGGCTCTGTGTCATGCGATTTCATTCCACGGCGGCTTGCTTGGCATTTTTCTGCGGCGTCGTGGCCTGCCATGTCTCGGCTGGAGACTGGCCAGCTTGGCGGGGTCCAAAGGCCGATGGTACCACCACGGAGACCAATTTCCCGACCCAGTGGAATCCGACCCATCATATCCGGTGGCGAATCGATCTCCCGGACCGCGGCAACTCGACGCCGATCGTGGTGCGCGGAAAGGTGTTCATCACGCAGGCGGTTGAGCGGGACGGACGACGGTTTGTGGCGGCGTTCGATCGTCAGAACGGACGGTTATTGTGGGAGAAGGGAACGACCTATGCCGGCAAGGAGGAGACGCATGAGGACAACCCATACGCCGCGGGTTCGCCGGTGTCGGATGGGGAACGCGTGGTGGCGAGCTTTGGCTCGGCAGGGGTGATGGCTTTCGACCTGGAAGGCCGTGAGCTGTGGCGACGTGACCTCGGACCGCAGCAGCACCCATGGGGTCACGCGGCGTCGCCGGTGATTCTGGGCGATCGGGTGTTTGTCTACCACGGCCCGGGTCCAGGAACGCGGGTAGTGGCCTTTGATAAGCGCGATGGGAAGGTCTTGTGGGAGAAGCCGCTTCCGGAGCCGGTGCCGACCCAGCGCACGGACGGATTCAAAGGCCGCCTCCCGGGTGTGATTGGCAGTTTCAGCACGCCCCTGGCCGTTCGTCTGGACGGGCGCGACGAAGTCATTCTGAGCGTGCCCGAATCGTTGATCTCGGTGTCCGGGGAGACCGGAACGGAGCTTTGGCGCGCGGGCGGGCTGAATCCGTTGATGTATACTTCGCCGTTCCTGGCCGGAAAGACCGTGATCGCGATGGGGGGATTCAATGGCAGCACGCTGGCGGTTCGGGTGGGCGGGACCGGGGATGTGACGACCTCGCACCGGGTCTGGCGGGAAGAACGGTCGCGGAAAAATCGGCTCGGCTCGGGGGTCGTGAAGGACGACACCCTTTATGTGCTGAACATGGATGGGTTCTTCGAGTGCGTGGATCTGCGGACGGGCGAACAGTTGTGGGAGGAGCGGCTTAACGGGCCGGGAGCGGCCGACGCCTCGTGGTCTTCCGTGACGCTGGCGGGCGACCACATCTACTCCGTCAACCGGAGCGGCGACACGTTCGTACTCCGTGCGTCCCGCAAATTTGAGGTGATCGCCACCAACACGGTCGCCGAGCCGACCAATTCGAGCTTGGCCATGTCGGACGGCGAATTGTTTCTCCGCACGTGGAAGGGTCTGTGGTGCATCAGTGCGAAGGGAGATCTGGCCACGAAGTGATGCCGGCCTTCCCGTGCGACGTGGGCAGCGGCAGTCGACAGCTCATGAAGTTCCACCGTCGCCCGAGCACTGAAAAGCTTAAGGAGCGAAGGGTTCCCACATTGACGGCGACCGGGAGCCAGAGTAGCAGGCATCCAACGATCGCCACGGAATCTGGCCATGAAGACATCTCCCTTATCGCGTGTTTGCGGACTCGCCCTTGCGTTGGCCGTACTCACGTCCACCGTCTCCGTCATGTCGGAACTGCCTCCCCTGATCCCCAGGGATGTCCTGTTCGGAAATCCCGAGCGAACCAATCCTCAGCTCGCGCCGGATGGAAAGCGCCTGGCGTGGATCGCCCCGGACACTAATAACGTGCTCCAGGTCTGGGTCCTGACCCTCGGCCAGCAGGACAAACGCGTGGTCACCGCCGACAAGAAGCGCGGTGTCCGGATGTACGCCTGGGCGCACAACAGCCGGATGCTGGGCTATCTCCAGGACGCCGATGGTGATGAGAATTTCCAGGTCTACGGCGTGGATCTGGAATCCGGCAATGTCCGGAACTTCACCGCCATTCAAGGCGTGCGCGCCGAGATCGTCGGAGCGCACAAGGACTTCCCCGATGAATGGCTCGTGTCCCTGAATGCACGGGATCGGTCCACCTTCGACGTCTACCGGCTCAACCTGAACACCGGCGCCCTCGTTCTGGATACCGAGAATCCCGGCGACGTGGTGGGCTGGGGGACTGATCCGCAGTTTCGGGTTCGGCTTGCCTATGCGGGCTTGCCAGATGGCGGTTGGGAGATCCGCGTCCGCGATGATGTCCAGTCGCCCTGGCGGTCGCTGAAGAAGGTCGGCCCCGACGACAACCTGTCCCAGATCGATTTCTCAGCCGACGGAAAGTCGCTGTTCATCCAGTCGTCGGTGGATCGGGACACCGCCGCCGTTTTCGAGAAGAACGTGGCCACCGGGGTTGAGCGCCTGGTGGCTGCTTCCGACGAGGTGGATGTCGGCAATGTCATGGTGCATCCCGATCGACATGTGATTGAGGCGGTGTCCTTCGAGCCGGACCGCAGCCACTGGAAGGTTCTCGACCCGGCCGTTCAATCCGATTTCGACGGCATTCGGAAGCTGAACGACGGCGATTTTTGGGTGCAGAGCCGCAGCCAAGCGGATGATGTCTGGCTCGTGGGATTCACCAGCGACCGGGCTTCGACGACGTTTTACACCTGGGATCGCAAGGCCAGGAAAGGAGAGGTCCTGTTCAGCGTGAAGCCGAAGCTCGGCGAGTACGCATTGGCGCCGATGAAGCCGGTGACGATCACCGCCCGCGACGGTCTCAAGCTCCGCGGTTACCTGACGGTTCCGGTGGGAATTCCGACCAAAAGCCTCCCGATGGTGCTGAACGTGCATGGCGGTCCATGGGCGCGGGACAACTGGGGGATCGATCCCACCGCGCAATGGTATGCCAACCGCGGGTACGCGGTCTTGCAGGTGAACTTCCGCGGCTCGACCGGCTACGGGAAAAAGTTTCTGAATGCGGGCAACCGTCAGTGGGGACTCGCGATGCATACGGACCTGCTGGACGCCGTCGATTGGGCGGTCAAGGAGGGCATCGCCGACCCGAAGAAGGTGGCCATCACGGGCGGATCCTATGGCGGTTATGCGACGCTCGCGGGCCTCGCATTCACTCCGGATGTCTTCGCCTGCGGTGTCGACATCGTCGGTCCCTCGAACATCCGGACCTTGTTGGGAACCATCCCGCCGTATTGGAAGCCGGTGAAGGCGATGTTCAACGTGCGGGTCGGGAATATCGATGACCCCAAGGATGCGGACCTGGTCCGCGACGCTTCCCCATTGTTCAAAGCCGATCAGATCCGCCGGCCCTTGCTCATCGGCCAGGGTGCCAATGATCCCCGGGTGAAGCAGGCTGAGGCCGAGCAGATCGTGGCGGCGATCGAGAAGAACGGGGGCAAGGTCACCTACGTGGTGTACCCGGACGAGGGCCATGGCTTTGCCCGTCCCGAGAACCGCATCGATTTCCAGGGCCGGGAAGAGAGGTTTCTCGCGGACCATCTCGGCGGTCGGTACGAGCCCCTGATCGCGGAACCGCACCCCGGCGCGACTGCCGTGGTTCGCGTCGTGGGACGGTGAAGACCGGTTGGGCGTGCAAGTCGAAACATCCCTTGTCGTGTCGATTTCTACTCCGACCTTGGGTCCGGTCTCCTGGGACCGGATGATTTGGGCCGTGGAAAGGGTCCGCGAACGCCTGATGCGCGCTGCCTGCGCCCTCGATGCCGCCTCAGTTCCCTACGCGGTTGTCGGAGGGAACGCTGTGGCGGCACATGTCTCCCGGGTGGACGAAACGGCCGTTCGAACCACGCGCGACGTGGACATCCTTCTGCGGCCGTCCGATCTGGAAGCCGCCCGACTCGCACTCGAAAAGGCCGGATTCGTCTACCGACGGGTGGCGGGGCTCGGTACGCCGGGTGGCGAGGACGTGTTCCTCGATGGACCTAGGGCGATGGTCCGGGATGCCATTCACATCGTGCGGGCCGGTGAAAAAGTCCGACCGGATAGCGTGCTGCCCGCCCCTGATGTTTCCGATTCCGAACCGGGCGCTGGGTTTCTTCTGGTGACGCTGGCGGCGCTGGTCCGGATGAAGTTGACCCGTTTCAGGGATAAGGACCGGACCCATCTGCGGGATCTTCTGGAAACCGGGCTGATCGACGCGACCTGGTGTGAACGGCTGCCCGAACCGCTGAACGTGCGGCTCCGGGAATTGCTCGATCATCCTGAGTAACCGGTTGGCGAAATCTTCCGCCTGATCCGAATCCACGTAGTGCGAGGCGGAGGCATGGAGACTGTCGGTGGCTGGTTGGCTGCCATAAGCGGCGACGGGTGCCGAGTGGGCGATCGATCTGGGCCGCACGAACGGGGACGCGTTGGGGATCGGGTTCAGGCTACCGGGACCTCGGGTGGCGCGGTTGCGGATGGGGGAGTCGGAGTGACGTCCGCCGGGTGACGCTCCAGCAATGAACGCGCGGCGGCGTGGACACTGCCGATGAGTTCCGGCGGCGCCAGGACCTGGACGTGCCCACCCCAGCCCATGAGCCAGCGCTGGATCTCGACCAGGCTGCCGAGGCGGAGGTGAAGCTCAAGGCCACCGGTGGGCAGCTCCTTCAGTTCCTGCGACGGATGCCAGCGCTTCTCGCGGATGTAGTCGGCGACCGGTTCGTCAAAGCGGAGAACCACCTGGTAATCGCCGTCGCGTGAGAAGACTCCGAAGCTGTCACGCAATTGCTTCTCCAGGGCGAAGCGGGCGGGTTTCGGGAAGGTTTTGCCAGTGAGTTCGGCGGTCGCGATTCGGGTGGGAACGAAGGTGCGAATGGCCTGACGGAGGTGATCGAAGGCGAACAGATACCAATCGCCATTGACGTTGGCGAGATGGTAGGGATCAACGACCCGCGCCTCGGAGATTCGGGCCCCGGGTTTTCGGTAGGCGAGCCGCAGTTGGCGACGGTGCTGGATGGCGTCGGCGAGGGTTTCGAGCACGGGCACGTTGACGATCGGTTCGGCGCTGGTGCGGAAGCTGATGGTGTGATCCCACTCGGCGAGGTTGAGGGAGACGGTATCCGGGAGGGAGCGTTCGAGTTTCTTAAGGGCGGTGACGAGGCGCTCCTCGAAGGGGGTGCCGCGGTATTGCTGGAGTGCCTTCTCCGCGACGAGGAGGGCGAAGAGTTCGCCTTCGCTGATCTGGAGGGTGGGGAAGGCGTCGACCTCTTCCGTGTAGTGGAAGCCGTTGCGCGAAGCGTCGAACTCGACCGGCAGATTCATGCGGTCACGCATGAAGTCGAGGTCCCGGCGGATGGTCTTGGTGCAGACTTCGAGGTCGGCACCCAATTGGGTGGCGTTGGGGAATTTGCCGGACTGAAGGGCCGAGTGGATGCGCATCATTCGTTCCAGCGGTGGGCGTGATGTCGGCAGTGGACTGGGCTCGGAGCGGCGCTTCGGTTTCATGCGACGGGCGGAGGGTGGGGCGGCGTCAAGAAAGCGCAAGGGGCTGCATCGGTGCGCGGCACCTTGGTGTTGTCGGGGAAAGGCGGGTGGCGCACGCTTGGGCCGATGAAGCCGCCTGCCCCTGTTCCGTTGGGTTTGAGGAAGTCCTTTGGTTTTGGCGACCGCCTCGGTTTCGCCACGCCCGGTCACGTGGATGCCGTGCGGGGAACGGGTTTCGCTGCGATCTTCGCCCAGCAATCGATCCGCGAGATGGCCCGCACTCAGCGGACTCCCGAAGACGTGATGAATGCCGCCCAGGTCGCCCTGATGGTGGAGGGCTATCGCGAACCCTGGGGGGCCGATGCGGACCATCTCAAGACGCCGGAAGACGTGTCGCGAACGGCAGCGGCGGGGTTTTGCTTTTTCACCATCGATCCTTCGGCTCACGTGAACAACGCCGCGGACGGCTTGACCCCGGTGCAGTTGACCGCGGAGGTGGCGAAGATTGAATCCGAAGGCGTGTTCGGCGGTCGCGAGTGGCGGGAGGAGTACCTCCGGGGCGCTTTCGACGTCGGAGCCGGGCCTGCCTTGCGGTTCAGCCAGGAAGGCCTGTTGCGGGCGGTGGTGAAGTATGGGCGGGCGGTCGCTCATGCCGAGCGCATGGGGCGGGCGATCGCCGCGGCGTGCGCCGGCCGCGGGTTTGAGATCGAAGTGAGCGTTGACGAAACTGATTCGCCGACCCGCCCCCTGGAGCATCTGTTCTTCGGCCATGAACTCCGGGTTCGCCGCGTGCCGCACGTCGTCAGCCTGGCGCCCCGGTTCATCGGCGACTTCGAAAAGGGCATTGATTACCGTGGCGATCTGGCGGCATTCGAGTCGGCGCTACGCCAGCATGTCGCCATCGCCCGGTACTGTGGTCCCTACAAGATCAGCATCCACAGCGGGTCGGATAAATTCGCGGTTTACCCGGCGATCGGCCGGGTGTGCGGCGACCTGCTGCACGTTAAGACCGCGGGGACTAGTTACCTTGAGGCATTGCGGGTGGTGGCGCAGACGGCGCCGCCTGTGTTCGGGGAGATCGGCGAGTATTGCCGGAGCCGCTTCGCCACCGATCGCCAGAGCTATCACATTTCCACGACGGAGGCCGAGATCGCCGCATTGCCGGCGTTCAAGGACAAGATCCACGAAGCGGCCTGGCTGGATCACCGGGTGGGGCGCCAACTCTTGCACGTGACCTTCGGTTCGGTGCTCACCGTCGGAGTGGATGCCTCCGGGCGCACTTTCAAGGCAGCCATTCTGGAACAGTTGACGGGCCATGCCGGACTGCACCGGGATCTTGTGGCGCGACACCTTCGGAGGCACCTCACCTTGCTGAACGCCGGGTAGGCCGTTCGCAAGGTGAGGTGTGATGGTTCCGATTCGGCGATTGCCGGGAGTCTGCTTCGTCCCAAGGTGTCGTCACCAATGGGTTGACGATCCATACATTCGGTCTCACCACCCCCGCAACGATCACCCACTGACGTGTTCGCGGATGACGTCGCGCTGATCTTCGCGGAGTTGCCGCCATTCCTCCCACTGTTCGACCGTCAGTACTCCCCTGACCGCCTCGAGGACCCTGGTCCGGATGGTCCGCAGTTCCGCGAACTTCTCGCGACGGGTCAGCGAATCGTCGTCCCGGAGCTCGATGAGCGCTTTGAATTCCAGAGGGAATCGGTTTCGGATTCGGGATGCGGCTGGCGCGACCAGACCCGGGCCCGAAACGCGCGCACCTTGACCCGTGTGGCACTCCAGCCTGTTCGTTCGCTGATCTCGCGGACCGATCGATCCTCCAGTTCGAGCCACCGGATGAGCAGTCGATCTTTGGGGTCGAGGGTTTCGGCCAGGCGTCCGGGTCTGGGGATTGCGCCATTCGCGTGAGGTCCTGACACCACACCGGTAAAGGCGTTCGGGACGCGAAAAAGGTTACACGGTGGATCGCCCTGGGACCGCCGTTGTCCCACCCCTGGGGGCAAGCTTGGCCCAACATGAATTGGAACCTGATCTCGAAAGTGGGTGGTTGCGCGCTGGCGGTGGCCTCGGCCTGGGTGTTCCTGATTCTGATCCTGTCACTGGGCTGACGAACCGCGGGGCCCTGACGCCCCCTGTCACACACCTCGGATTCTACACAGCTTCAACCATGTACATCTCATCATCTCCGCCTGGCCCTCTGCCGGTTCGCCGGCGTCGGCGTGGCATCTTTCCGCCCCCGCGTCGATCGCAGCGTTGCCTGGCGGCGCCATTCCAGATACCAAAGTTCTGTGATGCATCCCTCCTGGCCGCCCCGAGCGCGCCTGATGTCCCCTATCGTCGCGGCGATGGGCTGGTTCGCTGTGACCCTGGTCAGCCCAGCCCAGGACCCGTGGCCGGGTTTTCGCGGCCCTGGCGCCCGTGGCGTCGGTGAGTCTGGCCGACTCCCCATCGCCTGGGGGGCTGGAACCAATGTTGCTTGGCGCACCGCCATCCCCGGCCGCGGTTGGTCTTCCCCCGTCGTCTGGGGCAATCGGGTCTTTCTCACCACCGCCATCAGTGAGGGGGATCTGGAAGCTCCCAAGAAGGGTTTGTACTTCGGCGGCGACCGTACCGACCCTCCACCGCATCGCCACCAGTGGCAGGTGCTGGGGTTGGACGCGACTTCGGGCAAGGTGGTTTGGGCGACCGAGGTCAAGGCAGCCAACCCGACCACACCCGTTCACATCAAGAACACCTACGCCTCGGAAACGCCCGTCACTGACGGCGAGCGCGTTTACGCCTATTTCGGCACGGTGGGACTCTTTGCCCTCGATTTCGACGGGAAAGTCCTCTGGTCCCAACCGGTTCCGGCACGGAAGATGGCCCATGGCTGGGGCACGGCGAGTTCGCCCATTCTGCACGGAGGTCGGGTGTTCATCGTCCACGACAACGAGGAGGAATCCTTTGCCGCCGCCTACGACGCCAGGACGGGCAACCCCGTTTGGCGCATCTCGCGCGACGAACCCAGTAACTGGTCGACGCCGTACGTATGGAAGCATGGCGCTAGGGAGGAGTTGGTGATCACCGGCCGCAACAAGGTCCGCAGTTACGATCTGGACGGGAAACAACTCTGGGAACTCAAGGGCATGTCGACCATCACCATTCCCACCCCGTTCAGCGCCGACGGTCTGCTCTTTCTCGCTGCCGGGTATGTCGGCGACAACGTGAAGCCAAACAAGCCGGTGTACGCCATCCGCCCGGGGGCCTCGGGCGATCTGACGCTTCCGGAAGGTGCCACGAACAGCACCCACGTTGCGTGGATGGCCCCCAACGCCGCGCCTTACAATCCATCACCGCTCGTCTACGACGGTCGGTTTTATGTGCTCTGGGATTTCGGATTCCTGAGTTGTCGGGACGCGGCCACCGGCCGGGAATTGTACGACAAGCAGCGGATCAAAATGGATGGCCCCGCTGGATTCACGGCGTCGCCCTGGGCCTACCGGGGTCGCGTCTTCTGCCTGAGCGAGGATGGCGACACGTACGTGTACAAGGCGGGGGACGTCTTTCAACTGGAGCGTATCAATGCCCTCGGAGAGATGTGCATGGCCACGCCTGCGTTGGCTGGCGACAGTGTCTACATTCGCTCCTTCTCCCACCTGCACCGGCTTCGGGAGACTCCTTAACCCATCGCTTGCGGCCCCGGCGCTTCTCTGGAGTCGTCCAGGTTCCGGGGTTGCGGCGGACGGTTGGGTCGCACCCGGATGATCCCAACGGCTCAGGCACCCTTCGTCATGGAAGCCCAAGCGCTCGTACACCGGGCGGCCGGGCGGGGTGGCATCGTCAACCGTAGAAATATCCCAACTCCCGGAGCGATGTGAAATCCCGGGGTCGTTCGGTCGTGCGATGTCCGAGGATGACGTGATCGAGCACTTCGATTTTGAGCAACTGACCGGCGCGGATGAGATCCCGGGTGACCCGGATATCGGCCTCCGACGGGGAGGGATCCCCGCTGGGGTGATTGTGGGCGAGGATGATGGCAGCGGCATTGGCAGCGATGGCTCGACGAAACACCTCCCGCGGATGAATCAGCAGGGTGTCGAGGGTGCCCTGGGCCAGGCATTCCTTGGCGATCATGCGTCGACGGGTGTTGACGAGCAGGAGGTGGAACGTTTCCACCTCGAGATGGCGCATGTCTTCCCGCAGCAAGTCGGCGACGCGTTCCGGAGTGTCGAGCAGGGGCATCTCGCGGCGAGTTTCCTGGCTCATGCGCCGTGCCAGTTCGAAGGCGGCTTTGAGCGTGACCGCCTTGTCGAGTCCGATTCCCGCCACCTTGCGAATGTCCGTGGCCGTGGCCGCCGCGAGACGGGTCAGCGAATGGTCGAACGTCTGGAGCAATCGTTCGGCCACCGTGGTGACCGGGGTGGCTTTGGTGCCGGTTCGAAGAAGGATCGCCACCAACTCCGCGTCACGCAGGCAGTCGGGGCCCAGGGAGGCGAGTCGCTCTCGCGGACGGTCGTGGACGGGTGTGTCCCGCATCAGAAGGCTCATCCGGAGTCCGTTCGGTGGGCGCATCGCCGCGTCATAACCGGATAACGTGGGGACGACGCAAAACCTTACAGAAAAAGAAGCATCGAAGACTCCAGCGGCCGCGGATCGAGTGCCCAGCGATTAGATTGCCTGTCCCCTTGGTGGAGTCCCGTCCTTCAACCGCCCGTCCTCCATCTGCACGATGCGGTCGAAGACATCCAATGCACGGGCATCGTGGGTGACCACGATCACGGCCGTGCCGCGATCGTGGGCGACCTGGGCGAAGAGTTCCATCACCTGACGGCCGCGCTGGCTGTCGAGGGCCGCGGTGGGTTCATCGGCGAGGATGAGGCTGGGCTGGTTCGCGAGGGCGCGGGCCACGGCCACGCGCTGCTGTTCGCCGCCGGAGAGCGCGTCCGGGAGGTTGTCAGCCCGGTTGCCTACGCCCAGATACTCCAGCAGTTCCATCGCCCGTTGTCGGGCGGCCCGGGGTGGGACGTCGTTGACTTCGAGCGCGACCTGGACGTTCTCCCGCGCGCTGAGGAACGGAATCAAGTTCGCTTTCTGGAACACGAATCCGAGGTGCTGCCGGCGGAAGGCACGCAGATCGACCAACGCACGAGCACCGTCCATGACCATTTGGCCGCCGATGCGGATCTGACCGGAGGTGGGTGGATTGATGAGGGCGATGGCGGTCAGCAACGTGGATTTGCCGGCGCCACTGGGGCCCAGCAAGGCCACGATCTCGCCGCGGGCGACGGCCAGGGTCACGTCCTTCACCGCCACCACCTCGGTGTGACCATGACCGTACACCTTCGTGAGCAGGGTGGTTTCGACGCCTGGCACGGGTTTCGGGATGTTGTTCATGTGGCCAGCACGGTGTTGGCCTCAACGTTCAGGGCCTTCCAGATGCCGAGCAGGCTGGCGAGCATCGAGATTCCCAGGACGATGACCGCCAGTTGGATCAAGTCGGGGGTCTCAATCACAACCAGGCGTGGGAAATGCGGAAAGGCAAACTGGCCCAGCCACCAGGCCAGGGCGTATCCGAAAACGCCCATAAGCAGCGCCTGCTGGAAGATGAGCCCAATGATCACGCGATTGCGTGCGCCGATCAGCTTGAGCAACGCGATGTCGCGGATCTTGTCGAGGGTCAGGGTGTAAATGATCAGGGCGATGATGATGGTGGAAATGACGATGAGCATTGCCCGGAACAGCCCCAGTTGTCGCCGGGCTTTGTCGACCATGCCGGAAAGGAGCAGGTCTTTCTGTTGTTGGGTCGAATAGACGGTGACATCGGGCCACGTTGAGAGGATTGCGGCCACGCGGGCTGGTTCCGCGCCGTCCACCAGGGTCACCAGGATCGCACTGACTTGCGGCGGCCCCAACGCAGGCAGTTCGCTCGCCGGACCGGCCGCGCGCTCGGACAACAGCGGAGTCACTCGGCCGAGGTCGATGTTCTCGAGCCGGGCCTGGCGTGCGGCACGTTCGAGGCGCGTGGCTTCACCGGGCACGTCGAACTGAACCGCCATCGCATCGCTCACCGTGAGGAACGCCAGCCCGTCGCCACCGGATCCCACCATGCCCCGCGACAGGCCCACGACGAGGTAGGAATCCTTTCCCAGTTTCACTTTCTCGCCGAGGGGCAGTTGGAGCGATTGATCGGCAATCATCTCGAAGTGGGCCTGGCCGAGCGGACGGCCGGCCACCAGAGGTACCCAGTCGCCTCGATCCTCGGGCCACGAGAGTCCCTGAACCACCATCCGCAAAGGTCGGTGACGGTGCTCACGCTGGATGGTGTGGGACACGAACCGGCGTGCACTGGCCACTCCCGGGACCGCCCGGACGCGGTTTTCGAGGCTGGCGGGAAGGCGGGAGACCTCCGCGAATGGACCCCGGGTGTTGCCCTGAACCACCCAGAGATCGGCGCCGACGCGATCGACCAGGAGTGTCGCCTCGTAGATGAGTCCGCGGTAGATGCCGCCCATGCCCATGACGATCATGAGCAGCAGGCCAATGCCCACGCTGGTGAACACGAACCGGCCGGCGTGATGCCGGATATCGCGGACGGCCAGGTTCATCGTGCGGTGATCCGTTGGCCCTCGGTCAGCGGTTGTTTCTGGCTGGCGGGCGGTTTCACAACCGCCTCACCCATGGAGAGGCCTTGAACGATCTCGATTTCCTTCAGGCCGCGGATTCCCAGCATCACATCGCGCCAACGTGCCTTGCCGTTGTCGTTGACGAACACCCCGGGCCGGCCTTCACGCCAGAACACAAACGCCTGGGGCACGACCACGACGCCGGAGGCGTGGCCGGTTTCGATGAAGACCTCCGCGCGCTGGCCCAACGTCCAGCGCGCAGGCAGTTCGTTCACACGGACATCCACCACGAACTCGCGCGTCTCGCGATCCGTCTCGCGGCCGAGTCGGGCGACCTTGCCGGCGTAGGCTTTCGCGGGTTCAGAGCGGAATACGACTCGGGCCGGTTGGCCCTCCTTCAAGGCTGTGATGCCGGTCTCATCCACCCAGGCGGAGACCCAGATATCGTTGGCCACCAGTTGAAGGATGGACGACCCCGGCACGACCACTCCGCCGGGATCGCGGTCGCGGCGGGTGATCAGGCCGTCGTAAGGACTGAGCATCTCGGTGAACGCGAACTGTTCCCGTCGATACAGCAATGTCTTCTCGGCAGTGAAGACCTGGCTCTCCGCTTCCCGATTGGCGGACTGGGCCCGTTTGAGATCGGCTTCCGCCACGTGCAGGGCTTCCGAGGCTTTGTCGAAATCGGCTTGAGAAGAAATCCTGCCGGCCAGGAGTTCGGTGGTGCGTTGGTGTTCCTGCTGTGCTTGCTTGAGCACCGCCTGTGCGCGGGCTTCATCGGCGAACACGCGTTCGACCGTGGCTTTCGCGGCCACCAGAGTGGCCTCGGCGATGGCCACCTGCTGCCGGATTTCGCCGTCATCCAAGCGCGCCAGGCGCTGGCCGGTCTTCACGATATCGCCCTGGTCCACCAGCACTTCGGCGAGGCGTTCCTGAATGCGCGGACTGATGGTGGTCTTGACGCGCGCTTCGAGCGTGCCCGTGCCCATCACCTCACCGCGGACTTCGCCGGCGACGGCGATGTGAGAGGTCACGGGTTGAGGACTGAACTTCAGACGGTAGAGCGCGAACACGACGATCCCGGCCACCACCAGCCACGGCAGGGATCGGCCCACCGACATGCGCCTTCGGACGGGAAGGGGGGCCTCGGTGATTTCGCTGGAGCGTCCGGAGGCATTCGTGGGGGCACTCATGCTAAGGCGTGTTCGAGGGTGGACGCTGCCAGTCGGGCCAGGGAGTCAGGGCCGACCGGTTCTTCGGGCTGCCACGGTAGCCACGCGGTGCGGGTGGCTTGTTTCTCCACGACTTCGCGCAGGTAGCAATACTCCGCTTCCTCGCGGCGTTGGAGCAACGGATCGCACGAGCCGCTGTGGAGCAGGCTTTGATTGATGACCCAGGCGAAGGGCTCGGTGTGCGCGCGGCGCAAATCCTCCTGCAGCGCCGAGGCTTCATGCATGGGCGTTGCCTCCGGCAGGGTGACGAGCAGGATTCGGGTGAAGGCAGGATCGCGGAGTCGCTCCAGCAGGCGCAGCACCGCTTCGGGCTGGGTGCTGCGCGACTGGCGCTGCAGTTCCCGGTTGTACGCCTCGCTGGCGTCGAGGAGGAGCAGCGTGTGACCGGTCGGCGCGGTGTCAAAGATGATGTGGTCGTAGGCTGTGACGGTTTCCGGATTGCCGATCAGGTCCGAGAACTCGTCGAAGGCCGCGATCTCAACCGTGCAGGAGCCGGAGAGTTGCTCCTCCATGCTGCGCAGGGCCGCCTCCGGCAGCAGGCCGCGCATAGGATCGATCCAACGCGCGCGGTACGCCGCCGCCGCCTCGACCGGGTTGATGTTCATCGCCTCCAACCCTGGCGTGCCGGCGGTGGGAGCGGGGTGGTTGGTGAGTCTGGTCTCCAGCACCTCGTCCAGGTTCGAGGCTGGGTCGGTGCTCACCAAGAGCACGCGCTGGCCGGATTCGGCGAGCTTCAAAGCGGTCGCGCAGGAGAGCGACGTTTTGCCCACGCCCCCCTTTCCGGTGAAAAACAGGTAGCGTGTCGTGTTCGACGAATCAGGGCGGTAGAGGGGCAGTTTCATGCCGACACCTCGGGACAGTTCATCGACGATCTAGAGGCGACCCGGATGTCCGAGGGCTTTGAAGACCTGGGCCTGGGGTTTGAAGTGAGCGGGCTTGATCTGGGTTTTGGCCATGGCGATCTGCTGGCCAAAGCTTATTAGCTATTTCGCGAACTGTTCAACGGTTTGGTGCCGGCTACAGGTCAAGGGTTGGCCCCGGCGTTCGGCGTCGGCTAGAGGATGGCCGCCAACCAGTGGCCTGCGGTCGGGGCAGTGAAGGGGAGCCTTGCGCTGCGAGTGCGCAACAGACCGTCAGATGCCTGGCTTCCGAGCCGTGATGTTCGCGGAAGCGACGTAGTCACCTGCCTGCTTGCCGGGGAGCCAGTCGTTGATGAATCTCCGACTTCCCTCCTTCACCTCCACCTTCACCTCCGTGAATCCGGCTGAGATCAACATCGATTCCAAGTCGACTTGGGACGCAGCTCCGGCAACGCATCCGGTGTACGCGGCGAAGTCCGCCTTGAGGGCGGCTGGAATCGGCTGGAGCGCCACGATGTCCGAGATGGCCAGACGCCCGCCGGCCTTGAGCACGCGAAACGCCTCCCGATAGACGCGCGGCTTGTCGGGCGAAAGATTGATCACGCAGTTTGACAGGATGAGGTCCGCGGCGTTGTCGGCCACCGGGAGCGCCTCGATCTCGCCCAGGCGAAATTCGACGTTCGGGTAGCCGCCGCGAGCGGCGTTGCCGCGGGCCTTGGTAATCATGTCCGGCGTCATGTCGACGCCAATCACTCGCCCCAGGTCCCCAACCCGGCGCGCGGCTACGAAGCAGTCGAAGCCCCCACCGCTGCCCAGGTCGACGACGGTCTCGCCCGTTCGAATGGAGGCAATGGCGGTCGGATTGCCGCAGCCGAGGCCGAGTTCCGCGCCTTCCGGGGCGTCGGCCAGGTCGCTTGTGGAATACCCAAGCGTGAGGGCGTTCGTGCCGCCCACGGTTGCGGCTTCGGTGGAACAGCAGGAAGGGCCGCATTCGCGCTGATCCTCACGGGCGATTTCGCCGTAACGCGCGCGAACCTGCTGCCGAATGTTGTCCTGCTGGATCTCTTTGTTTTCGAAGGGCGAGTTCATATTCATTTCTCCAGTTTCAACGGTTCACAGGAGGAGACGAGCGTCCCGGAAAAAGGACGCAGACTATTTGTCGCACCCACCGGCATCGCCCTCCTCAAGGGTGGTCGGCTCCGGGACGAGGGATGGGGGGAGGACATGGCGAAGGTCGGCAGGCCGTGGTCTAGACGGCCAGAGGCTTGGTGTACCAGGCCCGCGAGTTGTTGCACATCCGGCAAACCGAGAGCATGACGGGCACCTCGACAAGGACACCTACCACGGTCGCCAGGGCGGCGGGGGAACCGGGACCGAAAAGGGTGATGGCCACCGCCACGGCGAGTTCGAAGAAGTTGCTGGCACCGATCAGCGCTCCCGGAGTGGCGACGTTATGGGGCACCCGGAACCAACGCATTAGCAGGTAGGTGAGGCCCGAGTTGAAGTACACCTGCACGAGGATCGGCACGGCCAGGAGGAGAACCGCGAGCGGTTTGGTGGTCAGGTTTTCCGCCTGGAAGGCGAAGATCAGGACCAGCGTCGCCAAGAGGGCAACGATCGTCACGGGCTGGAACCGGGGGAGAAAGGCTTTTTCGAACCAGTCGGGCCCATGAGCATTGAGGAGCGCCGTCCGAGTCAGCCAGCCGGCTGCAAGCGGGATCACGATAAATACGATGACCGAAGTGATGAGCACCTTGGAAGGAACGACCACCTGCGCCACGCCGCAAAGGAACATCACGATGGGTGCGAAGGCGACCAGCATGATGAGATCGTTCACTGCCACCTGGACCAGGGTGTAGGCGGGATCGCCATCGGTCAGATAGCTCCACACGAAGACCATGGCCGTGCAGGGCGCAGCCGCCAGGATGATGAGTCCGGCGGTGTAGTTTCGCGCCGTCTCTGCATCGATCCAGGCTGAGAACAAGGTCTGGATGAACAGCCAGGCGAACAGCGCCATGCTGAAGGGCTTCACCAGCCAGTTCACGAAAAGCGTGACGAGGAGCCCCTTCGGCCGGCGGGCGATTCCGCCGATGGCGCCGAAGTCCACCTTCAGCATCATCGGGTAGATCATCAGCCAGATGAGCACAGCGATTGGGACATTGACCTGCGAACCCTGGCCGAACTCCATCCGGCTGAGGCTTGCGGTGAGGGCGGGCGCCAGCTTACCCAGCAGGATCCCGACGATCATGCAGAGGAACACCCAAACGGTCAGGTAGCGCTCGAAGAACGCGAGGCGCTTCGGAGAAGGAGGCGGCGTTCCGGTGGAGGAAGTCATGAATGAGTTGATTTCAGGGCAACCGGAAGGGTCTCCACAAAGCGGCGAATCTCATCGCGCACGCGTCGGTAGACCGCGAGCTTCTCTTCCCCATCGGGCAGGTGCTTGGTCAGCTTGGGCGGATCCTCGAAGCCCACGTGGACCACGCGCGTCTTGGCCGAGAAAGTTGGGCAATGCTCATCCGCATGACCGCAGACGGTGACCACGTAGTCGAATTCGACGGGACCCATATCGGCGGGCGCCTTGGAATACTGCTTCGAGATGTCGACCCCGGCCTCGCCCATCACCTGGACCGCATGGGGGTTCATGCCGTGCTTTTCGATGCCGGCAGAGAATGGCTCCAAGACATCGTTCCTGAGGTGGCGGGCCCAACCTTCTGCCATCTGGCTGCGGCAAGAGTTTCCGGTGCAGAGGAACAACACTTTCATCTTTTGCATTGGCGTCGGCATAGTTCTACAGGGTCGAGTTTGAGAATCTTTTTCAGGGTTTGGGCATCTTCGGTGATGCGCGGTTGCTTGCCTGCCGACTGAAAGACCCATTTCAAAGCGGATCGCACCGTGGGGGGTGCACCGGCGTCGGGGAGGGAATAGTAGACCCAACGCCCCTCCTTCCGCAGGGTCACCAATCCAGCCTGATACAGGATCGAGAGGTGCTTGGAAATGGTCGATCCGGCCAGCGCCAGGAACTCGACGATCTGGCAGGCGCAAAGCTCACCATCGCGGAGCGCGAAGAGCACTCGGATGCGGCTTTCATCCGAAAGCGCCTTGGTGATGTTCATGAATTCGCGCATGCCGGCCTTATGTTTCGTTATAACGCGAAATATAGAAACACACGGACAGCTGGGCGTCAATGACGGGCTTGAGCGAGGAATCATTGGCGTTGCCCTGGCGCAGACGGTACTCCTGAGTTCGATCCCGAGAGGTTCGTTTGCGTAGAGCTCCTGGCCTGAGAGATGAGCCCTTGGGCGAGACTCTTCGGTAGGTGCAACGGTTGCCAGAAACGGGGCTGGGGGTGGCAATCGGCGCAATTGAGGTGCGTTGGATTGGGAAGAGCGCGAACCCGGAGGGAGGCCCCTCAATCGAGGGTTAACTGAGGTATCGAAGTGGTGCGCGGGATGAGGGTTGAACTCATAACCTTCGGCTCCGGAGGCCGACGCTCTAGCCAATTGAGCTACCCGCGCAACCAGGTAACCGGCCGCCAACTTAGGCTCCAGGCGACGGGCCCGGCAAGCAGTTTGGCGGTGGTGTGTCGGCGCGAGTGTTCGTGCGTCGTAGGGAGTGGGGTTCGCGGCGGCGCGTGCCACCGCCTGCACCACGGGGCGGAGCACGGATTCGGGCTCCGCCTGATGGCCAGGCCGCCACGGCGCCCGCGGGACAGGCTTCGAGGCGGGTTTTATGCGGTCCAACGCTTCGTCCGGCCCCTTTGACTTGGGCGATATCGCCCCTTAGGGTCGAGGAAATGGAGCACCTCCACGCGCCGTGGCGCATCGAGTACATCCTGGCACCCAAGGGGCCTTTGGAAGGTGGCGCTTCGGTTTTTAGGACGATTGCGGAGTCGGAGGACGATGTTGCGAATCTGGTCATCGCCCGGGGGCGGCAGTGTTTTGCCCTGCTCAACCGGCACCCGTACAATGGCGGGCATTTGATGGTCCTCCCGTACCGGCAGGTGTCCGGTCTGGACGAGTTGACCGACGACGAGATGCTGGAGTTGATGCAATGGGCGCGCCGGTGCATGGCAGCTCTGAAGGAGACGATGAAGCCTGATGGATTCAACGTGGGCATTAATCTGGGGAAGGTAGCCGGGGCGGGGATCGTCGAGCACTTGCACCTTCACATTGTTCCCCGGTGGAATGGGGACACCAATTTCATGCCGGTGTTGGCCGGCACCACCGTTTTACCTCAGGCGCTCGAGGAAGTGGCTGCGCGGTTGAGGGAGGTGTTGACCCGGATTAGTGGTGCCGGTCCAGCTTGAGATTGCGGTTGAATTCTGTTGAACCCCATTCGAATTCGCATTCGTGAGCCCAACCATTGAGGAGATTCTGCATTTCGAGAGCGCGCGCCAGGCGCAGTCGCTCTTCAACAACGACCCCAAGAACCTGCAGGCGGTGGAACGTGCCCTGGGGGTGAAGGCGACGTCGCGCGAGGGTTGGATCAAACTGGAGGGTGCGAGCGACGCCGTGGGGAAGACCCGGAAGATGTTTGAGCTCCTGGACGCATCGGTGAAGTCCGGGCAGACCGTGCGCGGGAAGGAATTCGCCTACGCCCTGAACGTGGTTCAGCACGAGGGGGCGGAAGCGTTGCAGGCGCTGTTTGACACGCGGATCACCACGTCGACACGGAAGGCGCAGGTGACGCCGAAGACGTCGGGGCAGAAGCGCTATGTGGAGGCGATCAAGCAATTTGATCTGACGCTGGGCATCGGGCCCGCTGGAACGGGCAAGACCTACCTGGCGATGGCGATGGCGGTGGCGGCGTTGCGGGAGGAGAAGGTGGCCCGGATCGTTTTGACCCGGCCGGCGGTCGAGGCGGGCGAGGCGCTGGGGTTTCTCCCGGGGGACCTGTATGAGAAGATCGCCCCGTACCTGAGGCCGCTGCACGACGCCTTGCACGACATGATGCCGTCGGAGGAAATCCAGAAGTGCACGGAACGGGGAGTGATCGAGATCGCGCCGCTGGCGTACATGCGGGGAAGAACGCTGAACAATGCGTTCGTGATCCTGGATGAGGCACAAAACGCGACAGCGGAGCAGATGTTCATGTTCCTCACCCGGTTGGGGTTCAATTCGCGGGCGGTGGTGACCGGCGATCCGACCCAAGTGGATCTTCCCAAGAATCGTCCCTCGGGATTGATCGAGGCCATGCGGACCCTGCGCGGGATTGAAGGGATTGAGATCTGCGAGTTTTCGCGGCGGGACGTGGTCCGGCATCCGCTGGTGCAGCGCATCATTTCCGCCTACGAGGATCACCGAGGCCGTCGCAAGGCGGCGGAGGCTGAATGAGTGTGGAGGTGGAGATTCGGAACCGCCAAAGAACGCGGCGGCTCGATGTCGATCGGTTGCGCGTCCTGACGGAGGGACTGTTGGGTCGCGAGTTGGGGTTGTCCGCGGCAAGCCTTGGAATCCATATGATTGGCGCCAAGGCGATGGCGTCGATGAACTGGCGCTGGCTCCGGCATAAAGGCTCGACGGATATTCTGACGTTCGATCATCGGGCGGATCCGGTCGAGGCGATGCATGGGGAACTGTTCATCAGCCTCGACGACGCGGTGGCGCAGTCGGCGCAGTTCCAGACCACGGTGGATGAGGAACTGGTGCGTTACGTGATCCATGGGGTGCTGCATTTGCTCGGGCACAACGATCTGGAGCCGGAGGCCCGGCGCTTGATGAAGCGGGAGGAGAACCGGTTGGTGCGCCGGTTGACGGCGAGGGCAGGGGCGGCGGGCTTGGTGGGGCCGGCAGGGCGACGGAAGGTGGATCGAACGCGCGTTCAGCGGGAGCGTGGGGCCGGGGTGAAGCCGCGGGGAAGGCGTGTCACGTGAGGATGCCCGCGACGGAAGGGACCACCGGGGTGATACTTCGGACTCGTCCGTTGACGGAGACTTCGCTGATCGTGCAGTGGTTGACGGCGGATGCCGGGCGGGTGTCGACGGTGGCGAAGGGGGCGCGGCGGGCGAAATCGCCGTTTCGGGGCAAGCTGGATTTATTTCATGTGGCGGACCTGATGTTTCGGAGGAGTCGGAGTTCGGAATTGCACACGTTGACGGAAGTCGGATTGCGGGAGACCCATCCGGCGCTGCGCACGGATTGGAGGCGGCTGACGCGGGCGGCGTACGGTGCGGCTTTGATTGAGCAGACGACGGAGACGGACACGCCGGTGCCGGAGACCTACGTGCTGTTTCTGGGGTTTCTGGGGCACCTCAACGGGCCTGGGGCGACGCCGAGCAGCGTGTTGGCCCTCGAGTTGAAGTACCTGGCGGAGATGGGAATGGTTCCCGACCTGGATCGTGCGGGATTGTCGGTGGAATCCCGGCAATTGGCGGAAGCACTGTTGAGCCTGGAATGGGGAGGCGTGAACGGGATGGAGGCACAGCTGGGTGCCGTGGCGGCGCTGGCGCGGTTTCTCCAGGGGTTTCTCGTGTTCCACCTGGGCAGATTACCACGAGGCCGGGCGGAAGCGCTGGGGGTCGGCTGCGCCTGAATGCGGGCTTGCCGGGCCCTCGCGGCGACGCAAGGATTTGTGCGCTTCACTCATCTCCACACGCCACCACTTTCCGCATATGGGACGCATCTATAACAACATTGTCGAAACTGTGGGGAACACGCCCCTGGTCCGTCTGAACCGGATTCCCGCATCCCTGGGGGTGGACCCGTCGACCTTGGTTCTTCTGAAGTGCGAGTTCTTCAATCCGTTGGGCAGCGTGAAGGACCGCATCGGGATGGCCATGATCGACGACGCGGAGCGTCGGGGCGTGTTGAAGCCTGAGACCACGATCATTGAGCCGACGTCGGGGAACACGGGGATTGCACTGGCTTTCGTGGCGGCGGCGCGGGGCTACAAGCTGATTCTGACGATGCCGGAAACGATGTCGGTGGAGCGCCGCACGCTGCTGGCAATGCTGGGTGCGAAACTGGTGCTCACGCCGGGCGCGGACGGCATGAAGGGTGCGATCCGTCGGGCGGAGGAACTCGCGAAGGAGACGCCGAACGCGTGGATTCCCCAGCAATTCGAGAACCCTGCAAATCCGGACGTGCACCGCCGGACGACGGCGGAGGAGATCTGGCGGGATACGGACGGCACGGTGGACATCCTGGTAGCCGCGGTGGGAACGGGTGGGACTCTCACGGGATGCTGCGAGGTCATCAAGTCGCGGAAGCCGTCGTTCACGGCAATCGCCGTCGAGCCGAAGGATTCTCCGGTGATCAGCCAAACGTTGAAAGGCGAGGCCGTGAAGCCGGGGCCGCATAAGATCCAGGGGACCGGAGCCGGGTTTGTTCCGGCCAATTTGCACCTGAAAGATTCGGCTGGGGCGACGCAGATTGCCGAATGCATCACGGTTTCCAACGACGACGCCTTTGCGATCGCGCGACGGTTGTCGAAAGAAGAGGGCATTCTGGCGGGCATCTCCTCGGGGGCGAACGTCTGGGCGGCGTGTGAGGTTGCGAAACGTCCGGAGAACAAGGGCAAGGTCATCGTGACCATCGCCTGCTCGACCGGCGAACGCTATCTCAGCACGGCGCTGGCGGCCGAAGCCCGGGCAGAAGTGGGCGCCTGAGAGGCTGTCGGAGTATGCCGTGAGGTTCCTCTGGTTTTAGCGGATTCCTCCCGACACAGGCGGAGCGAAGGCCAGGGCGATGCTGTCGAGTTTTTGATTGGCATTGGTGCCGGCCTGGTAGGGGCCAGAGATGTGGGCGACAAGTCGACCGTCCTTGCTGATGGCAAAAATATTGGCGGCCTTCTTTTCATAGGGCAGTCCGCCTGTGACCCGACCTTCGAAATCGAGCAGGATAGGTTCGGGCCGGTTCTTGCGAATCGTTGCGGTCACCCGTGCCCGAAGGAACCGGGGAACGGCTTGCACGTCGGCGATCCCCTGGATGTCGGCGACATCTTTCCAACGCTGTTTCAGCGGTTCGATCCAGGCGTCGATTTGCTCGGAGCCCTGGCGGTCGCCAACCATTAGAAGGAGCGGCCGTGACCTGGGGAAATGGACGGCGAGATGGGTTCCGAATTGATCGGCGAGTTGGAACGGCTGGATCTGGAGGCTTTCAGGACGCGAATCGGCTCCATGAGATGCCACGAGCCCAAGCCATCCCAGCAATCCGAAAAAGACCAGGAGCGTGAATCGTCGGGTCAGGTTCTGAAGGCCGGTAGGTGGGTATGGGGAGGTCACGCCGAGGGATGAGAGTTCGCCTGGATGCTGGCCGGCTGAGCATACTGGCGTCCACGCCATTCCATGGGGCGGCCGCGCCAGCGGCGGACGAGGGCTTCCCACTGGATAAGGACGAGGGTGGTGATTCCGACGGGGTGAAGGAGCGCACCGAAAAGACTTTGCCGGAACCTCCATGAGGCGGCGAGGCGGGAGACAATGCCGAGCCCGGCGGCTAGGGCGGCGATGGCGGTGGACTGGAGGTCCGACCGGGTGACAAGGCCGGGAATGACGAGCATCCAGGGCAGGACGTGACCGCCGAGGAGCAGGAAGGACCAGGGCAGGATCGCTGCGGGATGGGCCATGCCTTCCGTGGCGTTCTTGCCCAGGCCGCGCCAGACCGTGCCGGCCGACGAGTACATCCGGCAGTGCGCGAGGTCCGTGGCGTCAAAGAGGCCGGTCTGAAGACCGTGTCGGCGAAACGAGCGTGGCAATTGAACACCGTCGTGGAGGGACGACCGGATGCTTTGGTGGCCACCCGCGGTGAAGTAGGCTTTCCGCCGGGCCACGAACAACTGGCCGCACCCGGCGGCGAAGGCGCTCCACCGGGTAAACTGGGCGGCAACCATCGGTAGATACCCGAGAAGAATGGTGTGAATCAGCGGGATCAGGAGCTTTTCGAGAAAGGTCCCGGTGATCTGGCGGGGAACGCCACTGGCAAGGTGCACGTTGGGATGGCCTTTGAAGTATTCGGTGATGCGGGTGAGCGCCTCGGGAGCGAGTCGAACGTCCGCGTCGATGAACACGAGCAGATCGCCGTGGGCGGCCCGGGCGAGTTGCCAGCACGCGTGTTGTTTGCCGCACCAGCCCTCGGGAAGCCGCCGACCTCGGACCAGCCGGACGCGTGAATCCTCGGCAGCCACCCGAAGGACTTGGGCGGCGGTGGTGTCGGTGGAATGGTCGTCGAGCACGAGCACTTCGAGGCGCGGATGGGGATCGGCCAGGATGGATCGTAACGCGGGGAGGATGGCGTCCTCCTCGTTGCGTGCAGGGATGAGGACGGAGATGGCGGGGGCGGAGAAGAGTTCCCGAGTCAGAATGGAACCGGGAACGGCCGATGAGCCGGGGAGGTACTCGCCTGGCTGGTTGCCTGACGTTACGGACCGACGGGTCATGGGGAGGCGCCGATAGAACGGCAGGTTGGCGACAAAGAGGCAGGCGGGCAGGGTGGCGAGGGCGAGGGCGAGCCAGGCCAGGAGGCGGGGGAGATGCTCGAGGTCGAAGGAAAGGGCGCTCATAGACGTCCGTGATGGGGATCGAAACGTTTGCCGCGGATCAGAGCGCGGAAGCGCCTCCACGAATCGTAGATGAATCCGACTCCGGCGCGGCCTTGGAGCAGCGATAGAAACTCGTCGGGTTGGCGCCGAAGAGCTTCATCGGCGAGCGATTGCATGGTCGCGTCGAGGCGTTGCTCGAGCATGCGGGTCCACTGCTCGGGTTCCCGTGGGTGGGCGGACGTGGCGTGGACGTCGAGGGGTTGGCCGAACCGGAGAAGGATCTCCGGGAGGCGCTCATGCCAGAAGGTGTATTCGATGGCGAGGGGCACGAACTGGATGCGTTTGGGCTGGGCTTGGAGGAGGGAGGTTGCGCGACCGAAGCGTGAGGCGACGTGGCCGAGGCCGTGTTTGAACTGGACGGGGCGTTGGCGCACATCGGCGAAGTGGCCTTGGGGGGTGACCCAGAGGATGTTCCACGGTTGGCCGAGGATCTGGTTGGCAATTCGGAAGAAACGCGCTGCGCCGCGGGGCGAGTCGGTTTCGACGCCGAAGAAGCCAAGGCGCCTGAAGAAGGCGTACTTTTCGACGGCCTTGGCGTCGATGGGAGCATAGGCCGTGTGTCGCGCGAAGAGCTGGCGTTGCAGGTGGAGGCAGACCAGCGGGTCCCACCAGGAGGCGTGATTGAGGAAGATGACCTTGGGGACACTGTTCTCGTTGTCGGGAAGCCACCCTGACGTGCTGACGCGGATGCCGTGGAAATGGCGGCGCAGGTACCAGCGTGTGTAGAGGCCGAAGGTCCTTAGAAGAAAACCCGAAACCGGCAGCTGCTCCATGGAGTCCGGAGCCTTGGGTGAGCGGGTGCCGATGTCGGGCATGGGGAGCGGGGAGCTTAGGCAGCGGCGACGAGGTCGTCCGCGCGCCGCGGCGTTGCGGTGGATTTGGGGGCGATGCCGTCCTGGTCGAGGGTATCGGCGGCGATCCAACCGGACATGAGAACCATGGGCATGCCTGGGCCCGGGTGTGCGGCGCCGCCGGCGAGATAAAGGCCCTCTATGGGCGAGCGGTTGTTGGGTTTGAAGGCACCCAGGAAGCGGCCATGGCTGGCGAGGCCATAGATGGCGCCGTTGAGAACCTGGTATCGGTCGTGGATGTCCTGGGGGGTGAGCCACCGTTCGGTGACGATACGGTTTTCGAGGTCCTTCATGCCGCCGGTTTCAGCGAGCTTGCGAAGGATCACGCGCCGGTAGTCAGGGAGCATGCGGCTCCAGTCGTGATGCGGGCGCAGGTAGGGCGTGTGAACGAGCACGTAGAGGGCTTCACCCCCGGGGGGTGCGACCTGGGGTTCGGTGAAGGAGGGGGCGCAGACATAGGCGGTGGGGTCGGGGGCGGGTTCGCCACGGCGGTAAATGGCGTCGAATTCCTCATGGGGATCGCGGGAAAAGACGAAATTGTGGTGGAGGATGTGTTCGTAGCGCTGGCGAAGCCCGAGATAGAGCACCACGCCCGAGCAGGCGGCCTCGAACCGTTTGCTACCCACGAAGCGACGGGCGGCGGGATGATCGGGGAGAAGATCGGAGAAGGTGCGGATGCTGTCCCGGTTGGAGACGACACCGGCGAGAGGGATACCCTGACCGTCCTGGAGTTCGACTCCGGTAGCGCGGTTGCCATGGGTGAGTATGCGGGTGACATGCGAGCGGGTTCGGATGTCGACACCGAGTTCGCCGGCGAGTCGGGCCAGGGCGACGGGCACGGCCCGGGTTCCGCCGATCGGATACCATACGCCTTCGTTGCTCTGCATGTGGGCGATGCCGCAGAGGACGGCTGGGGATTGCTCGGGGGAGGACCCAACGTACTGGGTGTAATGATCGAGCATCTGGGCGGCGCGCTCGTCAGGGACGTACTTGCGGATCGTGGCGGCGACGGTGCTGCCCATGCGCATCTGGAAGACATCGCCGAGGACCGACGGGCTGGCGGCGGTCTTGAACTGGAACATGTCGCCGATGCCGCCGATGGGTTTGTAGAAGAAGTAACGTTGGGAGATGTCGTCAAGGCGGCTCGAGTGCTTCATGAACCGGCGATAGCCTTCGCCTGAACCGGAGCCCGGGGCGTGCTGGTCGAGGCGCGCCGCCATCTGTTCGACGTTTTGAAGCAAATCGAGTGAGGAACCGTTCTGAAAGAAACAGCGCCACTGGGGGTCGAGTCGGCGCAGGTCGAGGTAGTCTTCGAGATCCCGGCCAGCTTCCTCGAACACGCGTCGGAGAACGGACGGGAGGGTGAGGATTGTGGGGCCCATATCGAAGCGGAAGCCCTGGGATTCGTGGATGGCAGCCTTGCCTCCGATCCAGTCGTTGGTTTCGAACAGGACGACACGATAACCACGGGCTGCGAGAGTGCAGGCGGCGGAAAGACCGGCGAGACCTCCGCCGATAACGCCGATGGGATGATCCGAGTGGGTGTTCATGGACGGGAAGTGGCGGGGAAAGTGGGGAACTGGATTCGGATTCAGGCTGGAGTGTGGGTTCAGTGGGTGGAGGCTGATTTCGGCGGCTTCGTCGGCGGAGAAGATCGCGTCGGCGAAGGCGGAGGGGCCTCAGGCGGTGTGGAGGAGTTGGGACGGCATGGCGCTCGTGAAGTCGGGTGAGGGAGTGGCCCACTGGACGGGCATGCCGAAGTCTTCGAGCAGCAATCTGGAACTGATCCGAGCACCTTCGAAGATGACCGGGAGTCCGCTTCCTGGGTGGGTGCCCCCGCCGACGAGATAGACGCCATCGAGGTCTTCGAAGCGATTTCTGGGCCGGAGATGGAGCAGTTGGTCCAGGGAATGGGCGAGGTTGAAGGTTGCGCCGCGGTAGATCTCGTACCGATGTTCCCAGTCGGCGGGGGTGAGGACACGCTCGAAGCGGATCTGCTTTTCGGAGACATCGAAACCGGCTTCGGCGATTCGGCGGAGAGCGAGTTCACGGTAGCGGGGGCGTTCCCGAGCCCAGTCCACGTTGGGATGCTGGTGGGTGACGGGAAGCAGGACGTAGAGCGCGCTATGCCCCTTGGGAGCCAGGGTGGAATCCGTGGTGCTGGGATTCTCGACGTAAAACGACGGTTCCTCGCCGAGCCTGTGGTGGTTCTCGATGTCGTCCAAGTTCTGGCGATAATCCTTGGCGATGTAGATGTTGTGGTGGGCCTGCTCGTAGGTCCCTTCGACGCCCAGGTACATCATGAAGGTCGAGCACGAGTACTTTTTCTTGGCGAGGTTGGCGTTGGTCCAACGTCGACGGAGGTGATCCGGGACGAGCTTGGACATCGACTGCGCGAAATCGGCGTTGACCACCAGCGCATCGGATCGGTGGACACCCGAGGAAGTTCGGACTCCGACCGCGCGACGGCCTTCGAAGAGGATTTCCTCGACGGGCTCCCCGAGGTGGAACTCGACACCGAGGCGTTCGGCCAGGCGCGCCATACCCTGGGTGACGGCGCCGCATCCGCCGATGGGGTGGAAAACGCCGTACTCGTATTCGAGGAACGACAGGATGCTGAAGAGACTCGGGCATCGGAACGGCGACATGCCGAGGTACTTGGACTGGAAACTGAACGCGAGCCGGATACGGGGGTCGCTGAAGAAGCGCGCGAGGTAGGTGTCGACGGACTGATGCGGCCGGATCATCGGCAGCAACTTCAGCATGCGCAGGTTGAGCAGGTCGGACCAGCCGAGGAAGGCGTTCTGCAGGCACGGCATCATGGCGTGCAGCTTCACCCGATTCTCCTCGAGGAATCGGCGAAAATTCGGGGCGTCCTGGGGCGCGATGGTGGCGATCTGACGCTCCATGGCCTGGACCTCCGAGGTGCATTGCAGTTCACCTCCGGCTCCGAAAATGAGTCGGTACTGGGGGTCCAGACGCACCATGGGAACTTCGTCGTCGAGCCGGGCTCCAGCGACGGCGAAGATCTCCCGGAGGACCTGGGGATAGAGAAAAAACGTGGGCCCAAGATCGAATTTGTACCCGCTGGATTCGATGGTGGAAGTGCGGCCGCCGACGGACGGCATGCGCTCGAAAACGCGGACGCGTTGGCCGCTGGCGGCGAGAAGGATCGCGGACGCGAGTCCGCCGGGTCCAGCGCCGATGATCGTGATCTGTTTGCTCATGCTAATATCGTAACGTGCTCAGCTCCGTCTGGACGTGGGCAAGGAAATTCCCTTCGCACGGTCAACGACCCGTGCTTTCGATGGGGTAACGGGTTGCCGCCGTCGGGTTATCTCGACTGGACCGTGCTCATGCCTCCGTCGACTCCCAGGATTTGGCCGGTGATCCAGGATTGGTCTGGGGACAGAAGCCATGCGATGGCTGCGGCGACATCCTCGGGAGTTCCGATGCGTCCCAGTGGATGAAGGGCTGTGGAGAGCTTGAGATTGGCATCACTGCCGGTGATGGAGGCGGTGAGAGGGGTGCGGACGAGGCCGGGCGCCACTGCATTGAAGCGGAGCCCCTGGCGGGCATAGGAGGCGGCGGCGGCCCGGACCAGGCCTTCGACGCCGGATTTGGCTGCCGCGATGGCTTCGTGATTGGCGAGTCCGCGCTGGCCAGCGACCGAGGAAACGAGAACGACGGAACCTCCCGGAGTGCGGGCCATTTGTCGGGCGGCTGCCCGGACCACGAGGAAGGCGGACGTCAGAGACGTGGCGATGGTGTGTGCCCACTCGGCATCGGTGGTCAGGTGGGCGGGCTTGAGCAGGAGGGAGCCGACGCAGTGGGCGACGGCGGAGACGGGTCCAAGAGTTTCCGAGGTCTTGGCGAAAACATCCTCCACCTCGGCGGAGTTTGTCGCGTCGGCGGTGAAGGTGGGGGCATTCAACTCACGGCTGAGGGACGCAAGGCGTTCTTCATTGCGGGCGGACAGGGAAAGGCGGGCGCCTTCGCTGTGAAGGCGCCTGGCCAAGGCGGAACCGATGCCCCCTGTGGCACCGAAGATCAGGATGACGCGGTCGGTCGTCATGAGTGGGTGAGAGAATCCAGAGGGGGCGTTGGGGATAGCTCAGGTGGCCTCCGGGACGGCTTCGCGCTGCTCGATCCACTTACGCAGTTTGCACAGGGCTATGTTCTGCAGCTGCCGGATTCGTTCACGGGTGAGGCTGAACATCTCGCCAACCTCCTCGAGGGTCTTCTCGGAACCGCCTTCGAGGGCGAACCGCTGACGAAGGATGGTGAGTTCCCGGTCGTTGAGCCGGCTGAGCAGCTCCCGAACCATGTCGGCGCGAGTGCGCTGGTCCAGATCCTGATACGCCGTGGTCGAACGCTCATCCGCTACCACTTCCGAGACCGTGCTGCTGTCGTCGTCGCCGAGTTGGGCGTCCAGGGAGATGGTGCTGAGCATGGCCCGACGCATTTTGCGGATGCGCGCGATCGGCATGTTCATTTCATCCGCGATCTCCTCGTCGGAGGCCTCGCGGCCGAGCTCCTCGTGCAGTCGGGAATGGATGCGCCAGAAATGGGCGATGCGATCGCGCAGGTGGATCGGGATCCGGATGGTGCGCGATTGGTTGGCGACGGCACGTTTCACGGCCTGCTTAATCCACCAGGAACTGTAGGTGGAGAACTTGGCCCCTTTGGTGGGATCGAAGTAATCGACCGCCTTCATCAGGCCGATGTTGCCCTCATTGACGAGGTCTAGCAGGGGAACGCCGTGGTGTTCGTAGTCGCGGGCGATCTTGACGCACAAACGCAGGTTGGCCCGGATCATGTGCTCCCGGGCCTTCTTGTCGCCGCGTTGGATGCGGCGGGCAAGTTTAACCTCTTCGCCCGGGGTGAGCAGCGGGACCTCAGAGATCTCGCGCAGGTACTGCTCGAGAGGAGAGCGGACCCCCAGGGCGCGGGAGACCGGTTCCAGCGGAATGGTGGCTGGAAGGGGTTCCTTGCCCGTGGCGACGACGGATTCCGGTATTCTTGGCGGCTCACTGGGAAGGGGCGCCTGGTAAAAAATGACCGGGGTCTGGGGCGTCATCGACGGGGCGATGGTTTTGGCGATGGACTTCTTTCGGATGCTATTCATTTCCGTGGTCAAAGGTTCGTAGTTCTTAAACCAGACTAATCCTATCCGATTTACTACCGCCTCCTTGACTGGCTTGGATGGCGAAATGTTCAAATCGGGATTTGAAATCTTTCCAACGCCCAGAGTTTGTTCATGAGATATGACTTTGTCAAATCTTTGTCTAGAAAATGTCTGGGTAAATCTAGAATAAGGGTGGGGCTTGTACGGGCTTGGGAGATGTTTTGTTGGGCGGGGCGCGGGTGTATTGGGACAGAGAGGCTGGTGGGCCGGGTGGTTTCTTCAGGTTTTGGGACGATGTGCGGCATGGAAGTGGGTGCTCGGCGGAGGGAGAATGGGGTCAAAGGCTTGGAAATCGCGGGTTGAAGCACGGTGTGGCAAACTTGTTCCGTTTTCTCGGTTGAAACTGTCTAATCTCTGTCTAATTTGAGTTGTGGTTTTGCTCCAACATCCGATTCAGGTCGTATCCCGTCTCACCGGACTGAGTCCCCATGTGATTCGGGTTTGGGAGAAGCGGTATGCGGCGGTGATGCCGGCACGAACTAATACGAATCGGAGGTTGTATTCGGATGCCGAGGTGGAGCGATTGCGGCTTTTGGCGCGGGCGACGGAGGTGGGTCACAAGATCGGGATCATTGCGAAACTGGAGTTGGACGATTTGCGGCGTCTGGTGGCGACGATATCGATGAGGGTGGATGGTGTGGACGGGGTGAATCACGGGACGGGGGAGGTTGTGGCGCCTGCCAAGGCGGCGATGACGGGGGTTTCAGTGGTGAAACCGAGGGTGGGGGGGGAATCGAATGGGGGCGTCACGTCACCAGGGTCTGGAACCGCTGAGCAGACGGACGAGTGGCTGGTGGCGGAAGCGCTGGAGGCGACGCGGTCGTTTCGTTCGGATGGTCTGCAAAGGGTGTTGGAGCAGGGATCGGTTCGCATGGGACACAATGGCGTGCTGCACCGGCTGATTTGTCCTTTGGCGCGTGAGATCGGGGAGCGTTGGCAACGGGGCGATGTGACGGCGGCGCACGAGCATTTTGCGTCGGCGGTGATCCGGGATTTTCTGATGCGAAGTGCGCGGCCGTACGCGATCGAGGACACGGCTCCGCGAGCGATTGTCACGACGCCAGCCGGGCAGTTGCACGAGTTGGGGGCGGTGATGACGGCGGCGGCGGCGGCCAACCTCGGATGGCGTCCCATCTACCTGGGACCCAGTCTGCCGCCGGGGGAGATCGCGGGGGCGGCCATGCAGAATGGCGCCCGGGCGGTGCTGCTGAGCATCGTTTATCCCGCCGACGACCGCTGGCTGCCGCGGGACCTGATTCAGTTGCGCAAACTGCTTCCGCCCTCGGTGGAGATTGTGGCGGGCGGAAGGTCGGCACGGGCGTACGCCGACGTTCTGAAGGAGATTGGGGCCATTGTTCCGGAGGGTCTGGAGGAACTCAGCGCCTATCTGGAACAGGTGCGTGAGCGGAGGACGCCGGAGGATCGCGTGGCGGGAAGCAGGGCCGGGTCCAACGGTTCCTGAGTGGGGTGCGAGCACGGCCTTGTGGGCCGATCGACGAGTCGGTTTCCTAGGGTCCATGGGCGCGGTGAAGAATCCGGGGCCTGGGTTCGGGCTGTCGGCAGGCCGGGTTGAGCCGGTGGAGCAGGCTGACTTCCATGCCTGACGGCCGGGCTGGCTTTCGTTTAACGTCGGGTGTGCCACCCATCAGGTAGCCGGTGTATGAGCACTGAATTGAAGTCCGGCCCACGGGGATCGGCGGCGTGTCCGAATTGTGGAAGTTCCCGGATGTCCTCCGATCCGGGTGGTCTTTGTCCCAAATGCCTGTTGGAAGGGGCTATGACGCCGACGGAACCCGGTGATGGGGGGCCGTCCGGTCGGCCGGGCGCGCCGGAGATGGCGCGATTGTCGGAGGCATTTCCTGAATTGGAGATCGAGGGGTTGGTGGTGCCGCGTTGGGAACGCCGGCGTACATGGTGCCCGAGCAGATTGAAAACCCGTCCGGGGTGGATCACCGTCTATGGGTTGGTGCTGATGCCGGCGCTGTGGCTGCTCGGGTTGACCTTGGTCGGCGGCTGTAAGGATCCGAGCCCGTACGCGCAGTTCGTCCAATGGGTTCAAGGATTCGTGGTGGTGGCCGGGGAGTTGGTGGTCGTCATGTTACTGATGGCGGGGGGGATGGAAGCTTCGAGGGTTGAAGGTGTCCGGACCCCGCCTGATTCGCGCCGGCATCTGGGTGCACTTGGTCCTGGGCGGCGCGGTGATCGGCCTCGAGTTTCTGCTGGAATCGCTTCGTCGCGGAGCTGAACCGGAGCCGACGCTATTGATCCCGGTTCAGCGCGTCCGATGAGCCAAGCCGCGGGGTGCGATGGCATCGGCCGGAAGGAGGGCGGGTGCTGCGGGTGGCGGTGAACGAGTCGGATGAAATGACGGTTTTGTCCGGGGTGGGGCCTGACGGCGTGTCATGTGAGGTGCGGTTGAGCGTCCGGGTGGAGCCTTTGCCGCCCACCTATCTGTTCGAGGGTCCGATAGCTGGGGAGGGCGAGGACTGGGAGAAGACGGCGGCGTATGCGGTTTCCCTGGAGGCATCTAAACAGGATGAGTGACGGACGGAATCCAGCAGACGGAGTTTTCGCCACCACGCGATGGACCCTGGTGGCGCGGGCCCGGGGCGAGAGTCCCGAGGCCCGCATGGCGTTGAGCGATTTGTGCGCGGCGTATTACCGACCGGTGGAGGCCTTCATTCGGCGGCAGGCGGTGGATGTGCAGGAGGCGAGGGACCTGACCCAGGAGTTCTTTGCACGGCTGCTGGGGGGATCAGCGTGGGCGGGGCGGGAGCCGAGCATGTTCCGTTGGAAGTCGAGGCGGGCACCGAGCCTGGGGTGCAGGTGGCCGACTCCGGCGCAGTGACGGCGCCCAAGTGGACGAGGAGATGCGGCACCTGATCCAGGCGCTCACCTAGTGCGTCATCGCGTAGAAAACGATGTTGATGCCCATGGGGAAGGACTGCTTCTCCGCATAGGTCTCGAAGAACCACTGGCTGATGCCTTCCTCCTCCCAGCCATCGCTGAGGTCGGTGTTGAGACACACCAGCATGGCGATGCGGCCTTTGTCGTCGAGAAAGGCTCGGTAATCCGGCGGTTGGGGCTCTTCCCAGGTGATCTCGAATTCCCAGGTGCGGCGGAGTCCGAGCTCGTCCTTGGTGGCGTGGGCGGAATCCTCGCTGGGGACCTGGGGCTTTTCCTTGAGCTTGAAAGGGTGGTTGAAAATCGGGTGATCGAGTCCGAGGGACACCCATTTGCGATCGGGAAACACTTGCGCGAATTCGCTCATGAGGTGGTTCCACATGCGTTCACCCCAGAAATCGTCGATCATCAGAAAGCCGCCGTTCAGCAGGTAGCGTCGCAGGATCTGTGCTTCCTCGGTGCTGAGCGAGATGCTGCGGGGATCGATGATGAAGACGAAGGGATAGTCGAAGAGTCGCGGGTCATCGATGTCGAGGACGACGCCTTCGGGATCGGCTTTGATCGAGCTGAGTCGTTCGATGCGATACGAGAAATTGAGGTCGGCGCCCGGGTAGTCGACGCGCCAGCCGCCGCCGCGTGAGGACCGGTACCGAAGTCGGGCGAAGGAGAAGGCTTCGGGGCGAAAGGCGGGGTCGACGGTCCATTCGGGGACACCGGCGCGGTCGTCGCGCATGCGGCTCGACGAGGAGACGCCCCCCCCACCTCCGCCGCGTCGAGAGCCAGCCCCGCGGGAAGGGTCTCCAGGCTGGGGCTGGGCCATCGGTGCCTGGGCGAACACGTTCCAGGCGACCCAGACAAAGGCGAACAGGCCCGCGATCAGCGCAACCGTGCGGTGCGGCGGGGAGACGCGGAGGGGGCCTAGCATGGGCGGAAGGTAGGGAAGGATGGGAGGGAGCGAAAGCGGAGAGTCAGGGCTTAGGCGCGGACGAACTCGCGGTGGAGTTGGGCGTAGCGACCGCCGCGAGCGAGCAGTTCGTCATGGGTGCCCTGTTCGAGCAGGGTGCCGGCATCGAGGACGAGAATTCGGCTGGCATGGCGGACGGTGGAAAGCCGATGGGCGACGACGAAGCTGGTGCGCCGATGGAAGAGTTTCTCGAGGGCGTGTTGGATGCGGGCTTCGGTCTGGGGATCCACGGCGCTGGTGGCTTCGTCGAGGATGAGAATGCGGGGTTGGGCGACCATGGCCCGGGTAAAGCAGACGAGCTGGCGTTCACCGGCGGAGAGGTTGGCGCCGCGTTCGCCGACGGGGGTGGCGTAGCCTTGTTTCAACCGGAGCAGGACCTCGTGAGTGCCAAGGGTGCGGGCGGCGTCGATGATTTCTTCGTCGGAGGCGTTGGGACGGGCGAAGCGCAGATTGTCGAGGATGGTGCCGGTGAAAAGGAAGTTGTCCTGGGTGACGATGGCGATCTGGCGGTGGAGGGAATCGAGGGTGGCATCGGCGATGGATTGGCCATCGATGCGGATGGCGCCCTGTTGCGGTTCGTAGAACCGCATGAGGAGACTGACGACGCTGGATTTGCCGGAGCCGGTGGCACCGACGAGGGCGATGGTTTCACCGGGGCGGGCTTCGAAGGAGATGTCGTGAAGGATCCAGCGATCCGGGGCGGTGGTGTCATAGCGAAAATGGACATGGTCGAAGACGATGTGACCGCGAACCGGGGGGAGGGCTTGGGCGTGGGGACGGTCGAGAACCTGGGGTTGGGTATCAAGGACGCCGAAGATGCGTTCGGCGCTGGCGGCGGCGGAGAGGAAGGCATTGTACAGATCGCCCATGGTCTGGATGGGGCCGAAGAACATGCCGAGATAGAGGATGAACGCCGTGAGGGCACCTGCGGTGAGGGAACCCTGGAGGGCGAGCCAGCCGCCGTAGCCGAGAATGATGGCGGTGCCGAGGCCGGCGAGCAGCCCGACGAACGGCATAAACATGTGGAAGATGCGCGAGGCGGTGACCCAACGACGGCCGTATTCCTCCCCGAGTTCCTCGTAGCGGGCCAGGTTGGTTTCTTCGCGTGCGAACGCCTGGACGACGCGGACACCCGCGATGCTCTCGGCGGCGGCGGCGGTCAGGCGGGAGCCTTGTTCGCGGATGCGTCGATACGCCTGCATGGCTTTTCGTTGGAAAAGGAAGGTGGCCACGGCCAACGGAGGGAGGACGGTGGCGACGGCGAGGGTGAGGCGCACGTCGTAGTGGAGCATGAGGGCGAGCGCGCCCGCCAACGTCAGGGCACTGGAGAGCAGTTGATTGGCTCCCCAGGTGAGCACGCGGTCGAGGGATTCGATATCGCTGTCGGCGCGGGCGATGATCCGGCCCTGTTGGGTGCGGTCGAAGAAGTTGAGGGAGAGGCGCTGGATGTGTTCGAACACGGCCAGGCGCATGTCATTCATGGCGTTCTGACCGACGGCGATCGAACTGCGTACCTGGACCACGGAGAGCCCCCAGCCTGCGAGAAGGTTGGCCAGGTAGATGGCGCTGACGACGAGAATTCCGGCGCGGGCGGCATCAGCGTGGGTGAAGTCGAGCAGGTAACGGTCGATGCCGGCTTGAAGGAAGACGGGGCCGAGAAGGGCGGAGCCGGTGGCCAGGACGGTGAAGACGAGATTGAACAGGACCTGGCGTTGGTAGGGGGCGATGAAGCGGATGAGACGTCGGAACGTCGAGGCGCTCATCCGCTTCTGGGCGAATTGCTCTTCGAGATCGGGATCAGGGGGCTGGCTCAAGGTGTGGCGAACGGTGCCGTGTCAAATTGGGCTTCGCGACCGCCTTGGAGGCGTTTGATTTCGATGGCGGTGCGGCCGACGTCGTCGCGGGAAAGCAGGATATTCACGTCGACGGCCATGGTGCGGGAGGCGCCGGGGGGGAGTTTGGGAACGCGACCGGCGAGGCGTTCAACGCGTCGATTGAAAGGGAAGCCGGTGCCGGGTTCGATGCCGGTGACGTAGCCTTCCTGGGTGGCGGCGAGATTCTTCCAGAGGGTGAGGTAGGGGAGTTGTTCGACGGAGAAGCCGAGGGCGACGCCGCGTTCGGCGCGGGCGTTTTGGAGCATGACGAGCGTTCGGCCGGTGCTGTCGGAGGCGGGTTCAATGCAGTAGACCTGTTCGACGAATCCACGGGTAGGGGCGGAGTATTCGGCGAACCGGTCGACGTCTTTGGCGGCATGAGCGTTGAAGGGGGTGATGCGGCGGAGGGCGCCGACGAAGCGGCTGCCGGCCTGGAGGAGGGGAGCGCCGAAGTTGCAGTGATAGATCATCTGGACCTCCTGATCGTGGGCGCCGTGGTTGGTGAGGGAATCCTCGATGCGGAAGGAGGCTGAACCGGGCTCGGTGGAGACCTCGGTCCAGAGTTCGAGTTTCGGGCCGTAGAACATGCGTTCATCGACGCGGCCCCGGACGCGGATGCGGAAGGGCGGGTTGGGATCGATGAGGACCTCCACTTCGCTGGCTGGCAGGTTGCCGATGCGACCGTGGAGGGTGAGGGACATTTCGGCTTTCTCGCCGGTGTTGTTGACGAAGGTATCCTTGCCTGGGTGCCCGGCCCATTCTGTGCCACAACGAACCATCCATTCATTGAACCCCTCGAGCCAACCGAGGCCGCCGCGGCTTTCGAGGTTGATGGTGTTGGGGTGGACGACCTCCTTCACGGGAGAATCCCAGCCGAGCCGGACGTCGCCCGCTGTGGCTTCGAGAATGCCCATGCCGCGGGTGGGGATGACGGTGAAGGTGAGCAGACCATTATCGACGACGATGACATCGACGCCTTCCTGCCGTCCGCCGTGAAGGGTGAGTTTTCGAACGCTCCACGGGGCGGCGAACCCGAGATCGCGGTGGGTGAGGGTCCACTGGTCGGTGCGGATGCCGCGGGAAGCGCTGGTGATGACCTGGCGGAAGGGCTCAGCGGCGGAGCCTGCGAGGGTGGCGGAGGCGAGGAGCATGATGGGAAGGAGTCGTTTCATGGCGGGAAGTGTTGATCAAAAACCAGTCATGGGGCGATGAATTGGGCGGCGGCATGGAGTGTGCCGACGCCCTTGGGCACGGCTTGGTCACGAACGATGCTCCGTGTGGCGCGGGGCGAGCACGGTTTAGCCGCGACGGGGAGGATTTGGCAAGGGCCGGCGCGGATTCTGGATTCCGATCGTCTCGCAGGCTTCAGGCAAACCCCATGCTCCGACATCATCTATCGGCGAGAAGGAAGACTGGCAGAGTACGGCGGGCGTTGACGGCGTGGCCCGTCGAGGCGAGGGGGCGATGGACTGGAAAAATTGCCGATGTCCGGGAGGTGAATCGAGGTTTGTGTTGAAGGGCGGCGGAAGGGTTGGGTTGTTGGTGACGTGGGTGATGAGACGATTGTGGTGCTGGGTGGAAAAATTTTTCGTATCTCAGTTTGTGATTGGAGCTGGGCTCACCTAGGTTCCGCGGCACTTTTGAGGCCTTATGTTCGAGTCTTTAGGCAATCTACTGCGTCGTAAAACTCCGCCCAAGGGCGGGCCGATGATGCGCGAGACACAGGGCGGCGGGGGTGCGCGTCCCCCGCAGGAGAACAAGCCGGTATTCAGCAAGGTGTTCCGTTGGCGATTACCGGATGGGCACACCAAGGACCCGGAAACCGTGGAGATCGTGGGCTCGTTCACGCATTGGCAGAAGGTCGCGATGGTCCGCGACGGCAAGCAGGGTGCTTGGCACGTGACGATGCACCACATTCCCGGGGCCCGGACGCACCACTACATGCTCGTGGTGGACGGTCATCCGACCTACGACAAGACGTGTGACGGTCTTGCCGTGCCGCATGGATTCCAGGAGCAACAATGGCAGCTGCAGACGGAACGCGGTCCGCGGGTGCTGATGCTGTTCGCGCAGACGAAGTGACGGGCGCGGCGGACCATGGGGAGGAACGTTTTCCAAAATTTGGACACCTATTGAGGCCAGGAACCGGGGAGCGAGGAAGACCCCGAGCGGCCCTCACCCCTGCCCTCTTCCCGGGGCAGAGGGTCGTGTTTTCAGCTCCCGCTCACGGAGCCAGGCGAAGAGGACGGGGGTAACGATCAGGATGTGGAGCATGCTGCTGATCGTCCCGCCGATGACCGGGGTTGCGAGAGGCTTCATGACTTCGGCTCCGGCACGATCGCTCCACATGATGGGCAACAGACTGGCGATGGTGGTGGCGACGGTCATGACCTTGGGCCGCAGACGAAGGCGGGCACCGTCCTTTACAGCCTGGATGAGGTCGGCTTTTGAGAAGGCTTCTCCGCGTTGGGATTTCTTGTGGGCGAGGGTCTCCTCCAGATAGACGACCATGACGACGCCCGTCTGGATGGCGATGCCGAACAGGGAGATGTAGCCGACCCAGACGGCGACGCTGAAGGGGTAGCCGAGGGCGTATTGGAGGAAGACGCTGCCGCTAAGGGCGAAGGGAACCGCGAGAATGACGTGGGCGGCTTCTTTGACGGAGTGATAGATCACGTAAAGGAGGAGAAAGATCACCACGAGGACCATGGGGAAGATCACCTTCAACGTGTCGCGGGCATGGAGGAGGTTTTCGTATTGGCCGCTGAACTCGAGGGTCATACCCGGTTCGAGCGGCACCTCGCGGGTGACGCGCTCCTTGATTTCATCGACGAATCCACCCAGGTCCCGGTCCTGGACATTGGTCTGGACGAAAAGGCGGAGACGTCCGTTCTCACTGGCGATTTCGCTGGGGCCGATGACGCGGTGGACCTTGGCGACCTGGCCGAGAGGGATGGTGGGACCGGCCGGGGTGGTGATGAGGACTTCGCGCAGACGTTCGAGATCGGACCGTTCGGAACGTTCGAGCCGCACCTGGATGGGGAAGCGTTCGCGACCTTCGATGGTGGTGGTGACATTGACGCCGCCGAGCCCGGCTTCGACGACCTCCAGCACGTCACGAGCGCTGAGGCCGAAGCGGGCCATGGCGCGGCGGTCGACCTGGATTTCGAGGTAGGGTTTGGCTTGGACGCGGGACGGGGCGACGCCGATGGCGCCGGGGACGGAGCGGACGACGCGTTCGATCTCGAAGGCCTTCTTCTGGAGAGCATCGATGTTGTCGCCGAGAACCTTCACCCCGACCTGGGCGCGGATGCCGGTGCTGGTCATGAGGATGCGGTTTTCGATCGGTTGGAGGAACCCCGGGACATAACCGGGAACGGTGGTCATCAACCGGCTCAATTCGCCGATGAGCTTTTCCTTGGTCATGCCGGGGCGCCATTGCTCCTTGGGTTTGAGCATGAGGGTGGTCTCGATCATTTCGACTGGGGCGGGGTCGGTGGCGGTTTCGGCTCGGCCGAGTTTGCCGGCGACGGAGGCGACTTCGGGGACCTGGCTCATGGCCTTGTCCTGCCAGGCCATGATGCGTTGGACCTCGGTGAGCGATGTGCTGGGCAGGAGCACGGGCATGTAGAGGAGGGAACCTTCCTCGAGGGTGGGCATGAACTCGGAACCGATGCCCTGGAAGAGTTGGGCCAGCTTCGGCCAGTGATGGTCGCGGAGTTTCTCGGTGATCGGGCGAGGAAAGCCGAAGGCGATGGCGACGGCGGTGGCGAGGAGGATGGCTGCGCCACTCAAGATGAGCCGGCGATGGCGGAGCGACCAGTCGAGGACCGGGTCGTAGATGGAGAGCAGGACCTTCATGATCCAGTTGTCCTCCTCGCGATGGAACGGGCCTCGAACCAGAAGCGAGCAGAGGACGGGTACGGCGGTGACCGCGAGGAGGGTGGCGCCGACGCAGGCGAAGGTCTTGGTGTAGGCGAGCGGGTGGAACAGCTTGCCCTCCTGGCCGCTGAGGACGAAGACGGGGACGAAGGCGAGGATGATGATCGCCATGGCGAAGAAGATCGGGCGGCCCACCATTTTGGCGGCTGTCAGGGTGGCCTCGAAGGTTTCCTCGGGGCTGAGTCGGACACTGCCTTCGGCTGAACCCAGTCGGCGGGCTTTCTCCTCCTCGGCGCGTTCGCAATGCCGGATGACGTTTTCCGTCATCACGATTCCCGCATCGACGAGTACGCCGATGGCGATGGCGATGCCGGCGAGGGACATGATGTTGGAGCTGATGCCGAGCTGCTGCATCAGGATGAAGGAAATGAGGATCGAGGCGGGGAGCGGGATGGTGACGATGAGAATGCTGCGGAAGTGGAAGAGGAAGATCACGTGGGCGAGGGTCACGAGCAGGATTTCCTCGAGCAGGGCGTGTTTCAGGGTGTCGATGGTCCGCTGGATCAGGTCGCTGCGATCGTAGAAGGATCGAAGGGTGACGCCCGGGGGCAGGCTGGGTCCGAGTTGGGCGACGCGCTCCTTGACCCGGCGAATGACCTCCATGGCATTCTCGCCGGTGCGCATGACGACGATGCCGCCGACGACTTCGTGGCCGTCGACGTCTAGGGCGCCGCGTCGGAAGTCGCCGCCTAGCTGGAGGGTCGCGATGTCGCGGAGGTAGATCGGTGTTCCTTCGCGCTGCATGACGACGATGTCTTCGAGATCGGCGATGGATCGGATGAGACCTAGGCCGCGGACGACGAATTCGAGGCCGTTTTCTTCTATGACCTTGCCGCCGACGTTGAGGTTGTTGGCGGCGACGGCCGAGAGCACGTCCTGGAGGGAGACGCCGGACGTGCGCATCTTGGTGGAGGAAACTTCGATCTGATACTGCTTCACGAAGCCTCCGAGGCTGGCGACTTCGGCGACGCCGGGAACGGATTGGAGTTGGTAACGGACAAACCAGTCCTGGACCGCGCGGAGTTCGCCGAGGTCGTAACCGCCCTTGGGCGATTGGGTGGGGTCGACGTCGAAGTAGTACTGGTAGATCCAGCCGAGCCCGGTGGCATCGGGACCGAGGAGGGGGACGACGCCCTGGGGCATCAGGGTGCCGAGATAGTTGAGTCGCTCAAGGACCCGGGCGCGGGCGAAGTAATTGTCGATCTTGTCCTCGAAGATGACGGTGATGAGGGAGAAGCCGAACATGGAGACCGCGCGGATGGTTTTGACGCCGGCGAGTCCCTGGAGATTGACGGAGAGAGGGTAGGTGACTTGGTCCTCCACTTCCTGGGGGGAGCGTCCCATCCAATCGGCGAAGACGATGACCTGATTTTCGGAGAGGTCCGGGATGGCGTCGACAGGGGTGGAGTAGAGCGATTTGACGCCCCAGGCGACGGAGAGCAGGAGGGCGCACAGGACGAGGAACCGATTCCGGAGCGACCACTCGATGAGGTTGGCGATCATGGGGATCTGTTTTCTAGAAGTTGGAGGCGCCTCGGGGTCGTAGAGGATGACGAGTGGTTCTGCAGGGCGGGAGATGAGCCACGACGGACGGGTGGTTCGGGGACGGCATGGTCTATTCGCGGACCTCGACGCCGCACTCGAGCATTTCTGCTCCGAACCAGGGGTTCCGTATCGGGGTGGTCAGCTGGAGCCATTCGGCCCGGGCCGGTGCGCCTTCGAAGGCATCGGCGGTCATGGGGCAGCGGAAGACCTTGAGATCCCTGAAGGCGGATGGGTGGGATCGGAGTTGTTTCGCGAGAGCGACCAGAGTTGTGCTGAAGGCATGGTAGGCCTTTCGGGCAGCCCGAAGATTGGGGTGGGTTGTTGCGGGCGCCGAGGTGGGCAGCAGTCGGGCCAGGTTGGTTCCCCCAGGCTGGGTGGCCAGGGTTTGGCGCAGCGTGTCGAGCTCGGGTCCGATGTCTTCGGCGGCGCGTTGAAACGCAGGCAAATTGTCGGCGGCGAGTGCGGCCCGAAGGGCATCGGCATCGACGAGGAATCTCTGGACGGAAGCGGACTGTTCGGAAGTGATATCGGAAAAGAGGGGCGTTGGGGTGGAGGGGGCGGCGGTGGGTGCGGGGGCGTTATGGGTGTGGTTGGCATCCTCCGCGGAGCGAAGGGTCTGGTTGAGCTGGGCTTGGGCGTCGATGAGGAGATTGCCTTGAACCACAACGGCGTCGTCGGGGGAGAGGCCGTCGAGCACTTCGTACTGGGTGTCGCCGAAGCGTCCGAGGCGGACCGCGCGCTGCTCATAGAGACCTCCGCCTTTATCGACGTAGACGACAGGGTTCTGGGCAGGCGAGAGGATGGCGGATCGGGGAACGAGCAGGACATCGGGAACGACCAGTCGGACGAGGCCTTCGGCGAAGGCCCGGTGGGGCAGGGCGCGGCGTGGTGAGGGGGCGTGGGTCAGGAAGGGGTTGGGAACCTCGACCCGGACCTTGGCACTGCGGGTCATGTCGGAGACGTTCGGGTCGATGAACCGGATGGGAGCCCGGAAGGTTTTGCCGGGAGCGGCAGGGCTGGTGACGTCAATTTCCTGGCCGGGTTGAAGCCAGGGAAGGTCCTGTTCGTAGGCGTCAAAGAGGAACCATAAGGTGGAGAAGTCGGCGATCTCGAAGAGTTTTTCACCTTCCATGACGTATTGGCCGGGGTAGACGAACCGTTCAACGACGGTTCCGCCGGTGGGGGCGACGATTTCGGAGAAGGCGTTGGTGGGATCTTTCGACGGAAGTTGTTCGATCTGGGCTTGGGTGAGGCCGAGTTGGCGGAGGCGCACGGAAGAGGCGCTGAGGAGGATACCGAGGTCGGAGCGGGTGGCATCGAGAGCCGGCGAGGCGTGGATGGCGAGGAACTGCCGTTCAGCCTCGAGCAGCATGGGGCTGTAGAAACGGGCGAGGGGTTGGCCGGCGTCGACCTCGGCTCCCACGTAGTTGACGAATAGATCCTCGATGCGTCCCGCAACCGTCGCGGAAATCAAGCGATGCCGGGTGTCGTCGTCCTCGAGGGTTCCAGCAACGCGTAGCGTCCGCTGGAGGGGGCCACGTTGGAGCGGGGTCGAACGGACGTGCAGAACGGAGATGGCATTGGAACCGAGTGCGACGAGTCCGGGCTCCAGCGGGATGGCGGCGTCGCCTTCGAAGACGGGGGTCAGATCCATTCCGCAGATCGTGCACTTGCCGGGTTTGTCGGATTTGATCCAGGGATGCATGGCCGACTGGTAGAAGAGGATTTTTGACGCGGTCGCCGGGTTGGATGTGGCGTCGGTGGGGCGGGCTGACTCGGGGAGCCGGCGGCCAGCGAACCAGCCGGCGGCACCGGCGAGGAGGGCGATCACTAGGGAAAGGGCGAAGGAGCGTAGGTTCATGGAGAGCGGGGTGGGGAAAGGTAGATGCCGTGGGGCGGGACGCCGGTCATTGTGGAGACGGTTGGGGGGCGGGCCCGGTGAGCATGTCGAGTGAATCGAGTTCACCGAGGCCACAGCAGGTGATGAGTTCGGTGATCATCTGGAACTGTTCGTTGATGGCGCGGACGCGCATGAGGCGGGCTTCGATCAGCATGCGGCGGGATTCCAGCACATCGAGGAATATGCCCCGGCCGGCGGTCCATGCGGCCAGGGAGGTGGAGACGGCCAGCTCGGATCGGGGGAGGATGGCGTCCTGATAGAGGATCGCTTCGCGGCGCGAGGAGTCGATGCGGGTCCAGATGCGGAACAGTTCCTGGCGAACCTCGAGTTCGTAGTCCTCGACGTCGGCACGCACAGCGTCTGAACGGGAACGGTTGCGGTCGAGGTCGGCGCGGTATTTGGATCGATTGAACCAGGGCACACTCAGTCCGACGGTGAACATGCCTTCGCGGAAGTCGCCGGAACCGCTCCATTGGCGGCCTTCGACGCCGACCGTGACTTCGGGGTGGCGGGCGCGTCGGGCGACTTCAATGCCGGCGTCGGCCATGGCGATCTCTTGTCTAAGGACCTGGAGGCGGGGTTCGAACTGGAGGCCCATGCTAAAGATCTTTTCGGTGAGGGGGATTTCAGGGGCAAGGGATGGAAGGGCGAGCAGCGGCCACGGGGAGTCTTTGGGGCGGGCGAGCAGGCGGTTGAGGGAGGAGCGGGCGAAGTCGCGTTGGAGCCGGTCGGTGACGAGCTGTTGTTCCCGCTTCGCGTGTTCATTTTCGAGGCGGAGTAGGTCGAGTCCGGCATCGAGACCGGCCCGCTGTCGTTCGCGGGCGAACGATGTCATGCGCTGGAGCAGCGCGATGTCGTCGGTCCCGATGGCGAGGGATTCGTCGGCGAGAGCGAGTTGGCCGGCGGCCTGGGAGACGGCGCGTCGGAGGATTTGCCGGCGGTAGGTGGCTTCGGCGGCTGAGACGGCGGCGCCGGCTTCAGCTTCGCGGCGCATGGCCTGGGCTTTGCCGAAGAGGGGGAGCCGTTGCTGGGCCTCATAGAGCAGGTCGCCTTCCATCTCCAAATTCGGGCCCATCGGACTGGTCACGACCCCTCCAAAGCGAACCATGGGATCCTCCCAGGTTCGCACGCCGGCAACGGCCCGTTCCGATGCGGTTTGGCGCGCGGCGGCGGCCCGGATGCCCGGGTGATTGGTTTGGGCCTCGGCAATCAGGTTTGAGAGGAAATCGGAGGTGATGGGACGCACCGAGGCGGGAAGGGCCTCGGCGCCCCGCGTGGGAATGGCCATCGCGACCTGGTAGGCAACGAGAAGGATCCAGAGGCCTTTTAGAGCAGGAGCCCAGGACGCGAGCACCATGCTCACGGGGCCTGAACGGAAAGCGATTCCGCAGGGCGCGACGCCAGCCGCTACGGACCGTGCGGACCGTGGATTCAGGGTTGTCATGGATACTGGGCCAGAAGAATGGACGTTCATGGGCAGGCAAGTTTTCCAAAGCATGGACACGCATTGGGACCATGAACCGAGGAGGGGAGCCCTCACCCCGACCCTCTCCCACCTTCGCTTTGCTGCGGAGGGAGAGGGAGGAAGAGATGGACGGTTCATGGAGAGGGAGAGAGATGGCTGGAACCGGGGATGAGCGGTCGCCGGGCGGGAGACCCGGCTCTACGGCAGGCGGCACGCCGGTCCTAGCCGATCGGGTCGCTGGCGCTGGGCACACGTCACCCAGCGCTGAGCGGAATCAAAGGAGGAGTCCGCCCCCGAGAAGGAAGGAGGGAGCGGCGGCGGAAGGGCCACGACGAAAGGAGGAAGGGCGTGGCAGGGCCGGCGGGAAGCGGAAGAAGGTGACGGAAAACGACGCGGCGAAGGGAACTGGAGGCGTGAGGAGATCCTCCGTCGCGAGAGGGCGAGCGGGGGTGGCGCGGAGGGGTGCGGATGGAACCGACTCCGGGGCTGGGGCGCAGCACGCCATGCCGCCGCATGAACAGCAGCGGCATGGCGTTGGGGAGAGGGCATGGATCCCCGTCGTCGGGTGGGTGGGGATCCCTGCCGACGCGATCAAGGCCTGCACCAGGAATGCCAGGAGCAGGACCAGGGCTTGGAGGGATCGCGCCACGTTTAAAGGGGGCGATTGGGCTATTTCTTGGTCGCCTCGTCGAGCTTCTTGGAGAACTTCGCCGTGTCCTTCTTGAAGTCCTTCACGCAGCTCTTGCAACAGAACTGGTACTCGCGACCTTCGACCACGGCGCCGACGGCCGCGTCGCTCTCGAGCGCCTCACCCGAGACGATGCAGGTGGTGAGAGGGTAGGGTTTCACCTTCTTCGCGGCGGCATCGATCTTGGCGAGGTTTGCCTTCTTATCCTTGGCGAAGTCCTTTTTGCAGCTCGCGCAGCAGAGCGCGATTTCCTGGTCGCCCTCGGTGAAGACCACGACATCGCCCATCGAGCCGAGTTTCTCGCCGGAGACGATGCAGGTATCCATCGGGTACGGCTTGACCTTGAGTTTCACCTTCTTGTCGGCGGCCTGGGCAGAAGTAATTCCGAGGCAAAGGGTTCCAAGAGTGAGAAGAGCGACGGTGAGCGTTTTTAACGTGTGTTTCATGATCAGGATTATTCCGTGGGAAGCGTCGCGGCGTTGCCGCGCATCCTACCCTACGCGGCTCCCGTGAAAAACCCTCGGGCAGATTTGGATTACTTCAAGATCCAGAAGGCCAGATGCTTGCGAAGCGCCTGACGCGCGCGGTAGAGGCGCATTTCTACGGCTTTGACACTGCACTGGAGGATGGACGCGATCTCGGCGTTGCCCTGGTTCTCGAATTCCGAGAGGAGAATGACGGTGCGGAGATCTTCCGGGAGTGCGCCGATGGCCCCGCGCACGGCGGCTGACCGCTCCTCGCCCAACAGAGCGTGGGAAGGGTCCGATCGGGGATCCGGGAGGGTGGATTCCAGGCTCGGCCCGTCGTGCGGCGCGGGATCCTGAAGGGAGGTCTGGGGGTGCCGTTGGCGCCAGCGAAGGCGGTCCCTTGCCAGGTTGGTCGCAATCGAATAGAGCCAGGTGGCCAGGGGGCGCCGGGGATCAAAACGAGCCCGATGGGAGTGGAGCCGGACGAAGGTCTCGAGCGCGAGGTCCCGGGCATCCTCGGCATCCCGAACCCAGCGGATCAGGTAGGCGTGAAGAGAAACACCGTGCCGCTCGATGATACGTTCGAGCGCGGCGTGTTGATCGGCGAGGAGGCACGCCATGTCGGCGCGGTCGGCGTCCCCTTCCGCCTCACTCCCCCGGTTTGGCATGGGTGAATTCGCTGATGGGATGCGATGCGGCGGTGATGCCGGTGGCGGGGAGCATCAGCTGCAGGTAGCGCTTTCCCTGGTCGGTTGGCATGCAGCCTGCGACCTGGAGCAGGTGTCGGGCAAGAGCGGTCTGGCATTCGACGCGAACCCGACCGCCTTCCTCGATCAGGCGCAGAAGATCCGGAGTCAGTTCGCGGGAACCGAGCAGGGATTGGTTCAGTCGGCGGTTATGGTCGTCGATACGACGGCAAAGCTCCTCGCAGTGGGGGCGATAGTCGGCATGAAGTTTGCGGACGTTTTCGAAGGCCGGGGCGTCGAGGCCAAATTCGGTGGCGAGCCAGGTGAGGTCGGAATCCGTGGTGGCGTGGCGATGCGGGGAATCCGCCGCGACGGGAGTGCCGGTGTGAGCGTGAGTATGGGCGGGGGCGGGATCGGCGGGGGACCTGAGCCGGGCGACGATGAGAAACGACGCGGCGGCGGCGGCGGCTCCGAGAATGAGGATGCCGAACGGATTCTTCATCGATGGATCAGGGGGGCGAGGACCGCGGCATCTGGTAGGGATCGATGGAGGCGATGTAGCGGACCTGCGGATCGCCTTCGGGTAGAGCGGAGCGTGAATAGGTGGAATGGGCGTGACGGGAGCCGGAGAGTGCGCCGACGAGGATACCGGCCGTGATGTAGGCGACGGCGAAGGTGGGACGTTGAAGCATCGAGATGGCTCGAACGAACGCGGCGAGCCCATCGGCGAGCGAACGGGTCCGGGGGACCTGATTGTGAGCAATTCGATGCCGCACCTCGCTTTGGAAGCCTTGGGGAAGGGATCCGTCGACCTTCCAGGAGCGGAGGAGCTTGGAGAGGATGGGGTCCGGCACTGGGGATGAAGGGTGAGGTGGCCTGGGGTCCATGGTTTGTTTGGGTGGCGAGGGCCAAGATCAAATACGCCGTCCGCCGGTAAAACCCTCGCCGGGGTTTCATTCCGCCGTTGTGGCTGGGAGCATGCCGGGTAGTCTGTGGACGTGACAACACGGCTGACACGAAGGCAGGTGCTGGACCTGTATTTCATGGACGCGCGATGCAAGCTCATTGAAATCGCAGCCTTTATGGATCGGGTGGAACGATCGGAAGGGGAGGGTGACTTTCGCTGGCGGGCGTTTCGGGAAGCCCTTCGGGAATTGGGCGACGGGCAAGTGGCTCGGGCGGAACGTGTCCTGCTTTACCTGAGTGATCCGACTTCGGAACCGGTGCCGGCCGCTGCGGGCAAAGGGGCGGTAGGGGCCTGGGATGGTCCGATTGGTTCCTAATGAGGGTCGTGGAGTCGAGAGCAATGCCGATTGATTACGCGTGCCAGCGGTGCACGGCCTGCTGTCGGTGGCCCGGTCAAGTCCGATTGACGGCCGATGAAGTGGACTTGATTGCTGCTTATATGTCTCTGGACATCAACAACTTCATCGAGTGTTACCCCGGTTGGGAGCGGATCGGAGGTGGGTATCGCTGACCGAGCGTGGGGATGGCGCCTGCGTTTTTCTGGAGGGAGGCGACTGCTGGATTCTGGCGGTGAAACCGAGGCAATGCCGGGAGTTTCCTAAGGGTCGGAATGTCCCTGGATTTGAAGAGGTCTGTCGGGTGGTGGCACGGGAAGTGACTGAGGCGGAGTCTGCCCGTCGGCGGGGTTTGGAGACTGGGGCAGGAGACGGGTTGGGAGAGGCAAAAAGGGGTGAGTGAGAGAGAGGTAGAAAACAAGATTGCCGTTGACAGAAATGGTGTAGCATCGGCGAGTTCAGGCTTTTACCTTGCGAAAGCGCTTCGCTTTCTGATACTTAAATCGCCGCATGGCAGCCATCGGACGGTTTCAGCGCGGGGAAGAAATCTTCCACGCCAAGGTAGTCGATGGAGAGCTATTCAAGCTCAAGGGGGATGTTTTTGGTTCCCCATCCTTCGAGAAGAAGCCAATGCCGGCGCGGGGGCTGAAGCTTCTGACGCCGGTGGCTCCTTCCAAAGTAATAGCGGTCGGCTTGAATTACGCCGATCACGCCCGGGAGTCGGGCTTAGACCTGCCGAAGGAGCCTTTATTTTGGTTCAAGGCGCCGACCTCTCTGATTCCGGACGGTGCGAAGATCGAGATTCCTTTTTCGCCGCACCGTGTGGATTTCGAGGCCGAGTTGGCGATCGTCATCGGGCGTCGGGTACGGAATGTCACGCCAGCGGCGGCGGCGCGGTACATTTTTGGGTACACAGCGGCACAGGACATCAGCGACCGGACGATCCAGAATGCGGAGAGTCAATGGGCACGGGCGAAGTCCTTCGACACGTTCACGCCGCTGGGGCCCTACATTGAGACGAAGATCGACCCGCATGATCTCTCGATCCAACTGTTCCAGAACGGTCAGTTGCGACAGAACTCCAACACCAGCCAGTTGATCTTCAACTGTTTCAGTCTGGTCAGCTTCATCTCGACGAACATGACGCTTCTGCCGGGCGACGTGATCTTGACGGGCACCCCGAGCGGTGTGGGACCCATTCAGAGTGGCGACCGCCTGGAGGTGCGCATTCAAGCCCTGGCGCCCCTGGTCAACATGGTGAAGTGACAATAATCGCTTGGTTTTCTGCAAAGGCGCGGCAAGCTCCGCGCCTCTTTCGTTGTTACCCTACGGAATCCCACCATGCGCTGGTCCCAAACGCTCATCCCCACGCTGAAAGAACCGCCGGCGGACGCCGAGATCGTCTCGCATCAACTTCTGCTGAGGGCGGGATTGTGCCGTAAACTCACCGGCGGTTTGTACACGTTTTGCCCGCTCGGACTCCGGGTTCTACGCAAGGTGGAGCAGATCGTCCGGGAGGAGATGAACCGCACTGGTGCGCTGGAAGTGCTGATGCCGGCGCTGCAGCCGCCGGAAATCTGGCAGCGCTCGGGCCGCTATGAAACCGCGCGGGACGTCCTCTACAAGGCCAAGGATCGCTCGAACAAGGAGTGGGTGCTCAGTCCGACCGCGGAAGAGGTGATCACCATCCTCGCGGCTTCCGAGATCAACTCGTACCGCCAGCTCCCGCTGAATTTTTACCAGATCAGCGTGAAGTTCCGGGATGAGATTCGCCCCCGCTTCGGACTGATGCGGGCCAAGGAGTTCATCATGAAGGACGCCTATTCGTTCGACATGAGCGACGATGCAGCCATGGCGAGCTACCGGAAGATGTACGACGCGTACATCCGCATCTTTGCCCGTTGCGGGCTCCAGGCCTTTCCGGTGGAGGCCGACACGGGGGTGATCGGAGGCAATTACTCCCACGAGTTCATGGTTCCCGCTGAAACCGGGGAGAACGAGGTGGTTTACTGCGAGTCGGGTAAGTACGCGGCGAACATCGAGAAGGCGACCAGCCGCGGACCGGTTGCGCTCGTTCCGACGGTCTCGACGGGCGCAGCACCGGAGAAGTTCGCCACACCCGGGGTGGTGACCATCGACGCGCTTTCACAGGCGCCGTATGGCGTGGCGGCATCTGCGCAGGTGAAATCGCTGATTTTTATCGCGGACGGCAAGCCGGTGATCGTGTTGATGCGGGGAGACGATCAGCTGAACGAGGCCAAGCTGGCGGGCAAACTGGGGGCCACCGCGTTCCGCGCGGCCGTGGCGGAGGAAATCGTGTCGGCGATGGACGCCAGGCCGGGCAGTTTGGGTGCGGTCACGAGCACTCGGAAGGATCCTTCGATCAAGGTCTTCGCCGACGAGCAACTGCGTTCGGCACGCGGAATGACCACGGGCGCCAACGAGGACGGATTCCATCTGAGGCACGTGGATGTGGATCGGGATATCCGGGTGGATGTTTGGGCCGATCTGCGGACGGTCCGAGTCGACGAACTCGCAGTGGACACGGGATTGCCGTTAAAGATCCGGCGGGCGATCGAGGTGGGGCATGTGTTCAAGCTGGGCACCAAGTACAGCGAGAAGCTGGAATCGTCGTTTCTGGATATGGAAGGGCAGCGCAAGCCGACGGTGATGGGCTGCTACGGGATTGGCATCACGCGCACGATGCAGGCGGTGATCGAGCAGTGCCACGACAAGGATGGGATCGTGTGGCCGATGAGCGTGGCGCCGTACCAGGTGCTCCTCACGCCCTTGGGCGCGGCGGGGAGCGCCACCATGCAACTCGCCGATGAACTGTACCGGGAGTTGTCGGCGGCAGGTATCGACGTGCTGCTGGACGACCGGGACGAACGGCCTGGCTTCAAATTCAAGGATGCGGATCTGATCGGCATACCGCTTCGGGTGAGTGTCGGTGAAAAATCGCTGGCGAAGGGTGAAGTGGAACTGAAACCCCGGGGTGGCGCGGTTCAGGGCGTCCGAAAAGAGGACGCGGTCGCGCGGGTTATTTCCCATGTCCGTGAGGCATTGACCCGCCTAGCGTGATCCCCCCCGCAAAAAGGGCACCCGCAAAAAGGGCGTGCGCCACACGGCGAATAGATGCTAGAAGTCCGAATGATTCTCCGGCGGGCAACCCAAGGCGCCTTCACGCTCATTGAATTGCTGGTGGTGATCGCGATCATTGCGATCCTGGCGTCGATGCTTTTGCCGGCCCTGGCCAAGGCGAAGGAGCAGGGTCGCCGGGCCAAGTGCGTGAACAACCTGAGGCAGATTGGGATCGGGATGACGATCTACGCCCAGGACAACGATGACGTGATTCTGAAGGCCCGGCACGACGGTGGAAACTGGGTCCAGATCTCGATCAACGAGCCGGAGGCGGCCTCCGCGAAGCAACTGGGTCTGCCGGTCGAGACAAACCAGCCCGTGGCGAAGATGTGGACGTGTCCCAACCGGCCCACCTTCCCAACCTACGAGCCCGAATTCCGGCAGTTCAACATCGGCTACCAGTACTACGGCGGCATCGACCGCTGGACCAATCCGGGTGGCACGTTCCCTTCGCGGAGTCCGATCAAGACCGCCACTGCCGTCCCCACCTGGGTGCTTGCGGCGGATGCGGTGATGAAGGTGGACGGCAAATGGGGAGGTGGCCGGGACACCGCCTTTAAAAACATGCCGCCCCACAAGGACACCATGGGCCGACCGAAGGGGGGCAATCACCTGACGATCGACGGTGCGGTGAATTGGGCTCCCGTGCAGAAGCTGCTGTTCCTCCACAGCTGGAACGTCTCGGGCAACCGTGACTCTTACTTCTACCAGCAGGACATCGGCGAGGAAGTGGAGAAGCAGCGAGCGAAGTTGCGGGTACGCTTCTAGCAAGGGCTAGTCGCGTTCGGCCGCCTGGCGGCAAGCCGCGGCGATCTTCTCCAGGACCACCAGAAAATCTTCGGTTTCCGGCGGTGAGAGCGGGGCGAGGACTTCTACTTGGAGCGCGATCGCGAGGGAGCGGGCGGCTCGGAATTTTTTTCGTCCGGCGGGGGCGAGTCGAAGCCTCCGGGCCCGGCGGTCGTCGGGATCGGTCTGGCGATCGAGAAGTCCCGCCCGCTCCATCCGATCGACAAGGGACGCGACCGTGTTGGGGTCGGAAGACATGTTGGAGGCAAGTTCCGACTGGGTGATTCCCTCGCTGCCCGCCTCGGAGAGGTTGCGGAGGACCGTGTACTGGTCGGGGGTCAGGTCGAGATGGGCGATCCGGCGGCGAAACGCCTGGTTGAGACTGTACCAGGCATGACGGAGCAACGGCGGGAGTCGACGCAGGACTTGTTCCTCGGGCGGATCGGGGAGGGCGTCGGGCTGGGGTTCGTCTTGGGAGAGCATGGGGCGCGGTGCTGAGATAGTACGTGTAGGTATAATTCGTTTGCAAACCCACGGTCTCGTTCTAACAGTCTGGGGCAGTTGCGAGTGTATCAACCCCCTGCGGACATCATGATTCTCGAAGCATCAAGAGTCCGGCGTCTCTGCCGGCTGGGTTTATTTTTGACGCTCGCGGCGGTCGCCAGCGAAACCTTGGCGGCGCCAGCGACTGGATGGCTGGCTTGGCGTGGGCCCGAACAGACGGGCGTTTCACGGGAGATAGGCTTGCCGGGCAATATTGGTTCGGCTGCGGAGGCCTTGTGGGTGGCGGAGTGGGGTGGTCAATCGACCCCTGTCATCGCCAGTGGGCGCCTGTATGTGGGGGGCTATCAGGACGACAGCCCGGACTTGCAGGAAGGCGTGGCCTGTTTTGATGCGGAGACCGGCATGCTGCTTTGGAAACGCACCTTCAACGATTTCCTCAGCGACACGATCTACCTGAGGTACTCGACGGCCTCGCCGGCCATCGATCCGGAGACCGGCAACGTGTACTTACAGGGCACGCAGGGCATTCTGGCGGCCTTCACCGCAGATGGCGCGCCCTTGTGGAGCCACTCGCTGATGGAGAAGTTGGGTCGACTGACCTTTCCCAACAGCCGCACCGCCTCCCCCGTGTTGGATCGGGACTTGGTGATCACGCGGGGCATTACCGGCAACTGGGGTGCGAACGGCACCGCGGCGGACCGTTTCTACGCGTTCGACAAGGTGTCCGGTGAACTGGTGTGGTCCTCGAGTCCCGGTGGACGCCCGTTGGACAATTCGTTTGCGCATCCCTACCTGACCTGGCTTCGAGGCAAGCGCGTGCTGATTGCGGCGAGCGGCGACGGGTCGGTGGTCTGCATCAACGCGCGAACCGGCGAACCCATCTGGCGGGTTCCGCTCGCCAAGGCCGGCATCAATGCTACGGCGTTGGTTCACAACAACGACAAAGTCGTGGCCATCTACGGCACGCCGTACGAACCAGGCCAACTGGTCGCCTTCCGCATTCCCGATGTGGAACCGACAAACTCGCTTGCCGGAGCCGTGATCGTGGAACGTCCCGCGGTGGAGATTTGGAGCGATCCCGAGATTTCGACTTCCACGAGTTCGCCGATCCTGGTGGGAGACCGCATTTACGTGACCAAGGAGAAGGGCGAGTTGGTGGCCGTGGACGTCAACACGGGCAAAGTCCACTGGTCCTACCCGCTGGGGATCGAGCAGCGCAATGCGTCGCCGTTCTTTGCGGATGGCCGCATCTATGCACCGATCTACGACAATCCAAAGGGTGATGGCCCGGGCAACTCCGGGGAGGGCGTGGGCAAGGGTGGATTCTACATCCTGAAAGACGGCGGCACGGCGGCGGAGTTGGTCTCCCACATCGAACTCGATGGGCGTTGTCTGGCTGCCCCGTCTGCCTACAACGGCAAGATCTACATCCAGACGGCCAAGAAGCTGTATGCCTTTGGCAAGCCCGGGAACAACCTGGGACTCGCCAAGGTCAACCCCGAGCCCGCCTGGCCGGCACCGGGCCCGGCCAAGCAGCTGCAGATCGTTCCCTCGGAGGTCCTGCTGCATCCCGGTGAAGCCGCCACCTTCCGGGTGCGTAAGTTGGATGCCAACGGCCTTTTCGTCGAAGATGTGAAGGATGTCTCCACGGTGAAGTGGGATTCCTACATTCCGCCGACCGCCTTGGTTCGGGCGACGATGGAAGGCAAGTTTGATTCCCGCGGCGCGTTGTCCGTCGCCAGCAGCGCCAAGAAATCAGCCGGCGCGTACGAGGCGCAGTTGGACGGACTCAAGGGCTACATCCGGGGACGGGTTCTACCGTGCTTGCCCATTCTCGAGGATTTTGAAGCCTACGAGCTGAGCAACACGACCACGAACACCGTGGAGCCTCCGACCAAGTTCAGCTACCCGCCCCTCCCCTGGATCGGTGCCCGGTTCCGCTTTGAAGTACGGGATCTGGAAGGAACCAAGGTTCTGGCGAAGACGATCGACAACAAGTTCTTCCAGCGGGGCACTTCCTTCATCGGGGACGCCGGCATGAGCAACTACACGGTGCAGGCCGACATCCGCAGCGAGGGAGCACGCCGTAAAATGTCGGAGGTCGGGGTGGTGAACCAACGTTATATTGTGGTGCTCAAGGGCAATTCGCAGGAAATCGAGGTGAACTCGAATCAGGAGCGCCTGAAGGTGGCGGTGCCATTCCGGTGGCAGCCGAACCTCTGGTACACCGTGAAATCCCGGGTCGACATCGCCGCGGATGGCACGGGGGTGGTTCGGGCGAAAGCCTGGAAGAAGGGCGAGCCCGAGCCCGCCGCGTGGTCGATCGAGGTGCCGCACAAGACCGCCCACCGGCAGGGTTCGCCGGGAATCTACGCCTTCAGCCCGCAGGAGATGCGGGTCTTTGTCGACAACGTCGTCGTGACGCCCAACTAAGCTCCGCCCGACACCACAGACCCGCTTTCGATCTGCATTTTTTCTTCCGCTCCCAATCCTGGTCAGCATTCGCCTCATTCCATCGATCCATGAAGACTGCGTCCCTCGTCACACTCGCCCTCGCCGCCGCCGGTTTCGTTTCGCAGGCCCAGGACTGGTCCCAGTGGGGTGGAACCCTGGACCGAAACATGTATTCGCCGGCGAGGGCTCTGCCGGATCGGTTCGCACCCGGCAAATTCAAGAAGGGGACCGAAGACGTCGACCTGGCGACGACCAAAAACGTCAAGTGGGTGGCGCGTCTGGGGACGCAAAGCTACGGCAACGTGACGGTGGCGCAGGGCAAGGTGTTCGTCGGGACTAACAACGACAATCCGCGGGATCCGCAGCACCAGGGCGATCGCGGCATCGTGATGGTCCTCGACGAGAAGACGGGTGATTTTCTGTGGCAGTTGGTTGTGCCTAAGCTGAAGTCGGGGAAGGTCAATGACTGGGAGAACCTAGGAGTTCTGAGCTCGGCGACGATCGATGGGGACCGGGTTTATCTGGTGACCAGCCGTTGCGAGGTGATCTGCCTCGATGTCGATGGTTTCTCCAACGGCAACCAGGGGATGCAGGAGGAGGCGGCCTACGTGGTGAAGGACACGGGCAAGCCCCCGGCCAAAATCGGTCTGAAGGACGCCGACATCATCTGGGTCTATGACATGATGGACGAGTTGGGCGTGTTTCCCCACAACGCTTCCAATAGTTCGCCGGTCATCGTCGGCGATCTGGTGTTTGTCTGTACTTCGAACGGGCAGGACTGGACCCACGTCAACATTCCGTCACCGCTTTCCCCGAGCTATATCGCGCTCAACCGGAAGACCGGTGAATTTGCGGCGGAAGACGACACCGGGATTGGTCCCAAGATCTTTCATGGCCAGTGGGCTTCTCCGTCAGCTGGCAAGGTAGGCGGCAAATGGCAGGTCTTCGCCGGAGGTGGCGACGGTTTTCTCTACGGTCTGGATTCCGAGCCGAGGAAGTCCGAGGACTCCAGCTTTCTTCGCAAGGTCTGGTGGTTCGACGCCAATCCTCCTGAGTACCGGATGAAGGATGGCAAGCCGATCAAGTATCCGGCGGCTGAAGGCCCGTCTGAGATCAATGCGACTCCGGTTTTTTATAAGAATCGGGTATATGTCTCGATCGGCCAGGATCCCGAGCACGGTGAAGGCGTGGGTCGGTTGGTCTGCGTGGACCCGACCAAAACGGGGGATGTCACGGGCAGTGCGTTGATCTGGGACTACAAAGGTATCCACCGCAGCATCTCGACGGTATCGATCGATCCGACGACGGGCTTGCTGTTCGTGGGTGATTTTTCGGGGTTTGTCCATTGCCTGGATGCGGAGACCGGAAAGCTCTATTGGACCCACGATATGAAGGCCCACATGTGGGGCAGCACGCTGGTGGCGGACGGCAAGGTTTACGTGGGTGACGAGGACGGGGATCTGGTGGTGCTGACGGCGACGAAGGAGAAGAAGCTCATCAGCGAGACCAGTCTCAATTCGCCGGTCTATTCGACCCCGGTGGTGGCGAACGGCGTGATCTACGTGGCCAGCAACTCCCATTTGTATGCGTTTCATGATGCCGCGCTGGCCGCGGGGACGCCCGACCAGCCGGCGAAGACGGACGTGAAGCTGGATCCGCCGAAGTGAAGGGGGCGTCTTGGGAACCCGCACCCTTGCGGAGCATGCAGGAACGCCCTATCCGGGAAGGACGGAGGGTGCTGAATGAACGATCTGAGCGAGGGAAGGGACGGATGGCGACTTGTGGTGCGTCGCCCGTTGCGCATCCATCCGGGTGCCGCTCCTTGGATCTCATGAATTCTGACTGACCCCGAAGGTTTTCGGACATCTCCAACTCGTTTTTAGTCATTCCATGCCTATTCCAACTGTCGCTCCCGAGGCCGTCGCCAAGGCCAAGGACCAACTCAACGCCCATCTTCTCGAGATCATCCGGTGGCACTTCAGTCCGGAGACGGGATGTCCGTTCTGGCTGGAATGGGCTGGTAAGAACTGGGACCCGCGGAAGGAAATCCGTTCGGTCGACGACCTGCTGAAGTTTCCGCATTTCCAGGATGAATTCCTCCGGGACATGCAGCCGGAGGTTTGGGTGCCGGCGGCCTTCAAGGGCAAGCCCTACAACATTTTCGAGACGGGCGGAACGACCGGGATGCCGAAGCAACGGATCGGCTGGAACGACTACAAAGTCGATTACTCGGAGTTCAGCGATAAAATCTCCGACGCCCATTTTCCCCGTGGCGGTGCGTGGTTGATGATGGGGCCGACCGGGCCGCGGCGCCTGCGGTTGGCAATTGAGCATTTGGCGAACGTTCGTGGCAGTTCCTGTTACTTCATCGATCTCGATCCGCGCTGGGTGAAAAAGATTCTGGCGGACAAGAAGTTCGACCAAGCGAAGGCCTACATGGTCCACGTGGTGGATCAGGCGGTGACGATTCTGAAGCACCGCAAGGTGACTGGATTGTTCACCACGCCGAAGCTGTTGGAGGCCTTGGCGGAAAAAGTAAACCTGTGGGATGCCGGTATCCGCGGGGTGTTCTGCGGGGGCACCTCCATGAAGCCGCAGGAAGTGCGCTTCATCGTGGAGGAGTTGCTCGAGAATCGGATCGGATTCTACCCGACGTATGGGAACACCCTGATGGGGTTGGCGGCGAGTGTGCCGCTGGCGGCGGAAGACCAGTTCAGTGTGACGTATTATGCGCCGCAGCCGAGGGCGATCCTTCGGGTGGTCACCCCGACTCAGACTGAGGAGACGATCGCCTACGGCGCCTTTGGCCGTGTTGAACTGACGACGCTCACCCAGGAGTTCTTCATGCCGCGCTTCCTCGAGCGCGACGAGGCGATCCGTCGGGCGCCTCGCCCGCCTTACGCATGGGATGGCGTGGGTGACGTCCGGCCGTTTGGTGCGATGGAGAAGAACATCGTCGAAGGCGTCTACTGATCGACGCTGACGAATACCGGGATTCGCAGGGTGATGGTGGTGCCCAGGCCGACGGCGGAATCGACCTGTATATGGCCGTCGTGGAGTTCCAAGCACCGTTGGACAATCACAAGTCCGAGGCCCGTCCCAGTTCGTGAGCCCACGTTCTGACCCCGGTGAAAGGCATGGAAAAGCCATTCGAGGTCGGCTTCGGGAATACCAATCCCGCGATCGCGGATGACGATCACCGCGTCGACCTGCTCCCGTCGGACCGTGAGTTCGACCGGTGAACCGGCGTCGGAGTACTTCACCGCATTGGTGAGGATATTGGTGAGGATGTTGCGCAGAAGTCTTTCGTCGCCTCGGGCATTCCAGGGGCGATGATCCTGAACGCTGGCCTCCACCCGTATCGGGCAGTGTTGGATGGTGACCGCCCCGACCTCGCCGGCGATGGTCTGGCAGAGTTGGGGAAGGTCAAGCGGTTTGGGTTCGAAGCCAATGCGGCCCGCATCAAGGCGGGCGAGCAGAAGGACTTCCTCCATGAGATCGCCCATGCGCCGGGTGCTGCGTTGGATGGAGGCCAGTTGGTCGCGTCGTTCCTCCGACGGCAGGCGGTCGTGGTATTTCTCCAGGATTCCCGCTGATGACATGATGATGCCGAGCGGGGTGCGGAACTCGTGGGAGACCATCGACACGAAATTGCTCTTGAGAACGCCGAGTTCCTTTTCGCGATCCAGAGCTCGGCGGAGATCGGCCTCGACGCGCTTACGCTGGATGGCAAGTGCCGTCTGGATTCCGACAAAGGCCAGAATCTGTTTCTCGGTTTCTCCATACGCATTCGGGTCGTGGTAATCCTGGACTGCCATGGCGCCGATGGTCCTCCCGTGGGTCTTGAGGGGTACCCCCAGCCAGATGGCGGCCGAGCGACCGCATTCGATGTAGCGGATGTTCTCCAAGCCTTCGACGGTGACCGTGCCGCCGGGTTCGCGTCGGCGGGCCGCGGTGGCTCCGTCGACCAACAGGGGTTGACCGCTCTGGAGGACGGCGCCGGTGAGACCGGTGTCGATCGGGCGTGGTTCGGGCGGCTCGTCGTCGTATTGGTCGCGAAAATAGGGGAAGGTGATGAGTCCTGATTCCTGCGAATGGAGGGCGATGTAGAAGTTCCGGGCCGGCATGAGATCCTGGATGATCGCGTGGATGCGGGCGTATAGGGCGGGGAGATCATCCGCGGCGTGGACCGCCTCGGAAATCAGGTAGGTGGCCTGCTGGGTACGTTGGCGTCGTTGGCGTTCAGAGTTGTCGGTGATGCTGGCGCGCAGGAGGCGTCGGCCTTCGGAGGGCAGCCGGACGAGCCGGATTTCGCAGGGAATAGGGGCTTCGCTCGCGTGCAGGTGGGTCCAGTCGAAGACGGGCGTCGCACCGGCGAGCGCGTTCTCGATCCAGGAGCGTGCGGCCTCGGGCGAGGGGTTGCCGTCGGCCTGGACGGGAGGGCTGATGTCGAGCGGGGTGAGTTCGCGAAGTCGCTCCTGGCTGACGCCAAAAAGGCGCAGGGCGTTTCCGTTGCCCGCCAGGAAACGCCCGGTGTCGGCGTCGTAAACCAGGATCGCTTCCGGGGCGTGCTCAATCAGGGTCCGCAGGCTGGCCTCGCTCTCGGACAGCGCGGCCGTTCGTTCGACAATGTGATGTTCCAGCGTTGCGTTGAGCGCCCGGATCCGGTCTGCCGCTGCCCTACGTTCCGTGATGTCGGCGATGGCTCCGACGTGGTAGGCGACGGCGCCCGTTTTGGGGTCGAGAATGGCGTGGGAACTAGCCAGGCCCCAGAACCACGTTCCGTCGCGACGGACGTATTCCACTTCCTCCTGGTCGAATCCGCCGTGTCGGGCGAGTCGATCGAGCAGGCGCGGACGGACGGCCGGATTGGCATAAAGATTCTCGCGGGGAATGGCCTGGAGTTCGGCGAGCGAGGCATAGCCGGACATTCGGAGGTAGGCGCGATTGACGAAGATCAGACGATGCTGGCTGTCGCTCCGGTAGATGGCCTCCGAGATGTTGTCGGCGACGGAAGCCAGCAATTCGCGGCTTTCGCGGAGGGCGGCTTCGGCGGCCTTGCGCTCGGTGATGTCACGGGCGACGACCACGTGCAGCGGTCGTTCGAGGGTCCCAATGGCCGTGGCGACGATTTCCAGCGGCAGTTCAACGGCGTCGGCGCGGCGGGCGAGCCATTCGAAGCGGTTGGCACCGGCGCGCTCCGTTTCGCTAATGAACGAGGCAGCCGCTTGAACCGAGGGACGTCCATCGGGTTGAAACTCTGGCGCCCAATCGGCGGGCTTCAGGTCCAGGAGTTGTTGCTTGGACGCGCAGTGAAGCAGTTGGACGGCGGCGGGGTTGGCGTCCTCGAACGTTCCCGTGGCGGGGTTGAAGAGGAAAATCGGGTCCGTGCTCCGCTCGAAAAGGAGCCGGAAGGTATCCCCACCCGGAGCATGCGATGTCGGGTGATCGGGTGCCGGCGACGGAGGGTTGCCAGGGGGTACGGCCACGACGGACCTACGGTTGAACGCCTTTGAGGCGGTTGTCCTCGACCACGATTGCCTTGGTTTCGGGGCCGGATTTCACAGCAACCCGCGCGGCACCGGGACGCGATTCGGTGAAGTCATTGTCCCGAATGGTGATGGACTCCGTTCCGCCTTGAATGTCGATGACTGCAGCGCCTTCGGCGGCGTTGTCGATGAACTGGTTGGCCTGGATCAGATTGCGGTGACCCGCGAAATCACGGCCCCGCTCCGGCCGAAATACGACGCCGACGGACTTGCTGTCGCGGATGCGGTTGGCGGTCACCAGGTTGTCGGTGTCGCGATGCCCGATGGAGATCCCGGTGCGATTGGCCTCGATCAGGTTCCCTTCGGCGAGGCCGTATTTCACGCCCCAGCAGAAGAAGATGCCGATGCCGTTTCCGCGCAGCGTGTTGTTTCGCATGATCGGGCGCTGGGAGCCGGAGCCAGGGTGGAGTCCGAGGTTGGCGTTGTTCTCGCTTAAGCAGTTTTCGACGACGACATCATGACAGATCTGCCAGCTGATGCCGTCACCGTGGTAATTGCGGGCGGTGACACCGCGGATGGTGATCCGATTGCAGTCCTGGAGGAAGATGCAGCCAGCGTAATTGCCGTCCAGTTCGGCGTTGTTTGCCCGATTGCCATCCAGCACGAGATTCTCGATGTGGAGATCGTTGGCGAACTCGCCGCTCAAGATGGGGAACAGCGTGGAGCAGGTGGCTCCGTCCAGCCGCCAAAGGTTCTCGCGCAGGGGACGGTCGAGTTTGAAGCGCTGACCCGAGCGCGCGACCAAGGTCCGTTTCAGGACGGTTTCGCGTTTCGTTTGCGGGTCTTTGGATCGGAGGCAGACGCCGTCGCCGAGGCGAAAGCCTGATGGCTCCTGGAGCGTGATTTCCTGGTCGTACCAATCGCTGTCCTGGGCCAGCGGCGTGGTGACGGACGCTTCCTTGATCAGGATGGTGTTGGTGCCGTCACCGATCAGATGAACCCCAGATTGCAGGTAGACGGCGTTTCGAAGACGGTAGGTGCCAGCGAGAATGCGAACGGTGCCGCCCCCGAGTCGGGCGACGTGATCCACGGCGGCCTGGATGGCCCGGTGATCGGTGCCCACGATGTCGGCGTCGCATTCCCCGACGGTCACGGTGAGGTGCTGTTCCCAGACGGGCTGAACAGCGGTGTCGCCGCTGGTCTGGCGGGCTTCAGTGACGACGGGGCGATCGGCGGCCTGACTCGTGCAAGCGGCCGTGAGAAAGGCGACGAGAAGCAACATGGCGCGCGTATGGGACGCTCGGCGTGACCGGATCATAAGCGAGTGTGGTCCGGTCGATTTGCAACCGCCAGTCTGATGGTGGATGACGGTTCGAGCGTGGAGCGGGTGGTCCCATGAACTGGCACAGCAAGCGGTCGCGAGGGTTGAAACGGGCTCCCTCACCCCGGCCCTCTCCCGGAGGGAGAGGGAGTCGCGTACCCCGGTAGGCGACGTGCCGGAATCCCATTCGTGCGAGCCGTCCCCATCCGTTCCAGCGAACCCCCGGCCCATCCCTCTGAAACCCGCGGTGAGCGATTTCTCCTTCTCCCCCCGGGAGAAGGC
>Ga0105048_10000068_pt1 | contig 131776 bp, 92 predicted proteins | sample MAT05_FD_78382 | JGI IMG/M metagenome (GOLD analysis project Ga0105048, IMG submission 78382) | Freshwater microbial communities from Lake Fryxell liftoff mats and glacier meltwater in Antarctica - MAT-05 | ecosystem: Environmental > Aquatic > Freshwater > Ice > Liftoff microbial mat | place...
GGCTAATGGTGAAGAGCTGGCGGTACGGCGAGAACAGCGCGACGAGTGACGAGAGCGGGATCACGTTCGACCTCTCCGGCACACCCATGGACCAGGAGTGGCGAAGCTCGTTCGAGGGCCTGGCCACTTCGGTCGCGGTGCTCCGGCAGAGCTGGCCGGAGGATCTCGTGTGCGAGATGTTCGAAGAGGCGGCGCGACACTCGCCGATCTCAGCGACGCCACCGCCGATCACCATTGCACCGCCGGCGCCAGCGAAGCCGAGAACTCGCCGCACCAAGAAGCGCCCGGCGACCCCGCCCGCACCGCCCGCGCCGGCACTGGTATTGGCCGGGCTCGGGTCGCAGGCCCTGGCGATCTTACAAGCGCGTGCATTGCGCGCGGCTCACCTGTTGGACCCGACCTTTGCGACAAGCAGCGCGGGTCTCGCGCATGTCGCGACCGACCTCGAGCATGCGCCCGGTGAGGAGCTTCGCAGTTACGAGACCAAGCTCGACGTATCACGCGCTTTCAAAGTCGATGTCGTGTCCGAGCTGCGCGACGGGATCGGTGGCCCGCTGCCGTGCCCCATCTATGTGCGCTTCTGGGTCGTAGGCCTCGCGGCCGACTGCAAGGTGACCGGACGCTGGGACGGGCGAGTGTTGGAGCCGCTCGTCGCGGGTCCGGCCGAGCGACTGCTCGCCGCGCGTGAGGCACTTCTCGCAGATCCCTGAGCTTCGTTTTCAATCGTCGCGCGCGCCTCCGTCTCCGGCTCCACGACTCGCTGACCTGGTCGCGTTGACCGCGTGTCAGGCGCCTGCTACGAGGACTTCAACGTTCAACTTCCTTCGAGGCCCGCACACCATGCCATCGCTCTCTCCCCTCGACGTACCCCTCCAGCCCCGCACGGGCAGGGGAGTTCCGAGGCCAATGGCGATCGCGCTCGTCGCGACCATTGCCACGACGCTCCTCATCGGCCACGGCGCGCGCGCCGAAGTGCCACTCTTGCGCGACACCTACTACGAGGTCGCGCCTACCTATCAGAGTGGCGGCATCTCGCTCGGTGGTCACTCCGCGACCGCGACCGGCCTGCACCTGCAGGAGCGCAACGGCTTCCTCGGCAAGGCTCTGTGGACCGCGGTCGTGGCCATCACGATGGCGCTCGGCGCCTCGGACGCCGAGTACCTCGGGTCGACCTACGGCCCCGGCTACCAGATCGACTACTACCGCATGAAGTCCGACGCGGAGCTCGCCCAGGATGCGGCCGATCGCGACGCGAGCGTCGACGCGGCGGCGCAAAACGAATATCAGACCAATATCTATATCTACTGGCCCGACAAAGGACTCGGTAGCGACACGGCCGGCTATATCTTCGAGACCTACGCGTTCTCGTTCAACTTCGGGCCCAGCGCGCTCGACTTCGGCCTGGTCTTTTCAAACCTGCGCTCGCCGTGCGGCAAGGATCGAGGCGCGAGCGGTGGCAAGTGCGGCAGCGAGAGCATCGGCATCCCGTTCCGCCTCACCTTCGACCTCGCGAGGATTGCCACTCTCGAAACGCAGCTCGACATCAACTTTCTCGCCTTTGGCGACGACACGACGCGCATCGCCTACGACCATGGCTTCAAGGTCGGTGTCTCGCTGCATCCGTGGCAGCGACTGTTCGTGCGCGGCGGCATCACCATCCCCGACTTCGATTTCGACGAGCTCGGTTTCCAACTCGAAGCCGGCCTGAGGTTCTGACATGCGTACCATCACGCTCACCTCAATCGTCACGTCGCTCGCAACCCTCTTCTCCTTCACCACCTCGGACCTCGCCCTCGCGAGTGACGGCCCCGACATCGAGGGCGGCCTCGTCGGCGGCTCCGAAGGCTTCCTCGCGCTCGACATCGGCAGCCACTCCGGCAAGGCCGCGCTGGCGACCGGTGCCCCGCGCAGCGAAGTCAGCGGACTCTACGGCATGCTCAAGCTGCAGGCCGGCCTGCTGCTGCGGGTCACGCGCTTTGGCTCGGAGGCAGGCCTCGAAGGTGCCATCGGTCTCGGCTGGATCACCAGCGGCGCGTACGGCGGAAAGGAAGAGGGGGGCCTCGCGGCCGACCTCTCGTTCGGCATCCTGCTGGTCCCGGTGCGCGCCGAAGCGCTCGGTGGCGTGGCGCTCAAGCTCGCAGGTGGTGTCGGTACCGACTACGACGTCGACTACCTGTATGCCAGCGCACGCCTCGGCTTGGGTGAGGCCTCGGACACCGCCGGCCTCGAGCTGAACTACACCTATCGGGTCGGCGACGCCCCGACCGGCGCCACGCTCACCGAGCATCACCTCGGCGCGATGGTGCTGGTGAGCGACATCGATCTGGCCTTCGGCTTTGCGCTCCAGCTCGGCGAGTCGTCGCGCTACACCGGTGTCGCACCGGCGCGTAGCGAGAAGTTCCAGGGCGGCACCATGCGCAAGGGCGATTACCAGGACTTTATCTTTACCATCGCCTACAAACTGTAGGTTTCGTCGGCCAACACTCGGCCGAGCAAGCTCGGTGCTAAAAAGCTCAAAGCTATCGTAGCGGCCGAGCTTGCTCGGCCGAGCGTCGCAAGCACAATTCGCCGAGCAGACGAAGTCGTGGCGCGGCGAGAGCAAACAGAAATTTCCTCGGAGACGCGTCTACCTTCACATTTGGTAGATTCGCCTCATTCGTAAATCCGGTGATAAGCCCAGCCATCTGGCTGCGCTTTTTCTAATTGAGCCAGGTGCGCACGACCGCATAGATATCGCGGCTCGACAACAGCCCGAGGTGGGTTGTGCCGTAGGCGATGTGCTGGCGCTCGGGCGGGATGACAAGTGTCATCTCGGGGCGCCGGCGATGACGACCGAGCGCGCTGTAGACCGGCACGATGCCATCGGTGATGCGGTCGTCGCCGCCATCGAGTCGGATGGCCGCGGCGACCGCGAAGGCCGCGACGTGCTCGGGCAGGGGCGTCGGCGGTCGCGGGTCACGGGTGAATTGGAAGCGGTCTTTGCGATGCCAGTCGCTCTCGAGGATGCTGCCGTAGCGCAGGTCGGTGATGCCGGCGCTGCGGATCTTCGCGAGCCTCGCCAGAGGCCGCGTCCAAGGCGTGAGGCCGAGCAACGCATCGACCCAATTGCCACCCTGTTCGAGCGGCGCACCATGATGCGGTGTGCCCATAAAGACCATCGCGCGCACGAGGCCGAGCCACTGCGATTGAGGATCGAGATGACACGCGCTACGCGCGACCAGGCCGCCCATGCTGTGGGTGACGAACGTCAGTGACGTGAGCGGCACCGGCCAGGCGCTGACAAGCACTGTGAGCAGGTCGCACAACGAGCGACCGTTGATCGAGACGTGGAGACCACTGTTGTAGTTGAAGTGCAGGGCAGTCAGCCCGAGCTCACTCTCGAGTAGCGCCCCATGGTCGTGGCCACCCTGACGCCAGCCGATGTCGCTCATCGACGAGCCGTGGATGAGCAGCAGGACGTCGCCGGTCGCGTTCGGGAAGGCGGTCGCGAGCGCCTCACGTGTGAGCTCGAGCGGGCGGCCGTCGCGACGCAAGCGCGGCTGGATGGCGAGCGGGTTGTTGCTCGCGGCGAGGTGGTCACCGAACACCCCGTTCAACGCGGCACGTAGGTGCTCGCGCTCGGGGCGTGAGGCGCCGATCGCGGAGAGCTCCGGGAACATCTCGAGCACGCGGTCAAGGCTGGCGCCGACAAGACGTGTGGCGCCGCGGATGGTCTTGTAGATGAAGCCCGGCCCGAGCCAGGTCGGCACGATGCTAAACGCCTCGTGCAGGTCCTCGACCACGTCGGTGATGCCGGTCGTCGCATCGACCGCGAGCCGCGCTACAGCGCGCAGGTGGTCGATCGGTGCGGCCGGTGCGACGGGCGCTTTCGGACTGGGAGGGTCTTCAGCCATGGCCACAGGCTCGCACATTCGTCGCATCAGAGCGACGAGCGTTCGAGCACACCGGTGACCAGCGACTCAGCGGCCCGCCGGCCGGCGCAGGAATCCGAGCTTCTCGCGCGCCCGGCCGAGCACGCCCTGGGCAGTGATGCGCGCCTTCTCGGCGCCCTTGGCGAGCACCGATTCGATGTGGTCGGGAGCCGCCATCAGCCGGTCGAACTCGGCGCGCTGCGGTCCAAGGGACCGTTCGAGCGCCTCGAACAGGGCGAGCTTCGCGTGGCCGTGACCATAGCCGCCTGCGCGCATCTTCGCCTTCATGTCGGCGAGCTCGTCGGGGGTGGCGAAATACTTGTAGAGTGCCACCACATTCGAGGTATCCGGGTCTTTCGGATCTTCCAGCGCGGTCGAGTCGGTCACGATCTGCATGACCCGCTGCTTGAGCTTCTTCGTCGGCATGAAGACGTCGATGCCATTGTCATATGACTTGGACATCTTGCGGCCGTCGATGCCGGGGATTGTCATCACGTCTTCGCGCACCCCGGCGACGGGCACCCGGAACGTCTCACCGAAGTGGTGATTGAAGCGGTTGGCCCAGTCGCGCGTGAACTCGACGTGCTGCACCTGGTCCTTGCCTACCGGCACCACGTGCGCGTCGTAGAGCAGGATGTCGGCCGCCATCAACACCGGATAGCCGAACAGGCCGTGCACCGCGGCGCCCTCGTCGCCAGCGTCCTTGCGCGCCTTCCAGGCGTGCGCGCGCTCGAGCTCGCCCATCGCGACGATGCACGACAGGTACCACGACAGCTCCGCCACCTCGGGCACATCGGACTGCCGGAAGAACGCGGCGCGCTCGACATCGAGGCCCAGCGCCAGGAACGTCGCGGTGATCTCGTAGGTCTGCTGGCGCATCGCGACCGGGTCACGCTCGGTCGTGAGCGCGTGCAGGTCGGCGACGAAGTAGTACGCCTCGTGCGTGTCCTGCAGTTGGATCGCCGGGCGAATCATCCCGAGGTAGTTGCCGAGGTGTGGATGCCCCGTCGACTTGATGCCCGACAACGAGCGGCGTGGGCCGGTCTCGACCTTGGGAGGCGTGGCGTTCTTGGGTGCGGTCTCGGTCGTGTCGGTCATCGTCGTCTCCGGTGCGGCGGCGCGCATCGTGTACCGCCATGGCGCGAGCGACAACTGAATTTCGTCGCTGCCGCTGTCAGGTCGTACCGCCACCCGGCTCTCCACACGTGACGGTTGCACGACGCGACCGCGAGGAGAACGACGATGAAGAACGTGTTTGGACGACAGGGCGGGACCGGGTTCATTCGCTCGCTGATGATGGTTGCGGCGGTCTCTCTCTGCGGTGCAATCGGCGCTGGCTGCGATGGCGATGCGGGCGAGGGCGGCTTTGGCGGCGAGTGCCCCAGTGACGCGAGCAGCTTCGAGCGCATGAACGCAGCCACCTATGCGGTCGTGCTGAAGATCAGGAAAGGCCCCAACCCTGACGACATAAGCTACCTCACGCTCGGCACGGCCTTCGCCATCGGCGACCGACTGCTCGCCACCAATGCCCACATCACCGAGTTCTTCAACGGCCTCGAAGGCGTCCAGGTCGAGGACGTCGTCGGCGTCCAGTCGGGCACCGGCAAAGTCGTCAAGCTGCTCCGCGCGCTGACCCACCCCGACTACAACGGCGACCCGCTCGGCTCGCCCGACGTCGGGCTCTTGACCTCGCAAGAGGTCCTGCCGGTGCAGCTGCCATTCGCCAGCGAGGCCGACGTCGCGAGCCTGCGACTTGGCGATGCCGTCCAGATCGCTGGCTTCCCGGGCGACGTCAACGAGATCATCTCGATTACCCCCGGCACCACCATCCCGCAGGCGACGTCGCTGTCGGGCGCCATCACCGCCTTCCGAAATCATGCTTCGAATGTGGCGGTCACCCCCGACAACACCGACGTCATCCAGCACCAGGCGCCGACGACACCCGGCACCAGCGGCTCCGCGATGGTGCACTGCGGCAAGGTCATCGCCGCCAACAACGCCGGCACCGTCAAGGTGGTGGTCGTCATCCGCAACGGCGAGGCGACGCAGGACCGCCAGGCCGCCGCCGCCAACAACTTCGGCGTGCACAACCGCTACCTGCACGAGATGGTCGAGCTGTTCGAGGCCAACGCCGTCCAGGGCTTCGCGTTGCCGCCGGCGTTCGTCCCCGCCGGACCCGTCACCGGCGAGCCGACCAACCCGACCAACCCCGACGAGCCGACCAACCCGAATGGACCGACCGGTATCGCCGCCTTCGCCGGCAGCTATCAGGGCGGCGTGAGCACGGGCAACGGCGCGCATTCGATCGGCTTCGCGGTCGCCACCAATGGCACCGTCAGTGGCTCCAGCCTGTGGCCTCAGACGGGTGGCTTCGCGCTCCGCGGCGAGGTCGACGCACAGGGCAACATCGTGATGGTCGACGACGCCTTCGAACGCGCAGGCTTCATGACCGGCATCTACCTCGGTCGCATCGACAGCAACGGCGACGCGAGCGGTGTCTACGCCGAAGGCGACGAGACCAACGTGCTGGCGAGCTGGGCCGCGAGCATGTGAGTGGATTGTGGTCCAAGGTTTGGCCGAGCAAAGGTCGGCCGAGCGCCAAAAATGGAAACACTGCTGGGGTCTCGCGACCCCTTCTTCCGTTTCGGCTCTTGGATTCAATAGTTCGAACTTATGGGCTATTATTGGCATCGGCCGAGGCTGGATCGGCGATTGCGTAGGGGGTAGAAGTCCCGGCGCCGTCCGCCGCGCCCCTGGAGGAACCGATGCTCGTCCGCACCGCACCGATTGCCGCTCTGCTCGCAAGTCTCTGCTTCGCCCCGGCCTGTGATGACCAGGGGTCGGTCGACCCCAGCGCGCCGCAACAGAAGGGCGCATCCGGCATGGCCGACGCGTCCGCCGAGGCGGTCGTCATCGACCTCGCGTTCAGCGCCGAGTTCACCGCGTCCCAGTGCTTCTCGGCGCGCCAGACGGTGCAGGACCAGCTCCTCTATACGATGGGGCAGCTCAACGGCTTTCGTGGTGTTGGTCGCCTCGACCGCCTCGAGGTCACGAACCTCAAGACCAGCCAGGTCGCCGCCGGCTGCAAGGTCACCTACGACGCGCGCCTGCCGGTCGCTTGGGGCAAGAAGAACGCGGTGCCGGCCAAGCTCGCGTTGGTGCTGCCGCGCGACATGTCCTACGAGGGGCTCGACCGCTTCACGGAGACCTACAAGCACGAGTGCGTGGACGGCGGCGCGCACGACGTCGACTCCGGCAGCATGTGGTACTATTTCCGCCCGAACAACAGCGGCTGCACCTTCGCCGACGCGGACGTCGTGCGCAGCAGCGCGACGGTGTCGGTCTCGCCGGTCAATACGACCGGGAAATACCCCGAATATGACAAGGTCTGGGAGGACGGCGCGCTCAAGGTGGTCGCCGTGTTCGGCAAGTTCGAGGACGGCGCGACCAAGAACGATGCCGGCATCGACGCCTACAACGCGTTCGTCACGGCCGTGAAGAACGAGCTCCGCCCCTATGGCGCGGTCAGCGTCCCCGCGGTCCTGCCGGCGAGCCCCGGCGTCGCGAACCCCGACGTCAGCTTCAAGGCGACCTTGCCCGACGGCAAGATCGTCGAGGTCGTGGCGCTCATGGTGGACAACGTGCGTGAAGGTGGCGCCACGTTCGAGGCGCGCTACGAGGCACTCTCCACCCATGCCGACCTCATCGTCTACAACGGTCACGCGGGCCTTGGCGCGAATGTCCGGGCGCTCGCGCGCATGGGTGACTGGGTCGCCGGTCAGTACGTGGTCGTGTTCATCAATGGCTGCGACACCTACGCCTACGTCGACACCGCGCTGAACGAGGCGCATGCCGACGTGAACCCCGAAGACCGCGACGGCACCAAGCACGTCGACATCGTCACCAACGCGATGCCGAGCTTCTTCCGCTCGATGGCGGGCGCGACCCTGGCGATGTTCCGCGGCCTGCTCGCCTTCGACGAGCCGCGCACCTACGAGAAGATCTTCGCCAGCATCGACAGCGCTGAGGTCGTCATCGTCACCGGTGAGCACGACAACACGTACGTCCCCGGTGGCGGCGACAGCACCCCGGTGGTGCCGACCTGGGCCGGCCTCAATGAGCGCCAGACCCTCGCGGCCGACCAGGACGCATACTTCGCGACCCCGAAGCTGCCGGCCGGCAAGTACCGCTTCAGCCTCTCGGGCTCGGGCGACGCCGACCTCTACGTGCGCATCGGCGACAAGCCCAGCGCCGACCTCTACGACTGCCGCCCGTACCTCACCGGCTCGACCGAGGTGTGCGACGTCGAGCTCGCGTCGGCCTCAGTCGTGCACGTGATGGTCAACGCCTACGGCGCGTCGTCGTCGTTTACCTTGGCTGGCGCCAAGCGCTGACAGCCCGCGACCCAGTCAGACCAGAGGATCGGTGGGGTCGTGAACGCGGCAAGATCGCGTACGACCTCGGTCGTGTAGTCCGTATCGCCTCCGGCTGCCGATGCTGCGCACGGCCAGACGACCAGTCCGCGCTCGTCGATGTCGTACGCCGCATTGGAGACGCCGGCAGCGATGGTCTCGCGGATGAAGTCGACGGCCGCGAGGCGGTGTAGACCCGCGACGAGTAGCTGGACCGCGGGCTCATGCGGTGGCGGCTGGAACGAGCCGACGATGTGGCCCGACTGCTCTTCGATGGTGAAGACCTCGTCGGAATCGAAGCGCACGCGGACACGATTGGACGCCAGCTCGATCGCCTGGATGGCGAGGTGGACGTCGGCGCGCGCCGCCAGCGCGAGCACATCGCGCGCGATGAAGTCGTGCAGGTCCTGCTCGAGGTGGTGGCGCTTCGCCGCGAGACTTGCCAGCGCACGGGCGCGGCCGAGACATGGCTTGCGCCGGATGGCCTTGCGCAACTTCTTGAACAGCTTCGGCAGTGTCCCGGAGTGAAAGCCCGGGCGCAGGAGCCGCCGCAGCGTCTCGCCATGGCTTCCGACCACTGTGGGTCGCAGCATCTTCGGCCGGTTCTTCGCGTAGAGGCGCCAGTTCTCTTTGAGCTCCCACGCGAGGAAGCCGAAGAGGCCGGGCACCACGAACAGGACCACCGTCGCGATGGTGTCGGCGGCGGTCGAGCCGAGCGTCGGCTCGAGCGAGGCGCGCAGCCCGAGGCTCAGCGGCAAGACCAGCTTGTGGCCGATGGTGACCGCGGGAAAGTGCTTGACCGGATTCACCTTTGGCTCGAGCGACAGATTCACGTAGAGGCGCGCGATGTACGAGATGACGCGCCACGGGACCGCGATGAACGCGAGCAGCACGACATGACGACGACGCGCTCCGGCGCGCACGCGGAGGCGCTCGTCGACCGCGTACAAGGCGCGCTCGAAGCCCTCGAGCAGCGCGCGGAAGACCGCCAGCACCCAGCCGAAGAGGCCCGGCAGCAGGTCTTCGGTGAGGAAGCGGCGCGTGCGCACGATGGCGTCGGTCGTCGCCTCTTCGAGGCGCAGGCCGAGCGCGCTGTTGACGAGCACCACAGCGATTACGAACGGAAATAGAGCGAGAGTGACATGCAGTGGCGGCGGCAGATCGACCCACAGCCATATTGGCAACGAGAACGGCAGCGCTATCAGCGCGGGCTCGAGCAACCAGTGCGCGACGATGCGCCAGCCAGTCGACTTGAAGAAGGCGCGCGCCGCAAGCCAGCGTGGGAACGCGATGAAGACCGCATGTAGACCGCGCCCAACCGCGTGCAGGACGACACTGGTCACGTGGCGCACGCGCGCGAAGTTCACGAGCCCGAGCACGAACAATGCGAGCGCGATGAACGTGAGCGGATGCATCAGCTCGAGGTGCACCAGCAATCCGATGGTGTGCTGCAGCGCCTCGATGACGGCGTAGGCGGCTATCGCCGGGATCAACGCGAAGCGCGTCAGCGCGCGGCCGATTGGCGTTCCGAAAGCGAGCGCGCTCATGCGGTGGAGCACCCGTCGGTAGATCTCGCCACGGCGATGGACGCCATCGAGGTCCGTCGCGAGCGCGCGGTCGGCGGCGAGCAGTGGGTCGTGCACGAGATCGCGCGGGCGAACATCGCCGAGCTTGGCGTGATTGCGCGAGACCCCGTCACGGATCGTAGGAAAGTCGAGGCGGCCTTTGGCGACCAGGCGATCGATCAGCTCGTCTATCATCTTGTCGAACGACACCGCCTCGACGACGTTGCCGACGTGCGCGGCGGGGCCCAGCGCCTCGCGCAGAACGGGTCGCAGACGTGTACGGAGGTGTTGTTCGTGGCGGTCGATCGCGGCGTCGATAGCGTCGGTCAGCGGCGCGTACACGGCGCGCTTGCGCGCCCGCGCGAGGTGGCGGATGACCCGCACCGGACCGAGGAAGGGCAGGGGTTGCACCAGCGGGCGCCGCCCGAACGACAGCACGAAGCGGAGCACGTCGCCGCGCTCGAGCGGGCGTTCGGCATCGAGGCTGGCCTTGCGCAGGTCGTGTGTCAGGCGACGATAGCGGCGGCCGTCGGCCTCGGTCGCCGCGGCCAGCAACAGTGCCCAAGACGTCGCACCGCCGATGAAGACATCGAGGCGCGCGCCCAACGCGAGCTGCTTTGACGTGGGCCGCGCCGCGAGCGCAACCTCATGGGTGACCGGTTGGGTCTGCGTATCAGGGCTCGCCACGGGCATGGGCCACGGCACGTCGGCCGCCAGCAGACGGTCGATCTCGTCATGGCGCGCCGCCAGCGTCGGCAGATCGTGGGTCAGGCGCTCGCGATCGTACACCCGCAGCTCCGCCCAGTAGGCGGCGAAGAGCGACCACATGACCCCGTCGCGCGGCTCACCCGGAAGCGGTGGCAGGAGCCGCCGCTGTGTGCGCAGGACCGCGCGGACCTCATCGATCTCGGCCTGGCCTACCCGATGGATGCGCTCGCGGATGGCACTCTCGGGCAAGAGACCCTGTTGTTGCAGCGCCTCCCATTGGGCGAAGATCGAGAGCTCGAAGCGTGTGCGAGCATTGTCCGCGTCGCTCGAGACGAGGACCACCAGACCCGTCTCCGGGGCTCCGAAATCCTTGCGATCGCGCGGGTGGAGTGCTTCGGCGGGCAACACGTAGCCGTGCTCGTGTGGCACTTCGCGACCGAAGCCGCCGACGTGGCGATGACGCCGGATCACGCGGCGCACGACGCGTGCGCTCACGACCTTTTCGAAGATCGCTGCTACCGGCGAGACACCAGAGACGTCGAGAGCCATCGAACAGACGTTTGCCACGACCCGAGCAAAGGCGCCATGCACGCGGTGTGCGAGACACATGCGCAACCCGGGACAGTCGTGTTATGCCGCACACATGAAAAAGCTGCTCGCTTGCGTAGGGTTTGGCGTCGTCGTCGCGGTCGCGGGACAGTCTCCGTCGAGTGCCGCGCCACCTGTCGAGAGTCGGCCCGGTGAGAAGTGGCTCGAGTGCTTCGTCGGCAAGGGTGGGCTGGCCACGCCCGATGAGGTCTTCTTTGCCGCTCGTGCGGCGCTCGATCGGGGTGACGGTGAAACCTTGCGCGCGCTGGCTCTCGACCGCTGCGCGAGCTTCCGCGTCTGCGTGCTCGAACACGAGCATTGGATCATCGCGGCCAGCGCGCTCCAGCACGACGATGAGCTCGCGACCTACGCCAGCGATGTCAAAGCGCGCCTCTTCTTCGAGGAGGCGCAGCTCGCGAGCTTGCCGGTGGATTCGTTGGGGGAGTCGTTCGCCACCTTCGAATCGCTACCGAACCGGCAGATCGTCACCAGCGAAACGCAGCGGGTGCAGGTCCAGGTGCAGGTCGTCAGCATCGACGGTCGTTGGTACCTGTGGTCGCGACCGACGCTTGTCGCGTCGCCCGACCGGGTCGTGTCGCGCTTCCGGACCTTGGCGACTGACCTCTCGAACGAGCTGCACAAGCATAAGACCGCGAAGCCTGCGTTGCTTGCGCTGGACGCGTGGTGGAAGCGGCGCGGTGCAGAGCTCGAGAAGCTCGCTCAGGCGGCGCGCACCTTCGAGGGCGGGTCCGAAGGCGCCGGTGCGATGGCCACGATGCGAGGCGATTTCGCGAGCGCGCTCGGGCCGCTCGCCACCGATGACCAGATCGCGGAGCGCTTGCGCCCGGTGTTCCTGCGGCTCACCACGGGCCGCGTCGGCGTGCCGATCTGTGACGAGTACATCGATAAGATGAAGCTGTGCGGGCAGAAGATGCCGGGCACTACGGGGCCCGCCATATCGCAGGCGATGGATCAGACGGTCGAGGCATGGACCGAGGCGGCCTCGACCCCCGCGGGACGCGCCGCGCTGGAGGCTGGCTGCAAGAGTGCAACGGACGCGGTCGCCGGCAGCATGGGCGAGGTATGCCCGGGCGTCTTCTGACGCCGACGGGTTGCTTCCAGTCGGCGGCGCTGCTCCAATCGGCGCGATGACGCGCCACCCACTCGTGCTTGTGCTCGTAATGTCGCTCGGCTGCGGCGACCCCGCGCGCACGCCCGACGTGCCGGATGTCGAGGCCGACGCGCCCGACGCGTCTGAGGTACCCGACAGCGACGCGGACGTGCCGGTCGGAGGTTGCCAGATCGTCGGCGACACTCCCGAGTTCCTCGCGACCATCGGCTGCAGCGCCGACTTCGAGGCGCTCGCGTCCGAGCCACTCGACGCTTCGATCCCCGCCGCCCGCTCGCTCAAGACGGTCTACGACCGCGTCAGCGACACGCTCTACTTCCAGAACGTGCACCTCTATCCGACGCATTATCCGTTTTGCTTCTCGCATCTTTCAGGCCATGGCCTGCCGCCCGTGCCCGACGTCGGCACGTTCAACGCGCGCGAATACTACTCGCCGAGCCGCCGCTTCCTGCTCGGCTCGGTGACCCACTACAGCGATGCCGACGGCCACGGGGTCTGGGCCTACGAGCTGGCGCCTTACGACACCGCCAACGCGACGATGATCGAGACCGCTTTTCGCGCGATTGCGGCCCATGCGAGCTTCGGCGGTGAGCTGCGCTTCCACGCGACGTCCCAAGCGATCGAGCGCGTCGTCCTTGCCGACGACATCGCGAAGGTCACGACGGCCGAGCTGTTCGCAAACATCGCCTACCAGCCGCTGAACCTCGCGACCGCCCAGGGCAAGCTGCGCTTCGTGCGCGCCGCGGACCTCGCGACGACCGCGCTCGACTTCCGCGACATCCTCGTCCTCGACTTCGTGCCCAACGACATCAGCGTCGTTCAGGGCATCATCACCGAGCAGCTCCAGACCCCGCTCGCGCACATCAACGTCCTGTCGCAGAACCGTGGTACGCCCAACATGGGCCTCGTCGGCGCGTGGGCCAATGCGACGCTGCGCGCCCTGGAAGGCAAGTGGGTGGCGCTCACGGTCGGTGCCTTCGAGTGGTCCGCGCATGAGGTGACGCAGTCCGAGGCCGACGCGTGGTGGGAGGCGCATCGTCCGGCACCACTCGGGATCCCGGCGCGCGATCTGTCGGTCATGGACATTCGCCCAATCTCCGATGTCCTCGGCCAGCTCTCCGGCGAGGGCGCCGACAAGGGCCTCGGGGCCGCCCTGGATGCGGCGATCCCCGCGTTCGGCGGCAAGGCCTCGCACTACGCCGCGCTGACCCGGGTCGCAGGTGTCCGCATCGAGGATGCGCTGGCGATCCCGATTCATTGGCACACAAAGCACATCAGCGACGCCGGGCTCGACGACGCCATCGCCGCGATGCTCGCCGATCCGGCCTTTCGCGGTGACGCGCTCGTGCGCAAGGCGCGCCTCGAGGCGCTGCAGGCGGCGATTATCGCGGCGCCGATCGACCCCGTCTTCATGGCCGAGGTCGTGTCGCGCCTGAACGACCTGCCACGCCGTCGCGTCCGCTTCCGTTCCAGCACCAACGCCGAAGACCTCGACGGCTTCACCGGCGCGGGGCTCTACACGTCGGAGACCGGCGACCCCGACGACGACGACGCCCCGGTGGATGTCGCCATCAAGACGGTGTGGGCCTCGGTGTGGCGCCAGAAGGCCTTCGAAGAGCGCGACTACCGCGGCATCGATCACCTCGCGGTCGGCATGGCGCTGCTCGCCACGCCGTCGTTCCCGAACGAGGAAGCCAACGGCGTCGCGATCACCGGCAACCTGTTCGACCCGTCCGGCATCGAGCCCGCGTTCGTCATCAACGTGCAGCGCGGCGACACCTCGGTGGTGCTGCCTCCGCCCGGCATCAGCAGCGACTACTTCATCTACTACTACTTCTACCCAGGCCAACCCTCGACCTACCTCTCGCACTCGAACCTCGTCGGTCGTAACGCGACGGTGCTCACCAACGTGCAGACCCACGAGCTCGGGCAGGCCCTCGACGCGATCCACACGTTCTTCGCCGCGACCTATCGTCACGGCGACGCGTTCTACGGCATGGACGTCGAGTTCAAGCTCGACGGTCCGGTCGGTGAGGCGCCGGTGATCTGGATCAAGCAGGCGCGACCACACCCGGGCTGGGGGCTCGGCGCCGCGCCCTGAGGGTGCGGCCGAGGTCGCTGCGAGGATGCTTTGCGTCGCGCGCGCGGCGTACTACACGACGCGCGTGCAGAGCCTGCTCGTCGTCGGTCTGTGTCTCGCCGCCGGCCTCGGGCTGCGGTGGGTGCCGAGCTTTCCGGCGGCGACCGCGGCGGCCGTGCTCAACGCGTTCGTGCTGTATGTGCCGCTGCCGGCGCTGATCCTCGTGCAGGTGCCGCGGCTGGCTCAGGTCGGGGTCGGCGCCGACGTGCTCGCGCCGCTGTTGGTGCCGTGGATCCTGCTCGTGTTCTCGGTCGTGGTGGTGCTCGCGGCGGCACGCGCGTTTGGCTGGTCGCGCCCCACGACAGCGGCGCTCTTGCTGCTGGTGCCGCTCGGCAACACGTCGTTCCTTGGGATCCCATTGACCTCGGCGTGGCTCGGTCCCGATGCGGTGCCGTACGCTGTGCTCTACGATCAGCTCGGGAGCTTCCTTGCGCTCACCATCTACGGTGCCCTCATCATCGCGCGCTACTCGGGCGCCGCCGATGAACCGCTGCCCCAGATGGGACGGCTCGCGAAGAAGGTCGTGCTGTTCCCGCCGTTCATCGCGCTCGTCGTGGCGGTTGTGCTCGCGCTTACGCTGCGGGACGGGCTGTCGCCGCTCGTGTCGGGCGCGCTCGAGCAGATCGCTGCGAGCCTCGTGCCGACTGTCATGGTCGCGGTCGGCCTGCAATGGCGGCTGGCGCTGCCGCGCCATCACCTGCCGGTCATCGCGCTCGCGCTTGGCTTGAAGCTGGTTGCGCTGCCGCTGTTCGCGTGGGCGTTCGTCCAGGTCGCGGGCCTCGCTGGTCCGGCCGGCGACGTAGCGGTCTTCGAGGCCGCGATGGGCCCGATGATCACCGCTGGCGCACTGGCGATCGCGGCTGGCCTCGAGCCCGAGCTGGTCGCGGCCATCGTCGGCTACGGGACTCTCTTCTCGCTGGGCACGAGCGCCGTCGTATGGGCGACGCTCGTGCCGACATAAGTCACTGCTTACATTCCAACCGGGGCGGTTACGGATTGGGCTGAGCGGTCTGCGGCGACTTGTCGAGGCGCAGCTCCGACACGCCGTCCTGGAACTGGATCCGCGAGAGCATCAGCTTCTGCTCGTAGTCGACGACCGCGATGGTGCCCTTCTGGACGCCCTCCGACATCTCGCGAAGCTTGAGCTGCAGGTGGCTCATCAGCTGGCCCGAGTTCGGCACGCCCTTGAGCGTCAGGATCTGCTCCTGCAGCTCCGACATGCGCACGCGGTACTCTTCCATCTTCGACTGCTCGAGGTCGATTTGCTGGCCGATGTCCGCCATCTTGGCGTGGATCGCGAGCAGCTTCCGCATCTCCTCGGCAAAGCGCACATCGGCGTCCTTGGCCTGCAGATAGACCCGCACCAGCTCGATCGCGTCCGGCGAGCGGAGGTCCAGCGTGCGCTGCAGCGGGGTCGACTCGACGATCTCGACGGTCTTCGTCTCGCCCGCCTTGAGGTCGACCTCGAACAGGTGCGCCTCGCCCATGCGCTCGTGGATCGCCGGGCTCTTCACGAGCGTCCAGCCCTTCCTCACCGAGTGGCGCAGGAAGACCTTGGTGTCCTCGCGCAGGTTGCTCGTGACCTTCACCTTGGTCACGCGCTCGTGCTGCATCTCGCTCCGCAGGATGCCACGCTGCAGCGTCACGAGCTTCGAGATGCGGTCCTGCTCGCTGCCATCGCGCTCGATTATCACCTGGCGATCGAGCGCGAACGGGATGACCGCGGTCGAGTGCGGCGGGATGGGCTCGGTCAGGCCTTCACCGATGAACGTGCCCTGGCCGTAGACCGTCATGGGGCCCGACTCGAGCGTGAACGCCGTCGGGTTCACGAAGCGCACCGCCTTGAACGCGAAGCGCGCGTTGCCCCGCTCGCTCTCGGAGTCGTAGAGGTAGACGACCTCACCCTCGGCCCCATCGTCGAGCACCGCGATCATCGCGGAGGTTCCCTTCTCGACCGTGACTGGCGTCGCCGACTGGAAGTGCGACTCACCGACCGGCTCGCCCTCATTGGGTGACTGCGCGTTCGGGAGGTCGGCCTGCACGATGCGCACGCCGCCATTGTCGCCATTGGCGCCCGCGTCCCGCTGCTCGACCTTGATGCGGGCGGGCGCGACGCCGTTCTTGATGAGCTCGTTGCGCAGCCAGTGGGCCTTGTCGACGTTGCTCTCGCCGACCCCGCCGCCCTGCGCGCCGACTCGATCGAATGCCTCGAGCACGATGTCGCCCTCGCTGTTCGCCACGCGCCCGGCGAGGTCTTTCACCTGGCGCCGCGCCTCGTCGGTCTTCTTCTTCTCGGCCTGCACCTTGGCGCTCGGCGCTGGAGCCGTCGCCGGGCGGCGCGGCCCACCACGGGCGCCGCCGGCCTGCGGCTCGTCGGCCGACAGCGTCTTGGCGTCGTCGCTGTCTTCGTAGTCCATCGCCGTGGTCGGCAGGATGCTGTCGTCGAGCGCCGCCAAGACGGTGTTCGTCTCGGTCGTCTGCTTGTGCGTCGAGCCACCGGTCGGCGGCGCCACCGCGAAGCGGTCATCGGTCTTGAGCGTCTCGCGCCACACCGTCTTCACCGAGCGCAGGTCGAAGCGGAACGACAGCGCCGAGCTCGAGCCGACACCGACACGCACCTTGTTCCAGGTCTCGCCCGAGGTGTTGTCCACGACCGCCCAGCCCTGCAGCTTCACCTTCTTGTCGTCGCCGACGACCACGCGATAGGACGGCTTCCAGGCGGGCGACTCGGTGATGTAGGTGAGGATGACCCTTTTCACGCCGGGCTCGGACACCTGGATCGCCATATCGACCTTGCCGTCCTGGTTGGCGCCCGCGGTCGGGTAGGCAACCGGCAAGGGCTTGCGCGTCACGGCGTCCTCGATGGTCAGCGACTTCAAGAAGTCGTCGACCTTGTCGGAGGGAACGGTCAGCGTGATCTTGCCGCCTTCGACCTTCGCGATGCGCTCGTAGTACGCGATACCATTGCGATAAACGACGACGCGGCCCAGGGCCGACGACTCCGGCGCTTCGACGTACGTCCCGTAGGACGAGCAGGCGACCGAACCGAGGCCCGCGCTACCGAGCACGGCCCACGCAAAGATCGACGTGAGCTTGGGGAAACGACGGGTCGCTGAGGTCGACTTCTTCATGGGAGATCCTCCGGGCGCGCTCGCGAGCTGCGCCGAATCGCTGGGACGCACGGCTGCGCTCGCTCCGTACGGAGCGTCACAACCAGTGCGGTTCGCACCCGGGATGGCGTCCCGAGCGTGGCGTCTGTTCGACTTGCCCGGAGACGCAGGAGCGATTCAGAAGGATCTATGTGAAGACACGGTTTTTACAGACCGTGGCTGAATCCGCAGCGAACGCCTCGCACCTGCCGCTTTGCGGGGCGGCTGCAGGCGAGCGAAGGCTGGCCTTTCATCGGGCGGGTCGGTTGGTTTATCTTCAACGAGGACCCGTCGAGCTGTAGTGTTCGTGCCGTCGCGGAGGGCTCGATGTCGATGTGTGGGATCTGTTTGCTATTGGTGCTCGGGGTTCTGGGATGTGACGGCACGGAGCCGTTGCCGCAGCAGATCGTCCCCGACGCGACCCGACCGGACGTCGTGGACACTTCGTCCGGTGAAAGTGTGGGTGACTCCGCCGACTCTTCGGAGAAGGACCAGACCAGCCCGGTCGATACGCGCGTGCCAGATACCCGGGCCGATAGTTCCGAGCCCGATGTCGATGCGGCCGCGGACAGCGCCGATGCACCCGATACAGCCGTCGCGCTGGACACTGCGCCCGACGTCGCTCCCGACACCACCGTCGCAGACGACACGGCCGTCGCAGACGACACGGCCGTCGCAGACGACACGGCCGTCGCAGACGACACGGCCGTCGCAGAGGACACGGCCGTCGAGCCCGATACGGCCGAGGTCGCCGACACCGCCGAACTGGACGTCGCGCCCGATACGGCGCTTGCGGTCGACACCGCCGCGGCCGTCGATACCGCCGAGCCGGATACCGCCGTCGCACTCGACACAGCCGAGCCCGACATCGCGCCCGATACGACCGTCGCGGTCGACACCGCCGAGCCGGATACCGCCGTTGTCGACACCGTAGAGCCGGACACCGCCGTCGCGGTCGACACCGCCGAGGTCGAGGACACGACGCCGATCGAGGACACGGTCGAGCCCGTCGACACGGTCGAGCCCGACACCGTCGCTGACACGACTGTCGACGTCAGCGAGGAGGTTGACATCGGGCCGCTGCCGCCTCCGCTCCTGCGCATCAACGAGTACGACTGCCACAACGAGTGGGTCGAGCTGGTCGCGATGTCCAATGATGCCGTCGTGCTCGATGGCCTCTTCATCACCGACACGCTCGACGACCCAACGCACTTCCAGCCACTCTTCGGAACCGTCTTGTCCGACGAGCTGCTGGAGATCCCATTGAGCTTCGGGGTGGCCTGTGGTCTCGAAGGTCTCTACATCCTCCGCGACGGCGAAGTCGTCGTCGAAGCGCCCCTCGGCGACACCCCGGCCGGTTTCGCATTCGGCCGCTACCCCGACATCACTGGTGCGTTCACAGTCACGGTGCCGACGCCCGGCGAGTCCAACATCCTGCCCGACTACGACCCCTCCGATCCTGGCTCGGCGATATATGACCCCTTCCTCCCGGTCGCGACGATCAACATCGTGCTGCCGCAAGCATCGATCGACCTCATCAACAACGACCCATGCGGCACCTCGAGCTCGGGCTGCGCGCGCGTCTGGGCGGCGGGCACCTTCACCTTCACCGAGGCGGGGGCGACCAGCCCGGTAGGCCTCGAGCAACTCGTGGCGGTCCGCTTGAAGGGTCGCCTCGGCAGCTTCCGCGAGCTCGATCAGAAGGCCGGCTTCAAGCTCGACTTCGAGCGCGAGGCGGTCATCCCAGGCTCGACCGGTAAGAACTTCCGCGGCCTCGAAGAGATGACGCTCAACAACATGGTGCAGGACGACTCGCGCATCCACGAGGTCCTCGCCTACGACATCTTCCAGCAGATGGACGTGCCGGCCCCGCGCACCGCGTATGCCTGGGTGAAGGTCAACGGCGCCGACTACGGCCTCTATCTGAACCTCGAAGCGGTCGACAAGGTCTGGCGTAAGCAGCACTACCCCTCGACCCTCGCCATGTTCGAAGGCGAGTACGGCGACGACTTCTTCAGCGGCAAGGCCGCCGACTTCGACTTCGACGGCGGCGACGAGGTGCTCGGCGTGCCCGCCCTCGAGAACTTCATCAATCGCCTGCAGGCCGCCCCGACAACCGGCTTCATGGCCGCGCTCGACGACATCGTCGACTGGGACGAGGTGCTCGCGATGATGGCCACTGAGGTCTTCATCGGTCATTGGGACGGCTACGCGCCGACCCGCAACAATTACTTCGTGCACATCGACGACGGGGGAATCGTGCGCTTGTCGCCCTGGGGCACCGACCAGACCTTCAGCGACAGGCGCGCGCTCTACGACGGGCGCGGCCTCCTGCTCTCGAAGTGCACGGCCGATCCGGCCTGCCGCTATGCCTACGAAGACCAGCTCATCAAGCTCGCGGGCATCGTGCGCTCGACCGGCTACCTGCACTGGGCCGACTCGATCGCGACCTATCTCCAGCCGTTCATCGACGCCGAGCCGCGTGACGGCGGTGGCGATTCCCTGGACCTGCTGAACCAGGCGTGGACCTTCCTCATCTCGCGCCGCGACCTGGTCGACGACACGCTCGACTGCGCCCGTGACCCCAACGCGGACCGCGACTTCGACGGCTACGTGTGCGAGGGCGACTGCTCCGAAGGCGACCCGGCGGTGCATGTCGGTGCGACCGAGATCTGTGACGACGGCATCGATCAGGACTGCAGTGGCGTCGCGGATGACGGGCCCGACTGTGGCTGCACCCGCACGACGTACAACAACAAGTTCTACTGGTTCTGCGCCGGCTCGTTCACGCACGCGGAGGCCGTGACGGTGTGCAACGGCAAGTCCGGCGCCATGCTCGTCAGCATCAACAATCGCAACGAGAACGACTTCGTGAAGAACACGTTGATCCCGAGTTCCGTGAACTCGGGCTGGATCGGGGCGAACGACCAGGTCACCGAAGGCACCTTCAAGTGGCCCGACGGCACCGACGTGCCCGGCAACGGCGCTGGCGGTGGCTTCGAGGACTGGAAAGACAACGAGCCGAACAATTACAACGGCAACGAGGATTGTGCCGAGTGCGACCCGGGTGGCGGCGACACCTGGAACGATGTCAACTGCGACAACACGCGTTTGCCCGCGCTCTGCGAAGCCCCTTAGCGCGTTGCTTCAATCGCTTGCTTCACGAAGGCGCCGCGCGTGCATGTCCGCGAGCGCCCAAGAGAGGCGCGCGCCGAATAGGAACGCGAGCGAGCTCCAGTAGGCCCACACGAGGAAGATGACTGCCGAGCCCGCGGCACCGTAAGCGGTGTCGATAGCTCCGGCCGACACGTAGAGTGACACCAGCGTGCGCCCGACCAGCAGCATGCAGGCGGTCGCCAGCGCGCCGACCCACAGCGGCCAACCACGCGGTCCACGATCGGGTAGCAGCGTGAAGACGATCATCACGAGGCAGGTCACGGCCGCGATTGCGAGCAGCGGCTCGATCACGCCCCAGAGGTTGATCGGAAACCCCGACACCAGGTCCGCCGCCACCTTCAGCACCACGCGCGAGCCGAGCAGCGCGAGGAACAGCGCACCGAAGATCACCGTGCCGATGGCAGCGAAGAGGCGTGCCCTGAGGTAGCCGACGACCGCCACTCGAAAGCTGAGTTCGACCGGCGGCGGGATCTGCCACATCGCGTGCAGCGCGCGCCGCACCTCCATGAAGAGGCGCGTCGAGCTCCACAAGAGCAACAGCAGCCCAACGATGGTCGCGATCGACAGTGACTCTGCGTCGGCTGCGTTCTTCGCGAGCCCCACGACGAAGTCCGCGACCTGTGTCCCGACCTCGCCAGCGACTCGCGCATGCAGCTCGCCCTGCGCCGCGTCCTTGCCGAAGAATGCTCCGCCCAGCGCCACCGCCAGAACGATGAACGGCGCCAACGAGATCATCGCGAAGAAGGCGAGCCCCGCGGCGAGAAGCGAAGCATCGCGCTGCATCATGTAGCGCGCGACCGCGATGACCGTCTTGAGTGTCGCGAACAGCGCGCCCGCGAGCCGCCTTGCGCGAGTCCGAGGCTCACCGGGCGGTGGCCCGAGCGTGGCCTGAACCATCTAGAACTTCACCAGCTCGACGCGCCCATCGGGCTCGTCCTGGTCGGGCGCATCGCGCCAGAATGACTCGATATTGCTTACGAAAACAGCGACCGTGAAGGGGTCGAGATCGTTCAGGATCGGCTGCAGGTCGTCGTGCCGAAAGAGGAACGACACGACCGCGAGTCCGTCCTGCAGATCCTGATCGGTCACGTGGAAGCGCTTCACCTCGCGTGCCCGCGTCAACGCCACCAGGCGCGCCAGCACCCACTCCGCGACGAGCCGCCCGAGACCCGCTTCGACGCTGCTCGCGCGCAGCGGCGTGACCGACCACAGCGAGTGCCGCAGGTGTTGCTTGAACAGCGTCGCCGTCGCCCCTTTGAGGGGTGACAACGCGCGCGCGAGCACCCAGCCCCGCGCCCCCTCGAGCGCCGCGAGCAATATGCGCAGCGCGTCGACGCGGATCAGCACGCGCTCGTTCGCGGGTGGTGCCGCTCGCAACATCTGCTGAAGCGGAGCGCCAAAGCGTGTGCGCCAGGTCGCGAAGCGCTCGGTCGAGTTCGCGCTCGGGACACATGCGATGAGACCCGCGAACGTGGCACTCGGGTCGGTGCCATCGGAGCCATCGACCACCGCCATGAGGCGCGCTTCGAGCGACTCCCACTCGGCCCACGAGGCGAGCTCGCGACCCGCGACGGTCGCGATGGGTCGCGCGCTCGGCAGCACCTCGATCGCCGCGACGAGGGCCGTCAGCTCCTCGAATGCGTCTTCGAGCGGTGGCGCATCCGGCCCCGTCGCACGCGCGAAGTCGCGGCACTCGCGCTGCACCGAGACGCGTACACCGGTCGGCGTGGCGACCAGCTCCCACGGGAAGATGCGGCAGGGCAGGGGCTTGTTGTCGCCGCCCACGGTCGCGTGGATCCGGCACTTGCCGGTGTCGTCGAGGAACACGCACGAACCATTCGAGGCGTGACACATCACGTCCTTGCCCGGCGTCGCTCGCTCGCCCGGCAACGTGACGAACAGCTCTTTGTCGATGCGCCGAGCCGCGCGCACGATCGGCTCGAGCGTCGCGAGCGGCAGCTCGAGTCCCGCCAGCACCGCCTCTGATACCGGCCCGACGTTGTGGCCGCCGCAGCACGAACCACACATCGTGCAGCCGAAGCGCGCGTCCTTCAGCACCGCCAGGTGCGCCGCTGGTCGCGCCCTCACCTGGGCCAGCGCAAGTCGCTCCGCGACACGCACGCGGGCTCGTTCGGTCGCGCACAAATCCAGCGACACCAGCCGTCCCGCAAAGCTGGTCACACCTTCGAGCGTGCTGCCGATGTTCGCCGCGACCGTCGCCAGGACCACGGTCTCGCCGCGCTCCGGCAAGAGCTCGCGACACAGCGCGATGCCTTGAGCGTCGAGCTTGATGCGCCGTCCCAGCACCGGATCCGTCAACGAGCCGCTGCCGTCGGGCCCCATCGCCAGCAGCACATCCGGCCGCAGCGTCGGCACGCTCGCGGCGCCGCTCATGGTGTACCTCCACCTCGCAGCACAGCAATCGCATCGACGTCGAAGCCAGCCGAACCGAAGGTCGGCGTCGGATCGAACAGCGGATGGCCGAGCGAATCGAGCGCCAGCCCGTCCCCGACGATGTCGACGATCCTCACGAAGCGCACCGCCCCCAGGTCCAAGCGTCCCGTCGCGACCGCGTCGTCGTCCACGAGCTGCGCGAGGTCGAAGCCCGTTCCGTAGCCGCCAGCAAAACGCCCGGCGACTCCGCTGACTTCGCGCGCGTCGAGGGTGCCGTAGCCCGGCACCACCTCCGTCTGCAGCGACAGGCTCGGGAAGCGCGCGAAGTGTTCGCCATCGCTCGACACCTCGACGTGCGCGAGCTCGAGGAACGCGGGCGAGAAACCGTTCTCGAACACCGCCAGGTCGAGCCCGGGTCCATCGCTGATCGTCTCGTCGAACGTGAACGTCAGCGCTCCACCATTGCCGAGCGACACGACGTCGTCGAACTCGCCGGTCGCCGCCCCGAGTGCCCGCTCGATGTGTTTCCAGGCGGGTTCGAGGTTCGTACCGAACGTGATCGGTCGCTGCCAGCCGCTCGCCCACGCGTCGATCCGTGAATCATCCAGCGCCACCGCATCGACCGCGCCGGCCGCCTCCGTAGCGTCCGGCAGATGCGCGACGACCGCGTACGTCGCGACGAACTGCGTGTCCTCTGTGCACGCCGCGGGCCGTGTCTTCCAGCGCGCATGCACCGTCGTCACCCCGACCTGGTCGAGTGTCACCGCATCCACCGACCGCCATGCGTCCTCGGCGATCGAGGCCTGCGCATCGGTGCTCAGCGCGACCTCGGCCCCGCTCTCGAGCGGCAACGCGAGCCCGACCGGCACCATCGCGAAGCGCGGCAGCCGCGGCGGCGCACAGACGACCTCGCAGCTCGCCGTGACGACCTCGCAGCGCTCGTTGCTTGCGCACATGTCACACGGGTCGGCGTCCGGCGCGTTGTCGCACCCGATCGAGCTTCCGCCGACGCACGCAAGACATGCGACAAGCCCAACGAGCTGCGCGCCCATCAGGCTCGCGCTCTCTCTGCGGCAAGCTTCGTCAGGCGGCCGCAAGCGGTCTCGAACATGCGAGCAAAGCGCGGCGCCAACACCGGCTCGAGCGGCATCGCCAAAGTCCGCGGCTGATAGGCGATGGTCCAGCGCACGCGCGTCGCCGACCCGGGCAACGCCTCGAAGCGGAAGTCTTCGACCATGCGCTTCAGGATTGGGACACTCGCCCGCACCACCGTGAACACGAAGTGTTCACCGGGCTCCCAAACGAGGATCTTCTCGTGCACGGCGATCGTGGAGAGGCGCACCTCGCGGACGCTACCGACGCCATGCGGCGGGTCAGTGACCCACTTGCACGAGCGAATGTCGGGCATCCAACGGCCCATCTCGTTCGGGCTCGTCACCGCGGCGAAGGCCTCGGCGGGAGGCATATCGACCCGGAAATCGTAGGTGAAGTGCTTCTTCGAAGCATCCACGAAAGTCGAATCCGAGGCGCGCACTTTGAACCACATCACGTCCCCCGGACCTTCTCGGTTCGGCTCGGCGACTCGTCACGACTTTGCGTCTCTCGAGCGCGCGTCGCGACGGACCTCGAGCTACTCAGCCGACTTGCCGAACTCCACCCATGCGCTTGTCGGGTCCTTCCCGGTCACCTCGACACGCGCCCTCACGAGCCACACCCGGTCGCCGATCTTGAGATCAATCGGCATCGCGATCGCGTTCTCGAACACGCGCCTGTCGCCCGCCGCCAACCTGAACTCCGCGGCCAGTGGCCACGAGAAGGTCGGGTCGGGATTGAAGATTTCGGCCGCCTTGTCGAGCACGCTCTCGTCGAGATCGTCCTCGCCGTGCAGGTCGATGAACACGCCGTCCGAGTCGATCGAGGACACCGCCTCGACCGAGACTTTCACGTAGACCATCTCACCCGGGGCGAGGATGCCGCTGTGCTTGACCAGCTCGACCTTGGCCGCGCCGCCCGTCACCGCGTGCTTGATTCTATCGAGGATGCCCATGGCGTTGCTCAGTTCGTCAGGACAAATGCGAGCACGCCGCCGACCGCGACAGCGACGGCCGCGAGGATGACGATGAGCTTGGTGTTGCCGCCGGGCTTGGCGGCGCCTGACTTGCCGCCGCGAGCGCCGGTATCGACCAGGTCGACCCCCGACTTCTTGCGGTCCGCCAAGGCGCGCGCGACGTCGGCCTGGCTCGGTCCGGCGTCCTCGAGGATGGTCGCCGCCGACTGGAAGTCGGGAGAGTCGCCGGGCGCGTGGGTCGAAGCACGACGTGGCGGCTTGGCCTTCAGCACGTCCGGTACCGACGCTTCGAGCGTGCGCCCGGGCGGCTTGTCGTCCTTCGCGTTGCGGCTCGACGATGAGGCGGGCGGCGTCTCGACCTTCTTGGCCGCCATCGCGGCCTCGATGCGGCCGGTATTGCGTCGCAACCCGCGGTCGGGCTCATTGGCGCGTGCGGTCGCAGGCTCACCACCGCCGGGCGGGCGCGGGATCTTCGCGACCTTGTCGGCGAAGACCTGGTGCATGAAGCCGCGGATGCTCTCGCTCTCCGGGTCGGTGACGTGCTTGTAGTACCAGCGCGTCAGCTCACGCGCGAAGACCTCGACGCTCGCCTGGCGATGCTCGCGGTCCTTCTCGAGCGCGGTCCCGATGATGTCGTCGAGCTCCTGGTCGATGCCCTTGCGATACTTCGATGGCGGCTCCGCCTCCTCTTTGAGGATGGCCGTCAGCGTCTCGAAGTCGCTGCCGCGCAGGTAGAGGCGCTTGTGGGTCAACATTTCCCACAGCACCGTCGCCAGCGCGAACAAGTCGGAGCGCGGGTCGAGGGGCTTACCGCGCGCCTGCTCCGGGCTCATGTAGGCGACCTTGCCCTTGACCATGCCGGCCTGGGTCTTGGTCGATCGTTCGGCCGCCTTGGCGATGCCGAAGTCCATTAGCTTGATCTCGCCCTCGTAGCTGACCATCGCGTTGTGAGGGGTCACGTCGCGGTGGATGATGTTGAGCGCGCGGCCCTTGTGCTCTTTCGTGTGAGCGTAGTGCAGGCCCTTCGCGAGCTCGATGACGGTCCAGACGCACTGGGCGATCGACAGCGGCGTGCCCTTCTCGACGCCGTCCTTCATCAGGGTCGAGAGGTCTTCGCCCTGGATGAACTCCATCGCGATGTAGTACTGACGGTCCGTCACATCGAAGTCGAAGATCTGAACGATGTTCGGATGTTGCAGCTTCGACGTCAGCGATGCCTCGTCGATGAACATCTTGACGAAGGACTCATCCTCCGAGAACGAAGGCAGGATGCGCTTGAGCACGACCTCGCGCTCGTCGCCATCCTCGCTCGTCTTGGCGACAAACAGCTCGGCCATGCCTCCCATCGCGAGCTTCCGGATGAGCGTATATTTGCCGAACTGCTTTGGAAACGCTGGTGCCGCCATGTCAGGCCCTCAATTCACCCGAACGGAACATGGTCTGGCCGCGCTGTCAAACCAACTGGGCGGCTCGTTTCGCCGGGCTCCGCTCATCGTCGGTGCATCATCCTGAGCGCCTCTTCGCGCGCTGTCGACTCGCGTAGTCGTTGCGCGAGGACTCGCATCACTCCGAGTGCCACCGCGCCGTTGTCGGTCACGATGCCGCGGAAACGCTCTGCCGAGAGGCGATAGAGGAGCACGTCGGTCGCGCACACGGCGCCCGCGGTGCGGGTCGCGCCATCGATGATCGCGATCTCGCCGAGGCAGCGCGAAGGACCGACCGTGTTGATAACGGAAGCCCCGCGCACGATGTTCACCACGCCCTCGACCACGATGTAGAGCGAGTCGCCGAAGTCGCCTTCGTTAAAGATCGGTGTGTTCGCCTTGAAGCTGCGCTTCTCGCAGGCCTCCGCGATCGAGAGCAGCTCGATGCCCGCGACGTCCTGGAACAGCGAGACCTCTTTCAGGAACGCGAGGCGCCGTCCGAGCTGCGACGCGACACCATCGCGGTCGGCGTCGGGTGCATTCGCTTCCGGTCCGCAGTAGGCGAGCACCGCCGCAAGCCACGGGTCCTTTTGTTCGGCCTCGGTCTGCTGCGGCTCGGGCAGCGCCGATCCAGCCGGCACGACCGCGGGCTTGGGCAACGGCGACAGCGCGTCGATCGGCAAGGGAGGCGCCTCGTCGCCGCCGGCCGAGAGGCGCTTGCCCTGCACCACAATCGACTGCAGCGTCGACTTCGCGAGCAGCTTCAGCATGTCGGTCGCGAGCCGCTGGATCTGGCGGTTCGAGGGCACGCGCGCCGGGTAGAGGCGCTTGAAGACGCGCCAGTAGAGGTCACCCATCAGCGCGTCGAGCGGCGGATGATGCGCGCCCGCCTCGAGCGCCTCGACCCCGATGCGCGACGCCTCCTGATACGCGGGCGCGAGCGCGTCGCGCAGCTCCTGAAGGTCACGGCGCCAGTCGCTGACGCTGGTCGCGGTGTTGCGGCCCGAGGCGTCCATGATCTTGAGCTGCAGCGCGTCGACGACCGCCTCAGTGCTCGCGAGGTTGTCGAGCTGGTGGCGCGCGTCGTTGAGCGCACGCTGCCCGAGCTCGACCCGCTGGCGCAGGCGTCGTCGCCCCGCGAGGTGGTCTTCAACGTCGGCCATCAGCTCTGCGACGGTGGGGTAACGCTCCTCCTTGCGCTTGGACAACGAGCGCATGCAGATGCGCTCGAGCCCTTCGGGGATCTTACGCGACGGGTTCCGGCGCGACGGCGTCAAGAGCTCGCCGGTCAACACCGCCTCGAGGGTCTCCTGCTTGGTGCGTCCGACGAACGGTCGTGCGAGCGACAACATCGCGTAGAGGATCCCGCCGAGCGCCCAGACGTCGGTGCGCGGGTCGTACTGCGAGACGTCACCGATGACCTGTTCGGGCGCCATGAAGCCCGGCGTGCCGCTCCAGAATTGGGCGCGCGCCTGTAGCGCACCCTCGTCGCCCATCACGAACGCGAGCCCCCAGTCGACCAGCACGACCTCGCCGTAGTGACCGATGAGGATGTTGTTCGGCTTGAGGTCGCAGTGGATCACCTGGCGGTCGTGGGCGTAGATCACGCCCTGACAGACCTCGATGAAGACCTGGAGCAGGCGGTCGAGATCGAAGCGCGCCTCCATCTCCGGGTCGTGCCTGCGCAGCCCTTGCAGTGCGGTCCCGAGCGTGATGCCGTCGAGCCGCTTCATCACGTAGTAGGGGCCGAGGTCGTCGCTGTAGCCGAGGTTGTAGACCGGCACGATGTTCGGGTGCTCGAGGCCGCCCGTGATGATCGCTTCTTCGATGAACGCCCGCAGGAGGAGGGCGTTGCTGCGATGCTTCTCGTGCAGGACCTTGATCGCGATAGACCGCCTCAGGTCACGGTCGGCGCCGACGAATACGTGGCCCGCGCCACCTTCGCCGATCGCGTTGCCTATCGCGTACTGGGTCGTGCCCGGCCCATCGAGGGCCGGTCCGTCGCGGTCGAGACCAGGGTTCACCGTCGGCTCGATGCCGTGGGCCGAGTAGAACTGCGCAAGGCGCGTGCGGGTCGAGGGTCGCTGGGTCGAGTTGCCTTCGACCGGCGCAACGGTCGGCGCGCGCTTGATGATGCGACGATCCTTCGGTGCGTCGAAGCCGGACACGCCGAGGTCGGTCGAGTCCTCCTGCAGGCCCTCGAGGTCGGTGCCGAGCCCGGAGTCGAAGCCGGCGGCGAGGTCGCTCGCGTGTTGGTCGGTGTCGATGTCCTGGAAGCCCGGGCCCAGGTCGAGCAAAGCCACGAGGTCGGACGCGACCATCAACGACGAGCGCTGCGCGCCCTGCAGCACCTCCGCGACCAGCTCGTCGATGAGCTCGGCGGCGGGCGTCAGCGGGTCGGCTGGTTCCATGCCGTGCACCGTCTTGGCGCCGTACAAGGCCATCACGCTGCCCAGCTCGTCCAGGCGCAAGCGACCTTGGCGCAGGAGCGTCAGAGCGTAGTGGAGCGCGTCTTGGAATACGGGCAAGCGGCACCCAGCGAGCGGTGAGTCGGACCCCTTCTACCGCAACTCCCCCACGACCCGCCAGTCGCCAGGAGCGCGTCAAGCATCACAGGAACAAGAAGATCCGGACCATGAACTCATTGTTCCGCAGGCTGATGAAGTCATCGAGCCCGGGCGCCGAGATCTTGTTGATGGCGTTGTCGTCGCCGGCATCGAGGGCCGCTTCGACCCGCGCGACCGCGACGTTCTCGACCGAGCGCGAGCCTGGCGCGACGAGCATGAACGAGGTGTCGATGCTCAGGTGGTCGCCGACGTGGAACTCGAAGCCGATGCCCGCGTGATAGCTGTTGGCGGCCGCGTCGGTCTGGAACAGCTCGCCGAGCTTGCCGCCACCGATGCCCGCGCCGAAGTAGAACGCGACCTTGTCACCATTATAGGGATAAATGAGTGCCGTCAGGCGCATCTTTGCCTGATAGTGCAGCTCGTCGTCGGCCGGGTTCACGAGCTCGTCGTCGCGGCTCAGGTCAATCGAGTAGTCGATGCCGAGCACCGACAGGAACTTGAAGCGCAGGTTCGCCTGGTTCATGAACGCAGTGGCGGCCTTCTCGTCGGGGCCACCCGCCTTGTGGAAGCCGATGCCTGCACCGACCCCGAGCGTCACATCCGATGAGCCGTCCGCACGAACTCCGCTGGCCGCGAAGGCTCCGCTCAAGAGACACAAAGCTGTCGCGAGGATTCGCCGCATCGCACTCTCCTCGACCGAACTGCAACGGGAAACGTCCCGAACCGGGACTGGTGCCAGAGGCTGTTCGCTCCGACGTGAGAGGCTCATCGACATCGGCCGCCCGGAAGTTGATGAGAAAGCCGGCCGACCCGGGAATCGATCGAAGTCCTTCGCCGTAGGCGGCCATTCAGGCCGCTTCCAGATGTTCACGCCAGGTTACAATGAGCCCCTGCAAACCGCCTGCACGGGTGGTGGCCACCTTGACCCTCGTGTGTGCGAAGGCTAGTCGAAAGCCATCGAAGGCCTTCGAACATGCGTGGCCGCGGCTTGGCCGCGCGGTCTTCGATTCACCAACGGAGGGGTCATGCGCGCGTTCGCAGGGTTGAAGTGGGGTGCGACGGGGTTGCTGGTCGGGATGTCGAGCACCGCCATGGCGGCTGCGGATCCGGGTCTCTTGCCGAAAGAGGTGGAGGTCGTCAAAGACGCCAAGCCCGAAGGCTGGGATCCCGCTCTGACGCTCGGTGTGAGCCTCGCGCTGTCGACCAACAGCAACTTCGTCGGTCAGCCGACCGGCAACTCGTTCACCGGTGGGCTGAACCTGCTCGGTCGCCTCGACTACCTGCGCGGCGTCGTCGACTGGCGCAATACCCTGAAGATCAACGAGGTCTTCACGCGCACCCCGATCGTCGACGAGTTCGTCAAGAGCATCGACCAGCTCTCGTACGAGTCGATCATCTACTATCGCATCTCGGATATCTTCGGTCCGTTCGCGAGCTTCAAGCTCGACACCGCGATCCTCGAAGGCCGGGATGTGCGCGGCGCGCCGGTCGACTACGCGGTCGATGGCACGGTGCAGGCCGAGAACGTCACCTCGTTCCACCTCACCGATGGCTTCCAGCCGCTGCAGCTGAAGGAGGCCATCGGCTTCTTCGTGCGGCCCATCTCGAAGAAGTCGGTCGAAGTCGACATCCGTGCCGGCTTCGGCGCGAGCCAGACCTTCGCAGACGGCGCCAACATCCTCGCCGACGATGCCGCGACGGTCGACGTCGTCGAGCTCACCTCTTTGAAGGACGTCATCCAGGCTGGTGCGGTGGTCGAAGTGCAGACCCGCGGGGAACTCGAGGAGGGCCGCGTCAATTACGCCGCGCACATCGAGGTCATGGTGCCGTTCATCAATGACGACCCGCTCAACCGCGACGCTGGCGGCCTGACCAACTTCGACATCGGCGGCAAGCTCGGCTTCAAGCTGTTCGAGTGGGCGTCCCTCGACTACGAGCTGAAGATCCTGCGCCTGCCGCAGCTCGTCGACGTGTGGCAGATCCAGAACAACCTGCTGCTCACGTTCAGCTACGCCTTGGTTGACTAAGCTTCGAGGCGCGCGATGCCGCGCTTCTCGACGATGAGGTAGCGCCACATGAGGCCCACCGACGCGGCGAACAGCCCGGCGGTGAGGCCATACCAGAGGCCGTTCAAGCCCAGGCCGACCGGGTAGCAGAGGACGAGCGCGACCGGGAAAGCGACGCCCCAGTACGCGATGACGGTCAGCACGAACGGGAAGCGCACGTCGCCGATGCCGCGCAAGGCACCGGAGACGAGCACCTGGGTGCCGTCGAAGAGCTGGAACAAAGCGGCGATGCCGAGGAGCTGCACGGAGAGCGCCCGCACCTCGAACGCCTTGGGCGAGAACAGGCTGACGATGCCTTCGGCGAAGAGGCCGAAGCAGACCGCCGACGTGCCCATGATCATCAGCGTGAGGAGGAAGCCCGCGCGTGCGCGCACCTTCACAAGGTCGGGTCGCTGCATGCCGACCGCCTCGCCGACGCGCGCGGCGGTCGCGCCTGAGACACCGACCGCGGCCATGAACGTGAGGGTCGTGCAGTGCAGCGCAATCTGATGTGCGTTGCCTTCGGCCGCGCCAAGGCGCGTCGCGAGGATGCCGCAGGTCGAGAACACGATGAACTCGGCCGCGAGCTGGAGGCCGAGCGGCAGGCCGAGACGCATGAGGACCTTGGGGTCACCGTTGTTCACTGACGTGTCACGGGGTGGTCGTCGGCGCCCGACCGCGATGGTCTGGATCAGCACCAGCACCGCGGTCGACACGGAGGTCGCGATGCCCGCGCCGGCCGCACCCCAGGTGACCACGCCGTCGACCAGCGCGACGCACATGCCGAGGTTGACGATGTTGGCGAGGAGCGCGGCGAGCAGCAGTGGGCGGGTGAGCTGATAGCTCTGCAGGAAGCTGCGCGCGGCCATCGACAGAAGGACGATGAGGTTGGCGGGCGTGCGCGCGAGCAGGTGCTCGAGGCCGCGGTCGCGAATCTCCGGGTCGATGCCGATCTGATCGGCGAGCGCACATAGGACGAGCGCGACGATCGACAACGGCACAGCGATGATGAGCGAGACGCGCAGCCCGGTCCGCCACCAACCCCATGCGCGGCCTTCTTCGCCAGCGCCATGGGCCTGCGCCATGAGCGGTTCGAGCGCGGCGGTGATGCCCATGCCGAAGACCAGCAGGCCGAACGCGAGGCTGTTACCGAGGGTCGTGCCGGCCGCGTGGATCGCGTCGAAGCGCGACACCACCGCGGTGTCGACGACGCCCATCATCATGATGCCCATCTGCGCGAGCGCGAGTGGCGTCGCGAGGCGTGCCATGTCCTTCAGCTCGCGGCGTAGCGGGGTTGAACTTCGAGCCGAAGGCGAGACGCTCAACCTGCGCTGGCCGTGCGATTGGCGGGCTGTGCCGCGGCGAAGCGCTGGAGCTGGGCGTAGCTCTCATCGACTTCGTCGCGCGGCAGGTTGCCCGCCTCGAGCTTGGCGTCGTCGAGCTTGCGTAGACCTTCGTAGAACGCCTTGCCGCGGGCGAGCACGCGCGGGTCGGGGCCGACGATGCGCAGCACCTTGAAGAGCGCGTCCTCGCCTTGCGAGAAGCGACCGCACATCTCGGCGAAGCCGAGCAGGTTCATCTGTGCTGCGACGAAGTGGGAGATCGCCTCGCGGTCAGCCTGCGGGTTGCGCTCGAAGCGCTCCCACGCGACGTCGGCCGCGCCCTGCGAGAGGCGGATCGCCTCGACCGGATCGCCCGCCCTGGCGGCCGCACGCGCATGCGCGACGAAGATCTCGGTGAGCAGCTGGGGCGCGCCCTGGAGGCCGGCCGCGGCGAGCTGGGCCGCCAGGGCCCCGGACTCGTAGAGGGCCTGCATCGCCTCCTGATGGCGGTTCAACTGCGAGAGCAGATTGCCACGACCTTCGATCGCCGCGGCGAGGAAGATGCGCGCGGGCGCCATGTCGATCGGCTTGAGGCGCTCGATCGCCATCGCGTTGAAGCGCAGCGCGTCGTCCATGCGCCCGACCCGATGGCAGGCGCCAGTCAGGTTCACGAGGCCGATCGACAGCGACAGCGGCGGCGGCGAGCCACCCGCTGCTTCCTCTTCGAGGCGCAGCTTCACGGCTGCCTCGAGGTGGACGATGCCCTCCTCGACCTGGCCGGCGCGCAACGCAATCTGGCCTTTGCCCTCGGCGATCGACGCGCCGATCCCGATGTAGCGCGCGTCACGCTTGCCAGCGAGGGCGAGCTTGTCGGCGGGGACCGGCTGGTAGCTGACCGCGGCCTCGTCGAGGTGCTGCGACGCGGCTTCCCAGTTGCCGGTCTCGGCCGACTTGATGGCGAGCTTCACGAGCTCGGTGACCGCGTCGAGCTTGGCTTCGCGAACGGCGGGTTCCATGGACGGTCTCCTCGAGAGGCGCGGATGCGTGAGCCGCTTGGCAGCCTGCGCAATGTGCGCGCGGCGCAGTGATGTACCGGCCGCGCGCGCGCGACACAATCTTTCCCTTGACCCGCACTCGTCGAGTGACTAGAAATCCAACCCAGTCATCCGGTCGAGACCTCACCAATGCAGGTCCTCAGGACTGTCGATGACGGTTGTTTCAAGGGCGAAGGCGATGGACGACGACAAGCGTGAGTGCATCTTGAAGGCGGCCGTTCGTGCCTTCTCGAAGATGGGCTTTCGCAAGACCTCGATCGATGAGGTCGCGGCCGAGGCCGGTGTCGGCAAGGGCACCATCTACCTGGCGGTGTCGTCCAAGGACGAGCTCTTCCTGTCCGCTGTCGAGCGCGAGGTGAAGGGCTTCCTGGCGAGCGGTCGCCATGTGCTCAGCGCCTTCGACGACGCGGTCGAGCTGCTCGCGGGGCTGATGTCGGCGGAGCTGCGCGAGGTCCACAAGCGGCCGCTGGTGCGCCAGCTGTTCGTCGGCCAGACGCTCTCGACCGTGCCGCAGTCCGAGGTCGAGGTCGATCGATTGCAGGGCCTCGCGCGCGGCAATCTGTCGACGGCGCTCGAGCGTCTGCGAGACGCCGCGGTGCTGCGCGAGGACCTCGAGCCGGAGCTCGGCGCGCGCATCCTGCAGGACCTCGAGATCGCTGCGCTGGTGAAGACCGAGCGAAAGCAGGATCCTGAAGAGGCGCTCGCCGCCATGGACTGGCGCCGCTCGATAGGGATCCTGGTGCGCGGTCTGCGGCGGCCGCTGACGATAGCGCCGCCGAAGAACGAAGGACGCGCGCGCGCCTGAGCTTGTTTCTTGGGGCCCGTCTCGGCGTGCCCCCCCTTTTTGACCTGTTATGACTACTTTTCAAGTCCGGTCACCAAGCCGGCAAGCCACTCCGAAGGATATCGCCATGACCGCCACTGCCAGCACCACCATCCAGCGCCTCATCGTCGCCAAGCCGGGCGGCTTCGAGCGCCTCGAGCTGAGCCGCGAAGCCAGTAAGCCCCTCGCCGCCGGCGAGGTCCGCATCCGCGTGCGCGCCGCGGGCGTGAACTACGCCGACGCCATGGTGCGCCGCGGCCTCTATCGGACCGCGCGCAAGTACGTCGGCTTCCCGATCGCCCCGGGCTTCGAGGTCGCCGGTGACGTGACCGAGGTCGCCCCAGGCGTGACCAACGTCGCGGTCGGCGACCGGGTCATCGCGGTGACGCTGTTCGGCGGCTACACGAGCGAGCTCAACGTGCGCGCCGACCTCGTCTACCCGCTGCCCGAGTCCTGGTCGTATGCCCAGGGCGCGGCCTTCCCGGCGGTCTACATGACCGCATGGTTCGCCCTGCGCGAGCTCGCGCATCCGCGTAAGGGTTCAAAGATCCTGGTGCATTCGGCCGCCGGCGGGGTCGGCTCGGCGCTCGCGCGGCTCGGCAAGATCATGGGCCTCGAGGTGACCGGCGTGGTCGGCTCGAGCCACAAGATCGACGCGGCGCGGGCGGCTGGCTGTGACCATGTCATCGACAAGTCGCAGCAGGACCTCTGGGCTGAGGCCAAGCGCTTCGCTCCCCATGGGTACGACGTCGTGCTCGATGCCAATGGCATCGAGACCATCGGCCAGAGCTACAAGCATCTCGCCCCGGTCGGTCGCCTCGTGGTCTATGGCTTCACGACCATGATCCCGAAGACGAAGAGCGGCCGCACCAACTACCTGAAGCTCGCGTTCGACTTCCTGCGCACGCCGCGCTTCTCGCCGCTCGACCTGACCGAGACCAACCGAAGCGTGCTCGCGTTCAACCTGTCCGACCTGTTCACCCGCCAGGACATCCTCGGCGACGCGATGGGCGAGCTGTTCGGCTGGGTCGCTGAAGGCAAGATCCCGCCGAGCGAGCCGCGCACCTTCCCGTTCGCGCAGGCCGCCGACGCGCATCGGGCGATCGAATCGGGGACCACCACCGGCAAGCTGGTCCTGCTCCCTGCTTGAGACCCGCACGAACCGCTCGGCCGAGTCCGCTCGGCTGCTCCGAAAACACCATCGAATCTCGATAGCCAGGAGTCTTGCAATGCCCAGCCTGAACGACATCCATTCGACCACCGTCTCCGTCGCCCGCTACGGCCGCGGCGTCTTCGCATTCGCGCCCGCCAGTGATCCGGTGCAGCCGCTCGAGCTCTACGAGTTCGAGGTCTGCCCCTACTGCAGAAAGGTGCGCGAGACGCTCACCGAGTTCGACATCGACTACGTGTCGCGCTCGTCCGCGCGCGGCTCGGGCTCGCGCAACGAGGCGATTGCGCTTGGCGGCAAGCCCCAGTTCCCGTTCCTGCACGACCCGAACACCGGCGCTCAGATGTACGAGTCGGAGGACATCGTCGACTACCTGCACGCGACGTACGGTGCCAAGGGTCCGCGCGCGCGTTGGCGGCGCTGGCTCTCGCCGCTGGACAATGCGAGTAGCGCGGTCGCGAGCGGGCTGCGTCTGCGCAATCGGCATGTGCGGCCCGGCATGGAGGACCGCGCTCAGCCACCGCAGCGCCTCGAACTCTGGAGCTTCGAGGGCTCGCCTTATTGCCGCAAGGTGCGCGAGGAACTCTCCGCGCTCGGCCTCGATACGCTCGTGCACAACGTCGGCAAGCGTGGTCGCAAGCGCTCCGCGCTGGTCGCCAAGGGCGGCAAGATGCAGGTGCCCTACCTCGTCGACCCGAACACTGGTGCCGCCATGTACGAGTCGGACGACATCGTCGCGTACCTGCGCAGGACGTACGGCCCGGCGACCAACTAACCGTCCGAGCTAGTGCCGCGACCAGAGTGTTTCGTCCGCAAGTCTCTCCGCGGCACTAGGGCGACGCGCAGCGGCGCGGGGGTTGAAGGGGGCGGAAGCCCCCTGTCCAATCGGGCTAGAGCCGGGACCCGCGCAGCGGACGACGTCCGAAGGACGGCGGCGAGGCATGGTTCACCATGCCTCGGTCACGGCACTAGAGTTGCTCGGCGTCGGGGAAGCGCGCCTGGATTTGGCGCACTTCGTCGAAGCGGCGGAAGAAGCACTCGAGGAGCACGGGGTCGAAGTGGCGACCCTTGCCCTCGCGCAGGATCTCGCACGACTTCTCGACCGAGAACGCGGGCTTGTAGACGCGCTTGGTCGTGAGGGCGTCGTAGACGTCGGCGATGGCGACGATGCGGCCTTCAATCGGGATCTGTTCACCGCTCAAGCCGCGTGGATAGCCGCTGCCGTCCCAGCGTTCGTGATGGGTCCAGGCGATCGTCGCGGCGATGTCGAGTAGCGGAAACCCGGTGTCGCGCAATGTGCGATAGCCGAAGATTGTGTGCTGCTTCATCAGCTCGAACTCTTCGGGTGTGTGCCGGCCGGGCTTCTTCAGGATGGTGTCGGGTACGCCGATCTTGCCGACGTCGTGCAGCGGGCTCGCGACGCGCACGAGCTCCACCCGCTCGGGCTCGAGCCCGAGCTCGTCGGCGAGGATGGTCGAGTACGCGCTCATCCGGTGGATGTGCGCACCGGTCTCCTCGTCGCGGACCTCGGAGGCGATCGAGAGGCGCCGGATGATCTCTTCCTGGGCCTGACGTAGCCGCGAGTTCGACTGCGCCAGCAGGCCCATCGTCACGCTCAGCTCGGCGGTGCGACCTTGCACGAGCTCTTCGAGCGCGTCGCGATGACGGCGATTCTCCGTCTCGACCATGCGGCGCCGCAGCGCGTTCATCACGGTGATCTGGATCTCGGTCGCGCGGAAGGGCTTGAGCACGTAGCCGTAGACGCCCGTCTCGATGGCCCGCAGCGCGGTGTCGGGGTCATCGACGCCGGAGACCATCACGACCGCGGTGCCTGGGAAGTCGACGGCGATCTGGGTCGCGAGGTCGAGGCCCGAGGTTCCCGGCATACGCACGTCGGTGAGCACCAGCTCGATCGTGCTGTCGTGGCGCAGCGACGACTCGGCTTCGTCCGCGTTGCTTGCGAGCGTCACGTGATGCCCCAGCTGGCTCACGATGCGTCCCAACAACTTGCGAACAGGACCTTCATCATCGACGACCAGAATGCGCGCCACACTCCCCCCGATGGATCTCTTCGTTCGCGAAGGGCGCGCTGGCTGCCCATGCGATTTGCGTTCGCGATGCCGACAACCGGGCGCTTACGAACTCAAAGTGGCCCCGCGTGACCAGTAGTACGGGGACACACAGCATTGCATCCTTCATTTGAGGTAGCAACGTTCGAACCGGAGCGCAGCGCTGGGAGCGAACGTGCGCGAGGGGCATGAGGCATCGGGAACCGTTCCAAGCGTCAGCCCGGGTACCGCTCCGTGGGCCAGCCGAGGAAGTTCCGGGCATCGCTCAAGTGGTTGCCGAACGAAGCCTTCTGACCCATGCCCGCGATGGTCATGACGGCGCGGGCAATGCCCATCTCGAAGGGCTTGCCGCCAAAGATGGCCACCTTGTCGATCTGCTTCTTGCTCGACATGAGCCAGCGGCCAAGGGTCATCTGGGCTCGCAGCGGGGCGCCATCGAGGCCGCGCATATCGACCAGGGCGGAGATCATCTTTTCGCGGCCGATCTCGTCGCGGATCGACTCGACCAGGTCGATGAGCGCCTTCGCGCCAGGCATCGAGCCCTTGCCAGTGAAGACCACCGCGACCCGGTAGTCGCCGTCGACAGTTATGTCGATGCGCTGACCGGGTTCGTTCCAGGTCCGTTCGGTCAGCCAGCGGTTCTCTTGTGTCATCGGTGCGATTTATCCTATCGCGGAGTGGTTGGCACGCGCTCCCAGGAGAGTTACAAAGAACCCGGGGTCAGCGGCGCGGGAGCCGTAGCGACCTCGACTATCCGCCACAAAGCATCGAAGAACCAAGTGTCTGGCGCGGGTTGATCGAGCCGGAGAGCCGTAGTCTCTCCGGTCGCGCACAGCAGGCGGGTCCAACCGATAGTAGAGTTCGTGCCCGCGCCGCGGCAAGCTGCCAAGGAGCGACGGCGAGCCTGGTTCGACCAGGCCGGAGCCAAGAGGTTCAGGGAGAGCAAGTGCGGGTCTGGGACGGCCGATATCGGGTCGAGCGCACGCTGGGCGAAGGTGGCATGGGGCAGGTGATGCTGGCCCGTGACATCCTGTCTGCCGAGCGGCCCGTCGCGGTGAAGCTGTTGTTGCCGGAGTTCCGCGAGTCGACCTCGGACTTCATGCGCGAATACGCCGTGCAGCGGCGGCTCGACCATCCCGCGATCCCGAAGGTCTACGACTTCGGCTTCGGCGAGCATGCCGGGCGCGAGGTGCCCTACTTCGCGATGGACTACGTGCGCGGTATCCCGATGTCGAACGCGCTCATGCAGGTGCGCGAACCCGGCGCCGCCTATGCGTGGATGCTGCAGGTCTTGCGAGGCCTCGACCACCTGCATCGCGCGGGCTTCCTGCACCGCGACCTCAAGCCGTCGAACGTGTTGGTCGCGTTCGATGGCAACCAGGAGGACTCGGCCCACCTCATCGACTTCGGCATCGCCATCGCCTTCGAGGAGACGCCCGAAGAGCTCTTCATCGGTACGCCCGAGTACTCGGCCCCGGAACTCATGTCGGGCTCACCGTTCGATGTGCGGCAGGACCTCTATGCCGTCGGCCTCCTGCTCTACGAGGTCGTTTCGGGCCGGCGACCCTGGGCCGGCGAGGACCCGACCGACCTCTACAACAAGCGCATGTATTCGAGCTACGAGCCGCTCTCGGCGGACAGCTGCCCGCCAGCACTCGGCAAGCTCATCGACGCGCTGCTCAAGGCGGCGCCCGAGGCTCGGCCCAGCTGCGCTGCCGAGGTGATCGAGCGCTTCGTCGATGCGACCCGCGTACTCGATCCGATGACGCTCTACAGCGGCCGCGGTCACGACCCGGCGTCCCTGTATAATGATCGCTCGATCCTAGGCGCTTCGCTGGTCGGGCGTCCGGCACCGATCCAACATCGGATCGAGACGCCAGCCGCGTTCCGGCGCCACCTGCAGACGGTCCTCTTCGAAGAGAGCGACGTGCTCGACCAGGCTGCCAACGCGTGGCTCGGTGAGGGCGCGGCGCCGCATCCGGTGGTGTTGCTGATCGAAGACCCGCCGGGCTTCGACGGCACCCAGATCGTGCACGAAATCGCCGACCGCGCGGCCGTCGCCGGCGCCCGCATCGTTCGTTATGCGCTGGAGGCGCGGCCGCATGGACCACTCGAGGCGATCGAGCCAGTGCTCGCGCTGTTGCGGCGGCTGCGTGAGTCGCGCGGCGGCGGGACGCCGATGCTCGGTGGTCTGGCGGGTGCGGCGACGCTGCTGACGCGTCTGCCCGGTCCGCTGGTGATTGCGATCGAGGGGCTCGGTTGGGCCGACACGCTCTCCCTCGAGCTGCTGGCGACCCTGTTCACCGGCGCGAAGAATCCGGGTCTGCGGGTCATCGCCACGTTCGATCCCAAGGAGGGTGCCATCGCCGAGCGGGCCCTCGAGCGGCTCAAGTCGCTGCCGGGAACGCGCTACGTCGAGCGGCCACCGCTGTCGTTGGAGGCGGTCACGGACTGGGTCGACCTCGCGATCGGCGCCGACGTCGTGCCCGATGCGCGCATCCTCGAGCTCTGGGAAAAGTCCGAAGGACGGCCCGAGCGGGTGCGCGAGCTGATGACCGAAGACCTGCGGCGCGGTGCCCTGCTGCGGTTGCGGGTCGGTTTTCGCTGGGACTCGGAGCGCGCGCGAGAGATGGCGGGCGAAGGGCGCGACGGCCGGGTGCGCGCGCCGTCACAGCCGATGTTGCCGTCGCTGGGTGCGTCGCAGCCGTTGGACGACCTCGTGTCGACGTTGGTCGAGGCGGTGCCCGAGGGGGTCGCATCGACGTTCCTCGGGTTGCCGAGCCCGAGTGTGCGCCACTTCATCGCCGATGGCGTGCTCGCCCGAACGCCCGAGGGTTGGGTCATGGTCGGGCCGCGCGGGCCCTCGCGGAGCCATCGCGAGACGCTCGCACGAGCAACTATCGTGCAGCTGCACGAACGGCTTGCTCGCGCCATCGAGCTGGCGTTGCCCTTCGAAGGCAAGGCCGAGCGAACAGCGCGTGAGTGGTTGCGCTCGTCCGATCCCCTGCGGGCTGTGCCGCACCTCTTGGAAGCCGCGCAGCGGGCAGCGTTGCCGCGTCAGGGCGATATCTTGCCGCGCGCCGCGGCGCTGCTCGACGATGCACGCCGCATCCTCGATGGCGAGGAGAAGGCGCTCGCGCAGGCGCGCAAGAAGGACAGCTCGGAAGCGTCGGGACGGCCGGAGAGCGCGGGTCCGAACACCGGTCGGGGCGCGGAGATCGATCGCACGTCGGAGCGTCTGCGCGGCCTGCGGCTCGACCTCGGCACCGCGCGCGTGAAGCTCGCGCGAGCACTCGGCGACTGGCCGGCGTGGCAACGGGCGGCGACCGATCTGTTCGAGCGTGCGCTCGAGACGGCGCACGTGCCGACGATGGAAGCGGCCCTCGACGCGCTGATGCATCTCGCCGCGGACCGCGGTGCCGATGACGAGATGATGCGCCATGCGCGCTCGTTGTCGGAGCTCTCGCGCGAGTCGGGTTGGGCGACAGCATGGGCGAGCGCGCGACTCGATGTAGGGATGGGACGTCCCCAGGATGCCATCGACAAGATTCGCGCGGCGATGGCCGACCGCGAAGGGGTGCCGGTCGCGTCGGAGCGACGGCTCGAGCTCGGTGCCCTCGAGGCCGATGTGCTGACGAGCCACGGCTGGTTGGCCGAGGCGGAGATAGCGGTGAAGGTGCAGGCCGACCTCGCGGTGCGACTGTCCGACCGCGCGGCCAGTGTACATGCGGCTTTGTTGCAGGCGAGCCTCTTGCGCGAGGCGCAGTCGCCCGACAAGGCGCTCGCTGAATTGCGACGCCTCGGCTCCGAGCTCGGCGACGATCGCTTCTATCGGCTCGATGGCCGCCTCGAGGTCGAGCTCGCGTGCACCCATCTCGAGTTCGGCTGGTGCGAGACCGCGCGTGAGCATCTGGCGCAGGGTGTGGCCCTGGCGCGCCGCGATGGCGACCGCGAGACGCTGCTCTACGGGCGCCTCATCGACGCGCGAGTGGTCGCGATGCTCGGGCGACCCGAGCGCGCGATGGAGATGATCGACCTGGCTCGCGAAGATGGTGGTGGCTTGCCGCGACCTGCGCTGCGCGAGCTCGAGTATGCCGAACTCGAGGTCGGCCTCGCGGGTGGTTCGAGGGTCGCGCCCGAGCGCCTCTTCGATGCTGCGCGACGGCTCGCGGTGGCGGTGCAGGGCGAGGGGATCAGGACCTTGTCGGTGAAGGCGATTGCGCTCTCGGCGCGCGCGGCGATGGCGCTCGGGCTTGCTGACGAGGCGTTGTCGCTGGCGCAGACCGCGCTCGAGCGGTCGACCGAGTGGGGCGGGGTCGGGGTACCGCGGCACCAGTTGTTGTTCCTGCTGGCACGGGCTCGCCATGTGCGACGGGATGGCTTTCGCGCAAAACGAACCCTCGGCCAGGCGAAGGCGCAGCTACATCAAGTCGCGCGGCTGCTGGTCGATCCGGCACAACGTGTGGCCCTTTTAGAAGAGCCGAATAACAGACGCATAGAGGAAGGCGACCTCGGTGCACCGGGACCGATGTCGCGTCGTTTTCCTCGCACTGCGTGAGCTCGGATCAAGGTCTTGGCGGCCAGGAAGTTTTTTACTTCATGGGGCTATCGGTGTAAGAGCGCCTGTGACCGTGCGTCCATTGGCGCCGGGGGCCCGGAAGGATCGCCCATCACCTGACCGGGTGATGCCCTGTGTCGTCCATCGGGCGCACGGCAGAGCTGCAAGACTTCAGATTCCATACGGAAGCGGATGGTGAGCATGGGACGGTTCTTGCGCATCGGGATCGTGAGGGATGGGCAGCTCCTCGAAGAGCGCTACCTCCCGATGGGTGTCGACGTGACCATCGGCAAGGCCCAGGGCAACACCTTCGTCGTGCCGCAGGGCAATCTCCGGAAGTCATCCCTCGCATTCAAGGCGCGCGGTTCCGACCGTCACGCGCTCGTCTTCACGACCCCCGATGGCCGCGTCGACTTCGGCGAGCAGCAGGTCTCGACCCTGGCGGAGCTGGTCAAGAGCGGGCTTGCGACGCGGCGTGAGACATTCTACGCGCTGCCGCTGCCGGCCACCGCGCGTGGTAAGTTCCAGGTCGGCGACGTATCGATCGTCTTCGAATATCGCGAGCGCGACCTCGCGCTGTCGCCAAAGCTCGGTGGCGGTGCCACCACCTCGCAGCATAAGTCGTCGGGGCCGCGGCCACTGGTGATGGAAGCGGAGCTCTCGTGGGAAGGCACGGTGCTCGCGACCAAGTTCATCGACTCGCTGCGGCCGCTCACGCTCGGGCCCGGTCCGCTGTGCGACCTGCAGCTGCCAGGGCGGGTGCTCGAGTCGCGCGCCTTCGCGCTCATCGGTGGTGGTGAAGGTCGCTTCTTCGTCGACCTGCGCAATCCCCACTTGTCGGTCTCGGGGCTCGAGACGCCCGATGCCAAGGCCGCAGCGGACGTGCCGCAAGAGCGTTACCCGATCAAGGGTGCGTTCACGATGAACCTCGCGTTGCGCGAGGGCTTCACGGTCGAGCTGCGCTATACCCAGGCAATGGCGCGTGGTTCGTCGTCGCCCTTTGACATCCAGGACCCGCTGCCGTTCTTGTCGCTCGCCGGCTCGGTGCTGTTCCATGCGGCGCTCATGCTGATAGCCTTCGCGATCGGGCAGAGCCTGCTCGACCCGCACGAGGCCAAGGCCGTCAAGGCAGAGCGTCGGCGCGAGCTTCAGGTGATGCTGCAGGAGCAGAAGGTCGAGGCGAAGCAGGCCGAAGAAAAGAAGGCCGCCAACAAGAAGGCCGAGGATCCGAAGGAAGAAAAGCCCAAGGAAGAGGCCAAGAAGCAAGAGACCAAGCCCGAGCCGAAGGCAGCTCCGAAGGCCGCCTCGGTGGATGCCGGGGCCGCTTCGCCCGAGGCACGCCGCACCAAGGTCAAAGAGGACGTGCGTCAGAAGACGTTCCTCTCAGCGCTCGGTGGTACCGGTGAGGCGGGCGATGGTGCGCTGCCGGTCGGACGCGAGACCCAGTACGCCGACGCGTTCGACGATGTCGCCGGCGAGTACGCGGCCAATGGTGCCGAAACGGATGGCATGGCCCCGCCCGGGCCCAAGTCGGGTGGCGAGAACGGCGCCGAGTACAAGACACTGTCCAAGTCCGAGAAGGGCGGCGACGGCATCGAGACGACGACCGTCAAGACCAGTGAGAAGGGTGCCGGAGAAGAGGCCGCTATCAAGGTCAACGTGCGCACCGGCTCGCTCGGCTCGGAAGGCGGCCTCGGCAAGATCGACAACGGCGCGGTCGCCGCGGTCTTTGGGCGCCGCAAGGGCGCCATCAAGGCCTGCTACGAGAAAGAGCTGCGGCGCAATCCCAGCCTCAACGGCCGCATCACGCTGCGCTTCACCATCGGGACCTCGGGCCGCATCACGAGTATCAATGCGAGCCAGAACACGACAGGTGACGAAGCGATCGCGTCGTGTATCATCTCCAAGGTTCAGGACTGGAAGTTCGACCCGCCGACCGGTGGGGCCGTGACTTTCACTTATCCTTTCATCCTCGAAGCGCGTTAGGCGACGACGAGACGGTCGGACATCTGGTCAGGGGGCAATCGCGTTCATGGATGCAATCGTCAATGCCTTCCGAGAGGGTGGCGGGTGGATGTACGCCATCCTGGTCGTCAACATCCTCGTCATCGGGATCGCGGTCGAACGAACGATCTGGCTCTACTTCCAGGCGAGCGTCGATCGGCGCACGCTGATGTCGCGCATCGAGAAGCACCTGCGTGCGGGTGAGCTCGACCGGGCCAAAGGACTCGTCGCGAAGAGCCGGGCACCGCTGCCGCGCGTCATCGCGGCCGGGCTCGGGACCCACGGTCAGGGACACGACGCCGCGATGATGTTGATGAACGAGGCACAGTTGATGGAGGTGCCGCGTATCGAGGTGCGGGTCGGCTACCTCGTGATGTTCTCGAACATCGCGACGCTGCTCGGCCTCCTCGGCACCATCGTCGGCCTCATACGTTCATTCGCGGCGGTCGCCAGCGCGTCGGCCGCCGACAAGGCGACCGAGCTCGCGCGCGGCATCTCGGAGGCGATGAACTGCACGGCGTTCGGGCTCATCGTGGCGATCTCGGCGCTGCTCATCTATGCGGCGCTGCAAAATCGCGCCCACCGGATGGTGGACGACGTGAAGCATGCGAGCCAGTCGCTCGGCATCGTCATCTCGGAGACCCGCTGGTAGTCGCAGGGCGAGAGCGACGACGAGCACCTCAGGTCCGCGAACGCGGACGAAAACCTAGAGAAATCGGTAGGCTTGCAATGGAATCGATCAAGGCGATCTTCGACGAGGGCGGAGCGTTCATGTACCCGATCGCCCTCCTCGGGCTCGTGGTCATCGCAATCGCAATCGAGCGGACGTACTTCCTGTTCTTCAAGACGGCGAGCAAGCGCGACCTGTTCCTGGCGCGCATGCGGTCGCTCATCCTCGAGCGCAACGTCGGCAAGGCCGTGCAGTTCGCCAATCAGGAGGATAGCCCGCTCGGGCGCATCGTGAAGGCGGGGCTGGTCAAGGTGAACCGCTCGGACGACCACGTGCAGGCGGCGATGGACGAGTCGGCGCTCGAAGAGATCCCGCTCATCGAGCGGCGCACGGGCTTCCTGCCGATGCTCTCGAACGTCGCGACGCTGATGGGTCTGCTCGGCACCATCGCGGGTCTCATCCAGTCGTTCGCGGCGGTGTCCGACGCTGACGCGGCGACCAAGGCGACGCTGCTGTCGAAGGGTATCTCCGAGGCGATGAACTGCACCGCGTTCGGTCTCGTCGTCGCCATCCCGGCGCTGCTCTTCTACGCGGTCCTGCAGAGCCGTACCCAGAAAGTCATCGACGACATCAACGCCGCCGCGGTCAGCATCCTGAACCTGGTCGTGCTCAATCGCGACAAGCTCGGCATCACGGTTGAAGCCGACACCCGCACGCACTCGCGCGGCGCATGATGAGGACCTCGACGAAAGCTGAGACTTCGGACGGAGGCGCCCGATGGGTGGCGTAAACCTTCCCGAGGGCGGAGGCAAACGCACGCTCGACTTCGATTTGAACCTCGTGCCGTTCATCGATCTGTTGTCGTGCTGCATCTCGTTCCTGCTCATCACGGCGGCGTGGACCCAGCTCGCCCGCATCGAGACGATCCAGAAAGTCGAGGCGGCCGGCGGCGCCGGTGGCAAGCCCGAGGACAAGGTTCAGCTGGTCGTTTTCGACTGGGGCTACGAGCTCCTGCCGCCGGGCCAGACCGAGTCGTGCGGTATCAAGAAGCAGGGCGGGGTCTATGACCATCGCATGCTGCGCCGTGAGCTGCAGCGCCTGCGCACCGAAAAGCCGGAGATGACGATCGCAGCGGTCGCGGCTGACGACAAGCTCGACTTCATCGAAGTCGTGGGCGTCATGGATATCTGTGTCGACCTCGGGCTCATAAACGTGTCGCTCGGCCAGGTGCCGGGCTATCGCGGCGAGCCCAAGCCGTGTGGGGGAGGGTGAGCGATGGCGATTCGCGCACCAGGCGGCGGGGCAGGGCTCGCGGGCTTCGCGCTCGGCAAGCATCAGTTGAAGCAGCGCACAAAGAAGACGTTGTCGCAGTCGCTGAACTTGACGTCGATGGTCGACTTCATGAGCGTTATCGTGATCTTCCTGCTGATGAACTTCTCCGCCTCGGGCGACGCGATGTTCAATCAGCCGGATATCCGCCTGCCGTCGGCGACGGTCGGTGAGGAGATCGAGCGTGTCCCGGTCGTGACCGTCTCGGTCAACGGCATCACATTCGAAGGAAACCCCGTCGCCGACTCGCAGAGCGTCATGCTCAGCGAAGGTGACAGTGGGCTCGAAGCGCTGGAGCAGGCGCTCTTGAACGAGAAGGAAACCTTCAAGGCTGTGCGGGCGGGCGAGAGCTTTGACGGCAAGGTGATCATCGCGTCGGACGAACACGTCCCCTACAAGCTCGTGCGGCGGGTGTTCAACATCGCCGCGAAGACGGGCTATGTGCGGGTGAACTACGTGGTCCGTCTGGCTGCGAAGGAGCCCTGAGGAGTCACTCTCTGGGTGCGCGGGCTCGGGCGCATCCGCCGTTCGAGCCAGCTCGATAGACTCGTAGACCCTTACGGGGCCTTGGGGTGGGCCAAGAGCCAGTCGAGGGCGGCGGGCATAAACGCATCGGTAAAGGTCGGTATGTGGCTCGAGCCGTCGAGGCGCCAGAGCGCGACGCCCGTGCCGGCGGTGCAGCCGGGGTAGGGTTGCGGGCGCGTCTCGTCGCCGAGCACGGCGCTGTCGTAGTCGACGACCGGCTCGTTCGTGGGCAGGTGTTCGCAGCTGTCGTAGCCGGCCCAGCGCTTGACGACGTCCTCGGCGCTCGGGAACTGGCCGCGCACGCCGCCATAGGCGATGGTCGCGTCGACCGTGCCGTGCACCTGGAGGACCGAGACCGGCTCGCTCGGGGCGCAATCGGCGGCGTCGAGCGGCATCGAGCCAGCGATCGAGACCATTGCGGCGAAGACGTCGGCATGCTCGCAGGCGAGCTTGTAGGACATGAAGCCACCGTTCGAGTGGCCGACGAGGTAGACGCGCTGCGAGTCGATCGTGAAGCGGGCCTTGGCTTCGGCGACGAGCCCGAGGATGTAGCCGGCGTCGTCGACACCAGAGTTGCCGAAGTCGCAGCACCAACCCGGCGAGGCATTCCAGAATGGGGTGCCGGTCGCGTTCTTGGTGCCGTTGGGGACGATGCTGATGAAGCCTTTGGCGGCGGCCTTGGGTGAGAGCCCGAGGTAGAGATCCTGGATCTCGCCGGTCACGCTGTAGCCATGCAGCAGGATGACCAACGGGTAGGCCGTGCCCGGCGTGTAGCTCGGCGGCAAGACCAGCTTCGCGGGGCGATCCCCGCCAAGCGGTGAGTCGTCGACGTCCGCGGCGACCTCGGGTGTCGTGTCAGCATCGGGTGCCGTGTCGGCTTCGGCGGTCGTGTCCGGGGTTGGCTCGGCTGCGGTCGTGTCCGGGATCGCGTCGACCTCGGTCGCATCGGTGACGCCACCTGCGAGGTCGTCGTCGCCGCAGGCGTGCGCCCCGAGGGTGACGAACGCGAACGAGGCAATGAGCGTGAGCCGACGAACCATCTTGCCCTCCGGGCTGGAACCCTTATCTTGGCGGGCCGCGACGGGGACGCGCGCGCGGTCACCTGAAGATGCGAGGACGTACATGCCACATACGACAGACGCCGCGATGAAAATCCGCCTGGCCAAGGGTGAGGTGATCGTCGGGACGGAGCCTGTTCCCGGGTCGAATCAGCCACGCCTGGTGGTGCGCGCGATGTTCGATGTGCCGCCCGAGGCGGTGTGGAAGCACATCGAGGACGCGACCAAGTACGCCGAGTTCATGCCGCGCGTGAAGTCGGTGCAGGTGCTGTCGCGTGACGGCAATGATCTAATCCGTACCAAGCTGACCGTCGACATGCCGTTCCCGCTGAAGAACCTGTCGGCCACCACGCGGGCCAAGCACACGGTCGAGCCGGGTGTGCGCTATGTGCGTGAGTGGGTCTTGGAGGAGGGCGACTACCACGTCAACGAGGGGAGCTGGACGCTGGTGCCCTTCGATGGCGATCCCAATCGTGCCCTCGGCGTGTATCGGGTGCACGTCGTGCCGAAGATGCCGATCCCCGGGGTCATCCAGTCGGCGGTCCAGGAAAAGGCGATGCCGAAGCTTATCGAGGCGCTGCGCGCACGCTCGAAGAAGTAGGCTTCGCCTGTTAGATTCGATGCAGCTTGATCGTGTTGGTGCCTGACGACACCGGCCAGCCGAGCACCATCGCGTACTCATCGCCGACCTTGCAGAGGTGCTCGCGCAGCAGCGTGCCGGTCGCGACGCGCACCGCTTCGTGAAGGTGCTCGGGCGGGACCTCGAGGCGCGGCGCGACACCCCACTCGAGCGCGAGCTTGTTGGCGACGCGGCGGTCGGGGGTCAGCGCGACGATGGGCGCGTGCGGGCGATACTCGGAGATGAGGCCGGCGGTGCGGCCGTCGCGCGTGAAGACGACGATGGCTTTCAACGGCAAGGCGAACGACATCAGCGCGGCGGCGCGCGCGGCCGCATCGGCGAAGGCCCACTCGGCCTCACCAGTGTTTTGGTTCTCGCGCAGTGAGCCCTTGAGCTCGAACATGTGCGTCTCGACCTCGCGGATGATCTTGTCCATCATCGCGACCGCGAGGGTCGGGTGCTTGCCCGACGCGGTCTCGCCCGAGAGCATCAGCGCGTCCGTGCCATCGAGCACCGCGTTGGCGATGTCGGCCGCCTCGGCACGGGTAGGCGTCGGGTTGCGGATCATCGAGTCGAGCATCTGGGTCGCCGTGATGACGAGCTTCCGGCGGTCGTTGACCTCTTTGATGATGCGCTTTTGCAGCAGCGGCACCTTCTCCGCGCCCGCCTCCACGCCGAGGTCACCACGCGCGACCATGGCCCCGTCGGCCGCGTCGAGGATGGCGCCGAGGTTGACGATCGCCTCCGGCTTCTCGATCTTCGCGATGAGCGGCGTGCCCTTGGCGAAGCGCTTGGCTTCCTCGACATCGTGGGCGGTGCGCACGAACGAGAGCGCCACGAAGTCGACGCCGATCACATCGACCGCGAAGGCCAGATCGTGGCGGTCCTTCTCGGTGAGTGCCGGGGTCGACAGGCTGCGGCCGGGAACGTTGATGCCCTTCTTGTCCGAGAGGGTTCCGCCGACATCGACGATGGTGTGGATCTCCGACGGGCGTCCGTCGCTCGAGCCACGCAGCTCGATGCGCTGCACGACGAGGCGGATGAGCCCGTCGTCGAGCAGCAAGGCGTCGCCGACCAGGACGTCGTCCGCCAGTGGCGTATAGGAGACGCCGACCGCGTCGATTGTGCCAGGGCGGTCATCCATGGACAGGATGAAGGACGCGCCCTCGACCAGCTCGACCGGGCCACCGGGGAAGCGACCGACCCGGATCTTGGGGCCACACAGGTCGGCGAGGATCGCGAGCGGGCGCCCAGCCCGGGCGGCGGCGGCGCGCACCATGGCGGCGGCGGCGGCGTGGCCTTCGTGCGAGCCATGCGAGAAGTTGAGGCGGGCACAGTCCATCCCCGCCGCGACAAGCGCGTCGATGGACGCTTCTGTCTGGGTGGAGGGTCCGAGCGTACAGACGATCTTGGCGCGGCGCATCGCGAGGTTGTAGCCTGTCGCGGCCCGCTGGGAAAGACGAGCGGGCGAAGCTGTGGCGAGCGGCCCGGTTTGCCCGGACCTCGTGAGAAAGCGAGGCGAGCGGTCGGGTTTGTCGGTTGCATCGGAGCGCACAGCAGCCTACGTTCTTGAGCCTGCTGAGGACTCGAGGGCAGCCACTTCGTGGCCTTCACTCACGAACTCCTCGCGCGGCCTTCGGGGCTCGGCTTCTGGACCATCACCCATGCTCCTGATCATCGTCGGAGACGACCAGTCGCTGCGTCTGCAGTTGGCACGTTCGCTCGGCCCTGGCCGCTTCGAGCTGCTGTGCGCGGTACCGACCGCCGATGTGGTGCCGCCCGTTGGCGACGACGAGCACCTCGCCGCCTTGCTCGCACATCGTTCGCTGGCGGGCATGCGCCTCGATATCGAGCGCCTGCGCAAGCGCTTCGGCCATCGGGTCGCGATCATCGCGGTCGCCTCGCAAGAGGGCCACGAGCTCGAGGGCCTGGTGTCCGAGGTCGACGACTTCGTCGCGTTGTCGCTGGGTCCGACGTTCCTCGCGGCACGTCTCCTGGTCGTACAGCGGCGGCTCCTGTCGGACAAAGCGGTGAAGACAGCCCGCTCGGCGCGACCCGTGCGCAGCCCGGTCGAAGAGCTCTTGCGCGCGGCGCTCGGCTCGGGGCGCGACCAACTGTACGTGTGGGACCTTGCGACGGGACGCATGGACTGGCCTTTCGCGGGCAACACGGATGCATCGGCGGCCTTAAGCAGCCCTTCGGGTCTTCGGCTGGAGGCATTGCCTGCGACCCGCGCGGCCTACGACGAGGCGCTTCACTCCGATGATCGGCTGGCGGTCGAGGTCGGGCTCGAGCGGCACTTCGCGGCCCACACGCCCTACGTGGTCGCTGTGCGGCGCGGCGATCCGGACGCCGGCTACACGCTCTTCATCGATCGCGGCGAGCTCATCGGGGCGCGCCGCGATGGCCGCTTCGTCGGGCTCCTGACCAGCGTCGATGCCGAGGTCCAGATCGAGATCAATCGACGTATGGAAATCCGGAGCACCCGCATCGCCGACATCGCCGGCTCGCTCGCTGAAGAGCTGAGCCAGAGCCTGTTGGTCGCGTTCACCGGCATGGATGGCGCCATCCCGCGGGTGTCGGCGCAGGTCCGCACCGAACTCGACGACGCACGCACAGCGCTCCAAGGGGCGCTGGATTGGACGCGTCGGCTGATGGCGCTCGGGCGTCGGCAGCCGCCGAGCCCCGAGTACATTGCACTCCAGGATCTGGTGCAGGACCTGGTTGATCCGCTGGCGCGCAGGCTCGGCAGTGACATCGCGTTCGAGGTCGTGTCGCGCGACGCGAGCGGGATCGTGTTGGCCGATCCGATGCACATGGAGAGTGTGCTCTCGATCTTGTGCGACCGCGCCGCGCGACAGATGCCGAAGGGCGGTCGCCTGCGTCTCACGCTCGGCACGGTGCTCTTTCGCGACGAGACGGGTGCTTTGCCATCGAAGCCCGCGGAGGGTCGCTGGGCCAAGCTGCGCGTCGAGGACGAAGGGCCGCACCTGCCGCAGCCGATGGTGACGAGCGGCTTCGACCCGATGGCGCACGGCCTCGACGAAGGCCTGCGCTGGGCGATAGCGCTCGCGACCGTGCGCTCGATTGTGCTCCAGCACGAGGGCTTCATTCGTGGCCTCAACCTGACCGATGCGGACGGCGAGGCGTGCGGCGTCGCGTTCGAGATCTTCCTGCCGCTGGTCGTGCGCGCGCCGGCGCGGCTGAGGCGACCCGAGACCGGCTCGCATACCCCGGTCGGTAGCGGCGAGCTGATCCTGGTCGCTGACGACGACGAGCTCGTGCGGCGCCTCACCGAACGGCTCTTGCGTAGCGCTGGCTACGAGGTCGTGATGGCGCCCGACGGCCGCGAGGCGGTGCGGATCTTTTCGGAGCGCAAGGCCGACATCAAGCTCGTCATCCTCGACATCGTGATGCCGGAGATGGGCGGTCGCGTCGCCAGCGAGCGCATTCGTGCGCTGTCGCCGACAGTTCCGCTCCTGTTCACGAGCGGCTACACGATGTCGATCCAAGACACTGAGTTCGTCCAGTATCCCGGCCGTCGATTTCTGCCAAAACCATTCAATTCCGGGCAGTTGCAACGCGAAGTCCGGAGCGCTCTGAACGCCGGAGGCAGCTAGCCAACCGTGGCAGGGATCACTGGGACGCGGAACAGCGTCTCGAAGTTTCGACCCAGCGCGGCGGCGAAGTCCTCGGTCGACATGCAACGCACCTGCGCCATCTTCGCGACCCCGATTGGCACATTGGCCGGCTCGTTGCGGCCGCTGTCGGGGCCCATGTAGGGGCAGTCGGTCTCGGTCAGCAGGCTCTCGAGCGGCAACTTCTCGGTCATGCGCTGGAAGCTCTCGGAGCGCACGACGACCGGCGGGATCGAGAAGTGATAGCCGGCCTCGGCGATGCGCACGGCGAGCTTGAGCTTGCCACCAAAGCAGTGGAAGTCCGCGCGCTTGACGCCCATCTCCTGCAGGATGGCGAACGTGCGTTCTTCGGACTTACGCGTGTGCAGGATGAGGGGCTTGTCGGCCGCGATGGCGACCTCGACGAGGCGGCGCAGGACACGCTCCTGCTCGGGCATGTGGTCGGTGACCCAATAGGCATCGAGGCCGCACTCGCCGATGGCGACCAGGCGATCGGCGACGCTGGCGATGAAGTCGACCTCGGCATCGGGGTCGAACGACTCGGGCGGTGGCCACGGGTGGGTCCAGGTGGCGCGGTCGATCACGTGAGCGATGGCGTCGACGGGGTAGATGCCGAGCGCCGGCAAGAGGTTGTCGTGGCGCTCACACAGCGCGAGCACGGCGCGGTTCGAGCGCGGCTCGAGCCCGTTGACGATCACACGGGTGACGCCAGCGGCCTTCGCGCGGGTCGCGATGAGGTCTTCTTCGCCGGCGAACTGCGGATGGATGAGGTGAGCGTGAACATCGACAAACATCGGGGCGAGCCTTGCGCACGGGGCAGACACTTCGTACTGCCTCGCCTGCTCGGCAATCAAAGACAAGCGGCAACATGGCGCCAGTGCGTGTAGGGTCGTTGCCTGTGAACGCTACTCGATTGTTCGTGCTGGGCCTGTCACTTATCGTCTGCTCCGCCTGCTCCGACGGTGCCAGCGGGCGCTTCGGCGCGACCTTGAAGCGTGACAACGAGGTAGTTCAGACGGGCGACACGTCCACTGTCATCGATGAGGTCGACGCCAGCGACACCAGCGACACGAGCGTGGGCATGGACAGTGAGGTCGGGCCGGACGACACGGCGGTCGACACGACTGTCGCTGTCCTCGACGGCGAGGGCAGGGAGGACACCGACGTCGACGACGTGCCCGACACGACCGTGCCGGACACCACGCCCGAGATCGATATCCGTCATCCGGACCCGACGTTGCCCCGCTTGTCGAGCTCGGCGTTGGCGGCGATCGCTAGCGACATGGCCGCCGCGCTCGCGGTGCCGGGGCTCGCGGGCAACACGTTCGGAGGCCTGGTCGTCGACATCGACACCGACCAGGTCATCTGGGAGGACCACGCCGACCGCCTGCTGATCCCCGCATCGAACACCAAGGTCTTCACCACCGCGGCCGCGATCGACCTGCTCGGGCCCGACCATCGCATGCTCACGCGCGTCTTCGCGGCGGCCGAGATCGGCGCCAACGGCACGCTCAGCGGCGACCTCGATCTGCATGGCGAGCACGACTTCACCTGGTCGCACTGGTTTTACGCCAACCCGCGCGAGCCCGCCGATCGCATCGCCGATGCGTTGTGGTCCGCTGGGTTACGGCGCGTCACGGGCGGCGTCGGCGTCTGGGGCGCCTACCTCTATGAGGGCCATCACTTCGGCACATACGACCCGGCGACCCACCGCACGCGCGCGGGTAATGCCTTCATCGCGGCCTTGAAGGCGCGGGGCATCGTCATCGACGGCGGCCTCGTGGACCACCCGACCATGGCCTTGCCGCCCGGCCGCGAGCTCACGCGCTGGGAGTCGATCCCGCTGCACGTCGGCGCCTGGGCCATCTTGCGCAAGAGCCACAACGAGATGGCCGACATCCTCGCGCGCCACCTCGGCTACCTCGAAGGCGGCTCGAGCGACTATGTCGCCGGTGGCCAGTTGATCGCGCGCTGGCTCGCCGACAGCGGCGTCGACGCGACCGGCTTCAGCGTCTCCGACGGCTCGGGCCTCGAGCTCGCCAATCGCGTCAGCGCCCGCCACATCGTCGGGGTCTATCGCCACATGGCCTATTCGCCGAATTTCGACGCGTGGCGCGCGGCGCTCTCGGTCGCGGGTGCCGGCGGCCCGGACTCGACCGATGGCAACGACGTCGCGATCGTCACCGAGAACGTCGCGCCCTACAACGGCACGCTCGCCTATCGCATGACCGGCGCCGACACCGCCGGGCGCGTCTTCGGCAAGTCCGGCACCAACGACGGCATCACCACCTCGGGCGTGCTCTACAACCGCTGGGATGGCCACCGCTACGCGTTCGCGTTCCTGATGAACACGCTGCCCTCGGGCAGCGCGAGCACGGCGCGCCTCACGCAGGATGCGCTGGTCGCGGTCGTCGCGGAGGACCGTGCCCAGCGCGGCACCCGGCCCGCGCCGCCGACGCTCGGCTGCGTGCGCGCGAAGGCCGATGGCACCATCGAGGTGGCGGTCGCCGATGCGGTCATCGTCGCTGGCGATGCACGCGCCGGAGTCGCGCTCGAGACGAGCCACGATGGGGTCATCTGGCTGCGTCAGGACGCCTTGTTCGTAAGAGCACCTCCAGTCGTCTTCAGCGCGCCCGCCGCGGGCGAGACGCTGTACGTGCGCGCGCGGGTCGAGTCGTCGGTCGGGATCAGCGACCCGAGCGATGTCTACGCCGTGCGTGCTGGCAATGGCCCAAGCGTGTTGCTGGTCGATGCCGACGATCGTTGGCAACGGCAGCCGACCAACGAGAACCCGATGGGCGCCGCGCACGCGTTCATGGTCGCGTATGCCGCCGCGATGCCGCCGGGTATTGCGTTCGACACCTGCCCGAACGAGGCGGTCAGCACCGACGCGGTGTCGCTCGCCGCGTACGATGGGGTCGTGTGGGCGGCGGGGGAGGAGGCGACGACCGATGAGTCGGTCTCGGCGCTCGAACAGGACGCGCTGGCGGACTATCTCGACCTCGGCGGTGCGTTGTTCGCGAGCGGCGCCGAGGTGCTCTGGGATCTGGATGCGCGCGGCAATGGTGCGGCGCTCGCGGCCGATACCGCCTTTGCGCGCGACCAGCTCGCGGCGACCTATGTTGGTGACGACGCGGGCGTGTTCGTCGTCGAGGGGACGCCCGGTGGCATCTTCGCGGACCGCACCCACCACCGCCGCATCGGATTCTGGACGCCAGGAGAAATATTCGTCGCCTATCCCGATGAGATTGCGCCAACAGCTAGTGCTGACGCATGCATGAGCTATCTCGGACCTGGGACAATTAGTTGTGTCCAATCGACAAGCGAGCCTGCCGTGGTTACCCTCGGATTTCCCTTCGAGAGCATCGACGCCGCGACTGAACGGGCGCTGGTGATGCAACGGGTGCTCACCTACCTGGGACTCTGACGACTACGGTGCAAGGAGCGGTGCCAGCAGCGTGAGCCGTCGCTGCACCAGCGTCTTCCAGTCGTCGAGGTAGATGCCGCCGGTGTCGCCCGAGTTCGGGTTCACCGCCCAATAATAAAACGATGCCGGCTGGCCGCGGTCGAGCGCGCGGAGGTAGGCGACGTAGGCGTCGTTCCAGGCGACCTCGCCCTGGGCGCGCCAGCGTGCCGCCCGAGATGCGCGTCAATGTCGACGGCTCTTGCTGGAACAACGGCACACTGGGTCAACCAGGCTTCCGCGTCACCTCGCTCAATACCGGCGGCCTCAACCTCAGCGGCATCGTCACGACGTTCGACCTGCCCAACAACGCGACCTATGCCGGCCTCGATCCGGTCACCGACAACGTTCCCGGTGGCGCCGTCTTCGAGGTCTCGGCCGACGGAGTGGACTGGACTGCGACCGCGCCCGGCGACGCACCGGACCTCACGATTCGGCACGTACGTCTGCGCAACTTCGGCATCGTCGCCGGCGTCAGCGCGCTCCCCGTGCGCTTCAAGGTCCGGGTGGCGGCCCTCGACCAGGGCGTCCTCGACGGTGCGGCCTGGATGGACTCGGCGGAGCTGTCGCCGACCCCGCTCACGACCAGCGAGTTCGTGCCCGGCACCTGCCCGAGCGACATCGTCATGCGCAAGTTCTTCGACGCCGATGGCAGTGGCGCCCAGAACGATGACGAGCCGACGCTCGCGGGCTGGACCTTCACGCTGACGAACGGCACGAGCTACTCGCAGGTCACCGCGGCCAGCACCGGCGAAGTGCGCTTCCTCGATGTGCCGCCCGGCGCCTGGACCTTCAGCGAGACGCAGCCCGGCAACCTCGGAACGCAGTCGACCTGGTCCCAGACAACCGGCATCGACGTGGTCGTGGTGGCCGGCAATGGCGAGCTGCTGTCGATCCCCGTCGGCAATCGCTGTACCTGTACCGCGGACTTCGACGGCAACGAGTGCACCTCCCCGGCTGCGATCCGACCGGCGCCTGCACGAGCCCCGAGCAGCCCTCGGCCGAAGGCCAGACCTGCGGAACGAATGCTTGCGCGATCAGCGAGTGCCAAAGCGGCGCGTGCGTGGCGACATCGAATGTCAGCTGCGGCGACGGCAACAGCTGCACGACCGACTCGTGCGATGCGGTCGAGGGTTGCGTCAACGCGCTGCCGACCTGCGGGGTCGTCGACTTCTATGCGACCGTCAGCGACGGGACGCGCACTGGCCAGGTGCATTGCACCGTCACCGCCGGCGCGGCACCTCTGTGCGACACCGAGAGCGATGGCCGCACGCTCCGCATCGCGTGGAACGCGCCGAGCATGTGCGGGGCCTGGAGCGCTCCCGTCGGCGTCAAGTGACGCTCAGGTAGTGGGGCGCTTGGCCGACAGGTAGCGCTCGACGAGGATCACCAGCTCGTCGGCGAGCGCGCCCGAGCGCACGTCGGCGAGTCGCTCGCGCACGCCTTCGTGGGTGACGGCGTGCAGGGCGGTGCTGACGACCCAGGCGACCAGCTCGAGGTTGTCGTGCTCGAAGCCGGCGTCGCGCAGCATGCGCTCGGCGTCGGCGTGCTGATTGTCGTCGAGGCGCAGCGACTTGCGCTTGACGAGGTGCGGCATCAGCTCGGAGAGCGCGCGGTGCAGCTCGGGCTCGAACAGATGCACGGCGATGCCGGCCTCGATGCCGGCGCGTAGCTTGGCGCGTGCAGATGTTCGTCCGGTTGCAGGGGCTGCGGCGAGCACCCGGTCGATCTCGGCGCGGCCGGCCGCGACGTGGCGCCGCTGCAGCTCGACGACGATCGCCTCCTTGTTGGGGAAGTATTGATAGAGCGAGGCGATGTTGACGCCCGCACGCGCTGCGATGCGGTTGGTGGTCAGGTGGTTCCAGCCGTCCTTGACCAGCAACCGGGCGGCGGCATGGAGGATAGCGGCGACGGTGGCGCGAGCGCGTTCTTGGGTCGGCGCTTTGCGTTTCGCGACGGCTGGCTTCGCCTTTCGCGGGAGAGCAACGGGTGGCTTCTTGGGCATGCACGCATGCTGCATGCTCTTCGGGTCAAAGCCAAGTCTTTGCTTACCTCTGGCACCTGGGCACAAAGTAAGTCGTGGCTTTCATTTGTCGTAGGCCGGACCTCATCCCGCTTCCACTCGCTGAAGGTAGAATTGCCGCCGCTCGATCTGCCAATCGCGCTCGGCAGGATTCGAGGCGGCGCGTCGCCGGCCTCTGTGGCGCGCGCAGCAGCGTGGGCGGAGAACGCAGCCGCTCTGGCAGAGGGGAATGGGGCGTTCGAGCGCGCCGCCTCGATGGCCTTCCTGGGGCGGTCGTCGTTCGGGTTGGCGGTCTCGAACACGTGAAGCACTCGCGCGGCGCAATCGGCGGCGAGGCTGATGGCGGCCCGCTGTCCTTGTCGTTTGCGTGCGCGCGGCTGACAGGCCACTATGGCGCGCATGGGCACAACATCTGATGACGACGCGCCTGACGCCACGCACGAAGCCCTGGCAGCCCTGAAGCTACAGGCGCTCGCGGCGCCCGAGGATGTGCGGATCTGGGCCGAGCTCATCCGGGTCGCGCGGGTCCTCGGAGAGCACGAGGAGGTCGTCACCGGGTTGACGCGGCTGCTCGCCTATGCGCCGGCCAGCCCGGAGCTGTTGCTGCTGCGCGCGGCCGCGTTTCGCGAGCTCGAGGACTCGCAGGCCGCGATGGAGGACGTGAGCACGGTGCTCGAGCACGAGCCGGACCACGTCGCGGCACTGCTCGAACGGATCGAGCTGCTCGAGGACGACGGTGATCTCGAGTCGGCGTTGATCGACCTCGACCGGCTGGTGTTGTTGCTACCCGAGGATGCGGCGGTGCTCGAGAATCGTGCCGAGAAGCGGCTCGCGATGGACCAGATCGCGCTGGCGCTGCAGGACTTCGACGCGGTCGTGGCGCTCGAGCCGGACGCGGGCAACCTGCGGCGGCGGGCCGAGGTGCTCGGCGACAATGGTCGCTACGAAGAGGCGGCCGCCGATCTCGAGCAGGCCTTTACGTGCGACGCCAACCCGACGCGCAACACGATCGCGTGGCTCGGGCTCGCGAAGGCCGCGATGGAGTCACGCCAGCTCGGGGTCGCGGCGGCGCTGCTCGGACGCGCGAACGAGGCGGAGCCGACGGCCGCGTTCCTGTTGATGCGAGCGCAGCTGCGCACGATCCTCGGACAGCCTGAGGAAGCGCGCGCGGACCGGGCGGCGGCCGCCGCACTGGATCCGGTCGTATCGCAACGATTGATGGCGCAGATCCACGACGAGGAAGAGCGCGAGGAGCCCGGTTCGTCGGCTGACCAGCTCAACGCGGAGTTCTTCGCGGGCATCGAGATGACCGCCGAGGCGCTTGAGGCGATCGGCTACGCGACCGATCTCGCGACCACCGAAGAGCCCGACAAGTGGCTCGAGGCGCTGACGACCGCGCGTGTGCCGGGCGTCGCGGGCCACCTGTACATGGCGCGTGCCGCGGTGCGCGCGCAGCGCTGGGAGCGAGCCGAGGCGGAGCTCGAGGCGGCGCTCGCCTTGTCGCCGCTGAACGTGCACGCCCTGAAGGAACTCGGCTGGGTCGCGACCCGCCTGGGCGACCTGGACACCGACCCAGAGCAGGCGCTGCGCCGGCATCGACGCGCGCTCGACGTGTTGGAGCGCTTGCCCGAGAGCGCGCGCGAACGGCGTGTGCGCTTGATGTACGCGAGCGTGTTGGCCCGCAATGGACGCCACGACGACGCGGAGAAGGTGCTGGCCGTGCTCATCGCGGAAGAGCCGGGCGATGCCGATGCGTGGCTCGTGCGCGCCGGCATGCGGCGACACTCGCGCCCCGAGGACGCGTGGGGCGACTTCGAGCAGGCCGCGGCCCTGGGCTCGGAGTTCGCGCGTGAGCAGCTCGCGAACGTCGTCGGACGGATGAGCCGCGTGTCAGATCGAGATGGGTGACACCCCACGTTCTGTGCCTCATCGCCCGATAACTGAACGGCGTCGTGCCGCGTTGAACGGCAGCGACATCGCGCTCGGCTGCGCGCTGCGAGACGCTATGCCTGCCGTTCGATTCGGATTGAGGTTGGTCCCTGAAGGCCTGCTTCGGCCTTGAGCGCGATGACCTGCTCGCACAGCGCTTTGTGATATGGATTCATCCAGCGGTGGTCGTTGCTCGGGAATAGGCGAACCTTCCAATTGTAGAAGGTCTCACCTCGCTTGCCAATGTCGACCGTGTCGACGGCCCGCGCCCGATAGAAGAAGTTGAGGTTGCGTCGGACGTGACGCTTCCATGCCTCGGGGTCGCGCACGTCGTCGCGCTTGGGAAACGCGATGAACTCGAACGTCGACGGCATCGCCGTCGAGCGCGCCGAGGTCACCATGAAGTTCACGTCTTTGACCTCCTTGTGCCCGTTGCAAGTGCTGCACAACGTCTGGAGGTTTCCGAGCTCGTTCGAGCCACCGACCCAGGCGGGTGCGATGTGGTCGATCACCAGCATCCGCCTATGGGTCTCCCCGCAGCTGAGACACGTATAGTTGTCTCGGCTCTTCACGGCTTCCTTCACGCCATCGGAAGGCTCGCGCGCGCGAATCCGCTCGGGCTTCGCGACCGTCGGCAACGACGCCCCGCGGCCAAGCCCCATGCGCTGCCGCACCACGTGATCCTGCTCGAAGCCATATTGCCGCTGGAACTGGTCGAAGCTCGGGTAGAGGGAGTGCCAGAAGCGATCCGCGCGGTCATACTCGGCCTTGAGCGACTTCGCGACGTTCAACGGTCCGAGGTCCCTCTCGATGTACAGACCAGCGACCCGCTCGAGGTCATGGTGCTGGCGTTCCTCGAACGCGAAGAACGGCGGCGCATCCCCACCACTCTGAGCGACGTGACGGGCGATGTGGAACAGGTCGCGATGGATGTCGGCGCCGATGTGCGTCGACGTCGCCGCAAAGAACTGCGTTCGCCACCGCTCGATGCGCGCACGCACTGCGTCGAGCGTCACCCGCTCGTCTTCGAACGCCTCGAGATCGTCGTGCACAATCCAGACGACGAACTTCGCGAAGTCGGCCCTCTCGTGCTCGTAGACCATCACCAGGTCCCGTCGATCTTCGGAGTCATCGCTCGGCGTGCCGTCGGGTCCCGGGACGGCCGTGCGGAAAGCGAGCCGATACCAGCCCACCGGCAGGAAGCTCGACATTGGCACGAATGCCTCGCCCGCTCCGCCCTGCATCTCGCGCACGAGCCGCCGCACGAGGTCGATCGACACCAACGTCAGAGGCGCGCGCGGCCCGTACTCGGGCATCGCTTCATCGGCGTGGCCGCCCATGACGTCGTCGACCTCGGCCCAGGCGATCCGCTCCTGCCAGTTGTCGATGAACATCACGATGTTCGCCGTCTCGGTGCCGCCGAACTTCTTTCCTCGGAGGGCGCGCCCCACCATCTGGGTCAGCAGGATCCGGCTCGTCGTCTGGCGTGTAATGAAGACCGTCTGCGCGTCCGGGATATCAGTCCCTTCGGTCAGCATGCGCACGTTGATGAGGACGTCGACTTCGCCCTTCCTGAACGCGGCGATCGCGTCCGAGTTGGCCGTCCTGTCCCGCCGGTTGCGCTCTTCGGCGCTGCCGCGCTGAGACGCGACATGCGAGTACACCGCCGCCGCCCGCACGCCGCGCGCCTGGAGCTTCTGGCTGAGGTATTCACACTGCGACCACCGGTCCGCGAAGATGATCGTCTTGCCGTAGCGCTTCTGGTCCGCGACGTAGCGGTCAACGATGAACTGGTTGCGCGACTGGCTCTGGGCGAGGTGCTCGATGACGTCTTCAGGAATGTCGCCGTAGCTCTCGACCCAGCGCTCGAACGCGCGATGGTCGAAGTCGGGCGTGAAGTGGGTGCGCGCCTGCTCGTAGACCGGCTTCGCCAGGATCCCCTGGGCGGTCAGCTTACGCGCGTCTGCCTCGTGGATCTTGCCTTGCGGGAACAGCTTGCCGAGCCAGCCCTTGCGCCGCTCGTCCGAATACGTCGGCGTCGCCGTGAGCCCGAGCAGCTTCATGGCCGGGAAGGCGACACGAAGCTCTTGCACGAGCCGCGCGTAGCTCGGCGCCGGTGCATGATGGGCCTCGTCGAAGACCACGAACAGCCTGCCGTTCGCAGATCCGAGGAACGAGCGAAGCGGCGTGCGCCCGTCCTTCCAGGCGTTGGCGGCAGCCTGCAGCGTCATCAGCACGACGTCATCGCTCGTCGCGATGTCGGCGACTCTCGAATGCCCGGGCGAACCGGACACGACTCGCACGCGCAGCTTCGCGCGCGGCTCGCCGATGTTGCCGTCCTCGCGTCGCTCACCCGCTGGCGGGGTCGGCTTGCCAAGGCTGTCGGCAGCCTGCTCGAGCAGGTGGTGCGTGTGGGCGAGCCACAAGACCTTGAAGTCATCCGAAAGTGGTGCCTCGGCGATGAAGCGCATCGCCGTGAATGTCTTGCCGCCGCCCGTCGGGAACACGAGCAGCCCACCGGCAGGCGCATGCGCTCCGTCGTACCACTTGCGCAGTGCCCCGAGCCCCTGCGCCTGATGTTGAGCCGCCGTACGCGGTGAGCCGTGGGCGCGCTCCGGCCCCAGGTCGTAGACGCGATACCACTCGTGTGGGGTTGGCCCGAGTCGCTGGAGCCATGTTCCTCGGTGGTGCGCTTCGTGTTCATCCGCATCTCGACGTGAGGGGAATGCCCCGAACGGGTTGGCATGCTCGCGAGCGTCACCGCCACGGTAGGCCGCAATCACAGCCCTGTCGACCGGGCCCTCACGAGCCGAGCATGCATTGGCTGCACAGTCAGGCAGGGACCTGTGATCGGCGTCCGCCCGGCGAACGGCCCTTTCGTGCAACACGGATGTCACCATTTGAGATGACCGTCATGGAGGTGTTGCAATACGCATCGTTGACGGGGGCCCGTGCGGTTGCGCATGGTGCGAGTCCTTTGAGGTCGGGCGCCAGGGCTATGTCCCACGCTCGATTGCGCTGCGGAGACCGTGGTCATGATGCTTGCTCGGGTGCCCCACGTGATGGTGCTGATGGTGCTCGCTGGCAGCGTCGGCGGCTGTAGCGACAACGAGGCCGGGCGCTGCGCAAGCGACGATGACTGCACGCGTCGCGAGCTGTGCAGCGACGGCGTGTGCGTGCCGCTGGTCGGCGATGTCGCGGACGCTGGTGACGCGAATGAGGTCGATGCCGGCGATGTCGCCGACGACACAAGCGAAGAGGTCGACGTCGCCGAGGTCGAGACCGATCGGTGCGGTGATCGCTGCGCGACCGACGAGCTGTGCAGCGTGTTGGGCGAGTGCATCTGCACCCCGGGTCTCGTGCGGCAGTGCACCTCGAAGGGCGAGTGCTCGGCGGGCAACCGCAGCTGCGTCGACGGCGCCTGGAGCGAGTGCTTGGCGCTGCCGGTCGACGCGCTCGAGGTCTGCGATGGCCGCGACAACAACTGCAACGGGCTCGTCGATGAGGGTGTCTGCTCGCCGCCCGTGGTGACGTGTCCGCCGCCGCAGGTCGTTGACGTCTCGGCGCCGGCCGCGCTGGAGGGCGCGGGCAATGACCCGGATGGTGGCGACCTGACCTTCGAGTGGACCGTGCGCGACTCGCCGGCGCAGGGCTCGAACGTCGGGCCGGTGCCGTTCGACAGCGCGTCGAGCGTGCTGGTGCCAGACGAGCAGGGCACCTGGCAGCTCTCGTTGTGCGCGGTCGATGACGAAGGCGTGCAGGCCTGCTGCGAGACCTCGGTGACCGCCCGGGCGCCGTGTGTGGCGCCTGCGACGCCGGCCATCGAGGCATGTGGTACGAGCTGGGATCGGCGGCCGATCGTGCAGTTCGCGCCGCTGCCGGCTGGGCATGTCTACGCGATCAGCGTCGATGGGCAGGCCCTTGGCGAGGTGACCCTGGCCAAGCAGAACTACTTCCGACCGAGCGAGCCGATCGGGATCGGCGGGGCGCCGCCGCTCGGGACCAGCGCGACGCTTGGCCTGCGCGAGTGCATGGCCGACGACTCCACGTGTTGTTCGGCCGAGGCGACCGCGGTCGTCGGGCTGGTCGCGAGCTGCGACACGCCGATTGCGCCGTCGAACGACAATTTGGTAATTAGCGAATACCTGATCAATGGCGATGGCAATCCGGGATGCCCGGGCGCGAGCTGTGAAGCGGGCGAGGCGATAGAGCTCACCAATTTGAGCAATTGCCCGGTCGCGTTGGCCGGCCATCACCTGCGCTATTGCAACAATGTCGACTGCACGAGCGCGCGTCGCTACGACAACTTCGACGCGGCCGAGGTGATCCCGCCGCGCGGTGTGTTCGTGCGGATCCGCAACCCCGCGGCTTCGACCTGCGGCTTCGACTTCCTGCCGGCGCTCGACAGCGACGCGGTCTTCGGGATCCGACGCTCGACCCTGGAGCTCGAGGTCGACGGCCCCTTCAACAACTCCAGCGGCTGGTTCAACAACGGCGCGGCCGGCTCCCTGCGGGTCGCCACCGGCGTCTACGAAGGGCCCTTCAGCGGCACCACAGTGCTGCTCGTGACCGGCTATGTCGCCAACCAGAGCGACTGCGAGAGCGTCGGGTTCGACGCGGTCGGCGCCTGCGGCGAGCTCGCGCCCGGGGTCGTGCCGAGCGACAAGCTGCGCGACAACCAGCTCGGTCGGTTGTGGCATCCCTGCGACTCGGTCGTCGCGGCCTATCCGCCTGGATGCTTCGAGTAAGGCTCGCGGACTTCACGTCGGGTCGGGTGCAGGTCGTCATCCGCGATGCGGCACAGAGTGACCCGCGCACGACAGGTCAACAGTGACAGCTGAGCTGGGGTGAAGGGAGCGCCGACGAGATGTGCGTCGTGCTGATATTCGTCAGATGTAGCCATAGGCCGGCCGCGATGCGCATGGCCGTGCTAGAGGGGGCTGATGTTTCGCACCGCCGCCCCGCTCGCTACGGTCGTACTGCTCGCTACGTTCGCGCTGATCGCGTGCTCGGGCTGGAACCCGGTGCGCAGTCTCGTCGTGGGCGAGGGCATGCAGCGTTCGGCGCCAGCGGCGCTCGACTTCGAATCCGGCCTCGGGCTGCCGGAGCGGCGCGAGCCGCCGCTGTTCGAGCCGCTGGGCGTGCCCGTTGTGCGCCCGCTCGACGCGGCCTGGCAGCCGATCGCGCTCGCGACGCCGGCGCGCCGCTGCTTCGCGGTCCAGGTGAGGCTCGGCGACGGCGCCGTCTCGGATCAGGGGCCGCTCGTGCCCGCGTTGCGCAACGTCCAGGCGGCGCTCGTGCTGCGCGACCCGGGGGGCGCCATCGTCGCGCGCATGCAGGGGCGCACGCTGTGGCGCTGCAACTGGGAGGCACATGCGCAGCATACGCTGGACCTCGTCACGAGCAGGCCGTTGGATCCTGCGACCCCGCTCGGCGTCGGCGCCCTGACGGTGCAGCTCTTCACGCGTGAGCTCACACCGGACGAGCGCTGGGAGCTCGACGCGCGCACCACGCCGTGGCTGATTGGCGGCGGCGTGCGGCTCTGGGACCCGGAGAAGATCCGGGTGGCGAAAGGTCCGCCGCTGCGACAACGCATCGAGGATTTCGAGGCGGTGTCGCTCGGCGAGCTCGCGCCCGGTCATTGTGATTCGGTGTCGCTAAAGCTCGGGCCCGACGCGGTGATCGAGCCGGAGGCGACCATGTTCGATGCGCCGTTCCGGTTCGTCATCGTCGACAACGCCGAGGTGCTCGATGAGGTGCTCTATGCGCACCGGCTCGAGGCAGGCGCGCTGGTATCGGACGAGATCTGCAACCCAACCGCCGATCCGATCGCCACGACGCTCGTGCTCGCGCCGCGCCCGAACGCGGAGGCATCGAGCGCGGACGTTCCGAACGCGACCGCGCCGGCGGCGGGCACGCTGATCGTGCAGGCGTTCACGCGCCCGCTCCAGCCGAGCGCGACTACGACCGTGTTCCTCGCGCGTGGCCTCGCGCCCCCGGACGAGGCGACGCTGTCGCCGGTGGGGCCGCCCCAGACGCGTCGTCTCGAGGCGTTCCTGCCGCTCGAACTCGCCGTGCCGGAGGGCGCATGCTGGGCCGTCCGCATGCGCCTCGCGCCGGGCGCGAAGGTCACCCCGAAGGCGACCCTGTACACTCACTATTTCATCTACCGCGAGCTCGGCAGGGCGGGCGGGTCGCACCTCGCGCAGATGGAGGTGAACGGCGCCATCGTGTCACGCGCGTTCTGCAATTCGGCGCGCACGGGTCCGTGGCGCCTGTCGTTCGAGCTCGCCTCGCGCACGGGCCGTGCACCGGGCAGAGGCGACGTGAGCATCGAGATCCTCGCGGGCCGGGATCCGGGTACAACGTCAAGGTGACGCGGCTGGCTCAGCGGTTTGACCTCCGGCGCGCGCCGTAGAGACGGTCGCGGTCAATGACGAGCCGGAGAGTGCCGCCGCGTCGTCCGAGGCGCCGGCGGTGGAGTGCGAGATCGAATGCTTCGTCGGCGAGCCCGTGCGCGATGATCCCTGCGATGTCACGAGCGCGTGCGACAAGTTCAGGCCGGGTGCCTCGCGGAGGGCGGGCGACCCGATGCGTGCGGCCAACCGCGACGGATATCTCTGGTGGCCTGGAAGCGGCGAGTGAGCGCGATCGTCGTCGCCCGATTTCGTTTCCGATCGCATCGGGCGTCCAAGCTGCGAACCCGCGGTTCGACCCCAAACGCCGAGCCGATCAGGAAAACCAATGCTCGCACGCACTTCGTTGCCCCAGGTGCAACGCACCCGTACGCCCGGATCCGCGGGTGATGGCACCTCGCGTCAGGCCGTTCAGCGAATGGGCGCCGGCAGCACGTCGCCAAAGGCTGGGCTAGCGCTAGCGGCTGGAAGTGCCGGCCCGCGAGAGCCTGACCACGCCGCCGGAGCCGATGGCGCCCTGGATGGTCATGCGCGTCGCCTCGCCGAAGATCGTCAGGGCGAGATCAGCGGCGCCTCGCACGCGCACGGCCGCGTCGAACAGGCGGTCACCCGTCTTGATGTCGTCGCTGAAGCTCGACAAGAAGCCTTCGCGCTCGAGCTTGAGGTCGCCTGGCAGCTCGCCGCTGACGCGCACCCGGGTGTAGCTGCGACAGTTCTTGCCGAGCCAGTCGAGCAGGTGTCGACCTCGACGTGCGAGCCTTCGAGGTCGCCGACGAGGTGAGCGACGACGGTCAGGCCCAGCCGGCCAGCGATCTCCGCCCACACCTGCTTGTGCTTGTACGACCCGATGAGCGCCCAAATGAGCGCGATGGCCACCACGGCAGCCAACACTGCCATCGCGCTGTCGCCGCGTGCAGCCAATATCTGCAATGTTCAGGTCAGCGACCAGGTCGGGGGCCGAGGCAAGCTGTCCAATCAAATCACGAGCTCGCGCAGCAGGCGGATCGTCTCCGACTCCTCCGGATCGATGCGGCCATCGGCGGTCACGACCTCGAGGAACGCTTCGAGGAAGGCGGCGCGATGCTCGTCCGGGATCGAGTACGGATCGAAGTCGGGCGGAGGCGACGTGAGCCACTCGCCGACATCTGCCAGGTCGTCGCCCGGAAGCGCCAATTGGGTCGCTAGGTCGTAGACCACTCCCCGCTCGCTATCGTGGATCTCGAGGTCTGCCCAAGCCGCAATGCAGGCCATCTGTACGAGCTTCTTGCGGGTCTCGGGCGTCATTGTCGCGATGTTCATTTGCTGTCTCCTGATCGGCTCACGCCGGACGAGTCTAAGTCTAAGGCAGGATGACGATCGTGTCGCGCACACCGATGGTCGCCCACAGGACATCGATTGCGTCGTTGTCGAGCGCTGCGCAGCCGAGCGTCCAGTCGCTCTCGCCGCCCTCACCGTGGATCTCGATCCAGCCGCCCAGGCCTGTGCTCTGCGGCGGCGTACCGCACTGTGTCTGAGCCGTGTCGATGGCATTCTTCTGGGCCTGCGTGACGAGGCCGCCGGTCAGGCCACGCGCAGCGTCCACCTTGTCTGGATACGACACGAGAAACGCCAGGTGGTAGTCCGAGTCGGGCACCAGCTGCGGCACGTAGAAGACGCCCTCGGGGGTCCTGCCGTCGCCCTCTTCCTGCTTGTCGCCGATCGGCGCGAAGCCGAGGCCCATCTGGTAATTCGCGACGAGATTGCCCTTGTTGCAGAGTGCCAGATTACGCGCGGATTTGTGCAGGACGACATAGTCGTCCTTGGTCGCGTCGCACACCGACAGTCCGCTGCCAGCGTTGCCGCAGGCGGTCATGCAGTCATTGGCGCTGACATTCGGGTTCCATGTCGGCGCGTTGTTGCCCGGCCAGCACGTCCCGTCGCTGTCACATTCGTAGCCCTCGCTCGTGCGACATTCGCTGTCCACGCCGCAGTCGCTCAAGCACGCGCTCTCGCCCGCCGAGAAGCCAAAGCAGGTCGACGCGCCAGGACAGTCGGCCGTGTCGCAGTAGGCCTTCGAGCAGTACCCGCCCGGCAGTCCGAGGCAGCTGCGATTCGCGCAGTCGGAGGGCTTGTTACAGGCGTTGCCGATGTCATCGGCCAGCGCGGGCTCACCCGGCCAGCGCTGCAGTGGCTCTGGCAGGCACACCGGGAAGACGCTGTCGGGCTGGCCGTGGCGCGATCGTAGGGCGCAGCTATAGCCCGGTCGGCAACCGCTGTCGGACTTGGAGAAGTCGCACTCGGCGACGCAGCCCGGGGTGCCATTGGCGCTGATGCAGCGCGTGGTCGTGAAGTCGGTGCCGGCGCTGGTGTCGGCGTCGGGGCAGATCCAGGCGCCGGAGCTCGTGCTTTGCCGGCAGGCCTGGGTGCAGAAGCCGTTGGGGAACTCACTGGTCTGGCACAGCTCGGCTTCATTGAACGAAGGGTGATCGCAGTCGGCCGGGGTGTCGCACGCGCCCCCGATCCAAGACGCATTCAAGCCATTGTCGACGGGGTCTGGCCCGGGTCCGGTGTCGACCTCCGGCTGCGCGTCCTGTGTCGTGTCTTGCGGCGTCGTGTCAACGACCTGCGTTTCTTGCGGCGTCGCGTCTTGCGGCGTCGTGTCCTGAGGCGTCTGCGTGTCGGGCAGCGCGCTGTCGGCCTGCGTATCCTGCAGCGTCTCGCTGTCCGCGATCACCTGCGTGTCCGCGACGAGCGTGTCTTCGAGCGGCTCGCTATCGGGCACGACCTGCGTATCCGCAGGCCGAGTGTCCAGCGTCGTGTCCGGCAACGTCGCGTCGGGCTCGCCGATAGTCGTCTCGAGCACCGGCACCGTGTCGCTCACCCCCGCTACGTCTAACACGCTCTTCAGCGGGTCATCGTCGCAGCCGCCAATGACGCACAGCAAGAGGGCACTACAGGCGAACTTCAGCATGGTCCCCGCTCGATGTCGGAAGGGCGTCGCGCCCGAATCACGAGTCGTTGCTATCGCGCTCGGGCATCGTCCGGAAGACGAAGTCCCACATCGGCGTCGACACCCCGAAGCCACGCTTGTGCGACTTGAAGTGGTGCAGCATGTGGTGCTTCTTCAGGTACTTGCCATAGCGGCTGGTCGCCTTGCCGACGTGCGTCCAATAGTGGGTCGTGTCGTACCAGACATAGCCGCCGACGAAGCCCGCGAACATCGGCAGCGCATCTGCGGTGCCCAGCAACAACTGGAAAAGGAACCACATCGGAATGGCGACGAACAACGAAGCGCTCGGCGGCATCACCTGACGACCCTTGTCATTGGGGTACATGTGATGGATGCCGTGCAGGAAGTAGTGCACCTTCTGGATGCCCTTCCAATGGAACACCTCGCGGTGCATCCAGTACTCGAAGAAGGTCCAGATGAAGAGGCCCGCGGCGGCCAACGCGATGATCGACCCGGCCGGCACGGCGTAGGTCACCACCGCGAACACCAGCGCCGCGATCGCCACCGGCGTATACAGGAACAGCGGCACGAGGCCGTGGCAGTGGCTGAACTTCTCGAGGAAGTCGCTCTTGAACTGGCGCCCCTTGCCGCGCACATCGACGTCATAGTCGCCAACGCGCTTGGTGAAATTGCCGGTCGCTTGCGTCATCGCCTCGCTCCGTGTCCGGGCGCCGTGGGTGATTCGGCGGCAGCCCATCGGGGCCGGGACTATAGGGAGCGACCCCCACTTGGCAAGCGCTTGGTCACGTCGGGGCAAACGTTGACGTTCGAGCGCGCAATCGCACGCCCGAACGGGCGCTCGCCCTTGTCACGCGAGGTGTCGCGAAATTCGCGGGCAGCCTGACTTCGTCAGGCCTTCGCTCACCAAATGATCGCACCCGCCGCCGAGACCCGTCGATTCAGGCTGCGGGGCGTGCGGCAGGTCGCGTCAGCGGCCGCTGGGCCATCGCCTCTTCGACCATCTTCTGGGCCTCGGCATGCTGGATGGCGCCGCCCGTACGGCTCGCGCCGAGGCCGGCAGCGGTCTTGCCGAGCGCCAGCACAGCACCATTCCACCAGGCCCAGGCGGCATAGTGACGTGAGAACGACGCGAGCTGCACGAGGCGCGAACGCTTCTCGAGCGGCACCGGCAGCGTCTCTTTGCGGTGCCGAATCGCGTCCTTGTAGATCTGCTCGAAGCGGCCGAGCACCACGTCCGGGTGCGCGGTGCGGCGCGACAGGTTGGCCGCCTCGCTGCCGAGCTGCTGGCGCAGGCCCTGATTGCGGAGGAGAGCCAGCGTCGTCTGACCAAAGCGCATCTCGGCGTCGGGGTCCTTCGGATCGACCAGCGCACCATTGACGCGGTCGACGACCTGGCCCGCGACACCCATACGATCGTCGAACGCGACGACCGGCACACCGCACCACAAGGCCTCGTTGACGACGTTGCCGAAGGTCTCGGATACCGACGTGTAGACGAACAGATCCGCGTGCGCGTACCAGTCGACCAGCGCGTTGTGGCTGACCTCACCCGAGAAGTGGATGCGCTCGGCGTACTCGCTCGCGAGCGCCTGGCTCACGAGGTTCATGTGCTCGTGCCCGTCGCCGACCAGGGTCAGCGTGACGTCTCTGCTGTGCGGAGCGATCTCACGCGTGAAAATGTCGATGAGCTGATCGAGGCTCTTCTCGCGGTCGTGGCGGCAGACCACCAACAACCGGCGACCCGGCTTGAAGCTCGCCGGAAACGGATCCCGCATCGAGCTGCGCGAGAAGATGCCGGGGTTGATAGGGCGACCGACGACCTCGATGGGCACCGTCACGCCGCGCTCACGCCAGTACTTCACCATGTGCCGCGACTGCACGATGAACGCGTCGCCGTGGTTGTATACGTTGCTCGCGAAGTTCCGCTCCATGTCGGTCGCGCGCTCGGCGAACCAGTCGCGCACACCCTCTTTTGCGAAGAGGCGGTCCGACAGCACGAAGTGGCTGTGCGTCGGCAGGTGGATGATGTGCGTGTTGAGGAACGGGATCCCCCACATCTGCCGGGCCCACACGCCGTAGTGCATCATGTGGCAGTTGGCTTGCCCGTGGATGATCTCGACGTCGGGACGGTTCGCGAACAGGTGCAGCGGCGAGCCGGGCAGGGCGACCTTGACGTTCGGGTGCGTCGGATATCCGAACGCCGGGAACAGGAAGTCGTTGCTGCCTTCGACCGGCGCCTGATTGCCGGTGTCGGGGCCCATCATCGTGACCTGGTGACCGCGGCGCTTGAGGCCGTCGTGCAGGAAACGGGTATGGATCGCGGGTCCGGACTGGACCGCGGGCGAGGGGAACTGGGAGAGGATGCCGACCTTCACTGTCCGACTCCTGGGTAGGCTCGGTTCGCGCGAGGGCGTCCGCCGAGGTTGCGGTAGCTAGTGCAAGGCCCCTGCCGGGGGCAATCTTTTCACCTCTAGTTTCTCGGGACCCGTCGCGCTCCCGCCCAGAGCGGCCCAGCACCAGGTGCGCAGCCGGCTGCGCGCTGGATGACGACTAGCCGACTGGAGTAACCGTACTCCGCGCGCCCGGATCAGAATGGGTAGCTACCCATCGCCTGCCAGCGTGCGAATGCTGGCGACCTCACCTCCGTGCTGACCGTCCCGAGCCGTTGCCCGCCCGCGAAGCGCTTGCCCGATGACCGATGACCGAGCGTCCGTTCGAGGTCAATCGTACGTCAACCTCGTCCTGGAACTTGCTCGCAAAGGTGCCCGCGACTAATCACCGCGCCATGTCGACGCGAACGGGTGCCGAGCTCAATCAAGCGATCAAGCCCTTCCAGGAAGAGGACCGCGCCAGGAGTTGGCGGCTCCTGCTGACGACCATCGCGGTGGTCGTCGCCGGCCTGGCCGGCATCATCCTGCTGCCCGCGGCCGCCTGGCCCGCCAAGATCGTGCTCGGGGTCTTCGTCGGCCTGGTGCAGATCCGCCTCTTTATCTTCTACCACGACTACCTGCACGGGGCCCTCTTCCACGAGGACCGCGCGGCCAGCGTGGTGATGTCGATCGTCGGCTTCTACATGCTCGCGGTACGCTCGGTCTGGCGCGAGACCCACAACTACCATCACAAGAACAACGCGAAGCTCATCGGCTCGGCGATCGGCAGCTTCCCGGTCGTGACGGTCGGCATGTGGAACGTGATGACGCCGACCCAGCGCCGCTTTTACCGGGCGATTCGTCACCCCGCGACGATCTTCATGGGCTACCTGACCGTGTTCCTCATCGGCATGACCGTCTCCCCCTTCAAGCGCGACCCGAAGGCACACTGGGGCGGGCCGGTCGCGGTCGTCGTGCACCTCGCGACCCTGGTGCTGCTCGGCCTCTGGCTCGGCTGGATGACGGCCATCTGCCTCGTCGCCATCCCTTCAGCGGTGAGCCTCGGCGGGGGCAGCTACCTGTTCTTCGCCCAGCACAACTTTCCGGCCATGAAGCTCAAGGATCGGCGCTCGTGGGACTACACGTTCGCGGCGCTACGCAGCTCGAGCATGTTCGAGATGTCGCCCGTGATGCACTGGTTCACCGGCAATATCGGCTACCACCACATCCATCACCTCAATCACCGCATCCCGTTCTATCGCCTGCCCGAGGCGATGGCGGCGATCCCCGAGCTGCAGTCGCCCGGTCGCACGTCTTGGAAGCCGGCCGATATCGCGGCCAATCTGCGCCTCGCTGTGTGGGACCCCGAGCGGGATCGCATGCTCACTTATGCCGAGCTCGATCGACCTCCAGTCCGCAGCACTGCCGTCGCGGCCTAGGCTTGGCTCGCGAGCCGGCACCTCAATGAATGTGGAACTCAGGGCCGGACACGCGCGACCACTCCGCTCAAGAGATGCGAAGAGCGGAGCCGCCGCGACGTGCCCGGCCATCTGAAGGGTGGCCTGGCTCAGGCGCGCTTGGGCGCGGGCTTCACGGGCGGCACCGTAGCGGCGGCCTTGGAAGCGGCGTGGAGCGAAGCAGCGATATAGGGAGCGATTCGGAACATCTAGTCCTCTCGCAATGAATTGGTTGTCTTCTTAGAGCATCGGCGACGCGCCGATGCAGTACTCATCGCATGTTCGATGCCAATCTCTAAAATGTCGGTCGAGAACGCCTGGGCAATTTCACGCGCGGCGGCCTCGCATATAGGATTGCATTGAAACCTTGGCGCGATCGCCGGCCGACTCTGTCGTGTCGGCAGTCGCACAATCGCATTCTGAGGCAGCCGATCCGTGTCACTTCGGTCTCACTGTGCATCGTGCTTCGCGGTCCCGATACGCTCGCAGATCGGTTGTGTCCGGCGAGCAGTGTGCCTATCGTCGCGACGGGGCCGGCGCGCGTCGGGTGGCCTTCTGGTCGCATCTGCGGTACGGCACAGACTAGCGGACGCATCCCACGGAGAGGGCACCATGGCGCAAGCAGCTTCAGAACTCAGGCACGAACGTATCGCGACGTTCCTCGCGTCAGCGACCGAGATCGTCAACGCGCTCGGCCTCCGCGATCGGCTGGTCGGCGTCTCGCACGAATGCGACTTTCCGCCAGGCATTGAGAACCTGCCGCGCCTCACCCAGGCGCGCGTATCCGCTCCCGGATCGCGCTCGAGCCGTGAGCTCCACGAAGAGGTCGAGGCAATGGTGCGCGAGGTCGTCGCCCTCTATGAGGTGGACGTCGAAGCGCTGCGCAAGGTCGCGCCGGATGTCTTGATCACGCAGGACCTCTGCGCCGTGTGCGCGGTCGGGCTCGAGGACGTGCGCAAGGCGGCGAGCGCGGTGCTCGGCAAGGACGTACAGATCGTGAGCCTCGCGCCCAAGCGCCTGGACGACGTCTGGAACGACGTCGTACGGGTCGGCGAAGCGCTGGGCCTCGGCATGACCGCGCAGGCAATCGCCAACGGCTTCCGGTCGCGCGTCGGCGCCACCGCCCGGCGCGCCGAGATCGCCGCGGCTGCCGGTCGACCGAAGGTGCTCGCCATCGAGTGGATCGATCCCGTCATGGTCGGCGGCCTCTGGATGCCCGATTTGATCCAGCTCGCGGGCGGAGACGCGCTCGTTGGCGAGGCCGGCGAACCAGGCGTGGTGCTCGAGGACGACGCCGAGGTCGCGCCCGATGTGATCATCGTCAAGCCGTGCGGCTTCGACCTGCCGACAACGCTGACTGAGCTGGCGACCAGCGACTTGCGCAAGCGTTGGCCCAATGCCCGCTGGTACGCGGCCGATGGCAACGCGTTCTTCAACCGTTCGGGTCCGCGCCTCGTCGAGTCGCTCGAGATCCTCGCGGCCTGTGTTCACCCCGAGGCATTTGCCGACCTGGCGACCCTGCACGAGGGTCACTTCGTCGCGCTGACCTGATTCAGCGAGTCCGCGAAGCCCGCGCCGGCTCAGTGACCGGCGTGCTTCTTCTGGTACTTCTTCAGGTCACCATCGATCACCCAGTTCACGAGGGACGGCATGTGCCGCTTCATGAAATGAGTGAACTTGCCCATGCCGCCGGGCACGACGTTGAGCTTCTTGCGCGCGATCCCGGTCAGCAGCGCTTCGGCGACCGCCTCGGGCGACAGCGTCTTGACGTTGCCCGAGATCGCCTTCGTCTCGGCGGGCTTGGTCACGTTCTCGGCGACCAGCTGCGGGGTGTCGGTGTCGGGCGGGTAGCACAGCGTGACGCTGACGTTGTTCTCGATGCACTCTTGGCGGAGGCACTCGGCGAAGCCGACCTGCGCGAACTTGGTCGGCGCGTAGGCGGTGTAGCCGAAGGTGCCCATGAAGCCGAGCAGCGAGCTCACGATGCCGATGTTGCCCGAGCGGCGCTCGAACAGGTGCGGCAAGAACGCGCGGATCGTGTGCACGGTGCCGAGGTAGTTGACCCGCATCGTGTGCTCGAAGGCCGCGTCGTCCGCATCGATGATGCGCATGCAGTGCGCGATGCCGGCGTTCGCGATGACCACGTCGCAGCGGCCGAAGGCGGCCAGCGTCTCGGCCGCGGCGCGGCGCGATTCGTTGGGATCCGACACGTCGCAGGCGATCGCGATGAACTTCTGATCGCCGTTGGCGGCCAGCGCCTTGATCTCGGCCAGGGCCGCCTCGAGGCGCTCCTTGCCGCGCGCCGAGATCGCCACGTGGGCGCCCGCGCGAGCGAGATGTTTGGCTGCTGCGAGTCCGATGCCGCTCGACCCGCCGGTGATGTAGACCGCTTTGCCGCGATAGAAGTCCATGATGCGCCTCCTCATGGCGCGCGGAACTAGCACGGCCGCGCGCGGAGCGCCAAGGTAGCTCGCCCCGCGAGCTGTGACCCCGCATGAAAGCAACGAGAGCGAGCGATGAAAGCCACGACCGATGTGCCGGCGACGATCGATGAGTACCTCGGGAACCTCCTGCTCGAAGGGGTAGCTGCCGAAGATGTGGCCGCGCTCGAGAAGCTGCGTAAGCAGATCAAGGCGGTGGCCGCCGGTATGACCGAGTCGATCAGCTACCGCATCCCGACACTCGCGCTGAACGGCCAGAAGCTCGTCGGCTTCGCCGCCTTCGCCCACCACCTCAGCTTCTTTCCGATGAACTCGACCATCCTCGATGCCTTCGCGGCCGAGGTCGCGCCCTACGCGAGCGGCAAGAGCACCCTTCAGTTCACCGCCAAAGAACCGTTGCCCGCGACCCTCATCAAGAAGCTCGTCAACGCGCGTATCGCCGAGAACGAGGCGGTCCTCGCCGCGCGTGCCGCGAAGAAGGCGAAGATGAAAGAGGCGGGTGGATAGGCAGCGTGCGCTCGCCCACTGGTCACGCGCTGGTCAGTGTCGGCGAAAGTTCACTACCGCGCCTCGCCCCCGGACCAGTGCACGGCCTTGTGCAGCGCGGCTGCCGGCCGATCGAAGAACCGCTGATCCGCGGCACATCGCGTGCACCGTTCGCCTGGCGTGAACACACGCACGCTCATGCGCTCGCCAGAGGTAGCTCTGCCGAGCATCGCCCAGGCCTGGACCCAGTCGCGCACGCTCGTCCGGGTAATTGTCGCGAGTGCAATCCTGCTGGCGGCCGCGTTGGCAGTACCTCCAGCGCGTGCGCCGTGCGCTGCACATCTTCGTGCACATCACGCCACCGGAAGGCGGCCCACCGCACCACCGTCGCGACCACGAACCCTATGCCGGGCTCGCGCCTATCCAGCAATGGCGGCACGGCGAGATCGTGCGCGACGCGGTCCAGCTCGATCTGCCACCTGGCACATGGTCTTTGCGCATCGGTCTCTTCGAAGGCGACTATCGTTCGCCCGCTGTCCCCGAGACCGATTCACCGATAGCCATCGACAGCGACGGGCGCATCATCGGCCCGACCGTCACGATCCCGTGATGACAACCCGTGTCACTCGACCGTGACGGTCCCGAGATTGCCAGGCGAGAATCCGTTGGCAGTGCCAGGGTCGTAGTCGCCGTACATGAAGTTGGTGCCGCCATCATCGCTGAAGCGGAACGTGTAGCTGTAGGTGCCGGCGGTCGGGATCAGCAGCGAGCGCAGGAACTCGTCGTTGTCGAAGAACTGCAGGTTCCAGGTCGCATCCAACCAGCGCCAGCCCGGATCGACCCGCGGGTCGCTGCCGAGCGGACCGTAGCCGACCTGACCGCTGATGCCGGTTGGTGCACCCGCCGGTTCGGTGACCCCTTGCGCGCGCACCTGGCCATAGATCAGCCCGCTCACCTGGCCGGCCTGCGCCGTGATCGAAGCCGGATATTGCAAGTCGCACCACGTGATCGCGGTGACGACATCGCCGGTAAAGCGGAAGCCGTCCATCAGCGTGCCGACAGCGCCCGCCTTGGTCACCGCCACCGCCACCAGACCCGGTTGGTGGGCGGGCGTGACGCACGTCAGGAGGTTGTCGTTCACCACCGTGAAGCTCTTGCACGGGACGCCTCCGAGGGTCACCGCGCTCGCCGCGATGAACCCGCTGCCGCTCACCGAGAGCACGTCGCCACCGTGCTCGATGCCATCACCCGGCACCACGCCGATGACGCCCGGGCTGCCCGAGCAACTCGGATTGACCCGCCCGGGAGTGCCATAGTCGCCGCTCGCCAGGCGGTTGCCGGCACTATCGATGGTCGCGCACCAGTTGCCCGCGGTGTCGTTGCCGACGCGCGTATACTGCGCCGGGTCGAGGTTCAACGCCCTGCCTTCGGTCGCAGGAAAAGCCGCGCCGAATGTGACACGGTCGATCTCGACTCCGGCCAATGACACGATGATCGCGTCCTCGTCGGCGAGTTCCATCGCGGCGCCATAGACGAAGCTGCAGTACCCGCCGTTCGCGACCAGCGCCCCGTCGTGGCACAGCACCGCGGTGCCGCCTGGGGGCACAAGGACCGTCCGGTTCACCGTGAAGCTGTTGGCTCCCGGTCCGGGCCCGTCGCTGATGGCCCACGACGCGAGGTTTACCGGGCTCGCGCCGACGTTGGTCAGCTCGAAGTACTCGCCCAGCGGATCCACCGTCGCACCCGGATTGCGCATGACCTCGCTCACGATGACGGTACCGACCGGCACCACACCCTCGTCGACGAGGCCGTCGCAGTCGTTGTCCTTGGTGTCCCAGATCTCCCTGCCGCCGCTCGCGACCTGCGGGTCCGCGTCGTCGCAATCGGTGCCAGCGCAGGCGACATCGCGCTCGCCATCGCCGTCCTGGTCCTTGTCGTCGAGCACGCCGTGACAGTCCTCGTCGATCGCATTGCCACACACCTCAGGCGCGCCGAGATAAACGAACGCCTTATTGTCGTCGCAGTCGTCGCCCGCGCACGCGACGTCGACGTGCCCGTCGTGGTCGCCGTCCTTGTTGTCGGCGCCGCCATCGCAGTCGTTGTCGAGCCCGTCGCCGCAGACCTCGAAGAGGCCAGGGTGGGCCGCCTTCGAGGCGTCGTTGCAGTCGTCGCCACCACATGCGCTCGCGATGTGGCCGTCGCTGTCGCGGTCGACCTCGTCGGTGTCGCCATCGCAATCGTTGTCGCGCCCGTCGCAGCTCAGCTCCTCTATCTCGTGGTGGTCGCCATAGCTGCCGCTGTTGCAGGCGAGGAAGCCGGACACGCCAGCGCACACCGCGCGTGCGCCAGCACAAACCCCGAGCTGCAAGGGGCACAGCGGCGCGTCGAGCTGCTCGTCGGTCGCATCGTCGCAATCGTCGTCGAGGCCGTTGCACGTCTCGGCCCGTGACGCCCCGGGTGCGGCAGAGCAGATCGTGGGTCCTGAGCGATTGCCACTGTCACAAACGAAAGTGCCACTCACCTGGCAGACTCCGGAGCCGCTGACACACACAGCGCCACGATTTTCCCAGCGCGCGTCTTCATCGAGCTGGCCGTCGCAATTGTCGTCACTGCCGTTGCAGATCTCGACCGCTGGAGTCGCTGCGGTGCAAGTCGTCCAGGCGTCGCCGTCGCAGGTCTCGATCCCGAGGCAGCGACCGTTGCCGTTGCTCACGCTGCAGGTGCGCTGGTTGCCGGTGAGCGCCGCCGTACAGGCGCACGAGCCGCTGGTCGGCGCACACACATCGCGTGCACTGTTGCCACTGCCGAAGGTCGTACACGCGAGCCCGTCTGGGCAACTGCGAGCTGCGGCGCACGGCATGAAGCAGACATCCGCGCTGCCCGCCGTTTCGGCGCCCGCATATGCGAGGCACGCGCCGCCGATGCAGTCGTCGTCGCCGCCGCAGCGCTGACAGGTCGTGTCGACCGGCGCGACACACTGATTGCCGAGCAATACGAATCCAGGATCGCAATGGTCGACCACACAGGCGGGCGTGCCGACCGTGCCGCCACAACGCCCGACACCATTGGCGAAGCGGTCGGTGCAGTCGTTGCCACAACGCCCGCACGCGGTCGCGAGCGTCCAGTTGCCGCTCGCGTCCTTGAAGTCCTCGTCGCTGCCGCCATCGCAGTCGTCATCGTTGCCGTTGCAGACCTCCGGGCTCGGGACGGGCCCGTCGCACAGCCACCCGGGCGTGCCCGTGCAGACGCTGGTGCCCGCGCACGATCCCACGCCGCCGACCGTGTTCTCACACGCCGCGCCATCGTCGAGCCCGTCGTCGACGCGCCCGTTGCAGTCGTCGTCGAGTCCGTTGCACAGCTCGTCGTTCGGCGCCGTCGCCGAGCACGCACCCCAGCCGACGTTCACGTCGCAGCGCTCGACCCCGAAGCACTGGCCTGCCGGCGTCGTGACGCTGCAGGTGCGCTCGCCGGCATTCTCGACGGACGAGCAGCTGCAACTGCCGGTGATTGGCTGGCAATAGGTCCCGCTCACGCGGCTCGCGGGGTCCGCGGCGCAGCGGAATCCGTCCGTGCATCCGTTGTCGCTGTTGCTTGCCGCGCCGACCTCGCAGGAAGCCGCGCAGCCGCCGACACCGTCGTTGTAGAGGCACGCGCCGCCAGCGCACTGCAGGTCGTCACTGCAGGGTGTGCACAGCCTCCTGAGCTGCGGCACGCACACGAAGCTGATGTCCGCCTGGCCCGGGATCGACTTGCAGTCAAAGCCTTCGGGGCACGTCGAATCGCAGGCTCGAGTGCAGATATAGCCGGCCGGTCCTTCCACACAGTAGCCGCTGTTGCAGTCGAAGTTCGCGCTGCAGGTCGCCCCGAACTCGCCCGCGCCGACCTCGACTTCCGCCACATCCAGCTCAGGAAGGTCACTGTCGGCGACCGTCTCGGGGAAGGTCGCACCGTCGCCGTCTGCGAGCACGTCCGCGTCGCTGGCGCCCTGCTTGCCGTCCGATCCACAGCCCGACGACCAGACTGCGACCGCTGCGATCAGGAGGCGCGACAACGAGAGGCGACACGGCATGCGAGGGCTCCTTCCAAGGCGATGCGCAGCCTACCATTCGCAACGCCTGAGCGACATCGCCCGGTTGACGACCCAGCGCGGCCTGGTGCTTTGTGTGGCCACACATGCTTGTCACTCTGAGGTGGAGGTGGCGGCAGGGCTTCCAGTGGCGCGCCCAGCACTGACGGGCTGCGGAGCGATTTCCCCCCGCGCAGGCGCGCTGCAAGCGCAGCTGACGCGGTGTGTGCGGAGCCACAGGAGGGGTCGATGACCCCTCCGTGGGACACTCAGCGTCAATCCGAGGGGTCGATGACCCCTCCGCGGGACATTCAGCGTCAATCCGAGGGGTCGACGACCCCTCCGCGGGACATCCAGCCGCCGCCGTCAGGTGTCGGCGAGCATCGGGTAGCTGCCGAGCTCGACCTCGCCCTTGTCGTCGAGGCCGTCGTCGCTGTCCGCCTTGTTCGGGTTGGTGCCCAGGGCGGCCTCCTCGTCGTCGTTCAAGCCGTCGCGGTCGCTGTCGGGAGCCAGCGCGTCGTCGGGGTTGTTCGCGTCAAGTCCTCATGATCCTGCGGCTATTGCGGCGAGGAGAAGGTCGCCTCCAGATGGGCGACGAGGTCGGCCAGGGCCTGGTCGTCGAAGCTCGCGCCCCAGGCGGGCATGCGGTTGTTCTTGCCGGTGATCAGCGTCCGCGCGATCTGTGCGTCGCTCAGCGTCGGCACCCGCTCGTACAGCGAAGGCGCATCGACGGTGCCGCGGCCGTCCGCGCCGTGGCAGCGGGCGCAGGTCGTCGCGAAGATCTGGGACCCGCGGGTCGCGTCGCCGGTCAAGTCCAGGACCCGCGCGGCACGCACGTCGGGGTCGCGGCCGTCGAGCTGATCGAAGGTCGTGACCTCGTGGCTCATGACGTGGGCGAGGTCATCGACGCGCAGCGGCGACCACAGGTAGTCGGTCGGGAACACGTTGCGAATCTGCGTGCGGCCGTTGTTCGGGAACAGATTCTCGCTGTCGATGACGCGCTCCAACACGAAGGGGTCGGGGCGGCCGTCGTTGTCGAGGTCCTGGCCGGCGAGGCTGCCGCCGTGCTGGTGACACCCGATGCAGTTGGTGCGCGCGTTGCCGCGTCCGTGCTCGACGTAGGGGTTGCTGCACCAGGTCGGGGCGCCGCCCTCGGTGGCAGGCACAGCGATGGCGGCGGCCAGCGTCGGGTGGTCGGCGAAGCGAGCGCCTGGGTCGTTGTCGCCTTCGACGTAGTCGACCACGACGCACATCTTGTAGTTCGACCACACCGGGTCGAGCGTGCCGAACGACGCGGGGCGGTCCTCGCCGAAGTCGACGTTGGGACGGTCGCTCCACCACAAGGTGACCCACGTCCAGTGGCGCAGCTCCTTCGTCATGATGTGCAGGGCGGCGAGCCGGTAGGTGTCCCCGTTCTTCATGCGGGTCGTGTAGATCGCGTCTGCTTTCGGATCGGCCTGGCGGTCGCCGACGACCACCTCGGTGCCCGCGGCGCTCGTCGCGCCAGTGCCCCAATCGGCGCTCTGGGTTGAGCCGATGACCTTGGTCAGAGCGGCCGCGTCGGTGTCGAACGCGGGCAACTTGCGCCCGAAATCGGAACGCACCCATTGGGCCTTGATCAATACCGCGTCGACTGGGAACTCGCGCTCGAAGCAGTAGGTGAAATTGCCATCCGAGGGTGCTGCGTCGAGCGGCAAGGCGCCGAGGCCTTCGAGGCAGTCGATGATGGCGCCATAGTTCTCGAGCAGGTGGCGCACGGTCGCAGGGCTGTACGTGATGCGCGCGTTGCCGGCGGCGGCGCCGCTGAACTGGCTCTGCTGGTGGCGTGCGCACTCGTCGGCGGGCATGCCTTCGGGGCATACGCCGAGGGCCGCGACGTGCTCGAGGTAGCGATCGAGCGGCCAGCGATTCGAGCGATCCAGGGCCGCCGCGTTCCAGGCTTCGACCGAGTCGAGATCGGTTTGGGAAAATGGCGTGCGCTCACTGCGCCCGACCGCGCCGAGGCGCGTGTAGAGCTCGACGAACATGCGCTTGAAGTCCTCGACGCCGTACCAGGTCTGCCAGCGCGGGACGTTGGGAATTCCTGCCGTGTCACTTGCGGCAGTGGCATTCTCGTCGGCGAGACCGAGCAGCGGCACCGACTCGAGCACGCGCTTGGCGACTGCCCAGCCCGCTTCACGGCGCGCACTCATGTCGGACTTCAGGACCTGCTCGCGCTCGACCAGCGTCGCGTCCGTCGGATAGGGCGCCGCGATGCCAAGCAGCTTGCGCCCGAACGCGTCCTCCTTGCCCGAAGCGCCTTGCGCCGGGAAGTCGAGCGTGCTGTCGCTAGCGGCCTTGTCACTACAAGCGGCGGCCGCGAGCGCCGCGTACGCGAAGACTGGCAGGAAGCGCATCACGGCAGCGGCTTGTCGATCGACATGCGGATCGCCGCGTCGCTCGCGACAATGGTCTCCTTGTCGCCGCCGCGCACCAGGAAGTAGAAATACCCGTCCGAACGGAAATGCGGGAAGAGTGCCTTCTTGCCGGCTGGCATATTCGTGATCTGGTGACGCGAACCGTCGAGCATGTCGACCAGGTAGATGTTCGAGACGTCGTTCTCGTAGTGGTGGGTCACGAAGAAGCGCTCGTCGAACGAGACGTTCGGCTTGGCACCCGAGAAGCACGCGCGGGCGATCGTCTGGTCGGTCGTGATCTTGTAGTTCTTGTCGCTCTTGGCGGCCTGCACGAGGCGGATCACATAGCCGAGCGACTTGCCCTCGGGACCCGACTGGCGCGAGAGCACGAGCGTTCCCGACGGCGACAGCACCGAGTCACCCTCGAACGGCGACTCGACGATGACGGCCGGCAGCTGCTCGTAGACCGAGCCGTTGAAGATCATCGGCGAGAACTTCATCGTCGAGTCGGCGTTGAAGTATGCCGCCGGGTCGGCATTGGAGCCGCCCGAGTCACTCGTGAACTGGCTGTTGATGATGAAGTAGTCGCCGCCATTGATGCCGCGCGCGACGTGCTGGTAGAGGTTGATGCCGTTGCCGCGGATGCAGCCCGGCTCGTTGAAGTTGATGGTCGTCGCGGTGTCGAGGATGCTCTGCGTGCAGATGCCGGTGCCGCCGCCCTGGAAGATGAAGCCGCTGTTGTCGGGGAAGAAGCCCGGGTCGTAGCTCGCCTGGATCTTGATGTCGACGTTGCGCACGAGGTCGGTGACCGTCGCGCCGCCGGCCGTGCCACCGCCATTGGCGACGAAGCGACCGTCGGCCGAGCTGCGCGTCCAGAAGCTCGTGCGGAAGCCGAGCTGCGTCACCTCGAGCAGGCTGTGGCTGCCGTCCTTGCTCCACTCGGCGGCGTGGTCGACCGCGTTCGGGAAGCAGACGCCGGTCTCGCAGCCGAACATGCGGATACCATTCTCTTCGTTGACGGCGTGCCAGCCGTCGAAGCGCATGTCGTTGAGATGCTTGGCCATCGCGCCCGTGTCGAGGTACTCGTCGCAGGTCGCTGGCGGCGGTGGGTCGGACACGACGTCGCCGATATTCGGCAGCCCGTCCTCGAACCACTTCTTGAGGGTGGCATATTCGACCTGGGTCAGCGCCGGATGACTGCCCTTGGGCATCGACACGCGTGCCTTGAAGCGCAGGTACTCGGTCAGCCAGCCAGCGTCGCCGTAGGCCGCGCGGAAGAGCTTGCGGAAGTAGTTGTACTGGGCGCCGGTCGCGAGCACCCCGAGCTTGTCGGCGGCGAACACCGACGTCGGATCTTCCGGGTGCGCACGTAGGCAGTCGATCGCCGCCTTGGCGAATACCGGGTCCATCTCTTCCGGATTCTGGTTGAGATTGCAGGTCTGATTCGCGTCGCGCGTGAGACCCTCCCAGTGCTTGAGACCGTTCTTCGAGACCGAGTGGCACTCGGCGCAGCGGCGCGTCGCGCACGAGCCGGCCGGGCCGACGCAGCGCGGGTCGGCGACGTCCGCGGTCTGGCCGCCGATCACCTTGACCGCTTCCTTGGCGAGGTCGAGGCCGGTCAGCGTGACCTCGGGCAGCTCGCCCGCGTCGAGGACCTGCTCGGTCGGCAGCGCCTCCCACTTGCAGGCCGGGTTGGAATCATTGCTCGCGCACATCTGGATGAAGTCGAGTGCCTTGCCGAACTCGGACTCGGCCCAGTTCGCCTCGGTGACGCTCTGCAGGTCGGGCGGCATCCAATAGACGTGCTCGAACTTCTTGTGCGACTCGGTCAGCATGCTGGTCCACGAGCTGTCGCTGCCTTCGAGGCGCGCGAGCCACGAGTCGGCCCAGCGGCCGTCGCCGATTCGGTGGCACTTGGTGCACGCGGCGGCCTCCTCCGAGACGAGCACCTTCGGCATCGTCCAGCCCTGTGCGGCCGAGTTCAGGATCGTGTAGGGGGCCTTGTTGAACCCGAGCTGGAAGTCGTCGTGGAGGCCCATCTTGGGGATCACCGGGTCGCCGTCCTGGCGTAGCGCACCGTCGATCCACGGGGTGTGGATGAGTGGATCGGCGTCATGGCAGCTGGCGCAGGCGATGCCGCTGCCGAGTCCACCATGGATGCCTTCCCACAGGCTCGCCGACTGCTGCGGCGAAGTGGCCGTCTCGGTCTTGTCGGCCGGGTGCGGCACATGACGGCCATCAGTGCGGCTATACAGCGCGTTCTGGAAGAAGCAGGTTTTCCCGGTGAACGGGTTGGTGCCGACCATCGCGATGTCGTTGTAGACGCCTTCGGTGCCCTGCGCTTTGCGGCAGAGCAGTGTCCAGTGGGTGCCCTGCTCGTTCGAGGCGCTGGTCACCCGCGGGCCGTTGACACGGCCGGTGACCGCGTTCGCCTCGCATAGGCTGTAGATGAACTGCGGGTTGTCGCAGGTCGAGACCTGGGTCTCGGGGTAGGTCACGGTCCCGTCGAGTGCTGTGACGGTGGTCGGGATGGGCGTCGAGTCGAGGCAGTCGTAGGTGCCGTAGTCGCCGTCGGCGAGCTTCGGGAAGAACGGGATCTCGCCGAGCTCCGCGACGCAGGCCTCACCATACGCCACCGTACTGGCGATGCGCGACGTGTCGTCGAACTTGCCGTTGGTGCCCGCGCGGTCCAGGGCGCGACGCACATCGAGCTCGAGCTCGCGCACGACGGAGCCACCGTTCATGAGGCAGATGTCGATCGTGTGGTGCGAGTTGCGCGCCTCTTCGAGCATCTCGGCCGTGGGCTCGTCGACCGAGAACCACTGGGTGGTGTAGACCGACTTGAAGGCGTTCGGGTCGAAGTCGGGGCCGGCAAAGCGATCGCCGGTCGGGCTCAAGAGGGGCTTGTCGTCGATGCGGCCGATCTCGCCCGCGGCCTTCGCGCAGTCGAGCTCGCCGACGTTGCCCTGGCGCACGCGCACGTGCAGCTCCGCGCCGGAGGCGAGGCCCGGATGCAGCGTGACCAGGATGCGGCTCGAGACGTCGTCGTAGCCGACCTCGATCATCGTCTCCTGGGCGGGGTCCTCACCGCAGGCGGTGAGGGTTGCGCACGCGCCGAGCACGGCGAGACCAGAAGCGAAGAGTGAGCACTTCATGCGTGATTTCATGGGCACCTGTCGGCTGACGGACGGCGGGAACGGCGCCCTACTATACGAGCAGACCGAAAAACGCACGAACTTAGCGGTTCCCGCTTGTGGACCGGGCTGGCGCTGTCTGCTAGAGCGCCCGCGCCATGGTCGCAGCTCCTGACAGCACCCCCCCGAAGACCCCGAAGGCGACCCCCGTAGCGGCGCCGCTGTTGTTCCGCCGTGCAGCCTTCAGGGTGGAGGCACCCGCGCGCTTCCTGCCGACGTCGCGCGCCGAGATGGCCGCGTTGGGCTGGGACGCGTGTGACGTGGTGCTGGTGACGGGCGATGCCTACGTCGATCATCCGAGCTTCGGGATGGCGCTGGTCGGGCGCCTCCTCGAGTCGCAGGGCTTTCGGGTCGGGATCCTGGCGCAGCCGGACTGGAGTTCGGCGGAGCCATTTCGTGCGCTGGGCAAGCCGCACCTCTACTTCGGGGTGACCGGCGGCAACATGGATTCGATGGTGAATCGCTACACCTCGGATCGGCGGCTGCGCTCTGACGACGCCTACACCGCCGGCGCAGAGGGCGGCAAACGCCCGGATCGCGCGGTGCTGGTGTATGCGCAGCGCTGCCGCGAGGCCTTCGCGGGCGTGCCGGTCGTCATCGGCGGCATCGAGTCGAGTCTTCGGCGCATCGCGCACTACGACTACTGGTCCGAGAAAGTACGGCGCTCGGTGCTGTTCGACGCGAAGGCGGATGTGTTGCTGTTCGGCAATGCCGAGCGTGCCATCGTCGAGTTGACGTGGCGTCTCGCCGACGGCGAGAGCATCGCGACGATCCGCGATATACGCGGGACGGCATTCGCCACCAAAGCGCCGCTCGAGGGTTGGTCGGTGATCGACTCGACGACGATCGACACGCCGGGTCCCGTTGAGCCGCTGGTCAGTCCGTATCAAGAAGTCACGGCCAATGATTCGTCGTGCGAGAGCGCGGTCGAGCCGGTCGTATCAGCGCCAGCCGCGCCGGTGCAGGTCCAGGGTCTGATGCCGCGCAGAGCGCGCGGCCAGGCGGTGATTCGCCTACCCGCTTTCGAAGCGGTGGCGGCTGATCCAATCCTCTATGCGCATGCGTCGCGGGTCTTGCACCGCGAGGCGAACCCGCACAACGCGAAGGCGCTGATCCAGCGGCACGGCGATCGCGAGCTGTGGCTCAACCCGCCACCGATCCCACTGTCGACGCCGGAGATGGACTACGTCTACGGGCGGCCCTTTGCGAGAGTGCCACATCCGCAATATGGCAATGCGAAGATCCCCGCGTTCGACATGATTCGCTTCTCGGTGACGATCCAGCGCGGCTGCTTTGGCGGTTGCACCTTCTGTTCAATCACCGAGCACGAGGGCCGCATCATCCAGAATCGTTCGGAGGAGTCGATTCTCGGCGAGGTTGCGTCCCTGCGCGATGGCCTGCCAGGCTTCACCGGCGTGGTCTCCGACCTCGGTGGGCCGACCGCCAACATGTATCGGCTCGCCTGCAAGTCGCGCGAGGTCGAAGCCGCCTGCCGCAAGCCGAGCTGCGTCTATCCCGCGGTCTGCGAGAACCTCCTGACCGACCATTCGGCGCTGATTTCGCTCTATCGCAAGGCGCGCGCGATCCCCGGCATCAAGAAGGTGCTGATCGCATCCGGCGTGCGCTACGATCTCGCGGTGAAAGACCCGCGCTACGTCAAAGAGCTCGTCACGCATCACGTCGGCGGCTACCTGAAGATCGCTCCCGAGCACCTCGCGGAAGGCCCGCTCTCGAAGATGATGAAGCCCGGCATGGGCGCCTACTACGAGTTCAAGCGGCTCTTCGAGAAGTACTCGGCAGAGGCCGGCAAGCGGCAGTTCCTGATCCCGTATTTCATCGCTGCGCACCCGGGCACGACCGAAGAGGACATGCTCGAGCTTGCGTTGTGGCTGAAGAGGAACGGCTTCAAGGCCGACCAGGTGCAGACGTTCTTGCCGTCACCGATGGCGACCGCGACGGCGATGTATCACTCGGGAAAGAATCCGCTCCGCAAAGTGACACGCGACGCGGAGCCGGTGCACATCCCGCTCGGCCTGAAAGTCCGGCGATTGCACAAGGCTTTCCTGCGCTATCACGACCCTGAGAACTGGCCGCTGCTGCGTGAGGCATTGGTCCGTATGGGGCGCCCTGAATTGATCGGCTCAGGTCCCGAGCAATTGGTCCCGCGTGAAGGTGCGGTGCCGCTCGCAACGTCCGAGCGACCCGACAAGACCGACCGCGGCAAGCGCTTCCAGACCACGCACACCGGTGTCGAGAACGCCGCGCGCCCAGGCAATGCCGGACGTCCTACGCCCGCTTCGGCGCGCACGAGCGACGGCACCAGCGGCCGCTCTCGCCGCTGAACGTCGCAGTCGCTCAGCTGATGCCGACCATGTGCGCGCTGACCTCCCAGAGGCGGCGTGCGAGGTCCATGTCCTTCGAACGCGGCGACGACAGCGCCACCTTGCGCTTGTAGAAATACTCGCCGGAGACCTTCCCTGCCTCGGGTGCCGACGCCAGCCACACGGTCGTGTCGGCCCCTTGCGGCGCCGAGATCATGAACGGCCGCGCGAGCGGCATCGCGAGCTTCATGAATCCCTTCTGTGGCCCGAAGTTGGTGTGCACGAAGCCCGGGTGCATCGCATTCGAGACCACCCCGGTGCCGGTCAGGCGGCGCGCGAGCTCACGCGCGAACAGCACGTTCATCAGCTTCGAGTTCGCGTAGACCGCGAACTGCGAATAGCCACGCTTGGACTCGAGGTCGTCGAGGTCGACGCGGCCGCGCCAGTGCATGCCGGACGAGACCGTGATGACGCGGCTCGGCGAGCTCGCGACGAGGCGGTTCTTTAGAAGGTGGGTGAGCAACATCGGTGCGAGGTGGTTCACCGCGAAGGTCGCCTCGTGTCCGTCGATGGTCTCGAGGCGCTCGGTGTTGACGAGGCCGGCGTTGTTGACGAGCGCATGGATCTTCGGGAAACGCTCGAGCAGCTCGGCCGCGCCGCGGCGGATGTCAGCCTGCGAGGCGAGGTCGCAAAGGACGACCTGGACCTTGTCCTTGCCGGTCGTCCGGACCACGTCGGCACGCGCCTCTTCGGCCTTGTCGCGATTGCGGCAGACCATGACGACCTCGGCCCCGAGTGCGACGAGACCGCGTGCGGCCTCACGTCCGATGCCCGAGTTTGCGCCCGTGATGACGACCGTCTGACCTTCCATGTGCTGCTCCTACGAGGTTCTGACGTGGTCCATACCACCATCTCGGCGGCTTGACAGCGACACCGCTCGGGGCCAGCCTGCGTGCGCATCAGAGGAGTTCCGTTCATGCGTAAGTTGACTGGTTTGTTGATCTCGGCCGCCGTCCTATCAGCCGGTTGCGGCAAGAAGCCGCCTGAAGCCCCGCCGAGCGTGCCGGCCGTCGTCGAGAAGGCGCCCGCACCCGCACCCGCTACGCCGACGCCCGCGGCACCCGAGGTCAAGCCTGCGGAGCCGACGCCTGCAGTGCCGGCGCCCGCGCCCGCGACTCCCGAGGCAAAGCCGGCAGCACCTGCGCCTGCAGTGCCCGCCCAGCCCAAGCCGCTCGCGAAGTTGAAGAAGGCGGATCAGGTCAAGGCGACCGAGGCCTACAAAGAGTTTCGCGCGCTGCTCGACGAAGGTCGCAAGGCGGTGAAGGCCGACGATCCGATGACCGGCATGAAGAAGCTCGAGGCGGCGCTGACCAAGGTGCCGGGTCATCCCTCGGCGCTCGGTGAGCTCGGCTGGGCCGCGTATCGCGCGGGTGCGGCCTACTGGGACATGGCCCTCGACTCGACCCGCAAGGCGATCGCGGTCTCGAAGAAGAACAAGCAGAAGGGCGCGCTCTGGTACAACCTCGGTCGCATCGCCGAAGATCAGGGTAACCTCGATCTGGCGCTCAATTCGTATCGCAGCTCGCTGGCATTCCGACCGGGCAACGACACCGTCCAGAAGCAGCTCGAGGGTGTCGTCGCGCGCCTCGGCGGCAAGAGTGCCGAAGACGGTCTGGCCAAGCTCGATGATGCCTGTGGCAATCTCATCGGGGAGTGGGGTTGCGAAACCGTCACATCGGCTGAAGGGTTCGTCCAGCTTACGTGCGCGTGTACCACCGAGATCATCGGACCCGAAGAGGGCTTCGGCAAAGCCGCGCTGATGCGCATCGCCGGCTACGCCGAAGCGGGCGGCTCGGTCGACGCGGTCTACCTGCTCATCGAGATCGCCGCCAAGTGGCACGTCGTCACGATGGTCGGCAACAGCTGGAATCCGGGCTTCGGCTACGTCTCCAACTCGGCGGAGCAGAAGCGCTTTCAGTTTCGCGAAGTCGCCAGCGCCGGCGGCCCCAAGAAGGTGCTCTGGGTCGAGTTCGACAACAGCTCGCGCGACCTCGATCCCGGCGTCTACACCGAGTACAACGACTCGAGCAGGACCGTCACCCTGTGCGATGTGACCGATGGCAAGCCGAGCTGCTGGAATGTGCCACTCGCTTCGATGAGCGAGACCGCGGCGCTCTCGTTCGAAGAAGACAATGCGATCCCCGAGGGCGAGGGGCCCAAGAATGTCGGCAAGACGGAGTGGTCGTTCAAGACTGACGTGAACGGCGCGGGCGAGATTGTCATCAGCAGCGACGAAGGCACGCCCGACGACGAGCTCGCGAAGCTGCCGGGAAGCTACACGATCAGCACGATCGGCAGCGCGCCCGGTGTCGTGAAATTGGAGTTCTGAGATCAGCGACGATTCACCAGAGGACCGCAAGCGGCGCGCGGAAGCGCCGACGTTGCTCGGCAAGTCGCTGATGCGGCCGAAGTTCCCGTTGCCGCCTCCGCGCGCGGGGGCGGCCGCGGTCGCCGCTTCCCAGGTCCCGGCCGACGCACAGCAGGACGTCGCGACGATGCACTGGGATCCCGCACCCGCCGAGAGCGGGAGCGCGGAGAGCGGACCGAAAGAGATTGCCACCTCCGCCACGACGACCGCGACGCTGCGGCGCTATGCCGATGGCATATTCGTCACCGCCGAGGGTGTCGACGTCGCGGCCGCAACCAATGCGGTGAGCTTGCCCTACGCGAAGAGCGACGTGCGCTTTCGCGTGGGCAGCTACGACATCCTCGGCGAGCTCGGTCGCGGCGGCATGGGCGTGGTCTACAAGGCCTACTCGCTCAAGCTCTGTCGCTTCGTTGCGGTGAAGATGATGACGTCCGGGCGCTTCGCATCTGAAGCCGAGACGATCCGCTTCCAGAACGAAGCGATGCTCGCGGCACGCCTCGAACATCCCAACATCGTGCCGGTCTACGACACTGGCGAGCACGAGGGGCACCTCTACTTTGTGATGGCATTCGTGCCCGGTCGCGGGCTCGGTAGCCTCATCAAGGACGAGCTCGAAGCAAAGGATGCCAATACCCGCGAGGCGATCCTCGAGGCCGGGGTGCGTGCGCTTGCGAAGTGCGCACGAGCCCTGGAGTATGCGCATCAGCGCGGCATCGTGCACCGCGACATCAAGCCCGACAACATCATCATCGATGCCGAGGGCGAGCCGCACATCACCGACTTCGGCATCGCCAAGAACGTACAGCGCGAGGTGTCGCTGACCAAGCCCGGCGCCATCGTCGGCACGCCGCAGTACATGGCACCGGAGCAGGTCAATAGCCTCACGGAGCGCATTGGACCTGCCGCTGATGTCTATTCGCTGGGCGCGACGCTCTACGATCTGGCGACTGGCTGCCGTCCCTTCGAGCACGACAATCCGATTGCCATCCTGCTCGCCGTCCTGCACAGCCTGCCCGAGCCGGCGCGCGCGCAGGCAAAGAAGACGCTCGGTCGGACGTTGTCGCCCGACCTCGATCTGATCATCCAAAAGGCGATGGAGAAGCGCGCAGCGGACCGATATGCCAATGCCGCGGCGATGGCCTCCGATCTCGAAGCCTATCTCGAAGACCGGCCGGTCGCGGCTCGCCCGATCGGCGCCATCGAGCGCACCAAGAAGCTCATCCGGCGCAACCGCGCGGCCTTCGCGATGGTCGTCATCGCCGCCTTGACGCTCATCACGCTGGCGGTCGGCTTCGGCACCGTGCTCGCGTTCAACCTGTCGGCGACGAGTGACTCGCTGCGCGTACAGGACACCCAGGCCGGCCACGACCAGACCGCCACCCTCGAGCGTGCCATCACCGCGAACATGATCGAGGGGCGCGCCGACGTCGTGCGGAACCTTATACAAAAGCTGCGCGAGTCGCCGGACGTGTCGATGATGGAGGTGGTGCGCACCGACCGTACGCTGGCGTATAGTGACGCCGGCACGCGCAATGCGGTCGCCAAGCGCATCGCCGACCCGGCCTTGCGCAGCGCCGCGATCGCCAAGATCCCGGGCTTCGACACGAGCCTCGAGATGGTCGAGTCGATCGCGTTCAAGCGCATCGACGCGGCCCCGAAGACCGAAGGCACCTCGTTCCAGATCGACGACGCCACCTGGAAGGAGGTCCTCAACACCCGCCAGCCGGTCGCACGCGTCGAGGACATCAACGGCGTTCCGCACCTGACCGTATTGCGTCCGATCCCCAACGGCCCGACTTGCCAAATTTGCCACGGAGCGATCGCGGATGGGACCAACGCGGCGGCAAATCCCTACGCCAACATGTACGGCTCGTTCATGAATGACCCCGAGAATCGCACCCGCGCGGTGCTGGTGGTGCGTCGCTCGCAGGCCGCGGTCGAGGCGCAGATTGCTGATAATACGCGCGATACGCTGCTGGTCGGCGGTGGCACGACGCTCGGATTGTTGGTCCTACTCTTCGTCGTGTCGCGACTTTTTGGGATTCGACTGCGACCGCAGCGCTTCGTCTGAGAGTGCCAACGCACCTGGGCCGGCATGCTCGGAGAGTGACAAGGCGCCAGGCAGCGACCTGGCTCCCTCGCGCGCGCGAATCGCTTCTATCGCTGATTTGGCGGCGGCCTTCAGCGCGCCGCCGCGGAAGAGTCCCTCGGTCAGCGGCTTGAGCGCAGGGATCACGCTGAGGTCGCCGATGTGCTCGAGCGTCGCGACGACCGCGAGCTGCTCGTCTTCGTACGGGCTATCGACGTGCTCGGCGATTCGGCCTGCGACGCGCGTGTCGCGGGTCAAGGCGATCACGCGCAGATAGTTGATGCGCGGTGCGACGTAGCGCGGCTCGATGCGCTCGAAGAACTCGATCAGCAGGCCTGCGCCGTACTTCGGGTGCTTGCGGATGAAGTTGGGCAGCGCCTGCTGGACCTGGCCGAGCGCGTTCGGCGAGAGCGCGCGCATGGTCTCGGCAGGCGGTCGGTCGAGCCGGTGCAGGACGACCAGGGCACGCTCGAGCACGGCGACGCTCTTCCTCTCGCATGAGCGGATCGCGAGGTCGTAGGCGGCCTGCAGCTCGACCAGGGCGAGCGCGTCGAGCAGCTGCTCGAGACTGTCGTCGGCGAGCGCCGGCATGCGGGACGCGAGCTCTATCAGGATGCGACCTGCGTGCTCGCGGTCGCCAGCCTTCAGCGCTGCCTCATCCTGAGGCCCGCGCATGTGCTGCACGATGTGCTCGATGACGGCCGTGGTGATATCGCTCGCGACCAGTGACAAGGCGCGCGCGATGACCTTCATCGGGAACAGGGCGATCAGGCGCTGCGCCGCCTCGAGCCGCACCAGGCGACCGCTCCTCGAATCACTCAACTGGCTCGAGAGGCGGGCCAGCGCGCCGTCTTCGAGCTCACTCTCGGCGCGTACTCGCTCGAGTCGATCAGCATCCTGCAGCGCCGCCGTGCTCTGGAGATGCTGCTGGAACATGGTGCGCACGTGCGGGTCCGGGTCTTGATGGGCAATCTGCGCCAATTCCCGGGCCATTTGCTCGGGCTCCATACGCAGGCGTATGGTGAGGCGCACCATGCGCCCGACGATCAGGTCGATGTCACGGCAGTGGTGCTCGGCGAGCTCTTCGCTGGCGAGCCTCACGGCACCGCCGCAGACGAATACACCCAGGGCGGTCAGCTCGCTGGCGAGGCGACGCGTCACTGCGTCGAAGCATCCCATCCACGTCACGTCGCTGGTCTGCACGAGCGTGGTTTCGTCGAACGCGAGATCGCCCGTGTGCACACCTCCCTGGAACGAGAGCGCGTGTTGTGCCGCGATGACGAGCAGCGCGTTGCGGCTTGCCGGCAGTGCGAGTTCGAAGAGCAAGCGGGTCCCACCACGAGCGGGTGTCGCCACGATGCGGACCGGTACCCCTTCGGATTGACCGATCCACGCCGGCTCGCTGCCGTCCTGATAGGTCAGTCCGAAGCGGGCGCCGATCCCGCGCAAGCGTTCGACCGGGTTCATGCACGCACCGCGGCAAGGCGTGCGAGCAGCGCGACCAGCCAACGCACGTGATGTGCCATCAGCGAAAGTGACGTCAGCTCCTTCTCCGACTCGGGCGCGAAATAGCCGGTGCCGAGATTGGCGATCGCGGTACCGCGCTCGAGGAACGGGTCGACGCCTGTGCCGCCGCGAATGGGCTGCTCGCGGCAGGCGACGCCGACGTCCGCACCCGCCGCCAGGGCGAGGTCGACGAGGTCGCGACGGTCGGCGAGGCGCGGACCCATGTTGACGTACTGGTCGCGGTCGCTGACGGTCGCGCCGCTTGCCGAGAATGACGCGCGAATATGCGACTTGCGATATTCGAGCTCGGACGGGACGAAGTCACGGATGCGAATATCGAGCTCGGCGCCACTCAGCGAAGTGCGTGCGCGATACGGATGCGAATAGCCCTGCCAGCCGCGGCTGTCTTCGGCCCAGAGCGGCAGGTCACGCTCGCTTGGACGCGACGCGGCGAAGGCGGTGATGCCCGCGAGTAGCTGCTGTACGCCGTCGTGCACCGGTTCAACGGACGGCGGTCGGATGCCGATCGAATACGACGCACCGCGCGCGATGTGGGGCGCGACGACCTCGGCGACGATCGCGTCGAAGGTCGTGGCGTTGTCGGGCTGCACCCGCACGACGAGCACCGCATCGCAGTCGCGCACAGCATCGGAGTCGAGCGCAACTGGCAGTACGATGGGACCCGCTTTGGCGATGATCTCGGCGGCGAAGCGGGTGGCCGCGCGATGACGCTCGTCGAAGGCGGTGGCGCCGTGGGTATTGACGCCGCCGAGATGCACGACGCGGGTCTGGGGATAGCCCGCGAGCGTCGCCGCCGCGATCGGGTTGCCCTGCCACGAGGCGGTGGCGTGCGCGCCGTTGAAGTTCTGGACGTTGACCTCGAAAGGCAGGATGCCATCGACGGTGTAGCCCGAACGCACGCCGCGCGCGGCCAGCAGCTCAGCGAGGCCTTCGACCGCTTCCATGCGGCCGATCTCTTCGTCGGGACGCCCGATAAGGAGGAGCGGCGGATGCGCCAGCGACGTGTCCGCGGCGAGCAACCGCGCGAGCGTCAGGAGGTGCGTCAGACCGAGCTTGTCGTCGAGGCCGAAGGGCGTGACGCCGCCGCCGTGCACGACGTCCTGGCCGACGAACTCGGAGAGCCCCGGATAGGTCGCGACGTCGACCTTGATCGCGTGATTGTCGGGGTAGGGGACGGCGCTTCCATCCCAGTTGCGCACGACGTTGAGGTGCGGCGGGTTAGAGGTGCCACGCGCGGTGTCGAGGTGCACGAGCAGCGCGATGGTGGGCGCGTCGACGCCCGCGCCACGTCCGGAAAAGCTAGCGATTACATTGGCGAAAGGGTCACGTTCGACGCTCGCGCCGCAGGCCGCGAAGCGCTTCTCGACGAGCTCGGCGAGGACGCGTTGGCCTTCGCTCGAGGGGATAGCACTCGAGTGTTCGTCGCTCTGGCTGTCGATCGCGACGACCTCTTGCAGGTGACCGAACGAGAGCGTCTGGAGGGTCTGATCATCGAAGTGCGGCATACGAAGCCTCGTGTTCATGCTAGGGCATCGACTGAAAACGACGCGGAGCATGGCCGCTGTGTCACAGCCTGTCCATGCCCCACACGAGGTCTTCGGCATGAACAACGATCCCTGTGCCCCCGCTCCTGCCGCGCCGATATCGCTCATCGGCAGCACCCCGCTGGTCGAGCTGAAGACGGTCGCGCCGCGTGCGGGCGTTCGCATCTTTGCCAAGCTCGAGGGCCACAATCCGACGGGCTCGATCAAGGATCGCATCGCACGCCGCCTCGTCGATGAGGCCGAAGCGGGCGGCAAGATCCGGCCGGGCATGACGCTGGTCGAGGCGTCGACCGGTAATACCGCCATCGCGCTTGCGATGGTCGCTAAGCAGCGCGGCTACAAGCTGCGGATCATTCTGCCGCATGGGGTCGTGCCTTCGGTGCCGATGATCCTCGGCGTGTTCGGCACCGAGATCATCTGGTGTCCGCCCGAGGCCGGCACCCGCGGAGCCATCGACATGGCGCGCAAGATGGCCGAAGACGACCCGACCAACGTCTTCGCCGTTCGGCAGTTCTCGAACCCGCTGAACATCGACACGCACTACCACCAGACCGGCAGCGAGATCGTCGAGTCACTTCAGAAGGTGAACCTGGGCATCGATGTACTGGTCGCCGGCATCGGCACCGGCGGTACCATCATGGGTGTCGGGCGCCGCGTGCGCGCGACCTTCCCGAAGGCTCGCATCGTCGGGCTCGAGCCCGCGCTTGGCGAGTGCCTGCAGGGCCTTCGGCGCATCGAAGACAGCTTCTGCCCGCCGCTCCTCGATCTGTCCGAGCTCAATGGCCGCTGGATCGTTACCGCCGCCGAGTCGATCAACGCGGCCAAGCTGGTCGCCGAACGTGAAGGCCTCCTCGTCGGTGTCTCATCCGGCGCGGCGCTGCACATCGCCTTCAAAGAAGCGGCGCGCACGACCAGCGACCTCAATATCGTCTGCCTCTTCTCGGACTCGGGCTGGAAGTATCTACCGGCCCAACCTTGGGAGGCCGCCGCCGCCAAAGCCGTCGAGCTGGACGAAGTCCATTGGTGGTGAACTTCGCAAGGTCTCCGAATTCGCTAGTGAATCTCAGTCCTTCTTCTTCGAGCCCTTCGGCCCGATGAGCGTCTTGAGCGTCGCACGTGCGACGAGTTCGCCGGCGTCGTTGCGCAGCTCGACCGGGACGTCGTACTCGCGGCGCTCGGCGTTCTCGGGGATCGGGCAGGCCGACGTGCCGGTGATCGTGCCGCGCGCCTTCTTGAGGTAGTCGATCGACAGGCCCGCGACGATGAAGCGCGCATCGTCCGGCATCGAGAAGGCGAGCGCCGCATTGCCGGTGATCTCCGCGAGGTTCACGAGCGCCACCGCGTGCACGCACGAGAGGTGATTGCGCACCGCGCGGCGGTCCCGCATCGTGACCTTGGCGTAGCCGCGCCCGAGTTCGACGACCTGGGCGCCAATGCTGCCGCTGTATGGCGCGGCGAGCCCGATGAGGCGCGAGAAGAGCGCCTTGCCACCGGGCACGCCTTCGAGTCGCGCCCACGACTCGCGGATGAACTTGCCGAGCGCGTCGAGACGCGGAACGAATTGGGCCATCGGGTTTGCCATGTCGAGTCCGTCGGTGATTGCTGTTAGGCGTCGTTGCGACGCGGCGCGGACGCTAACACTGGCGAACTCGCAGGCAAACAGTTTCATCACGTGCCGTCACGTCGTCCGACTACTTCTTGGAGGTCACCATCATGTGGTCGTGCTCGTTCTTGTCGGGGTAGCCGAACTGGAACGGCAGCGCCTGCTGCGGATTGGTGTTCCACAGGTCGATCATCGCGAGCTCACCCTTCTTGGCACCAGCGAACATGTTGCCCTGGAAGGTGCCCCACGTCTCTTGCGAGAACCCCTTCTCGGCCGCCTGGTACGGGGTCGGGCCGGTCGTGTCCGAGATCATCCAGCCCATGTGGTCGAGGAGGTAGTTGCGGATGATGCCGAAGTCCTCGCGCCACATCAGGTAGCTCGCCGCCTTCGTCATGCCGGTGACCGGGCCGAGGCTCTCGAGGTACTTGAGCACGGGCGAGCCCTTGAGATTGTCATCGTGCAGATTGGCGCGCATATGCCGCCACGTCTGGATCGGCGCGCTCGGGTCGCCAGACTTGCGGAACGTCAGTTCCATGGCGGCGAAGAACTCGTTGCGATCCTTCTGCTTCTTGCCTTCGGGGGTGGCATCGAAGGCAGCAATATCGCTCAGCGTGAGGTAGTGCACAGCGCCATTGGCTTCCAGCCGGAACCAGCGCGCCGCGATGGGCTCGTAGCCGAGGAGATTGAGGGCGGTCAGGCCAAACACGAGCGGCGCCGGGATCGGCGACTGATTGAGCGCCTGCAGGTCGACCGTGCGGTTGTGATTGACCTGGAACAGCTTCACGAGGAAGGCGTGCTGCTGCGCGAGGTTCTTGCGCAGCTCGCCGGACTCGAGCTTGAGGATGGCGCGCGGGTCACCGACCCACTCGAGCGACATCGTCGTCAAGAGCGACAGGTTCGGGAACGTCGTCAGCGCGGTCATGAGGTCCGCGCCACCGAACGGATAGACAATCGTCTTCGAGACGTCCGCCGGCACGACCTTGGCGAGGAACGGGCGCGCCTTGTCGAGCCAGCGCTTGCGGAAGCGCTCGACCTGCGTCTTCACAGGCTTGCACGACGCATCGACCTGTTTGAGGGTAATGCCGTCGGGCGGCTTCACGCCCTCGGCCACGCGCGTGTCGCACGCAACGAGGCGACGCAAGTGCGCGAGCTCGCTGGTGAAAGTGGCCGGCTCCTCGGCGCGCGCGGCGCCGACGAAGGTCGGTATTGCAAGTGCGACTGCGAGACTCGTGACAAAGCGCATGGTGGGCTCCTGGAGGTCGCGTGCGAGACGCGAGCGCCACATAAACCCACGAGCCCAATCTGTCATTCGCCGCGATTCACTGCGATTCGCTCGGAGCCGGGGCAACTCCGTCGTCGGTCCCCCCGGTCGCTCTTGCGGCGTACGATGCGTACGCCTCATCGCTCGCGGGGGGCGCCTCCTAGGATTTGCTCCCGGCTCCTTCGCGAATCGAGGTTGTCTCTACGCTGGGGCCGGGGCGCTCCCTGGGATTGCTCCCGGCTCCTTCGCGAATCGAGGTTGTCTCTACGCTGGGGCCGGGGCGCTCCCTGGGATGCTCCCGGCTCCTTCGCGAACCGAGGTTGTCTCTACGCTGGGGCCGGGGCGCTCCCTGGGATGCTCCCGGCTCCTTCGCGAATCGAGGTTGTCTCTACGCTGGGGCCGGGGCGCTCCCTGGGATTGCTCCCGGCTCCTTCGCGAATCGAGGTTGTCTCTACGCTGGGGCCGGGGCGCTACCTGGGATGCTCCCGCCTCCTTCGCGAATCGAGGTTGTCTCTACGCTGGGGCCGGGGCGCTCCCTGGGATGCTCCCGGCTCCTTCGCGAATCGAGGTTGTCTCTACGCTGGGGCCGGGGCGCTCCCTGGGATGCTCCCGCCTCCTTCGCGAACTGAGGTTGTCTCTACGCTGGGGCCGGGGCGCTCCCTGGGATGCTCCCGGCTCCTTCGCTGATCGCGACTACGCTAATTCTCGAGCTTACGCCCAGGTGACGGGGATCACGTCCGGGTCGAGGGCCGACAGGTACTGCACGAGCAGCTTGTGGCCTTCGTCGCCCTGCTTCGGATAGCCGCTGATCCACGACAGCACCTTGTCGCGCGAGGCGTTGGCGTAGGCCGGCACCGCCGACGTGCCGTAGCCCGCCTTCACCTTTGAGCCATGGGCTTCCATGAACTTCTTGGTGATGTTCTCCCAGTAGCGGAGGAACAGCGTCTGCTTCATGATCTTCTCGTACTTGGCCGCGTCGGGCAGACGGTCAGCGAAGTTGCCGAGGAGGTTCTGCAGGTTGGTGTAGAAGACCGACAGGCCCTGCTTGTCGATGATGCCCTTGTCGAAGGCGGCGGTGAAGAGGGCCATGCCCGAGTCCACCATCGCCTTGAGCGTCTCGAAGCTCTGGAGCGCCTCTTCCGAGCTGGTCTTGTACGAGCTCGAGCCGTCGTCCTTTTTGATATCCGTCGCGACGTGCTTGCCCTTCGAGCCGCCCGCCGACGTCGCCATCTTCTCGCGCGCCGCGTCGATCTTGCCCTCGTTGAGAGGGCCTCGCGTCGCCTGCTCCCAACTGCCCATGTGCGTGAGCGCGCCAGTCGCGGCCGACGGCGAGTAGCCGACGTAGGCCCAGATGCTCTTCACGTTGGGAAAGATCTTGCGATACTGGTCGAGCTTCTGGCCCTGCCCGGTGTTGCACGCGGACATCATCAGGTCCTGCACGCAGCCGGTCGCCTTCGGGAAGATCTTCTGGACGATCGCGAGCTCGTCGAACGGGATGTAGCCGTTGTCGTCGCCCCAGAAGCTCCAGCCGCCGGAGTGGCCCGAGAGCACGGCGCGCGTGAAGATCGTCTTGCCGGTCTCGGCGCCATGCAACGCCTGGGCGAGCTGCGCGAGCTCGTCCTTCGCGGCGAAGTCCGCGTTCTTCAGGAACGTCACGAGCATGTCGCGGCGACCCTTGTCGAGCCCGCCGACCAGCGAGCCGACGAACGTCTGCACACCCTCGTCAGTGCCGAGGTCGGTGTTCTGGCCGTTGACCTTGATGTTGCCCTGCTTCTTGTCGCCCTTGAGCGCCGTCACGTCCGCGCCCTGGCCCCTGAGCTTGCTGTCCTCGAGATCTTTCGAGCTCGGGTTCATGCCGAGATAGAGGATCTTGTCGGACTTGACCGCGTTCTCGAGACCCTTGCCGCCGGGCTCCTGCGCGAGCCAGCCCATCGTGATGTCGCCGGCCTTGCCATCGGAGGCCAGGCCTTGCTTGGTCTGCCAAGCCGCGATCGCGATCGCGAGCGTCGCGTCCATGACCGTCGACGAACTCCCGACGATGCCCGCGACCTGGGCCCACACCGCGGGCTTGAGGCCCTTGGCCTTGTTGTACGTGACCGCGGCCGCCGCCTTGGCCGGTGCGAGTGGGACCGGGGCGGTGGTCTTCGCCTCTTCCTTCTGGACGCCCGCGCCGCCTTCCTTGCCGACGGCGGCCGCCGGCGCTCCGAGCAGGCTCTCGGCCGACTCGCCCGCGACGACCTTGGCGGCCACCGCATCCGCGTTCTGCTCGTAAGCGTCGCCGACCTGACCGACCCCGCCCGCGAGCTGCACGCCCGCCTGCTGCTGCACCACGTGGGCCGCTTCGTGCGCGGCCGTGAACACGTCCGGCTGCTGCTTGAAGGCCACGTTGTTGCCGGTCGCGTACGCCTCGGCGCCGATCGCCTCGGAGGCATTCTTCGCTTCGCCACCGACGTGCGCCTGAACTCCGCCGACGTCATGGCGCCCAAACGACGCTTGGATCTTGTCGAGGTGCGGCATCGCTTGACCGCCACCCTGGACGCCCTCGGCCGCTGCAGCCTGCACATCGCCGCCCTTGGCGGCACCTGATGCGCGGCGCTGGACCGGAGCTTCCGGCACGAGCGCCGCTTCCTGTTCCGCGAAGTCCTTGCCGGCGAGGTCCTTCTTGGCGGACTTCTGTACGAGCTCGGCACTCTTCGAGGCGGCGGCTTCGGGTTTGCGGTCCTGGTGCGTCTGGGGCATGGCGCTACGACTCCTGTCGAACCCCGCGTGCTTTGTCAGGACGGGGTTCGGCTTGGCGGGACCGACGGACGAACGTAGACCGATTCCCCGGCCCGGATCAAGCTTTGCGCGCCTCGCACTTCTCTCACACGCCCACGCAGGGCTGTGCTCGCGGGCATCGCGGTGCTATGCCACGGCATGGCCGAAACCGCGTCGACCTATGATGAGCTGCCCTACACGGGGCTTGCGTACTGGTTCAGTCACCCGGATCACCTCGGGCTCGTCGGTGCGCTGCATGGCATCGCCACCGCTCGCTCGCCGTCCTGTCGGGTGCTCGAGGTTGGCTGTGGTGACGGTGGCAACATCCTGTCGCTCGCATCGCTACTGCCAGGATCGACCTTCGTCGGCCTCGATCTGTCCGAGGTCCACATCCGGCAGGGCCAACAGACCGCGGCCGAGGTCGGCCTCACCAACGTCTCCCTGCACCACGCCGACCTCACGAAGTTCGAGGTCGAGCCGGGCACGTTCGACTTCGTCATCGCCCACGGCCTCTACTCGTGGGTGCCGGAGTTCGCGCGCGACGGCCTGCTCGCGCTGATTCGGCGCGCGCTGAAGCCGACCGGCGTGGCCGTAGTCAGCTACAACACGCTGCCCGGTCAGGCGCTGTTCGAGCCGGTACGCAGCCTCATGCGCTTTCACACCGCGCCCCTCACCGACGCCAACGCGAAGGTGCGCCAAGCGCGCGCCATCGCCAACGCCTGGTGCGACCACTTCGTGACCAACGACAGCGAGGGCCGAGGCGCCGTGGTCAAGCGGCTCGCGATGGTGGTGAAGGGCCTCTCGCCAATGATGGTGCGGCACGACTATCTGTCGGAATTCGAACATCCGATCTGGTTCAGCGACTTCGTCGCGCATGCCAATCGCCATGGCCTCGCATATCTCGATAATGCTCTCCCGAGTGCGCAGCGCCCCGAGCTGCTCGAGCCCGCCGCGCGTGAAATGCTGGCTCAGTTGGAAGACCGGGTGCGCGCCCAGCAGTACTTCGATCATTTCGACAATACCCGCTTCCGGGTGACTCTATTGGCACGCGCCGATGCGCCGCGCACGGAGCCGCTGTCGCTCTCGGAGCTGGCACTCGAGGATCGGCTCGATGTCGAGCAGGACCCGGCGACCGTGAATCCGACCCCGCGCGTCGTACTCGACACGGCCAGCGGTGAGGTGGAAATCCGCGACATGGCGACGCGCATCTCACTCGCCTTCATCTTCGAACAGGCGCCGCGACCGGTCCCGATGCGTGAGCTGCGCGACGCGGTGATGGGGCGCCTGCGGGTCTACGATCCTGACTCGGAGTCGCTGTTCACGCTCGACGAGGCGGGGCGCGACCTCTTGCTCGCCCACCTCGAAGCGGTCTTGAGCGAGCTCTGGCGGCGCGATGTCGTGCATCGCTGGCGCGACCCGCCGAATAGCTACGCGCGCCGCCCCGACCATCCCGAGACCGGCAAGCTGCAGCGCGTGCTCGCGCGGCGCGGCGCCCCGATCTCGAGCCTCTATCATCGCTTCGCCCAGCTCGACGACAAGGCGCGCGAGCTGCTCGCGGCGCTCGATGGCACTCTGGATATTGCCACGCTGAGTGCACGTTTCGGACCCGATACCGAGAAGCGAATTAGCGCGCTCCGGCGCGAGCGCTTGTTGTTCGGCTGAGAGTGCCAGGCTCCGACAATGTCAGTCGGCGCGTGCGAGCAACTTGGCTTCGGGCGCGACGACCAGATAGGTCCAGGGGATCGCCGCGAGCCGGCTCCAGACCGCGAGGCGACCGCCGGGTAAGAGCATGTGCCCACTCTGCCCGAGCTTTACTCGCGCTAGTAAATCCGCGTCGTCGAAGGTGACCGGCTTGTACGTGTCCGCGTCCTTGGCGACGTCCTTCTGACTCGAGCGCACGACGATGATGCCTTTGTCGTCGAGGATGAAGGCTTCGCCGCCGGCCTTGGCGATCGAGGTATTTTCGAGGAAGTTGTCGATGAAGTAGTTGAAGGTCAGGTCGACGGCCGCGACGCCAAGGAACTCGCCCTTGTGATCGAACAACGATTGGGCGCAGGTGATGAGGAGGCCGAGACCCGATTCGTCGACACCCGATGAGCTCCACTGCGGGCCATGCTTGCCCTTGGTGCCCTTGAACCAGTCACGCACGCGCGCGTCGTAGGCATCCTTGTCGTTCTCGGCCTGGTACTGCCAGATGCCGGGCATACCCGCGGTCAGGCCCTCCGAGCTCGAGACGTAGGTCCACACGAGCGGCGTGCCTTCTTCGAGTACGAGCTTCTCGGCGCGCTCGATCGGCAATGCCAATGCTGCATATCCCTTGCTCGCGAGGAGGGCCTTGCGCAGGACGTCCTGCATGCGCCAGAGCTGATTGGCGCGCGACTTGTGGGCCGCCAGATCCAAGTCGGGCGGCGCCGAGAAGTCCGCGAACTTGAGCGAGACCTTATTGTCGTAGATCTCCGACTGTACGGCGTAGCTCGGGGGATCCTTCGGCTCGCTCTGCTTGCCGCGATACTTGTAGATGACCATCTCCGGCACGTCCGGAGCCGGTTCCTGGAAGACCTGCTCGGCGACGGCGCTGATGCCTTGCACCAGGGCCTCGTAATCGTTGAGCTTCTCGGTCATCGTCAGCGCCTGCGCGCCGACGGTCGACATGACCGCTTGCAGCTGCTCCTCGCGTACGCGGGCGGCATCGCGCTCTGCCTGCATCGCGATGGCGCTCTGCCAGAGGACGCCCGTCACCGAGATGCCGATCAATGCGACCAGCCCGAACACGAGTCCAAGCGCGAGACCACGATGGCCGCCTACCCAACGCTTCAGGCGGCGCAGGCCGGTGTCGGGATCGGCGATGACCGATTCGTCGCGCAGGAACCGGCGCAGGTCGTCGCCGAGGCCGTCGACTGACCCATAGCGGTTGTCCGGATCCTTGGCCGTCGCCTTGTCGATGATGGCGGCGAGCTCGCGCGGGATCGACTCCTTCGAGTTGTACGGAGCGATCGCGACCTTCATCGCTTCGGCCGCCATCGCGACGACCTCGAGCGCGGACTCCGCGTAGATCGCGCGCTTGAGCGTGACCAGCTCCTGCAGGATGAGGCCGAGCGCGTATTGGTCCGAAGCGCCGTCGAGGTTCTCGGTATTGCCGCGCGCCTGCTCGGGCGACATGAACGAGGGCGTGCCGACGAGCGAGCCCGCGCGCGTCTTCTCGACCGTGTCGCCGTGGGTCACGCGTTCGCGCTTGCCGATCGGCCGCGCGATGCCCCAGTCCATTACGAGTACCTCGCCGAAGGCGCCGACCATGATGTTGTCGGGCTTCAGGTCGCGGTGGATGATGCCGCGCTTGTGCGCGTAGTCCATCGCGTTCAAGACGGGCAACAGGGTCTCGATGCGTGCCTTGAGGGTGTGGTCCTCGTCGGGCTTGCCTTTGTCGAGCTGCTCGCGCGACTCGTCCATGTACTCTTTCAGAGTCTTGCCGCGCACGAACTTCATCGCGTAGGACAGGCGCCCTTCGCGATCGCGCTCAAGCCCGTAGATGGGGACGATGGACGGGTGATCGAGCTGCGCCGTGATCTGCGCCTCGGCAAAGAAGCGCTGCGCCATCGCCGGTCTCTGGAGGAGCTTCGGATCGAGCCGCTTCACCGCGACCGTGCGCTTGAGGTGGGGGTCGCGCCCGAGGAACACCTCGCCCATCGCACCCTTGCCAAGGAGTGCCAGCAGGCGGGTCGAGCTGCCGACATCGAGGTCGGCCGGATCGGGCAACTGCGACAACGACACCTCGTGGTCGGTCAGTACGTTGCGCATCGTCTCGGACGATAGGAGCCCCTGCTCGTGCAGGTGCGAGACGAATCCCTCGACATCGTCCTGGTCGCGCTGTCCTTCGAGATAGCGCTGATAGAGACGCTCGACGTCGCGCCGCCGTTCGGGCGGGAAGAACTCCTGCAGTTGTTCGAGCTTCACGCCGCGGAGCATAACCGGGTCTGCCGCGCCTTGCCACCCGGCCTGCGGTCCCGCAAAAAGCGAGGTTTTCAGGTAGGCGCAACGGGGCATTGCAGGCTACGATGGCCCTATGAGGATACCGAAGCGGCTACAACCGCTCATCGAAGAAGGGCTAATCGACGAGGTCGTCCGACCGATCACTGCCGGCAAGGAAGCCGAAGTCTTCGTCGTGTGGGCGGCCGGCCATCTCCGGGCGGCCAAGGTCTACAAAGAGGCCAATCAGCGGAGCTTCAAGAACCGCGCTGACTATCTCGATGGTCGCAAGGGGCGCAGCTCGCGTGACGAGCGGGCGTTGAAGCGTGGCGGCAAGCACGCCAAGGAAGCCGAGGAGGAGGGTTGGTACACGCAGGAGCTGTTGGCGCTGGGGCGCTTGCACGCGGCCGGGGTACGCGTGCCCGAGCCGCGCGGTTTCATGGATGGTGTCTTGATCATGGACCTGGTGCTGACGCTCGAGGGTGAGCCGGCGCCGCGTCTGGCCGACTGCAACTTCACGCCCGACGAGGCGCGCGTCCTCTACAGTGAGCTCGTGAACGAGGTGCAGCGCATGTTGTGCGTCGGCATCGTGCATGGCGATCTGTCCGAGTACAACGTGCTGCTGGCGCCGTATGGACCGGTCATCATCGACTTTCCGCAGATGGTGGACGCGGCCGCGAGCCTCGGCGCGCGCAAGCTGTTGCTGCGCGACCTCGGCAATTTGCGCACGTTCGCTTCGCGTTTTGCGCCAGAGCTCGAGTCGACGCGCTTTGGTGAAGAGATGTGGCTCCTCTACCAGAGCGCCACGTTGACGCCCGACACCGTCCTGACCGGCAACTGGAAGGACTCCACGCGTACCGCGAATATCGAGAATGTCCGCGAGGCGATCACCGACGCAGAGAAGGACCACGAACGGCAGAGCACGCGTGCCGGGCGCAGCTCGGGCGGTCCGCAGGGACGGCCCGCGGGACGTGGTGGACCGCCGCGTGGTCCGGCGCCCCGAGCTGCCAATGCTGGGCCCGAGCTGGGCACGGGCACCAGCTTGAAGACGCATCCGCGCGGCTCGGTGAGTGCGCAGCCACCGGCTCCGACCAAGACGCATCCGCGCGGCTCGGTCAGCGAGCCGCCACGGGGTGCCGCGGCCGAGCAGCGTGGTGGAGCTTCGAGTGGTCCTCGAACACAACCGCCGCGCTCGCACCAAGGCGCGCCGCCGCATCATCAGGCGCGGCCCAACCACAATGGACCGCGCGGGTCGCAGGGCGGGCCAAACCAGAACGAGCCGCGCCCGCAGCAAGGCCCGCCTCAGCAACAGCGTCCGCCGCAGGGACCACCGCAAAGCAATCAGCCGCGCCCGCCGCAGGGCCCGTCGCAGAACAATCAGCCGCGTCCGCCGCAGAACAGTCAGCCGCGTCCGCCGCAGAACAATCAGCCGCGCTTGCAACAGGGTCCGCCCCAGCAGAATCAACAAAGTCCGCAGGGTCGACCGCAGCCGTCGAACAACGCCTCGCACGCGCCGCGCCAGCAGGATACGCGACCGCCGCGCGCGCCGCAGCCGAGCTCGGGCGCAGCTGGCAATCGTCCTAATGATGCGCGCGATGCGTTGCCGCGCGAGCCTCGTCGTTAACGACGGCTCGCGGCGACCGCGATGCGATGATGAATGCCGATGCGGGCGAGGCGAAATTGCCAGCTCGCGTCGGGCACATCGCGGGTCGATTCAGCGACGGTCAGGCTGATTTGGTCCGCTTGGAGGTGGTAGGCGAAGTCGCTCAGCGGGATCGCGAGGCCCATGCCGCGCGCCTTGATGTAGGCTTCCTTGAGGGTCCACAGGTCGAAGAAGCGATCACGCTGGGCCGCTTCGGGCAAAGCGCGTAGTGCCGCGACCTCGGCCTTGGCGAAGTAGCGTTCGGCGAGCTCGACGGTGCGTCCGGGGCGTGTCGTCCACTCGACATCGACGCCGACACGGCACTTGGCAATTGCCAGTGCGAGCAGGCCGTCGGTGTGTGAGATGTTGAATTGCCAGTCGGTCGTGTGCACCCGCGGGTCAAGTGACAACGCGCCGTAGTCGTTCTCGGCGATCGAGATCTCGGCGGGCGCGACTCCGAGCAGGGGGGCGAGGATCGAACGCACGAGGCGTCGCCCTGCGAGGAACTCGGCCAGCGCACGCGGATGCTGGATGCGGGCGCGACGGGCCAGCTCGCCGGGTGAGAGCCAGCCTTCGACGACGCGCGCATCGCGCTCGCCGCCGACATCGGGGGCGATGAGCCAGACCTGGATCCCGTCGCCGATGTCACTCACATCAATGGGACGATCGGGATCGAAGTCGCGGAAGTCGACGACCAGATCACCGCGGCCGTCGGCAAGCGATGCTGACGGGGATATTGCGGCGATATTGGTCACGCCTTCCCGGTGGCTTGAGCCGCGGCAGGCGCAGGCGATACAGCCTTGGCAGTCGGCTTCTTCGGCGCCTCGGCGCGGATCTGATCGAGCGTGCGCTTGATCGCGTCCGCCGTGTAGACCAGCTGCTCTTCGGTGTGCAGGCTGGTCATGAAGAAGCGGAGGCGGGCCGCATCGTTGGCCACTGCGGGGAAGATGATCGGCTTGGCGTTGATGCCCGGACCGGTCTCGCCAGCGGCGATCGATGCAGCCGAAACTCCGAGATCGAGGAGACGTTCGCTGAGCTTCAGCGCCCACATCGAATCGCCGGTGATGACGGGGATGACGGGTGAGTCGCCGACCGACAAATCGGTGTCGATGTCACGCTCTTTCAAGAGCATATAGAAGCGCTTGGCATTGGCCTGCAGGCGCGTGACCCGCTCGGGCTCGGCCAGCATGTAGCGCAGCGACGACAGCGCGGCCTGGCCGAGCGCCGGCGGGATGCCGGCCGCAAACACGAAGCCCGGAGTCGTGTAGCGCAGGTAGAGGATGAGCTCTTTTTTGCCCGCAACCCAGCCACCCATGCTGGCGAGCGACTTCGACATGGTGCCCATCCAGATGTCGACGTCATTGCGCACGAGGCCGTATTTGGCGCGCGCGGCGCTGTCGGCGTCGTCCATCCCGAACAGCTCGCCGACGCCACGACCACGCGCTCCGACGGTGCCGAAGCTGTGCGCCTCGTCGACCATCAGCATGGTGCCGTACTGCTTCTTGAGGCGGACCAGCTCGGGCAGGTTGGTGATGTCGCCGTCCATCGAGTAGACGCCTTCGACCAGCAACAAGACCTTCTCATAGTGGCGGCGCAGCTCTTTCAGCTGGCGCTCGAGATCGGCCATGTCCTCGTGCTTGAAGCTGCGCCGCGCGGCGCCCGAGAGCTTGATGCCCTGGATGCAGCTGTCGTGTATGAGCTCGTCGTGGAGGATGAGGTCCTTGGCGCCGAAGAGGTGGCCGATCGTGTTGACGTTGGTCGCGTGACCGCCGGCCATCACCAGCGCATCTTCGCTGCCGTGGGCCGCTGCTAGCTCGGCCTCGAGCGCGCGATGGAACGGCCGCTCACCCGAGGCGACGCGCGAGGCGGACACCGACGTGCCATATTGGTGGATGGCCGCGACGACCTCTTCGATGACGCGCGGGTCGCCCGACAATCCGATGTAATTGTAGGAGCTGAAGTTGACGACCTCGCGCCCGTTGATGACCGACGTGTTGCGCGCGGTTCCTTCATGCAGGTCGAAGTACGGGAGCTTCAGGCCCATCGCCTGGACAGCGTGCAAGCGCAGGGCGAGGTCCTTGTAGCCGCGCCACTTCGAAGGGTCGCTCCACTCCGGCTTCGGCTCGAACGGGGCCTCGACTTCCACTGGGGTGGCCGCGACTGGCGCTTCGTCCTTCTCGACCCGCTTCATGTCGGCGGTGACGCCGAACGCGAGGGCGATGATCTTGCCATCGAGCGTTCGGAACACGAGATCGGCGCAGAGCTTGTCGCTGTCGGCGGCCGCGAAGGTCGCTTCGGCAAGCACCTCACCGGCGGGCCAAGCCGTCACCTGCACCCAGCGCGAAAAGCCGACCGGCGTGCCCGCGCGGCCATAACGCACGTACGCGACATAGGCCGCGAGCTGCATTGCCGAGTCGAACGCCAGAGGATCGATGGCCCACTCGCACTGCCCGTGGAGGTCATGCGCGCGCACCCAGTCGCCCGGGCGCGAGGTCTTTACGCGACCGCGCACGAAGTCGGCGCCGATGCCGTCGATGTGGGTGATGCCCTGCAGCAACGGCCCGTGGAATGTGAGGCCGCCGTAGAATGCCGAGAGTGCCAAAGGCGGCGCGTCGCCGCTGGTCTTGGGCGCGCCGACTTCGGGCACCTCGGAGAGTGACAAGGTGCGGACGCCGGCGCGATATGACAAGACGTGCTTGTCGCCCTGGCGAAGCTCGGCCTTGTCGCCGTCGACGCGGCACTCGATAGCGAGCGGCGCCTTGACCGCGATGCCCTGGAACAGGGTCAGGTCGGTGACCTCGAACGGGGTCGCGAGTGCGGCGGTCTCGGCGATGGTCGTCGCAGCGGAGGCGATCGGGAACACCGGGACAGGGCCCTTGTCGGAGGGCACCGCGTGGTCTTTCAGGAACGGGTGCGACTCGACGCTGAGCTCGAATGTGCGGGCCGCGCGCTTCATCGTCGCGGGGAGATTGCGGCCGCGCACGATCCCGCCGGACTGCCCTGCGCCGAGGTCGGCGACCAGCGCTGAGAGGCCCGCCTCCGTACCGACGAAGTCGACGCCTTCGGAGCGCATCGCCTGCTGCATCGCTTCGGGGATCGAGCGCACCATGTCGGAGTCGATCCAGGGACCGAACTCGCTCACGACGCCGCGAATGCGCGCCGGCAATTCGCCGACGAGCGCCGACATGAGCGCGTTGGCCGATGCGTACCAGGCCTGGTTGCGATTGCCGAAGCGGCCCGCCCACGAGCCGATGGCGAGCACGCGCTCGAGGCTCGTGCCACAGGCGGCGATCGCGTTCAAGAGACCGTCGACCTTCACGGCGCGTGCGGCCTCGCCGACCTTCGCGTCGACGGTGCCGAGCGCGCCGTCGGCGAGCAGGCCGGCCGCGTGCACGAGCACCGTCGGCTTGAGGCCGTCGAGTGCCTTCTTCAGCGCATCGCGGTCGGCGACATCGGCGGCAACGAAGGTGATGTTCTCGTTGCCAACAACTTCAGGCTTGGAGCGGCCGAGCAGCACGACCTTGGCACCACTCGCGGCGAGGCGCTCGCCGAGCGACTTGCCGATGCCGCGGGTGCCGCCGGTGATGACGATTACATCGCGCTCGCTCGGAGCCCAGACATTGTCACTCTCACCTGAGAGAGTGACACCGGCGATCTGTCGGATACCGTCCGCGTAGCGGATATCAGATGTACGGTCGAACGACGTCAACTCGGCGATGACCACATCCGGCGTCACGCCATGACCGCCGCGCAGGACCTTGACGACCTGGTCTGGCCACTCGCGCGCGACGGCGCGCACCACACCCGAGAGCGCCTCGGCCCACACATCGTCGTCGCGGCGCAGCACGATCACATCGGCCGGCCTCCTCGTCCGCGCTCGTGCATCGAGGAGTGCTATCAAATCGCTCGCGAGGTCCTGTGCTTGCGCCTCACCCGAGAGCACGGCTGACACCGGCAGCGGCTCGGCGATCGGCGCACCATAGATGATGATGTCGGCGTCCGACTCGACCGCGCTGAGCCCGAGCGCGACCAGCGCTTCGCTCACGCCGAGTACGCCGTCGCCGCGCGCGATGAATGTCTTGGCCGTCAGCCCACGCGCTCCAAACGTCGGCAGCGGTGTCGCGACCCAGGTCGGCGCATAGGCCTTCAACGGCGCATTGTCGTCGCTGGCGACGACGCTCGCGGCGGTCGCGGCCGGCGACTTCGCGAACGCGACGATATCGGCGATGGTCGGTCCGCTGATCAGCACTTCCTGTGGGATCCCAACGAATCCTGGGATCTGCTTGCGCAGCTCTTCGGCCAGATCTGCGATCATCATCGAGTCGAACCCGAGGTCATCGCCGAGCTTCATCGTCGGGCGCAGCGCCGCGCGCGGATAGGCCGACGCCTTCGCGACCGCCGCGAACACCGCGTCAGAAATCGTGTCTGAATTCGATGTGATATCGAGGTTCGCAGTGACGACCGTGGCCTTCGCGGGCTCCGCCGCCGCGCGAGCGCCGGGCTTGCCAGCATCGGCAGCCGCAGGCGATACGGCCGGCTTGGCGACCCCGTGCTTCGTTCGCAGCGACACCGCGTCGACCGGCGAATCGCCGACGACCCAGTACACCTCGCGCGGCAGGATCAGCGGCGGCACGCTGGCAATCTCTGCGGGAGCCGTGATTGGCAGCACGTCGATGTCGACACCGAGCGTGAACAGCTGCCCGAGACCCTCGAGCAGCGACGCGCCACTATCGCCGTCCTCTTTCGACGCGAGCGACACGGCGGGCATGCCGGGCAACGTCCCGCGCACGAACGAGATCAACGGGCCACCCGCGGCGACCTGCAGGAACACATCGGCACCCGCTTCTTGGCAGCGTGCCAGCGCATCGGTCCACAGCACGGGTGAGATCGCGTGGCGCTTGAAGACGCCTGATGCGGTCGCCGCATCGGAGTAGCTCGCGTCCGCGATGCACGACGCGACCGGCACGGTGCCCTGCGAGAACGCGATCCCAGCGACGACCGCATCGAGGTTCAGGTCCGCGAAGACCGGTGAATGGAAGCCATGTGACACACGCAGCTCGGTCACTTCGACGCCCGCGGCCCGCGCTTTGGCATTTGCCGCGGCGACGACCTCGGTCTTGCCCGACACCACCACCTGACGCGGATGGTTCACGTTAGCGATGACCGCGCCCGCCACCAGGTGCGTCTCGGCGGTCGCGCGGTCCGCGACCCAGGCCGCCATCGCGCCTTTGTCTCCACCCAATGCCTGCATGCCCTGACCGCGCCGCGCGCACCACTCGAGGCCCTCGTCAGCGCTGATGACGCCAGCGGCCGCGGCCGCCGTGAACTCACCGACCGAGTGCCCCGCGACGACCACCGGCTGCACACCGACCGACGCGAGCAGCTGCGTCAGCGCATGTCCGACCGCGAACAGCGCGGGCTGCGTGTTGTGCGTCTCGGTCAGCTCGGCCAGCGCACGCTCGGCATCGTTTTCACCGCGCCGCTCGGGATAGAGGTAGTGCGTGACCGGCGCGCCCATCACGCCCGCCGAGGCCGCGTCCATCGCGTCCAGTGCAGCCGCCACCACCGGGAAGCGGTCGCGCACGCCGGCCAGCATGCCGACCCGCTGCGCGCCCTGGCCCGGGAACAGGAATGCCACTTTCGGGGCACTCTCCGAGAGTGCCATAGCGAATGTGACGCCTTTGGGATGTCCACCGCTACCGAACTCGGCGAGCTTCGCCGCGAGCTCTTCACGCGTCGTCGCCACGACCGCGAGTCGTGCCGCCTGACGCCGCTTCTTCGCGACCACCCGGGCCACGCCCGCGACCGTCGCCTTCGGGTCGGCCAGCACCGCGCGTGCGGTCTTCGCGGCGATCTCGCGCAGCGTCGCTTCGCTGCCGGCCGACAGCAGCACCAGCTCGGGCTGCACTTTCACGACCGGTGCCTTCGTCACGACGCCCGCGCTTACGAGATTGCCAACGACGACATGCACATTGGTGCCGCCGAAGCCGAAGCTCGACACGGTCGCGAGCTTCTTTTCAGCGGTCCACGCCGTCGCGGTCTTCGGGATGTAGAACGGCGATCCTTCGAGCTGCAGGTCAGGCTTGGGCGACTCGAACCCCGCCATCGGCGGAACGGTCTCGTGGTGAATCGCGAGCACCGCGCGAATCACACCCGCTACGCCAGCGGCCGACATCGTGTGCCCGAAGTTCGCCTTGCTCGAACCGAGGCCGGCCTTGCCACCACCGGCCGCGACCTTCGCGCCGAGCGCGCTCGCGAGCCCGTCGAACTCGATGTGGTCACCGACCAGTGTGCCGGTGCCGTGGCACTCGACGTAGCCCAGTGCGCCGGGGTCAACGCCAGCATCTTTCCAGGCGCGATCAATGACCTCGATCTGACCTTCTTTGACGGGCGCCATCGGCCCGTTCTCACCACCATCGTTGTTCGAACCAATGCCGTGCAGCACGGCATAGACGCGGTCGCCATCGCGCTCCGCGTCGGCCAGACGCTTCAACATCACGATGCCGGCGCCATCGCCCTGGACGAACCCGTCGGCTCGCTGGTCAAACGGCAGGCACTTGCCCTGCTTCGAGATTGCACCAATGCGCGAGAATGCCACGTGGTGCTCGGGCGTGACGCACAGGTAAACGCCGCCGGCCAACGCGCAGTCGATGCTGCCATCGCGCAGCGCCTTGACGGCCGAGTCGATAGCGACCAGTGAGCTCGCGCAGGCCGCGTCGGTCGTGAAGCTCGGGCCGCGCAAGCGCAGCTCCTGCGTGACGGTCGCGGCGATCATATTGCCGAGCACACCCGGCGCCGTGTAGGGCCGGGTCGCGACGACATTCTCGACCGCGGCCGCCAGTTCGGCCGCATTCTCCGGCACGCGCCCGAACGACCCGCTCGCCATCATCTGCGCCATCAAGCGCGCCGAGGACAGCGCCCGATACTCCGTCGCAGTGACACCCATGTAGACGCCGGTCATGCGTGGCATCTCGTCGACTGTCTTGCCCGCGTCCTCGATGGCGGCCAATGCCACTTCGAGGGCCAGACGCTGCTGCGGGTCCATCACCTCGGCGCGGCGCGGCGGCACCTGCAACGCGACGGCCGGGAAGCTGCGGATGTCCGCAATCCACGAGCCGGTCGGCGCATAGCTCTTGTCGCGCGAGCGCGCGTTGTTGTCGAAGAACGCGTCCGCGTCCCAGCGGTCGGCGGGCACCGGCGCGAACGTGTCCGTGCCCGCGACCGTGAGCTCCCAGAACGCTTGCAGGTCCTGCGCGCCAGCGAAGCGGCAGCCGATTCCGACAATGGCGATGGGCGAAGTCATAGTTATATCCTGGGGATCCAGGTCCTCGAAACGACGAAGGGCGCGACTTGCGGCGCGCCCTAAGTTCGGACTCATCAGCAGCCGCGAAGCGGTCGCGTCAGGCTCAGGCCGCGACCTTTTTGATAAGCGAGATCATGTCGCCGATCTTGTTGATCTGCGCGAGGTCTTCGTCGGCGAACTGGCAGGAGCACTTCTCCTCGATGATGCCGACCATCTCCATGATCTGGACCGAGTCGACGGCCATGTCCTTGAACTTCACGTTCGGGCCGAACTCCTTGACTTCCTTGGACCACCCGGGGGCGACCTGGTCGAGGCTCGACTTCATCAGCGTGAGGATCTCGTTGTCGTTCATTTTCTCTCTTCTCTTCTCGGGTCCCGCGAACGGGAGATTGCCAGTTTCTCTACTCGACTCTCGAAGCAGCGTTCGACGGTCAGTCGATGCGCTTGAGCGAGTACATCGCGAGCGACTGATAGTGCATCTGAAAGCCACGCACGCAGGTGCGCAGGTAGCGGTCGTAGTCGTCGAAGACCTTGTCGCCGTAGGTCGCGCGGATGTGGGTCTCGTGTAGGCGCATGCGGCGCAGCCACTCACCACAGGTCTTCTCGTAGTGCACGCGACGGGTCTGGACCTCCATGATCTCCCAGTAGGGATTCACGGCCTTGACGATGTCCTCCAGACGCAACGAGAGGCCGCCGGGGAAGATGACGTAGGTCAGCCAGTTGATGTCCTGGAGGTCCTCTTTGATGCGCGGCACACGATTGCGGAGGATGGTCTGGAGGCCGAAGTAGGCACCCGGATTGGTCCACTCCCACGCCTTCTTGAAGTAGTCGCGGTACATCTCGATGTGCTTGCCCTCGCGCACCTGATCGGGCGTCGAGATGTGCTCCATCATGCAGAGCGAGATGACAGCGTCGAACTTCTCTTTCGGCGCGTAGTCGCGATAGTCGCAGAGCAGGAACTCCGCGTTCGGGATCTCCTTGCGGTGGCACTCTTCGAGCTGCGCGGACGACAGCGTGATGCCGACGGCCGAGCGTACGCCGCTGACCTTCACCTGGTGGTCGATGTCGGCGCCCCAGCCGCAGCCGATGTCGAGCAGGCGCTTCGAGCTGTCGAGGTGCGCTGCCTTCGCGTGCCACTGATGCTTTTTGAACTGCGCCTCTTCGAGGTTGTCCGTGCCCTCGTAGAGGGCGCACGTGTAGCTCATCTTCTCGTCGAGCCAGAGACGGAAGAATTCGTTCGAGACGTCGTACGAGACTTCGACTTCCTGCTGATTGGACACGGTCGCTCCGATACAGAAGCCGGCTGCCCGGCGTGGCTGCGCGCCTCGGCCAGAGCCGAGGGCGCGTCATTACTAGGGGACGAGGCCAAGGGTCAAGTGCGGTCGCGGTTGAAGATCGCGAAGCGGCTGAAGATACCCGTCGTGCGCTTCACGACCGCATGGCGCATGCGCGTCATGGCCGAACGAGCGACGTGCTTGGCGAGCGTCAGGGTCTGCCCGCGGTCGCCTATCGTGCGCACGCCTTCGACGCCGAGGCTGCCCTCGATGTACTGCGTGCGTGCCTTCTGGCGCTGCAGCTTGCCCGAGGTGGTCTTGGGCAATGCACCCGCCGGCAACAGCACGATGTCGGCCGGGTTCATCTGGTGATGCTCGCGGATGGCCTCGCGGATGGCGGTCGCCAGCGCCTGCAGGTCTTCCTTCTCCTTGGTCTCGGCGACCACGACGAGCTCTTCGGTGTTGTTGCCGGGGCGCGAGAACGCGATCACGTTGCCCTGGCGCACGCCCGGGATCTCGGCGACGACCCACTCGATGGACTGCGGGTCGTAGTTGCGACCATTGAGGATGATCAGGTCCTTCTTGCGGCCGGTGACGAATAGCTCGCCGTCGGCGAGGTAGCCCAGGTCGCCGGTGCGCAGGCCGTTGCTCTTGAACGACTTGCTGGTCGCTTCGCCATTTTCGAAGTAGCCGGCCGCGACCGACGCGCCCGAGAACACGACCTCGCCGACCTTGCGGTCGGGCAGGACGCGACCGTCCTCGTCCATGATCTCGATCTTGTGCTCGGGGAAGACCCAGCCGCACGAGACGAACTCGACGACCGTACGAGCCGCTTGCTGGTCGGCTGCGAGCGGCACCGCGCGGCCTTCGGTCGCGTAGATCTCGCCATCCAACTGCTCGGTGCGGAGCGGCTCGTCGAGGCGCGAGAACGACATCGCGAGCGTCGCCTCGGCCATGCCGTAGACCGGCATCATCGCCTCGGGCTTGAGGCCTGCTGGCGCGAAGTGCTGCATGAAGGCTGCGAGCGTCTGCGGGTTGTTCGGCTCGGCGCCGGCGCCGAGGATGCGCAGCCGCGAGAGGTCCATCGTGGCGACCTTCTCGGCCGCGGTACGCTTGGTCGCAAGCCCATACGCGAAGTTGGGTGCGAAGGTTATGGTGCCCTTGTGCTTGGAGATGGTCTCCATCCACACCGACGGCTTCTTGATGAACGACAGGGTCGGGATGAAGCACGTCTCGAGGCCCGCGGTGAGCGGCGAAATCACGAAGCCGATGAGGCCCATGTCGTGATAGAGTGGAAGCCACGACACAGCGAGATCATTGGCGATATCGACCTCGAGGCCGCTCTGCATGATGTGGTAGCCGTTGGCCCCCAGCGAGCGATGCGTGACGACGACGCCCTTGGGCGCCGCGGTCGAGCCCGACGTGAACTGCAGAAAGCAGGTGTCGTCCGGGTGCACGACGAACGGCTCGGGCGCGCTCGCCGGGGCGGGCCCCTCGAAGCGCTCGACGCAGACGAGGTCCTTCAGGGTCGGGACCTTGCCGAGCAGCGACCACAGGATGGGCTCGACCTTCTTCTGGGTGACGAGCACCTTGACCTTGGCGATCTCGAGCGTGCGGGCGGTGTCGCGCACATAGGCGTCGAGCTTGCCAAAGCCCATCGGCGGGTAGAGCGGAACCGGGACGATGCCGGTGTAGGTTGCGCCGAGGAAGGTCAGCACGAAGTCGAGCGGGCCGGGCATGATGAAGGCGACATGATCGCCCTTTTGCAGTCCGAGTGAGAGGAGCCAGCGCGCGCGGCGAATAACCTCCTCTTCGAGCTCGCGGAAGGTGAACTTCTTCTCGCTGCCATCTTCCAGGATGAAGCGCATGCCCGCGTCGGCGCGGGGATTGACGGTCTTGGCGGCCTCGACGCCGCGGCGCACGGTCCAATTGGGGTCGTACGGTGCAGGCTGATGACCAGTGTGGACCTTGCGCATCGATGACACTCCGCTTCGTGGTTGCCGACGTCCCAGAGGTGGTGCGCAGCGCTTTCGCCGCGGCCGTCCCGCTCGGGTGCCGCGCATGTACGCGACCCAGATCGCGGGAGTCAACTCACAGACCACTTCCGCGTGAGTGGCTTTTTTTGCGGCAATCTCGAACGATCGCTCGGTCGGTGGCACAATCGCGATCGCATGATGCTGGGACGCGGTGCGCGACCGCTGCGAAGCGCTGGTAGCAGGGCCCAGCACCGAGCGTCCGTTCGGAGTTTCGATGTTGGCGCGCACGCGAGTTCGCGTCGCTGCGAAACGGATCGGCGCGCCTCCTACGCTCGCGCTAGCGTACGGTCTCGCTCGGTGCCATGCGCGCTTCGAGCGAGCGCAGCAGCTGGAGCTGGAGGTCCTGCATCTCTAGCAGCGACTCCCAGCGCACCTGCATCAGGTGATCGAGCTTCGCGTGCAGGGCCGTTATCTCGAGCTCGGACTTGAGGTTGACCTGGAAGTCCTGCTCCGCAGCCTTCCGGTCTCGGACCGAGGCGCGGTTCTGCGACATCATGATGATGGGGGCTTGCAGGGCCGCCGTGCACGACAGCACGAGGTTCAGGAGAATGAACGGGTAGGGGTCGAACGAGCCCGACAGGATCCCGTTGAGCCCCGTCCAGATAGCGATCACGATGCACGCACCGATGACGAACGGCCACGAGCCACCGACCCGCGCGACTGAATCGGCGAGGCGCTGACCATAGGTCGCGTTCTTCGCGAGCTCGCGGTCGACGTTGCGCGTGACCGCGTGACCCTTGGTGATGTGGTGCGCTACCGCCTTCTCGAGTTCGCCGACCTCGCCTCGCTCACGCCCGAGGCGGCCGATCAGCTCGGCCATCCGTGCGGTCGCGAGGCACACCGCGCAGACGCCAGCGTCGTCGTCCTGGGCGCCCGGCGCGAGCTTTCCACGCACGGCCACAGGCAACGAACTCACTGGCACGAGCTCTTCATTGCCGCGTGTGGGGTTCTTGCACGCGCAGCAACGCGCATGCGCTTCGGACGTCGGTGTTGGGGCAGTCGGAGTGGTCGTTGGCAGGGTCACGCGCGGACGCTGACAGAACGCCACCCCGGCGGCAAGCAACCCGCGCGCGGCCCGAACGCTCTCGGGTCGCGCGCGCTGGCCATCGAGCGGGCCTCCGGGATTCGTTGACAGCCCCATCACGCGACGCTAGGCGCAGCTCGTGTCCGAGCAAAAGGCGCGCACATGACCTGGGCCATCGTCCTCTTCCTCGCCTGCCTCCAGGGTCTGGCCGAGTTCCTCCCGATCTCCTCGTCGGGACACTTGCGCATCTCCGAGACCGTGCTCGGCCTCGGCGACATGCCGGTGCTCTTCGATGTGATGCTGCACCTCGGGACGCTGGCCGCAGTCGTCGTCGTCTACCGCAAGCTGCTCGCCAAGACGCTCGCCGCCGCCGCCCGCGGCGTGATGCGACCACGCGAAGCCTACATCAGAGACCCCGACTTCCGCCTCGCGAGCCACGTGCTGCTCGCGATGGTGCCGACCGTCGCGCTGGTCATGCTGCTCCGCACCTTCGCGGAGAGCTGGGCGAGCGACCTCGCGCGCGTCGGCGCGACGCTGCTCGTCACGGCCATGGTGTTGGTCGCGCTGCATGTGCGCGTGCGCGCCAATCGCCGCCGCAGAGACGCCGACCCGGCGCACCAGACCCACCCGGCCGCCCGCACGCTGGCCCAGATGACCTGGCGCGACGCGCTCGCCATCGGTACCGCACAAGGCCTCTCGGCGACCTTCCGGGGCCTCTCGCGCTCGGGCTCGACCATCACGACCGGGGTCTACGTCGGCCTCGAGCAGGAGGCCGCTGCGTCGTTCTCGTTCCTCGTGTCGATCCCCGCCATCCTCGGCGCGCTGGTCTTTGCGCTGAAGAAGTTCGACGGCAACACCGAGGTCATCGTCTACGGCCTGGTCGGCGCGGTCGTCTCCGCCATCGTCGGCTACTTCGCGCTGCGCTGGCTGCTCCAGATGCTCGGTCGCGGACGCCTCTATCTGTTCGCCGGCTGGTGTGCCGCGGTTGGCATATTCGCAATCGTCCGGCGCTTCACGCACTGACGGTAGCGTCTATCGCCGATCATACGAATGCCGAAACAGCTGGAACACACCGGTCGCTTCGCGTGCTAACCTCGGGTCAGCCCCGTGTCATGCACCCTGGAGTTCCTTCAATGACCCGCACCGCCTGCTTCGCACTCTTCTCCGCGCTCGTATCGCTTGCGCCCTCAGCCCTCGCCGACGTCCCCGTCATCGACGAGTCGATCTTGAAGGTGCCCTGTGACGAGGCCCGCACCCTCGACGACTGCCCGACCTGCAAGTGCCAGCTGCGCACGTCGACCAGCCCGCTGCCTGGTCTCGACGAGCGCACGAGCGACATCATCTTCGGCATCATCATCGACGTCGAAGGCAAGCGCACCGACGGCACAGACTATGCGGCCGCGCACGTGCTGCTCGGCGACTCGAAGAAGCTCACGCACCTCGGCCGCGTCGCCGACTCGCGTCAGATCGACGACACGCACTTTCGCCAATATGATCTCACGGCGATGCGCGCCGAAATGCAGATGTGCCCGGGTGGCTGCACCTTCGAAGCTGTCGGCCTCATCCATCCGTTCGAGGTGACGACCACCGACTCGATATCGAAGCCCCTCGACGACGGCACGGTCGAGCTCACCTCGGGCACCGAGACGCGCCTCGTCCTTTGCTTCGAAGGCGCGGGCGGCCTCACCTGCGCGAGCCTCCCGCTCGCCTTCGAAAAGCGCGTCAGCCGCCCCCCAATGGCGCCCGGCATGAAGGACAAAACGCTTTCGCGCGAAGGCTTCAAGCGCACCTGGAAGTTCGGCAAGGCCGGCGACATCGTCTTTGGCAAAGCCACCGGCAAACTCGCCGCGGTCCTCGCCAACGGCACCGCCCACAAGCTCTCGATGATGGACCTCTATCTCGACAGCGACGCCCGTCCCCTCGACCGCTGACAGAGAGCAGCCGCTTCATCGAGAGGCGCGCACCGGACGGGGTACGAAGTGCACAGTGGCCAGCGCGCCCCTTCGCACGAACTCACACGAGTCCGCCTGGGGCGACACTCTTCAGCGACCCGTCCGGTGAGAGTTTTAGCGGCGCGGCGACCAGGACCTCGGCATTTGACCGAGAGGTTTGAAAGGCTCTTGCCATGGGGTCATGTCAGCGCGCGATGTCGTTGCCCCCTCACCTTCGAATCGCCGCCGACTCGCACCGCAAGGAGTCTGAAGAGACGAGCGGCTCGCGTTCCCCCTGCGTGGCATGTCCTACGCCGACGGGCAGTCCGCGCTGGCGATTCGACGACCTCGGCAAGGGCGAGTAACGGCGCGTCGCGGGCGCCGCCGGTCTGTGGCTGGTCGAGTGGTTCGGCGACGCGGTGGGCTGGGGCGACGGCGACATCGACTTCGACGAGAAGACCAGCCGCTTCAACCAGGCGGACCTGGACGTCTCGGCCGGCACCTTCATCGAGTTCGAGGGCCTTCACTTCGAGAGTGACAAGACCTTCAAGCAAGATGCGCTGCCCAGCGGCGTGACCAAGACGAAGGACCGGTACGCCCAACACGGCAACAACACCTCCGGCAACGGCCCGGTCACCAACGGCAACACCGTGAGCTACGACGCAGGCCAGTACTCCGAGATGATGCAGAGCGGGCAGGATCCGGTCGGTACGAATTACTCGACCAAGCTCGGCATGGGCGATAACCTGAAGTCCAAGGGCATGGGGATCCTCTCCGAGCAGTGGGCCAACGAGTTCAAGACGAACACTATCGCGGCAGATAACGCGAAGGTCTTCGGCAAGTACGCGCCCAAGAGTAAGGCGGCCAAGTGACAGTGACGGGTGCGAGTTTCGTCGATCGAATCGAGGCAATGACGGCGACAGTGGATGCGGCGATGCGTCCGCCGCTGACCATGTTGGCACTGGCGACGCGCTGTCGGGTCGATGGCGGCGCGGCCGTGGCGGACTCGCTGCGTGCGCAGCCAGCCGCCGAGCGCCTGCAGATCTTGAAGCTGCTGGTCGCCTCGATGGCGCCCACACCCGCGCTGGCGGCGGTCGCGCGCATCAGCGTGGTCGGCGAGGACGGGCGCTTCCTGCGTGACGAGCCCGACATGTCCGAGCGCATGTTGGCGGTGTGGTCGGGCCTCACGCCGGAGGCCGCGGGCTGGGCGAAGCTGACCGAGCTCGATCGGATCGTGTGCATCACGCGCCTCGTCGCGGCGGGCTATCCCGACACCCTCGATCAGCTCATGCGGCTCTTGCTGACCGAGACCGATCGCGAGGCGGCCGTCGTCGCGTGGTGTCGCGAGCGGCCGTGGACCGCCAGCGAGGCGGAGATGGCGTGGCTTGCGCACACGAGCAGGCCGATGGCCCGGCTCGAGGCGATGGCGAGCGTGCTGGCCCACGGGCTCGCGACCCGCGCGATGGCGACCGAGTGGATCGTCGACGCCGAGGTCGCATGGCGCACGGCACCCAAAGACAACCTCGGACATGCGCTGGCGGATGCTCGCTTCTCGGCGGTGCTGTCCGCGGCCGGCGATCTCGCGAGCGCCGAAGGTCTCCTCGGCCATGCGATCGCCGGGGCCGAGCGCGAGAACGTGCCGGCCGAGCGCGCGCGCATCTTCCGCATCGCACTCGAAGCAGCCGCGGGATTGGCGGTGCACGACGCACGCGGCTCAGCGGTCGAGCCATGGCTGCGTGCAGTCGAGAAGGTGACCAACGACAAGGTCCTCTTGCGCCAGCGCGACGCCTTCCTCGATGCGCGCGCCGCCGCCGTGCGCACGTTACGCCGCGCCGCCCTGACCGGAGGCGACGCGGCCGTCGACCGCGGCCATCAGGTCCTCAAAGATGCGTGCCGACGCGTGCCGGAGCGCTGGCTCGACCTCCTGCATCAGGCGACCATGACGAGCCTGCAGGCAAAGTCCGGTCGCAGCACCGAGCTTCAGCTCTCGACGATCGGCGACAGCCTACGAAGAGAAGGCGTGCCGCGGCCGATCACCCAGATAACTCTCGACGAGATCATGCGCCTGCTGGTGCCCGCGTCGCCCGAACGCGTCATGGCGTTCGGCGACAAGATCGCGCACCCGATGCAACGCGCCATGTGGTGGGCGAGCGCCGCGCCGTACGCCTGAGCTCGGAGCCCGAACTACGGAGATGTAGCGCGCACCGTGAGCGAATTCAGGTCGCCGTCGAGACCCTCTCACGCCATGTGCTAAAGTGAAGCCGCTCCCTTGAAGTGCTTCACTTGACACGGTGCGTCAGGCCGCTCACGCTGCGTCCCTTGCCGGTCTGGTGGCCGGTGCCGAGGGCTTATGAGCGTGTTACCGAAAGAGCTTCCGACCGCCTCCAACGAGCCGCAGCATCCCGTCCCGACGGATGCGTTGCAGGCGCTGGCACAACAGCGCGCGACCTTCCCCGACCATCGCGGCGAGGTGCTGAGTGGCGCGCAGATCATGTGGGAGTCGCTCCTGCGTGAGGGCGTCGAGGTCATCTTCGGCTACCCGGGCGGCGCCATCATGCCCGCCTACGATGCGATGATTGAATACCCGATCCACCACGTGCTGGTGCGCCACGAGCAGGGCGGCTCGCACATGGCCGACGGCTATGCGCGCGCGTCGGGCCGGGTCGGTGTCTGCCTCGGGACCTCAGGTCCGGGTGCCACCAACCTCGTGACCGGCATCGCCACGGCCATGCTCGACTCGATCCCGATGGTCGCCATCACCGGCCAGGTGCACGCGCACCTGCTCGGCTCGGACGCCTTCCAGGAGATCGACATCACCGGCGTCACGCTGCCCATCACCAAGCACAACTACCTCGTGACGCGCGTCGAGGACATCGCGCCGACGCTGCGCGAGGCCTTCTACATCGCGCGCTCCGGCCGTCCCGGTCCGGTGCTGGTCGACATCTGCAAGAACGCCCAGCAGGACAAGGCCCCGTTCGTGTGGAACGACGCGGCGCCCACCCTGCCTGGCTACCGCCCGGTGCACGTCCCGAAGAACGACGACATCGCCAAGGCCGCGGCCCTCATCAACAGCGCCAAGCGCCCGGTGATCCTGGCCGGCCAGGGCATCATCAGGGCGAACGCCTCGGATCTCCTGACCCAGTTCGCCGAGACGACCGGCATGCCGATCGCCATGACGCTCCTGGGCATCGGCAGCTTCCCGGCCTCGCACCCGCTGAACCTCGGCATGATGGGCATGCATGGCGAGGCCTGGGTCAACAACGCCATCCAGGAATCGGACCTCATCGTCGCCATCGGCATGCGCTTCGACGACCGCGTCACGGGCCGCCTCGCGACCTATGCGCCATATGCGAAGAAGATCCATATCGAACTCGACCCCTCGGAGATCAACAAGAACGTCAAGGTCGACGTCGCCATCATCGCCGACTGCCGCGCCGCTCTGACCGAGCTGATGCCGGCCATCCAGAAGGGCGATCGCTCGAGCTGGATGGGGCGCATCAACTCGCAGAAGGGCGACTCCGCCGTGCGCGACATCCAGTCGCTCCCCGACAGCGGCAAGCTGTTCGCGGCCCACGTCATCCACGACTTGTGGCGCGCGACCTCGGGCAACGCGCTGGTCGTGACCGACGTCGGCCAGCACCAGATGTGGGAGGCGCAGTACTACAAGCACGACGCGCCGCGCATGCTGCTGACCTCGGGCGGCCTCGGCACCATGGGCTTCGCGTTGCCGGCCGCTATCGGCGCGCGCTTTGCCAGACCGCAAGCCGACGTGTGGGTGGTGGTCGGTGACGGCGGCTTCCAGATGACCGCGTGCGAGCTGACTACGCTCGCGCAGGAGAACATCAAGGTCAACATCGCCATCATCAACAACGGCTATCTCGGGATGGTCCGGCAGTGGCAGCAGTTCTTCTACGGCGGCCGCTATGTCGCCACGCCGATCCGCTCGCCCGACTTCGTCAAGCTGGCCGAGGCACACGGCCTCGAAGGCCGCCGCGTGACGACGCGCGCCGAGGTCATGGACACGGTCGCGTGGGCCCACAGTCGCCCTGGCTCGGTGCTCATCGACTTCCGGGTCGAGCAGGAGGACTCGGTCTATCCGATGGTGCCCGCCGGCGCCGACCTCAATGACATGATCCGCCGTACCCCCAGCCCTGGCGCCGTTGCAGCTGTCGAGAATACGCCGAATACCGCTGGCCTGCCGTCCCAGCACAACCCGATTTTCGAGACTGGAGAAGACGAGTGACCACGCGCAAGCACATCCTCCGGACCTTCGTCATCTTCGTCGAGGATCGCCCGGGCGTCCTGAACCGCGCCGCGTCGCTGTTCCGCCGCCGCGGCTACAACATCGAGTCGTTGAACGTTGGCCAGACCCACGTCGATGGCGTCTCGCGCATGACGGTCGTCATCGAGGCCGACGAGGACAGCGCGCGCCGCATCGAGGCGAACCTCTACAAGCTCGTCAACGTGCTCGAGGTGAAGGAGATTACCCACGAGGCGCGCATCGAGCGAGAGCTGGCGCTGATCAAGGTGAACGCCCCTCCCGAGCGTCGCAGCGAGCTGATGCAAGTCGCCGACGTCTACGGCGCGCGCATCGTCGACATGTCGTCGAACTCGATGATCTTCGAGTTGGCCGGCTCGCCCGACCGCATCGCCGGCCTGAAGCAGGTCCTCGGCGAGCACGGCATCCAGGAGATGGTGCAGACCGGCTCTGTCGCGATGAGCCGCGGCGCCGCGCCGCCGATGGCCCACCTCGGCCATCGCCCGACCGACCTCGAGATCCAGTAGTCACCTTCGCGACATTCATTTTCGCGCCCAATTTCATCCGAAATTGCCTAATTTCCCAGTTGGCACAATCGAAAGTGCCAGGACGCCAGGAAGCCAAGAGAACATGACCCAGATCCGCTACGACCGTGACGCCGACCTCGCACTCATCCTCGGAAAGAAAGTGGCCATCATCGGCTACGGCTCGCAGGGCCATGCGCATGCGCTGAACCTGCGTGACTCGGGCGTCGACGTGCGCGTCGGCTTGCAGCCGGGCAGCAAGAGCCGCGCGAAGGCCGAGGCCCATGGACTACGCGTCGTCGACGTCGGCCAGGCCGCGGCCGAGGCCGATGTGATCATGATCCTGGCGCCCGACACCTCCCAGCCCGCGATCTACGAAAACGACATCAAGCCGCACCTCACGGCCGGCAAGACCCTGATGTTCGCGCACGGCTTCAACATCCGCTACGGCACCATCACGCCGCCGACCGACGTCGACGTCTCGATGATAGCACCCAAGTCGCCCGGTCATCGCGTGCGCGAGACGTTCGCCGAGGGTGGCGGCGTGCCGGCGCTCTTGGCCGTGCATCAGGACGCGACCGGCAAGGCCGATGCCCAGGCGCTCGCGTACGCCTGCGCCATCGGCTCGGGCCGCGCGGGCGTGCTGAACACGACGTTCTCGGAGGAGACGGAGACCGACCTCTTCGGTGAGCAGGCCGTGCTCTGCGGCGGCGTGTCCCACCTCGTCAAGGCGGGCTTCGAGACGTTGGTTGAGGCCGGCTACCAGCCTGAACTCGCGTACTTCGAGGTCATGCACGAGCTCAAGCTGATCGTTGATCTCATGTACCGCGGCGGCCTGAACTACATGCGCTACTCGATCTCCGACACCGCCGAGTATGGCGACTACGAGAGCGGGCCGCGCGTCGTGGCGGGTGCCAAAGCGGAGATGAAGAAGATCCTCGGCGAGATCCAGGATGGCACTTTCGCGAAGAACTGGATCGACGAGAACAAGAACGGCCGCCCCACCTTCGAGGACCGCCGCCTCGCGGAGCGCTCGCACCAGATCGAAGAGGTCGGCAAGGGTCTGCGCCGCATGATGACCTTCGTCGATCCGATCGAGGTCTGAACCATGGCCAATCCGACTGCTCCCCTCGCGGCCTCGCCTGTCACGGGCGACCACGTCCGCATCTTCGACACGACCCTCCGCGATGGCGAGCAGTCGCCGGGCGCGACCATGACCTCGGGCGAAAAGCTCGAGGTCGCGCGCGCCATCTCCCGCCTCGGCGTCGATATCATCGAGGCCGGCTTCCCGTGCGCCTCCACCGATGACTGGCGCGCGGTAAAGCAGATCTCAGAGCAGATCGGCACCAAGGCGGTGTCCGGACGACCGCAATCAACGCCGCCTATCATCTGTGGTCTCGCGCGCGCCGCCGAGCGCGACATCGAGCTCGCGTGGACCGCGGTCAAGCCCGCCCAGTTCCCGCGTATCCACCTGTTCCTCGCGACCTCGCCAATCCATCGCGAGCACAAGCTGCGCATGTCGCGTGAGCAGGTGTTGGACCGCATCCGCAAGATGGTCGGCTACGCGCGCTCGCGCTGCGACGACATCGAGTTCTCGTGCGAGGACGCGGCGCGGACCGAGCTCGACTTCCTGGTCGAGGCCGTCAGCGCCGCCATCGAAGCGGGTGCGCAGACGATCAACATCCCCGACACGGTAGGCTTCACGACCCCGGACGAGCTCGGCGGCAAGATCGCCCACCTCATCGCGAACGTGCCGGGCATCGACAAGATCACCCTGTCGGTCCACTGCCACAACGACCTCGGCCTGGCGACCGCCAACACGCTCGCCGGCCTTCGCGCAGGCGCACGCCAGGCGGAGGTCACGATCAACGGCATCGGTGAGCGCGCCGGCAACACCTCGCTCGAAGAGATCGTGATGAGCCTCGCGGTGCGCGGCGACCTCTACGGTCTTCGCACCGGCGTCGACACGACCCAGCTCATGCGCGTCTCGCGCCTCGTGTCGCAGACGACCGCCATGGTGGTGCAGCCGAACAAGGCGATTGTTGGAAGTAATGCTTTTGCGCACGAGGCCGGCATCCACCAGGACGGCATGCTCAAGCACGCCGCCACCTACGAGATCATGCGCCCCGAGTCGGTCGGCATCGGCGAGTCGCGCCTCGTGATGGGCAAGCACTCAGGCCGCCACGCGTTCTCCAAGCGCATGGAGGAGATGGGCCACCCGCTCAGCGCCGAGGCGCTCGACCGCGCGTTCCATCGCTTCAAGGATCTCGCCGACCGCAAGAAGGTCGTGAGCGACGCCGACCTCGGGATGTTGGTGACCTCGGACGTCCCCGACGACCAGCCGGTCTTCACCCTCGACGGCCTCCAGGTCGCGTGCGGCTCGATGGGTCTACCGACCGCGACCGTGCGCATCATCGGACCCGACAAGAAGGTGCATACCGTCGCGTGCTGCGGCACAGGCCCGGTCGACGCGGCCTTCAAGGCAATTGATTCCGTCGTCCGGGTGGAAAACATGCTGCTCGAATATGTCGTGCAGGGTGTCACCGAAGGCATCGACGCGGTCGGCAACGTGACCGTGCGCATCGTCGCCACGCAAGGTGTCCCGACGGCCACACGCATCAACGCACAGACCGAGACACAGGGCCGCCTCTTCCATGGGCACGGCGCCGACACCGACATCATCGTCGCGTCCGCCAAGGCCTACCTGTCCGCGCTCAACCGCCTCCTCCACAAGACCGGGGCGGCGATGGCGCTGCTCTATCCGCGCGAAGGCACACAGCCTCGCGAAACGGCACCTGGGGCCTGAGGAGTTCGAGCTTGGCGCGCACGCTGTTCGACAAGATATGGGACGCCCACGTCGTGGTGGAAGAGCCCGGCTGTCCCGCGGTCCTCTACATCGATCTGCACCTCGTACACGAGGTGACCTCGCCCCAGGCCTTCGACGGCCTGCGCCGGCGCGGCATCGGCGTGCGCCGCCCCGACCGCACGCTGGCCACGATGGACCACATCACGCCGACGCGTGGTGGGCTCGCCTCGCTCGACGGCGAGGGCATGAAGATGGTGACCGCGCTCGAGCGCGGCTCCGAAGAGTTCGGCATCCCGCTCTATCGATTGGGACAAAGCGGCAACGGCATCGTGCACGTCATCGGGCCCGAGCTCGGCGCCACCCGCCCCGGCATGACCATCGTCTGCGGCGACTCGCACACATCGACGCACGGCGCCTTTGGCGCGCTGGCGTTCGGCATCGGCACCTCCGAGGTCGAGCACGTGCTCGCTTCGCAGTGCTTGTTGCAGCGAAAGCCCAAGCCCTTCAGCGTGCAGATCGACGGCCGCCTCGGCATCGGCGTGACCGCAAAAGACCTCGTGCTCGCGGTCATCGCCAAGCTCGGCATCGGCGGCGGCACGGGCAGCGTCTTCGAGTTCTGCGGCGACGCCATCTCGGCCCTCTCGATGGAGGGCCGCATGACGGTCTGCAACATGTCGATCGAAGCCGGCGCACGCGCGGGCCTCATCGCGCCGGACGACAAGACCTGGCAGTTCCTCGCCGGTCGCGCGTTGGCCCCCAAAGGCGCCGCCTTCGACGCGGTGGTCCTTGCCGGCCGTGACCTCGTGAGCGACGAAGGCGCCGAGTTCGCGGGTGGCACACTCGTGCTCGACGGGTCCGCCATCGAGCCGATGATCACCTGGGGCACGAACCCCGGCATGGGCATGGCGATCGGCGCCGCGGTGCCGGATCCCAACGATGCGCCCGACGCGAGCTCGCGCAACTCCGCCGAAAAGGCCCTGCGCTACATGGGCTTCGAAGCGGGCAAGCCGCTCCTCGGACACAAGATCGACGTCGTCTTCGTGGGTTCCTGCACCAACTCGCGGCTATCGGATCTGACCGCCGCCGCCGATGTGATGCGCCACCACAAGGTCGCCGCCGGCGTGCGCATGCTGGTCGTGCCCGGCAGCGTCGACATCAAGCGCGAGGCCGAGGCGCTCGGACTCGACCGCATCTTCCTGGACGCTGGCGCCGAGTGGCGCGACGCGGGCTGCTCGATGTGCATCGCGATGAACGGCGACATGGTCGGCCCCGGCCAGTACGCTGTGTCGACCTCGAACCGCAACTTCGAAGGCCGCCAGGGCCCGGGCTCGCGCACGCTGCTCGCGTCGCCCGCGACCGCGGCCGCGTGTGCCGTCGCCGGCGCGGTCGCCGATCCCAGAACCCTCGGCGCGGCCTGAACAGGCGGAGCGAAAATGGCAGTCGAGAGTCGTCAGCGCTTCGAAGAGATCGTGTCACATGCGGTGCTGATTCCGGGCGAGAACATCGACACGGACCAGATCATCCCCGCGCGCTTCCTGCGCGTCACGCACAAGGACGGGCTCGCCGACGCGGCCTTCGCCGACTGGCGTAACGACCCGGAATTCGTTCTGAATCGGACCGTGTCGCGGGGCGCCAAGATCCTCGTCGCGGGCGACAACTTCGGCTGCGGCAGCTCGCGCGAGCATGCCCCGTGGGCGCTCGCCGCGTGGGGATTTCGCGCGGTCATTTCGTCGCGCTTTGCGGATATCTTCCGCAACAACGCGCTGAAGAACGGCCTCCTGCCAGTTCAGGTCGACGCGCCCACGCTGCAGCGGGTGATGGCGATTATCGAGGCGAACCCCACCGCGCAGTTCGGGGTCGAGCTGGCCCAGCAGGTGTTGGTGTTCCCCAACGGCATGACGGTGCGCTTCCCGATCGATGCCTTCTCGAAGAAGTGCCTGCTCGAGGGTATCGACGAGCTCGGCTACATCCTTTCCCACGAGGCGGCGATCGCCGCGCACGAAGCAAGAACCTGAGTCTTCTCCAGCGAGCACGCGAAGCCGTGGCGAGCTGGTAATTACGAATCGATGAAAAGAGGTGCGGGGATGAAAGCGAACATCGTGCTCCTGCCGGGTGACGGCATTGGACCGGAGGTCACCTTCGCGGCGCGTGACGTGCTGATAGCCATAGCCGAGCGCTTCGGGCACCGCTTCGAGCTGGTGTCGAAGGACGTCGGCGGGGTCGCCATCGACGCCCACGACGACCCGCTGCCGGCCGATACGTTCGATGCCTGCCGTGCCTCGGACGCGGTGCTGCTCGGCGCCGTCGGCGGCCCGAAGTGGGACGACCCGCGCATGAAGCGCCGTCCCGAGCAGGGCCTCCTGAACCTGCGCTCGGGCCTGCAGGTTTACGCCAACCTGCGACCGGTGAAGGTCTTTCCGTGCCTCGCCGACCTGTCGCCGCTCAAGCGCGAGCACGTCGTCGGCGTCGACATGCTGGTCGTACGCGAGCTGACCGGTGGCATCTACTTCGGCGCCCCGAAGTTCCGCGAGGCGCTGCCGGGTGGCGGCGTGCGCGCGGTCGACACGCTCGAGTACACCGACAGCGAAGTCCGGCGCGTCGCCAAGATGGCCTTCGACCTCGCGCGTGGGCGACGTCGGAAGGTCACCAGCGTCGACAAGGCGAACGTGCTCGAGTCGTCGCGCCTCTGGCGCCAGGTCGTCGACGAGGTCGCCAAGGGCTACCCCGGCATCGTGCTCGAACATCGCCTGGTCGACTCGGCCGCGATGCGGCTCGTGATGGAGGCTAATTCGTTCGATGTGATCGTCACCGAGAACATGTTCGGCGATATCCTGACGGACGAAGCCGCGGTGCTCGCAGGCTCGCTCGGCGTCTTGCCGTCCGCGTCGCTCGGCGACAGCGGCCCGGGCCTCTACGAGCCGATCCACGGTTCGGCCCCCGACATCGCGGGCAAGGGCATCGCCAATCCAGTCGGCGCCATCCTGTCCGCCGCGATGTTGTGTCGCCACAGCCTGCGCCTCGACGAAGAGGCACTCGCCATCGAACAGGCGGTCGAACGCGCCCTCATCAAAGGCGCCCGCACCGCCGACCTCGGCGGCAAAGCCACCACCCGCGACGTCACCCAGGCTGTCATCGAGGCGCTGTCATGAGGCGCATGTTGGTTCCCCTGGCACTCTCGGCGTTCGCGTCTCTTTCCGGCTGCGAAGCCGTCAAACAATCGCTCGACGGGATCGCCGCACCCCTGAAAGAGCCCGAGCTGCCGAACTGCTCGAAGGTGCTGACGTGCTGCGCCAACCTCACGCACGACAGTATCATCGGCCCGCTGGTCGCCAGCACCTGCGAGACGATCGTGTCCCCGACCGATCTCACGATCACCAACTACCAGGCCGCCAAGCTGAGGATCGAACAGAACGCGTCGACCTCAGCGCAGACCAAGGCCGAGCTGATTGCAGACCTGCGTTCGGCCACCCAGGCCTCGGTGGAGCCCGCGTGCCGCTGCTTTGTCGACGAGACGATCGGCAACGTCTCGCTCGACGGCTTCCTGTCGCCCAAAGACTGCGAGGTCGTGCTCACGAGTGGGGCCTTGCCGGCAGGCAAGCAGTGCGACGACGTCACCGACGTGATCTTGAACCCCGCACCCTGAAGAGCCGCGTCGTTGAGCCAGGTAGAGGCTGGGCTCAGAGGTGCAGATCTCCGGCGGCCTCAGGCTGGTAGTGGATCGCGACGAGCTCGAGCACGCGCTCACCCTCCGGGGCGGGCCAGCGGATCCTGTCCCACCGAGAGGCCCAGGAGGGCTGCGCCTATAGGCGCGAGCACCGAGATGCGGCCGGTGTCGACGTCGGCCTGGTCCGGGTAGACGAGCGTCACGTCACGCTCCTCGTTGGTGTCCACGAAGCGGAAGACGCTGCGCGAGTTCATCGTGACGATGTCCGGCGAGATGTCGGCTTGTTTGACGACGCGCGCACGCGACAGCTCCTCATCGAGGTCCTCTGCCAGCGAGGCCATGCGACCATTCGAATACCGCTCAACCAGCGCGGAGAGGCGCGCGTGGTCCTCGGTCGTGATCGTGATGGGGGTCGAGGCCTGCGTGGGGGAAGCCGCGGGACGAAATTCCGGAGGGGTGACTGTGGACTGGCTGGACTCGCTCGGTCCGAAGGTTGACGCGGAAGGCCAGGCTCCA